>OGCO01000087.1_pt1 | contig 140617 bp, 117 predicted proteins | sample 1570171 | NCBI WGS metagenome assembly OGCO01 (sample SAMEA4370583, study PRJEB24528) | human gut metagenome
ACTCCTGCCATAGTGCCGGATACATTTGTTGAACGGTTATATATGTCTCTTATATTAACATTCATTGATTTCTCACCTTTCATCTTAACTTTTAACTTATCCGTTGCCGTTCACACTGTTTGTATGACAGTAACACCTATTCTTTATTTCGGCTAAAAGCAGTAAAATCTTGAGATTGCATGTATAATATGTATAATTTACAGAAAAAAGAACCGCTATATCACATAATGGTATAACGGTCCTATATTTTGCTCCCAACTGACGCCACGGATTGCTTCATTGCTATCTGCTTTTGACCCTTGCATCATACTATGATACACTGTCATTTTTCTCATTTTCCTTTGCCTCAGCTCTTGCGTTCTTGTATGCCATAACGACATTCTGTACTCTGTGCATGATAATCCTTGGGTTGTACGGCTTTTCAACAAAGTCCGTTGCACCAAGAGCAAATGACTTTTCAACACTCTTGTCATTTCCCTGCGATGTTACGATAATAGGAATATGCGAATATTTATTTTCCAATTTCAACTGCTTCATGAGAGTAAATCCATCCATAACCGGCATAACCAAATCAAGCATGATAACATCAATCTCATCCGCATGTTCTTTTATGTATTCCAGTGCCTCTGCACCATTTTCTTTTTCGACTGTCTTAAAATATCTGCTAAATGACGAACTTAATATTTTTCTGTTTAAAACAAGGTCATCAACTATAAGCATAATTCCCGGAGATTTTCTGAACTCAGTATCAGAAAAGTTCATCTCAAGACCTTCCATATCGTTGTTTAAAATACTGTGTTCAACAAGATGTCTCTCAAACTCTTCCGGTGGCATCGGCTTTGCATAATAGTATCCCTGAACAAAATTACAATCCATGTTTCTAAGCATTTGTATCTGTTCTTCTGTCTCTATACCCTCTGCAACTACCGCATAATCCATCCATTTTGCAAGACTTATAATAAAACTCAATATATTGTTGCTGTTCATGCTGAGGTCACCCTGAACAAAGCCCATATCGAGTTTTAAGATGTCAATCGGAAGTTCGTTGAGCATATTAAGTGATGAATATCCGCTTCCGAAATCATCCATCAAAATCTTAAAGCCTGCTTCCTGCAATTCACTTATTATTGAATATATTACCTGCTTTTCCTCAGTATATACTGTTTCCGTAATTTCAAGTTGCAAATCCTTTGGTTCCAAATTATATTTTTCAACCAGTTTCAAAAGATTTGATACCAGATTAGTTGTATAGAAATTTACTCTTGAAACATTAACAGAAATAGGAAGTACACTTCCGTTTTTATCCTTTAAATAACGCAATAACTGACACGTTTTCTCCCAAACATAATAATCAAGCCTTGTTATGTAATTATTCTTTTCAAGTACTGTTATAAATTTAAATGGTGGTATCATTCCAAATTTCGGATGTAACCATCTTACCAACGATTCTCCGCCTACAATCTTTTTATGAACAACATCATATTTCGGCTGAATATATATAACAATCTGCCCCTGTTCCATTGCTCCATTTATGTCATTCAGTATGTTCTGTTCAAAGATTAACTGATCTCCCTGTTGTCTGCTATATATACCAACTTTCTTCATTCCTTCTTTTACAGTATCCGTTGCCATCTGTGCCCTGTCACACATAATGTTAATTGGAAGTGTTCTATCATCAACCAAATATAACCCTGTTCGCACAGTTATATTTATTTTCAAATGATAGTCATCAACCAAGTCAAAAGTCTTAATTAAATCGTACTGTTCCTTAGTCAAAAGTGCAAAAAAGTTATCATCTGACATTCTTGCAAGAAGAATATTGTCTCCATCTGTCTGTGAATCTCTGAACATCTTTAATCTGTCAGCCACATGCTTAATAAGCTCATCACCTTCTTCTATGCCATAAATATCATTAACAACCTTTAATCTGTTAATGTTTATGTTCATAATATAAAATTCTTCATCGCTTATTCTAAGTCTTTCAGCAACTTTTTCATAGAAAATATCAATATTATACAAGCCCGTAAGCTTATCAATTTCTACTTTTCTTCGAAGAATTTCATTTTCTTTGCTTTGAATTAATGCATTAGTCTTTTTTGAAATAACAACATATCCAAGAACTATCAATAATATTGCAATTGCAATTCCCAGAATTATCAAAGCAAGATTGTCTTCTATTCGTTCTGTAAGCGAAGCATTATATTTTATTCCGCTGGAATATTTAACACAAACATTATCTATTTCTTCATCTGAAATAGAACTAATCAGCTTGTTTACTACAGATTTCAATATATCATTAACCTGAGCTGAAGCTAACAGACAATATGCAGAAGACTCATTATACTCACTGACTGCTGCCAAACTGTCTGCATAACGTTTACTTTGCATATAATAATTAACTGAATAAATATCATTAATTGCAAAATCAACTTTTCCGGTACGGACAGCTTCCATACATTCTTTTACGCTGTCATATTTCTTAATCTGTTCATCACTGTTTACATATAACAGTTTAGTCTGACTATTATATAATGCATCTTTTACCACAGCTACGCTTGACACTTTATCCTGGCTTATTGAAGTATTCTTACGTTTTACAATTACCTGGTCAACGCTAAAAATATTGTTAGAATGCCAATACTTACCCTTTACTGTTGACACAGCTGATCCCAATGAATTTCCTATGTAAAATCTATTAGTCCCCTCTTCCAGAAACTTTTTCGGATCACTTACATATTCTATTCGAATTGACAATTTGGACTTTCCGCCCATCAGGTCAAGAACCCCTTTAAATAATCCTGTAATCTTATGAGCCTCTTTATAGCTATATGGAATACTGTCAGCTTTTAATCCAACCACAATCTCCTTGTATCTTTCAATATACTCATTTTCCTCTCTCGTCAAAAGGGGCTGATTGGAATATGCACTTTCACTATAATATTTATCCTGAAGGTGTTGCTGAAAATAAGGAGAATCATTTCTAATTTCATCTAATGCCCTATCTACTTCAGCCATAAATTTTCCATTCATCTTTCCTGTCACAATGTAGAAAGGCTCCTGATTAAATCTGTCAACAACTCTCATTCCTTTGTGAAGTGATATACTTCCCACTGCTGCAAGGTCAATTTTGTTATCCTTTAAGGCCTGAACAATTTCTGTTTCAGAATTATAATATACCGGGGTATAATTTATTTTATTCTTGTTAGCCTAGTTGGTCCATGTTAACATCTGATAGCTGTCTTTTAACATGCCTACTTTTTTGTTATTCATACCTTCTAAATCTTTATAATAAATATTAGATTTAAGATTGGCATATACAATTGTAAACTCGCTTCCAACAGAATAATTAGAAAAAATATAGTCTTTCTCTCTTTCTGCTGTTTTCTGAGCCTGACATATTATGTCGATTTTTCCGTTCTTTAAATCTTTTAAAGTCTGCTCCCATGTATTCTCCACAAACTCATATGTCCAGTTATTGTACTTAGCTATCTCATTCAGATACTCTACGCCATAGCCTTCATAAGAGCCGTCATCCATCTTTTGTATAAATCCCGGATAATCAATATAACCTACTTTAATTACCTTGCTTTCTGCTTTAACAAAAGATACATTAACCGCGCATATCATAAAAATCATTACTGCAATGGATATTAAAATTTTCGTTTTTTTCTTCATAATTTTGTCCCTTTTTTAATACATCCGCCTCTATAATTGCATATCATAGCATTTTAACGTCACGATAACAATGTAAAACCCAGCCTATTAATATGATTTTTAGACAAATAAATAACCAAAACTTTCGTAAAAACTTTGTCTGTTTTGACACTTTACAAATTTAATTTTTTTCATAAGCATTTGTCAAAATAAAAAGGAACATTTTTCATTTACCCTTTTACTTATTTTATACAGTTATTCAAAGCATAGAAAAAGACCATACATATATCTTCGTTTGCAAGATATATGTGCGGTCTTTCTGTTCATTATTTCATTAATTCCATAATTGTTTCTTTTGCCTTTTCAAGCTGTGTATCGCTTGTTGCATTTTCTTCCAATTCTGCTTCCACATCAGGAGTTATTCCCTTTCCGTGAATGTTTTTGCCACTTGGAGTATAATAATCCTGAACTGTAAGTTTTACCGCTGAACCGTCGCTTAATGGAAGAATTGTCTGTACAATTCCTTTACCAAATGACTGTGTGCCTACGATTTTTCCTGCATTAAAGTCCTGAATTGCACCTGCAAAAATTTCTGATGCACTGGCGCTGTCCTTATTCTGCAAAACAACCATCGGCATGTCAAGACACTTGCTGTCTGAAGTCTGCTTTTCCTCATTTCCATATTTATCCTTAGTTGAAACCAAATTTCCTTCAGGAAGTATTTCATCAAGCATCTTGCAGACTGTCTCATATAATCCACCCGGATTGCTTCTAACATCAAAGATAACAGCCTTCATTCCCTGCTTCTTCAAGTCATCCAATGCTTTCGTAAACTGGTCATAAGTAACTTCTTCAAACTGACTTATCTGTATATAACCAATCTTTTTCTTCTTATCAAGCATCTTATATTCAACAGTAGGCTCATTAACCTGATCTCTTGTTATTGTAAAGTCAATGTATTTCTTTTCGGACTCTCTGTAAACAGTTATGTCAACTGTTGTTCCTTTTTCGCCCTTCATTTCAGTAACAACATTGTTAATGTCAACACCAGTTACTTCTTTGCCCTTTACTTTATAAATAATATCTCCGTTCTTTACTCCTGCCTTTGCAGCCGGTGCATCGGCAAAAGCCTTAACTACCGTAATTATTCCTGTTTCAGCATTCTGAGATACCAAAGCACCTATTCCGCTGTAAGTTCCTGACGTCTGTTCCATCATTTTCCGGTATTCTTCTGCCGTGTAATAAACAGAATACGGATCATTTAAGCCTTCCAACAATCCTTTATAAATTCCATCTTCCAAGTCAGATTCATTAACCTTATTTAAGAACTTAGCATCTATAAGTTTATTTATATAATCAAGCTTTTGTGATGTTTTTTCACTGATTGTTTTTCCGGATGTGTTCTGGTTTGCAAAATACAAACCTGTTCCAACACCACCTACCACAACTGCCATGGCAAGCATTCCAAAAAAGAATCCAAGTAAAAAACGGTTCTTATTTTTTTTCATCATGACTCCTTAATTCAAGTTTATTTTAAATAATCCCAAGGATTAACATATGCCCCGTTCTTACGTACTGCAAAATGTAAATGGTTACCCTGTGATGCTCCTGTATTTCCTACAAGTCCAATGCTCTGTCCTGCGCTTACCTTTGTTCCTGCCGAAACTAAAAGTGCAGACATATGCATATATACACTATATACACCATTGCCGTGATTAATACCAATCCAGTTGCCTGCTGTTGTACTATAATTAGCCCACTCTACTGTACCTGAACCTGCTGCAACAATAGTGGTTCCTGCTGATGCCGGAATATCAATACCCTTATGAAATTCAGAACCTCTATATCCATATCCTGAAGATATAGTTGTATGTCCCGGAAGTGGCCATGTAAATCCACCGCCTGAAACTGTTCCACTACTTCCTGAATTTCCACTGTTTGAAGTATCTGTTGTGTTACTTTCTGTATTTGATGATGTATTGCTTGTACTACTATTTGAACTAGCTGCCTGCTGTTTCTTTGCTGCCGCTTCACGTCTTGCCTGCTCAGCAGCTGCCTGATTTTTGCTCTTTTCTTCAGCAGATGCAACTCTCTTTTCCTGTGCACTGATTTCTGCTTCCAATTCATCAGAAGTAGCCTCATTATGTGCTATCAAATCTTCATAATTCTTAAGTTCCTGCTGCTTTGATGCTGAAAGATTAGTAAGCTTAGTCTGGTCACTCTTCTGCTGTGCCTGTATTGTCTGAAGATTCTTTTTCTCAGTTACAAGAGTACTCTTTGCAGAAGCTATTTTCTCTTTAGTCTTCTTCATCTTATTAAGCATATCTCTGTCATACTGTGATAACTCTGTTATGTACTCTGCCTTATTTAAGAAATCAGTTATGCTCTTTGAATTAAAAATCAAATCTATCATCTGAGTATCACCATTCTCATACATATATTTGATTCTAAGCTTCATATCTTCATACTGCTCATTTATGCTAACCTGAGCATTGTCCAATTCCTTCTGAGTCTTAGATATCTTGCCTTCTGTTTTTGATAATTTCTGATTAGTCTTGTACATCTCTGTAGCCAAATTAGTTAACTTCTTATCAACTGACTGAATATACTCCTGTGCATCAGACTTAGATTTCTGTAGTTTATTATTTTCATCCTGAGCCTGTTGCTTCTGATTCTGTAAATCTGAAAGCTTATTCTTCTCATCGCTAACTGTTCCAAATGCATTAATTGGAATAGCAGTAACTGCCAATGCTGCCACGAGAACAAAACTTAATACTTTAGATTTTCTCATTACTTTCTCCTTATCTCTTTCCCTGTTAACTCAATTAACTTTATACCTTTAAGTGCTTTCTCATTGACACAATTGATCCTATTAAACCAATACCTGCTCCAATTCCAAGTCCTAATGGAACAAGAACCAAAAAAATCTGATGAACTGACGCAAAAGGAATACTGTTGCCAAGTACACCAAATTTAGTCATAATAAGATCAATTAATTTGTCATAAACAAGTCTTATTATAACAAGCGGAATTATTGAACCTAATAAACCGATTGTCACACCTTCTATAATAAATGGTGCCCTTACAAAACTATTAGTTGCTCCAATAAGCTTCATAATTTTAATCTCGTGTCTTCTTACTGAAATACCAATCATAACCGTGTTGCTTATAAGGAAAATACCAACACCAAGCAAAATAATAATCAATGCAATAGACGCATATCCTAACATTTTGCCAAAGTTTGTAAGAAACTCTCTAGTTGGGTTTGAATACTTAACCTGTCTTACACCCTGAACCTTTTCCATTGCTGTTGCAAAAGCTTTCTGGTCATTAATACTATTTAAATAAACTGTGTAAGATGCTGAATTAGCCAATGGATTCTCTTTTGAAAATCCTTCTGCCAAATCAGGATTATCTTTAAAATAATTCTTCTTAAAGCTTTCCCATGCCTGTTCTGCCGATGTATATTCATAGCTCTTTACACGGGAATCTGACTTAATTGTTTTTCCAATATCATCTATTCCCTGCTGGCTTAACCCTTCGTTAAAGAATATTGTTACCCCAACCTGTTGCTCAACTTTTTTTTCCATAAAGTTTACATTTATAATAATTGTAAAAATTACACCTATTAAAAATGTACATGCAGCAATAGTTCCTATTGATGCAAGGGAAAACAGTTTGTTTCTCTTTATGTTTACAAAACCCTGTTTTAAACAGTAGTTTGCTGTTCTAGTATTCATCTGTCTGTTCCTCCCCTTTGCTGTCCTCTACTTTTACACCTTTCTTCATAGTTATGACACGCTTGTTCATAGCCTTAACTATTTCCATGTTATGTGTAACAACAATAACTGTTGTTCCCTGCTCATTAACTTTTTCAAGCAGTTTCATAATCTCCCATGAATTTTCAGGGTCAAGGTTTCCTGTAGGTTCATCAGCCAAAATATACTGTGGTTTATTAACAAGCGCTCTTGCAAGGGCAACTCTCTGCTGCTCACCACCTGACAATTCTGACGGATTGGAACGATATTTTTCTGAAAGTCCCACCAAAGATAATACTCTTGCCACATTCTTTTTAATCTCTCTTGGTGACGCCCCTATTACTCTCTGTGCAAAAGCAATATTTGAGTAAACATCTCTATCCTGTAACAATCTGAAATCCTGAAAAACAACTCCAACCTTTCTTCTATACTTAGCTGTTCCTCTTGATTTAAGCTTTGATAAATTAACATTATCTACCACTATTGTTCCCTCTGTGGGATTTAACTCTTTAAGAAGCAGTTTGATAAATGTTGACTTTCCTGAACCACTGGCTCCAACAACAAATACAAACTCTCCTTCCTCTATTTCAAGATTTAAATTGCTTAACGCCGGTGCACCGTTGCCATAAGACTTGCTTACACCTTCTATTTTAATCATTATATGCCTCCTAATATTCTGCTCTAAATAGAAATATATAACACAAATGTGTTTTTTTGTGGGTGGGCAAAGCACGTAACAATCCTTGTAATAAAATTTTAATATATTTCCGAATTGAATTTGCTCCACTAGCACAATATGAAGGTCCATAGTGGGCCTTCATATTGCTACATTTTAACTATTTATTTTCTAAAAATCTGTGTTCTCCATATATTTCATGTACTTAACAACCATAAGGGCAATCTTAAATGTAATTGCATCCTCAAATACTCTTAAATCTAGTCCTGTACTCTTCTGCAACTTGTCCAGTCTGTATACTAAAGTATTTCTGTGAATATATAACTGTCTTGATGTTTCAGATACATTCAAGCTGTTTTCAAAGAACTTATTAATTGTTGTCAATGTTTCTTCGTCAAATTCATCCGGTGACTTTCCTTCAAAAATCTCGCTAATGAACATCTTGCAAAGTGGAATTGGCAACTGATAAATTAATCTTCCGATTCCAAGATTATTGTAAGCAATTACGTTCTTAGTGCTAAAGAAAATCTTTCCTACATCAAGGGCCATTCTTGCTTCCTTGTATGAACGTGATACTTCCTTAATCTCCTTAACAATAGTTCCGTATGCTACAGTAGCCTTAACCATTGCCTCTGTGTTAAGCATGTCCACAATTGTCCTTGCTATCTTTTCAATATCTTCATATCCCTGTTTTTCTTCTAACTCCTTAACAAGAATAATGCTTTTTTCATCTACCGCTGTAATAAAGTCTTTCTTATTACCTGAGAACAATGTTCTAACTGTTTCTAAAGCAACACTGTCCTTTTCGTTCTTTGTTTCAATAATACAGACACATCTTCTTGCATCCACATCAATGTACAACTTCTTTGATCTATTATAAATGTCAACAAGGAGTAGATTGTCTAATAATAAGTTTTTGATAAAATTGTCTTTATCAAATCTTTCTTTATATGCAACAAGCAGATTCTGAATCTGGAAGGCAGCCATCTTTCCTACCATAAATACGTCATCGCTTGTTCCCTGAGCTATCAGAATCAGTTCTAACTGGCTTTCATCATAAACCTTAAAAAACTGGTATTCCTGTACTGACTGGCTGTCTGCCGGAGAATTAACAAAGCTAATTATAGCATGTCCAAACTCATCTCCTAACTGGGAAGTACTGGCAATAATCTTTCCGTCTGTATCTGCCACATGTAAATCTACCCTTGAAATACTTTTTATTCCTTCTATTGTATTCTGTAAAATCTGATTTGATATCATAGGCCACTCCTTGTTCTAAAAAATTCGTACATTCTGTCAAACTATATTTTAAACTAGTTTATGACAAAAAACAAGAGAAAAGAGCTAATCAATAATACTTTTATCTTGTAATTTTTGTCAAAATAACCAACTATTTTACAGCATCAAAAAAATCCTTTATAATATCGTATGATTTTTTACCCCCACTCTTGACAAAGAGCCTAATAAAAATTCCAAAGGAATTTCTTATTAAGTAAAAAAGACTGCCCAAATCGGGCAGTCTTTTGATAAATATATATATTAGTTTGTGATAACTTTTTCTGTATCCTTATCAAAGATGTGAAGTTTTGTAAGATCCATTGCCATAACAACTTCATCACCAGGTCTAGCTGTTGTACGAGCATTAACTCTTGCTGTACAATCGAATCCTTCAACGTCAAAGTATAAGTATACTTCAGCACCAAGTAATTCGTAAATTCTGATTGTTGTCTTAAATGCACTATCAGGTGACATTTCGATGAAGCTTTCTTCATCATGAACATCTTCTGGTCTGATACCCATAACAACTGTCTTACCAACATAACCACCGTCAATAAGCCTTCTAGCCTGTTCAGCCGGTACTGTAATGTATGTTCTAGCCTGTCCAATGTGGAGCTTAACGTCAGCACCTTCCTGTTCAACTTCTGCATCGATGAAGTTCATCTGTGGTGAACCCATGAATCCTGCTACGAATAAGTTAACCGGCTTATCATATAAGTTCTTAGGTGAATCTACCTGCTGTACAACACCATCCTTCATAACTACGATTCTTGTACCAAGTGTCATAGCTTCTGTCTGGTCATGTGTTACGTAGATGATTGTTGCGCCTAATCTCTTATGAATCTTAGCGATTTCCACACGCATCTGTACTCTTAATTTAGCATCCAAGTTTGAAAGAGGTTCATCCATAAGGAATACCTTAGGGTTACGAACGATAGCACGTCCCATAGCAACTCTCTGTCTCTGACCACCTGATAAAGCCTTAGGCTTACGATCAAGTAACTGTTCAAGGTCAAGAATCTTAGCTGCATCCTTAACTAATCTTTCCTGTTCAGCCTTAGGTACTTTTCTTAACTTAAGACCAAATGCCATATTATCATATACTGTCATATGTGGATATAAAGCGTAGTTCTGGAATACCATTGCGATATCTCTATCCTTTGGTTCAACATCGTTTACTAACTTATCTCCGATGTATAATTCTCCTGATGAAATTTCTTCAAGACCTGCGATCATTCTAAGTGTTGTTGATTTACCACAACCAGATGGTCCTACGAAGATGATAAATTCTTTATCCTTGATTTCAAGGTTAAAATCTTTTACTGCACAGAATCCGTTTGGATATACCTTGCAGATATTTCTTAATGATAAACTTGCCATTTTAAAAATTCCTCCTAGTATTGAAATAGTTTCTCTATCTCGCGTCTGATTGTATTCTAAATCACTGACACTAAAAATGCTATATTGTAAATAAACAAAATAACAAAAAAATCTTTGTTAATATTGCATACAGCCCCTATTATTTATTTAAAAATATGTTACTTTCGCCAATGATTATACGGTGTTCTTTGAGCAATCTGCCGATAGCTCTTTTAAATTCACTTTTGCTCATCTGAAAATCTTCTCTAATTACCTCAGGTTTAGCCTTATCTGTATATCCTAACTGACCACCGTTATTCTCAATGTATTTATATATTTTTTCGGCATCTTCGTCCATTTGTAAATATGCTTTCTTTCTAAGTGAAAGGTCTAATTTGCCATCAGGTCTTACACTTTTTACTCTTGCCTGAATCTGCTGACCGATTTCTAATCTTGTTGTAAGCTCTTTCTTCTGTACAAGTCCGTGATACTTATTATCTACTGCAACAAAAACACCGTACTCAGGATTGTAGTTATAAACTGTTCCTGTTACAACATCATCAGGCTCATATGTTGAGGTACATTTTAAGAACTTATACGCCTTCATTGTTGCACATAATCTGTTACTTTTGTCCAAATATACTCCTACTAATACCTTGTCCCCTGACTTAATTGAAACTGTCTGCTCCTTGTATGGCAAAAATAAGTCTTTTTCTAAGCCCCAGTCAAGAAATGCACCATTCTTTGAAACTTCCTTAACTGTCAAAACTGCTGTTTCGTCTAATTCAACTAAAGGCTTGTTTACTGTTGCTATAAGTCTGTCCTGTGAATCTCTGTAAATAAATACCTTTACTTCATCACCAACATTTGCTCCTTCAGGAACCTGCTTCTTTGGAAGAAGCACCTGTTCTTCCTCTGTGCCAAGATATGCACCAAAATCTACCATTCTTACTATTTCTAATTTTTGTGTTCTTCCTAATTCCATTTTTGTCTCTCCGTTCTATTTTTTATAGTTTACCTGATATTAGCACTTTTATAAAAAAGAGGTCAGACTTTAACGCCATAACCTCTTTTATCATTACATAAGCATTATTCTTGTAAGTGTCTCTCCACTTTGATTTTCGAAGCTAATACCTATTCCATTTTCTTCGCTATAAAGATATGGTGTAATAATTTCACCTTCCATAGCTTCTTTATTATACACAATATCTACCTCATGGCAAGGAAAATTTGTTGGTAAAAATTCTTCAGCCGCCCTTAAATAATTAGCATTGTTCATATGACCATTGCTGTCTATGTAAGTTTTTAAAACCTTAAACGACTCTAATTTGGTTCTTTCACTACTAAACCTAATCTTTCTTGACGCCTTTATATTATCAAATATTGGTTCCGGTTTATAAACACTTGAATCCTCTTCAGTAATTCTTAAAGGTTTTCGTGTCTGAATATCAATAAGAACCCAGAGACTGTCTGCCTGAACAAGATAATCTCCATTTTCATCTTTTATGAAATACTGTCTTGAAGCAAACATGCTGCTAAACTTTGAAGGAGATGTGCCTATTGTTATTTTCTGTCCAAACATAATAGGTCTGTTAACTATAACTTTGTATGCAACAAGTACCCACGCCTTGGCCTCTCTTTTCATATAACTTACGCCACGACCAATATCTTCTGAATGAAAGGTGGAGCAATCCTGCAAAAGATTCAATATCTCATGCATTGGAACTTTTCCATTTCTGTCTGTTCTGCTGTAACTTACTGTTATCTCATATGAAAACATTTATTGCCCCTCTTTCTTCTATTATTTACTTAGATGTTGTTGTTTCCGGTACAGTTGTTGTCTCAGGTGCCTTAGTTGTTGTTTCCGGTACCTTAGTTGTAGGCTGTGTTGTAACAGGCTTTGTTGTAGGCTGCTGTGCAACAGCTTCTACTACAACTTTAAGTGTTGCTGTTCTTGCAGTGTATGCCTGATTTAAGTACTGTGCCTTATATGTTAATGTATATGTTCCAGGTTTCTTTGTATCAACCTTTCCTGTAACTGTAACGCTGTTCTTAATATTTAAAGCATTACCCTTGTAATCCTTAACTGAAGCTACATAATTCAAAGGATTAAATGTGCTGTTCTGTTTAACCTTTACAGTTGTATTCTTCATTGTAAGACTTACCTTGTGGTCTTTTACAACATATTTAATAGTCTTCTTTGCTGTCTTCTTATTTGTGCCAGTAACTTTATATGTAATGTAATATTTGCCCTTGTTTGCAAACTTAACCACACCATTCTTAATCTTAACTTTCTTCTTATTATACTTAACAGTAACTTTTATTTTCGAAGTAATATTCTTGCCTGCTGCTGTCTTTGCAGTAACATTAGCTAAAACATTAACTGAACTATTTAAAGCTACATCAGGATTCTTTACTGCGCCTGAAATAACAGGTTTCTTTGTATCTACTACTTTAAATGTTAAAGTCTTAGTCTTTGAGTTTCCTAAGCTGTCTTTTACTTTAAATTTAATCTTATACTTTCCTATTTTAGATGTTTTAATCTTACCAACTGTAGTAATCTTTGCATTTTTTTTCGTAAGAACGTTGCCTGCTCTGTCTTTTACTGTAATTAAGTCAGACAATTTAACTTTTGTTCCATACTCAATAGTCTTTACTTTTGCAGTAATTACAGGCTTATTGCTCTTGTATGGATTCTTAGGATCAGGATCAGTTGGGTCCCAATCTGTAAACTTACCGTTTGTAATAGGTGTAAATGAAGGTCTCTTAATAGGATCATCCTTCTTTGTTCCTCTAAAAATTACAACCTTTGTTCCTAATGCACAATGATCATAAATCCACTTAGAATCTTTACATAAAAGTCTTACACAACCGTGTGATGCCTTCTGTCCCATTACATTGTATGCCCTAACTGACATTGTTGATTTATCACCATTCTTGTAATACCAAACTGAATGGAATAAGATGCCGGTTGTAATTCTTGTACAATACTGTGCATAACAATTTCCTATCATCTCATGCCATCTGTATTTAACAGGTGTATAAAATGTTCCCGTAGGTGTTTCATTACTTGGTGAACAAATCATAGCCTTTATTGCTTTTCCGTTTTTGTAAACTGTTGTACAGTTTGTTCCTAAGTTAACTTTAATAACATAACCTTTGCTTTCTTTAGCTTCTGTCTTAACTGATGCTGTGCCTGAAATACCAAACGCCATAACAACAATCATTAATACTGCTACTAATTTTGATGTGATTTTCTTCATATCATTACTCCTTTGCTTATTTTGAAGCCTTTTACGGCTTATTCCCTTTAACAGAATTCGCCCTTATTATACTATTTTATTTGGCAATATACAATCACAAACACCTAATTAGTTGTTTTTCATAAGTGGTTCATATATAATGTACTTAAACGTTTTTATTTCACAAAAATATCGTATTTACTTAAAATTTATATTTTATAATCTAAGAAAATGCACATAATATTATGGAGGCTTTTATGTTTAAAAACAAATTTAAACTTTTTATTTTTATGCTGGCAATTGGTTTCGTTCTCATAACATTGGACGTTAATGTTACAACTCCATTTAAATATCCGCATAAATACAACAATTCAGGTTCGGTAATCGGAGAATTTCAGTATTATAACATTGCATCTAACTATAATGCCTGGTGCGATTACAAAGTTATTAACACAAGTTCAGAAAAAGCTGATGAAAATTCACATTATAATACAACAAATGATAATAGCTCAACCAATTCATCAACAAACACCGGTCAGAGCACGGCAAAAGTTATTGACCACGTTTATTTTGGAAATATTTCAGTAGATATTTTCAGTGATGCTTTAGGTTTTCTTCTTATATTTATTGCATGCTTAAACTTAGCTAAAGTTAATAACCGTTTCAAATACGGTTCAGTTACGACATTGTTCGCCTTAATTTTGCACATTGTTATTTTGGCACTTCCATTCTTCCTTAACGGAATAGTTCTATGCAATACAGCTCTCGTTTTGGGACTGGCTTATCTTGGAAGCAATATTATAACTACTTTTATGTTCAGTAGCGGACTTCTTAAGATGTGCACGGACATTTGCTGTAGAGATGAAAGAAAATGGTGCAAAATGATTTGGTTCGTTACTTTTGTTCTACAGATTTTAGTCACATTTGTTTTCTGGATAGGTTCAGATTTCAATATGCTCCTGGCTGTTGGCAGATTCTTTGAAGGCGTACTTGTATTTATGGTAATTGTTTTTTGGATTATCCTGAAACGTACATATTATTATTTAGAAAGGACATGGCTTAATTATGAAAAACAAAATTAATTTAGGAACAAAGTTTATTGCATTTCTTGCTCTTTTTATGTTTAGCATTTTGGCAATTAATGTTTCTGCCAAAGCAGGGCAAATGAAAATGCATGCCATTTATGTTGACAGGGGTGATGCCATTGTTATCGAAAGTAACGGACATTTTATGCTTGTGGATTCAGGTATTTCACAAACATCTGAAAAGGTACTTGCATATCTTAAATCTTTAAACATTCCGAATAAAAAAATTGACTACGTTATATCAACCCACCCTGACGGGGACCATGTTGGCGGTTTTCCTGCTGTTTTCAAAGAATATGAAATAGGTCAGGTAATTTACTCACCATGTACAAAACCAAGCAAAGACTACCTTAGTTTTATAAAAACCGTTAAGGAGAAAGATTGTCCTTTCAGGATTCCGGTGGAAGGTGAAAAATTCAAATTGGGCGATGCAACTGTGGAAGTGATTTATGACGGTTCACAAGGTTCAACCTATAATGAAGCCAGCATTGTTATGCGTGTCACATGCGATAACAAGTCTATTCTCTTAACCGGCGACCTTCCATCTACCATGGAAAATGAACTTCTTAAACAAGGTTATAATTTTAAGGCTGATGTTCTTAAAATAGGTCATCACGGTGCTGCTGCTTCATCATGTGCCAACTTCCTTGACGCAGTTGCTCCACAATACGCAGTTGTTTCCTGCGGAACTCCTGATATATGCGAATTTCCTAAGGAATCAGTACTTCAAAGACTTGCAAGACGTTTTATCAAATTATATAGAACTGCAGATGCTAATGTAGTTATCAATTTTAACAACGGTGTAATTTCTACTTCCAATAAAGAAAACAATCCTTTTGTTTCAATAAAAAAAGGTACGATTACATTGAGTAATAACGTTTTCTACGCAACAGGTAAACAAATCAAACCTACTGTCAATTTGTACGTTGACGGTCAGTTAGTTCCTGCATATCATTACAAGATTACTTATTCATCTAACATTAACACCGGTGTTGCCAAGGTTAAACTTACTGCAACAGAAGTTAAATACGTTAGCGTATGTTCAACTACATTTTTAATTTTGCCTAAGAAAGAAACACTGAAAGGTTCCGTTTCTTCTTATAACAGTGCACATTTAAGTTGGAACAAGCAAAGTTCCGCAACAGGTTACACAATAATGTATTCCACTGACAAAACATTTAACACGGCATTTAAATATAAATACATTACAAAACCTGAAACTACAAATACTACTATCAAAAATCTTAAATATAACACAAAGTACTATTTTAAAATCAGGGCATATAAAACAAATGTTGGCTACGGAAAATGGAGCAAAACAGTTAAAATAAAAACAAAAAAGAACCCTGCTCCTGCAACTGTAAAAATCAAGTCAGCAAAGAAATATTCAAAAACTTCTATTTATGTAAAATGGAAAGCTCAGACTGCCCGCGGAAAAAGTGGCTACTATGTCCAGTACTCCACTAACAAACGATTTAAGAAAAATACGAAAACACTAAAGATAAAAACAACTTTGAAAAACTCAGCTACAATTACAAAGTTGAAGAAAAAGAAAACATACTACATACGTGTTCGAGGATATAATAAGCATGGAAAAGGTAATTGGAGTAAGACAATGAAGGTGAAGTTGAAGTAAGAGATAAAAAATCTCTTAACTTTTTGTCTTATTTCACAGATAATATTTATATAATAGTTTTTAGAGAATCAGGGCTGGCGCAATGCCAGCCCTGATTGACTTAATATTTTCTGTTTTCTTTCAGCTATTCGGCTTTATTCCCCTTTATGTCTAACCCTATATATCACATAATACACCGCGCCGCCAATGGTTCCGCCCAGCGTGTTGTACACCAAATCCGATATTTGGAACGTGCCAAGGTGGAACAGTAACTGTGAAAACTCGATTCCAAAAGAAAAAATTCCAACTGCCACGGTAGACTTCCATAGAACTTTTCCAAGTCTTACATCACTTCCAAGAATCTCATCCTTAAACGCCCAAAGCAAAAGCACCGCAAAAGGCATAAAAAGCATAAAATTCTCAATAGGCTCCGTACACAAAGTACCATCAGCATTATGAAGCCCCCATTTTCCCATAACATCGCTTAAAGGGTCGAACCAAATATCTCTATTTAGAATAGTTCTAAAAAGAATCATTGTAGAATAAAACACCAAAAGGAAAGCCCTTCTAAATGTAGAGCTTTCCTTAAAATTTCTAAACCATGTTCCAAAAATATTTTTAATCAGGCTTCCCTTCTTCCAGCCGTGTTCCCTTGCGTAAAGAAAAACAAACATAGAAACAAAAGCCATTAGCACTGCTGCGCCAAAAGGTTGATAAAGTGCAGTAAGCACCTCTTTTATAATGTTAGTAATAATATCATTTGCTTTGTCCATAGTAAACCTTTCGTATGGATAACTATTCTACCGCAACATATTGCTATCTGTTACCATACATCTTTTCATAATAATTCTGGTATTCTCCCGAAATAATAGTTTCCCACCATTCTTTATTGTCAAGATACCATTTGATAGTCTTCTTAATACCGTCAGCAAACTTAGTTTCCGGCAACCAGCCAAGTTCGTTGTGAATCTTAGTAGGATCGATTGCGTAACGCATATCGTGTCCCTTTCTGTCAGCTACGTATGTAATAAGGCTTTCAGGCTTGCCTAATTCCTTACAAATAATCTTAACAATGTCAATGTTCTTCATTTCGTTGTGACCGCCAACATTGTAAACTTCGCCAACTCTTCCCTTGTGAATAATCAAGTCAATTGCACGACAATGATCTTCAACATATAACCAGTCACGAACATTTTCGCCCTTGCCATATACAGGAAGTGGCTTGTCATTTAATGCATTGGCAATCATAAGGGGAATCAACTTCTCTGGAAAGTGATATGGTCCATAGTTATTAGAACATCTACTGATTGTAACAGGAAGTCCATAAGTTCTGTGATATGCAAGAACCAAAAGGTCAGCCCCTGCCTTTGATGAACTGTAAGGACTACTTGTGTGAATTGGTGTTTCCTCTGTAAAGAACAAGTCAGGTCTGTCAAGAGGAAGGTCGCCGTAAACTTCGTCAGTAGATACCTGATGATAACGCTTAATACCATACTTTCTGCAGGCATCCATAAGAACTGCAGTACCAAGAATATTAGTGTTAAGGAACACTTCCGGGTTCTCTATTGAACGGTCTACATGACTTTCTGCTGCAAAGTTAACAACCATGTCAGGATGTTCTTCCTCGAAAAGTCCGTAAATTGCATCTCTGTCGCAAATGTCGATTTTGCAAAAACGGAAATTAGGGTTATCCATAACTGGTTCAAGAGTGGATAAGTTGCCTGCGTAAGTGAGCTTGTCCACACAAATAATTCTATAATCATGATATGTATTTAACATATGAAATACAAAGTTACTTCCAATAAATCCGGCTCCACCGGTTACGATAATGTTCATTATTCTTCTCCTTGCGTAAAATCTATTATACTAAAAGCTTAAAAAATAAGCTTGTCTTCTGCTACACGAATCAAATGCTCACCATATGGTGATTTTCCATACAAATTAGCTGACTGAATTAACTTTTCCTTAGTAATCCATTTTTCATAATATGCAATCTCTTCTGGGGCGGAAATAACCACTCCCTGTCGATTCTGAACAGTCTGAACAAAAATGGACGCTTCCATAAGACTATCCATTGTTCCTGTATCAAGCCATGCAAAACCTCTTCCAAGAATCTGAGCCTTAAGCTTATCTTCCTTTAAATACATATCATTTAAAGTAGTTATTTCTAATTCGCCTCTATCAGATGGCTTGACATTAGCTGCCATCTTTGACACCCCTGCAGGATAAAAATAAAGTCCTGTAATACAATAATTAGACTTTGGATTCTTAGGTTTTTCTTCTACAGAAATAACATTTCTGTTCTTATCAAACTCTAAAATTCCAAATCTTTCAGGGTCCTTTACATAATATCCAAAAACTGTTGCATCTCCATTTTCAGCATTTGTAACAGCTTCCTTCAGATTTTTTCTAAACCAACCACCATAAAAAATATTATCTCCCAAAATCATGGCACATGGTTCGTCACCAATAAAATCTTCTCCTATTATAAACGCCTGTGCCAATCCGTCAGGGCTAGGCTGAACTGCATAAGACAAATTTATTCCGAAATTGCTTCCATCACCTAAAAGTTCTTTAAATCTAGGTGTATCTGTAGGTGTAGAAATAATCAAAATATCTCTAATCCCTGCCAACATTAATGTTGATAATGGGTAATAAATCATTGGTTTATCATAAACCGGCAACAACTGCTTTGAGGTTACTCTTGTTAACGGATACAATCTTGTTCCTGAACCTCCGGCAAGAATAATTCCTTTCATATTTATCACCTACTTTCTACACTTTAGTATAATATCACAAATTCTATCAACATCTTCCAAATCCAAATCTGCATACAATGGAAGCGTCAAAACACGCTTACTTAAATGCAACGCCACTGGAGTTAAATTAGGATCATATTTACCATGGAAACAATCAAAGGTATTTGTTAAAGGATAGAAATACTTTCTAGCTCCAATCCCTTCATTTCCTAACGCTTCGAAAACTTCATTTCTACTTGATCCAAAGACTTTTTCATCAAAAATTGCCGGAAAGTATGCGTAATTAGGTTTAACATCTTTCTGTATTGGACTAAGCTGTATACCTTCAACACCTTCAAGATGCTCTCTATATCTTTCAACTACTTTTCTTCTCTTCTCAATCTCTTCATCTACATGACGTAAATTACATAAGCCCATTGCTGCACAAAACTCATTCATCTTGGCATTAGCTCCTACGCCGTCAACAACTTCAGGTCCACGTATTCCAAAGTTCTTAAGTCTGTATAATTCCAACCCAAAATCTTTATCCTTAAAGCATGCTGCTCCACCTTCTATTGAATTAAATACTTTTGTAGCATGAAAACTAAAACATGACACATCTCCAAATGAAGCAATTCCTCTGTCTTTATATCGTACACCAAAAGTATGAGCAGCATCATAAATAACTTTCAATCCATACTTGTCCGCTATTCTCTGAATTTCGTCCACATTGCAAATATTTCCATAAACATGAACAGGCATAATAGCACTCGTTCTATCCGTAATAAGCTCCTCAATCTTTGTAACATCCATAGTAAAATCAACTGGATTAACATCACAAAAGACTGGTTCTAAACCATTTCTCACAATAGCATGTGTAGTAGATGCAAAAGTAAACGGTGTGGTAATAACTTCACTATTCTTTGGCAAATTCATAGCCTGTAATGAAAGTTCAAGTGCCATATGACCGTTAGTAAACAAATCAATTTCATCTACTCCAAGATACTCCAATAATTCTTTCTGAAGTTCTTTATGCTTAGCTCCCATATTTGTAAGCCAATGTGTATCCCAAATATCTTTAATTTCATCTATGTATTCTTCAAATGGTGGCATTGAAGAACGTGTTACCAAAATGTTGCCCATATCTATCCTTCTTCCTCTACTTTCTAATAAAAAACTCTTCCATATCAAACATTGAGTTTTCTTGAATTAGTATATCCATTCCCTTTTTCTGTTCAACTACTTTTTCATACATCCAATTAGACAATGCTATATCTAAAAATGACAATCCTACACTGTTAAAATATATAAATTCTTTATCATTTTCTCTTCCTAATTTATTACCAGATATTATTTCGCTTAAATTTGCGTAAATATCCTCATCTCTTAACAGCTTTTCATTGTACATTCGACTTATAGTTTGGGTTCTATGTTTAACAACTTCCCAATCATCTACTACTATTTTGTCAGCCCTTTCCGCAACAGCATATTCATCTTCTAGTCCTGCAACATGACAATAGAACGTTCCCTCATCCACCCATTCTGCTTTTAAAATAGGTTCTTGTCCACTTATTGCCGTAACTATTATATCAGACTTTTCAGCTGCCTCTTTATAATCTCCATTACACTCAACAAATTCAATATTGGGATAGAATTTTTTCATTTGTTTTATGAAAATTTTTTCACTTTTATTAGTTCTAGATGCAACTTTGCATTTTTCTATATTAGGTCTAATCTCCATCATCGCTAAAAAGTGACTTTTTGCTTGTTCACCTGCACCTATAAATCCTATAGTTTTTATGTTTTTACGTGCCAAATACTTTGCTGCTACTGCACCAACCGCCGCCGTTCTCAAATTAGAGCACAGTGTTCCTTCCATAAATGCAATTGGAAATCCTTTTTTTAATTCAGATAATAATATTACTGCTGACAAGTTTTGTGCATTATATTTTAAAGGATTTTCTGGAAAAACAGATACCCACTTCATACCATAAACATGTTTTTTTAAAACAGCTGCTGGTAAGCAATTTATTCTATTTTGTGACTTTTCTTCAAAAATAGTTGATACCTTATCCGGAAAAATAACCCTTCCTTCCAAATACTCCAAAAAGGCATCTTCTATTATTTTTATTGCCTCTGAAACATCAAAGCATCCCGATTCCATTAAATCTTTTTGACTAATTATCTTTACTGAAATTTCATTCTCCATCCATTTAACTCCTTTAGATTAACCATTCCATTCTTCTAAATTCATCAAATAAAATAATTGCTCATTTCCCTTTTCATCATATGCATGCAATTTTTCTTTGACTTTATTTATATTGTCAATAAACTCTTTTTTATCATCAAATGTAATATGCAAATAGCAAAATACCTGCTGAGCAGTTCCCCAATTGTCAATCTCATCTCCTTCTTGATGAACCATTACTAGTGCTTGAACGAAATCGAAATCTTTAACCTCTTCTTGTCCAACTATTTTGGTCAAAACACCACTTTTAACATGTATTGGCAAAATTGCATATTGTTTTTTATCTTTTCTTTCCTCTTTTACGTAATTGTATTTTTCTCCTAGTGCCGCATCAACTATTAGTTCTAATTGATCAATACCAGTAAAATATTGAACTGGATAATTTGTCATTGAGCCACCCAATCTTAATGCCATTTCGTTAAAAACAAATCTCTTTCCATCATTAAATGCTTCAATCCATATTGGTCCATTCTTTATCCCTAATCCCTTAAACATCTTAATAGCTTTTTCATTTACTGTTTCTAAATATTTTTTTTCATCCCTTGACGGCAGAATTTGTAAAGCCATAACCATTGAACCACCATCTAGTGATTTTGAATATTTATCAGAAATTCCTGAAAAAATTATTTCTCCATCTACAGCAGTATAGTGAATAATACATGCATCACATTTCATATATTCTTCTACCAAATAGTCATCTGAAAACTCTAGTGCATGTTGAACTCCTTTTTCCAATTCTTCATAGTTATTACAAATTGAAAAACCTCTACTTCCATCACTATCTGCCGGTTTTACTATAACCGGATAATTTATATCATCATTCAATTTGTATGTTTTTGCTACATCTATTCCATAACTTTGACATTGTTCTTTAAACAATTTTTTATTACTGCAATTGTCCCACTGCTCTAATGTACACCAAGATTCTATTCCAGTTTGTTCACATAATTCTATTCCTTTTCTAATACAAAATTCATGTACTCCCGCAATAACACCATCTACATTTTCTTTTTTCACCTTTTCAGATAACTTTTCTATATCTGCTGTTGACAATTCCCACTGTTCATCAGATATTTTCTTCGCTGGAGATTCACTTTCAGGAAGATAATCAGATACTATTGTATATATTCCCTTCTTTTTGGCATACTCTGCTATTTCTGTACTACCAATTGGTTTTCCTCCCAACATAAGAAGCTTTTTCATTTATTTATCCTCCTCAACTATTACTTTTATCTTTTCGTTCATACTACGCATTATTGTTTCCATTTCATCTTTGCTATTAAATTTAAGAACCACCGTTCCTATAGCATAATTTGCAGCTGTAAATGTATGCACTTCATCTCCTGGATTAACCCATAAATCCAATTCTTTTAAATTGTTTTCTCTTATTTGTGGCTCAATATATAATTCTTTAAATTTGCCATTTTCAAAAGAATGCAAAACATATTCCGCCCAATATCCATCATACTTTTTTTGTTCTAAACCTATTACGGAATCTCCTACTGCAGCTTTAACAGCACTTTCAATAAGATCCATTCCTGTAGCATATCTAATCATTTCAGCTAATCTATTTCCTCCCCCCCTTGGAGACACTTCCATGATATATGCCTTTCCATCAATTCCTTCACGTGTTTCCACATTGTAAATTGATGTTTTCATATTCAATAATGTTAACAATCTCTGAATTTCACTGTGCAACTCTTCTTCACTTTCTTTCGAAAATGTAGATGGCCAACTATATGCCATTGGTGCATAAGGATTGTCCGCTTTTTCATCAAATCTCTGACTTGAAAATGTGGTTACAACTAATTTACCATCAACTGAAAAACAATCGGTATCTGAAGAGCATCCTTTCTTTTCAATAAAATCTTCAATAATAAATTTATTACTGTGTGAAAATTCCAATGCATATTTTATGCTTTCTTCTAATTTTTCTTTCTTTTCAACCTTAGTAACCCCTTTACTGCCCGCTGAATCTACTGGTTTTACTATTACCGGCCAATTAAAATATTCCACATCTTCTAATGCTTCCTGAATGTTAGTATAACTCCTTGCATTAGGAACTGTAAAATTATTATCCTCTAAGAATTTTCTAAATCTTCCTTTATCCTGCAAAATACTTACTGATTCATAAGAACCACAAGATGGTAAATTCATCTTCTCTGCTACATAGGCAGCCGTTGTAACTCCCGGATCCGTTGCAAAAGACATAATACCATCTATTTTATTCGCTTTTGCTGTTTCTAAAACTTTTTCCTTATCTATTATACTCACGTTTATATATTCATCTGAATATTTATGAGCTATATTATCTGGTAAATAATCACATGTAATCACGTATAATCCTAACTTATGTGCTACCTCAATAACTGGCAACAAATATCTTGATCCACCTAAAAGTAACAATTTCTTCATAATTATCTCCTTTTCTTTTTTTCAACAATCTCTTTAACTGTATTCCACAAATATTCAAATGCATCTAATTTTAATATTGCTGAAATTCCTATATAAATAGTTGCCCCTAGAACAACTTGTATTACCAATATTAAATATATGGATATTGGTAAAAATGACACAAAATACACACATATTCCCATAAATAACGCTAATAATATTCCCGGTAAAATATCTTTTAGCTGTTCTAAATATCCATAATTTAATAGTTTTTTATTAGGCCATGAATTTATTATTTGATTTAAAACACAACTTACAAGAAGACTATAAGCCATTGCCATTACACCAAACCACATTGTCGAAAGTAATAACGCCATACCTACTATTTTTTTTATAATTTCCAACTTTAGAAATATATCACTTTTTCCCATTGCCTTAATTGCATTTAAATTCGCTGTATGAACAGGATAAAACATATACGTTATACAAAATATTTGTAAAAAAGGAACACATGGCAACCATTTTTCTGTCAAAACCAATTCTACAATTGTATTTGCGCAAAATGCTAAACCTATCATTAATGGTGCCATAATATATGTACTTGTTTTTATCGCACGTCTCGTCATATTTTTTACACGTGCAGAATCATCCTGTGCACTAGCCATTGTTGGTAAAAGTACACTATCTATAGACGTATTAATATTTGTAACTATTAATTTAGGGAATTTATCTCCTTGATTATAATATGCTAAATCTGCGGAGGAATATAATTTCCCTATAACTAAATTTCGTAAATTGTTGTATACTGTTTCTAACAACGCTGATACTAATAATTTCCATCCATATGAAAGCAATTCTTTCAGTCTCTTCCAGCTAAACATTCTCTTAGGTTTCCATTTAACTGTAACCCAAAGAATAATTGTATCAATTGTTGCATTTGATAACTGTTGTGCAACTAATGCCCATACTCCCATTCCTATATATGCCATAAATATTCCCACAAAGGCTGACGCAATTGTTCCTCCTATAGTAGAAAAGAAAAATCTTTTAAAAAGCATATTTCTAGAAACATATGCTTGCTGTATATTTTTTACACCAGATATTACTAATGTCAAACTTATCACTTTAATAACCGGTACTAACGTTTCATCTCCGTAAAACTTTGCAATATATGGAGCCGAAACAAACATTCCAAAATACAAAACAAGACAAACTGTAAAATTAAAATAAAACACTGACGAAAAATCTAAGTCATCTGCATCTTTTTTTTGAATAAGCGCTGTTCCTAACCCACTATCAACAAACACTTGAAGAATAGTAGTAAAAACAGTCACCAGTGCAATTGTGCCATATACTGATGGTTCCAAAAGTCTTGCCAATACTATTGAAACTATAAATGATACTCCTTGAGCCCCACATCGTTCGGCAAAACGCCATATAAAATTTTTAATTGTTGTTTTATTATCAATTTGATTCGACATTTATATTTCCTCTTCGCTTAGTTTATCAAGTACTTTTTTCCAGTTTTCACAACAATCTTTAGATGTTGGGATAATGCCATATTCATTCATTAGTTCTTTACTATTCCTTTTTGTCTTGAACTGTTCAAATGTCATCTTCTCAATTTCTTCTACTTTGCAAAATTCACATTTTTTACGCTTAAAACTCTTTGCGAAATCGCTATCTTCTCTAAAATATATTGTTTTCCCAAAATGTAGTAACCATGATATATTCGAGAGAGCTGTTGAATGCTTTTGTGCGAATATTGCAATATCAATAGAGTTGAGATAATTTATGTATTTTTCATATTCCATAAAGCAATCTATTATTTCAATTTTTTCTCCAAAATTTTCCTTTGCAAACTTCTTAACTTCATCAACATATTCTCTTTCTCCTGCATATGACAGAATAAGACATATAGTTATATCATAATTTCTGTATTGTATTAGTTTTTTCATTACGCTAATGTGATCATCCCACTTACTAGCGCTATGTCCTATTAATATTCTAAGGCTTTTTTCTTTTCTATTTTCAATATTGTTTTTTAGTTTATCTAATAAATTATCTTTTATTGGATCATAGCCATATCCTAATATACAACTATCCATCTCTCCAAATGTATTGTTAACATTAACCAAGTCTATATCGTTCGCTACACCTATCATATGAAATCTATGTACCTTTTCAATATAAGCTTTCCAAATAAAATGAAACAATATTTTTTTTATTCCTCTGTAATTATAATATTCAAGTGGGCGTATATCATGCCCCCATGTACGCCATATTACCTTTTTTGCATATTTATTTTTAGTCAAAATTAATTTTAGCTTACTACAATTTATTGCATGAACAAATATCCACTGTCCATACTCTCCATACTTGTTAATTAAATTTTCCTGTTCATTCCCACACAAATATATCTCATATTTTTTACTCATTTCATCATAAACTTTTTTATGTGGCGTAATAAAAATATGTTCTTCTAGATTAAAATAGCTATCTTCTTCGTTAATCATCTTTATAAGCTTTGGAATAAACTTTAAATCCGGATGCCATATTATATGTAAATATTTTGCATTTTTTCGTATCATTATTTAACTCCCTAATTTGTTGTTTCATTTTCGTCAGTATGTAACAAAATATATTCCTTAATTTTTTCTACTATTCGTTTATCTAAATTCCAACTAAACTTTCTTGCAAATAATTGTCCACTTGATACAAGTTGTTCAAAATCACTTTCTCTAAATACATATGGATTTCCTCTCTTCCAATCAATCACATACTTTATAGTTTCGTAATTATCACAAAAATTATTTTCTGAAATGTTTTTTCTATATTCAGAACTATACACTAATGATTGCAAAAACAATTCATCACCACATATTGTATACCTAAAGTATTTTTCAATAATTTTCTTGTTTTTAACAACATATTGTGCCAAATCATCTGTTATACTAAACCAATTAGCTCCTTTCCTATATTCTAAAGGACTTTTTTTTGTCCTATCAATTTTCAATTGTAACATCAACGATACTTTATATAATATCTTTTCAATAATATTCTTTTTTCTTTTTGCGATAAAATGGTATTTAGACACTCTATTTTTTTCTTCGTTTGTAAGTTCACTGCTTTCAAATTGAATATATTCTGTCCCATAATTTTCATCAAAAAATTGATGTATTTCACCCTGTGTTTTTAACGGTAAATCAACACCTGACATCATATGATAATACATATATTTTTGTGGGGTAGCTCTTTCTAATAATCTATATTCGCACTCTATTTGGCTAAAATTTCCCCATTTTACATCTATACGAGGCTCTACAATAAATAATTTTGATTTCTTTACACATTCCATTAATTCACTTATTTCGAAGCCTTCTGCTTTTGCATCAATGTGTAAATATATATCATTTCTTTCATAATCCAACAAACTTAATAGTACTTTTAGCAGTTCAATTTCATTATGTGCCATAATTAAGTACGCATGCTTATTATTTTTCACTCTTTTCACAATCCTTTACTAACAAATCTAAATACTTAAAAGACTCTTCCTGTAACAATTTTAATTTTTCATATGGCTCTTTGTAATCTGGGCATACATCCAAATCCACATTTTTCAACTCTTCAATGGTTCTGTATCTATTCATTAACCCCAACTGTGTTAAAAAAGAGACTGCTCTATCATCCTTTTTGTTGGGTTTTCCATCATTTATATACCAAAAATTCTTTTTTAATATTGTTGCAAATGCAGTTCCATGAAATGAAGTTGTAATAAATAAAGTTGAATTTTTTACCACATTCATATAAACATCTGGTCCATACTTTCCTATAAGATGTATATTCTCTTTCCAACACATCTTCAAAGTCCATTCTTTTGCTTCCATAAAATAAACTGGCATTTTTTTAATTTTGCTTATCCATCTTAAAAATTTTTTAATCTTGCTATCAATGCTAAAACAGTAATAATAAATATACTCTCCTGATATTACTGGTTCCTCACCTATACTAACAATGTTTGTCCATTGATTCTCGTTTAGTAACATTGTTGGGTCTAAACATATTTTAGGCTTTACTCCTGTTGCGTCTGCTATCCATTTTTGTGCATTTTTTTCTCGTACAGAAATCATTCTAAATTTATTGATATAATTAATATATTTATTCCTTTCGCCTAACTCAAAAGGATTATTTGCACCAAAACTAACCGCATAAGCATATTTAGGAGTTTTTTGCACAAAATTCAAGTAGTATGCATCATCTGCATCCCTACACGCTATATTCCAAACCTGATCACTTCCGGCAATAATTGCATCATATACACCATCCAATTCCTCTAATTGACTTGACAATGAATACTCTTTTGAAGATAAATGAAAATATTTTCCAGAAAATTCACAATAAGATTTATACTGTTTTTTCATTTCTTTGTACTTTGTCATCCATATTACATTTTTTATTAACCTTTTATAATTGTCCGCTTTCGGAAGCACCGCATACATATTTCTCTGACTTTCATTTGAGAAATTGATTATTTCCACTTTACAGTTATATTTTTTTTCTAATACGGTTTGTAATGCCAATGCTTGTAACATTGAGCCATTATTATGTGATGCGTGAAACGTTATAAGTCCAATCTTCTTCATATTTTTATATCTTCCCTTCTCAATTCCTTTTCTTTATACTTTGCCTACCCTTTTCAGTTTTCAATCATAAACTTTAACTGTTTTAATTTACCATCTTCTGTAACGAAAAATACATATTGTATTTTTTACCTGCTTTTATTCTTTGCATTTAATTTATTCTAAAATTTTTTGTTTCTTAGTCGCTGCAAATATAAACAGTGGAAGATATACATAATTTAATAATGAACCCGATTCAAATATTGTAACTTCAAATAGTCCCATGTACATATATACGTAATACATACAACAAATTATCTCTGTACTTTCAAAATTTTTATATTTTTCCAATCCTCTCCAAATAACAACTAAAGCAATCATAATTATTGCAAAACCAATAACCCCTGTCGTAATCAAATAGTACATATAACTGTTATCTAACCATGATGTCATGTATGGAGTTAAATTACTGCCATAATCTGCATTTGATGCATACCCCAAACCTATTAATATTCTGCCACTCTTCATATACAGAGGAAATGCTACATAAAAAATCAAAGAACGCTGTGAAATTTTTAAGATTTCACTATAATTTAATTCATACATAAATGGAATCGTACTAATAATTAAAAGTATAAATAAACATTTTATAGCCACAACCACTCTAGGATTTATTCTACTATATTTCATTCTTTTAATTATGTAAGCTATTAAAAAAATAATAATTCCTGTTATAGCATTTCTCGAAGCACTACATAACAGCATTATCACTGAAATCACTGCAAATATATAATCCACTTTTCGAGCTTTTTGAATTTTTCGCAAATATAACGTAAGCATTATAATAAGCACACACGCCGCACCTAATGCATTATAATGTCCAAAGCCAAAATTTGCTCTGATTCTTTTGTCTACACTCATAATATTCATTATATTGCTAATCTTTACATCCGATAAATGTGTGATGAACTTAACCATTAAAAATAATGATAATGTATAATATGAGCATTCAATAAACTCATAAAACGCATCAAAGCTTCTTATAGCTATAACACTTATAGACACTATAATGATAAATATAATTTGAGATTTAAATTGGTTGTTTATTAAATTTTTCATTAACGGATTTGAAAACAAAATTCCAAAAAGTACAACATGTAATAAAAGCAATACTAGTACTATATTATCCCTTGTTTTTTTTATCCTAATTATTCCTCTATTTTTCCAAATAACAATCACCGACACTATAAAAATATACAGCATCTCAATCAATACTGGATTTAACGAAATACTATAATTTTCTGTCAGTACAGCAATTCGACTTAAAAGCAAAACAGCAAAGCTTAATATAAACAACATTTTTAAATTAATATTTTTTATCTTCATATTCATCAGTATTTTTTATAACCTATTATTCTCCTTTAAAAATTAGACTTATAGTCCTATATTTTTTATGTCTCCATAAAAATTTTCTCATTTTATTTTTATACCCCAAATAATTATGTTCCTGCAATTCGTTATACCAAATGAACCTTCTTATGTTCTCATATATTTCTTTACTTGAATAATCATTTTTAAAAAGTTTTCCACAACAATTAACTATTATCTGTAGCATAAAAGAATACGCATGTTCTTTCACATCATTTTCCAAATGTTTGCATTCAATAAGTTCAATCATTTTTAAAAATAACGCATCTCTATTTTCTAACACTCCTATATCCCATGGTTTTCTTGACAATCCCGTATATAAAATTCTATAGTTATAAATATCTTTTTTAATCAATTCACAACTTTTTACATATTTTAAATAATCCAAAGTAAAGATTATATCTTCTCCTAATCCGACATTTACATTAAATTTTATATTATTTTCATCTATTATTCTTTTTTTAAACACTTTATCCCATGGTTCGTTTGATTTTCCACTCAAAACGACATCATAAATTCTTTCAATATTGAATCTATCTTCAGTTCTATAAATCCATTCTCTGCATTTTGTTTTTTTATTACCTTCAATCTTATTACTTCCAAAAAAATATATATCTTTTTGAGTATTTATTTTTTGAATTATTGTTCCAACATAGTCTGGCGACACATAATCATCACTATCTACAAACGTGATATATTCACCTCTAGCAAGTTTAAGTCCTCTATTCCTAGCGTTACTTACTCCCGAATTTTTTTGATGAATAACTTTTATCTGAAATTCATCACTATATTTATCACAAATTTCAGATGTCCCGTCATTCGATCCATCATCTATTATTATTATTTCATATTCTTCACATTTATTTCTTTTTATGCTACTTATACATTTTTCTAAATACTTACCCGAATTATATACAGGAATAATAATACTTAACCTTATTTTTGACACACCTTTATCCTCTTCGTTTTGAAATTACTTTTGCACCAATTAACGCTATCATATATAAATGCATTTTTAAAAGAATTAAATACATTTTTGCAGAATTTGGAAGTTCATTTGTACGAATGCCTTTTAAAGCTTTCGTTTCTTTTATCTTCTGATTAATATGCTTTCTTGAATAATTTATAGATTTACCACACTTTACCTCATGGAAAATAGCCATAATCAACCAGTATGCTTTAAAAGCATTCATTTGCTCATCTAGTACTTTATCTTTTCCCTTAAGCCTTTCCTCCATATAATTTGTTAATAATTTGTTATTGTCAAATCTTCTTTCGTCATAGCTATGAACCATTGATGACACATTAAGTTGATTATAAAAATATAATTTATCCTCGCAAAAATATATATTATCGGCCTCATATATGCATTCAAATACAAATGCATTATCTTCTCCCATTCTTATTTTTTCTTCTTTGCAATAATGTTTTAATAAAAATTCTCGTTTAAAAATTTTGTTCCACGCAACTGGAAATATCAATCCTGTACAAAATGGTTTTCTCGAATCGTACATCATATATGGATATATTTCTTTTTTTAATTTTTCTTTATTGTAAAGCCCTTCTGATACTGCTTTGGGGATTTCTTCTTGATGTTTTTCAAATTGTTTAATTGCACTATACACTACGATTTCCACATCATAGTTTTTTAGTGCTTTTTTCCACACTGTTTCCAATAAATTATTTGCTATCCAATCATCACCATCAACATAGCAAATGTATTCGCCTTTTGCTTCTTTAATTCCTGTATTTCGTGCAGCAACAAGCCCCTCATTTTCTTTATGTATTACTCTCACCCTTGTATCTCTTTCTGCATATTCATCACATATTTCAGGACAATGGTCTGGTGATCCATCATCAACTAAAATCAATTCAAAATCTTTGTATGTTTGATTCAATATACTCTCCACACATTTATTTAAATACTTTTCAACATTATATATTGGAACTACTACTGAAAATTTCATATTAACTTCCTTTATTCTCCCATCTGCTTTGCAATATCTGCATCAACTATTTCTTCACCGCTCTTATCTTTAAGCTATTCTCTTGAAGCGTCACTTAATCCGTCATTAATTGTTGCGCACATATCACAAGTACTGCATTTATCCAATTCCTCTTTAGTTACCTTTCCATCTCTGTAATCACGTACAATTTTGTTCTCATACATGCTATATGGATGTTTGCTAAATAAAGCTTTAAACTTGTGTTTAAGTACCCAGAATCCAGGTTTCCAGATATACTTATGCATTGCAGGAGAAACTGAGCCTATCATCCAGCAGTCTCTATCACAACAACGAACTTTAGCTCTAACCTGTTCAGCTTCAGAGCTATTCCATAATTCATCCCAGCTCTGGTTGTTTAAGTTACCCATTACTTCTTTGTCTTTTGTTCCGTTACATGGCATTACATCACAATATGGATCAATAAAGAATGTGTCAAAACTCATATCACAAGGAAGTAATCTCTTCTGTCCATAAATATAATTAATAAGTCCGTGATTGAAATAAGCTCTCATCCATTTCTTAGGACTCTTTGATCTAAGTAATTCATTAATTAAATCTTCGAAATTTTTAGCAACCATTGGACGATCTTTTATTATATTTTTTGCTTCTACAAAATAGAAACTGTTATGTAATGAAGCTGTTGCAAATTCCATACCCATTTCATTAGAAATCTTATAAAGTGGTACTAAGTCAGGTGCATTTTTGTCCTGAACTGTCATTCCAAAACCAACATCCTTCATTCCCATTTCACGTAATTTCTTAAGTGTTGTATATCCTTTGTTATATCCGTCATCTAATCCACGGATTTCATTATTTGTCTGTTCAAGACCTTCAATTGAAATACGGATTCCAATATTAGGAAATTCCTTACATAAATCAACAATTCTATCTGTAAAGAATCCGTTAGTTGAAATAACGATTCTATCACTCTTTTTATATAATTCTCTAACAATGTCCTTTAAATCTGTACGTATAAAAGGTTCCCCACCTGTTATATTTGTAAAGTACATCTTAGGTAACTTCTTAATTGTTTCAATTGAAATTTCTTCTTCCGGTTTTGATGGTGCCTTGTATCTGTTACACATTGAGCAACGTGCGTTACATCTATATGTTACTATAACTGTACCATTTAATTTTTTCTCCATTTTATTTTTGTTCATTACTTGCTCCTATCTCAACATTTCAAATATTTTTTTATCTACTCCATTTATTACATATGCAACTAATATTATGCTTACATACAATGTCAATATATATATCCCTGATTCTTTTAATCCTAAACAACCCACTACTGGTATCATTGTCCACTGTAATAAGTATGTTTCATATGATATTTTCCCTAACACTTTACCAATTCTATTGTTTAAATTAATCCTTGTATTCAATATCAGCACAAAGAAAATAATCACCAATCCTAATATAATTTTCAATACATAATCTCCTATAAAAAGCATACTTTTAAATTTTAAATAGAAGATCCCCATCATCAATGTTCCTATAAATCCTAATATCACTTTTTTCTGCCATTCTTCATTAATCCAATTATATATTTCTTCTTTTTTTGATGCCAAAATAATCCCCCACACAAATCCGAATATTTCTGAACACCATACTGTACTTTCGAAAATTCCTATCATTTTTGATATATAAATTATCAAACTAAACCCTAGAACTCCAAGACACACATATTTATCGCCCTTCTCTTCTGGTACAAGTATATTTACAATTTCAAATATGACATAGCATACTAACAACCATTTTACCCAATCATTTATATGTATGATATCACTTAACGATACTTTTCCTTTAGTTATATTTGAGATAATCATACTAACAATATTTGTTGTTATACATGGAATTAATATTTTTATTAGTCTTCTTTTCCAAAACATCAACTTATTTTGCGAGTTTTCCAACGATATTTTCAGCCCATATGCTGAAGTCATAAAAAAAAATGTGACTCCTATATATGCAAAACTACCTAACATATCTTGAATTTGGTTTTGATATACAACCGGTATATGAACCAGTATTATAATCAAACTCCAAAATCCTCTCATTGCATTTGTATTTTCTTTGTCAAAGAAACGATTGTTCTGCTGATTATAACTAATTTTCATTAATATTATAGACGCTAAAACAATAACTATTCCTAACATTATCACCATTGTCATTTTATTTTTACATCCTTTTTGTGTCAATTTTCCTCGTTGCCTTATGGGTTAACTATCCTCTATACAACTCCATTGTTTTCTCAACCACATCATCCCAATTGTATTTCTCGCAAATGAAATCTGCAGCCTCTTCTTTATATTTCTTAACAATCTTAGGCTTATCACAAGCCTGCTGTAGTTTTTCTCTTAAGTCATCTACATCTGATTTTTTGAATACCAGTGCCTTGTCTTCTACAACTGACGCGCATTCATCTATATCTGATACAAGACAACAATTTCCATAGCTCATTGCCTCAAGCAGACTAAGTGGCATTCCTTCCAGATCACTTGGAAGTGTGTATACGTATGCATTGCTGTATAACTCATCCAATTCTTCTCCCTGAACGAATCCTGTAAAGATTATTCTGTCGTCATCTTTTGCCATCTGTCTTAATTCGTTAGCAAACTCATCTGTATCCGAACTTCCACCGGCGATTACCAATTTCTTATCTGTTTTTACTTTTTTAAAAGCTTCTACCAGATACTTAAGCCCTTTTTCAGGAACTAGTCGTCCCAGGAATAGGATGTAATCATCTTTTTCCAATCCGAATTTTACTTTTATAATCTGTGGCTCTCTTACTATAGGTCTGTTTACTCCGTTAGGAATAAACTTGGTCTCTCTTCCATATGTATCGCTGAAATAATCCTGTACACCTTTACTTAGTACTATTATCTCATCTGCGTGCTTTACTGCACACTTTTCACCCATCATTATATATGTACTCGCAAGCTTGCCCCACTTAGCTCTCTGATGGTCCAGGCCGTGAATTGTTGCTATGCATCTCTTGCCGAATAACTTAGGAAGCCATAACATTGCACATGGTCCTTCCGCATGAAAATGTACAACATCATATCTTCCAAAAGACGCTTTAATGCCTGCAAAAACTGAGGCTGACATTGCTGCCAACCCTTTGCAGTTTATTGTAGGCACTGTTTTCAGGTTTATTCCTTTGTAGTTTTTAATCTTCGCACTGTCAAATTCCTTACCGCTAACATGATGTCCGCCACGGTTGTAGCATGTTACTTTGTGACCTTTGTTAACCATTCTTGTACAAAGTTCTTCCACCACAATTTCCACGCCACCTTCTCTTGAAGGTATTCTCTTATGACCTAACATTGCGATTCTTAATTTATCTTTATTCTTCTTATGCACTTTTTATCCCCTTGCATATGTTGCCAAATATTACACCGATCCCTTCTGTCCCAGCACTACCAGCACTGTTTTCAGAATTATTTTTATATCAAGTCCTATATTCCAGTTCTTAATATAATCGCTGTCCATTTTTACTATTTCTTCGAAATCAGTAAAATCACTTCTGCCGCTTACCTGCCACATTCCTGTAAGTCCCGGTTTTGCTGCCAGACGGCTCTTGTGATGCAATTCGTACTGATTGTATTCATCCATTGTTGGTGGTCTTGTTCCCACAAGACTCATATCGCCTTTTAAGATGCTCCAGAAGTTAGGGAATTCATCTATAGACAGATGTCTAAGATAATATCCAAGTCCCTTTCTTGTTCCGTCAGGACCGCTTCCTATAATTCTAGGGTCTGCGTCCATCTTAAACATAAGACCTTCCATCTTGTTCTTTTCCATAAGTTCCTTCTTGCGTTCTTCTGCATCTACATACATTGAACGGAACTTATATATTGTAAAAGTTCTTCCGTTACGACCAACTCTCTTCTGTCCGAAGAATACAGGTCCCTTAGGATCTGCTATCTTAATAGCTGGTGCTACAAATATAAAAAGTATGCCTGTAACTAAACATCCAACAACACCTGCACAGATATCCATGGCTCTCTTTAATGCCATCTCTGTTATTGTTACAGTATTGGCACTTGTTCTTATAATCTTAGTATCGTTAATGTGTCCGAACTCCTGAGTTCCATCATTAAACTTAATATTTAATTTAATATCTACGGTAATTCCTATATTAACTAAAGTTTCCACTATCTGATCAAACTTATCTGATGGATAGTTTAAATTAAGTAAAACTTCATCTACAACATTTTTGCAAACATAGTCATACATATCTGTTACTTCTGAAACTACCGGTATTCCCTGGCACTCTTTAATTCCTTCCTCATTTGTGTTTAATGCTATTCCTACTATTTCAAAACTCTTGTCCGGTCCATCGTTTACTTCACTAATTACTTTCTCCATATTTTCCGGTGTAGTAATTATCAAAAGTTTAGTTTGCTTCTTCTCTCGGTAATCTCTTTTTCTTAAAAATGTTTTTAAGCAAATATGTACAAAATACATTGCAAAAATGTCCATTACCCAGAATGCAAAAATCATTAATCTTGAGTATGTTGCTCCTGTATGAGTAAAGAACATAAATACCATTACACATAGCATTAATTCTGTATTATGAACAAGTACTCTTTTAAATTCCTGAAAATATCCTCTTCTTAGGATGTCTGAATATGTATTCGAAAAAAACTTACGCAGAAATGCAGTGCCATTATTGCAAAAAGAAGTGTTCTGTACTCCTTTAGCGCATATACATTACGTACTCCATTACGTAGAAAATATGCAATCAATAACGTTAAATTAATGTACAACAAATCAGCCAGTATAAAGTCTAAATGCTTAACCCAGCTGTTCTTCTTCACGTACATGCAGTGAATCCTCCCCTATTATTTTTTACATAGCGTCTTTTGTATACTATTGTCTTCCCTTTGTTGTCTATTTATAAGCTTTACATATTTATAAAGAACCTGATGTATATTCTTGTATTTATTACTTTTATCATATGCTTTGTGCATATTTATACATCATTTATAAAAATCACTTATATCCACCCATAGCTTATAGCTAACGTTGTTTCGCTCTTTTTCCTTTCCATAATACTCTATTTTTCGTCCTTTTTCAATGCTCGATATTGTCATTTTAGTAATAATTCAGCATTTTTAGTCAGTTTGTTTTCTTTTCAATAGAAACGTTTTTATGCTTATCATTTTTTACATATTTGTAAACTTTTATGACTTAAATGTAAATTCAAACCCTTTGCCATTGCTTTTATCGGGCATTGGACTTACACTCTTAATATCGACTACAATATTTCAGATGATTGGTCTTCAGTATTAAGATGACTGTTTTTTATATTGAATGATCAGTCTACAATATTCAAGATGATTGGTGAGGTGACATGTTTATGAATTGGAGAGATAGATTTTCAAAATTTATGTATGGAAGATATGGTGCAGATCAGTTTTCTAAGTTTTTGCTTGGGCTTACAATTGCGTTGTGTATTATTTCGCTTTTTGTTCCAAGAAGACTTGGTTCCCTTTTTAGTACTTTGATTTTGCTTCTTATTTTTTATACTTATTTTAGAATGTTTTCACGTAATATTTATAAGCGTGCTGCTGAAAACGAGAAGTATATGCGTATTCTCGGTAGCTGGCGCAACAAGGTTGCCAATGAGAAGAACCTTGCCGGTCAGCGCAAGTATTATCATTTCTACAAGTGTCCAGGATGTGGCCAGAGGATTCGTATTCCTAAAGGACACGGTAAGATTCAGATTCGTTGCCCTAAGTGCAACGCCACTTTTATAAGAAGAAGTTAGTTTTTTATGTTTGGATATGTTGTTATTAATAAACCGGAATTAAAATTTAAGGAGTTTGATGTTTACAAGAGTTTTTATTGTGGTTTGTGTTATTCTTTAAGGTCCCGCTATGGTTTTGTCGGGCAGTTTACACTTTCTTATGATATGACTTTTCTTGTAATGCTTCTTACTTCTTTGTACGAACCGAAGGTTGCTCATTCTGAGCACAAATGTATTCGTCATCCCCTTAAGGCACAGCCTATGTCTTCCAGTATTTACTCAGATTACGTGGCTGATATGAATATTTTATTATCTTATTATAAGGCTATGGACGACTGGAATGATGACCGCAGTGTTTTGAAGCTTGCTTTTGCCAAGCTTTTGAATACTAAGCACCCTGACGATTCTTTTGATTACGCCGCAAAGGCGGATTCTATTTCGTCTCTTCTCACCGAATTAGGTACCCGCGAAAAAGAGAATGAGACGAACATTGACGTTATGGCAGGGCTTTTCGGTCGCATTATGTCTGTCCTTTTTGTTCCAAAAGACGACCAGTGGGCTGCTTCTCTTAGCCGCATTGGTTTTTTCCTTGGCAAATTTATTTATATTCTTGATGCCTATGATGATTTGGAGGAGGATATTAAGAAGAATCATTACAATCCTTTCAAATCTATTTGCAATGAACAGGGGTTTGATGATAGAATAAAGGGCATGCTACAGATGATGATGGCTGAATGCTCTAAGGAGTTCGAGTATCTTCCTATTTTGGAGAATGCTGAGATTCTTAGAAATATCCTTTACGCCGGGGTTTGGACGGTCTACTATAAGACGTTGAAGGCGAGAAGGGAACAGAAGAAAGAAAATGACTAAAGGAATGTGAGCCGGATATATGTTCACCTTGATGTTACTACACTGGCGAGCCTGGGTGCGAACAACTTGTGGGGTTCGATTCAGCGAGCCGAAGGTGCGAACAACTTATGGGGTTCGATTCAGCGAGCCGAAGGTGCGAACAACTTGTGGAGTTCGATTCAGCGAGCCGAAGGTTCGAACAACTTGTGGAGTTCGATTCAGCGAGCCGAAGGTGGTCGTGAAGCTGGTAGGTGTTGGTTTACATAACTTTGGTTTTTAGGAGTTTGATATGAGTGATCCATATAAGGTTCTTGGCATTTCACGAGATGCCACAGATGATGAAGTAAAACAGGCATATAGAAAATTAAGTCGCAAGTATCATCCCGATGCTAATATTAACAATCCTAATAAGGATAAGGCGGAGGAGATGTTTAAGTTAGTTGGTCAGGCTTACAATCAGATTATGGATGAGCGTAAGAATGGTTATTCAGGTGGCTATGGTGGTTCTTATGGTGGCTACGGTTCCGGCAGTTATGGTTCCGGTGGCTATGGTAATGGTGGTTCAGGTAACGGCAACTACGGTGGTGGTTATTCCGGCAATCCTTTTGATGATTTGTTTGGTGGTTTTGGAGGCTTCGGCGGTTTTAACAGTGGGCAGGGACAGTCCAGCCAGTATTACGGTCAGGATGCTTCCTATTACACTGCTGCTTCTAACTACATTAACAATAGGCGTTTTCAGGAAGCTTTAAATGTCCTGAGCAATATTCAGGACCGTACCGCTCAGTGGTATTTCTTAAGTTCTTTGGCAAACAACGGTCTAGGTAACAATGTCATGGCTCTTGATTTTGCAAAAACTGCTCTTGAAATGGAGCCTAACAATCAGACATACCAGCGACTTGTCCAGACGCTTGAAAGTGGTGGTCAGTGGTACAACACCCGCCAGTATTCATATGGTGGCGATTCCGGTGCAATGTGTTGCGCTGATCCTTGCACAACATTATGTTTGCTTAACATGTGCTGTTGCTAGTATTATTGCTAGTATTGTTGCTAGTATTGTTGCTAGTATTATTCGATTTTAATATTATTGTGTTTTATTTACCCCTGCTGGGAAGCTTCTACGGTGTCCTGTCTGCCACAGGACACCGTGGTTGGTCCGGCGGGGGTGTTTTGCGTAGTGGGGAGGGAGTGATGTTAGGTGTTTAATGTTGGATGTTATGGCTTAAAGTGGATGAACGGCATAGTGTTGTAGATTATGTCGTGGGGAAGATGAGAAGCTTGTTGTGCCGTGGGGCGGATAAGATGTAAGGCGTTAAAGGCTGTAGTGTGAGGGAGCGGAGAAGCTTGTTGTGTCGTGGGGCGGATGAGATATAAGGCGTTAGAGGCTGTAGTGTGGGGGAGTGGAGAAGCTTTCTTATGTGACCGTTGCCGATCGCGTACCTCAATATTTGAGATTTTCGCAATATTGGGGTACGTTTTTCATTTTTGTTTTCATTATATGTTGCATTTGCAACTATTTTATTTCTTCCGTACCCCGATATTTCATTTTGTCTAATTTTCGGGGTACGTTTCTTGTTTCTACATATAATATGCGTCTTAATTTTTATAGTTTTTTATGGCTTTGTACCCCAATTTTTCACAATTTTAAAATGTCGGGGTACGCTCGCCCTAATTTCAGCTTGTTTTATACAACATATAGTTTGTGTTTGTTAAAAATGTACCCAGACATTTCTTTTTTCTTGTTTTTTGGGGTACACATACTCAAACTACCGCTGTTTTTGCACAACATATAGTTTGTATTCGTCAAAAACGTACCCAGACATTTCATTTTTCTTGTTTTTTTGGGTACACATTCCACAACTGCTGCTCATTTTACACAACATATGGTTGTACCCACAAAAAAACATACCCAGACATTTCTTCTTTCCATTTTTTGAGGTACGCATGCCCAAACCACCATTCATTTCACATAACAAATATATAGTTCAATTCACACAAAACCTGTCTAAACCTTTATTTATCACCAGCTTCCACAAAAATAACCGTCCAGCCTTTCGGTCTAAACGGTTATTTTTCCAAGAATGCTTCCTTATTCAATTTCAAGTTTCACAAATTTCTTCATAAACACAAAGTTGAACGCTGCAATTACTCGACCAACGCCGATTACCGCGATTACTGTTCCAATTCCAATGCCCACTATGTGACCTATAAAAACAAGGCACATCACAGTTGTAAGGCATATGTTAAACACGTCAAAACAATTCTTTACAAGGCCAACATCTTTGCCCACAAAGTCGGAAATCGCCTGCACAATTCCGTCCCCGGGATTTGGAATAATTCTCATATCAAGGGACATTGCCGCGCCAACTCCCGTCAGCACAATGGCAACCAGTAACACCAGCACTCTCACCGGCATCGTTCCCCACACGGTCCCCAGCATATCTTCCTCAAAATTTGGTATATACGCTGAAAACAAATTCATAAATCTTGTAAAAAAGAAGCTCAACGGAAACTGCATAGCGTCCATCAATAACATTTTTTTCAAATTATAATTTTGTCCTTTGGATTTTTTGCGATGGTTAATTATCATGTGGAGTATAAATTCAATAACCACAAAAATCCCATACAGTATGAATGTCATATTTCCGAAGTTGATTTTCATAATCTGCGAAATGCTGTATGACACCGATATAATGGGCGAAACTCCCAAGCCCGCCTTGGTATTCAAAATAATTCCCAGTGCCAACGTCAGCAAACCTGTAATGTATATAATACCCCTTATTATTTTCTTGTTAGTACTCTTATTATTCATTCTTTGCCTTCTTTCCAGATAATATTATAGCACTGAAATCGTTTTCCGAAAAATTTTGTCCTATTCGAATCTAAATTTCTTTGTTTTTTGCTCAAAAATAGGCAACCTTTCACAGTTGCCTATCTCTCCCCTTATTTCATTCCAATATTTAACTTTTTTTCCTAATTACATCACCGTTGGTGACGCAATCAATACCATAACTTCTTTTTATTATGTCATCAAATTTTTTCTAATTACTTTATCAAGATTTCTTGTGTTCAAAGGCTGGCTTTGACCTTCCATTGTAATTATAAGATTGTCCCCCACAGTATAGCCGTTTCTTGCGTAAACATTTAGTTTGTTCATTGCCTTTGACGCATATTCCGGATTTTCCATCATTCCAAAATGCTCCCATATGCATTCTTCGCGGGTGTCCGGATTTAATGCTGTGAAATCTGGTTTTATGTAACCTAGTCCATCCAAATGTAGCGGTAGCTCATATATGTACGGTATCCCCATTAGATTGAGTTTGTCTGCAATTATTTTTTCTGACTTGGAGCGAACCTTTTCGTCTTTTTCCGTGAACACGCCTTCTTCGTCGTCCATGGATTCATCATAAGATTTCATAACCATTGGCCACATTTTTTCTTTAAGTTGCTGCTTTTCTTCTTCCCAATGTTTGATGAAATCTTCTCGTGGCAATACAAGCGGCATAACCATTGTCTGCTTGACCGGGGCAAGCTTGCTGATTACATTTTCTAGGTTTTCTGAATTGCAGGTTTTTAGCATTTTTTCTAGTGCCCTAATTTCTTTTTCTATCTCCTTTAAGCACTTCTCATTGTATTCCCTTTTCACAAGACTTTCTGCCACATCTCTTTCGCCGGCTTTAATATACTTCCCATTTCTGTCCCCGTCTGGCGTTATCTTATAGAATTGATTTGTCTTTCGCTTCTTTTTTACATACACTTTTCCTTCCGGCAAACCTTTCAAATTAGCCACACATTGTCTTCGCATACCTTTCAGCTTTTCTAATCTTTCCTGTGCATACTTTTCTAAATAATCCATCCTGCCTTATCCTCCTTTCTTCTATATTTGTATTTCTTGATACATATAATATTATACTATGTATACATATTTTTTGATACCTATATTTTATCTTTTATATCAATTATTATGGGGATACTATTGTCAATTCTTTATTTTGGTGGCTTTGTACCCCGACATTTCATTTTTCGCTTTTTTCGGGGTACATTCTCGTCTTGCTCATACATTATGTTTCATATTTTTCTTGCTTTTTAGCGGTTGCGTACCCCGACATTTCATTCTTTGCTTTTTTCGGGGTACATTTCCGTCCTTCTCATACATTATGTTTCATATTTTCCTTGCTTTTTGGTGGTAGCGTACCCCGCTATTTCATTTTTTGCTTTTCTCGGGGTACATTTCCGTCTTTCTCATACATTATGTTTCATGTTTTCCTTGCTTTTTAGTGGTCGCGTACCCCGATATTTCATTTTTAACTTTTTTCGGGGTACATTTTCGTTTTACTCATATTTTATGTTTCATATTTTCCTTGCTTTTTAGCGGTTGCGTACCCCGACATTTCATTTTTTATATTTCTCTGGGTACGCGCCTTCTCGTACATCACTTATTATGGCTTCAGCACACTCCTATTCACCAAAAACGTACCCCAACATTTTATTTTTAACATTTCTCGGGGTACGCGCCTCCTCACACTTCACTTATTGTGGCTTCAGCACACTCCTATTCACCAAAAACGTACCTCAACATTTTATTTTTGCCATTTCTCGGGGTACAACCCTCCACCACACCATCCACACTCTTCCTCCCACCACGCACAAAAGCATACTCTGGAGGCGTTTCGCCCCAGAGTATGCTTTCTTTAGCTTCTCTTGCGTTTCCAATAGTGTTCCGCTGACTGGAAGTATCTCTAATTCCACTACTTATTCAATTATATTTGTCTTTCGTTTCCGATAGTATTCCGCCAACCGAAAGCACATCTCGTTCCACTACTTATTCAATTATATTTGTCTTGCGTTTCCAATAGTGTTTCGCCAACCGGAAACACATCTCCCTCACTACTTGCCATGCACCTTCGCCAACCGGAAGCACATCTCCCCCACTACTTGCCATACACCTTCGCCGATATCAACGACACCAGTGGCACGGTCAGCACTATGCCTAGTGTGCCTGAGATGCCTTTAATCACCTCAATGCCTATTGAGTACATATTCACTACCTGCATGTATGGCATTATGTAGGCGTATATTAATATCATAGTGTTTACTGCGCCACCGGTAAAAGCAAGTATAAGTGTGTTTGACATTGTTCCCATCATGTCTTTGCCAACATTTATGCCTGACTTAAACAATTCTTTTGATGTAAGCTCCGGCTTTTTGTTGTGTATTTCCTCAATGGTTGAGGATATAGAAACTGCCACGTCCATTACAGCCCCAAGGGACGCAATAAGGATGCCCGAAAAAAGCACGCCACCTATCTGGAGTTTGCTGTTCTGCGCCACGTAGACCATAGTCTCAATGTCTTCAATATTGTAGCCTGTCACTCGCGTTATTTTTCCAAAAATAGTTGCAAAAATTCCTGCAATTAGGACTCCCAGAATTGTTCCAAGCATTGCGCACAACCCTTTTCGGTTGCCTCCGCAAATAAGATAAACCGACACTATTGTAACCGCAACTACAACAAGAATAGCCGCCCAGAATGGCGAAAAACCTATATACATTAGCGGTATGTACAAATATATAATGCATATAAATGTGAACACCAACGCCAGCATTGATTTAATGCCTCTTTTTCCGCCAACCAGGAATAGTGCCACTCCAAGTATTGCTATAATAATCCAAATAAAAGCTCCCCTGTCAAAGCCGTAAATGCTGCCCGACAGTTCTTCGCCAAAACTGCTTAACTGAACAATTACTTTTGTCCCTTTTTTGCAGTAAGTTCCGTAAAGATAGCCATTCATATTGTTGGCTTCGCAGGTTTTTCCTTTATATTTTCCTGATGTTATCTTAACTTTTACAGTTTGGCTACCGCCGTTTACCTCTTTATTTGTGGTATTGTCCTCAATAACTTCCTGCACCTGCCCCTTAACAAAATAAAAATTGTCATCGGATAGCAAAGGGACTCTGGTTATGTTGGAGTTCAACAACCAAAGTCCTGCTGAGAAGATTATGAGAAAAATAACAAATATAATCTTTGAATATTTCTTCATCTTAAATCCTTCTACTTTTTCTTTTTTGAGCCTGTCTCTGACTCAATTTTGTCTTTCGACATTTTCAACACACTTATGAGAAATTTTATGTTTATTTTGTCTTCACCTATTAGAATTTTTATGTTTATTTTGTCTTCACCTTAAAGCTAATCTTCTGGTTTCCGAATTTTGCTGTTACCTTCACTTTCTTGCTGCTCTTCTTTAAAGCTTTGAGTTTTCCTGTTGCGGTAACTTTTACAATCTTCTTGTTTGAAGTTTTGTACTTAACATTCTTGCCTGTTACTCCGTTGATTGTAAGGTTAAGCTGTAATGTTTTGCCCTTCTTCAAAGTAACTGTCTGGCCTGCCTTAACTGCTTTTTTGCCGGCTTTTAATGTAAGCTTAGCTGCCGGTTTTGTTGTATTTGTAGGAGTTGTTGTCTTTCCAGCATCTTTTTTCTTTAAGCCTGCTTCTGCCTTAAGGATATTGTTGTACTGGTTTTCAAAAAGTAATCTTCCTATGATAAGTTTTTTGTCCATTGTCTTGTCAAGCAATGTTGAAAAACCTGTCTTTAGTGTTGTTGTTCCATCTTTTTTGTAATCGCCCTGTGCGTAACCGTAGTAGTTAACCATGTCCTTAGCATTGTCGCCGTCGTTAGTCTTGTCATATGCACTTGGAAGCTGTGCTGCCCCCTTGTCTTCGCCGGTGTACTGCATTAACTTTTCTGCACTCTTGATTTCGCTCTGGAGCTTGTTCCAAGTTTCATCTGTGTAACCATCGTTTTTGATATTTTTTGCCTGAGCAATCAAATCTTTCATTGATAAATTATCACTTGTTTTGTAAAGTGTATAATCGTCTGCGTACTTGTTTCCGTTGTAGTCATATGTTCTGAGTACAAGTGAATTTTCTGAAAAATCAATTGTAGAGAATGTTGGAATCTGTGTATTTGAACGCTCTGCAATGTAGTACTGTTTTGTTGTTGCAAGTTTGTAGAACTTACTACCTGATGCTGAACCTGCTGCAATATAAAGTGTTCCTTCAGGGTTTACTGCAACTGAATTTCCGTAGTCAATTGCTGTACCGTCTGCCATTAAATATGATCTTGCATATGAATGGTCATGTCCTGTCAAACATATATCAATTCCAAATTCGTCCATTAATGGTGCGAAAAGCACTCTTAAGTTTGCTCCGTCTGTGTCTGAATGTGGCTGTCCTGAACCGTAAATGTCATGATGGAACATTACAACTTTCCACTTAGCATCTTTGTGGCTTGCCACTGCTTTCTTTAATAATTCTTTATGTTCAACTGTGTTTCTGTTGTTACTGTTTAAGCTGATAAACAAAACATCACCGTAGCTAAAGTAGTAATCTGAACCTGAATTTGTGCTTCCAAGTTTGTCTCCATCGTTAGGGTTGTTGTAGTGATACTTATAGTCTGTACCCTTGCTTTCGTGGTTACCGATTGTTGTTGCCAAAGGAAGATTTCTCAAAAGTTCCGGATATGTAAATCCTGCATATTCGCTTTCTCTTACGTTTTTTCCGTCTGAACTGTCAACTCCTGAGAAGTCAATCTGGTCACCTGCTGATAAAATAAAACTTGCATTAGGTGCTGTTGCTTTTGCCTGTGTTAATGTTTTGTTCCAGTTAAATGTATCAACTGCAATATTAATATCATCATCTGTTCCCTGTCCCTGTGATCCTGATGCACCAATCTGTGGGTCACCTACAAGTATTGTCTGGAAACTGGATGTTTTCTTTGTTGTATAAGCCTGTGCCTCGCTCCAATTAGGATTTTTTGTGTCATCTGTGCAGCTATAGTAATATGTTGTATTTTCTTCAAAAGCACCCTCTATAGTTACTTTGTTTGATGCTTTATATGTAGTTTTCTGATTTGAACGATTAATGTCTGTTGCTGTTCCTGTGTAAACTTTTGCATCGCTTAAATCAGCTTTCTTTCCTACTTTAACTGCCGGTGTGCCCTTGTTTTCGCTATACCAAGCAAAGCCTAAATCCTTTGCTGTCTTACCGGGTGTAAGAATTATTTTTGATGAATCGTAAGCTTCACCTTTTCTTGTAAGAGTTCCTTCTGTATCTTTTTTATTCCAAACTGAATCTTTCCAAGTACTATAATCTGAAACCTTCTGTGTGTCAGAGAACAATGTGCTGTTTCCTGATGTTTCTCCATAAGCAAAAACATTTGCTGTTGGAGTTACTGCCATTGCCATAGCCATAGCGATTGCTGAAATTTGTGTAATTTTCTTCTTTCTCATTCTAATCTTTTCTCCTTCTGCCTTCTCGGCAACTCTCCTAATACATTCTAGGGTATAGCTTAGTATTACCTGATGTTCTTTGTTATTTCTGAATATTTCTTAGTATCCTTTGCTATTCATCAGTGTTACTTGATATCCTTACCGTTCCTTAGTGTCCTTTATTATTCCTCGGTACTCCTGAATGTATTTCATATAGAATCCTTATTGATAAGTCTTATCATCTGCTATTCTAGAGATTCATTGTTAAAACCAAAGTGCAGAAAAGATTAAATCTATGTAAAACAATTGTTGAAATTGTAAAAAATAGCGTGGGCGTGGTGAGTAGGGTAAAATTGTTTCTTCTTGCTCTATTTTTTCTGTTCCATACCACAACATTTGCTTATTTCCCTATTTGTTGTGGTTGTTTTCTTGCCTTTTTGGTGGTCGCGTACCCCGACATTTCATTTTTCGCTTTTTTCGGGGTACATTCTTGTCTTCCTCATACATTATGTTTCATATTTTTCTTGTTTTTTAGCGGTTGCGTACCCCGCTATTTCATTTTTCGCTTTTTTCGGGGTACTTTTTTGTCTTTCTCATACATTATGTTTCATATTTTCCTTGCTTTTTGGTGGTCGCGTACCCCGACATTTCATTTTTCGCCTTTTTCGGGGTACATTTCCGTCTTTCTCATACATTATGTTTCATATTTTCCTTGCTTTTTAGTGGTTGCGTACCCCGACATTTCATTTTTGAATTTTTTCGGGGTACGCGCCTTCTCGTACATCACTTATTATGGCTTCAGCACACTCCTATTCACCGAAAACGTACCCCGATATTTCATTTTTTATATTTCTCTGGGTACGCACCTTCTCGTACATCACTTATTGTGGCTTCAGCACACTCCTATTCACCGAAAACGTACCCCGACATTTTATTTTTTACATTTCTCTGGGTACGCTACTCAATTGCTTAACTTATTTCCCTCCCCCACTATGCACAAAAGGATACCGTGTGGCACTAGCCTCCACACGGTATCCTTCAACTAATTCATTAACTTTCTATATTCACATTTCTATATATCAATATTCACATTTCTATATATCTATATTCACATTTCTATATATCAATATTCATCCTTACTGCCTGCCTTTTCGCCTCTCCTTTGGCATACGGCTACTTTTCGCTTCAATGAATATCTTCCCCATCTATGCTGTCATTTTTATATATGAATATCTTCCCCATCTATGCTGTCATTTTTATATATGTACTTATTCTTGATATAAACTCTGAATTTGTGGGGCGTCTGTTTTCTTTTCCATCCTCAAATTCACGTCTAAGTTCTACTACATTATCTGTCCATGCAACTTCTATTGCATGCCTAATGGCTTTTTCTACTCTTTGAGGTGTCGAATTATATTTCTTTGCAACATCCGGGTAAAGTATCTTAGTTACACCTTCCAGTGATGTTTCATCTTCTAAAACCTGCTCAATTGCTGCCAGTATATATTTATAACCTTTTAATCTAGTCGGTATGCCAAGTCCTATAAGCTTCCTTGAAATGATATTCTCTAACTCTTTCTTGCCTTTTCGTTCTCCATACAAATCATCAAAATTCTCTCTTTGATTTTCACTGTATGATTCATTGTATTTTCTACTCTGCTTTTCTCCGGCATTCTCCTGTTGTAATTGATTTGGTTTAATGATTATTATGTTATAATCATCGCTTTCCAGAACACCGCCCGGCATCTGGTTTCCTTCCAGCTTTAATGCTGCAATAAGTTGTTTTAATAATCTTTCGCTACTGTTCTTCTCCATTTTATTCATTTTTCCCTCCATTTTGTCCATAGATATTTTATTTTTTCTCTATATGCTATATAATAAATGCATAATTTTGTAAAAAAAAGGCATAGAAAGGCACAAATTTTGTTATATTGTTGTTTTTTATGTGCCAAGGAATACATCTTAATAAGGGGGGCGTCTTAATTTATGAATCAAAATTCTAACAAAATCACCAACAAAAACATTATGGTTGAAAATATTAATCGTCTTTTATATCAGAAGAATTGGTCTATCAGACAGCTTGCCGATGAGGCTGAGCTTCCATATGAATCCGTCAAGAAATTAGTTGGGGGTAAGGTTAACAATCCCACTATTTATACTATTTCAAAGGTTTGCGATGCGCTGAATTGTAGCATTGACTATATTTTAGGGCGCTCAGTCATTAATACCATTGATAAAAAATCACTTCCACCAAGGGTTTTTAATCTACTTGTGGAAATTGCCTATTTTGAGTCCCGCATTGCCGACTACAACAAATCTCACAAAACCGACTGCATTTCCGTTCTTACCCCGACGGGTATTGTTCAGGACGGAATGGTTTTCGACAGTATTTCCACTGATATTGTTGATATTTCACCATATCAAAAAGATTTTGGTGATATTATTCTATGTGGCATAAAAATTGTTGGAAAAAATCTTATGCCTACTTATTTTGACAATGACATTCTTCTGATTGGCAAGGACCGTTTTCCTGAATCCGGTGAGACAGGGATTTTTCTTATTGGAAATAAAGTGTATATTCGTAAATATATTCCAGGAATCAGGCTGGAGCTTGCTCCCATTAATGGCGACAAAAACTCGCTTTTCATCGATAATATCGATGATGTTCACTACTTTGGAAGGGTGCTTACAGTGGTTCGTGACGCTTGATGTTTCTTGTTATTGTTAAATTTTTAACTTTTTATTTATTGCAATATTGGGATAATTGTATTATTATAAACGTATAAAAAATCAAAGGAGGCTTACATAATGGCTTACAAAATTACTGACGGATGTATCGGTTGTGGTGCATGTGAAGGTACTTGCCCAGTAGGAGCTATTAGCAACGATGGTAGCGTTTGCGTAATCGATGCAGATACATGTATCGAATGTGGCGCTTGTGCAGGTGCATGCCCAACAGATTCAATCAAATTAGACTAATTATTATAATTTATACGCTCTCTTTGGAGCGTATTATGTACCGTATAGGTATAAAAAATGCCATCTTTACTTTATGTAAAGGATGGCATTTTTTATGTAATATTATCTATGTAACTTTTCATAATATTTTTTATAATATTTCTTATCGTCTTTCTTTTAATATTTTTTAATATTTTTATTGTATCTTTAAATTATTTTTGCTATTTGTCCTTATTATCTGTCTCTTTATGTATTGCATTTTTTTAATATCTTTTGCATTTTATATGCGATGCAGCATTCTTCTATAATGTATTTTTGTTTATGTAGTCTGCGGTTTTTTCCCGAAATGAGCCATTCCTTTTTTCTTATTTTTCAAAAGAAGTTTTTCTGCTTTTGCTTTTTTTCTTTTTTCTCGGCGGCTTAGCTTCTGCTTGTTTCTCATAAGCTCATCAAGTTTTCGATAACGTTCTTCTTCCTTTTCATCCTGAACTCTCATCATATAATTCATTCCTTTTAGAACGTTTTCGCTTACGTTGTCACTTAGCTCTTTTCCAAGGTTCGTTGTGGATTCTTTTAATGCCTTTGAAACAACCTTATTCATAAGGTTCTGGAACTGTTCTAACTTCAAGCCTGCGCTTTCTGCATTCTGCCCATTACTCTGTGTCATATTCTGTACCACACTCTGTACACTGCCAGACATTGTCTCCGGCACTTCCTGATAGCAATTCTCCACCCCGACTTTTTTCTCCCTTACTTCCATCAGTGAAATCGGCTGTCTTACTGTCAGTCTTTCATTTGATTCTTTATTTTCCCTGGTTGCTTTCTTAGGGTTTACCATATTTTTTATTGCCTTTAGGCTGTAGCCCTGCTTCTTTAAGTCCCTGACTTTTCTAAGGCTTTCGATATTATCTTCAGTGTAGTATCTGTGTCCCATTTCATTTCTTGGAATTTTGATTTCAAGTTCTTCTTCCCAATATCTTAAAACATGTGATTCAACATTGAGCATCTTTGATGCGTCCGAAATAATATATCTTTTTTCCCCCATATACTCCTCCTTAAAAATCGAATTGGAGCATCGAAAAGGAGATGCTCCCTTTTGGAACATCTCCATTATAAATTCATTATATGCCTTGTTCAATATTTTTAACACTGCGAAAAAAACGACTTTCTGTAGCTTTGTCGCCAGATGTCTACTACAGTCACCTACACCTGTTCTGTTTCCGCATTTTCGAACTTAGTATACTGTGGTAACCATACTAATTCTACTTCACCTACGGGGCCGTTACGCTGTTTAGCTACGTTTACGATGATTCTGTTTCTGTCTTCTGTCTTTGTTTCCTTATCGTAAAATCTTGACATAAGCATTACAACGTCCGCATCCTGCTCGATAGAACCGGATTCACGAAGATCCGCCATAATAGGCTTCTTGTCTTCTCTTGTTTCAGCCGCTCGGTTAAGCTGTGATAAGGCAATAACCGGAACGTTTAACTCTCTTGCAATTCCCTTTAAGGTTCTTGAAATTTCCGCAATTTCCTGTTCACGGCTTGACGATCTGCCGTTGGTTGTCATCAACTGAAGGTAATCCACTATAACAAGCTGGATATCTTTCTCCAACTTAAACTTTCTACACTTAGAACGCATTTCGCCGATGCTTATACCCGGTGTATCATCTATGATAATGTTGGAATTACCGATAATATTGGCTGATTCAACTATGTTTGCCCACTCGCTGTCACTTAAGTCACCATTTCTCATTTTCTGGGAACTTACCATTGAGTTCTGTGAAATAATACGGTTAATAAGCTGTTCGCTTGACATTTCCAAACTAAATATGGCAACAGGTATGTTGTGTTTTACTGCAACTGTTTCCGTAATATTCAAAACAAAAGCTGTTTTACCTACAGATGGTCTTGCCGCAATAAGTATCATATCTGATGGCTGAAGTCCTGAAAGCTGGTGGTCAAGCTTAGTAAAGCCTGTTTCCAAGCCTGTAATGGAACCTTTAGTCTGGGAAGCTTTCTCAATCTTTTCAAATACATTAAGAACTACCTGTCTTACCGGAGTGTAATCTCCACTGCTTCCTGACTGAATCAGGTCAAATATCTTCTTTTCCGTTTCCTCAAGAATTGCCTCTAGTGTTTCATTTCCTGCGTAGCATTTGCCGGCAATGTCTTCATTGGCACGAATTAGATTTCTAAGAACTGATTTTTCGTAAACAATTTCTGCATACTGCTTAATGTTAGCTGATGTAGGAACCATTTCCAATATATTTCTGATAAAATCAAGACTTACAACTTCTGAAGGCACCCCTGTTTCCTCTAACTTAGACTTTACTGTAACAAGGTCACAGGTTTTTCCTTCATTATAAAGTTCTATCATTGCCTTAAAAAGAGAACCATATTGTTTGTTATAAAAATCATCTTCTGAAATTTTTTCCATAGCAGTTGTAATGGCATCTGCATCCATAAGCATTGAGCCGATTACTGCCTGTTCTGCCTCATTACTATGAGGCATTACTCTTTTTACTACTGCCTCTTCCATTTGGTATTCTCCTTAGGATTCTTATTTTGCTTCAACTTTTACTGCTAATGTAGCTGTTACGTCTTTGTGTAACTTAATGTTAACGTTGTAAGTTCCAAGTGACTTAATTGCGTCAGGAATTACAATCTTCTTCTTATCAATATCCATGTTTAACTGCTTCTTTGCTTCTGTGGCAATTTCCTTGCTTGAAATAGAACCGAATACCTTTCCTTCTACCCCTGCCTGAATCTTAACAGTAATTGATTTTTCTTTGATTTTTTCTGCCAATGCCTTTGCTGCATCAAGTTTTTCCTGTGCAACTTTTTCGTCATTCTGCTTCTGAAGTTTTAAATCATTAAGGTTCTTTGATGTTGCCTCAAGACCTAACTTTTTAGGCAAAATAAAATTTCTTGCGTATCCGTCATTTACATTTACAATCTGTCCTTTTTTTCCAAGAGATTTAACATCCTCTAATAATATAACCTTCATTAAAATTCTCCTTCCTCTATCATCTTCTCAATAATCTTCTTTAACATAACGATAACCTCACCGGTTGTCTTGTTTCTAACCTGTGCTCCGGCAAGATTCATATGTCCGCCACCGCCGAACTGTTCCATAATAACCTGAACGTTGACCTTATCTATTGAGCGGGCACTTATATATACCTGATCATTGTATGGTGTACATACAAATGATGCTTTAACATTTTTTACATTTAATAATTCATTGGCAGCCTGAGCTCCAACAATTGTAGGCGAAGAAACGCCCTGAGGATTACATACAGACAATGCATATTCATCCATAAAGATTTCTGTATTCTGAATAGCCAATGCCTTAGCCTTGTAATCAGAAAGCTCATCTCTAAACATTCTTCTAACTCTTGCTATATCCGCACCATTCTTCTTAAGGTACGCTGCCGCCTCAAAGGTTCTGACACCTGTACGGTTAATAAAGTTGTTAGTATCAACCATAATGCCACCATATAAAGCCTCTGCGTCAAGCTTTGTAAGCTTAACTGTTTCATTAATGTACTGCATTATTTCAACAACCATTTCACAAGTTGATGATGATGATAACTCAACATATGAAAGCTGGGCATTATCAATGCAATCCGTTGTCTGTCTATGGTGGTCAAATACAATTATACACTGGGCTCTTCTTACAAGCTCAGGATATTCTGTATATGAGGCTCTGTTACAATCAACTATAATAAGGGCGTCATTCTTAGTCATTTCAGAAACTGCTTCCGGTCCTGTAATAAACATATCTTCATCATATGAGTCTGAGTTCTTAAATTCATCAACTAAAGGAACTACACTGCCACTTACATCTCCAAGTACAATGTGCGTCTTCTTTCCGATAGTCTTTCCAACTCTGTATAAGCCTATTGCGGCACCAAAGGAATCATTATCTCCTATATGATGTCCCATAATATAAAGATTATCTTTTGTTTCAATCAAATCTCTAAACGCTGTGGCTTTTACTCTTGATTTAACTTTTGTGTTCTTTTCTACTGATTTGGTCTTTCCACCGTAATAATAAACCTTACTACCGTCTTTTAACACTGCCTGGTCACCGCCACGTCCAAGCGCCATGTCAATGGCTGTTGTGGACAAATCATAATTCTGTACCAGACTGTTTCCTCCCATACCAATACCGATACTGATTGTTACAGGAAGGCTGTTTCCTATATTAACTGTTTTTACTTCGTCAAGAATTGCAAACTTGTTAGTCTGCATCTTGCTTATATATTTTGTTTTGAAAACTACAAAATACTTGTCATTTTCAAGCTTTCTGACAATTCCGTCATATTGAGAAAAATAAACATTAATCTTTCTGTCTATTAAAGCTACCAAAAGGGTTCTTCGTGTGTTTTCAACACTTTGTACCACTTCGTCATAGTTATCAATATAAATATTTGCCGTTACAAGTCGTTCTTCCTTAGTCTCTTTTTCCAGCTTGCTGATTAATGTTTCATCTCTTAAATAAATGGAAATTAACTGACCGCTATTTTCTTCCAAAAGATTAAGGGCGCTGTCCTCATAATCATTTTTCAGCTCAAACTTGGTTAATGTTACCGCAAATAATTTGTCTTTATAACTAAGCTTAACGTGATTAGGTTTCTCGTCATCAAAAACCAAATATTCCGGCTTAATGCCTTCAAAAATATTCATAATGTTCTTATTTAAAACACTCTTTTCAAATAAAGTATCAAACTGGTTGTTAGTCCATAGTATCTTTCCGTTTTCGTCAATAAGGCCATATGGCACATCCATTTCCTTAAGCATCTGTCGTTGAACCAGACTGTAAGCACTTCCGAAGTCTATAAGTCTCTTAGTTACGTTGGAATTATACTTAATAGCTATGCTTAGCATTAAAATAATGTAAACAAATGTGGCAAGACTCATTACTACGCCTGCTCTTACATCAATGGCATATGTAATCACATTAATCATTATCCAAAATGCAATAAAATACAACGGTCCCTTTAAATATTTTCCTACCTGAGTCTGTAATTTTTTCTTTCTTTTATTTCCCATATAATACTCCATTCCGCTTTTCTTAAAACGGTATAAACAGCTATGCCTATTTCATCTCTTCCCTCTTTTTTTGTTTATGACTACCATACATTTCTCACTTATTTATAGTGCTCATTACCCCTAAGTATATCATTATTCTAACAATATTTAAAGTTAAACTTATGCTTATGTATTAGTTTTGTCTAACTTCTTTTTTCTTTACTTTTACTCCGTTTTCCCTTACACTTACTTTGGATTTATATTATGTTATTTATACTATATTAATGGAACGGAGATTATTATGTTTAGAGTTTGGGGACGTACTTTTAAAAGTAATAAAATGTTACAAAGCACTACTATTGAATTGGATATTCCTGACGAGACAAGAACTCATAAGGTTTTTATGGCTCTTGAACAAATTTGCGAGGAATTTGATTTAAGCAATCCAATATGGCTTGATTCAAATATTAACGAGTTTAAACGTATTGCGCGAACAAGATTTTATGCAGACAGTTTTGTGGAATCAATAGATTTCGACTATCTTGACTTCTATGTTATTGAAGAGGATTAATCTTTTCACTAAGCTTATTAAGTATAGGTTTATATCCTCAGTTGGATTTTAAATTAATAGATTTTTCCTATTAATAAAAAAGACCTGTCGCACCAAGTTTAAAGTGCAACAGGTCTTTTGACTTTTTAAGTCTCTTTGAACGCGCTTTTTAGAAAATTATTTCTATACTATTTAAAATTTCTACACTGTAATCTTATCAATTAGCAACCCATTAAGTAGTCCATTATTTTCTTTGAATCTTCTAATTCATGAGCTACAATTTCCATTTCAGGAATCTTAGCTGCTGAAGAGAAAATTGTTGACAATGAAACTAACTGACATAACTTTGATTTTAAGTTTAATCTGTCTCCATCATCTGTTATTAATTCAACTCTTCCTGTACAACTGTCAATTACCTTTAAAAATTCTTCAGGGTTTTCAATGTTTTTAATCTTCATAGTATCTCTCCTTGTCTTTTTATTCCATTACTCTTCTGTTACATTACTATTACATTAATAATCTACCATTTATAAATAGCAAATTACTTCTGTTTCTGTTTTTCCTCGATGTCTTTAATCATATCGATTCTAACCTGATGACGGCCACCTTCATATTCTGCATTAAGCCATTCATCTACTATCATTTTTGCAAGTTCTATGCCAATAACTCTTGCGCCAAATGCAATAATGTTAGTGTTGTTATGCTGCTTAGATAATCTTGCGCTATATGGCTCGCTACATACACAGGCTCTAATTCCGTTAACCTTGTTAGCTGAAAGTGAAATTCCTACACCTGTTCCACAAATTAAAACACCACAATCTACTTCACCGTTAACAATGGCATTGGCTACTGCCTCGCCATATACAGGGTAATTACATCTCTCAGAAGAATTTGTACCGAAATCTACAACTTCATGTCCTTTTTCTTCAAGATATGCCTTGATTTCATTCTTCATTTCAACTGCTACATGATCATTTCCAATTCCAATTTTCATATTGTTCACCTCTGTCTTTTGTACTATAATTCTATTCAGCAATAATATATTCTGCTGTAGCTTCAACTACATCTGTCACTTTGTCACAAATTAAAGTTGCCTGTTCTAAGTCAAGTACCTTACATAATGTGCTTTTGCCAGACTTGCTACTGTCAGCTACTATATACGCCTTGCCTGAATTCTTGCAGACAATACGTTTCTTTTCAGCTTCTAACAAATCCGGTGTGTTAAACCCTGCTTCTTTTGAGAAACCGGATATTCCTACAAAAGCTTTGTCAAAATAGTAACTCTTTAAAAAGTTGTTTGTTGTAATTCCTCTAATTGAAGCAGTAGTAATATTGATTTCACCACCTGCTATAATACACTTAATATTAGAAGATTGCAACTCTGAACATATTAATGCATTTGTTGTTACAACTGTTATGTTTTTGTCTTTTAAATATTTAACCATATCTAAGGCTGTACTTCCTGAATCAATATAAATCGAATCACCGTCATTTACAAGACTTGCTGCAACCTTAGCAATTCCATCCTTCTCTTGGACATTCTTACTTTTCTTTGAAAGAACAGGAACTTCATAGCTGCCTCTTTTTAAACAAGCTCCGCCACCTCTTAGTAATGTTATCTCTCCCTCTTTCTCCATGGTCTTTAAATCTCTTCTAACCGTCGATTCCGAGACACCCCCTAAAGATTTACAAAACTCATCCAAAGATACAACCTCATTCTGCTCAAGCAATTCTGCTATTTGTAATCTTCTTTCATAAGGTATCATATCTTTTCCTCCTGCGTATTTGTAATCAATTCTCAAAGAGAATTGATTGCCTGTATACGTAACGATAAAAACGTTACAGTTATACCTATATAATATCTTTTAATGGTTAAAAATGTCAATAATAATCGGGGTTTATTCCACGTCCTCCAAAGTTGGCATTGAAGGCTGTGCTCCCATTCGGCAAACTGTAATTGCACTACACTTAGTTGCAAACTTACAAGCCTCAATCAGGCTCTTTCCTTCAATTATTGAATGACTTACTGCTCCGATATATGAATCTCCTGCTCCTGTTGTTTCAATCGCATCTACTTTCATTGCCGGAATAAATTCAATTGTTCCATTTTCGTAAGCCACTGCTCCATCTTTTCCAAGTGTGAAAATAATATTATTATTGTATTTTTCTGCCATTTTCTTAATTTCTGTTTTTGCCTTTTCAACTGAGTCGATTTTTTCGTGACAGTAAAATTCTGCCTCGACTTCATTTACTACAAGAATGTCTACCTTACTTAAACACTCTTCAGGTAATTCTATTGCAGGTGCTGCGTTTAATACAACTATACATCCTGCTTCTTTTGCCTTATCAATTGCATAAGCAATAATTTCTACCGGAATCTCGTTCTGTAGAATACATACACCTGATTCTTTAAGAATAGGCATTGCATTGTCTACATCTTCCTTTGTAACCTCAAAGTTTGCACCTCTTACGATACATGCATAAACGCTTCCGTCTTCAACTGCGTTTATAACTCCCATTCCACTACTTCCGGGTACTTTTCTAATATAATCAACATTTACACCATACTCTTTTGCTGTGTTAACCAAAAAGTCTGCTGATGCATCTGTTCCAACACATCCTACCATATAAGTTGGAGTTTTTAATTTTGCTGCCTGAACTGCCTGATTAGCACCTTTTCCGCCGGCACTAAATGCTGCTCCGTTGGCTGTTAATGTTTCACCTTTAAAAGGTAATCTTGGAATTTTTAAGATAACATCATAGTTTAAACTTCCGATAACTGTGATTTTCTTATTCATCCTTATTTTCCTCCTACTCTAAACTTATTTTGTTTCCTATTATTAAAAAGAATAAAGGCGCAAAGTTTATTTTTCCCTGCGCCTTTATTATAATTCAATTCATATTGAAAATATATTAGTGCCGCAATGTTTATTAATTTTTTGCGGTTTATTTTTTAGTTTGCAGCTTTCTTATGTCTTGAAATAAATCCTGCAACGTCCTGCTGAATGAATTCGAAGTATGAAGCTACGATGATAATAATACCAGTTACAACGAACTGCCAGAATGAGTCAACGTTGATAACTACCATACCTACTTTTAATACTGCTAACATTAATGCACCGATGAATGTTCCAAGTGCTGTACCTTTACCACCTGCCATTCTTGTTCCACCGATAGCTGCTGCTGCGATTGCGTTTGTTTCATATCCGCTACCTGCTGTTGCTTCTGCTGAACCTAAGCTTGCTAACATAATCATACCTGCAATTGCTGAACAAACACCACAGAAGATGTATGCAATGTATTTTGTCTTAACTACGTTAACACCTGATAACTTAGCTGCTTCTTCGTTTCCACCTACTGCATATAAGTAATCACCACTTCTCATCTTTGATAAAAGAATGTGTGCTACTACGAATACAACTACCATAACTATAATGTAGTATCTGATTCCTCCAACTAATTCTCCGTTGAAGATGTTTCTGTATGAGTCCGGAACGTTTGTTACAGGTACACCACCTGTTACTACGTAAGCAAGACCTCTGTATAAACTCATTGTACCTAATGTTGCGATAAATGGCTGTAACTTCATCTTATTAATTAAGAATCCGTTAAATGCACCAAGAACTGCACCAACTACAAGTCCTACTAAAATTCCAAGGAATGGATTCATTCCATAGTTTACTGTACATGAAGCAACTATAATACCTGTAATTGCGTATGTACAACCTACTGAAAGGTCGATACCACCTGTGATGATTGTAAACATCATACCTACTGCAAGTACACCGTTTAATACCATCTGCTGTAAAATAGTTACAAAGTTGTTATAATTTAAAAAGTTACTGTTTAGTACTGTAAAGACAACTGCCATAACCAAGGTTGCCAGCAATACTACAAACTCACGTTTATATTTATTCCATATATTCTTCATTTTAATTACCTCCAATTGCTAAATCAAGAATTGAATCTTCTACAAAGTCAACCTTATTTGTTAACTCAGCTGTTATTTTTCCTTCACTCATAATTATCATTCTGTCGCTTATACCCATGGCTTCAGGTAATTCTGATGAAACTACGATAATACTCTTTCCATCTTCTACTAACTGTTCCATAAGTCTGTAAATTTCTGCCTTAGCACCTACGTCAACACCTTTTGTAGGTTCATCGAAGATAATTATATCTACATCTGTAGACATCCATCTTGCCAAAATAACTTTCTGCTGGTTACCACCTGACATGTTGCTTGTCATATAATCAACACGTCTTGGATGTACGTCCATTTCTTCGAAGTAAACTTCTGCGTTTTTAATCTTCTTCTTTGTGTCTGTAAATGGACCTGTCATATATTTCTCTAAGCTTGATATTGCTATATTTTCATAGTTATTAGAAAGATTCATAAATCCCTGTGTTTTTCTGTCTTCAGGTAATAAACCGATGCCGGCTTTTAAGGCTTTTGTTGTATTCCAGCCATTCTTTACTTCTTTACCTTTAAGAATAATCTTTCCTGATGTTCTCTGATCTGCACCAATAAGTGTTCTCATGACTTCAGTTCTTCCTGCTCCAACTAATCCGAAGAATCCTAAGATTTCGCCTTTGTGAAGTTCAAAACTTACGTCATTATAATTTTCATTACATAAATGTTCTACTTTTAATACTACTTCATCTGTCATTGGACTAGGTTTAAGTCTTGATGCCACTGCTGCAACATTTCGACCAACCATTGCGTGAATCAGTTCATCTCTTGTAGTACTTGCAATGTCCATTGTCTGGATATATTCTCCATCTCGAAGAATTGTTGCTCTGTCACAAATCTGGAAAATTTCTTCCAATCTATGACTTACATATAATATTGTTACACCCTGTTTTTTAAGTTTTCTTACTACTTCAAACAAAGCTTCTGTTTCTTTTGTTGTAAGTGAAGCTGTTGGCTCGTCAAGAGATATAATCGTTGAATGATGATATAATGCTCTTGCAATTGCTAACATCTGCATTTCACCTGCTGTTAATGTTGCAACCAAATCTGATGATTTAAAGTTACAGTTCAAGTCTTCTAATATTACGTCTACATCTTTATTCATTTTTTTGAAATCAATAAAGATTCCTTTTTTAGGTTCATATCCCATTGTTACGTTCTGTCCAACGGTAAGATCTTTTACTACCAATGTTTCCTGATGAACCTTAGATATTTTGCCATTTACAATAGCATCATTTGTGTCTTTAAAGCTTACCTTTTTACCATGAAGTCTTACCTCTCCTTCATATTCAGGATAAACTCCATGCAAAATATTCAATAGTGTTGATTTTCCTGCACCATTTTCACCAAGCAATGCATGAACTTCACCTTCTTCTACTGAAAAAGAGATATCTTTAAGGACGTGTACTCCCGGAAAGCGTTTGTTAATCTTAACAAATTCAACAGCCTTCGCCATAATCGTTCCTCCTTTATATATGTGGGAGAAAGTTTTACCTTTCTCCCACTTTACAAATCAAATCTTCTAAATTATTGTGTCTAAACTATTCTGATACATATTTTGGATCTGTCCAACCAATGATGTCTTTTGCGTCTTTATCTACGTTAGTCTTATCGATAAGAGCCTGTGGAGTATGTGTTACTCTAGGAATATCCTGTCCAGCTAATACTCTTAATGTTACTTCTGTAGCAACCTGTGACATATAGTAACCAAATGAATCAACTGTTGCATCTAACTTACCAGCTCTGATTGAGTCATAAGCTTCACCGATACCATCAACACCTACTACTAAGATATCTTTCTTAGCTTCTTCAACTGCTTCTACTACACCTAAAGCCATATCATCATTGTTACAGAAGATAGCCTTTAAGTCTGGGTTCTGCTGAATCCATGTGCTTGCTAATTCTTTAGCTTTCTGTCTATCCCAGTCAGCATTCTGTTCTGCTACTACGTTAAGTCCTGAATTGTTGTCTTTGATCCATCCCTTGAATCCTGCTGTTCTTTCACGAGCTGCGAAAGCTTTTGCCATACCGATTACGATAGCTACATCACCTTTGTCACCAAGCTGTTTTGAAACCCATTCAGCTGCTAATTCACCATTCTGGTAAGCATCTGGTCCTACGAAGTAATCTGCTGATGCGATTAATCCATCGTTTACGTTAATTGTAGGAATCTTTTTGCCTTTAGCGTTATCAACTGATGCTGTTAAGTTTGAATCTGAGATTGGGCTTAACATTAAAGCGTTGTAACCCTGGTTTACTAAGTTGTCTGTCATTGTCTGCTGTCCGATTTCATCACTTTCATCTGTTGTTCCGTCAATCTTAATTGATACGTCTACGCCTGCATCTTTAAGTACCTTTTCTGACTGTTCATAACCATTTTTAAAGTTACGCCAGAATTCGTTTGAGAATGACTTTGCGATGGCACCCATCTTTAAACCACCCTTAACTTTTACTTCGTCTCCGTTATCTTTACGGATATCTTCGATAGTCTTGCTATCTTTAACTGTATCAGGGTTGAATTCCTCTGTAGCCTGTTTGTCATTTGAGGCTGCTGTTGTTGCGTTGTTTGAGCTAGATGATGAATTTCCACATCCAACTAAACCGATTACCATTGTTGCTGCAAGGGCAACTGCTAAAAATTTCTTTCTCATTTGTGTGTTCTCCTTTTTCTTTTTTTATTTTCTCTTTATTTTAACATGTCCAGAACAAGGCGCTGTGCCTCAACTCCGTCACGTTTAGATACTACTTCAGCTATTCTGTCCATTCCGATTTCATCAATTATTTTTGAAATCTTTTCGAATGAATTGATGTTTGCCTGTGTTTCAAGCTTTGCGTTTTCTCTGATTGGGAATGTATCGAAGAATACAACTCCCTGATAATTGTACTTCTTTAAATAGTAGATAAACTCAGCTGCATGAGCTATATTTACTGAACCAAATATCATTCCGCTGTCCATCTGTGAATATCCGTCGTTCATATGTAATCCATAAAGTTTTCCCATACTTGCTGCAAGTGCTAGTCCGTATGCCGGGGAATCTCTCTTCATTAACATATGACAGAAGTCTAATGTACATCCTACATTTGGTCTGTCTATCTCTTTAATAAGAAGTAATGTCATTCCTGTGCTGTCAACCATTGAGAAGTTTCTTGGTTCAAATGGTTTGTACTCGATGCTGTATTTCATGTCTGGTGCATAATCTGCTAATTCTCTGAAAGCATCTATCATTTGGTTCCATGCTTCTTCATAGTCAACTTGGAACGCATAATCAAAACCGTCATTTTCTAACCATAATGTTATGTATGTTCCACCAAGTTCTCTACAAATATCTGTAGCTTCCTTACAATATCTGATGGCTCTTTCTCTAAGTTCCGGATCAGGATTTGTTAAGTCTCCGTTTGTGAAATCATTTCTCCAACGAACTGCCAATCCGTTAACTTTTAAATCACCCATGGCCTTTTTGATTTCTTCTAAATCATATCCTGCAAAATGTTCCGGGTAGTTAAACTCTAAATGTGTAATGCCGTCCATCTCGTGATATGCCTTAATTGCATCAAATACGTTCTGGCCTTTTAATATAAAAGAATTAAATCTTCCTGCGTAATTCATATTTCCTTCCTTTCTTTGTTATTTCTTTTATCTTTTGTTTTTTCAAGTTTTGTCATTTGTTTTCATCTGATAGCATAATTGTAGTACTATTTTCATTTTCTGTCAACTATTTTCAACATTTTTCACGGTTTTCACAATTTAGACATATTTCTTTTGTGCATATTGTACAGTTTTCGTTGTTAAAAACGTTTCATTCGTTGTCACTTTTTGCTTTGTATCGTTTTTGCCTTTTTCCGGTTTTTTTGATTTTTCTAACAATAATGTTATTTTTTCAGTATGCAAATTGTATTTTTTGTGTAATATGTATGCTGATTGTTGGGTATTTGAGATAGAATTATCAATAATTCTTTATTTTTTCATTTTCTGTCATTTATTTTCACTTGATATGAAAGATTTAGGGTGGATTACTTCAAGACTATTGGGGATTTGTACTATATATGAGGCAAACTCTAAATCTGTAACTATTCAAGCCAAAAGAAAAATACCCCGCGGTTTTCATTTTCTCAAACCGTGAGGTATTTTGGTATAATTTAAGGTTGTCCTATTTTTTCAAAAAATGTTCTCTATGGGGGTATTCTTCCCTATAGGCTTCCAGCGCTGCTGCCTGAAGGATTTCAAATTCTTTATCCATTCTGAACATATGAGGTGTTAGGAATGCAATGTTGCTTATTTGTTCAGCTATCTTTTTTGCAATGCCCTCATCAGATAACTGTCCCAGTCCAAAAACTGCCGAAGTGAAGCCTCTTCCTTCTCGACTTACCTGAATAAATTTTTTAAATGTATTCTTTAGCTCATTTTTAAGAATGCCACGCTGCTCCTCCGACAGAATTTCATAGTTGTCGATGCACAAATTATTAATAATCTTGCACAACTTTTTTCTTTTCGCTCCGCCTACATCAGTGGAACCACTTTCTGATATGTATTTCATTTCCATAAGATAGCCTATGAATAAGTCTTTTTTAGGCTTTCTTTTTCCATATCTTGCTGTCCATAAGCATTCTCGTAGTTCTTTATTATTGTCTGACTCTATATTTTTTTGAAAAATTTCTAATCTTTTCTCAGGTTCCATTTCTTCATAAAACTCGTCTCCAAAAAGTTCTTTTTTTAACTCGTTTTTAGACTTTTCATTTGTCTCTTTCTTAGATTCTTCTTTAAACTCTTTGTTAAACCTTTCATTCCACATATATTGACCCGCCTTTATTTTATGAATTTGTCTATGCTGCTTTTTTCAACTTTTTTGTATTGAGACACATAGTATTTTCCCAGCTGTAAATTATGATTTTTCATACTATTGCCCTGATAAATATCTACAACTAATCGTGAAATTTCTAATGCCTGATCTTCTTTGTCATTGTATACCGTTCCCTGCATTTCGCCATTCTTTATTGCTGTTAAAGCATCATCCAAACCGTCAATTCCAAAAATAATTGGCCACTGCTTCTTGTCATATTTTGATTTTTTATATGCCTCCAATGCTCCTAATGCCATTTCATCATTGTTGGAAATTATCATTTCTATCTTATCGCCATATTGTTCAATTAATTGGTTTGTTCTGTTTTCTGCCTGTCCTCTATTCCAATCTGCAAACTGATAACTTAATTTTTCCAATTTTATGCCTTTGCCTATTATGGTTTTTACGGAACAGTCCGTTCTGCTTATGGCATCCTGATGCCCCGCTTCACCTTCCAATAATACATATTGAATTTTTCCATCATAATTTTTATCAACTTCTTTATTCTTTTTTATATATTTTGCTGCTATCTGTCCCTGCATTTTACCTGACTGTTCTGCATTACAGCCTACATAATAAAGTTTATCCCATTGCTTCAAATCCTCTTTAACCGGTTCCCTGTTAAAGAAAATAACGGGTATGTTATTCTGTCTTGCCATTTTTATAATCTTAGAAGGCTCTGTTCTATCTACTAAATTTATACACATTATATCACATCCTGCATCAATCATCTCTTCAACAGCTTCATTTTGATCCCTTTGGTCATTGTCTCCATTTCTTTCGGAGATCATTATCTTCATATCCTTCGTTTCCATAGTTTTTAAGTTCCCTTTTAGCTGTTCTTTTAACGCATTTATAAAAGGATCATCCTGTGTATAAGTCACTATGCCTACTCTAAGTATGCTGTTCTTCTCTTCTTTATTACTTTGACAACCGCAAATATTGCAGACTAGAATTATTCCTAAAATCAAACCTACAACAATTTTATTTCTTTTATTCATATGAATACAAAAACCTTTCAATATCAGTAGTAAATAAATCTTTTTTATAAACTATTTTGTGTTCCACATTAGTACTTTTCATCACATAAAAAGTATGATTTAGTCTTTCAGTTATCTCCTTAACACTTTTATATCCCATTTCATATCCGTCAGGAATTATCACACATTCCACTTTTCCATAATCCACAAGGACAAGGGACTCAACATTAGTTCCAACACCATATATTTTCGCACCATTATACGAATCCTCTCTGACGTTTTCACCCAAATCATCTAGTGAATAGTTATCTAACACTACTATTGCATCAACTTTACTCTTGCGATTTACAATTTTAACAATGTCTTTATTTTCTATGCCATTATATTTCCACGCAACTTTCATGCCACTATCTTTTATTGCATCTTCAAACCCTTTATATCTGTCAGCTGTTTCTTCTTTTTCTTCCTGTCCTAGTACAATGCCTATTTTCTTTATGGATCTTCCAACCATTTCTTTTCCAAGACTATAGCCGATTTTGTAATTATCAGGCTTTATTACAGGGTATTCAGATTTTTTATTTTCTCCCATATAAACATCTTCAGTTACTAATATAAATGGCTTGTCTCCACAAATAGTCTTCATTTCTGTTTTTGTTTTGCTTCCCGGAGCCGGACTTATTATAAAAGCATCAACTCCATTTTCTATTTGCTCATTAATTAATTCTTTTTGATCATCTATGTTGTTGATTTCATCAGCATTACATATAATCAAATGAATATTATTGGCTTTGGCTGATTCTTTTAATCCCTTTATGAAAGAATCCCAATTTTTATCACCTGAATTTTGTACAATTACTGCAACTTTCTTTTCTGTCTCATTTTGATCAAACATTTTGAAAGTGAAAAAAAGTGCTAAAACACATAATATAATTTCTGTAGCAAGAAAGATTACTTTATTCTTTTTCATTTTTGCCCTTCCTTTCTACACTTTTCTCTTCCATTTTACTTTGATTTTCACTATTAAATGGTATTGCCGGTATATGAATTGTAACTTTTGTGCCCTCATCTGCTTCACTTTCGACTTTTAATCCATATTCTTCACCAAACATAAGCTGTATTCTATTATGAACATTTATTACACCTACACCTGAACCATGTTTTGGAACTTTACTGTTATCTGTAAGAATATTTTCCACTACTTCTTCTCTCATACCCATTCCATTATCTTCTATAGATATGTATATATCCTCTTCAATCTTTCTTCCTGTAACAGTTATCATTCCGCCTTCATCAGCATCCATATCGCCTACACCATAATAAATTGCATTCTCTAATATGGGCTGTATTACCAGTTTTACAATACAGTAATCATTAATTTCTTCATCAATGTCAAATTTTATTCCAAATCGTTCTTTGTATCTTACCATTTGAATGCTCATATAACTTTTACTGTGTTGTATTTCATCTGCAATTCTTATTATTGTTTTTCCTTTTGATAAGCTTATTCTAAGTAACTTAGCAAGCTCCGAAATCATCAATACTGCATCTGCGTTTCTGTTTGCTTCCACCATCCATGTAATGGATTCTAATGTATTATATAAGAAGTGTGGATTTATCTGACTTTGCAATGCTGCTAATTCACTTTTTCTTCTTTGAGTCTGTTGCTTAATAATCTCGTCCATCAATTCTTCAATCTGTTCATATGATTTCTGAACTGAATATCCCAGATGTCTTATCTCTGAAGAACCTCCAACATAAATTTCTTTTTTGCCACCTGCTTCATAAGCCTTAACGGATTCATCTAACTCTCTAATAGGCTTTGAAATTCTCTTTGAAATAAATCTATTTACAACAAGAAGCATCATCAGCAATATTATAATGGTTATTACAATATAATATCTAAACTGGTTCATGCTCATAATTTGCGTGCTTTCCGGCACAACACCCACAACTTTCCAACCTGTATATGCCATATTACTTATAACATAATTTGCTTTTCTTCCATTTAATTTAAGTTCATATATTCCGTCTTCATATAAAGCAAGTTCCCTGTTGCTTTCGGTTAACTTGTTTCTGTCAATTTCAACCTTTCTTGGATGATAAATTATATCTCCATTACCATCACACAAATAATAATATACACCGTTGGAATTACCATTAATTCTTTCAAAGGTTTCTTCAATAATTGAATATTTCATATCTACTAATAATATTCCACTTATTGGTTCATCTCCATCATTTATGTCAACTGAACGGCTAAGAGAAATAACCCAATTATACTTGTATGTTCCATCCATAAATATATTTTGCAAATGAGGTTTTGAAAAATGAATGTTCTCTATTTCTTTCTTTGCATTATAAAACCAATCCTGTTTTTTAATTTCTACGTTCTTTTTCTCTGAAGAAATTGGTTCTGATGCCATAAGTTTTCCTTCATTATTGTACAAAACCAGGCTTTGTATTTTGTCAGAATTTGTTTCGTAAAGAAGGCTAAACTGGTTATTAAATTCCTGACTCGAAACGTCGTATTGTTGAATAATGTTATAGTTCGCTGCATTTGAAATCTGTCTTATATTGTACAAATCGGAATTCATTTTTTCTACTACGCTATCTACTATGCCCTCAGTGCTTGATATATTTGTTTCTTTAACTGACATCTTAAATCTGTTATAAATTAACAAGCCCATAACTACAGTAACTGCAATTGTAAGCATGGTTAAAACAGTCATTATTACTGACTGTATATCAAGACCTATAAATTCCCCTTTGTGAAACCATTTTCTTCTTCCTCTGTTAAGATTTTTCCCGCCTGTTTTACTTTTATTTTTCAATATTCCATCCCTGCATATATTTATGATTTTAATTTTGCATTTCGATATTTAGATGGTGAAATTCCAAATTTCTTTTTGAATACATAACTAAAATAGTTTGCGTCCATATATCCAACCATTTCACCAATCTTGTAGCTTTTCTCATTTGTATCTAAAATTAACTTTGCTGCTATATCCATTCTATAATCTGTTAAATAAGATACAAAAGAAATTCCTGTTTCCTTCTTAAATATAGAAGAAAAGTATGAATTAGACACTCCCATTATTGAGCAAACCTTATCCAAGGATAAATCTTCTTCCATATATCTGTTTGCAACGATATTTTTTGCGTCATTTATCAGTCTTCGTGATTTACTGTTTCGGACACTCTTTAATTGTTTTCCCATTTCTGTGGAAACTTGCACAATCCATTTTTTTAGTGTGATTTCATCCATTTTGGGCACCTTTTCATAAGGGTTGCTCATTTCACCCAGAAAATCGTTAAAGTCAATAAAATTATTTTCGCAAAATCTGTAGAATGCTCCTACCATTTCCATTGTATATAACTTATATTGGCTAACCGTATTGGAATTACCATGTATTCTGTCAACTTCCCTGTTTGTTGCAGCCTCTATTTCCTGTTCGTTTCCCAGATAAATGGCCTTAAACAATTCATGCATCTTTGTTTCTTCTGACTGTAATCCCATATTTTGTTTGTTTGGTGTGATTTCATCAATATTTATGGCTCTCTTTGTTCCATATAATACTCTGTATGATACGGCTTCCCTTGCCCCATCATACGAATTATTAATATTTGATATGTTATCACATACCATACCTATTCCTGCAGTTACTACTGCTCCAATTACTCTGTTAACCCACTTACAGAATTTATCACAAACATCAGTAAGTTCTACTGTCTCTTCTTTTGATTTCAATTCTATAATAAGAACTGTATTTCCTAAATATATAAATTCCCTACACTTGAATTTTCCCACTATTCTTGCTTTTATCTCTCTCTCAACCGACATAGATAATAATAATGGCGACATTTCTTCCGGAACATTATTTTCTGAAGTGTGAAAAACTGCACAACAAAAATACGGTCCATTTAAATCTATCTTGTATGCCTGCAAAAATTTCTCATATTCACTTTCGTTAACTCTTCCCTCTATTAACGAAACAAAAAAGTTAGTCTGAATAATTGGCAAAACATCATCGAAATAATTTTCAAGCTTTTGAACATTTAATTTTTCTTCTCTTTCTTTATCCAATGAATTTTTAACACGCTTAAGGCACTCTGACAATTCCACAGCGTTAATTGGTTTAAGCATATATTCATCTATTTCAAGATGCACTGCTTCTTTTGCATAATCAAATTCATCAAATCCCGTAAAAATAATTATATGAACATTTCTGTATTCATCGTTTAATCTTCTCGACAGTTCCAGACCATTCATATAAGGCATTTTTATGTCAGTTATAACAATGTCAGGTTGTAACTTTTCTACTAATTCTAATGCTTTTACACCATTTGTTGCACTGCCTACAATCTGCAAACCTAATTGTTCCCATAATATTCGGCTTTTTATTGCATCAATTACTTCTTCTTCGTCATCCACCAAAATAACTTTGTAATTTTCCATATTAGTTTTCTCTATATCAGTATTATTTTTTATTTCCATATTTCTCCCACCTGTTTTTTTTATTATAACAAACTATGAATTGCTTTTAAACCAATTTAGACTAAAAGCCGTTCCATTAATCATATAGATAATTAGAACGACTTTTAGCTTTATCATTAAGAAATATTTTCTAATATTTATTTTTTCTGTACATATTTAAGGCAGTCAAGAGTTACTGCTGCAAGGATGATAATACCTTCAAAAATAAACTGGAGGTTTGTATCGATTCCAAGGATTGTAAGTGAATAAGTAAGGGAAGTGAAAATAAGAACACCTGTTACTACACCTGAAATCTTACCAATACCACCTGTAAATGATACACCACCAACTACGCAGGCTGCGATTGCATCCATATCCCATCCTTGTCCATATGCTGCACTACCTGAACCAATCATTCTGTTACATTCAAGCCATGAACCAAATCCATAAAGAATACCTGCAAGAATGAATGCTCCCATAGTTACTTTGAATACTGAGATTCCTGATACTGCTGCTGCTTCAGGATTTCCACCTACAGCAAACAGATTTTTTCCAAAAGTTGTTTTATTCCAGATAAACCATACAATTGCAATGGCAACTAATGCCCAAAGTATAATTGTTGGGAAACCACCTATTTGAGGAATGAAAATATTAGGTATTGCCTGGTCAATTGCACCGAATGAAACACCTTTTGTTGCATATGTAACTAAACCAAAGATAATAAGCATGTTAGCCATTGTTGAAATAAATGGATGCATCTTAAATCTTGCCATAAAAAATCCTGCTATCATAGCAAAGAATGTTGTAAGTACAATGCAGACAACTAATGCCAAAATTGCTCTGTTTACAGGACCCATACTTGAAAAGTCAAATATGTGGCCAAATACTCCACCTGTATTAATACCGTTATGCATTATTATGGTCGACGCTACCATACCCATACCAACCATACGTCCTACGGAAAGGTCCGTTCCTGTTAAAAGGATTAATCCTGCAACCCCAAGGGCGAGGAACATTCTAGGGGAAGCCTGTTGCAGAATGTTAAGTATGTTTGTGTATGTAAGCAACTGTGTATTTTTTACTATTGGAGTTACTGCACATAATCCAATAAATATTAGAACAATAACAATATACAAGCCATTCTTGTAAAGAAACTGTGCTAAATTAAATGAATACTTATAGTTTTCTATACTCTGTGCTCTCTTTTGTGCAAATGTATATTTTGACATTCGCAACAAGTCGATTAAATGATACTTATGTAAAAACGCATCATGTTTTCTGTCTTTGATTTCCTGACATTTTGATTCATGTGCCATCTTCACATCATATATTTTATTCTTGTAAACATATTTTTCATCTTTAATCTCATCCGGATCGGATAATTTACTTAACTGTGCTGTATGTTCTTCTTTTAATACTGCACAAATTCTCTCATACTCTTTCTTTTCAGCCTCTTTTTCAGCTTCACAACTGTTAACCACCTTATTGTAGTACTGGCTGTTATAATTTTTTGAAAGATAATCTTCAGCTTCTGCAATTAATTTGTTTACTTTGTCTTTATTACGACTTTCAACTGCGTTTGCCTCTTCTAATACTTTTTTATCGTTTTCGATAATTTTTGTCTTTTCTTCTTTTGATAGATTTTTGCTTTCTTTTACAACTGCAATATGGTTCTTTAAGCTTCTAACCTTGTCTGTACCATCTAATCTTAAAGCATCTATCTGTTCCTGTATTTTTCCTATATATTCATCTATGGGCTCTCGAAGTTTTAACTCCTCTTCAGCCGAAAGAATAAATCCTTTCTCTGCCATATCTTATGCTCCTCTCTTTTTTACAAATACTTAGCACTAAGTCTTAATAATTCTTCCTGATCTGTTTCTTTAGTGTTAACTATTCCTGCCAAATGTCCATTAGACATAACGCCTATTCTATTAGTTATACCTAAAATTTCCGGCATTTCAGATGAAACAACTATAATTGTTTTTCCCTGTTTTGCCATGTTTATAATCAATTCATATATTTCGTATTTGGCTCCAACATCAATACCTCTTGTTGGATCATCCATCATAAAGATATTAGGTGAACGTTCAAGCCATCTTCCAAATATTGCTTTCTGCTGATTACCACCTGAAAGGCTTGAAATCATATCATCCGGTCCCATACATTTAGTATGCATAACTTTTATTTCATTTGCCGTTGCACGAACCATTTCATCTTTGGATAATGCTATACCTTTTTTGTAGTGATTCATATTTGCAATAGTAGTATTAAATGTAATGTCTCCCTTTAAGAATAAGCCATTGGCCTTTCTTTCTTCTGTTATAAGTGCAAAGCCATGATCCATTGCATCCTTTGTTGATGTAAAATTCATTATTTTTCCATCATAAATTACATTTCCTGCTGCTCTTGTACGCATTCCAAATATTGTTTCAAGTAATTCCGTTCTTCCTGCACCTACAAGTCCATATAATCCGAAGATTTCTCCTTTTCTTATGTCAAATGATATATTCTGAAGTTTAGGTGCGTATTTAGTAGACAAATTTTCCACTGAGAAAATAACTTCTCCCGGCTTATTATCTACAGGTGGAAATCTGTTATCAAGTGAACGTCCAACCATTGCTGAAATAAGTTCATTCATATCTGTGTCTTTGCTGTCTTTTGTCATAACAAGACTTCCATCTCGTAAAACTGAAATCTGATCACAAATTTCGAATATTTCATCCATTTTGTGTGATATGTATATTAATGAGATTCCCTGTTCTTTCAACTGTCTCATCATCTTAAATAACTTTTCAACTTCCGGTGCTGTTAGTGATGATGTAGGTTCATCAAGTACAATTACTTTTGAATTGTATGATATAGCTTTTGCTATTTCACACATCTGTCTTTGTGATACAGACATTTTCTTCATTGGCTGAGTCATATTAACTGTAATTCCAAGTTTTCTGAATAAGTCTGAAGCTTCTTTTTTCATTCTTCCTTCATCAACTACGCCCATTGAGTTCTTAGGATATCTTCCTAAAAACAAATTATCTACAACACTTCTCTCAAGGCACTGGTTAAGTTCCTGATGTACCATTGCCACACCATTTTCCAGTGCTTCTTTAGGACCTGAAAAGTTTACTTCTTTTCCATCTAATATTATCGTTCCTTCGTCCTTTTGATAAGTTCCGAAGAGACATTTCATCATTGTCGATTTTCCGGCTCCGTTTTCACCCATAAGTCCCATGATAGACCCCGGTTTAACATTTAAACTAATATGTTTTAAAACCTTATTTCGGCCAAATGATTTGCTCATTCCATTAATCGACAAGATGTATTCATTCTTATCTCCTGCCATATTTATACTTCCTCTTCTTTTAATAAGGGGGCTTTAAAGCCCCCTTCTACAACCAGTTTAATCTTTAATTAGAATTCTATTTTGAAAGAATTGATGTATATGAAGCTGCATTATCTGTTTTAACCATGTTAATTGCAAATGCATCATATTCGCTAGGGTTACCTAAACGGTTTGTAATATTTGATTCTGTCTGACCATCACCACCGATGTAATCTACTTTAAGGTTAAGAAGATCATCATACTTTTCAAGTAATGGCTGATATGTTGAGCTAAGGAAGTTATCTGATGCATTGTAAATGTTAAGCCATACTTTCTTTTCAGGACTCTTACTTGCATCAAGCTGTTTTGAAACCTTGTCATAAATCTTTGTTGAATCTGTAAAATCTTTATAATTGTCTTCTGTTACAGCTACGTTTAATGCGTAATATGATCTTTCTTCTTCGCTGTATCTGTAATCTTCATCCTTTGTAAGGCAGTTTCCTGCATCATCTGCTGTACCGATACCTGTATCTACATCTACACCATCAAGTGCATTACGAAGAACTCTAAGTGTAAGGTATGCCTGTACGTCTGCGTGCTGTGAAATTGTTCCGCCGTAGCCTTCTGCAATTGCTGCTACTGCATCGCTGTTAGCATCATATCCAAATGTTGGAACTTTGTTGTCCTTTGCCCATGCATTGAACATTGACATTCCCATACCATCGTTATTAGAAACAACTACATCAATCTGTTTACCAAATGAAGCTGTCCATGTTCCAATTGCGTTACCTGCTGTTGCTGCATCCCATGTTGCTCCGGCTGAGTTTTTCATTTCCTGAGAAGCAAGTTCTCTGATTGTATATGTTTTTCCGTTAACTTCTAATTTTGCATCTTTAACTACTTTTGATGTTCCATCAACGTTTGTTCCTGCAGGTGATGAATCAACGCTTCCATCTTTGTCTACTGCTGTTCCAAGCTGTGAACGAACACCACATGTACGTGCTATTGAATCATTATGTCCGATATCACCAATTGCAAGTACATATCCGATTACTCCGTCTCCGTTTCTATCAATTTTATCAATGTGTTTTTTAATGTAATCAACAACCATCTGTCCCTGAAGTTCCGCACCCTGATTAGCATCAAATCCTACATAATATGTTTTGTCATTAAATGTAAGTGCTGTCTTATCAAGTTCACCTGTTGAACTGTTTGATGGCTGACGATTGTACCAACATAAAGGCTTGTCCTTATTGGCTACGTCTCCGCCTGAACTGCTTCCGCCACTTCCACTACTTGAACTTCCTCCTGATGAACCACATCCTACCATTGAAACTCCAATTGCTGCTGCTACCAACACTGTTAATAATTTTGATTTTCTCATTTAACTGTTCCTCCTGTTTTTTAACTTTTTGTTTTCCCGTCTCATTGACTACGTTCATTATAGATTTTATCTTGTACAAAAAAAATAGAATATTTTTAGATTAAATAGCAATTTTTTTCTATTTTTTACTTTTTTTATGGATATTTTTACTAATAACGTTTTTATTTTTTATGTGATTTTGTTGTTATTTGCTTGTTTTTTCTTGTATGTTTTGTGTATTTTTGTATTTTATGTTAAAAGTTGTCCTTATTCCCATCCGGCCATTCATCCACCCCAACCGAAAATAAGAGCCGCACTAAGCGACTCTTATTTTCTCATTAATAAATATCAATTATTATATATTCTCTATTTTTCTAACAATGTTTTTGCAAATATTATTGCGCCTTTTACTCCGTTATCTACTTTATCTTCTGAGTACTGGATTTCAAGGCTTTCTGCCGGATACGGTTTTCTTGCATGCACATACAATCTTTCTTCCAAATAATCCTTAGGGAAGCCTTTCATATTAATTACTCCGCCACCGAAAATAATGGAGTCAGGATTTAGTATATTGATTTCAGCGCATGCCACGCAGGCAATATTGTCCACAAAATTCTTTAGCACCGTATCATTGCTTTTCTTTACAAACAAATCATTCATATCTACATCAGGATAGTATTCCTCTTTCAACTCAACCAACTTCCAACCTGACGCATAGCACTCTGAGCAGCCAAGGTTTCCACAGCCACATTGACTTGTTCCACCGATCATTGGAATGTGACCAAGTTCTCCTGCCACACCATCTTTGCCTGCCAGTGGTTTTCCATTGATAAATATTGCGTTACCTACTCCTGTGCCAATGTAAACACCAATGCCTACACCTTCATCACTAAGCTTTTTATCATACTTGTCCCAATAATATAACATATTTACGTCTTTTTCCAATACAACAGGAATGCCAAGATTTTCTTCTAATTCTTTTCCAAGAAAAAGACCATCCATTCCTTTTATGTTAGGAACCTGAAAAATCTGCTTTCTGTCTGAACTTAAAGTTGCAGGGATTCCAATTGCAATCTGCTTAACCTGCACATTCTTGCAATACTTATCAAGATAATTCTTTAAAACTTCAGTCAAACTTTCTGATATGTTTCCGTCCTTAAATGTTTCCTTGCTTGAAACCCTTTCAAAATCCACAAGCTGATCATTTTCATCAGTACGCCCGATTCTTATATTAGTTCCGCCGATATCAATACCAATTACACATTCATTATTCATAAGTCACCTCTGCCTTATTTTATGCACAACAATTCTGTTAAATTTCTACTTTGACACTTCTACAAGCTTCTTAACTCTTTAACAATCTCTTTATAAGATTTTTCCTTGCCAAATAATGCTGATGTTCCAAGGATAAATCCTTTAACACCAACCTTGCTTAAAGTTTCCACTCTTTCAGGTGAGCATGCACCATCAAGCATTACCTCGTAGCCATATTTTTCTTTTAATTCTACTAGCTGTGCAATCTTTTCATCTACTGAAGAGATGTACTTCTGTCCTGAGAATCCCGGATTAACACTCATTACCATTACATAATCCACAAATGGTAACAATGGCTTAATTGTTTCTACCGCTGTTCCCGGATTAATTGCAATGCCCGGCTTTACGCCCAAGTCTATAATTGACTGTAATGTTCTTGTTGGATGTACATCTGATTCGGGATGAATATAAATAATGTCAATTCCCAATTTTGCAAACTTCTCAACATAGTTGCCAGGATTTTCAATCATCAAATGTGCATCAACAGGTATTGTTGATGCTTTGCAAATATACTCCACATCCTGTAATCCCATTCCAAAGTTTGGAACAAACTGTCCGTCCATAATATCAATATGGAAGATATCTACCCCTGCTTCAATTAAATCATTAACTTCCTTCTCCAAGTTTCTGTAATTTGCACACATCATTGATGGGCATAATAATTTTTCCATAATATTCTTCCTTTCTTCTTTCATGATTCGATGATATAAATGTTTACATCTTTTCTAAAAACTATGAGAAACACATATACGTTTCCCATTTAGTTGTCTCTTATGTTTCTTACTTGTTTTTAGTGTAAACGTTTACATTATTATTGTCAATATATTCTTCTATAATTTATCAAATAACTTATTTTCCTGTTTTTCTTTTCACTAATTTCACCGGAACCACAATATGGCTTTCTTCCGGCCTTTCTCCGTCCATTAGTTTTTCCAACATTTCAGCTGCTTTTTCAGACATTAACTCTATCGGCTGTTCCACCGTAGCTATAGGTGTTGTAGCAATCTCTGACAACAGGCTATTATCATAGCCGAATACTTTTACCTGAGAAGGCACCTTTATTTTTAATTCTTTTAATGCCTTTAATACACCTATGGCAATAAGGTCAGTTGTGGCAAAAACTCCATCAATCTCTTTGTCTTTCCCGAATAGTTCTATGGCTTTCTCGTAAGCATCCACCTCCGATACATTGTCAAGACTTACTAATCGTGGCTTACCGCCTGTTTCTTCCATTGCCTTACAATAGCCTTCCCATCTTTTTATATGTGTTGAGCCTTTATCCTTAGGGCAAAAACAAATTATATTTTTGCAACCTTTTTTAATCATTTCGTTTGTTGCCTGATATCCACCTGACACGTTGTCGCTTTCAATAAGAACCATATCCTTTTTGGTGTTTCCATACGCCGGTTCCCTGTCTATGTAAACCGTAGGTATTGAAGTCTTTTTCTCCTTCTCGGTTGTAACGGAGACTATATGAATAATCCCCCCTACGTGCTGAGCCTGAAGCATATTGATGCACTGGCGTTCCATTTTGTAATCCTCATTGGTGTTACATATTATGGTTGCATATCCTCTTTCAAAAAAAATAGTTTGCACTTTTTTTGCTATTTTGCTAAAAAATTCAATGGAAATATCAGGAACAATTATTCCGATTGTTGTGAATTTCTGAGTTCTAAAACCTTTTGCCAAAAGATTAGGTACATAGTGGTTTTCTTCCATAACCTGCAATATTTTCTTTTCAGTTTCAGGTGCAACCTTTCCATTCCGGTTAATTACCCTTGAAACAGTAGCAATTGACACCCCTGCTAATTTTGCAATATCTTTTATGGAAACACTTTTTTTACTCATAACTACTCCTTTTTTGGCAAACTCTTAATTCTAATTGTAAAGCACATTAGCTTATTTCGCAAGAAAGAAAAGGAGACAGGAAAAAATCCCATCTCCTAAAAATTCTTATATAACTCTAATACTAAATTCTTTATTAGAAACTGTTTAAATTACAATATCCATTAAGCTAAATAGCTTTCAAACTATAATTTATTGTTAAACTAAATATCCTTAAGATTATAATCTCTTTAATAATGCTTCTGTCATATCTTCGTATCCCGGCTTGCCAAGTAATGCGAACATATTCTTCTTGTAGCTTTCTACACCAGGCTGGTTAAATGGATTAACTCCAAGAATGTAACCACTTACGCCACATGCAAATTCATACATATAGAATAATTCACCAAGATAAAATTCGTTCTGTTCAGGAACCCTTACCATAAGGTTAGGAACATTTCCATCTGTGTGAGCAAGAATTGTACCGTTCATGGCACTCTTGTTTACAAAATCCATATCCTTACCTGCTAAGTAGTTAAGTCCGTCTAAATCTTCAGGATCTTCGTCGATAACTACTGAAGCTCTTGACTTTTCAATGTTGATTACTGTTTCAAACATTGTTCTTGAACCATCCTGAATGAACTGTCCCATTGAGTGAAGGTCTGTTGTAAGGTCAACTGCTGCCGGGAAAATACCCTTCTGGTCTTTTCCTTCGCTTTCGCCGTACAACTGCTTCCACCATTCACCAAAGTAATGAAGACTTGGTTCGTAGTTAGCTGTAACTTCGATAAGCTTACCTTTTCTTAATAATATATTTCTAATTGCTGCATATTTCATTGCATCATTTTCTTCGAATGCGTTGTTTAATGCTTTCTCTCTTCCGCTTGCTGCACCTTCCATTAACTTGTCAATGTCAGCACCACTTACTGCAATTGGTAATAAACCTACTGCTGTAAGAACTGAGAAACGTCCTCCAACATCATCAGGAACTACGAAGCTTTCGTATCCTTCTGCTGTTGCAAGTCCTTTTAATGCACCCTTCTTAGCATCAGTTGTTGCATAAATTCTCTTTGCAGCTTCTTCTTTTCCATATTTCTTTTCCAGTTTTTCTTTGAAAACTCTGAAAGCGATAGCTGGTTCTGTTGTTGTACCAGACTTAGAAATAATGTTAACTGAGAAATCTCTATCTCCAACTACATCAAGTAATCCCTGTAAGTATGAAGGGCTAATGCTATTACCTGCATAGTAGATTTCAGGTGTCTTTCTTACTTCCTTAGGCACATTGTTGTAAAAACCATGTCTTAAAAATTCAATTGCAGCTCTTGCTCCAAGATAAGAACCACCAATACCTATAACGATAAGTACTTCTGAATCGCTCTGAATCTTTGCTGCTGCTTTCTTGATTCTGTCAAATTCTTCTTTATCGTAATCAACCGGCAAATCAATCCATCCAAGGAAATCATTACCTGCCCCTGTTCTTTCAACTAAAACTTTTTTTGCGTTTTCGGCAATTTCTTTCATGCTGTTAACTTCATCATTTGAGATAAATGATTCAGCTTTTGAATAATCAAATGTAACTTTAGCCATGTCTCAATTCCTCCGTTTATTACAAAACTAAATTACATTATAAAATGTCGAAACGATTTTTTCAAGACTTTTGCCTTACATTGTTGATTATTGTAGAAATTCGCCAATCACCTGGTTAAGGATTTGTTCATCTGATTCAAATTCCTTGTTATTAGTACTAGTTTCAGACTGCTTTTCTTGTACAATATTTTCATTTCCCGGTTTTTCCATATGGCCATTTTCTCTAACCACAACTGAATCTTCCAAATAATCAACCAAAATATAGGTAAGTTCTGTCTGTTTTTCGGATATTTTTGTGCTTCGGTTAATCATGTCAAGAACCATTCCAAAGAAATATCCAATCAAAACGTATACTATCGCCTCTATCTTACTTTTTCCCGTAAGATAAATTCCAAAACCTGTTCCAACTGCCAATGTAACACTTAAAATAATACACACGTTTATAATATTATTAAGCTTATTTAATGAAAATATACCTAATTTGCATTTATTCAGACTTCTTGCAGCAAAAATCATTGGATTCGCCACGTGCCCGTTTATTTCTTTTATGCTGTCATATTTCATTTTAATCTGTCTTAAAGTTGCATTCTTTGGATTTGACATATGCTCTGCTTTTCTAATCATTCTGCCATATCCGAATGCCGCCAGCCATTTTGTAAAAATTCCCAACAAAAAAATACTTCCCATTACGTATAGAAAGTATTTCTCGTTAATTATCTTCGGTGCATTGTTATAAAACCATTCCTTCATTTCAATAAAAGTATAATCTGCCATACTAAAAAATCCCCCTCACTTAAATGTATAGTAATCCATCTGAAAACTTATTAGCATTTTAGCACATTTTCTTTTATTGCACACCAAAAACCGTTCGTCGTAATACGACATTTAATTTTTAGATTAAATTGTTTTCCTTACAAAAATAGTAAATTCCATCTTCCGCAACATGACCGCAAATCTGCTCTGATATAGCTTTTAAATCATCAGATGCATTTCCCATTGCTATAGGATGTCCAACTTGTTCAAACATTTCAATGTCATTATTGCCGTCACCGAAAGCCATTGCCTGAGACTTGTCTATGCCATAGTATTCAAGAACTTTATTTACGCCAATGCCTTTTTCCTGTAATCTTCTTAGTGTTTCAAGCATCTTTTCCGTAACACATTTCTTTTCCATATCGATTAGTGTTCCGTCTATGTCAAAAAATATGATTTTAGTGTTATCCATATCTGCTTCTAATAATTTTTAATCATACAATTTATAAGTTTAATTGAATTTTCTGCTGCTTTTGCTTCAAAAGTAGGATAATCCATCTGTGCTCCACCGTCTGCTTTGTCAGAGATTGCTCTAATTACAACATAAGGTGTTCTATTTAAATATGCAGTGTGGGCGATTGAAGCTCCTTCCATTTCTGCACAGTCACCATTAAAGGTATCTCTTAAATAAACCTTTGCTTCATGTGTTCCAATAAACTGGTCACCTGAAACTACCTTGCCTTCAAAAATTTTAACGTCAAGCCCTGCTTCCTCTGCGCTGTCCTTTGCAAGTTTAATAAGGTTCTCATCTGCCTTAAACTCTGACTGGTCCATATCCGGAATTACCCCTTTGGCATATCCTAAAGGTGTAACGTCCATATCGTGTTCTAACGCACTTGTTGAAACTACAATGTCGCAAATGTTAATATCATTGTTAAGTGAGCCGGCAACACCTGTGTTAACTAAGGCACTTACGCCAAATACACTTACAAGTATCTGTGCACAAATGGCTGCGTTAACCTTGCCGATACCACATTTTACAACTACTACTTCCTTGCCGGCAAGGGTGCCTTTGTAAAAGTCCATTGCGGCAATGTTCTTGATTTCTACGTTTTCTAATTCTGATTTAATGCTATTGACCTCTACGTCCATAGCGCCTATTATTCCTAGCATAATTTCTCCTTTTCTATTTCAATTGCAAAAGCTATTGATTCTCTTGTCACAGGAAAAATTTTATATACGCAAACAATAGGCAGAAATTCGCAATTTTGCGAGCATAGCGTAAAGCGCAAAACCTACTGTCTGAGCCGTAGGCGAGTTTAGGTTTTCGCTTTGCAATAGGCGGCGGAGCAAAATAAGAATTTCAACGTGTTTGCATATAAAATTTTTCCTGTGACAAGAAGTTCTGTTAGCTTTTTCAATTATAGTCGAAACGGGTTTATTATGACTAGTCATAACGAACCCGCTTGTTTTTTGTTATTTTGTTTAATTTTATGTAAACCAATCGTTCCACATTATTTTCCAATTTTTACAACGAGCTGTTTACTTTATTTCTTACTTGTTTTCTTCTAAGTATTGTTCAAGTGCTTTTGCCAACTGATCCGGGCATGATGTTCCTCTGCCTCCGCAGTCGATACCTTTTAATCTTTTGATTACTTCTTCTACTTCCATTCCTTCTACAAGTGATGCAACACCCTGTGTGTTTCCCATGCATCCCATTGTGAATTTTGTATTTGTTACTTTGCCGTCTACTACGTCAAAGTCGATTGCTCTTGAGCATGTTCCTTTTGTTACGTAATGCATTTTTATTCCTCCAGTTTTCTTTCGTATATTTCTGAAACGTCGTCTATGTCTCCCTGGGCTATTAGCTGACCATGTTCAAGGAGAATGGCTTTGTTACAGAGTCTTTTTACCTGTGCAAGGCTGTGTGATACGAATAATACCGTTACGCCGTGGTCGAACATTTTCTGCATTTTTCGCTCACATTTTTTTCTGAACTTAGCATCACCTACTGATAATACTTCATCTAATATTAGGATTTCAGGTTCTACTACTGTAGCGATTGAGAATCCAAGTCTTGCTCTCATACCTGATGAATAGTTCTTTATTGGTACATCTATAAATTCTCCAAGTTCTGAGAACTCTAAGATTTCGTCATATTTTTCTTCAAGAAATTCTCTTGAAAATCCAAGTACTGAACCGTACAGGAATACGTTCTCTCTTCCTGTGTAGTTAGGATCAAAGCCTGCGCCCAATTCTATCATTGGAGCAATGTGTCCGTATCTTTTTACTGTACCTGTCGTTGGTTTGTACACACCTGCGATTACTTTAAGAAGTGTACTTTTTCCGGCACCGTTTAATCCAAGGATTCCTAAACGGTCACCTTTTTGCAGTTCAAAATTTATGTTTTTCAAAGCCCAAAATTCATTAAAGTGAATCTTCTGCCCTTTTAATTTCTTTATTATTAATTCTTTTAAGTTATCTACTTTTTCTTTACTTAAGTTAAAGCGGATACTTATATTTTCAACTTTAAGTGCAACTTTTTTATTGCCCATAATCAGCCTCCTTTAGATGTATAGGATAAATCTGTCCTGATTCTTTTTAAATACAATTACACTTATGATAAGTGCAACAACACTAAACACTGATGAATAAATCAACATATTGATTTCCATTGAGCTTGTAAATATTGATTCTCCTAACAATACAACGTGTCTGAAGTTTTCAATAATACAATACAGCGGATTCATTCTGATAACTGTTCTAACCACTGAGCTTCCAATATTATCAACATAATAGAATATTGCTGAGCAATACATTAACAGCATAAGTAATACGTCCCAAAGGTATTCAATGTCTCTAAAGAATACGCAGACTGTTGAAAGGAACATTGCTGCTGCTATACACATAATTAATAATACAAAAACAGGAATTACTATTTCTATAATATGCCATGTAAGTGGAATTCCTCTTACAACACCTACTATCGCAAGTACTATAAGTGATAGTAAGAATATAACGTAGTTATAAATTACACTTGATAAAGGATATAGATATTTTGGTACGTATACTTTCTTTATCATTGCCTGGTTTGATCTTATTGATCTCATTCCTATCTTTGAGGCACTTGAGAAACAACTATATAAAAGTCGTCCACAAAGAATATATACCGGATATAATTCCGGTCCGTAAACTCCACCTTTACTTCCAAGCATAGATCCGAATACAAATGTAAGAACTATCATTGTAAGCAATGGTTCCAACAGAGTCCATATTAATCCTAAATATGATCTTCTGTATTTTAATTTAATTCCTTTCTTAACTAATTCAACTAAAAGGAATCTATATCTCATAAAACTGTCGATATAATTCTTCATAAAAATCTCCAATCCAATATGTTTGCCCTATTAAGCTTAGGACCTTCTCTCTCTTTAATTTGTACTTATTCTAAGTTCAGTCCTGTATGTCCTTAATTTAGGCGATACATGGTTTAATTATATATATTTACAAAAATATGTCAAATGCATTATGTTTTGTAACATTTTTATGTTTCTGCTTATTAATCAGGTTACTTTATCTATAAAAGATTAAAGGCACCGACTTTTTTTACAAATCATTTATTTTTTCTACTTTACACCGAATACTTTTTCGCATACACGCTTTGCCGCATTACCGTCATCTATGCAACAGAATCTATTATAAAATTCCTGATATTTATCTTTGTATTCTTCATTAACCTTATCAATATTTTTAATTGCATCTATTACTTCATCGTTAGTCTGAAGTATTGGTCCCGGAAGTTCTTTTTCAATATCAAGATAAAAACCTCTAAGAACGTCTCTGTATTTTTCAAGGTCATACATATAGTACAAAATAGGGCGTTTAAGATTAGCATAGTCAAAAAATACTGATGAATAGTCTGTCATACAAATATCTGACACAATATATATGTCTGTTATGTCACTGTAATTACTTACATTAATAACAAAATCAGACATTCCTGTTAAATCAAGCTTGTCTACTATCCAATAATGCATTCTAAGAAGAATTACATATTCATCACCTATTTCTTCTTTTAAGCGTTTAAGGTCCAGTGCCAATTCAAACTTGTACTCACCGGCACCGTAAGAATTATCATCTCTCCATGTTGGTGCATAAAGAAGAACTTTTTTATTCTTTGGTATGCCAAGTTTTGTTTTTAATTCATCTGCTTTTTTATCTAAATCCTTATCATACAAAGGATCATTTGCCGGGTATCCCAATTCTAGAATTTTGTCTTTTTCATACATAAAACAGCTCTGAAATTTTTCTGTTGAAAACGGGTTATCTGATAATAGGTAGTCCCATTTTCTTGACTGCTTGTAAACAATCTGCTTGTATTTAGGGTTAGCTGAGTGTACATCATCCATATCAAATACCAGTTTTTTAAGTGGCGTTCCATGCCATGTTTCAAGCATTATCTGACTGTCTCTCTTCGGATATGCGTGAGGTTGTCTCATATTGTTAACCCAATATTTACTTCTTGTCATGTAATAATAATATTTTAATCCAAAACGCTTAATCTTCTTACAATTTCCGTCAATTACAAGATTTTTGTCATTAACAACCCAAATATATTTAAATCTGGAACCGTAATTCTTCTGAAGGTACCGGTAAATATATTTTGGCTGTCCTGAATAGTTTCTTCCAACAAAGCTTTCAAAAACAATCCAGTTGTCTTTCTGTTTCATCTTGCCAAAAACGTATAGATTAATGGTTCTATACATATGCTTTTTGCTTGTAAACATCATTACAAGTTTTCTCTTAATAAGTCTTATATTTGACCATTTTTTTACTTTTTCCATATTATAGTCTGTGGCATTTTTAAGAATTTTCTTTTCCACAAAACCATATTTTGAAATGGTCTTCTTTCCACATTCCTTAACCATAGAAGACATTAAGGCAAAATCAATTGATTCTTTATCTGCTGAATTATCATGAAACTTTCTGCTAAATACTTTTACGTAATAATCGCAGGCCATTTTTTCAAAGTGATTTCTAATATCATTTTTGCTCTCTGATAATTTCATACAATCAAGAAATGATTGAACAAAATGAGCATCCTTCCTATCATCTTCCATTTGAGAAATAGATGGCAGATTAATCTTGTCATTGTGATATCTCTTTACGTAAATACTATCCTTATTGCAGCCATAATTTTTCACATTCATAAGAACTTTAGTCCAAAATTCCGGATCCGAATAATATTTCTGCTCTTCATTAAACTTAATATTATTATCTGTTAAGAATTTCTTTTTAAACACTGTCCCTAGAACTGTTATTTCTGATAAATTGGCGAAATTTTTAAACTTATAATCATTTATTTCTGAGAAATTAAAGTTATCATCATTATTAACCTTAGAATCTACTTCCTGTTCGCTTCCATCGTCGATAACATCTCCCTGATCCACATTAAAAGCGGCCTTCTTAAACCATGTATGAAAAATACGACCATATGTAAGGTCTTTATTCTCATCCATTGTTTTCATTAATCCGGTTAATGTATCTTCCATAAGATAATCATCACTATCAAGGAAATACACATACTCTCCATTAGCCTTTAAAAGTCCCAAATTTCTGGCGGCACTTACTCCTGAATTATCACCGGTTTCATAAACTTTTAAATTAATTGACTGTGAAAACTCACTTATCAGTTCTTCAATATTTTCTTCCGGATTTATGTTAGCTTTGTCTAAAACAAGCACTGTTTCTATGTCTTTATAATCCTGCTCCTTAATGCTGTCAAAACAATCTTTTAAATATTCTTTTCCTTTTCCAAAAGCAATAATAATGCTTAACATACCTTCTCCTTATAAACAAATAAAAAAATCAACTTTTAATTTATTAATCTCTATACCTTAAAAACCCTAACTACAATACTGTGAAAACATGCTTTGATTTCAATATTATAGTTAGGGCTACCTGTTTTCAAACTTTAAAAACCGTTAGTTTTTAAATTTTTAAAATTAGTTAAATCTTTTATTTAAATACTTTTTCTACTACTCTCTGGGCTGCGTGTCCGTCATCAACACAACAGAATCTGTTGTAGAATTCTTCATATCTGTCTTTGTATTGTTCTTTGATTTTGTCAATATTCTTAATTGCATCAACTACTTCATCGTTAGTTAAAAGCAATGGCCCCGGTAAGTCCTTTTCCATATCAAGATAAAATCCTCTAAGTACATCTCTATACTTGTCCAAATCGTATGTGTAATAAAGTACAGGACGTTTCAGGTTAGCATAATCAAAGAATACTGATGAGTAGTCTGTAATAAGCATATCTGAAATAAGATACAAATCAGTAATATCATCATAACTGCTGCCGTCAACTGTAAAATCACCATATTTACTTAAATCGAGCTGGTCTACTATGAAATAGTGAAGTCTTAATAACAATACATATTCATCCCCAAACTCTTCCTGAAGTCTGTTAACATCAAGATCAAGTTCAAAACCATACTGTCCTGCTTCGTAGAACTGGTCATCTCTCCATGTTGGAGCATAAAGAATAACTTTCTTATCCTTTGGAATTCCAAGTTTCTCTTTAATCTTTGCTGCCTGCTCTTCTCTGTCAGGTGCATACATTGGGTCATTAGCAGGATATCCGTATTCCAAAATCTTTTCTTTTTCAAATCTGAAACAGCTCTGGAATCTTTCTGTTGAGAAAGGATTGTCAGATAACAAATAATCCCATGCTCTTGTCTGTTTAAATACAATATCCTTGTATCTTGGGTTCGCTGAATGTACATCATCCATATCAAATACAAGTCTCTTAAGTGGTGTTCCATGCCATGTAGCTAACATAACTGTTTCTTCACGTCTCGGAATGCTAAGAGGCTGTCTCATATTGTTAACCCAATATTTGCTTCTATTCATATAGTAATAGTATTTCAAGCTGAAACGCTTACATGTTTTATGTTTTCCCGGTATTTCAACACCTTTTCTGTCAACAACCCATATGCATTTATACTTGTCGCCATAAGCTTCCTGCAAATATTTATATACATATTTAGGCTGTCCTGAACAGTTTCTTCCCATAAAGCTTTCAAAAACCACCCAGTTTTCTTTTAATTTCATCTTGTTAAATACATAAAGAGTAATAGTCTTATTTCTTACTCTTGGGTTCTTTATCATTTTTACGATTTTTCTGTTGAAAAGAACACGCATAGCTTTCTTTTTCATCTTAGCGAAATCGTTATGTTTCATTGATTTAACCATTGCCTTTTCAGCATGTGTAAAATCATCTTTTAATACTTTGTTATTAATATCTTTTGCAAGAGTTGCTAATTCCGTAAAGAATTCATTTCTCCATCTGTCATCTTCTGACCAACGCATTTTCATAATGTATTCTTTAACAACAAACTTTGCAAGAATATAATATAAATGGTTTATAATTCTTTCATTTGTTCCTGCTGCCTTAATTGCATTCTTGTATGCAACAAAATAATCCGACATTGTTTCCTCTCTAGAAAACTGCGAAATTGCAGGATTCTTAGCCTTATCATTATGATGGCGCTTAACATATACTGATTCTTCGTTGCTTTTAATATTCTTAGCGTTATTTAAAAGCTGAACTAAAACTTTTGTATCTGAAAAATATGTCTGTTTTTCATTAAATCTAATATTATTGTCTGTAAATAATGACTTCTTATAAATAGCTGCTAAAACAGTAATCTTGTCTAATTTACGATATTTTTCAAGCATATTCGAGTAAGGTTCATTAAAGTCATAAATTACTTTTTTATCATCTGCGCTATTATCATTATTGTCGTCATCATCACCCTGGCTGTCATTAAATGCCTGCTTCTGGAACCATGTATGTTTCATTCTTCCATAAGCCATATCTGTATCTTCATCCATTACGTCCAATAATAACTTAATAGAATCGCCATACAGGTAATCGTCATTATCAAGGAAATAGACATACTCTCCTGTTGCCTTATCAAGACCAAGGTTTCTTGCACTGCTGACACCATGTTTATCTTCAAGATAAAACACCTTTAAGTTAATCTTATCCTTGAACTCTTCTATTAAAGGTTCGATATTATCCTCTGTGTGGTCAACTACAAGAATAGTTTCGTAATCCTTAAATTGCTGTTCGGCAATACTTTCCAAACAATCTTTTAAATATAATGTATCTTTCTTATGAGTTACTATAATGCTAACCATTACTTATCTCCCTTAGCAGCCATATCTTTGTGGTTTAAATCTGTCTTAATCTGTGTTGTTGAAATTCCTTCTGTTCTTGGAAGATATACAACTTCACAGTAATCCTTTAAGAAGTCGAACTTTCCTTCCCAGTCATTTCCCATTACAAATGTGTCAATCTTATAATCCTGAACATCACTAATCTTCTGTTCCCAGTTTTCTTCAGGAATAACAAGGTCTACATATCTGATTGCTTCAAGAACCTGCTTTCTTTGTTCATATGTGAAATAGCATTTCTTCTGTTTTGAATTCCAGTTAAACTCATCTGTTGAAAGAACAACTACAAGATAATCTCCAAGTTCCTTTGCTCTTCTTAGCAAATTAATATGTCCATAGTGAAGCATATCAAATGTACCATAAGTAATAACTCTCTTCATAATTTATACCATCCTTAGAATTCTAAGGTGTCACTTTTAAGTGACCTTTATCCTTTCCTTATTTTATATAATTATTTTTTACATAATCGCGTTTTCAAATTCTTCCACAGCTTCTCTGTTATACTGTTTTGGATCAAAATTACATTTTGGAACTTTTCCTTCTGAAAAAGCCCTTAACCCCCCTAGTATACTTTCTTCTGAAGAATTAATCAAATATTGTCCGTTTTCCATCAGACTATCCTTAACTGATGAAAAATCTGAAACTATTATAGGAAGCCCTACAATACGCGCTTCTAATAATACCATAGGTTGTCCTTCATATATAGATGGAAGTATAAAACATTTACAGTTTTTCATTAAAGTAAATGGATTTATAAGATTTCCCGTAAGAATAACCTTGTCCTTAAGATTAAGTCTTGCAATCTCGCCCTCAACCTGTTCCCTTAAAGGACCTTCACCTATAATATAAAGCTTGCTGTTAGGATATTCCTTAACATATTCTCCAAATGCCCTGACAAGATTTCCATGATTCTTCTCTGTAGACAATCTTCCCATTGTTACAAAGCTTGTTTCATTACTTGCCGGTAATGAAAAGTTTTCATAAGTACAATCGTTATCTAAGCTGTCTAAAACTCTCATATAGTTAATAGTATTCTTTGCATATGAGAACTTACCTTCAATCTCTGGTCTTGAAAGATTCTTCTCGTTAACTTCCATAACTGAATGACTGCAGGAAACTAATCTGTCCCATCTTGGATACAAGTTAAAGATTATGCTCATCTTTCTCCTTAACGGTTTCTTATGACCTAACTTTCTGTTGGCATCTGCAATCAAATCATTATGCTGCCATATTGCCGTTTTTTTATTTTTTATCTTTGGCAATATTAATGCAAGAATTGGTGAGTAACCACAAAACTCTACAACCGAATCAAAGTTGCAATCCCCTACCAGTCTTCTGGCTTCTCTTTCAAAATACTTTTCAGGCAACATTTTTTCGTACGAACCTTTACAGTTAAAGGCCATACTAAAATACATCTTGGACAACTCTTCTTTTGTTGCCACATTGCCTCCTGTTCTTACAAGTACTCTTACATTCTTATTAATCTGGTTTATTCTTAAAATCTGATCCTCTGCTATAGGCTCATAAAGATAAGCCGTAACGTCAAATCTGTCATAATTCAAATTATTTAAAAGACTTAAAAATGAATGGGTTATTCCATTCTGAAGTGCCCTTCCTAGCGAAATAAATATTTTCTTCTTATTCTGAAGCGGTCTTACCACTTTAACATGATTATATTCATTCTTAAAAATTGCATTTACAATTCTCTCTGATACATGGCCGTCATCATCCGGACAAAACTGCTCTTTGGCATTTCTGTAATTGTCTGCCCAATCTTTTACTGCTTCGTAAGGATTTGCAAGCATTTCACTTAGCTTGTCTAAACTGTCAGTTGCAGGTCCCGGAAGTTTTTCAGGCTCCATGTACAATCCTCTTGTTTCTTTATATTCCTCTAAATCAGGAATATAAAACATTATAGGTCTGTCTGTTACAAGGAAGTCAAAAAATATACTTGAATAATCTGACACAAGCACATCTGTAACACTTAAAACTTCATTAGTATCAAGTCTTGGACTTACAAGACAACCTTTTAATTTCTCATCATCCTTAATCTTATCGAAAACAGCCTGATGTGGTTTTATTAAAACCTGCCATTCACTAGTATCTATTACTTCACAAACCTTGTTATAAAGCTTTTCATATTCTTCTCCATCTGCCTGTGGATTGGAAAAGCTGTTGCCCTTCCATGTTGGGGCATACATTATAATCTTCTTATTTTCATCTACATTAACACCTGAATATCTAAGGCTCTTTATCACTTCATTTCTATCTGCGTTAAAAATAGTATCTGTTCTTGCCTGTCCGGTTTCAATAATCTTACCTTCATATATTCCTTTAAGTTTATAAGCTTCCGTATACATCTTTGTATGATGTTCATTAGGTGAAAGCAAATAATTAGCCTGCAAGAAATTTCTTTCCGTATTGGCAGATTCAATACTTCCGTTAGGCATATCATATCCCATAAGCTTAAGCGGTATTCCATGCCATGTATTAATATAATCCTGTTCAGGCTTTCTAATAAAACATGGTGGAAAAGTGCTATTATTTATAAGAACTCCTGCGCTGGCAAGCATTTTGTAATACTCGTCACTTTTAAATTTTACGAACTTAACATAATCGCATTTCTTATACTTTTTAAAATTTGCTGCCCACTGTTTCTCATCGTCATAAACCCAGACATGCTTAGTTGATGTAACGACTATACTCTTAGTTAACTGATCAAATATTGCCTTAGGTCCACAAGTCATTCCTTTTCCATAAAATGATTCATATAAAATTATGTTTCTGTCCACATCTAATTTTTCATAATATTTTGGATAAGGATTAGGCAAAAGAACCTTCGCACCAATTCTTGCTATTTTATTCTTTTTTAATTTCTGTTTTAATGTTGAAGCATTCATACAACTCTCCATTATTTAATAAATGTTTCTGCTACTCTCTTACAGCAATTGCCGTCTTTATAATAATTAATCTTATCATTTACTGTCTCTCTTGCTTCCTTATACGAGTCATTGCCTGAAACGATATTTTCAATAAATTCTTCTATATCTGAAAGGTTCCTAATTTCAGGCCCCGGCATATATTCCTTAGGGTTGTCAAAAATAAACCCTCTTTTGTTCTTATATTTTTCCATATCTTCCACTGCAAAACCTATCGGTCTGTTAAGAAGCATATAATCAAAATATACTGATGAATAATCTGTTATTAACCCATCTGCATTTCTTAATAAAGTATACACAGTCATGTCTGACCTGTTAAGCTCATCCTGAGTAATAAACTTAATGTGGGATAATTCCATTCCCTGTGTATCTGCTGTCTGAAGTGGGTGAAGCTTTACAATCATCTTAATGTTATTATCCATAAGATAAGTATTTAAACTGTTAAGTTCATCTTTATTTAGTATGGAAATAATAAAGCCTTCATCGTATTCTCTGTATGTTGGAAGCCAAAGTATAAGCTTACCTGCGCCTCCTTTTATATAGTCATCCTTAATTCTGTCTTTTTTGAACATTTCATCATTACGGGGATTTCCCATAACTTCAACCCGGTTCTCTGTACATCCGAAAATATCAGCCATTATCGGCTTATACATAGGCGCACTTGTAAGAACCTTTGAAAAAAAGTCATAGTCAATGTTCTCACAACCCTTCTCAAGATGACCGATTCGTTTAAGAGGTGTGCCGTGCCAAAGATTTATAACCGTCTGCTTTTTTGACGGCTTTATTGGATACTTTCCAAAACAATAAAAAGCATATTTAGCTTTCATAAACCATTTAATGCCCTGCTTATTATTAATGAAAGTAACATTCTTTGGAGCTCTTTTCACATACTGTTCCCAGTCATTTATGCTAACTACTATTTTAAATTGTTCATTATAATTATTTTCTATAAGATAATCGTAAAAAGCTTTTACATTATCTCTAAATCCCAGATTTGAATAGAAGAAGATAAGCTTCTCATCCTTCTTCTTTATTCTATTTATTATGGTAAGAGGTTTAAAAAACACTCTCAAAATTGCCTTTTTCATTGTACAATCCTTTTAGATTTTTATTTTCTAAGTGCCTTGGAATATATTGTTTTTCTTAGTCCGTTAGGAATTATACTTACAACTATACGCACAAATATCCCTTTCAAAAACGCACCAAAAGATATAAAGCCAATCTTTCTTAAATGGTTATTAAATCTGAATATGCACTTAATATAGCCTAATCCGCCACGTCTCTTGTACATATCCTGACCTGCCCTCATGTACAAAAGATTCTCCTGAACATTATATCCCTTATGTCCTTTCATTAGCATTGCAACCCAAAGATTATAATCTTCAAAAAATCTATAATCATCATAAAATCCTGAATCCTCAACTGCTGACTTTCTATACATAACAGCCGGATGGTTAAACGGTGTTCTCTTTTTTGCAAAAGCCACTATAGCCTTATGACTTTCAGGCACCTGTCTTGTAAGGGTTGTGTTAGACACATCGCCGTCAAACTCTATTAAATTAGAGCTTACAATGTCTGCGTCATGTTCCTTCATTGCCTTTAACTGCTTTTCCATTCGGTCATTTCTACTTATGTCATCGCTGTCCATTCTGGCAATTATCTGGTTTTTGCACTGTAATATTCCATTGTTAAGAGCTATGGCAAGCCCTTTGTTTTCTGTCATTCTATAAATATTGAATAAGCCCGGATTAGCTGTTACAAACTCTGTAATAACATTATCCAGGCCTTCATTTAAAGGACCGTCACAGACAATAACAAAATCATTAGTCTTTACTGTCTGATTAAGTATACTTTCTATGGCTGCCCTGAAATATTCAGGTTTTTCCTTATGATAAACTGACATCAACACTGAATAATTTTCTGTCATTCTACTTCACCTTTTTCTTAATACTTGCGGTTTTCTGCTCCTTCTCAACACCTTCAGTGTTCTCTTTAAGGAACATAATCTTAAATGTCATCAAAATCAACTGTATATCTGTCCACACTTTATAATGCTGTATATAGTACAAATCTAACTTCAACTTATCGTAAGGAGTTGTATTATATTTTCCATATACCTGAGCGTACCCTGTCAATCCTGCCTTAACCTTTAATCGGAATCTGAATTCAGGAATTTCTTCTTCATACTGTGTTGCAATCTCAGGTCTTTCAGGTCTTGGACCTACAACTGACATCTGTCCCATAAGAATGTTAAATACCTGTGGCAACTCATCTAAATGAGTAGCTCTTAAAACTTTACCAATCTTAGTAATTCTGTCATCATCCTTAGCTGCAAGTCGTGCACCATCTGTTTCACTGTCCACTTTCATACTTCTAAACTTTAGAATCCTAAACGTCTTTCCATTCTGTGTAAGTCTTTCCTGTGTATAAAAAATAGGTCCTCTGTCCCATATCATATCTGCAATTGCTACTATTAATGTAACAATCACTGTTGGAATACATAGAATAAGAGAAATAATAATATCAATAACTCTCTTAATAAACGCTTCTTCCCATTTTAAACCTCTAACTCTTGTTACAAGAAGAGGTGAGTCAAACATAGTGTTCTGTCCTGCTCCAATCAGAATAATATCTGAAAGTTTAGGTGTAACATATGCTCTCTTATCATACATATAGCAGTATTTCACAATGTTATTTCTCTTTCCACTTGGTATGTCACAAACCAAAACTGCCTGATGCTTTCTAATTAACTTTCTAACTTTATCAACAGGTTCATCACAATGAACTGCTTCTGTTATCATATACTTGTCCTGACGTGTCTTAATCTTCTTAACAAGGTTATCAGGATCTCTGTCACTGTAGATAAGTAACATATCCCTTGGTGGATAAAGCCATCTGTACACCTTTATTGCCAAGCCACACCAAATAAGACAGCACAAAACATTATCGAAACTCATTCCGATAATTGCTGCCGGACTAACCATCTTAAGTGATAACAACGAAATCTGTAAATAAATAATAAAGTTTGTAAATAATAATGCAAGTATCTGTGAAAAAACTAAATTAGAATACTGCAAACTTCCCAACTTAAATGCTCCGTATACATTACAAAATATTGTAAACATTAATCCATATACAAAAAGCATTACTATATGGCCCTTAAAGAAGAACTCTCTTGTCATTCCCTGACTATAATGGGTATTCCAAAAATACCAGAATATATAAGTCTGTGCTACAATTACTATTACTAATAATAATAGCACGATTATTCTTCTAAACGCTCTAGATTCTCTCATATCGTCTCCTACTTACTTATAGGCTTAATCTCATAATTATTTTGATTTAGGCAAACCGTCCCTAGCCTAGAATTTAACACAATTTTACCAAAGCCACTAATATTTGTCAATTAATGCTACTTTTTAGCCTTATTTAGCCTATTCAAATTGTCCAAATTTCACAATTTAATCACACTTTTAATACTATTATAATACCTTGTATACTTTGTTTTTTCATAATTATGTAGTATACTTACCGTAAGTATGCATATTTAGTATATGTACATAAAATAATTTTACACGAATTTAAAATCAAAATTACAAGGAGGTACTTATGAGTAGAAAAATGATGTCCGATTTAGATAACAAAACCGGTTATTACGGATACTCTTCTGAATTGGGAAATGTTTCCGGAAAGGATAAAAAGAAAAAGGGAAATAAAGGTGGCTCTGTTTTAGGCGTCATCTTAGCATTAATACAGCTTGTTTTGTCAGGGCTTCTTGTTTATCAGGTAGTTTCTGCCAATATTTTAAGCACAACTTATCTTGCTGTTTTAGTTATTGTATTGGTTGTTCTTTTTGCAATTGCCCTTTTAACACAGAAGGGTGGCCGTCCAGCCCGTACTTCAGGTAAAATATTGTCCGTTATAATTTCAATTATACTTGGCATACTTTTATTTTACATGGGACAATTTTTAGGATTCCTTAATAACTACAGCGACGGCAAAAAAGTTTCTGAGGAACCTTTCGTTGTTTTCGTATCAGCCAGTGATGAATTTGGTACATACAATCCGAAGGAAAACTACCGTTCAGATACAAATATTCTTGCTGTTGTAAATCCTAAAACTTCTACAGTACTTATGATTTCAACACCAAGAGATTACTACGTACCAATTATTGCAAAGAGCGTTGCTCCTGATTCATACGACAAACTTACTCACGCCGGAAAATACGGAACAGGTATTGCCTACGATCAGAATGGTTCTGAACTTACTTCAAGTGGTTGGAACTGGGCTCAGGAAGTAACATGGGGTGTTGGAAACACTGCAATTATGGATACATTAAAAACACTTTACAATATACCTGTTTCAAGCAAGAACTATCATTATGTACAGCTTAACTTTACAGGTTTTGCCAAACTTGTAGATGCTCTTGGTGGCATTACAGTAGATGTTGACAAGTCATTTAGCACAAAAACATACGCTTCATATGATGAAGACAACGGTGAACGTAAAACATACAAGTACAAAAAGGGCAAACAGGAAATGAATGGTAACGAAGCACTTACATTTGTTCGTGAAAGACATTCATTCGGCGATGGTGACTTACAGCGTAACCGTAATCAGGTTAAAGTATTAAAAGCATTATCATCAAAAGTACTTTCAACATCAATGATTACAAACACAGACTCAATCCTTAGTGCTGTTGGAGAAAGCTTTAAAACAGACATGAACATTGGCTCACTTGTAAAACTCCAGACACAGCTTATGGGCAAAAGTGAGTTTTCAAAAACAGGATGGCAAATCGTATCCTACAGTGTAACAGGACAGAGTGCATCACAGAAATTAACATGGAACGGTCTGTTCAAATCAGTAATGCTCCAGGATGAACAATCTGAAAGCAACGCAACTGAATTGATGAAACTTGCTTTAGATGGCACAGATTACACAACCCTTGAAAACAAGGCTAAAGAATATCAGGCTTCAGATAATAAATAATTTATTTATGGATTGTTGCAAACACTACTAAAATCTCGCAAAAAGTTATACCGCAAACACTTTGATTTTATCATTTTGCTCCGCCGCTTATTGTATGTCGAAAAGTGAAACTCGCCTACGGCTCAAACAGTCACTTTTACGACATACTCTATGCTCGCAAAATTTCAAAAATCTGCCTATTGTTTGCTTGCATAACTTTTTGCGAGATTTTCAAAAATTGTTTGCAATCAATCCGAATAAATTATCTTGTGTCTTACTTAGTGATATAACATATGTAAAAGAGAGGTATTAAAATGAAAAAAATAGTATTAACCGGTGGTGGAACTGCCGGCCACGTAACACCAAACATTGCTTTAGTTCCTAAACTTAAAGAATCCGGTTTTGAAATTAAATATATTGGTACATACAACGGAATGGAGAAACAGCTTGTTGAAGATGCCGGTCTTGACTATATCGGTATTTCTTCAGGTAAGCTTCGCCGTTATTTTAGCTGGAAGAATTTTTCTGATCCTTTCCGTGTTTTAAAAGGATATTTTGAAGCTAAGAAGTTTATGAAGAAATATAAGCCTGATATTGTTTTTTCAAAGGGTGGTTTCGTAACTGTACCTGTTGTTTATGCAGCAAGTAAGTATAAGATTCCTGTTATTATCCACGAATCAGATATGACTCCGGGACTTGCTAATAAGCTTGCAATTAAGAAGTCTACAAAGGTATGTCATAACTTCCCTGAAACTGCTGCATATCTTGGTTCTAAGGCAGTACATACAGGTTCACCTATCCGTAAGGAATTATTTGAAGGTAATAAGATTACTGCACTTGATATGTGTGGTTTCTCTGCTAACAAACCTGTAATTATGGTAACAGGCGGAAGTCTTGGTGCTGAAAATGTTAATAAGCTTGTAAGAAAGGCTTTACCTGAATTGTTAAAGAACTTCCAAATTGCTCATCTATGCGGCAAGGGCAAGGTTGACGAAAGCCTTAAAGATATGGAAGGTTATGCTCAGTTTGAATATATCAGCGACGAAATGAAAGATTTCTTTGCTATGGCTGATTTGATTATTTCAAGAGCCGGTGCAAACTCAATCTGTGAAATTGCTGCATTAAATAAACCTAACATTCTTATTCCATTGTCTGCAAGAGCAAGCCGTGGCGACCAGATACTTAATGCTAAGTCCTACAAGAAACAGGGCTTTAGTGAAGTTATAGATGAAGACACAGCTACTGCTGAGGACTTGGTTAACACAGTAAACTCAGTTTATGAGAATCGCAGTAAATACATTGACGCAATGAAAAAATCTGCCGGAACAGGCGGAGTTGATATGATTGTTGATTTGATTAATAGTCTTGTGAAATAATTAGATATACAAAAATTTCATATTATATAAAAGAAGACTGGTTATATGACATTCTATCCTAATCTATTAAAACAGCATATAGACTGGTTATCAGTATTTCAACAAAGAAACGGAACTATATCAAATATTTTGACATAGTTCCGTTTCTTTACGACATATTTCTTTTTAATACCGAATAGTTTTCTAAATTTTCAAACCATTCCTATAAAATCTTCTGAACCTTTTCTGCGATAGCATTAAGCTTATCAACATCCTGAGTTCCCGGTGTCCACTTAATATTAGCATCATCCTTGCTATATCTTGGAATAACATGAATATGAAGATGGAAAACAGACTGACCTGCTATTTCTCCATTGTTCTGCAAAATATTAACACCTTCACAACCTGTTGCTTCCTTAAGTGCAGTTGCAACCTTCTTAGCTACGATGTGAGCGTGAGCCAAAAGTTCATCGTCAATCTCAAAAACATTAGCTGCATGACTCTTAGGAATAACCAATGCATGACCTACTGTTGCAGGGCCTGCATCAAAAATAACCTTAACCTTATCATCTTCAAACAAAGTAATTGAAGGAATTTCACCTCCAGCAATTTTACAAAAAATACAATCGCTCATAAAACTTACCTCCTAAATCCAATTCTTTTTATTGGATAATAGCAAATTCATATTTTGTATTTACCATCGTTGAACAGAACTTTATACCGCAAACACGTTGATTTTATTATTTTGCTCCGCCGTTTATTGTAAGTCCAAAAATCAAAAATCGCCTACGGCTCAGACAGTTGATTTTTGGCTTACACTATGCTCGCAAAATTTCAAAAATCTGCCTATTGTTTGCTTGCATAAATTTCTGCTCCCCGATGGATAAAATATTGATATGTTAGCTTTGCAACTATCCATAAAAATTGTAATTTGCTATTATCCTTATAAATGTAGCGGTTTGTTTCCAGGTCTATATATTGCTAATGCAATAACAACTCCTGTAACTGCTCCGCCCAGATGTGCCATCCAATCTACGCCTTCCTGCATGTTACCGAAGACCATTAGTATAAATAACAAGATTAGTCGTGGTGCAGATACCTGTCCCAGTTGTTTTCTGCTTTTGAATATCATTACCAGTAGGACTCCGAAGATGCCAAAAATTGCTCCTGAAGCTCCGGCACTTATGGAGTACTCTCCTGTTATCATTTCGATTCCTGATGAGATTATGCCTCCGGCTATGCCACATATAAAGTATGTTATAAGGTATTTTACTCTTCCGAAGTTTTCTTCTATCTGATATCCAAGGATATAAAGCATTACCATGTTGTTTATCAGGTGTTCTGCTCCAAAATGCATAAACATACTTGTTAGTATTCTGTACCATTGTCCGTTTTCGAAAATATCCGGTGCATATGATGCTCCATGAGCATACATATACTCACCACTTTCCGTTGACCCAAAAAATTCCATCACTAGAAAGACTACCACATTTATTGCAACAAGCACTGCTGTTACATATGGGATTTTCCTCTGCTCCGGTTCGTTCATATATGAATTATTGTAGTTATTTATCTGTCCGTTATTATCGTAACTGTTCATATATTTCCTTTCATTATAGGATTTTCCTATTGATTAAAATAATTACTGTTTGGCATTCTTTCTATATTTAATATTACTATTCATAATCCATTTGCATAATGCATCAGGCCATTTTGTTCCACATATGAATGTGACTACTATTCCAATTGCAACAATAAATAACCACCATTTGTTAGGATACTTGTAAGGCAAATATTTGTACAAACTGCTTGCCATATAAATATAGATAAAAACATAGTGGAATACATATACACTTAAGCTTCTCTGACCTATCTTTGATAAAATAAATCTTCTTTTCGGCATAATGCTTAGGAACATAAATACTATAAAGAATGAAATAACATACACTCCTAATCTAATCAGCGAACCATATGCCATTCCATATTCTAAACGGTAATATCCACTTCTTCCTGTTAACAAAAATCTTAGCCAAAAGATTTTGTCAATTCCTACATAACATATTACAAAATAAGTAATCAACGAAATAATTGCCATTACTTTTATTTTTTTATTTTCCAACCATTTCGTTATGTCTTCTATTGAAATAACATATCCTAAATAGAAAAATGGATAAAAATTAACAATTCTCATCCAACAGAAAATATCTGTATTCTCACCTGTATAGCCTAAAATCATTGCAATAACTACAGATAATACAAACACATAAACCGGTTTAAAGCGTTTTGTATAAAATGTTATTATATACATAAAAAACATTGCCAATGCGAACCATGCAACTCCCGATTCAACAAACCAATTTATAGAAGTATATTTCCCGTAAATTATCATTTGTACAATCCAATTTACTATTTTAATAAATATGTAAATTAATATGTAAGGTGCAACTTTGTCGATTCTTCTGTCTTCTACTGTTTTCTTTGAAAACAAGCCTGCTATAAGGAAGAATGCCGGCATATGAAATGTGTATACATAAAAAAACAGTGAATTAGCTACTGGGTTTCCTAAATAATTTTCAAAAAAATGGCATATAACTACAAGTGTAATCAGAATCCATCTTGCGTTATCCCATTTTGCTATTCTACCCGCTCCTTTTTTTTGCTCCATCTTACTTATCCTTCTCTTTTAAATCTTCTGTTCGTTCACTAATTATGTAACGTGGTCTGTGTTTTACTTCCATATATATCTTTCCAATATATTCTCCAAGAACACCCATACATATTAACTGAACACCGCTAACAAAACATATAACAGCTATTGTACTTGTCCATCCTGTTACTGTTGTGCCAACGAATTTCTGTATAATAGAAACTATAATAAAAATGAAACTTACCAATGCCACAATAAAGCCAAAGCTTGTAATCATTCGTATTGGTTTAATGCTTAAACTTGTAATTCCATCAAATGCAAGTGCCAGCATCTTCTTTAACGGATAATGACTTTCCCCTGCAATTCTTTCATTTCTTTCATAATATACGCTTGTGCTCTTAAAACCTACAAGTGGAAACATTCCTCTAAGGAAAAGATTAACTTCCTTAAAATTAGCAAACTCATTAAGAACTCTACTACTAACAAGTCTGTAATCTGCATGGTTAAACACAACCTCTGCGCCCATTATATTTAAAACTTTATAGAAGCCTTCAGCAGTGGCTCTTTTAAAGAAAGTATCTGTATCTCTCTTAGAACGCACACCATACACGATTTCGCTTCCTTCTAAATATTCATCAACCATTTCATTCATGGCATTAATATCATCCTGACCATCACAGTCAATAGATATAGTAATGTCACACTTGTCTTTTGCTTCCATCAAACCTGCAAGAACTGCATTCTGATGTCCTCTGTTTCTACTCTGTGTAATTCCGATGAAATGTTCATCTTCTAATGCCAGCTTCTTAATAATCTCCCATGTTGAATCCTTACTGCCGTCATTAACAAACATTACTCTACTTGAATCACTAATCTTTTCTTTTGAAATTAATTCCTTAAGTTTGTTTAAAAATAAGTCTTTTGTAATAGGTAAAACCTCTTCTTCATTATAACAAGGTATAACTATGTATAATATTGGCTTCATATTGTCCCTCCTTTTTATACCTGTTCATTATAACATTTTATTTGTTTCTTGCAATTATCTACAGTAAATTATTGATTTTCCCCGATTTTTAAGGAAATAGTTACAACTCTTATTTTTTGTGTTATACTTGTCGAAGTTAAATTAAGTAGAGGAGATTTTTAATGGAAACTATTAAACAACTTTTTATTAAATATAAAGAAATTATTATGTACCTTATTATGGGTGGTGGAACCACTGTTGTTAACTGGGTAGCTTACAGTCTTATGGTTATGTTTTGCCATCCGGGCAACAATTTAACAGGGCTCCTTCATATTTCAGCAAGCACTATTGATGTTTTTGTTGCAAATGTGGTTTCATGGGTTTTAGCTGTAACTTTTGCTTACATAACAAACAAGCTTTTCGTATTTGAAAGTTATTCATGGAATCCTAAGTTTGTTCTTAAGGAATTAAGCTTATTCTTGTCTGCGAGAATCGCAACAGGTTTAATCGAAATCTTCGGTGTTCCTTTCCTTGTAAGCCACGGATTTAATCAGGCAATCTTCGGATTGGAAGGTAGCGTGTGCAAGATTACAATGTCATTTCTTGTTGTATTACTTAACTATGTATTCAGCAAACTTGTTATTTTCAAAAAAGATAAAACAGAAGCTTAATATTAATACTAAGTCCGTCGGTGCGTTGCATAATCGTTTTCCGGTGGATTTTTTTTGCAATTTTTTTGTTTTTCAATATACAATTTGTTTACAAAATTTACTTAAATTTTTTATTGTTTGGAACTATCAGCAACAAAGTTTATGTTGCTTTTTTTCGAATAATACAATAAAATTGTTCTTTGAGAATGAAAATATTAAAATGAGGTGAAAAAAATGAGCAAAAATTCAGTAACAAAAAAATTAATTACAACTCTTGCTTTGCTGACATGTCTATGTGGCATTGGTACAGTAAGCGTACATGCAGCTCCAAAAGCTGTATCTTTTAACAACAATAGCAAAAAGATAACAATGTTTACTACACAGCGCAAGCAGCTTAAAGTCAAGTTATCAGACAAGTACAAAAAGAGCGATGTAGTTTATTCTTCATCAAACAAAAAGGTAGCCACTGTAAATAAGAAAGGGGTTGTCAAGGCTCTTAAAAAAGGTAACATTACAGTATATGCCCAGATTAAAGGTACTTCAAAAAAGGCTAAATGCAAGGTTAAAGTTTTTAAAAATGTAAAATCAATCAAAGTTGTTGGCAGGAAGAAACATTATTACGTAGGTCAGCAGTATCAGTTAAATTACAAGACTACACCTAAGAAAACATTGGAAGAAATAACTTGGGACAGTTCTAACGATGATGTTGCCACAATATCTAAAGATGGTTTACTTACAATAAAGGAAAAAGGTAAAGTCAAAATCACTGTTTACTCCAAAGAAACAAAGGTTAAAAAGACTTATAAAATTAAAACTGAGGAATTTCCACAGATTAGTTTTAAGAATGGCAATAAAGCAACAGTTAAATACGGAAACAATTATCAGATTGTTCTTAAGTACACAAATCACGACATTGAAAAAATACAGTATAAATCTGAAGATCAATCTATAGCAACAGTTGATGACAATGGTCTTATAACAACAAAGAGACCGGGTGAAGTTTACATTACTGCAACTCCTTCAAAAAAGAAAGAAACATTAAGAATGCTCTTAGTTGTAGAAAATAAAACAGGCTTCTTTGAAAATTCATTATTATATGACAACATTGATACTAGCGGATGTAACAAGCTTATGATTGTTGCCCATCCTGATGACGAAACATTATGGGGCGGTGCTCATTTAAAATCAGGTAACTGGTTTGTTGTATGTCTTACAAATCATTTCACAGATGTTAGAAAGAATGAATTTAAGTCTGTAATGGAAAAAGCAGGCATTAAGGGAATTATTTTAGATTATCCTGACCTTGTTAGAGATGCTAATAAGAAATGGGTTAAATATGATTGGGATTCTGTAAAAGACGGTGTTGCTGCTGATGTAACTAAACTTATTAAGAGTAAGAATTGGGATTTGATTGCAACACATAGTCCTGCCGGAGAAACAGGTCATATCCATCACAAAAACACAGACCAGGCTGTAACAAACGCATGTAGAATCACTGGTAATTATGATAAATTATGGTACTTTGGCAAATGCTACTGGACAATACCTGCCGGTCTTAAGAGAATTACAAATGAAGAATTAACATTCAAGCAGTCTTTAGTTGACTTATACAAGAATGAAACAAAACCTATCAATACATATTGGGCTCAGATGATTCCTTATGAAAACTGGGTTAAGGCAACAGATTATGTTGCAGGAAAATAATAATAACCGGACTATAAAAAGTTTTTAATTAACAGAGCTGCATTGGCAAACGTCAATGCAGCTCTGTTTTTGTGCTAAATATGTTGGCCCCACGGAACCAATCCAAATTCTAAAATATATTATACGCAACCACTTTCTATTTTGCCAAATATATAACCCACTGTTGGTTTTTATCTCCGGTATACTGTTCAATTGAAAGTTTCTTTTCCTTCTTGTCATATGTTAATGCCAGATTGTATTCATCATATATTTCATAAGTATTGTCTTTTACCTTTTTAACAATCCAACGCTGGAATATTGAACGGTCTGTTGCACTTAGTCCTACTGAAGTTCCAGGATCTATTTTGCCTTCCAGTATTCCAAGTGACTGGTCAGATATTCCGTTGCTGTTCTTACCACAAAGACTTATAAGTGAACAGTCAACTACAAACTTATCTGAATATTTTTTATCATTGCCTATTAATCCTGCCAGTGTTACAGATGAATCATTTCCGGGAATTATTGTATAATTACCATCATCCAAATCATCAACCTGATGGCTCATATATGACTCATATCTTTCCTTATCGCCATTTAGCTTTATTGTTTCATTTACAACTTTATTATTTGAAATGCCTATTACTATTACAACTAAAGCAATGACAACCACAGGAATAATTGTTCCTCTCTTTTCTTTAGCCTCTTTTTCGCCAAGGCTTATGTTGCATACTCTTCTAAGCAATAACTGATAGCCTCTAAGCATATATGGAATCATAAGATAAGCATAAATTATTGTATACTGACCTTTTGCTTCCCAAACAAGATGGAATAGGAATCCTCCTATAAATGTAATTGCAAAAATCAACTTATAAGCATCCAGTTTTCGGAAATCGAATATTAAGAATAATATTATTCCAAGCCACAAAAATACAATAAAATAATTACATATTGTAGTAACTGCACGATTGGCTGAATGTCCGTCCACCATTAGATTCTTCACCGAATCTGTCCATGTTGGATTAGAAAGTCGTCCTCTATCCAAGTTTGTTATATAAAAACATTCAAATGTTCCTTCACTCCATTGAGATGCTGTTTTTTTGCTAAAAAATGACATTGTATAGTCTTTATCTTTTTTTAATTCTTCCATTCTTTCAGATATATTTTGTGAAATTGCCTCTTTTGTTTTTGAAATATCATATTCATTGTCTGCAAAAACCTTAGCATTATACCCGTTCCACCATCCCGGAGCCTTGTAACTTTCCTGCAATCCCATGGCTACCCAAGCTGTATTTGGAGTTCCCTCATCTACTTTCTTTCCTGTAAGATGATAAATAGTTGACGAAATTGAAGTAACTACAACAACATAAAAAACAATTCCCCACACTAAAGAGATTACTGATTTCAAACTCTTTTTTACTATTGCATCAAATAATAATAACAGACAAGCTGCAACAATCATAATCAGATAGTTTGACTTAAATCCATATCCTATTGAAAGAAGTGAAATACCTACAAGTCCGTTAACAATATTTCTCTTTTTGAAATATTTAATCAAAAGGAATATTCCTGCAACTGAAGCCGCAAGTCCATATAATGTTCCATAAACAAATGTTACATAACAATTCAACTGGAAGAATCCCAAAAGTAAAATATATGAATAACGTGCCAGTTTCTTATCATTAAATAAAAGGTAAATAGTTTTGCTTAAAAAGAATGAACTTAATATAAGCATCGGTATGTTTAAATATTGGAAAACCATCTGATTATCTGCGCCAAACATTTTCAATCCAAGTGCCACAAACAAAACAAAACCGTTCTGATTAGGAAATCTATAGCAATATGCTCCTTTATCCCACATATCAGGTACATTGTTAAGCAAGTCATTGGCTGCGTTCAAAATAAGTTCCTGGTCATCCATTGCCGGAATGCCTGTTTTGTACACAAACATAATCATTAAAATCGTATAAACTACCGTTACTATTCCAAGGAAAATATAATTCGGAGTAACTATTGAAATAGAATACTTCTGCAGAATAATCTTTACGATTATGGCAATTAAAATTGGAATCAGCACTATAAGGACTGTACTCCAAAATGGTTTTTCAATAAAAAAAGATGATTCACAAAAATCTAAAAGCGTTGATCCAAAAAAGCTCTGTAAGAAAATAAATCCTAAGAATAACATAGAAATAATTACGATTATATATTTAATAAATATTTGCAAAACATCTGTTGCCTTGTTTAATATGGCGTTTTTGTAAATTGTTGTAGTTTTATCTTTCATCTTTCTCCCTCTCGTAAAAATATTTACAAAAAGTATAGTCGGTATTACCAACTATACTTTCTTCTGGCTTTTTAACTTCTGTCTTATGCATTTAAATGCTGCATCTTCTCCCTCATTGGCAGTTATAACAAGTAGCTTTTCAATTTCATCACTGGTTTTTGGATGAATAATTCTACTTGATTTTCTTCTGACAAAATATTCTAACGGATCAGTCTGTTTGTATTTGTCACCGTTATATATTTTGCCTGCTGCCAGTCTGTCACAGTACATTTCCGCTACATAATTATAAGGCATTTCAACAGGTTCGTTCTTATGACTTTTCATATTGTAATCAACCCAATATTCAAAATGATGTCTGTTACGTCCCTTATGATGTAACCATGCCTTAGAATAGCCCTTGTCCATTCTTTCCCCTTCATTTGGGCTTCTATCTCCCATATAGTATTTTACTCCAGGGATAAACTCAGTTGGAGTATATTTTGACAGGTCGTGTCTAAGTCCCTGCCACAATATTCCCGCCTTTGCACAATGGGCAATAACCTTATGTCTATGGCGTGTTATTGTTGAAAAATGTCCTGTTAATTTTTGAAAAAAATTCATAATGCTTACTCTTTCCTGTTACTATATTCTATTCAAAAATTTCAGATATCTTGGCTGATGGATTTTCACCGCAATCATATGAGAAATATTCGCAAAACTTTTCGTTCTCTGAAGTAAATTCTGAAAATTTTGTCATATCAATGTCTTCAACGTTTTTAATGTATAAATTTGAAAACTTTCTCTTCATATATTTTTCAAACTGACAGTTAGTATATTTTAGGCAATAAATAGGTTTCTGTCTAACTGCAAAATATGTTGCATACAATCCACTATTTGTTACTAAACAATCAGCAAATGATAATACTTCTCTTGTATCAAATGTTCTATTGGAATATACAAACTGGTTTCTGTGTTCGTAACCTATATGAGTCATATTCTCCAACAGCTTCCCACTGTTAGTAAAAATAATCCAGTCATCATCTAAGTTATCAAAAATCTTATTCCAGTTAACTTCTGCATATGGATTTTCCTCATCTTCATCCAACTCTCCAGTTAATAATATTGCCAAAATCTTTTTGCCTTTTAACATTGGATAATGTTTACAATACTTACCATAATGTTTTTTCTTAAATTCTTCCTGATTCAATCTCCACGAGTATGGCAAACACACCTGATCAATTATTTCTGACTTCGGTGTATTATAGCATTTTTTCAAAAGCTCTTTTTCAAAAGGTGAACCTACAATAATATGTGTAAAATTCTTATACGTATTCTTTTTCTTAAATGCTCCCTTGTCATGTTCATTAATTGCCTTAAACTGATAATCATAAGGTGTTGATATAAGAACCCTCTTTCCTTCCGGTGCATTCTTAGGTAATTTTCCTGCAATTGAACCGTCAACGCATATTATGTCAGTATTGTTTTTGCAATACTCCTTTCTTATGCTTATGTTTCCTTTTTTTACAAGGGAATTTTTTGCATTTTCATTTGCAACCACATCCTTAAATTCAACTTTCTCATCATTTACTCTGAAAAAGTCCTTTACTACTAACATATCAAGGGTTATCCCTCTATTTTTTGAACTTACAAAAGATATCTTTTTTCCCATTTATTTTCTCCCCACATATGAATTTATTAAACCTGCCAAACGTTCACAACTGTGTCCGTCACAACCTGACATATATTTTTTAATAAATGTATCGTACTTTTCTGTTAACTTTGTATTTTCGGAATCTTGCAAAAACTCTTCCAATTGTTCCTGATTTTCATATACTTCACCCGGAAGGTCATCCGGATAATTCAAATAAAATCCTCTATCATATATGGCCAAATCATAACAGAAGAATCCAATAGGCTTCTTTAATAACGCATACTCAAAAATAACTGAAGAATAATCTGTTATTAACATATCTGAAACAAACATAAAATCGTTTGTTGAGAAATCTCTTACAACCTTAATATTGTCGTATTTCTTAGGCACAATATCATTCTTCATTACCGGATGAGGACAAATAATAAACTGCTGGTTAGGCAACAGTTTTTCTGATAATCTGTCAAAATCAATCTTCGGATTAAACTGACTTCTTCCCTCGCCTTCATCTCTAAATGTAGGTGCGTATATAATAACAAATTTTCCCTTTAATTCAGGATATGCCTTATATATTGCCTCTCTCTTATGTTCTATAAGTTCCTTATCAAAAAATTCATCTGTTCTAGGTACGCCTAAAGCCTTAACCTTCTTTAAGTCAACGTCAAAAGCATCTGCATAAATAGGTCGCACTTCTGCACCACTTACTGACACAAGATTGTACTGGGCATGAGTTGCTAAGTCTGTCTTAATTTCCAAATTTGTTCCTCTCTGTCCAAACTTCTTAAATGCTCCACAGGCATGCCACAACTGTATAACTCTCTGTTCAGGCTTTAAATCAAAATATCTTAAATATTTTACATAATCATCTGTTACAATAACTTTACTTGTACAAATCAATTTGACAGCTTTTAATATCTGCAACGGATTATGTGGTAACTGCTTAGCGAAAATCACTTTATCACCCTTTACATAAGGATATAAAGCCTTGGCATTTCCTTCAAGCTCTCCGTTCTTTCTAACACTGATAAACAATGTTCTGTTTATCACTTCCTTTGTCTTGTATCTTTCTATTGCAAACTTAATTACATTGTTAACAAAAGTTTTCTCTTTAAAATTAGAAATGTCCTGTAACTTAACTAATGCTTCTCCCGGATTCATTGCCAAATCCTCACTATTTAAGTCAACCTGTGCATCTTCAAAATATTTTTTTATATATTCTGTACTTCCGTCATGTTCAATGAAAGAAATAAATTCTCTTTCTTTTCCATCAAAATGAACTATGCCATCATTAAAGAATGTATAGCAACCCTTTTTATAGAAATCTTCAATATGTTCCTTTATTCCTTTTGCATCCGTTATTATTTCACGGACAAAATACACATCAAAGAACTTGTTTGCCAATGTATAATCCATGCAAAGATTATCATTATATCCAACTTCATTCATAACTGATTCCTGAGCTATTCTGTTTAAATAAACAGGCTGTGGCTCATTGAAATTAGTATGATAAATAAGTTCTATTAAAAAGTCCTTATGAGTCTTTATAAATCTCTTAAACACATATTTGAATGTGTTATTTGAATATAAAATCTTACTATCACAAAAAGTTATATATCTGGTCTTAGTTGTCTCAAGTGCTTTTCTAAACAACTCTTCTTCAGACTGCGCCTCTATGAAAATCATATTTTTCTGGAAGCAGTCATTGTCCTCAACTATTTTCTTCATACTTTCAGGCAAAATAATATTTACCCCAACAAGATTCTGGTTAGCCAGACTGTCTAAGCACTTAATAAACTGTTCTTCATCATTTTCTTTGCCATATAATACTGCTGTAAAATGTGCATTTTCCTTCATTTCTTCCTCATTTGTAATAATATTATATAAAGAAATATCAGGGTTTTCGTCGGCTACCAAAGATGCATTCTGTAAATCTAAGATTTCTATTTTTTCTAAGATTTCGTCTTTAATTTTTTCAATTGTGCTTTTTTTCAAAGACCAGAATTTTGAATAAAACTGCTTAATGAGAATATTTAACTCTTTATAAATAATTCTATTTAAATACTCTGTTAATTCCTTATCTTCTGCTCTTACCTGATTAATAGATTTGTATTTAGGAAAATCCCTTAATATACTATCTCTTGCAGCCTGCAGAATAAGTCTGTGAGCTTCAATATAATCTTCCACCTTAGAATCTGATATATTCTGTGTTGCCGCATTAGTGTCACCAATCATTCTTCTGTAATGGGTAACTACCATTTCCAATCCGGTGATTTTAGTGACATGATAAACATAATTCATTGAAAAAACGCCATCTTCAGAATAAGATATTGGTGGCAATCTTAAATTATATTTTTCTATTATATCTCTTCTAAACAATTTGTTTGTTAAAGAGAATGTTTTTAAAATGTCTGTATCATATTTATCTATTTTCTCTAATTCAAGTAAGCTGTTCAACTCTTTTACTTCTGTAGTCTTATACTGGTCAAACATATCATATCCGGCAATTACCAACTCTGCCTTATTATTTTCAGCAGCCTCATACATCTTCTCTAAGGCTTCCAATTCTAATATATCATCAGCATCATAGAAATAAACATACTTACCCTGTGCCACGTTTAATCCATCATTTCTTGCAGCTGACACCCCGCCGTTTTCTTTACTTATTACTGTAAAATTAGGATATTCTTTCTCATATTCCTTTAATATATCCAGTGTTCCATCTTTAGAGCCATCATTTATTGTAATGATTTCATAGTCATCCAATGTCTGATTAACTACACTCTGCAACGTTTCTACCAAATATTTTTCTGCATTATAAGCTGCAATAATTACTGAAATTTTCATTTATTTTTCCCTTCATTATTTTGCTATTTTTAATATTTATGTTCCACCACTTTAATCTTTAGGTCCTGTGAAATATTGTAAAATAACTTATATCTGTATTCCCATATTTCCTCGCTAGGTGATGGTGCGTGAATATATCCCTCATAAGGAAGTCTCTGAATAGTAACTTCTGATTTTCCTTCACTTTCCGCTTTTCTTACTTTATCAAGTCTTGCTCTATCAGCTTTATAAATCGGTGCATATACTGCAAACTGCATTCCCATAACAATTACAAGGGCTGCAATTTCCATTTTTGTCAGGATACCATATATATCCTCATTTATATTAACCAGATTACATACTTCTGCAATAAACCATATTGTTAAAACAAATGTTGCAAAGAAACATCTTGGTCCAATTGGTGTAACCATAAGTAATGGTCCTGACACACACGCTATGCATCCCAATATAAAAGACAATCTGTACTTTACATATTTATCCTTAAAAAGGCTTAAAACAAGTACAAGTAATGAAATCCAGAAAATAACATTAAATACGCCGTCAAGATACTTTCCATATTTCCAATTGTAAATCCATTCTGTATCAACTCTTGTTACAATTCCATATACCAATGTTCCCATAACCAATGTTAACGAAATACATGAAACAATCTTTGCCATGTTACTTTCTAGCTTGTCATGGTATTGAATAAAAGCTATTAATACAACAATTGCCATTACAACACACAAAACAATATTGTCAAACATCATTTCTTTTCCAATTACATCAAAGTAATTAGTTATAATTCTCTCCAATGTTCCGCCTTCACTTGCTCCGACAGTTCTGTAACCATCGCTTCCGCTTCCAATAGAAGAGTAAACAGAATTAGAAAACATTGTTGCTGTCCCTGCAATTGTTCCCACGAAATATGCCACGTGAGACAATTCTATTTTTCTGTTTTTTATAAAATTAAATGCAATAATATATACTGCCATTATAACTGCAAGTATTGTTACGTGTTCTACAATAAGTGTTGTCAAAAATCCTAATATAAGCATTGGAATTGCCCATACATTAGAATGCTTCTTTCCATCTTCTATGAATAAATTTCTTACAAACAATCCGTACAAAAGAATAAGAACAATGGATGTAGTATAATTTGAAAATCCGGCTGTCCAAACAATACTCTGTCTTATAACTGCCTTAGGTGCAGTAAAAATAAGTATTGTAACCAAAGTAGCCATCTGCCACTTACCTTCATTTGTTTTTGTAATCATCCAGACAATTAATGTAATACATGCTGACATTACAATTGTCTTTAAAATATTTGATCTTGTAAGTGCAAGTACAATTAAATTGCCGAAATAACGTCCGCTATAATTATCGAACCATGTGTTTAATCTTTCTATTCCTATGCTGCTTCCCCATGCCCAGTCATCACCTGTGTATGGATACAAAAAGCATAATGCACATAGTACAAAAAAAAGTAGTCCCCATTGCCATTTTTTAACTTTGTTCATCCTCCCAAAATCATACATTTAAATATGTATGTTTCCTTTCTGTATTTTTCTATTTTCTTCCTGTGTTACATTTACACATCACTTTTAAGTCTACCATAAAAATATACAAACTTCAATTAATGCCCATTATCATAAATCTTGTACCTAAATTAAAATTTTAAATTCCACTCTTCCACCTCACAGTGGAATTTACTTTTACATAAGTGGAATTTAACCTTTCACACCATTTTCTCCTATTCATTTGCATATTTTTCTTTACCCTTGTATGCTTGTTCCATGCTCTCTGATGACGGTAGAAGGAGGTATACATGTCTAACCTTATACCGGGAAACCAGAAACACTTAACTTTAGATGACCGTAAATTTATTGAAAACTCTCTAAATGAAGGTCTTTCCTTCAAGGAGATTGCCAAATATCTTTGCAAGGATCCGACCACCATCTCAAAGGAGATTCGTCTTCACCGGGTTGATGACATTCAACCAAAACGGATATTTAATAATCCACATAACTTTTGCACTAAGAGATTTAGGTGCAAACGGTCAAATGTATGTCAAAAGATTATTCTCTGTGATATTAAATGTTCATCATGCAACAAATGTAATCAGGTATGCAACTCTTTTGTAAGGGAATCCTGTTTACGACTGGACCGGGCTCCTTACGTTTGCAATGGTTGTGACAAACCACTCCATCGCTGTAGCATTCCGCATAAATATCGCTATGATGCTGTTTTTGCACAACGAAAATATGAAGAACTCCGTACTTCTTCCAGAGCCGGTGTAAATCTCACAAAACATCAGGCTCTTCAAATGGATGCTATTGTTGCGCCACTGATAGAACAGGGACAGTCTCCATATGTAATTGTCACCAATCACCCGGAACTGGGCATCAGCGTGAAAACACTTTACAACTACATTGAGCAGGGTGTTCTTCTCACCAGAAACATTGATTTAAAACGTAAGGTAAAGTTTAAGTTACGAAAAGATGATTCCAAACCTTCAATCAAAAACAGGGAAGTTTTCATTGGAAGAACCTATGCTGATTTTCAGCAACTGAATCCTGATTATTTCTGTGAAATGGATACTGTTATTTCGGCTAAAGGTTCCAATAAATGTATTCTGACCTTTTATGTTCCCGAAACACAACTGTTTATTGCCAGACTTCTAAACCGTTGTACTGAAGGGGCTGTTAAGGCTGCCGTTAATGAATTGGAAAGGGCTCTTGGTACATATGACTTTCTATCCGTTTTTAATACCTGTCTGACTGACCGTGGCAGTGAATTCGGCGACCCGATATCACTTGAAACAGGTATTAACGGCATTGAACGTATGAGTATTTATTACTGTGATCCCATGAGGAGTAATCAGAAGGGTGGCATTGAGGAAGCACATACCCTGTTGAGAATGATTATTCCAAAAGGAACCGTTTTCATGTATCTTACACAATGGGATATAAAGAAATGTGTTAATCACATCAATTCTTATGTGAGGGAAGGATTGAATGGTAAAACGCCATATCAGGCATCACTTGAAAAATTTGGCCCGGAGATTATCCGGGCCCTGCAGCTTAAATACATCCAACCTGATGATGTAATCCTCACACCAAAGCTGCTAAAATAACATTTTTATAAACCCGTCATCAGAGCCACAAATTTCACATTTCACACACCGACCTGTGGAATTTAATTTTTCACACAAGAATTCCAGAGGTCTGTTTTCTATACCCTGATTTTTGGTTTTAAAGAAAAATGTACTTAAATTTTAACACTTATTCCCCTTTATTCAACCAAAAACTTTTAAATTTAGGTTGATTTTTAACAGTGGGTGGAATTTAGTCTTTCATACGGAATTTACTTTTACAAGTCAGCCATAAATCTTGTATATAACTTATATGCAAATCTTACAACATAACTTGCATTTATTCTCTATAAAGTATAAAATATTACTTTAGGATTATCATAATAAAATAGATAATATCAAACTTTTCAGTTTATTTCGATATTATTACATTACAAAAGGAGTAGAGATATGAGTTTACTTTCAGTGGTTATCCCTGCATACAATGAGGGGGCGATGATTCACAAGACTGCAGAAGTAGTTTCATCTCTTTTGTCGGAAAACAATATTGAGTATGAAATTATTTTTGTAAATGACGGTTCAAAAGATACAACATGGGAAGAAATAGTTAATGCTTCAGCTAATAATAAGAATATTAAGGGTGTATGTTTTTCCCGTAACTTTGGAAAGGAAGGCGCAGTATTTGCAGGTCTTGAACATGCAAGCGGTGATTGTTGTGTAGTTATGGATTGTGATTTGCAACATCCACCAAAAACAATTTTGGAAATGTATAAGCTTTGGACAGAAGGTTTCGAAGTTGTGGAAGGTGTTAAGGCTTCACGTGGAAAAGAAAGCTTTATACATAAGATGTTTGTAAAGACTTTTTACAATATTATAAGTGGTTCCACAGGAATTGATATGTCCCGTGCATCAGACTTTAAATTACTGGACCGTAAGGTAGTTGATTCATTCCTTGCACTTCCTGAAAGACACGTATTCTTCCGTGCACTTTCATCATGGGTAGGATATAAAACAGCTTACGTTGAATTTGATGTTCAGGAAAGAGAACTTGGCGAGTCCAAATGGTCTTTCAAATCACTTGTTAAGTATGCAATTAACAATATTACTTCTTTTTCAGCTGCTCCAATGCAGCTAGTAACAGGATGTGGAATAATATTCTTCATCTTTGCAGTAATATTTGGTGTATATTCAATAGTAAAATATTTCCTTGGATATTCTTTGGAAGGATTTACAACCGTAATACTTCTAATGCTTATCATTGGTGGAATATTAATGTTCAGCCTTGGAATTATCGGATATTATATTTCTAAAATATATGAAGAAATCCAGTTACGTCCAAGATACATCGTATCTGAAACAACTAATGGCTTAGAAATCAAAAAAGATAAATAAACATAACAAAAGCTCCCAACAAACAGGTTGTATAGAACATCTACCGTTCAAACCTTTTATTGGGAGTTTTATTTATTGTATTCTCAATTTTTTATTTTTAATTTTCTCTCTTGTCATAAATATACCATCTGCCGATGTCATAATCAGAACCGGTATAAATGCCACAAGATATCTGGAATTGCATTCCCAAATTGACAGGAATAAAATAATTCCAAACAACGCTATCCTTAAAACAAGCATTTTCTGCTGTTCATTAGTTCTTCTTATTGCAAAGATTCCCGATAACAATATTCCGACAATAAGTACAATATAATATAGCCATGAATAAATTAAACCTATCCAATGGTCACTGCCATGGAAAGTAAATACTCTTTGCCATATTCCATTCTCGTCTACAGGAAATCTGCCGGCATAATCATCACCTGCCAAACAACTGTCTCCCCAGGTTCTTTTAAGCTTTGTATAACATATATGCTCTATCAAACCTGCTTTGCCTTTTTCCCTTACACGCTTTTTTATCTCTTTTATGTCTGCTTTATTTTTTTCTTCGTATGTAGGAAAACTTTTTGTATATGAAACGTCCTCTTCACAATATCCGCCGGTTTCCCCTAATGCCATCATAACCCAATGTGTAAGTGGAAATTCATTTGCATCTTCCACTTCTTCACTAATTTCAAACTGACTTGAAATCACTTTATTTGATGCACTTACAACTGCCACAACTCCAACCATTGCTATTACAACAAACATTACAAACTTCTTTATTTGCTTAGCATCTTTAATATTTAAGAACAATTCGCAAATCATAGCCATAAAAAGTATGAATATTGTCACTTTAATTTTGTAAGAAATTCCAGCAACAATTCCAATTAAAATGATATAAGCTATATTTGCCCTTCCGTCTGTTTTATTATATTTAATATAGAAATACAACATAAGAATTGCTAATAGCATTCCTGATGTATCAGTATATGCAAACATTGCATACAAATACAATGGAAGGCAACATACAGTTATGATTCCAACAACAAAAGCCTTCTTTTCATTCCATACAAGCTTTGCTGTTTTGTGAATAAAAAATATTGTTAACTGAACAAATACGCAACTTACAACAATTGATACTGTTTTAAATGTTTCAATGGTTGCTGATGCATAAAACATTCTTACAATCTTAAATAATATAACTAAAAAAGCTAACCAAAACTCATTATTAGGATATCTTGCCACATCCTGCTCATATAGCAATTGATTATGAAATACTACATTAGTTGCATTCTTAATCAATCCACCCCAGTCCCAGGATAGGTTAACTTCCAGTGCAAATGCCATATACACCATTAAAATTGCTGAAAGTACCTGAATTACTGCCCATGTAACTTTAAGATTAATTCTATCAAGCCATAGGTATTGTTTACTCATTGCAAAGGCAATAAGCACAAAAACAGGAACAGATAATAATGATGCAATATATGATTCTGTAATCATATTCCCTACTACAAGTACACTTATCATGCAAAACACCACAACAAATGCCACGTTAAATATTTTTCCAAGTTTATTCATCTTCATTCTCCTGCTTATCTTCTGAATTAACTTCAACTTTATTAAGCAGAATATCTGCGTCGTTTGTGTGTATTCCAAACTGAACTTCTTTCCATTCTTCCGGAATTCTAACTACAAAACCTGCATTCTTATAATTTCTCATTAATTCATCTAAAATATACAGTTGTTTTTTACACTTGTATCGGTCTGTTTTTATTTTTTCATCTCCGTTTTGTACAAAAATATAATCATCCTTCTTCATAGCATATAAAGGAGTGCTGAATCTTCCACGTAGCATTCCTTCATATCCGGGCTTGTCCATAATTCCAATAACTCTTACATTACGTTCTGATAATCTTGCTAATTGTTTTTCTCCATATTGGAAAACCATATCATTATCCGTAATTGTCTTCTTAGCTCTGACTTTCTTTTTGTACTTTAATGACAATTCCATTTCTATTACAGGAAGTGCTGTGTTCATTGAACAAATAACTTCATCACTTACCTTTTGCAATACATTACTTAACCTGTCTTTAAACGCCTGCATTTCTTCCTCTGGAACCATTTCCATTACAACTTCCCTGTTACCTTCCAATAAGAATAATCTTAAATGGTAAGCAACTACATACTGAATGTATGGAACAACTTTAAACTTTCTTAACAGGCTGCATTTCATAAGACGCTTATATCCGTCTTCCAAAAAAGTAGTATATCTTTCTTTTTTTCTCCACGCCTTATCAACAAGCGATGATTCGTTTTCCATCTTTCTGTAATAATAAATGGCACCCTTAGCCAGACCATATTTGCCCAGCTTTAAAATAACCTTGTTTATTGCCATTGCATCTTCCCAAAAGTCCATATTAACGTCAAACTTAAGTGAACGTAACGCCTTGTCTTTTAAGAACACGCCACCAATATAGTATTGAGGATAATTAAAATCTTCTTTTATGTTTACAACTTCTCTTTCTTCAAATCTCCAATTGGATTTATGTTCATCATTTCTTGCTCCAAAATGATATATTTCTGAGGTTACAAGCTGTATGTCCTTATGATTTTCAAAGAAATTCCATACTGCTTCCAAAGCTTTGTTATCCAAATAATCATCAGAGTCAACAAACCCTACTATTACATTTTTCTCATTTTTACACATCTTTATTCCGTAGTTTCTCACTGCCGAAACGCCCTGATTTTCTTCAAAATGTGTAACAATAAAATTATCCGGATATTGTTCTTTGTATTTATTGCATAATTCTAAAGAACCGTCACTGCTTGAATCATCTATTAAATGTATCACCACATTGTCCTTAAATGATAATGTTTGGTTTATTATACTGTCTACTGCTTTTTCAAGATATTCTTCTGCGTTATAAACAGGCATTATTATTTTAAACATAAGCCTCTCCCCCTATCATTTTTTATTTATCCCACATCATAATTGTTTTTCCGAAAGCTTTCTGAATGTCCATTTCAAATGCCTTCTTCATATCTTCTATTGTTCTTACAGGAACTACTGCTCCTACAATATTAGATAAGTAATTTATTATTTCAGGATTAGACTTGTAAAGTGCAACTGTCTTTTCAAAGTCTGCCACACCACTTCTGCTGCTTCCAAAAATTCTAAGTCCCTTTTCAAGTACCATTCTTGTATTAATAGGTACAGGATACTCTGATACTCCAAGAATTGATATTGTTCCTTCAGGATTAATATAATCAATAATCTGATTAATAGCCTTACCTGAACCTGCTCCACCAACACACTCAAACGCATGGTCAATCTTAACATCTTCAGGAATGTGCTCTACTGTAAATGTTGCATCTGCAAAAGTAAAATCCTGTAACTTATCAGGGTTAACTCCAAAAATATATAACTTAGTTTCAGGGAACATAGTCTTAAAGAACACTGCTGTTATATATCCAAGGTTTCCGTCACCCCAGATTCCAACAACATTTCTTCTCTTATGAGCAATCTTATCAAATCTTCCAATTGCATGAACACTAACACTAACTATCTCAGTAAATGCTGCAACTGTTCTGTCGATATCCTGTGGCAATCTAACAAGTCTATCCGGAGTGATTTCAACATATTCCTGCATAAAGCCGTCAAATCCGCTTGCTCTAAACTTGCTCGATCTTAAATAATTCTCTGCTATTATGTCATCTTCTTCAACAGGCGTGTTTGGCACCATAACAACCAATTCGCCTGTTTTAAAATTGCCTGAAGGATCTCTTACTACTTCTCCGATTGCTTCATGTATAAGAGCCATAGGTAATTTCTTTCTTAAAATTTCCGCATCTCTTAATCCCTGATAATAACGCTGGTCTGCATTACATATTGATAAATATGTTGGTCGTACAATGACCTTGTTATTATTTAAGTCTATGTCACTATACTTAATTTCAAATCTTCTGGGTGCTACTAACTGGTATACTGTATTTATCATAATTATTTAACCTCCGATAAACTTCCACGAGTATTATTTCTCGCTTATTAATGTTTCAGCCACACGTAAATCATATGGATAAGTAATTTTTGTGTTAGAAACTTCCCCTTCTACCAAATGAACTTTTTCACCCTTTATAACAAAAATCTTTGCTGCGTCCGTAAGAATTGTTTTTTCTTCTTCGCTTAAACCTTCATATAATGATTTTAATTTTTTAATCTTAAATGACTGTGGTGTCTGTCCCTGATACATTTTACTTCTGTCAGGAATTTCTGATATAATTTCGTTATCCATACTTTTTACAATTGTATCTGTTGCAGGAACTACAGTATCGCATGCACCATATTCCTGAGCATATTTAATATTTTCTTCAATAATTCTATGTGTTACAAATGGTCTTACTGAATCGTGTGTAACAATAACAGAATCATCGTCTATTGTATAGTGATCTTCAATGTATGCAATTGCATTCATAATAGTTTCATTTCTTGTAGAACCACCACTGATTACAACTATCTTGTCATTCTCGCCAATATATTTCTTAATTAAGTTTTCTGTGTGATTAACCCACTGGTTAGGGCACAAAACAATAATCTTTTCGAATTTATCATTTACATAAAATTTTTCTAATGTATGAATGATAATAGGCTTTCCTGCAATGTTAAGATACTGCTTTGGCTTTTCTACATTTCCCATTCTGCTACCAATTCCACCTGCTAAAACTGCTCCAAATATCATAATCTTGTTCTCCTTACATACTGTATAAAATTTCTTTATATAAACTTCATTAAGTATAACATATTTTCTTTCTTTTACAAAGTTTTAGTGTTTTTATCATTCTTTGCTCAATTGTTCTAAAATATACTTAATATACATTTCCACAATATCAATATCCGACACCTGATACAGCATTCTTGCCCCAACTGCATCTTCGATTTCATTAAAAACCGCCTTCCCGTTATTGAAAGTAAAATCAATTCCTGCATAGTCCAGTGGCAACTTATCTACTATTCTCTCCACCATTGCTTTTTCTTCATTATTAAGAGTGTATTCCTGAACCTTTCCACCTAAACTATAGTTACTTTTAAAGCTTTCCGTCGAGGTTCTAAGAACTGCCTTAATAATTTTATTTCCTATTACGTATACCCTAACATCACGACCAAGATCAGAGCAGCACTGCTGCACAACATATTCCTGACCGTTCATTGCCTTAATAGCCTGTTCTTCTTCCTTGCTGTTATTTACAAGAAACACCTGACTTCCGCCATGACCACTGCAACTTTTTATTACATAAGGATATTCAAATCCTTTATTTTCCATTTTGCTCTCTATTATTTCATTTCCATATTTAACTGCCAAAAAAGGAACCACATCTTTCAAAAACTCATACGTGATTCCTTTATTATTAGCTATTCTTGTAACTGAACTGCTGTTAAAGACTCTCACTCCTTTTTGTTCCAAGAGTTCTCCCATAATGTGATTTCTACTTCTGTTAATTGCAAAATCAACCTTATTACATTTCACGTATTGCTCCATGTTTTCAAGTTCTTCCACAATTACAAGCTTAATCTCTATAAAATGTTCTTTAAACTTGTCCTTATACATTTGAATATAATATTTATTTTTTTCAACATCTACAGCCGAATATATTAGCCACCCTATCATACCTAATCTCCATCTTTTTGATAGTCTGCATAATTGTCATCTGCTAACAATCATGCATCGGGCTATATTTTAAAACTCTTCATATATAAATGTTGGTGCTGCCGAATCCTTTGACATAATAAAATATAGCCACAACAACATAAATATACCATAAAAGAGAAAAATTTTCCCTATAAACATTGCTTTTTCGCTATTTCGAAGGTTGTTTATAAAAATCATAAATTTTTTCATTAAACGTTACCAGTCCTTTCAATGCCAGATGACTTTCGTCTTCAAAGTAATATTTTTCATATTCTCCGTCAGTCATGTCTGCAAGCTGTACATCATACTCTTTTGCTATTTTTCTGATTTTATTATAAATTGCATTTCGCCTTTTCTTAGGCCATCTGATATAGTCATTATACAAACCGTTAAAAGGCTGAAGAACCACCATAACCTGTAGATTTTCCTCTTTGCAGATTTGAAGCAGGCAGGCCAAATCCTTTCCTTCAACGGATTTTTCTGTGTAAGTAGGTTTCCATCTTATGTTTTGATCTACAAGTTTTTTGTATTTTTTATTATAAACATTATCAAGCATACCCATTTGGTTTTTTGATGTTTTCTTTATGCCCTTTTTCTCGGCTTTCTTATAGTACTTTTTCCATTTAATCTTTTTGTTTGTAGTACCGTCTGCTTTTTCGTCACTACTTTTACCCAGCATGCCTGACTTCCATGCATTAAAGAAAAGCTTAATGTCCGCTTTGTCTTCCACCAGCCTTGTGTGAATACTTTTTCTAAAAATATCCCACGGATTATTACTGTTATCCCTATACCATCTTACATCATCCTTTATTCTATTACACATTGTAGGATTGTTTTTTGTAAGGTCAATGGCTCTGCTTATAACATAATCCTTAGTGCTATCGCTAATGTCTTTATTTTTTAGAAACTCAATAAAATTGCTTTCCGAATAAGTTGCTCCAAATGCGTCCTCTTTAACACCAGTATTTTTAAACCACTGTGGCGACACACTTATAACAATCTTTCTTCCCTTTAATGTTTCTCCTATACTTCCAACTGCAATGGCATGATACAAACTCTGATAGCCACCTTTTCCTATAAAAACAGGCTTCATATCAGTATTCTGAAAAATAGTATTGCCGTGAAATCCTGAGTTCTGGCAATGCTTCAGTTCAGAAGAGCCAAATACTGCAATTGAATTTTTATCCTTTAGCAAATTTTTCAAGCCCTTATTACTTGAAAATTTAGACGGATCAATCCATGTTCCATACTTTACACTATACTTTGGCATTTCTTTAGTAGCTACAAATTTAACTGCTGTAACCGTAACCGCAAACATAAGAAATGCTATAAGTATTGCTTTTATGTTTTTCATCTGATTTATTACCCCTGTTTTTTGCTTTTAACTAATTCCAAAATCTTGTTAACCGTATTAATGTCATCTCTAACAACTTCTGAAGGTGAAATAATAACTCCTGTTTCCTCTTCAATTCTTGTCAAAAGTTCTGCAAACCCTAATGAATCCAAAATATCTTCTTCAAAAAGGTCCATGTCTCTTTCTTCTCTAATAATATCATCCTCACAAATTTCTTCTAATAAATCTAAAATCTTCTCTTCCATTTTTAGTATCTCCTTTTCATTTACGCATTTAATTATTTATTTTGGTTACATTATCTCACCATTATGCAAGCACTAACGAAATAATGCCTTTTGCACTACAATCTTATATGATATGTCCTGAGAATATCAGAAAACCAAACATTACAAAATTCATTGTTATTGCCCATGATACAATTTTATACCATCTTTTTTTCTTATTTTTCTTATGGAATTTGGACTTCTTCTGATATATTTCGGTTAACGCTAGCAACACACCGTGATACAGACCATACACCAGATACTGTATTGCAAGTCCGTGCCAGATTCCCATTACAAACATATTGATAATGAAACCAACTGATGCTGTTGTAAGTCGTGTCTTAAACCTTTTCTTCTTCATTGAGGACATTATAAATCTGGTAAAGATAAAATCCCTAAACCATTCTGATAACGATATGTGCCATCTTGCCCAGAAGTCTTTCATATCAGTGCTGATAAAAGGTTTGTTAAAGTTTTCCGGAACTTTTATGCCAAGCATGTATCCGGTTCCAATCGCCATAAGACTGTATCCTGCAAAGTCAAAGAACATATATATTCCATATGCATAAGAATATGCCAAAACCTGCAATATTGTTTTTGCCATTACAAGACTCATAACTTTATAAGCAAGGTTTGCAAGAACAAATTTATACAACAACCCCCATGCCATCTTTTCAATCCCCGTTCCGAAAAGTTCTAAGTATTCACTTCTCTTATAAGCCTTCCCTGAATCAGCCATAAATCTTCGGCTTCTGTCTATCGGTCCACAACTGAAAGTCGGGAAGAATATTAGAAACTCTGCAAAATCAGAAGGGCTTATGCTCTCAATAACCCCGTCGTACATTTCAATAATAATCTGTACCACTCTAAAGGTTAAATATGATATTCCTATAAACTGGAACCATCCCATATTTTTAAATGTTTCAAGTTCGCACAGCTTACAGAATATTAATGGTGTTATTGAAAATAAAACAAAAAGCCTGTATATCCATAATTGCCTTCCCTTAGTCCTTCTAAGCCATTCATATATTTTTACAATTGCAAGCTCTATTGCAAAATATGCAAGGAAATATACAAATTTAACAGGTTCACCACCTAAAACAAGAACTATAACTAATATGGAAACTGTTATGTTGTACCATTTAAGAGGCTTTTCCAAAAAACCAAGTATAAGAGCACCTGCCAAAACCAATATAAGTACCGTAAAAAAATACTCTCCTGAAAAAAAGCTCATTACAACAATCCTCCTAAATATTTTCGGTCTGCCTTTCCATTGCTATTCATAGGAATGTTATCAACATATTTTATCTTTTTAGGCACCATATACGCCGGAAGTATTTCCTTAAGTTCCGTCTTTATTTGTCTGCTAAATTCCAAATCAGACTTTTCACCTTTATCACCTGTCACAAAAGCTGTAAGACTTTTCACCTTTCCGTCTTTCATATTTGGTAAAACAACCGCGTGACTTATTTGCGGAAGCCTTAGCATATTATTTTCAATATCCTCCACTTCAATACGGTAGCCGTGAAGTTTAACCTGTAAGTCAATTCGTCCGTTATAGAAAAGTTGCCCCTCTTTTAGATATCCTGCATCTCCTGTATGGTATGCTCTGTATTTTATTCCATTACGTTCACACTGAAAGAATGCCTTCTTTGTTAAATCATCTCTTTTATAATATCCTGTACTTACCGTGTCACCGATTATAATAATTTCACCCTGTTGTCCTTCTTCTAATATTTCACCCTGCTCACCGTGAATTTCAATAATTGTTCCTTTTTTCTCGTGTCCAACAGGCAATGACTTGCCCTGACTCATTATGTTTTCAAGTAGTTCAGGTGTAATCTCAACATCTGTTACTGCAACTGTAGACTCTGTTGGTCCATATGTATTAATAACCTTAGCTTTCGGAAATCTCTGGTGAAGCTTTGAAACTGTTGCCGTTGTAAGTACCTCACCGCAAAAAAGAAATACTTCCAAATTAGGAATTAACTCTCCTGAAAACTTTCTGTCTGACAAACACATATCTACAAAAGACGGTGTTGATACCCACACATTAATGTCTGACTGTTTAAAGTGTTCAAACATAGCATTGTAATCTTCCTGCATCTTCTTCGTCATTGTGTGAAGTGTTCCACCACATGCAAGACTTGTATACAAATCCATCACCGACAAATCAAAAGAAAATGGTGCCTGATTGACAAAATTCTTTCCTTCCTTGTCCTGCTTTGAACTTCCCAAATTAACTGACCAATCCAAATAATTGTTTAAACAGTCAAAAGTAATCTTTACTCCTTTCGGCTTTCCTGTGCTTCCTGACGTAAACAGAATATAGTATATATCTTCCGGTTTAGTAGCCCATTCCGGACAATATTCTTCCTGTTCCTCTTCTATTATCTTTTTAATGCTGTCAAGATTTTTCACATTATAGCCATCAAAATCCATATCGCCTTCTACTTTAAAAATCACTTCAGGATTAACACACTCTGCCGTATCCATAACTCTTGTATCCGGTATGGATATGTCCTGTGGACAATAAGCCCTTCCTGACTTAACGCACGCTAAAAAGCACACAACCATATATGGATTCTTATGCCCATATACAACAATAGGAACCTTGTTGCTACTAAGGTTCCTATTAATCCACGCAGCAAGCCTGTTAGAATATTCCTCCAACTGTTTATAAGTTAGAACACTATCTCCACTTTTAATAGCAATCCTAGATTCACTGGTTGCTGCATAATATTTAATATTTTCTAATATATTCATACTCTTACCCCTTTATCTTGTCGTTAACTGTATTGAATGTCTGATTGTGATACAATATTGTCGTTTTTTTCTTTCCTACACATCATATCATCATATATTTTTATTTTCAATATAATTTTTAACAATTAACTTTTTCTTTACCCTATCTTTAGAATTTCTTTCGTTCTTCATAAAGCTTTTCGTAATTTGTCATCAGATTATATGCCTGACAGATATTTTCTGTGTTATCTAAACTTTATTAAGTATATACTCCATAATTTCATCAGCCACATTTACTCCCGTGCAGTCATATATGTTCTTAAAATGTGCGTTAGAATTAACTTCGCACAATACAGGTTCACCCTGCTTTCCAAACATAATGTCCACTCCGGCAAAATCAAGCTTTAACTCTCTGCAGACCTTAAGTGCCATTTCACACTGTTCCTCTGTAGGCGTGTATTTCTTCATCTTTCCGCCATTTGTAATGTTGGCGCGGAAGTCATCTTCGTTAACACGTTCCATTGCAGTAACTATCTTGTCTCCCACAATATGGATTCGCACATCCCTGCCTTTTGAACTTTCAATGTACTCCTGCATTATAAAATCACAATGACCTATAGCTTTTATTTTTTCAACAGCTTCATAATAATTATTAACAAGGTAAACCTGTTCACCGAAAGAGCCTTTGTTCTCCTTAATTACCATTGGATATCCAAGGCTGCCTTCAATTTGAAGCACAAATGTATAATCTTTGTATTCCTTATCGAAAGTCATTGGTGCCATATAAGTTGCAGGCATCTTAATATCCGTGTTCTTTAATTTAATAAAAGTAAGTGCTTTATCATCACATGTTTCTATTGCCTCTGCACTGTTAAACACTTTGAAACCTTCTGCCTCTAAAGTTTTTGCAAGCTTAACATCCTTATCCCAAAATAACACAAAATCAGGCTTCTGCTTCCAGTTCGTGCTGCCGGAACTAATTTTCAATACTGAATCAACCTGGTCGTTTGGAAGCTTTCTTAACTTGCAATCTCTCTTTTTTGCTGCTTCAATTAACCAGTTATATATTTCATCAAACTTTTCACTTTCCAAATATCCGTTTACTATTAACCAACCTGTCTTCATAATTCCTCCATATAACGTAAAGAACGGTTAAGGCCCCCTTGCCATTAACCGTTCCGGACTGAAAAATATGTTAGTATACTTGTGAGTCTTAGGAGAGACTCATCTTTTAATTAAAATTAAAAGATTTAAGTATTAGGTACTACTTCTACATTATAACAAATAATATTCAGTTATTCAATATTCATTTTTTATTATCCGAAACTAAATGTTTTTTGTGTAAATTGCACACATTAAAGTGATGTTGGATAAGATGCAATTGCTCCGTTTTCCAGTACACTTTTTGCGCAATAACCATTAGATTTCTTTAAGTATTCTTCTAATTTATCTTCTGTCAAATCAGCAATGCTGTCTGTTGTAACACCGTCTTCTGCCAACTGATATAATAATGAACCAATAAAGGCATCTCCGGCACCTGTTGTATCTATTGCATTAACCTTTTCTGCCGGTGCACTTGCACTTACACTCTTAGTATATGCCTCTGCCCCTTCAGAACCTTTAGTATAAATAACTAATTTAACTCTGCCTGTAAATAACTGTGGCAAAGCATCTTCAATGCTATCTTTTCCTGTAATAAATTCAAGTTCCTCATCAGAAATCTTAACAATATCTGCCTTCGGAATAAATTCATTAATTCTCTTTCTAAGTAAATCAATGTCATCCCAAAGTGCCAATCTTACGTTAGGATCAAAACTAATAATTGCTCCACTGTTTGCAGCATATTCAATCGCTTTCTCATGAGCATCCTTCATTGGAAAATCTCCAATTGACACTGAACAAAAATGTAATGCGAAAGCATCCTTAAACCAATCTTCTTTTATTGTTTCAGGCTTAAGAAGCATATCTGCACCCGGTTTCCTGTAGAAAGAAAACTCTCTGTTACCATCATCTTTTAACGCAACAAAAGCTAATGAAGTATTGGCATTATTAATTCTTGAAACATATTCACATCCAATGCCATAATATTCAAATTCATCAACAATTTTGTCACCAAAAGGATCATTACCTAACTGAGTTATTAACTTAGACTCTCCTCCAAGTTTAGTAAATGCTCCACAAACATTGGCAGGTGCTCCACCTACAGCCGGCTTAAAAGATTCCACCTGTTTAATTGGAACTCCTGTATTCCGGGGAATAAAATCTATTAATGCTTCTCCAATAGCTAAAAGTTTCTTCATGTTTACATCCCTTCCTGTTTTTTCTTTTGTATAATTCAATACGATGATACCACATTTTTTACTTTTTGTAACTTTATTGTCTTTATATTAGCTGTTATTTGTGATAAAATTGTTTCAACACAAATATGGAGGTTTTTTATGAGCGAGAGAAAAAACAAGACTCCCGGCACTGCTAAAGATAACAATGCTTTATACATTCTTATTTTTACCGTGGTGGTAGTTATAGGCATTGCTGTTTTCATTTTCAGCAAAAACAATAGTTCAAAAAATGACACTAACAACGCCGGTGCTGTTGCAAATAACAATGCGGGCACAACCGTTTTAAGCGTAGTTGAAACAAATGGCTCATTAGACGGAAAAATTGGCGAAGACGAAACAATTGATAATTATGTAAACTTCTTTGGAGATTCTTCTAAGAAAGCTACTGCCAAAGATTCAATCTTTGACAAAAACATTAACCAGGTTAAAAAGTTTGAATCAAAACGTAGCATAACACTGGATAATCCAAGCGAAGCTTCAGCAGATTCAAGTGACAAGGGTGATACATACACTTACCTGACTTACAAGTTTAACGGTGAAAAATCCCCAGCAGTCCTTGGAATTCCTGTTAACACTGATTCTAACACGTGTATGCTTGTATACGTATTTAAGAATAAAGAATTAACAGAAATAAGAGTTCAGTATGGCGAAGTGGGGATGGACCAGTACAACAACATGATCAACACGCTTACAAACACATACGGACAGGCTTCATTCTCAAGAAGCTGGTCTGACGGTTCAAAAGAATCATGGTGGAAATCAAAGGCATACACACTTGATGCCGTGTGCCAGAAAAATGCCATAACACTTTATTATAAAGTTAACTAGTAAACGAAAATAATAAAAGGATTGTCGCTTTTGTAAATTTATCACCAATGCGACAATCCTTTTTTGTTTTATTCCACAAATATATCTTTCATATTTTTATTACTTGGCTTACTCTTAAAATTAACCACTATCTTTTTTAAATCTTCACCTTTTTGCCATCTGCTAAACAAATCAATCTTCATTTCGTATCCACGCATAATTTCTTCAATACGATTTTCACTAATATTAGAATCCAATTCATATAATTCTCTGATAAATTCAGCCGATGGTAATTTATCAACATCTACTAAACTTCTATCTTTTACTAATCCTAAAAGCTTAAGTTCTGTATTTTGAAAACTTTCTGTTGCAATTTTAAGCATATCTTTATTATTCGCAGGTACGCTATCATTTACAAATAAAGATTTACCGCTGTCATATATAGGTGCAGGTTTTACAAATTCCAAAGTATTGGCATCCCTTAGCACTGATATATTAGCCAAATGTCTATCTCGTCCTGATATTATAAAGTCAGTCATAATTTGATATTCCAAAAAAGGTCGAAGAACGGATTCATCCAGTCCATACATTCCGCACACTTTAATAAAATGCTCGTATGAATTAATATTTTGAGGTTGTTTTTTTGATACTACAACATCGTATGCACTAATAAGTTCAAGACTTTCTGACGTAAAAAGTTCTGAAAAACAACCATACTGATATTCCTGCCCATGTATTTCGATTAATTTATATGGAGTATAATTATCAAACTGCTGCAATTCATGCATCTTTGTTGCAAAAACCTCATTAAAACTTTCAGCAGAAAAATAATCTCTGTTTCCCTTTATCATTCCTCTTTTTCCATTACGAATAGTCCAACATTTTCCTAAAGTTCCCTGCAAAGAACTATTAGGTGTATAATGTGGAACAATATGCGAATCTCTTTGAGTTTCTCCTGCAATATTAATATCATCATGAAATTCATTTACAAACAAATTTACATCTTTCCATTTAAGGCCTGAATCCACTGGAGAAATCCAATAATAATCTGTTAATGACAATCCCAAATTCTTCACCAAAAAATCTTCCGGACTTAACAAACCTTTCTTTTCCAGCATTGTCTTTATATGTCCCTGTTCAATAGGAACTGCTCTACGTTTCCACCACTCCTTTAGCCAATTAGTACTACCTTCTGTGTGCAATGGTGCTAATTCTTCATTTTTTGAATTAAGTTTGTAATTTACTATTGAACCATCCTCAGTCAAATTTATTATTGCAATAGGTTCATCTTTTCTTTTAAAAATGTAAGGATTCATATGCAGCCTCCAATTCCAACTTGCTTAACTCTTCATCCAATTTCCATTGAGCAAGTATATCAATATATAATGTGGATTCATGTTTTACAGGCATAACTTCTCTAGTATATTTTTTCCCAGATTGGCAAAAAACTATATAAAATGATTTCTGTCTTATAAGCACATCGCCATATACATTATATCTCTCTGAAAAAACTTTTTTTCTATATATACATAAATTATATAATTCGTCCATTTCAACATCCAATGCATCTGCTATACTTTTAAGCTGTCCTGCACGTATGTTTTCAACAGGCAATTTCAAATTAACCAAATCATTTAATGTGCTATAGGGCACATCACTTTTTTTAGAAAGCTTATACACTGATATGTTATTTTTCTGCAAATATTCTTTAAGCATAACCTGTCACCTCATTGTTTTCTATAGAAATTAATATACCGTAATTGCGGTATATTATCAATATAAAAATAATAAGTTAATACTTATTGATAACTAATGTTGTTTACTCAATATCTATTAACTTATTACTTTACATATATATTTGCGAGAACGTTTCGCCCCCAATTAATTTCTCTTTTTCTTTGCAATATCCAATGTGCATAAAATAGTTGGTATATTTAGCACTATAAAATCTCCTAACAAATCTATTGCAAACAAGCTTTTATGTGTAGATACTTTTTTATCATTGATAAAATCATTCTCAGCACTTATAGAAGAATCGCTTTCAAATCCACTTTCTTCTATTGCAACAGGCTGTATTTCATCTGCTGCATATTCATTTTCTTTTTGAACAATCTGAAAAATACTTATACCGATAATGACACATGATATGATAAAAGGTATTATTGGAAAAAAGTACTTATTCTTTTTCATACACATTTTATTAACCAAAAACATTATAATTACTACGATAACTGCTATTAAAATTTTAATCATTCTTTATTCCTCTTTAATGTATTTTATTTATATTTCAACTACTTTCTTTTTCTATACAAAAATAGAAGAAATTAAAACAATCACTACTCCTATAATTGCTACTGATAATCCTCCAATTGACAGTTTATCTAAACCTTCCTTTTTTGTTCTTTTCAACTGTTCCAACAAAAGGCATACCAGGAAAATGACTATTGCAATTAAAAAAATTTTACTTCTCATATAATTTTTCCTCCGTGAATTAATATTCTTTTACTCTTAAATGGAATTAAATTAGAATTAATAATATTAGATTTTCAATACATTTCTTGTTTTTCATTTACTCTAAATTCAGAACATAGTCTTCCTGCGAGTGATTATAGCATAGAAAACGTGTTTATAAAACTGTATTGTTAATTTTTGTTTCACTATGAGCAGTGCACACCCTGTGACCATTGGTGGATTTTATGAGGTTTTATTTAAGTTCAAAGATTGTTATATAATGTATCGCAATCCCTTTATTCATCGGCAGTTCAAGTGTTATAACCTGTTAAAGAAATTTAGTAACAAAACATAATATTTTTTAAAAAGTAGAAAAATTTGTGTGCAAGATTTTTGTTGTCGGAGCCTGTGTTGTACAAAAGTTCGGTTATTGAATTTATTTACAATAAATTTTTAACCTTGTTAACATGATTTATATCTCTAATGTAATCATTATTAACCATGTTGATTTTTAAAATTTAAGCAATATAAAAGCCAGCACATTAAAATGCTGGCTAATAACAAAAAATTATATTGTAAAAGAAACCTCTTTCAATTTTCTACTCTAATTTCTAATTAAAATCTATTATTTTATACAATCTTCTATATTTAATGCAAAGTATCATCCCTAAAAAAAATATCAACAACAATACTATTATCTTAATATGTTTTCCAGTTCTAATATAATTGTCCTCCTCTGTTTTGTATTTTTTCAAAGCTTCAAAGCTTCGAAGCTTTGCTGATTATATACTCTATCATTATTTTATTCAATAGATTTTACATAAACGTTTGATGAGTTAACACAAATGTGTTATCAGACAGAATGAACAACTTACGAAATAACACGACCGAATTTGTAGCCACTGAAATTATATACGTATAAAAACAAGCCGCAGCGAATTTCATTTTCGCTGCGGCTTGGTATTATACCCACATTATTTTGCAGAATATTTTTTCTTTCTTCCATAGACTGCGGTTCCCGCTACGCCTATTCCGGAGACAAAAAACAAAGCAATCCAAATATTTATCATGCTTTTTTCGCCGGTTTTAGGAAAAATATGTGTAACGGTACTACCAGCCCTCGCTGATACAACGGCATAGTATCCTCCTTTATCAATGGTAAAGGATATTTTATTGCTATCGCTTTTTGAAACAAGCTGTGATAGACTTCCGTTTGTGGAAATCTTAGCTACTTTAGGCACACCATAACCCTTTGGCAAGGTAATGTTCACCTGAAGCGTCTTCTTCACGTCAACACGAGTTCCGTACTCATCTATAAAATAAATTTCATAAAACAAAATATTGGTTCCGAGATTAGTTGTACAGTCTGAAATCCACTGATAAGCCTGTTTATCCTGTTTGGTAATTGGAAAAATCACCATTCGTAAGGAAGTAACATCGGATTTCGATGTCAATGTAATCTTAATGCCGTCAGGTAATTCTACAACATAATGTCCGTCATTGTCTTTTTTTGCACCGTAACAGCCATCAGGAAGCGTATAAACCGCTTTTGCAAACACGCCGATCGTCTTTTCTTCCGGCAGATTGTTCCCGGTGGCGAAAACCGGCAAAGAACAAAAAATGGACAATATAACGCTGGCAATGAGAACAGCTGTTTTTTTCATATTTTCATCCTCCCACAGTGGTATTCAGCGTTACAGCTCCGGCGCTATAATAAGTATCCGGCTCGTACGCCATTATTTTAAGTTTTATGTTTGCTCCGCTTTTAGGAATTTTGTCAAATGTAACCGTCTTGACATATTCATTCGGCTTTAAAAGTCCTGTTTCGGCAAGAATATTGTCCTCTTCATCAAGAATGCGCAACTTTAACCAGACCTTGTTGCCTTCATCATTGGTTAAGTGCACATCCGCGGAGTTACCATTCAAAACGACTTTGCCGCATACATGGGTTGAGAAATTCATTCCATCCTTATAAATCTGCGTCCAGCTTTCGTCCGCCACATCTGGCATACCACTTTGTGCTGTTTTCTCAAATGGCGGCGGTGTAAACTTTGGTTGCTCAGTTCTTCCACCTGTCAGAACAAAAGACAGGACCATTCCGAGAACAGCAAGAAAGCAAATGGCAGCAGAGAAATAAATGGCTTTACACTTCATATTTTTAGACTCCTGTACATTTTTTACCATCCCTCATATCCTCTCCCCATTATCTTGATAAGCAGAAATCAGGGATAATCTCCATCATAACACAGGCTGCATGTTAGCACGCATCCTAAATTCCGATGATATTATTCGTTTACGAGGGTCACTGTTACTACACCGATTTTTGTTTTTGCAGAAGTATCGGAAGCAAGATCTCCGGTCAGGCTGAGAGTTGCGCTACCCGAAGGTGCGGCTGAATATCTAGTATCTACAGCGCTATTGAGATTCAGTGTCCCACCATCAGAGAAACTTCCGCTAATTCCGTTGTATCCTGACTCAGGTGCATAGCTGAGCTGTGCAGTTACATTGGCATTAGAATGATTTGTGACTTCGATTCTGTTTGCGTCTGTCGCGCAACTCCATGTAGCAGCCTTGGCACCGTCATAGCCATGCGTATCCGGATTCCATGTTCCTTTTGAAGCGTCTGTATAAGTAAATTCCATACTTCCCCAGGCAATATCTACACTGTAAACTGTTGCTGAAGCATCGCCCGCAACATAAGTACCCTTAACCACTGCGGAGTCACTTCCATCTTTAGCTGTGATAGGACTTGCCGCAAAGGCAGTTACAGACGCCGTAGAAAGTAGCGCCAAAGAAATAATAATTGCAAATATTTTTTTCATTTCTCTATATTCCTTTCTGATATAAAATACAAATTAATTCAGGGAAACTGTAATAGAACCGACTTTTGTAAAATTGGTAATATTACTTGCAAGGGTTCCGGAAAGCGTTAGTTTAGTACTTACGCCGTCAGCCCCCGCCACATCATCTACAGTACCTGCGTTCAGCGTTTTAGACTCCACACTGAATGCACCGTTTACATCTTCAAAACCGGAAGCTTTTGCATAAGCAAAACTCACATTCACATCCTTGTTGGAATGATTAGTTACGGTGACCGTATCTCCGTCTGCAGTCCAATTTGTTGTGATGTTGTCGGTATATTGATGTTTAGAAGGATCCCACACTCTGGTACCTGCGGCAGAATAGGTAAATTGCATTGCTCCCCATGCAACGTTTACACTGTAAACATCTGGTGTGTCCGTACCGTTTGCATACTTTGCCTGCACATCAATGCTTCGGTTTTCGTTTTTGCCTATGGTATCTTCTCCCCCATAGGCGGTAACCGGTACTGCCAAAATCGTAAGAGTTAAAAGCATAACAAATAATTTTTTCATATTAAAAATTCCTTTCTTTATGTTTATATATTTCACGCCCTTGCAGGCGAAAAAGTACTACTCCGTCACCGTCACAGTTACGGGAATTTCCGTATTGACCATAGCTTTTTCTCCGCTTGTGCGGTCATAATACAGGACAACGATTTTTCCGTCATAGCCTCCTGCAGCAAGCTTCTTTTCGGCACCGTCCAAAAGGTTCAGTGCGGAAACCCTGTTGCCAGGCTCCAATCTACCCGATTGCAGGATAACAACGTCATCTATTACAAGCTGAAGTACCATATCCTGATTGGATTTTGTCGGATTGGCAAACAAAAGTGTTGCCTTCTTATCCGAAAGGCTGATATCTACCTCTTTTGCATAGGTAAGACCTACTGCTCCGCCGCCCTCTGGCTGTGAGAGTTTTTCCTCCCCATCGTCACCGATTGGTTCGGCGTTTTCCTCAACCTGCTGTGGTGCATAATCTGGAGCAAGGATGGCATCACCATCACGAAACCATATCGCCCAAACGCTTAATCCCACCGCAGCAATTGTAATAAGTAGCAAAAGCAAAAGTAGTAGCCACTTTTTTTTGTTTTCTTTCTTGTCATCGGTCATACTTAATCACCTCCAACTGTTACTGTTACCGAACCGAGTACCGATTTTTCCATTGATTCTGTCGGTTTTCCGTTTAAACTCAACCACGCAGATTTCTTTTCTGCTGCCGGAAGGACAACCGGTGCGGTAATAACTGCTTCCCCATCGGTAAAGCCACCGGACACCTGACTCTTTGTCTGCGTGTATCGATAGGATACGCTGACCTCAACATCGCCACTGTTTTGTACGGTAATTTTATTTCCATCCGTTTTATTCGGACTCCAGCCGACACCCTCGTAGGTATGAGTTTCTGCGTTCCATGTTCCATCCGAGTAAGTAAATTCCATGTCTCCCCATGTGATATCCACGCTGACAATGTCAACATGAATGTCCTTGTAACTTACAAAACTGTTTCCCGCATTATCAACGGCTGTTACAGTTATCCTTATATCTCCTGCGGGGATTTCCGTCAGTGTAAAGCTAACATTGGTTTTCCCACTTACCGAAATGTTTTCTGTTTTCAGAGTTTCCTCGCTGTTTTCTATCTTATATGTAACCGAAGCAAGCCCCGACAAACCTGTACCATCCTCACCGTCCTTTACAGTCACAGTCATTCCCGATCCTGCGGAATACTCACCAAAGGTAATTTCAGGAGTGGTCTTGTCTATTTGAACAAGCTTAAAGCCCTCTGTTTTATTGGCTTCTCTGCCTGTCTCCGTGTCCCCTGCATTATCGTAAATCTTGTAATAAATGTAATACTTACCTTCATCTCTTACGGTAATTGTATTCCCGGTAAGCTTCGTCAGACCCTCGGTTGGAATTTCCTCGGTATTTGAAACTACTTTGTACCATTTTTCGCCAACGCCACTTTGACTATCGCTTGCGGTTATAGTAATGACCTGATCATTTTTCGACCAGCTGTTTGAACCACCGCTTACGGTTACAGTCGGTGGGTCAAAGTCAAGTTTATCAACCTTTATAGTTGCACTGTTCTTTCCGCCGTAGTCAAGATCTCGGACAGTCACCGTATAGTCGCCATTCTGCCTTGCCCAGACCTGACCATTTGGCTCTATGCTTGTTTTGCCATCCGGTAAAATAACTTCGTAATTTTTTCCGGTGTAATTTGAAAGCCTCCAGGTTAATGTCGCCATATCGTTTGTCCATGCTGTCGGTGCACCTTCTATGGTAATCGTCGGTGCATGATTCTTAACCGCCGTTTGGGAAATCACCGTATAAGCCTGCGAATAGGCTGTGCAAGTGTGACTAAGATTATCAAAAACCTTAATATGCAGATATTTAGTTGTCAGCACACTTTCGGTCGCCGTATAAGCAACTGTTTTTGCACCTGTCTGAAGTGTACTCCACGAAGTCGGTGTTACAGTGCTGTTCGTCCAACTGTATTGCACGGTTTTTACTCCCGAATGTGCATCGGCATAGGTTATAGGTAAAACAATTTTTGTATAAACACCACTTTTTGGTGATTCAACGGTTCCGCTTGTCAACTCTCCGACAGAAGCCGTAGGGGCTTCCCGATCAATTTTTTCAACCTGAACAGTTTTGGAAACAGTAACATCTCCCGCTGTCAATAGGAATGTATAATAACCGTTATTTGTAACTGTAACGCTTGTTGCAGTTGAACTTAATGTTGTCCACGTGGTTGCATCCGACTTGCGGTATTTCAGAGTTTTTGCACCGGTTGTCGAAATTTTTATGCTTCTGCTTGTAGCCCAATTCGTATTATTAGCCGTAACAGTGAGCGTTGGTGATGTGCTTCCCGTTGCGGGGGTTGACGCCGTGCCGAAATCAAGACAAACGTTTTTGTAATCCGAAGCTCCCGTTGTAGCATAAACTGCTTTTACATGAAGATACCACTTGCCATTGCTTGTGCCACTACCCGGTTCTTTACGAATGGATAGCGAAAGCCCTGATTTTTTTGCGGTGGTAAGCTCTGATGATGAAAGTTCCACCCAACCTGTTGTCGGTGCAGTCGTTGAATCCGACCATGCGTAACTCATTCCCGTGGTTTTTGTCTGATCCGCATCAACTTTAATCGTTGCTTTGCCCGTGCCATTGGTAATTCCGTTTCCCGTAACGGTGAATTTCGGAACGGATGTGTCAACGGTTGCAGTTGTGGTACCCGTGCCGCTTGTTGTCGCCTTTGTAGTTGTAACGTCGCACATATCCTTGATATAACTTGGATTTGTAAATCCGTTTACAGTGAGTTTTCCACTTGCGTTATTCGCTACAGTCCCCTTAAAATAGAGAACGTTTGTATTCGCTCCTCCAACATAAGAGGCCGTTCCCCATGATGTGTTCACCTTAACACTTGAAAGAGTGCCACTGTTCGTGCTATCTACAATTTCGTCAAAAATTAACGAAACTATAAATGAATCTCCAATCTTGTAAGTACCTCCTGCCATAGGAGCAACTGCCACAAGCTGGGGTTCAATAGGGTCGTAAATCATAGTGTAATCGTTATAGCTGTTCATGTACCAGATATCTTCGCCGCTACCGGCTGACGAGAACCAGACATGAGCGGTATCGTTAATGTCAAACAATATGTATTTGTTGTTTTCGACTCTTCTACCGCTTGCTGCATTCGTTCCGTTTACCGCAGAAATCTGTGTTCCGGTCATAGCCGGAAGATTCAATGCGCCATCAGGCTTAGTTGTACCTGAACCCGTCTCCCATGTGGCGGTAAAGTAAGCACTGCCAAACTTGCTGTCGTCTATCGGTATTGCCGACTTGCTTCTGATCGTAGAAGGACCACAACTATTCGGGGCGTGATTTCCCATCCACGCAAGCTGGTATCCATTTTCTTTTTCTTTAAAATTAAAGTATGCTCTGTAATAAAATCCGGATGCCGTCGCCTTTAAATAGGATGAGTCAATGGCTTTGTTTACATTGAAATTTATCTGATTGGTATTTTTTCCTCTGCTATTTTGAAAATATATTTTCCAGTCTCCGGTACCTGACTGGTCAGCAACCCACTTGTTGCTGTCTGTAATGGTTACGGCTCTTTCCGTCTCATTGTACACAGTTCTGTCCACCGTATATCCGCTAACTTTTTTCAATGTCCTCGTTGCATTTGCAGGACTTCCAAGGGCTCCGCCACCCGTTATGCGGTAGATTTCCACCGAATAGGTACGGTCTGCGTTACTATAAGCAGTGGCTGGCTTGCCACTATACGGTGCGTTTGTTGTCTTTTCGCTTATTGTTATGGTTTTTGATGTTTCTCCTTCTTTAAAGGTCAATGTGCCATTTTTGTGTGTAAAGTGCGTGCCGCCTACCGCCGAACCATTTACCGTGCGGAAATAGACAGTCTGGCTGCCCTCGCTGCCGCCGCTTCTTGTCACCGTAAAGGTATTGCTACCATTGTTTTTTATTGTAAAAGTACCGTATGCGGGTAGGCCCAGCCCTATTGTGATCTCCTCGCTGTAATAAGTAACTCCGCCTGCGGTAATATACGCTCTTGCATAATATTTTACACCCTTTTGCAGATTATTCGCCGTAACGGAAATTTTGTCTCCCGCCTTACCTGCTATGGTCGTCGTTGTTGCTTTTCCGTTATTTACGGTAAGGCTCGGTGAGTTCATAACGCCCCAAACAAAGCCACTTTCTGTAACTGCATCAGTGCCGGGATTGTTCAACGTAGAGGTGAGATTTTTTGTATCTTTCGTGAAAACCGGTGTCGAAATATCCACATAAGAAGAAACGTAAACTGAGCAGATCTTTGTAGTGGTATTTCCTGCCTTATCCGTGACTTTTACCGTAGCATTTTTATTCCCCGGTGTTTTAGTAAAGTCTGCTGGTAAAGTCACAGTAACCGTACATTCTGAAGCAGGCTCATTATCCGTGATAGTGAGCGCAGCCCGCACCGCGTCTTTCACAGCCTCATCGGAGTCTCCCGTCATAACCTGAGTAGGCGTATAGCCAACATTCGGTGCCTGGCTATCTTTCCACTGAGCTAAAAGCCTCGTTGATTTCGTAGGAGTAAAGCTCTGTCCTGCCGCATATGTCGTGCCGGTTTCAGCATCTTTCCAGTTTACAAACGAATAACCGGCGCGGGTTGGTTTTTGGGTAGATATTTTGATGCTTTCTCCCTTCCAAGTCGCCTGAGTGGAAGGAATATTACCTGCATTTTCGTTGTTTCCATCATAGCGTACAGCCAGCGGACATTGAAAATTCGCCGTAATGGAATTTCCCTCGCTGTCTGAAACAACAAATTTTACCTTGTCAGGAGTAGTAAACTTAACTGTATAACTTCCGTGGTCTAAAATCTTGCTTTTATTTCCGTCATATGTAATCGTTACTGTGTAATCCTTTGAATTTCCCGAACCTTGCTTTTCAATATCATTCAATGACGCCGATATATCTCCGGAGGTAATACTTTCCTTCTCATAGTTATAAGCGTAGTATGGCCCGCAGTTTTGTGCTCCGCCATATCCGCAAAAATAACGGTATCCCGTAGGAGTTCCGGAATTCGGAACCTCATAAAGTCCTCCGACTACACAGTTATCAAAATCCTTGCCCGGTGTAACTACGTCCACATAAACCTTTACCTTGGCATTTGTTCCATACTTGTTTTTTATGTAGTGGGCGGATCTGTTTGTCACATCCGTCGCCTTTAAGATTGCTCCTGCTCCAAGCGCGGACACACCATCGTCATAATTGAAAATGCCGTTTAAAAATGCATAAGTCTGACCTGTCGTAAAGGACTTTGTTTCCACAAAGCTGTGGTAAATGAAGGCTTCTCCGCTGCCGTCTATTCTTTTCAAAACTATAGGTGAAGATACCTCCGCCCCACGGACAGCAAATCCAGTTTCCCTTAGTTAAAGATATGACCCCTCATTATCAGTCTACTTTTCCAATAAATCGGTAGTATATCTCTATTTCCTGTATTCTTTCGTTATCCTCATTCGTTGTTGCTTCGTGAATAAGGATTTTTTCTATCATTGCATTTAACAACGGTGCTGTCAGTTCCTTTGGTACGGAATACTCCTTAATTAACTCAATCCACTTTTCAGCACCTATCATATCCTGTTCCATTTTACTTAATTCTTCTCTTAGGTTGGTTATCTGCTGTTCCAGTTCTATCTGTTCTTTTTGATATTTCCCCGACAGCATGATGAAGTTTCGTTCCGTTATCTTCTCACAGGCTCTATCTTCATACATTTTCGTAAACAAGCGGTCAATCTCATTTTGTCGGTTCTCGGCTTTCTTCAAGGCACTTGCCTTTTTCTTCTTTTCCCGTATTCGCTCTGCATTCCCAGCCTTTTGTATCTTATTCAACACCTTTTCTTCGTCTTGCTGTACTGCCTTAGCCCAATACTGCAATCGTTCCAATACGGCTTGATACAACACATCATAACGGATATAGTGCATAGAACAAGTACCTTTGCCAAACTGTCCGTAGTAACTGCAAGCATAATAACTGTATGGCGTTTTATTTGCCTTATTTGTCGCAAACCGCATAGACCAGCCACAATCCGCACACTTGACAAGCCCTGCAAATATCGGCGTTGCTTTTTCCTTTGTCTGTCTACGCCTTGATTTTATCTGTTCCTGCACACGATAGAACACTTCTTTGTCAATAATCGGTTCGTGGGTATTTTCTACTCGAAACCATTCACTTTCGGGCTTACGCACTTTTTTCTTGCTCTTGAATGAAACTGTTGATTGTCGATTATGAACGCTGTTTCCGATATAGACTTCACTTTTTAAAATTGCCTTGACATGAGCAATCGTCCACTCATAACGCTTGCTTTCGGGCTTTCCCTCAAAGATATGTGCAAAAGTACCGTACTTTGTGAAATTCAGCCAAGACGCTGTCGGAACTTTTTCTTCTCGCAGTACCTTTGTGATTTTTGCACTACCGTAACCTTGATAGGCTAGGGAGAAGATTTTTTCAACAATCCATTTTGTTTCCTCATCAACCAGCAGTTTTCCTTTGATGTCGGGGTGTTTCTTATATCCTAACGGAGCATAAGCCCCATAATACGCACCCTCTGCAAATTTTGTCTTAAATGCCGATTTCACTTTACGGCTTGTATCTCTTGCCACCCATTCATTGATGATATTTTTAAATGGTGCAATCTCACTTTCGCCTTTTTCGCTGTCTACCCCGTCGTCAATCGCTATGTAACGGACATTATGGCTGGGAAAATACAATTCTGTATATTGTCCTGTCATAATATAATTTCTGCCAAGTCGGGAAAGGTCTTTCGTTACAACACAGTTGATTTTTCCTGCCTCTATATCTTCAATCATTCTTTGAAAACTCGGTCTTTCAAAATTTGTTCCCGACCAGCCGTCATCAATATACTCATCAATCACATTCAAATGATGTTCTTTTGCATATAGACGCAATATACTTCTTTGTGTGGTAATGCTGGAACTTTCGCCCTGTAATTCATCATCTCGGC
>OGCO01000088.1_pt1 | contig 140330 bp, 153 predicted proteins | sample 1570171 | NCBI WGS metagenome assembly OGCO01 (sample SAMEA4370583, study PRJEB24528) | human gut metagenome
TACAAACATGGGGAATTCTCTATCATGTATTTTCCGACAACAAATTTACGCGACCGACGAATTAATATATTCTTGAAACAGTTAGAATATTACAGTAAAATATGATTACAGTGTTCCAAAATCCTAACCACTTGCGCTTGCACAAAGGTGGGAAAAATACTTTGTAATCATAATTTGGGAAATACAGACAAAAAATCAAATTAAAAAACTTAGATATAAATAGAACAGAGGATATATATAAATATGAAAAAAATCACTTTAGGAATTTTAGCACACGTTGATAGTGGTAAAACTACTTTATCGGAAGCTTTTTTATATGCAACAGGAAAAATAAGAAAGTTAGGTCGTGTGGACCATAAAGATGCTTTTTTAGACAACTTTGATTTAGAAAAACAAAGAGGAATAACCATTTTTTCTAAACAGGCTGAACTTGAATATGCAGACACAAAAATCACATTATTAGATACACCGGGACATGTGGACTTTTCTGCTGAAATGGAAAGAACTTTACAGGTTTTGGATTACGCGGTTTTGGTTGTAAGCGGAAGTGAAGGTGTTCAGGGGCATACCGAAACTTTATGGAAATTATTAAATAAGTATAATATTCCAACATTTATTTTTGTAAATAAGATGGATATACCGGGAACTAACAAGGAGTTTGCCTTAACCAATATAAGGAACAAATTTGGGGATGGTGTAATTGATCTTTCAGTGGAAGAAAAAGATATGGAAGCCATTGCAGTTTGTGACGAGGATGTACTTGAAATATATATGGAATCAGGCGAAATTTCAGATGAAACTATTGCTGACTTAGTTTATGAAAGAAAGCTTTTCCCATGTTATTTTGGTTCAGCATTAAAGAATGAAGGTATTGATAAGTTACTTGATGGAATTAACAGATATTCTTTTGAACCTGTTTATCATGAAGAATTCGGGGCAAAGGTTTTTAAGATAGTTAAAGAAAACGGCGTAAGATTAACTTATATGAAAATAACAGGTGGCTTCATAAAAGTTAAGGATATACTTGGTGGAATTACAGATGGAAATCAGTGGTCGGAAAAGATTAATGACATAAGAGTTTATTCAGGAGAAAAGTTTAAGAGTATTAGTGAGGCAGATGCCGGATGTATCTGTGCAATTTCAGGTCTTAATAATACATATCCGGGACAGGGACTTGGCTTTGAAATGCAGTCTGAGAGTCCCAATCTTCAGCCTGTACTTTCATACCAGATTATTATACCTGAAAATGTAAATATTAATCAGGCTTATAAGATGTTAAAAGAGTTAGAAGAAGAGGATCCTACTTTAAGTTTAAAATGGAATGAAGAAACTAAAGAAATAATAGCCAACGTTATGTGGCCTATTCAGATTCAGGTGCTAAAACATATTATAAAAGAACGTTTCGATATGGATGTTGAGTTTGGAACAGGCTCTATTTTGTACAAAGAAACTATAAATAACATAGTGGAAGGTGTAGGACATTTTGAGCCGCTTAAACATTATGCGGAAGTTCATTTATTAATGGAACCGGGACAGCTTGGAAGTGGAATTACATTTGAATCTAATTTAAATGAAAGTCTTTTAAGTCGTAACTGGCAGAGACTTATTATGACACATTTGGCAGAGAAGGAACATAAAGGTGTTTTAACAGGTTCGCCTATAACAGACATTCATTTTACTCTTGTAGCAGGAAAGGCTCATCTTAAGCATACGGAAGGTGGAGATTTTAGAGAGGCAACATATAGAGCTATAAGGCAGGGATTGAAGAAGGCAGAGTCAGTATTGCTTGAACCGTATTATAATTTTACTTTGAAAATTCCTTCAGAAAATATAGGCAGGGCAATGACAGACATTGATCAAATGAGTGGCAATATTAATCAGCCTGAAACAGAAGGAGAAATGAGTGTAATAACAGGCTTTGCACCTGCTGCAACAATTGGGGATTACATTAATACTGTTAATGAATATACTCATGGAACCGGGACATTGTCTCTTGATTACAAAGGATATGGCCCGTGCCACAACAGTGAGGAAATAATAGCTGAAAAAGCCTATGACAGTGAGGCAGATATTGCAAATCCTACAGGTTCGGTTTTTTGTTCGCATGGTGCAGGATTTGTTGTTCCGTGGGATCAGGTTGAACAATATATGCATGTGAAAACAGATTCTAAAAATGGTGAAATGTATGATATTGAAAATGTACCTGTAATAAGAAGCGCAAGCAATACATACAGAGATTCCTATGCAACAGATAAGGAATTAGAAGAAATCTTTGAAAAAACATTCGGACCAATAAAAAGAAAGAAGTATACTGAGAAAAAAGTAAGACAGTATAGTGAAAATAAACAAAAAGCCACACATAAAAAAGTCTTACCTCAGTGTCTTTTAGTAGATGGTTATAATATTGTTTTTGCATGGGATGAATTAAAGGAAATTGCAAAAACAAACATTGATGGAGCAAGAGACAGACTTTTAGATATAATGTGCAATTATCAGGGGTATAAAGGTAATACAGTTATTGTTGTTTTTGATGCTTATAATGTAAAAAAACATGCAGAAACTGTTTCGAAATATCATAATATCTATGTAGTATATACTAAAGAGGCTGAAACAGCAGATATGTATATAGCAAAAACAACTCACAAACTTGCCAATAAGTTTCAGGTTACAGTTGCAACGTCAGATGCTTTAGAACAGCTCATAATAATGGGACATGGGGCACTTAGAATGTCGGCGTCTAACTTTAAGGAAGAAGTGGACAATGTAAATAAAGCAATTTCAGAACAAATAAATAAAACCAGTCGATTGGAAAATTATGTTTTAAAATAATTAAAAATAAGAGGCTTTATCACTAATTATGATAACAAAAGGATTGTTATATCAGTAGTGCTAAAGCCTCTTATTTTAAAGATTGTATTTACGTAACATATAACTGATTTGTAGCACATATGCAAGCATTTGTGGACCAGCCATTAGCTGGCCATACCATGGTTTTCCATAGTCTTTTGGACTGTTTATAAATTTAATTAGTTTGTTGTAATCAATATATTTCTGTAATTTATTATTAGATTTATATTCTTCAATAACCATAGTTCCGAGAAGTTTTTCGTAAGTCGGATCATAGGTTTTAGGATATGGGCTTTTTTTTCGGTAAAGAATTTCAGGTGGAAGATATTTTTTCCCACATTCAACAAGAAGACTTTTTACCTGATTATTATAACATTTGTATTCCCATGGAACATTAAAAACATATTCCAGTATGCGGTAATCTGCGAAAGGAACTCTTGCTTCAAGTCCTGAATACATACTGCATCTGTCCATTCTATTTAAAAGAGTCATCATAAACCAACGGATGTTTAACCAGGAAATCTTTCTACGGTTGTATTCAGTTATGGTTTCGCCGTCTGTATGAGGGCATTGGTTAATTGAAGTCTCATAAGCGTCATCAACATATTCTTTTAATGGCAGTGAATTAATGAAATCATCTTTAAACAAAACAATTCTAGGGCTTAAATCGTAAGACCATGGAAATGTGTTTTGCATATACATTTCTTTCCTGTGAAACCACGGATAGCCACCGAATATTTCATCGGCACATTCTCCGGTTAAAGTTACACGGCATTCTTTAGAAACAAGATTACAGAAATAAAGCATGGATGATTCAACATCAGCCATATTTGGAATATCTCTTGCATCAACTGCTTTAAAAAGACAATCAATTTGATTAGAATTATTGCATTCTAAATATTTATGTTTACTATTTATGTGGTTAACCATAATATCCACGAAAGGTTTATCCCTTGAAATTTGAAAAGCATTAGACTTAAAATTAATATCATTGTCTACAAAGTCAAAAGAGTAAGTATTTAAATTCTTATCAGGCAGGTTATCCTGCACAATGGCAGAAACAAGACTTGAATCTAATCCACCTGATAAAAAAGTACAAATAGGAATATCTGAAACCATTTGCTTTTGTATGCTGTCAGTTATAAGATAGCTGCATTTATCTACAGTAGTATTATAGTCGTCAATATGTGGCTTTGCTTTAAGCTTCCAATAACATAAATCTTTAACTTTAACATTATGATGGTAGTCAGTTGTTACAGTTAGATAATGTCCCGGCAGAACTTCCTTAATATCTTTAAAAACTCCGTTTCCAAGAGTATGAGCAGGACCTAACCCGATTATTTCACACCAACTATCGGAATTTATCATAGGTTTAATACCATAAGCGAAAATTCCTTTAGGCTCAGATGAAAAAACAAATTCCCTATTATTATGGTAGTAGAACAATGGTTTTACTCCAATGTGATCTCTAACAACAATCGCTGTGTCATTGTCATAGATTACAAAGGAGAAAATACCATTTAATTCCTTGAAAATATCTGTTCCAAAAACTAAATAGCAGTATAGGATTATTTCTGTGTCACCGGTTGTTTCAAAACTAATATTAAAAGAAGATAACATTTTACGTAAATAATCAGTATTGTATATTTCGCCATTATAAACAATTGTAGCTTTGTGATTTTTGTAAGCCCGTGTCATTGGCTGATGTCCGCCTTTAATGTCACGGATTGAAAGCCTTGAATGGGCAAAACCTACAAAACCACCAATAATATTATTTGGAAACTCTGTTTTATCAGAGAACCCATTGTTGTTAAGAAAACCTGAAAGATAAATATTGTCATCATCAGGCCCCCTGTGTTTTATGGCATTTTTCATTTTTTCTAGTTTGTTTTTGAGAAAATAGTAAGTCTGTTCGTTTGAAATGTTATATTTAGTCTGAAAAAAACCTGCAATTCCGCACATAAAAAACTCCATTCTACAATTTAATTAGGGTAAATAATATTTGTAAGAATACTTATAAAAAATTACAAAATTGTTACGTGTGGACTTTTAATTACCGGTTGAATCTGTCTGCCCCCAAGGGCCTTTTCAATTGTATCTTCAATTAAGTCCACATGAGCAATCATTGAATTAGGTTTGGATAAATAATTATCCTGACCGAAAGGAACAAAAAATATATTTTTGGTATTAAGTAGAATACCGATATTTTTCAAATTCATACCTAATGCATCATTGGTACTTAAAAAAATAACCAAAGGTCGGTTGTTTCTTAAATGAGCCTTGGCAGCCATAAGCACAGGAGTGTCAGAAATGCCATTGGCAAGTTTAGACAGGGTATTTCCTGTACACGGTGCAATAATAAGAAGGTCTAGCATAGATTTTGGACCTATAGGTTCTGCATCGGGAATTGTGGTTATAGGCGGTTTTCCACTTATTTCTTCAGCAAGTTTCAGAAAATCTTTACATTTACCAAAACGGCTGTCAGTAGAAGAGGCGTTGTCTGAAAAAATAGTAAACAGATTAGTCTGTGTATCGGCAAGCCGTCTTAATTCTTCAAAAACTTTTTTGTAGGTACAGTATGAACCTGTAATGCCTACGCCAATGTTTTTATCCTTAAAGTTGTGTGCCATTTTCCCCAGTCCTTTCTAAATAAGAAATAATACTTTTTGCAATTAATTCCCCGGCACTTTTAGGAGCAGTTTTCCCGGGAAGTCCGGGGCATGTAACAAGGGATAATCTATATTTTTTAACAAGTTCATTGTTTATTCCATAAGGTTTTGACGCAACTTCAAAAAGAACACAGTCTTTTTTTACTAAGCTTAAAAGATTCTCAGTCAAAACTTCACAAGGAACAGTGTTAATTATTATGTCAAAGTCACTAATACATTCAATCAGATTATCAAAAGTGGAAGTATTTAATCCGTAAGAAGAGGCCTGGCACAAATGAATTGGAGTGTGGTCATAAATAGTTACACACACGTTTAACGCCTTTAATTTAAGTGCAGTGTTTATGCCACACCTGCCAAAACCTATAATCAAAGCTTTAGCTGTATCAAGTGCAAAAGGGGTATTATTTATTATATTGCTAATTAATCCTTCAGCCGTTAGCATTGCGTTGGACCAGACAACTTTTTCATCTTTAAGAAAATCAAAATAGTTAATATTTTTCTTTTTAAGAGAAGTTGTTACATCGCTTGAAATATTTCCGGCAAAAACTGTTTGCCCTGGCTTTAATAAAGCAATAAAAGTGCTTATTGGAAAACTGGAATATAAATCACAGTTTAAATACAAACTATCTTTGGAAAAAGGAGTGCCACATAAAATGTAAGCATCTTCATTAAAATCAAAATTGTTTTTTATATAGGAACAAAATCCATTATTATTTAAGTAGGAATTTGCATATATTTGTCTTTTGTCACCGGATAATACAGCTATATTTTTCATAATCGCCTCCTCTTACAATAAAATATGCATTGCAGAAGAAATTGTGACTTACTTCTTTTTATTTTTTAAGAGAAATGATATACTTGTAGATGTTATTATTTTTGCGAAAGATAAGGCAGAAAATCAGAAGAAATTTTGCAAAAAAAAAATGGAGGAAAATATGGAAAAAAATAAAATCAAAAAAATAGCGTTAATTTTTAATATTTTACAGGTAATTGCACTTGCAGTATTTGAGGTAGTGCTTTTCAGACTTGTATCATACAAAAATAAACTAATATTAGATTATGTACCTGCTAAATATTTTATAATCTTAGAAGTTGTTCTTGTGGCAATAACTATTATTCCTTTTTTAATAAGAAAGGGAAAGAAAACATCAATTATTTCTATGGTTATATCTATATTAATGGCAATAGTGTTATTTGCAACTTCAATTTTGGGAGTGGTTTATGATAAGGATATTAAAAATGTTTTAAACAAGGCAGATCAGACCATAGATGATGTGGTAGAAAACTCTAAACTTTCAACTGAGGAATATGGTGTATATATTCTAAAGAGTGATAAGGCAGAAGAACTAAAGGATATTGAAAATTATAATTTAGGATATAACCTATCTTATGCAAAAGACGAAACAGATTCAGTATTAAAAAACGTTCTCGCAAAAGCTAACAATAAGCTTATTGCCAATGAATATGACGATTTACTTAAAATGGCAGATGAACTTTTGAATACTGAAAAAACTGCATTTATTTTTAATCAGGCAATGTTAGATCTTATTGAAAATGCAGGCGATGATACAAATGATGGTAAGAATAATGGAATTTATAAAAACTTTACCAACAAGATTAAATGTATTTATGTAGTAAATGTAAAAACTGCCGTAAAGGAATATGGTGGAGATAAGAATGTTACAAAAGAATGCTTTAATGTGTATATTAGCGGTATAGACACAGAAGGGGATGTAACAGCAAAGAGTAGAAGTGATGTTAATATTATAATGTCAATTAATCCTGTTACACATCAGGTATTGTTACTTTCGACACCTAGAGATTATTATGTGCCATTATCCATTTCTAATGGAGTAAAGGACAAACTTACTCATGCAGGAAATTATGGAATAAATGTCTCAATGGATACTCTTGAAATGCTTTATGATATTAAGCTGGATTATTTTATTCGATTAAACTTTACAGGCTTTGTAGATATTATTGATGCTCTTGGAGGCATTGATGTTGTGTCAGATTATTCTTTCTCAACACATGGATATAGCTATAGTGAAGGATTAAACAGTAATTTAAGTGGTATTCAGGCATTGTGGTTTGCAAGAGAAAGACATGCGTTTGCAGAGGGCGATAAACAAAGAGGACGTGATCAGATGAAAGTTATTGAGGCAGTTATTAAGAAAGCCCAGTCATCAGCGTTGCTTAACAATTATGATGAGATTTTTGCAAATATAAGCAAGAGTTTCCAAACTAATATGCCTAAAAAAGACATTAAGGCTCTTGTAAAATATCAGCTTAATGAAACACCTAATTGGAAAGTTGTTTCTACAAGTGTTACAGGAACAGGAAGATCAGATGTAACATATTCAGTTCCAAATTCAAGAGCATATGTAATGGATCCTGATGCAAATTCTGTAAATGAAGCAAAGAAGTTATTACAGAAGATTCAGAATAACAAAAAAATAAAAGTTAAAACAACAACTGAATAATAAAAGTTGTTTTTGGAATCAAATATTAGCCCCCCTTTTTATAATATTTGATTTATAAAGGTACTATAGATTTATGTTTTGCTAGAAACATAGCGCAGGAGGAAAAATATGAATAAGGATTACATTGAAAACTTTGACGATTTTAGTGATAAAGAAGAAATCAAATTGATTTCAACTAAAGCTAATACACTTAAAGTTTTGGAAGAAAGAATTACTAAGGCTAAAGTTGAGCCTATGCTAATTATTATTGCCCGGGATTATCGTATGAATAAAAGCGAGATGGCAAACGAAATCAGTAAGACTTTCAAAGGCGAAAAGATAGTTATCAGAAGTTCATCAACCAATGAAGACTGTCTGAAAAAATCTAATGCAGGCCATTATACAAGTGTATTGGATGTGGATTCATCTGATACTTCAAATATAATAAGCGCTATTGATATTGTGTTGGAATCTTATTTTTCTGATATGGATGATATATCAGAACAGCAGGTTTTAATACAGCACCAGGCAGTTGACGTGGCATATTGTGGTGTTTTGTTTACCTATGATATTCAGGGACAAAGACCATATTATCTTATTAATTATGATGACACCGGTTCCACAGATTTAGTAACAAGTGGTAGGGGTGGAAAGACATTATGGATTGCCAGAAATATTGAACTTTCACAGCTTGAAGAGCAGTGGAGAAATCTTATTGTTGCAATAGATGAAATTGAGAATATTTTTAAGATTCCCCTTGATATTGAGTTTGCGGTAAATAAGAATAATGAAGTTATCATTTTTCAGGCAAGACCTTTGGTTGCCAATTTCTCGAATATTAAGAATGTTCATGGAACTATTAAGAATTTTTATGGAAAAATAGAAGATTTAAAATGTGAATATAAAGATATAAAAAGCGTAATTGATGGTAAAAATATGATGTTTTCCGATATGGCTTTTTGGAATCCTTCTGAGATTATAGGTACAAGTCCACGTACTTTGGACTATTCATTGTACAGATATATTATTACTTCAGAAGCTTGGAACCAGGGACTTGTTCCGATGGGATACAGACAGCTTAATGATGAGTTAATGTATCAGATAGGAATTAAGCCATACATTAGTCTTGATTATTCTTTTTATTCATTAACACCTTCAAAGATAGACGAAAAACTTGCCACAAAACTTGTGGAATTCTATAAGAAGAAGCTGAAAAAGGATACAACGGCACATGATAAAATTGAGTTTGAAATTGTTTATTCAAACTTTGATTTTAACACTGAAAACAGAACAAAAGAATTGCTGGATAACGGTTTTTCAAAAGAAGAAAGACAGCAGATTTTAGAGTCATTAAAAGAACTTACGGTAACAAACATTAAGAATCATAAACAGATTTCAGAAAGTGATAATGAAGACATTAAACACTTAGAAAAAACCCGTAAACACATTGTTGAAAACGATATGGAATCAGAGGATGTTAACAAGATAGTTGAAGATATTCTGGAACTTTTGGAAGATATTAGAATTTATGGAACACCTCAGTTTACAAGACAGGCAAGAATGGCATTTATTGCAAGAGCTTTTTGCAGTTCATTAGTTGATTCAGGATGGTTTACAAAGAATGAAATAGATCAGTTTATGAAATCTATTGCAACTGTATCTTCTAAGTTTGAACAGGATTATCAGAAGTTCTCAGTTGGGAAAATGAGCCGAAATGAATTTAACAATAAATACGGACATTTAAGAAGCGGCACTTATGATATTAGAACAGATAGTTATAACCAGATGGTTTTCAGACCGGCAGTAGGTCATAATAAAGTTCAAAAAGTTAAAGAAGAATTTGAAGGACTTAACAGCGAAAAACTTGAAGAAGCTTTAAAATCAATAGGTTTAGATGTTACACCTAAAGATTTTAATCTGTTTTTAAGAACTTCAATTGAAGGCAGAGAATTCTTTAAGTTTGAATTTACTAAGTCACTAAGTTTAGTACTTGATTTAATACAGATGTTAGGGAAACTCCTTGACATTGACAGAAAAGATTTATCATGGATTTCAGCTTATGATTTTAAAGAATGTTTTTACTTGAACAATGAACAAATGGGTAAAAAGTTAAATGCTATTATTGTTAATAATAAAAAGCATTATGATAAATATTTAAATGCTATTTTGCCTGATGTTATTCTTGATATTACAAGTGTTTCTGTTATTCCTGTTAATGAGGCACGTCCTAACTTTATTACCTCTAAAAAGGTTGAAGGTGAAGTTGTTAATCTTGAACTTGAAACAGATGAAGACCTTATGGACAAGATTGTTATGATTCCTAAAGCTGATCCGGGATATGAATGGATTTTTACAAAGGGAATCAAAGGCTTTATTACAAAGTATGGCGGTGTGGCATCACACATGGCAATACGTTGCGCTGAATTTGAAATTCCCGCAGCAATTGGATGTGGTGAGAAGATTTACGATTATGCGTCAAAAATCAACTATATGGAACTTGATTGTGCTAACGGTATAATTAAAGAAGGTTTACAATGTGAGGATTTAAGAGCACTTATTACCCAGCGTGAAGGTGTAAATCAGTATGGAGATCCTACAGATGTATTGGAAGCAGCATATATAAGGTTCTATGAGCTACTTGGTTTTATTCCACAGCCTGCTTCTAACCACGTTAAAAACGTCGGCAAGCTATTTGAACGTCAGTGTGATTTATTAATTGTAGCCGGTGGAGGTGCTCTTCCTGTGAAATATTATGACAGACCTCATAATGAAGAACTACAGCCATACAGAGATGTAATGGAAGAAAAACTTATAAAACATTGTATTGGGGAAGGTATTCCTATTATTGCAACCTGTAGGGGAATGCAGTATATGAATGTTTTGTTTGGAGGAAAATTATTGTATCATCCTGAATTAAAGGTTGAGAGACCACGTTCAGTAGACCATGAGGTTTATCTTGTTGAAGAAGACAGAACAATATGGGTTAATAATTTCCATAAAGATGTTATTCCGATAGATGGGCTGGCATCTTGTTTTAAACCACTTGCAATTGACAGGGAAAATCAGACAATTGAAGCTTTCGGTTCTGATGAGATGAAAGTTTTGGCATTGCAGTGGCATCCTGAAAGAAAATTTGAAACAGCAAATGCTTTGGAAGAAACAAGAAAGTTAGTTGTTAATTTTATTCAAAAACACATTAAATAGTATTTTATTCAGATTATATTTTGATATTTTTAAAGCTCCATTTGAAAAAGTGGGGCTTTTGTAATATATTTACATAAAAGCGATTAAAAATGAAAGATTGGAGAATTTATGGAAGAAAAATTAAAATACTGGAGTAAAAGATATAAATTAAAAGATTTAGTAATATGTGGATATCAGGGAGGATATCCTATGATACAGTTTAAAAGAGAAGAGGATATGAGTGTTCCACATATGTCAAAATATGAGATTAATAAAGTTTTGCGAAGCGCTGAAATGAAAGGTGGAGTAAGACTTGGTGTAGCATTTAACCTTAGAAGAACTGCTTTTTTACTTGTTAATGAAGATACTATTGTAATATGTGGTCATGAATATGTTTTAGATGTTATTCTTGAAAAATTATTTGGATAGAAAATCGACAAAAAGGTTAAAAAAATATTGCATAAGACATATGAATGTAACATATTTGTAACATTCTCTTGACATTCTGTAACAGTTGGTGTATATTTATACTCGCAAGCCACAAAAGTGGAAAGAAAAGGAGTATAGATATGAGAAAAATAAGACTCATTGCTGAGGCTGTTTGTCTAATCACATCAATGACAATTACACCTGTTGTAACGTCAGTTGAGAAGAATGACAGTATGGTAGTGGAAACTGTAGCAGAAGCTAGTCAGACACCGGTACTTAAATCAGCAAATGTGATACCAATCTTACAATCAGAAGATACTACTAATTCTCTTAAACTTAAAGGTCTTGATAATGATCAGGTTAATACAGAGATTGTAAAAGAAACAATTGGAGGTTCAGCATTTATTTTGAAAGCATCTGAAGATGATGCGAATGAAACTTCAGAAGAAACAAACAAACTTGAGAATGAAAACAAATCCAATAATAAGGATGCAAACAATAAAAAGTCTAAGAAAGACGGAAAGAAATCTAAAAAGAAGAAGTCTAAGAAGAAATCTTCTTCAAAATCTAAATCAAAATATAAAAGTCTTGGAACTTTTAAAATAACAGGTTATTGCTCATGTGCAGCATGCTGTGGGAAGACAACAGGTATTACGGCATCAGGAACAAGAGCAACAGCAGGCAGAACAATTGCTGCTGACACTTCAAGATTTCCTTTTGGAACAAAGTTGAAGTTCAATGGAAACACTTACACAGTTGAAGACAGAGGTGGAGCAATTAGAGGAAACAGAATTGACCTTTATTTCAGTTCACATAGTGAAGCTCTTGCCTGGGGTGTAAGATATATGGAAGTTTTAGTAGAAAAATAAATTAGTAGTTAAAAGATAAACTTTTATAAGATGTAATATTCGTATAAAGTTAAAATTAAAGAGAATTAAAAGTTAATAAAAGAGGTTTTACTTTAAAGTGAGTTTGGCTTTGGGTAAAGCTTCTTTTTGCATTACATTATTATTTCAGGCAAACATATTGAAAAAACAGCATATTTATTGTATAATTCAATAATTGTGAAAAAATATAATTAACCCGGAGGCTAAAATGGAATTAGAAAACGAAAAGATTGAATCAAAAAATTTTATAGAATTAATAATTGATAAAGATTTAGAGGAAGGAAGATTTGACCATGTGCAGACTAGATTTCCACCAGAGCCTAACGGTTATCTTCATATAGGACATGCTAAATCTATTCTTTTAAACTATGGTTTAGCAAAGAAGTACAATGGAAAGTTTAATATGAGATTTGATGATACTAATCCTACTAAAGAGAAGGAAGAGTTCGTGGAATCAATTTTAAAAGATATTAAGTGGCTTGGTGCTGATTGGGAAGACAGATTATTCTTTGCTTCAAATTATTTTGAGCAGATGTATGAAGCAGCTATTAAGTTAATTAAGAAAGGTAAAGCATATGTTTGTGACCTTTCTCCTGAAGAAATCAGAGAATACCGTGGTACATTAACTGAGCCGGGTAAGGATAGTCCATACAGAAACAGATCTGTAGAAGAGAACTTAGAGTTATTTGATAACATGAAAAAGGGTGTTTATAAAGACGGTGAAAAAGTATTAAGAGCTAAGATTGATATGACATCACCTAACATTAACATGAGAGATCCAATTATCTATAGAGTTGCTCATATGACACATCATAAAACAGGAGATAAATGGTGCATCTATCCAATGTACGATTTTGCTCATCCAATAGAAGATGCTATTGAGGGGGTAACACATTCTATTTGTACATTAGAGTTTGAAGATCATAGACCTTTGTATGACTGGGTAGTTAGAGAATTGGAATATCCTAATCCACCTAGACAGATTGAGTTTGCTAAGTTATATGTAACAAATGTTGTTACAGGAAAAAGATATATTAAGAAATTAGTTGAAGACGGAATAGTTGACGGATGGGATGACCCAAGACTTGTTTCTATTGCAGCATTGAGAAGACGTGGATTTACTCCTGAGTCAATTAAGATGTTTGTTGACTTATGTGGAATTTCAAAGAGCCAGAGTTCAGTTGACTATGCAATGCTTGAATATTGTATTAGAGAAGACTTGAAGGCTAAGAAACCAAGACTTATGGCTGTTCTTGATCCAATTAAGGTTATAATTGACAACTATCCTGAAGATCAGGTTGAATGGTTTGATGTGGTTAACAATGTAGAATGTCCTGAACTTGGAACAAGAAAGGTTCCTTTCTGTAAGGAGATTTACATTGATAGAGAAGATTTTATGGAAGAACCACCAAAGAAATACTTTAGATTATTCCCTGGTAACGAAGTAAGACTTATGAATGCATATTTTGTTAAATGTGTAGATTATAAGAAAGACGAAAATGGAAATGTTACAGAGATTCATTGTACTTATGATCCTAAAACAAGAAGTGGGAGTGGCTTTACAGGACGTAAAGTTAAGGGAACAATCCATTGGGTATCAGCAAGACATGGTGTTAAGTCAGAAGTCAGATTATATGAAAATATTGTTGATGAAGAAAAAGGCAAGTTAAATGAAGATGGAACACTTAACTTAAATCCTAATTCATTAACTGTATTAAAAGACTGCTATGTAGAGCCAAATATTGCAGATGTTAAGCCGGAAGACAAATTCCAGTTTGTAAGACAGGGATATTTCTGTGCAGACTTAAAAGATTATACAAAAGAGAAACCTGTATTTAACAGAATTGTTTCACTTAAAAGTTCATTTAAGCTACCTAAATAAAAAGCTTGGACAAAACCAGAGTAAATTGTAAACAGTACTGTGAATTTTGAAAAGGAGCCACACCGAGGTGTAGCTCCTTTTCAAATAAAAGAAACGTATGAAAAAAATAAAGCATCCAATTAAGAGTAGTTATTTAATTCTCATCAAATAAGTGTATTTCTATAAATCTTCAACCTCGTCTTTAAGTAGGTCATCACCTTCGCCAAGGTCTACGTCATCTTCTGTTTCAACATCTTCATTTACAGCGTCTTCGTCTACGAAATCATCTTCATTAAAATCATGTGTGTAAACTTCTTCGTAGTCATCTTTTCCAACAAATTCCGAAACAATGTCTTTTGCCTGATTTACAACATTTTTAACTTTGTCCTTTGCCATCTGAATGTTTTCTTCACCAACTTTTTCTACAAAAACGTCTTTGGCATCCATTGCTTTATCTTTGGCTTCGTCTACCTTATCCATTACCTTTTCGATATTTTCTTCACCAACTTTTTCAGTAACAATGTCTTTAACCTTATCAGTTACATCAGCAACCTTGTCAACAGCTTTATCAGTTACATCTTTAGCTTTTCTTCTGTTAAAGGTAATTGTGACTTTCTTGTTGCCATCATTGTCATTGCCGGTGTTTACCTGAAAGATTTTTTCATCATCAAAATCTTCAAAGCCTTCATTTTCGTCTTTTTTATTTTTTACATATAAAGCTCCACCAACTGCAGCACCGGCAACTGCTGCCGCACCTATTATTTTCTTAAAGAATCCCATAGCTATATCCTCCATTTCGGTAAATTGTTAAGATAATTATAATACTATTTTTAACTAAAATAAAGCAATAATACATAATTTTAGAAAAAAACATTGCCACAAATTGTTGAAATAGCAGGACAAAAATGTTAGTCTACTAAATGGTGAATAAAAACAAGTAAAAAAGAAATTTTTCAGAGAAAAATCAACTCTTTTATAAAAAATCATAAATTGAATTTTATTATAAAAGTGAGAATAAAAGTAAATTAGATAAAAATAAGAAAGGATGAAGAATGTATGGATACAAAGATTGTATTTTTTGACATTGACGGTACGATTTACAGCTATGAAAAGGGGATTCCAAAAGATACGGCAAAGGCCATTGAGCTTTTGAAGGCTAATGGGCACATACCGGTTATTTGCACAGGAAGAACAAAATGCATGATTTACCCTGATTTTATAAACTTAGGATTTGATAACATAATTGCAGGTGCAGGAACTTACTGCGAGACAAATGGAAAAGAACTTTACTATAAGAAGCTTGAGGATGCTGAAGCAAGAAGAGTTATTGACGGTTTCCTTGAATATGGATTTTTTCCATTGGCAGAAGGAAAAGAATATATTTATGTTGGAACTGATACTTCTAATCTTATTCATGCAAACGTACAGTATATGGACGTACATTATGAGAAAAATCCTAATTCAATTAAAACAGTAGAAGAAAAACATATTGAAATTTCCAAGGTAACCGGTGGCTTTCAGAATGATAGTGATATGAAAGCTTTTAGTGAAAAGTTTAAGAACGACTACTCGATTATTAACCATAACAATATGCTTCTTGAATTTATTCCAAAGGGATACAATAAAGCAGTTGGAATTGACAGACTTATTAAAGAAATAGGCATTCCAAAAGAGGACACATATGCCTTCGGAGACAGCTTTAATGACATTGATATGCTTAACTATGTTGAATACGGTTGCTTAATGGGCAATGGTAATCAGGAACTTAAAAATAAAGTAGAATACAAAACAGACAGATTTGATGAAGGTGGAATTTATAACGGCTTAAAGAAGTTTGAATTAATTTAGAAAAGAAATGGTAAACGAAAAAAATAATGGATAATACATTTGGAGAAAAAAGCAGACAAAATTTTAGAATAGAAATAGAAAACAAAAATACAATTATAAAAGAGATTACAGATTTTGACTTGGAGCAGACTTTAGAATGTGGCCAGTGCTTTAGATTTTACAAGCAGGATGAAGAAGATTATGTTGTGGTTGCTTTTAATAAGTTGCTTCATATTAAACAAAGTGGTAATCAATTAATTTTTTTTAATACTGAAAAGCCTGATGTGGAAAACATATGGATTCCATATTTTGACCTTGAAAGAGATTATAATGAAATTAAATCTTTCCTTTTAAAAAAAGATAGTAAATTAGAAGAAGCTATTAAGGAAAAGTGGGGAATACGTATTCTTAATCAGGAATTTTACGAGACATTAATATCTTTTATTATTTCCCAAAATAAACAAATACCACATATTAAGCAGTTGGTTAGAAGAATAAGTGAGGAATACGGTGAGTATTTAGGAGAAGTAAACGGTGAGAGATATTATTCTTTTCCTGATGTGAAAACTCTTGGAACAATAACTGAGGAAGCTTTTAGAGAGATGAAAACAGGGTTCAGGGCACCATATCTTTACGATGCGGCACAGAAACTTGCAACAGGTGTGATTTCCATGGAAACATTAAAAGGATTAAATGAAAATGAAACCAGAGATAAACTAATTAGCATAAAGGGCGTAGGCGAAAAAGTGGCCAACTGTGTAATGTTGTTTTCTTTAGGCTTTCGAGAAGCATTCCCAGTAGATGTTTGGATAAAGAGAATAATGGAAAGCGTTTATTTTAATGGAGAGGATACACCAAAAGACCAAATTCAGCTTTTTGCAAAAGAACAGTATGGAGAATATGGCGGTTATGCACAGCAATACCTTTTTTGTTTTGGAAGAGAAAACAAGGTTGGAACGAAGAAATAATTAGCAAAAAATATAATCAGCAACAGAATAATTTATAAAGTTTTGATGACAAAATATTAAATAATTGTAAAAAATCAGATTTACTATTGCATTAATTCCAAAAAGTGTTAATATAGTTCATAGTTGATTGGCACTCAAAGAAGATGAGTGCTAACAAAGAAATGAGACAGAATAGATGGAGGTTTTAAAATGAAATTAGTACCATTAGCAGACAGAGTAGTATTAAAACAGAGCACTCCTGAAGAAAAAACAAAGTCAGGAATAATTTTAACAAGTCAGACACAGGAAAAACCACAACAGGCAGAAGTTGTTGCAGTAGGTCCCGGTGGAGTAATTGATGGAAAAGAAGTAACAATGACAGTTAAGGTTGGAGATAAGGTTATCTTTTCAAAATATGCAGGAAATGAAGTTAAGCTAGACGAAGAAGAATTTATTATTGTAAAACAGTCTGACATTCTTGCTGTTGTTGAAGACTAATAAAGGGTTAAAGCCCTAAATTATATAACCAGTTTGGAGGTAATTTAAAATGGCTAAGGAAATTAAATATGGAGCAGAAGCCAGAAAGGCTTTAGAAGCCGGCGTAAATCAGTTGGCAGATACAGTAAAGGTTACATTAGGACCTAAAGGAAGAAATGTAGTATTGGATAAATCTTTTGGTGCACCTTTAATTACAAATGATGGTGTTACAATTGCAAAGGAAATCGAATTAGAAGATTCTTTTGAAAACATGGGCGCACAGCTTGTAAAAGAAGTTGCTACAAAGACTAACGATGTAGCAGGTGACGGTACAACAACAGCCACAGTTTTGGCTCAGGCAATGATTAATGCAGGTATGAAGAATCTTGCTGCAGGAGCTAATCCTATTATCTTAAGAAAAGGTATGAAGAAGGCTACAGATTGTGCTGTAGAAGCAATTGCTGACATGAGCAGTGTTGTAACAGGAAAAGAACAGATTGCCAAGGTTGCAGCTATTTCAGCAGGTGATGAAGAAGTTGGTAATATGGTTGCAGATGCAATGGAAAAGGTTTCTAACGACGGTGTTATTACTATTGAAGAATCAAAGACGATGAAGACTGAACTTGACCTTGTAGAAGGTATGCAGTTTGACAGAGGATATATTTCAGCATATATGGCAACAGATATGGAAAAGATGGAAGCTACACTTGATGATCCATATATTCTTATTACAGATAAGAAGATTTCAAATATTCAGGAAATCCTTCCTGTTCTTGAACAGATTGTTCAGTCAGGAGCTAAGCTTCTTATAATTGCTGAAGATGTTGAAGGTGAAGCATTAACAACATTAATCGTTAACAAGTTAAGAGGAACATTTAATGTTGTAGCTGTTAAGGCACCTGGATATGGTGACAGACGTAAAGAGATGTTAAAGGACATTGCAATCCTTACAGGTGGTCAGGTTATTTCAGAAGAATTAGGTCTTTCACTTGCAGATACTAAGATTGAAGATTTAGGTAGAGCTAAATCAGTTAAGGTTGCAAAAGAAAATACAATCATTGTTGACGGTCTTGGCAATTCAGAAGAAATTGCAGGCAGAGTTGCACAGATTAAGGCTCAACTTGAAGAAACAACATCTGAATTTGACAAAGAAAAATTACAGGAAAGACTTGCTAAGTTAGCAGGTGGTGTTGCAGTTATCAGAGTTGGTGCAGCAACAGAACCTGAAATGCAGGAAAATAAACTTAGAATGGAAGATGCTTTAAATGCTACAAGAGCTGCAGTCGAAGAAGGTATTATTGCAGGTGGTGGTTCAGCATATATCCATGCTTCTAAGAAGGTTGCTGAATTAGTAGAAAGTTTAGAAGGAGATGAGAAGACAGGTGCTTCTATTATCCTTAAAGCACTTGAAGCACCATTATTTACTATTTCACACAATGCAGGACTTGAAGGTTCAGTTATTGTAAACAAAGTTCGTGAATCAGAACCTGGTACAGGATTCGATGCATTACACGGAGAATATGTAAAAATGGTTGATGCAGGTATTCTTGATCCGGCTAAGGTTACAAGAAGTGCATTACAGAATGCTACAAGTGTTGCAAGTACATTACTTACAACAGAATCAGTTGTAGCTAATATTAAAGAAGATACACCAGCCATGCCACAAATGAATCCAGGCATGGGAATGTAATATATATTCTGATAAATAATTTAAAGGTCTACAGAATGAAATCTGTAGGCCCTTATTTTTTTGAATAACTGGAATTTTGAAAGACTTATTATCTAAAAAAGTGAGAAAAATCTAATTTAATCAAATATTTATAAAATATGGATAAAAAATATATAAATATACCAATTTAATGGTAAAAATAGCCAAAAACCATTGCCTAATATTGTACATTTAGTTTAAAAACATTTTTTTACCGTTAATTATTTGGAATAGGGTTTATACTATGGTAAAATAATTGAAACGATTTAAATTATTTTATGGGAATGAAAAAGGAGAAAATAATGAAAGGATTAAAAGATTTTAAAAAGAAATTTTTGGTTGTAACATTAGTGACAGCAGTTACTTTTTCAGGCATAAATCTGCCGGTTACAACAGTTAATGCGGCAACTGCTGTTGCTCCAAGTGTATTATCTTTTGTAGAACAGGATGATAGTACATGCACAATCAAGTGGAGTAGTGTTCAGGGAGCAACTTATAATGTTTACAAGGCTAAAAGCCGTTATGCAACATATAACAAGGTTGCTACAGTAGACACTAACTCATACACTGACACAGCATATGATGGTCAATATTATAAGGTTACATCTGTAGTTAATGGTACAGAATCGTCTATGTCACTTGCAACATCATATGAAATTGAAACATTTGGTTATAATACTAATATTTTTGAACCAACAGATAACAATTCAGAAATTCAAAGTTACATAAATAATGTTTATAAGACAACAGAATCAGGTCAGTTTGGTAGTGACAGATATGCATTTCTTTTTGCACCTGGAACATATTCTGACAGCTTAAATGTTGAAATTGGATTTTATACTCAGGTTGCAGGACTTGGATTAACTCCAACAGAAACAACAGTTGGAAATATTCGTTCTAAGGCTGAATGGATGAAAGGCAGAAAGTATGATGGTGGTGTAAACTATAATGCATTATGTAACTTCTGGCGTTCAGTAGAAAACTTAACAACAACATCTAAGTCTACAATTTGGGCTGTTTCTCAGGCAACATCAATGAGAAGAATGAATATAAAAGGAAATTTATATTTACATCAGGATGGAGGTTATGCCAGCGGTGGTTTCCTTGCAGATACAAAGGTGGCAGGAACAGTTTCAGGTGGTTCACAGCAACAGTGGCTTACAAGAAACTCTGAAATGAGTAAATTTGAAGGTGTTGTTTGGAACAATGTTTTAGTTGGGTGTGGCAGCAACGTTAAAGGAGTGGAAAAAGGCTGGCCATATGCAGCTAACACAGTAGTAGAAAAAACTCCTGAAGAAGTAGAAAAGCCATTCCTTACAGTAAATGACGGTAAATACAGTGTTTTTGTTCCTAAAGTAAAAAACAATACAGTAGGTGTTTCATGGTCAGGGGATAAGGTTGACGGTGAGTTTATTGATTTAGATAAATTTTATGTTGCAAAACCTGGCGATAGTGTTGCAAAGATTAATAGTCAGCTTAATGCAGGAAAGAATTTAATCTTAACACCTGGCATCTATTCATTAGATGCACCTATTGAAATCAAGAATGAAGACACAATAGTTTTAGGACTTGGATATGCAACATTAAAGCCAACAAATGGCAATGAATGTATGAAAGTTGCTGATGTTGGTGGCGTTTCTATTGCAGGTGTTTTATTTGATGCCGGACAGGTTAATTCATCAACACTTTTAACTGTTGGTACAGCAGGAAATAAGACAAGCCACAAGGATAATCCTATTACTCTTTGCGATACATTCTATAGAGTAGGTGGAGCAGATGAAACTCCGGGTAAGGCAACAACTTGCGTCATAATTAATAGTAGTGATGTAATTGGAGATAACTTCTGGGTATGGAGAGCAGACCACGGTAAAGGTGTAGCATGGACAAAGAATACAGCAGATCACGGTGTAATTATTAACGGTGATAATGTTACAACATACGGTTTAATGGTTGAACATTTCCAGAAATACCAGACAATGTGGAATGGTAACGGTGGAAAATGTTATATGTATCAGAGCGAACTTCCGTACGATATTCCTAATCAGAGTTCATGGAATGCATCTGGAAGTTATGGATATACAGACTATAAGGTTGCCGATAATGTAACAAGCCATGAAGGATATGGAATAGGCATTTACTCATGTTATCAGGCAGGAACATGTTTCCTTAAGTCAGCAATTGAATGTCCTAACACACCAAATGTTAAGTTTACAAATGTATGTACATATAGTTTAAGTGGAAATGGTGGTATAGATTATGCCATTAATAACAGTGGTTACGCCGTTATGGCAAACGGTGAAATGTGTAAAGTAATGTCATACAACAATGGCAATGCAGCACAGGACAAGACATATGAAAATGCCAGAAAATATATTTGGGGTACAACAGTTGACATTAAAGGAAAGACAGATTTATTCTCAGATACATTTAAAGCAACATATACAGGTAAGAACATTACCCCTAAGGTAACAGTAAAATATAAAAACATTACTTTAAGAGAAGGCATTGACTATAAAGTTGTTTACAAGAACAACAAAAAAATCGGCACAGCAAAGATTTATGTAATTGGTCTTAATTATTTTAAAGACAGCAATACATATAAGATGAAAATTATTCCAGCTAAGACAAAGATAACAAAGAAGAAAGCTACAAAGAAAAAAATCACTTTAAAACTTAAAAAAGTTAAAGGTGCAACAGGCTATCAGGTTATGTATTCTCTTAAAAAGAACTTTAAGGGTAAGAAAAACATTAACACAAAGAAGAGAACTGTTGTTATTAAGAGAAAGAAATCAGGTAAGTATTATGTAAAGGTTAGAGCTTACAAAAAAATTGGTAAGAAATATGTATATGGAAATTATACAAAGAGAATAACAATTAAATAAAGAAGCTGTCAAAAAGTTTTCAATTTGATTTTTTAAGAAAAGGACTATTTACGTATTAAGATTATGCAAATAGTCCTTTTTATATGGCAATAGGACTTTTTCTATGATAAAATAACCTGTAGCTTTACATAATGATTAGCTTTGGAGAATAAAATGGATTTAAATAATTTGAAAGGTATTGGAGAAAAAACTGAAAAATTATTTTATAAGGCAGGTGTTGAAAAGGTTAATGACCTTTTAAGATACTATCCAAGATATTATGATGTTTTTGAAGAGCCTGTTTTAATAAGAGATTTGGAATGTGACAGAACTCAGGCAATTAAGGGAACTGTCGTAAGAGAAGTTTCTGTTAAACGTGTGCGAAATCTTCAGGTTGTTACAGGGTATCTTAGAGATGAAAGAGGGGACGCCATTAAGGCCACATGGTTTAACTCACCTTATTTAAAGGGAAAGCTTACAATTGGAAGTACTTTTATTTTTAGAGGATTTGTAAAAGAAAACTATAGCAACTTTTCTATTGAGCAACCTAAAATCTTTGGCATTGCAGAATACAATAAGAAAAAAGGTGAAATGCAACCTGTATATCCATTAGTTTCAGGGTTAACAAATAATATGGTTCAAAAAGCTGTTAAGCAGGCGCTTAAACTAGTTGAAACAGAAGAATTTCTTCCAGAGAAAATCAGGAATAAATATGGCTTGGAGGGTTTACAGCAGGCAATAGAGCATATTCATTATCCTACAGACAAAAATCAGTTATACAGTGCAAGAAAAAGACTGATTTTTGATGAGTTCTTTATGTTTATTTATAACATTCGTAATTTAAAGGATAAAAACACTGAAATTCATAACCGACATATATTGGTGGAACCAAAAGAAGTTAAAACTTTAATAAATAATCTTCCATATGAACTTACAAATGCGCAAAAACGTACCTGGGAAGAGATTAAAAGAGATATATCTTCAACTAAGGTTATGAACCGATTAATACAGGGAGATGTAGGTTCAGGAAAAACAATTATAGCTTTTTTTGCATTAATAACTGCTGCATTAAATAATGGTCAGGGGGCGATGATGGCTCCAACTGAAGTTCTTGCAAGACAGCACTATGATAACCTTATAGAATTGATTAAGGAACATAACATTAATGTGAATCCGGTAGTTCTTGTAGGATCAATGACAGCAAAAGAAAAAAGAGAAGCTTATAAAGTTATCGAATCAGGAGATGCAGATATAATAATTGGAACTCATGCCTTAATTCAGGAAAAAGTTAATTACAATAATTTGACAATGGTTGTTACAGACGAACAGCACAGGTTTGGTGTAAGACAAAGAGAAGCCATTTCTGAAAAAGGTGAACACCCACACATTATGGTAATGAGCGCAACTCCAATTCCAAGAACATTAGCAATAATAATGTATGGTGATTTGGATATTTCCGTAATTGATGAACTTCCGGCTAACAGACTTCCTATAGCTAACTGTGTTGTTGGAACAGATTACAGACCTAACGCATATGATTTTATGACTAAGCAGATAGCAAAGGGCCGACAGGTTTATGTTATCTGTCCTACTGTTGAATATAGTGAAGCTGTTGAAGGTGAGAATGTTATTGAATATGCAGAAAAATTAAAAAGAATAATGCCTGTATCAGTAAATATTGAATTTCTTCACGGAAGAATGAAACCGGCAGAAAAAAATGAGATTATGGATAGATTTGCCAATAATCAGATTCAAATACTTGTTTCTACAACGGTAGTTGAAGTAGGGGTTAATGTGCCTAATGCAACCGTAATGATGGTGGAAAATGCTGAACGATTCGGTCTTGCCCAACTTCATCAGCTTAGAGGACGTGTAGGTCGAGGAAAATATCAGTCTTACTGCATTTTTATTAATGGTTCAGGAAAGAAAGAAGCATTAGAAAGACTAAATATTCTTTGCAAGTCAAATGATGGCTTCTTAATAGCCAATGAGGACTTAAAATTGCGAGGTCCCGGAGACTTTTTCGGTGTAAGACAAAGTGGTGATTTTGAGTTTAGACTAGGAGATATAATGAACGATGCAAATATATTAAAGCAGGCATCAGAGGCTGTCGAATTAATTTTAAATGAAGAGGTTGAAATTTCTGACAAACAGCGTAAAATAATCATAGAATATGAAAACGATTCTATCAATATATAAAATATTTGGTGTTACATAAAGTAACGGAATGGAGTTTAAAATGAATATAGTAGTTCTTTGTGGTGGAAACAGCACAGAAAGAGAAGTATCAATTAATTCAGGATCAATGGTTTGTGAAGCTTTAAGAAAGAAGAATCATAATGCCATTCTGATGGATGTATACTTTGGACTTGAAGATATAGATATTTTTGAAAAATCAGCTAGCGAATATGATGTTGAAAGTGTTAAGAAGAACATTCAGTCATTATCAGATAAGGTTAGCGAAGACAGAAGAAGTTTCTTTGGTAATAATGTTATTGAAATTTGCCAGAAAGCTGATATTGTTTTTATGGCTCTTCACGGAAAGAATGGTGAAGACGGAAAGTGTCAGGCAGCTTTTGATTTATATGGTATTAAATATACAGGTTCAGGCCATCTTGCAAGTGCAATAGGAATGGACAAAGGCGTTACAAAACAGATTTTTATGTCAAAAGGTGTTCCAACAGCTAAGAGTGTGTGGATTAAAAAAGGCGAAAGCACAGACCTTAAAGACTATGGAATGAAAGTTCCTGTTGTAGTTAAAGCATGTAATGGTGGTTCAAGCGTTGGCGTTGTTCTTGTTCACCAAGAAAGTGAATATGAAGATGCAGTAAAAACCTGTTTTGAATTAGATAATCAGATCCTTGTGGAAGACTTTATTAAAGGCAGAGAGTTTTCCATTGGTGTTATTAATAAAAAAGCCCTTCCTGTAGTTGAAATTATTCCAAGAGATGGATGGTATGATTACAAGAATAAATATAACGGAGCTACAGAAGAAGTCTGTCCTGCCAATCTTAATGATGAATTAACAAAGAAGATTCAAAAGGTAGCTGAGGATGCATGTAATGCTATTGGCTGTGAACCTTATGCAAGAGCAGATGTTATGATGGATGCTGATGGCAATATGTTCTGTCTTGAAGTTAATACCTTGCCGGGAATGACAGCAACATCACTTGTACCACAGGAAGCAAAGGCAGTAGGTATGGATTTCCCTACATTGTGTGATTATCTTGTAGAGTTATCATTAAAAAAGAATAACTAAAATATTTTAATTAAACAATTTTGAACTGAAAATAAGGAATATACTTTTATGAAAAATATGACTTTGGAAAACATTGCGAAAGCCTGCAATGGTATTTATGTTGGAGATGAAGATTTAAAATCAAAAGAAATAACAGGTGTGGAAAAAGATAGCCGACTTATTGAAGACGGTTATTTGTATCTTCCTTTTGTGGGAGCAAGAGTGGATGGTCACGATTTTATACCACAGGTTTTTGATAAAGGGGCTTTGTGTACTTTATCAGAAAAGGATTTGGATAATCCTAAGGGACCTTATATTAAGGTAGAATCAGTTGCAACAGCCCTTAAAGATATTGCTGAATTCTATAGAAAACAACTTAGTTGTAAGATTATCGGAATAACAGGAAGTGTTGGAAAAACAAGCACAAAAGAGATTATTGCGTCTGTTTTGGAAGAAAAATTTAAAGTTTTAAAAACTGAGGGCAATTACAATAACGAAATTGGTGAGCCTCTTACAATTTTAAAAATAAGAGATGAACACGAAGTTGCTGTTATAGAAATGGGCATTAGTGATTTTGAGGAAATGCACAGATTAGCTAAAGTTTCAAGACCTGATGTTTGTGTAATTACCAATATTGGAACATGTCATCTTGAAAACTTAGGAGATAGAGATGGTGTATTTAAGGCAAAGACAGAAATGTTTGATTATGCATCTAAAGATTGCTTTGTTGTACTTAATGGTGATGACGATAAGTTATCTAATGTAAAGGAAGTTAATGGACATGCTCCTGTATTTTTTGGAATTGACACGGACAGAGATGTTATGGCAATAAAATATGAAAGTCTTGGTATCCAGGGAACAAAGGTTAAAATTAAATATTTTGATAAGGAATTGGATACAGTAATCCCTATTCCAGGCTATCATATGATTTATAATGCAATGGCCGCAGTTTGCATTGGCTCTCATTTTGGAATGACTTTAGATGAAATAGATTCAGGAATCAGAAATCTTAAAGCAATTGGTGGTAGAAATAATATTTTTACAACAAACGGAATAACTGTAATAGATGATTGTTATAATGCAAATCCAATGTCAATGAAAGCTTCAATTAATGTTTTATCACAGGCTAATGGCAGAAAAGTTGCTATTTTAGGTGATATGTTTGAATTAGGCGAAAACTCAAAAGAATTACATAAAGAAGTTGGACAGGCTGCTGTTGGAAAAGTAGACATACTTGTATGTATTGGAAATCTTTCAAAAGACATTGCAGAAGCGGCAATAGAAGGCGGATGTAATACATTGTATTTCCCTAATAAAGCAGATTTCGAGGAAAATCTTTCTGCATACATTAAAGAAGGAGATACTGTTTTAATTAAAGCTTCCAATGGTATGAAGTTTAAAACAATAGTTGAAAAATTAAAAGGTTAATTATAGACAAGAGATTAGACATAAAGTTAGGGGCTGTCGCAAAAGCGGCGGCCCCTTTATTTACTTAATAAGAAATTCCTTTGGAATTTCTATTAAGTAAAAATCCTATTAAATAATTAAATCATGATTATTTACCGCTCATCTGTCTTTCCTGAGCTTCAATCATCTTCTTAACCATCTGTCCGCCCACAGAACCTGCCTGGGCTGATGTTAAGTTTCCGTTATAACCATCTGTAAGCTGAACGCCTACCTCTGATGCACATTCCATTTTGAATCTGTTCATAGCACCCTTTGCTTCAGGAACATTAACTTTGTTAGTGTTACTCATTACTCATTACCTCCAACAATTAAATTATTTAGTAACTAAGTTCATATGAAGTTGTTACACTAATATTATGTGAAAGTTTTATTTTTATAAACTGGTAACTTGTTGCTAATATGACAAAAAAAACCATCTTTCATAAAAAATAAGATGTCAAATCAATGTGCAGATTTATTTATTATTTTTCAAATAATCTAATATAATGTGGCTATATTCAGTAATTGTATTATCGTTAATACTGTCAGCCTTAATATATTGATTTTTATCCTTATATTCTAATTTAAAACAATTTTCAAAATTCTTAGACTTTGAATCAAATATAGGAAGAAAACTTCCTGAAAACTTTTCATAACATGTGGAAGCAGTGGCAGCCTTTCGAAATTTTTTATCCATAAATTCTCCGATACTTTTGTGAATAGCACGGTCTTCCAATGGAAGAAAATAATAATCCTTATAATTTTTAAAGAAATACTTAAATGTGCCGTTACATAAATTAATTGAAATGTTTAAAGTGTTATTCTGAATATTTAAGTGAATGCCATTAAAGTTATGTGAAATATTAACAGGCACAGCATTGTTTAAAGTTATACTAACAAGTAATTCCTGTTGAATATCCCCGTCAAAATTCTTATATTCATGAATTTCGTAAGAATTAACCTTATACTTATATTCAAAAATATCAGATATGGAAAGTAAATCCGTTAAAATCCCCATATTCCAAACATCTTCTTTATTATGTAAAAGAAGTGGGAATAGTAAACGTTCATCTTTAGATTCCACATAATGCTTAAAGACTTCAATTAAATCTCCACCTGAAAAAGGATCACTTCTGTTAATTCCAAGAAGTTTCTCAAAAGATTTCTGTTTATTATTTTCCATTTTAAGAATGTGATTAAGCTTTGAAACCGGTTTGTAAATATCAATACTTTGGTAATTATCAAAGTCAAATTCTAAATTGTATTTTTTACCCCTTTCTGTTACAAACGGTATGTCAAAACTATTACCATTAAAATGAATAACAGTATCGAAATCCTTTATGAACTTATTAAATGCCATAAGAACATTGGCTTCATCATTAAAATTTTCTGCAAGCCATTGAGTATAACAAAGTTTATCTCCTGAATAGTACATACAGCCGATTAAGTAGACAATACAGTACTTTCTTGAAAAACCTGTTGTTTCAATATCAAAATATATTATTTTCTCTTTTTTTGAAAAATTCTCTATTGGATAGTTAATTTTTATATCCACTTTATTTCTAAATACTAACATAAATCTTATTTTATCAAATTAATAAAAACACAACAAGATTTTTTGATTTTTTTGAAAAATTAAAAATTTTTTTACAATATTAAGTTAATGCCTAATTAGTGAAAAAAGAGTATCAATTGGATGTTATTTACATTGAAGAAATTGGACAAAAGTATTATTATATAATAGATGTAAAAAATTACGAAGAGAGGTAGAGTTATGTCTATTCTAACATTTAAGGGTGGAGTTCATCCATACGATGGAAAAGAACTATCCAAGGATGTTGCTGTTAGAAAAGTGCTTCCAAAAGGAGAAGTTGTTATTCCTGTTGCACAGCATATAGGGGCACCGGCAAAACCGGTTGTTGAAGTGGGACAGAGAGTATTAAAGGGACAACTTATAGCAGAAGCGGCAGGATTTATTTCAGCTAACATTCACTCATCAGTTTCAGGAACTGTAAAGAAGATAGAACAGAGAGTTGTTCCTAACGGAAGCAAGGTTCTTTCAATAGTAATTGAAAATGATGAACAATATGAAGAGTTTCAATATGAAGCCAAAGAACAGCCATGGTCAAAGGAATATATTAGAGAGGCTGTTAAGGACTGTGGAGTTGTAGGTTTAGGTGGCGCATGCTTCCCAACTAACGTAAAACTTACACCTAAGGACGATAATGCAATCGATTATGTTATTGTTAACGCTGCTGAATGTGAGCCATACATAACATCCGATTACAGAAGATTGGTTGAACAGCCACAGGAAGTAATCGAAGGATTAAAGATTGTTTTATCTTTATTTGAGAATGCAAAAGGTGTTATTGCAGTAGAAAATAATAAGCCTGATGTTATTGAAAGCTTAAAGAAACTTACTGAAAATGAAGATAGAATACAGGTAGCAGAATTAAAGACTAAGTATCCTCAGGGATCAGAAAGACATATTATTTATGCTGTTACAAAGAGAAAAATCAATTCTTCAATGTTGCCGGCAGATGGTGGCTGTATAGTTGATAATGTTGACACAATTTACAACATTTATCAGGCTGTAAAATTCCACAAACCGTTAACAGAAAGAATTGTTACTGTTTCAGGTGACGGTATAAAGAATCCTTGTAACCTGTTAGTTCCTTTTGGAACAAGTCACAGCCAGCTTGTGGAAGAAGCAGGCGGTATGGATGAATCTGTTGAAAAGATTTTGTCAGGTGGTCCTATGATGGGTCAGGCAATGTTTACTTTGGATGTTCCTGTTATAAAAGGTTCATCTGCACTTTTAGCATTTAAAAACGATCAGGTTGCCCATGCTAAGACAACTAACTGTCTTAACTGTGGAAAATGTGCTCAGGTTTGCCCGGAAGGTTTAATTTGTGCAAAACTTGCTCATGCGGCAGATGCTGATGATATGGAGGCTTTCGTAAAAATGCATGGAATGGAATGTATTGAATGTGGTACATGCAATTACAATTGCCCTGCTAACAGAAACATTACACAAAGCGTAAGAACAATGAAAAGAAAAGTGCAGGCAGCACGTAGGAAAGGGTAAGAGTGAATAAAAAATGTATAACGTATCATCCAGCCCTCATGTAAAAAGCAAGGTTACAACTCAGAGCATAATGAGAGATGTAATTATCGCTTTAATGCCGGCTACAATTTTTGGTATATATAATTATAGTCATCTTTTCGGAGCAAAATACGGATTAAGAAGTGCATTACTTATTATTTTAATGGTAGTTGCATGTGTATTATCTGAATATGTTTTTGAAAAAATTACTAAGAGAGAAAGCACACTTGATGATTTAAGTGCAGTAGTTACAGGTATGATTCTTGCATTGAATCTTCCTTGTACTTTCCCTTATTGGAAAGCAATGCTTGGCGGATTTTTTGCAATTGTAATTGTAAAACAGTTATTTGGCGGTTTAGGTCAGAACTTTATGAACCCTGCTTTAGGTGCAAGATGTTTTCTTGTTTTGTCATTTGCAGGAAACATGACTGCATTCTATCCTACAGATGTTAGTGGAGTGGATGCGGCTACAAGTGCAACACCTTTAACTTCATTAAAGAATACAGGGGACAGTGTTGCAAGTCTTACAGATATGTTTATTGGTAATCATTCAGGTACAATCGGTGAAACATGCATTATTGCATTGTTAATCGGTGTTGTATATCTTGTTGTAAGAAAGATTATTGATTTGCGCATCCCTCTTACATACATAGCAGTATTTGCTGTTTGTATTATGCTTTTTAATCAGAGTACAGATCCTGTTTTCCTTGCAAAACATATTTGCGGTGGTGGTTTGATTTTTGGGGCCTTCTTTATGGCAACTGATTATACGACATCTCCTATTACAAAAACAGGAAGATATATTTTTGGTATATGTTTAGGTCTTTTGACAGCTATTTTCAGAACATTTGGAAATACTGCAGAAGGCGTTTCATATGCAATTATATTCTGTAATCTTTTAGTTCCATTAATTGAAAAATGGACAATTCCAAGAGCTTTTGGAATTGTTAAGGCAAAAAAGGAGGGCAAATAATATGAAAAATATAATTAAAGATACTCTTATATTATTTGCTATCACTTTGGTAGCAGGACTTGGATTAGGTCTTGTATATAATGTTACAGCTAATTCAAGAGCAATGCAGGAAGAAAAGACTAAGATTGAAGCATACAATACAGTTATGCCGGGGCTTGGAAGTTTCGATAATGTAAGTTTTGACAGCGTGGCTGCCGACAAATATATTAAAGAGCAGATTAACAAAAATGAAACAGAAAAAACAATTAAATCTTACAATGCCACAATTGATGAAGTTATTAAGGCTAAAGACAAAAGTGGCAATGATTTAGGATACATTATTACAGTTACAGATAATGAAGCTTATGGTGGTTCATTACAGATGACTGTAGGTATAAAAGATGACGGAACTGTTATGGGTATTTCATTCCTTTCTTTAAGTGAAACACCTGGGCTTGGAATGAAAGCCAAAGATGATGATTTTATGAGTCAGTTTTCCAACAAGAAAGTAGATTTCTTCAAATATACTAAGTCAGAAGCAAAAGCTGACAATGAAATTAATGCAATAAGCAGTGCCACAATAACATCTAATGCCGTAACACATGGTGTAAACGGTGCTATTTACTGTGTAGACTTTATTACAGGAGGTGGCAAATAATGAACAAATGTATTGAACGTTTATATAATGGTATTATAAAAGAAAATCCTACTTTTGTATTAATTCTCGGTATGTGTCCTACACTTGCCGTTACTTCATCATTAGTTAACGGTGCGGGAATGGGACTTAGTACAATGGCAGTTTTGGTATTGTCTAACATGGTTATTTCAATGCTTAGAAATATTATTCCTAACGGAGTGAGAGTTCCTGCATTTATTGTAATTGTAGCCAGCTTTGTTACAATTTTGCAGTTTTTATTAGAGGCATATTTACCATCACTTAACAGTGCCCTTGGTATTTATATTCCTTTAATTGTTGTTAACTGTATTATTTTAGGAAGAGCAGAAAGTTATGCATCAAAGAATCCTGTTTTACCATCAATTTTTGACGGACTTGGAATGGGACTTGGATTTACAATTGCCTTATCTTTATTAGGCGGTTTCAGAGAAATCTTAGGTGCAGGTACAATTCTTGGAATTAATATTCCACATTGGGACGGTATTGGAATCTTTGTTATGGCACCGGGAGCATTCTTTGTTCTTGCTGCTTTAATTGCAATACAGAACCAGATTAGAATAAGTCATGGCAAAAAGCCTAGAAAGCTTCAGTGCGAACAGGGCTGTGCAGGTTGTACAGGCTGTGGCAGTGATTATTCACAGTGTAATAAAGAAGAAAAGGAGGAAGCATAAATGGTAGAATGTATGTTAATAGCAGTAGGTGCTGCTTTAGTTAATAATGTAGTATTAAGTCAGTTCTTAGGATTATGCCCATTCCTTGGAGTATCAAAAAAGACAGATACAGCGGCAGGTATGGGAGCAGCTGTTATCTTTGTTATAATGATTGCATCAGCAGTTACATATGGTGTATATTATGCAATTCTTACACCACTTAATCTTGAATATTTACAGACTATTGTATTTATTCTTGTAATTGCCGCATTAGTTCAGCTTGTTGAAATGATTTTGAAGAAGTTCATTAAACCTTTATATGAAGCACTTGGTGTATACCTTCCACTTATTACAACGAACTGTGCAGTTTTAGGTGTAGCTATTTCTAACATTGACAATGGATACAATTTTGCAGAAAGTCTTGCATGTTCATTTGGAACATCATTCGGTTTCTTAATTTCAATTGTTATCCTTGCAGGAATTAGAGAAAAATCAGAACACAATAATATTCCAAAGCCTTTCCAGGGAACACCTATTGTTCTTGTTTCAGCAGGATTAATGGCTATAGCATTTACCGGTTTTACCGGAGTTATTTAAGGAGGTAAGATATGAGTTTATTAGCAGTTAGTATATCAGTTAACAGTATCTTATATGCCGTATTAATCGTAGGTGGTGTAGGCTTATTTATAGGTATTGCACTTGGAATAGCAGGAAAATTCCTTTCAGTAGAAGTGGATGAAAAAGAAGTTGCAATAAGAGAAGCACTTCCGGGCAATAACTGTGGTGGTTGCGGATATCCGGGATGTGACGGACTTGCTGCAGCAATAGCAAGTGGTGAAAGTGAACCTTCAGCTTGTCCTGTTGGTGGCGCACCTGTAGCCAAAAAAATTGCAGACATTCTTGGAGTTGAAGCAGAAGTAGTTCCAAAGGTAGCTTATGTTTCATGTTCAGGAGACTGTGACAAGGCAAAAGACAAATACAACTATTATGGAAACATGTCATGCCAGGATGCGGCAAACATTCCCGGTGGCGGTGCAAAAGCATGTAGCTATGGTTGTTTAGGACTTGGTTCATGTGTAAAAGCCTGCGAATTTGACGCAATTCATATAGTAAACGGAAAAGCACTTGTAGACAGAGAAAAATGTAAAGCCTGTGGAAAATGTGTTGCAGCATGTCCAAAAGGACTTATTTCAATAATCCCTGCAGATCATCAATACATGGTAAAATGTCGATCAAAAGACAAAGGACGCGATGTAATGCAGGCATGTACAGCAGGATGTATCGGATGTGGACTATGTGCAAAGAACTGTCCAAATGATGCAATCGATTTTGGATATAATCTTGCAACAATAAATCAGGACAAATGCAAAAACTGTGGCATCTGTGCTGAAAAATGTCCTAAGAAAGTTATAGAAAAATTATCATAGTTTTCTTTCTATGCATAATATTAATAAAAAACCTCACACTATTATAGATACGAAGGTTTCAAAATTGTACGGGTTTGCCTTTTGCCGAAAGTGCTCTGAGGCCGTCGGTCCTTAGGAGGCGGGGCAGTGAAACTGCTACAGCTTCTTAGTACCGCTACGAGCCGAGGGCAGCGGAAGCGTGCTTTCGCAATGGCAAACCTGTACAATTTTTTAGAAATTCGAATCCGGAAAGTGTGAGGTTTTTTATGTTAAATAAAGAGAAGAGAGAAAACTATGAAAAAATTTCTGAATATAGTTTCATTAAGGGTAATATCGAATTAGATGAACAAAAATTGGACCAGTTGTTGCATTTAGAGGAAAATTTTGATTTACTTAAAAGAGAGTTTGATATTGGAGATAAGAGGGCTGTTATTTATTACATTAATGGTTTTTGTAAAGATGATATGCTGCAGAAGATTCAGGAGTTTTTTTTGGGGATTGATGTGTCTGATGTGGAGAGCTCTGTAATAGATTTTGCCAATAATCAGATTCCTTATTTGGAAATTGATTTGTATGGGGATAAGTATAACGTGGTTACTATGCTTTTGTCCGGGGTTTCCTGTTTGCTTATTGATGGCTTTAATAAGGCTATTTTGATTGATGCTAGGGAGTATCCCGCAAGAAATGTTCAGGAGCCAGAGAAGTACAAGGTCCTTAGAGGTTCAAGAGATGGTTTCGTTGAGACTTTAATTCTTAATACAGCCCTTATTAGAAGAAGAATTAGAAATCCTGAGTATATTTGTAAAGTTATGCGTGCAGGAAAAAGTTCAAGAACGGATATTGCTATTTGTTATATGAATGACAGGGTTGACAGAAAATTGCTTGACCGTATTATTAGTAATATTGAAAAAATAGATGTTGATGCATTAACTATGAATCAGGAAAGTCTTTCGGAGGCGGTTTATAAAGGCAAGTGGTTTAATCCATTTCCAAAGTTTCGCTATACTGAAAGACCTGATACGGTTGCTGCATCTGTTTTAGAGGGACAGATTGCCATTCTTGTTGACAATTCCCCTGCGGCAATGCTTCTTCCAACAACTATTTTTGATGTGATAGAAGAGGCGGACGACTATTATTTCCCACCGGTTACCGGAACTTATTTAAGACTTGCAAGAATGATCGTTACAGTTATGTCATTATTGCTGACACCGTTGTTTTTACTTTATGCAAATAATCCTGAAATTTTACCGGATTGGTTAATGTTCACTAAAATAGAACAGCCTGAATATGTGCCGATTTTTTGGCAACTATTGATTTTGGAGTTGGCTGTTGACGGATTAAAGTTGGCAGCAATTAACACCCCAAGCACTTTAAATACACCTTTAAGTTTAATTGCAGCAATTGTAATTGGCGAGTTTTCCGTTAATACAGGGTGGTTTAACCAGCAGACTATGTTATATATGGCTGTTGTTGCCATTGCAAACTTTACTCACGAAAATTATGAGCTGGCATACTCAGTTAAATTTTTAAGAATAATTATGCTTATTTTTACTCAGATTTTCGGATTATACGGATTTATTGGTGGGATAATTTTTACATTGGCAGTAGTAGGATTAAACAAAACAATTGCAGGAACAAGCTATGTTTATCCTTTGATGCCCCTTGATTTTAAAGTATTTTTGCAAAGATTTTACAGAGTATCATTAAAGGCTAAAAACAAGAAATGAAATAAAAAAGCTAAAATGAATTGGTTTTATAATCAAAAAACGTTAACGAAATAACTGTCGTTGCAAAGTTTGTCTAAATGAGTATAATAATAGATACAGTTAAGGGAGGTTTATATGGCAGCTAAAACTAAAGAAAAGGAAACCGTAGTGGTTAAGACTCAGGAAGAAATGTACTTAGATGCAGAAAGACTTTTAAAAGCTACTGAATGCTTAACAAGAGATAAAGAAAAGGCAGAGTTTTTTAAAAATCTTGCTGATAGATATAAAGACTTAGGAGAATATGAGGATTCAAAAGATAAATATGAAGAATGCTTAAAGAAGCACAAATATTATAAGGAACAGTCCAAGATAGTGAAAGAAATTCAGCCTAAGGAAGAAGATTTTAATGAGAACAAAAGCAAGAGAAATGGAATTATTGGAAAAGTTATTATAGGCCTTGTTATTGTACTTGTTATTGCCGCAACCGGTGGAATTGTATATCTAAAGACTAAACCCGGAAGGTACCAGAGAGCAACTTTTTATGAAAACAAGGGCAATTACGAGAAGTCTTATAAGATGTTTAAGAACTTAAAGAATTACAAAGACAGCAAGGAAAGAAAGAGAGACTGTAAGTATCAGTTTGCACTTCAGTGCTGGAAAGATGAAGACTATGAGCCTGCAATTAAGATGTTTAGGGAATTAGTTGAGTCTGAATATGGTGACAGTGAAGAAAAACTTGCTGATTTAGAAATTGAATACATTAAAAAGCAGAAAATCGGCACAAATGTTATATTTGGTAATTTTCATTGGCTTATATTAGAAAATGATGGAGATAAAGTACTTCTTGTGAAATCTGAACCAATTAACGGATTAGCCTATAATGAAGGAGATGAAGCTACAACATGGAGTGAATGTACTTTAAGAGAATACTTAAATGGTTCATTTTTAGATGGAACATTTAGTCTAAATATGCAAAAGAAAATTTTAGATACAAATATTAAGGTTGAAAATAATAGTACATATGGTACAAAAGCCGGAAAAGATACAGTAGATAAAATATTTATGCTTAATGGAAGTCAGGCAGAGCAGTATGAAGAAATCTTAAGCAACTATTTAAGAGACTGGTGGTTAATCGGTCCGGGAAATAGCGAAAATACAGCGCAGTATGTATCATACGGCAAAGTGATGGATTATGGATACATTGTTACAGACACAAATATCCATATCCGCCCTGCATTGTGGGTATCAATTAAGTAAAAAACCACTCTAAGATTTGCAAATTATATTAAAACTCCGTGCGAAAAATAATTGTAAGAAAGTACTTCGAAGCCGTCGGTCCTTAGAAGATGGGGTAGCGAAGCTACCATAGCTTCTAAGGACCACTACTAGCTGAGAGTAGCGGTAACGTGCTTTCGATAATTATTTTTCGCACGGAGTTTTCTGAATTTTTTGGTAAATATAATTGTATAAATTAGGGGGATATGGTATTATAAAGATAGGTAAACATTCGTTTGGTTTTTAAAGCTAAACGATACGGAAAGGTGGTTTTGTCGATGGTAAAAAAACGCAGACTTGACATTATTATTTTAATTGTACTTATTGTAATTGCCATTGGCAGTTGGATAGCAGTAACGGTATTATTTGATGTTAACGGAGACTATGTTGAAGTCATTGTGGACAATCACGTTCAGAAGGTTATTTCCCTTAATGATGACGGCGAATATCAGGTTGATGATGCTGAATATAGTAATATTATTACTATAAAGAACAGAGAAGTATACATGAAAAGCTCCGACTGTCCTGATCAGATTTGTGTTAAACAGGGTAAGATTAAGAAACAGGGTGAGTCGATTATCTGTCTGCCGCATAAGTTGGTAATCAGAATTGCGTCAGAGGAGTATCCTGAAGTTGATTCTAATGTAGACTAACGTTATTGGAAAATGACAAGGGAAAGGATTAATAAGAATTAATGGTAAGTAAGAAGATTTCATTAATGGCTTTATTTACGGCTTTTGCAGTGATTCTAAGTTATATTGAAACTTTTATTCCTACAGTCGGCATTCCTGGAGCGAAACTTGGTCTGGCTAATTTTGCGGTTATAATGGTTATGTATGCTGTTGGAAACAAAGAAGCTTTTTTTATTAATGTTATACGAATTATAATAATAGGATTATTTTTCGGTAATATGTTTAGCATTTGTTTCAGTATTGCCGGGGCTTTGGTAAGCTTTATAGGTATGGTCTTGTTAAAAAGTACAAAGAGAATTTCTATGATTACAGTAGCTATTATAGGTGGTGTTCTACATAATGTAGGACAGATTATAATAGCTTCTGTTATTTTGAAAAATGTAGGTATTTTTACTTATGTACCTATACTTATGATTGCGGGAATAATTACAGGGACAGTTATTGGAATTCTGTCCAATATTCTTTATAAAAGAACAAGAGAGTATATTAAACTATAGACAACATGGTTTTACAAGGAGATTTTTATTATGATATCCTATATATCAGGAGTAGTTGAAGAGATTGAAAAAGATAAAGTTGTAGTAGATAATAATGGTATAGGTTATGGAATATTTGCTTCCCAGTCTACATTAGAGCAGATTGGAATTGGTGAGCAGGTTAAAATTTATACATATTTTAGTGTTAGGGAGGATGCAATGCAATTGTACGGTTTCCTTTCTAGGCAGGAATTACAATTATTTAAGCTGCTGATAGGAGTAAGTGGTGTAGGTCCAAAAGGTGGACTTGCAATATTGTCAACTTGTCCGGGAGACAGCTTGTCAATGGCTGTTTTGGCAGATGATGCCAAAGCTATTTCAAAGGCACCCGGAATTGGAGCAAAGACAGCTCAAAAGATTATTATCGAATTAAAAGATAAGATTGATATAGAAGATATGATTGCAGGAGAGACAATTAGCAAACCTATGACTAAGGCAAGTGGTGTTGTTGGAGATGCCGTTGAAGCACTTACTGCACTGGGTTATTCCCAGACTATGGCGTATCAGGCAATTAAATCAATCGAAAATGTTGACGGAATGGATGTTGAGGAAATTTTAAAGAAAGCTTTAAAAAATATATTTTAGGATAGTATTATGGCAAAAAGAATTATACAGACAGATTTGGCAGGAGAAGATATTGTTATTGAGAAAGGTTTAAGACCCGAATCATTAGATCAATATGTAGGTCAGAGCAAAGCAAAAAATAATTTGAAAATATTTATAGAGGCGGCAAAATCAAGAAATGAGCCACTTGATCATGTTTTGTTTTATGGTCCACCGGGGCTTGGTAAAACAACACTTGCAACGATTATTGCTCATGAAATGGGAGTTCATATTAAAGTGACTTCAGGCCCTGCAATTGAAAAACCGGGAGAAATGGCAGCAATATTAAATAATCTTGCAGAGAATGATATTTTATTCATTGATGAAATTCATCGTTTAAACAGACAGGTTGAAGAAGTCCTGTATCCTGCAATGGAAGATTATTCCATTGATATTATGATTGGAAAAGGTCAGGGAGCAAGAAGTATCAGACTTGATTTGCCTAAATTTACTTTAGTAGGGGCAACTACAAGAGCCGGACTTCTTACAGCACCTTTAAGGGATAGATTTGGTGTAATTAATAAGCTTGAATTTTATACAGTTGACGAACTTAAGCAGATTATTATAAGGTCAGCAGGATTGCTTAATGTAGAAATTGACGAGAAAGGTGCTACAGAACTTGCACGCCGTTCTAGAGGAACACCGCGACTTGCCAACAGACTGTTAAAGCGTGTAAGAGATTTTGCACAGGTTAAATATGATGGTGTCATAACTGAAGATGTGGCAAATCTGGCTTTAGACCTTTTAGAAGTGGATAAGTTAGGACTTGATAAGGGCGACAGATCAATTCTTGAAACCATGATTGATAAGTTTGATGGTGGCCCTGTAGGTCTTGATACATTGGCTGCAGCCCTTGGAGAAGATTCCGGAACATTGGAAGATGTTTATGAACCATATCTTATTCAGAATGGACTTTTACAGCGTACACCAAGAGGAAGAATTGCAACAAGACTTGCATATGAACATTTGGGAGTTCCCTTTCTAGAAGATTAACTTACTCCTAAATTTACATTTTATATGTTTTGTGATAGAATACGTGGTAGTTTAACCAAGGACAAGGAGAGAATTATGTCATCAAAGAATTACATAGACGTTATAATAGATGGAAAGATTTACAATATTGGCGGTTTTGAAAGCGAAGCTTATCTTCAGAAAGTAGCATCATACATTAACAATATGATTGCTGAGTTTAAGCAGAACGAGAATTACAGAGTTCAAAAAGTTGATATGCAGAGGATTCTTCTTGAAATCAACATTGCAAATGATTATTTTAAAGCAAAGAAGCAGGCTGATTTACTTCAGAATGATATTGAATTGAAAGAGAAGGAAGTATATGATTTAAAACACGAACTTATTGTTTCAGACTCAAAAGCTGAAACAGCAACAAAAGAATTAAATGAAGCCTTAGAAAAGATTGAATCATTAGAAAAAGAAATCATTAAATTACAGACAGAATTAGAAAAATAATAACTTGAAAGAAACGGTCAGGTTTTGCCTGATCGTTTAGTGTTTAATATGTACGGTCATAGAAAAACGTAAGTGGAGGATTTATGAAAGTTGAACTTTTAGCCCCTGGTGGTTCCTTTGAAAGTGTTATAGCAGCATATAATGCAGGTGCTGATGCTGTTTATACAGGAGGATTAATGTTTGGAGCCAGAGCCGGAGCCAATAATCTTACAACTGAAGAATTAATTGAAGCCTTAGAATATGCACATGTTCATGACAGAAAGCTATATCTTACAGTAAATACCTTGCTTAAAGATAAGGAGATAGAGACGGAATTATATGATTACCTGCTTCCTCTTTATGAAAATGGCTTAGATGCAGTTATTGTGCAGGATATTGGAGTTTTCAAATTTATAAGAGATAATTTTCCACTAATGCATATACATGCAAGTACCCAGATGACAATATTTGGAAAAGATACAGTTGCATTTCTTAAAGATTTAGGTGCTTCACGAATTGTAACTCCAAGAGAGCTTTCTTTAAAAGAGATAGAAGACATAAAGAATGACACTAGGCTTAAGGATATGGAGATAGAAAGCTTTGTACACGGTGCATTGTGTTATTGCTATTCAGGTCAGTGTTTTATGAGTAGCTACATTGGAGGAAGAAGTGGTAACAGAGGAAGATGCGCCCAGCCTTGTAGAATGGAATATGATGTATTAAAAGATGGCAAGGTCTTAAATCCCGGAAATAACAAATATGTTTTAAGTCCAAAAGACATTTGCACATTAAAGATTCTTCCCGAAATCATTAAATCAGGTGTATACTCCTTAAAGATTGAAGGACGAATGAAGAAGACCGAATATATTACAGGTGTTGTAAGTATTTATAGAAAATATCTTGATATGTATTTAAACATACCTGATAAGTATAATGTTGATGAAAATGATATAAAGAAACTTGCTGATTTATTTAACAGAAATGGTTTTAATGAAAGTTATTATAAGCAACATAACGGTAGAAATATGATTTCATTAAAGAAACCAGAGTTTAGAAAAGAAAATAGAGAATTTAATCAGTATTTAAAAGAAAAATATATAGGTTTCACCTTAAAAAAGAATCTTAATATTAAAGTAACTTTTATAAAAGAGCAGCCATTTACAATTTCAACAATGGTTAATGGGACTGAAATAATTTATGAAGGAAATCCTGTATCAAAAGCTTTAAATAAGCCTATTGACAAAGAAATTTTATTAAAGCAAATGAAAAAAACAGGTAACAGTGACTTTGATTTTACTAATATTGAGATTATCTGTGATGAAGATGGATTTTTACCAATAGGTGCAATTAATCAGGCGAGAAGAGATTTTCTTGAAAAGGTAAGACAATATTTAATATCACAGTACACAAGAAAGAGTGTAGAAGATTCAAACATTCAAAGTGATAAGAGTAATACCAATAATAAGTATATTGTTGATTTATGCAATAAAAATACAACAATATCCGTTAATGTTAATGTACTTGTAAGTACAAACGAGCAGTTTAAAGTTTCAATGAACAAGGATTTCGTTAAAAGAATATATGTTGAAAGCTCTGACTTTTCAGAAAATAAAATTCTTGAAATAATCGAAGAAGGACACAAGGCTGACAAAGAAATATATATTGCAATGCCTTATGTTTACAGAATGGCTGACAAGAATAATTTTCACAGAAATTATATGAAAATCATTGAAAAAGCAGATGGATCTCTTATAAGAAGTTTTGAGGAATATCTGGATTTAAGAAAAATAAATATGGCAAAAAATTGCATTTTTGATTATAATGTGTATACTTACAATAGGATAGCCAAAGATTTTTATCTGAATTTTGGTGGTGTACAGACAACAGTTCCTTTGGAACTAAATTATAAAGAAATTGAATTTAGAGGTTTGGCAGGAGATGAAATGATTGTTTATGGATATATGCCGGCAATGATTTCAGCAGGTTGTGGTTTAAAAACCTGCAATAGTTGTAAATCAGATAATAGTACTTATGAAGTTGTGGATAAACATCGAAACAGATTTGTAACAAAGTGTGTATGTAGGTATTGCTATAATGTAATGTATAATTGTAAGCCATTATCCCTTTTTAAGTTTTCAAAGGAAATTATTTCCATGACACCTGATTCAGTAAGACTTTCATTTACAACAGAAAGCGGAAATATTACTGAACAGATATTAAATAAGGCACAACAGGCTTTTATATACGAAAAAAATATACAGGAAGATGATCAATCTACAAGAGGACACTTTAAACGTGGGGTTCTTTAGAAAAAATTGGAGACTGATATGGATACTTTTATTGTTATTGTAACTAAATATTTATTTATTTTGCTTATGTTGTTTTATACATGGGAGTCTTTTAGCGCGCTTATTCATACTAAGCGCTATCAGGCGGCAGGTATATTTCAACGTCAGAATGCGATTATTTTTGTGACCTATATTCTGGGTATAGTTACTATTTTTATGAACCAGAAAGATACAACAGATGTTAATGTTATTATTTTAGGTGGGTTGCAAATGTGCTTTTTAATAGTGGTTTTAGGCATATTCCCTATTATTTATCCTAACATTAACAAAGGCATACTAAGTAATATGTGTATGCTTTTGACTATCGGTTTTATTATTCTGGCAAGACTTAGTTTTGAAAAAAGCGTAAAACAGTTTATTATTGTAGCTGTTGTAACCATGCTCTCATTAATTGTACCGTATTTAATGAGCAGGTTTAATATGTGGAAATCCTTAACATGGATTTATTGCTTTGTAGGTCTTGGTCTGTTAGTTGCGGTTCTTGTAGTGGGAACCCTTTCAAGAGGAGCTAAACTTTATATTAAGATTAGCGGATTCACTTTCCAACCATCAGAATTTGTAAAAATAATATTTGTATTTTTTATAGCAGGAATGCTAAGTAAGTCAGCAGAATTTGGCCACTTAATTTTATCGGCTGTTTTTGCAGGGCTTTATGTTATTGTTCTTGTGATTTCAACAGACCTTGGTAGTGCATTAATATTCTTTATGATGTATCTGTTTATGGTATATGTTGGAACAAAGAAGGTTCGATACCTTTTTATCGGAATGGCAGGTATATCGACGGCTTCGGTGATAGCATACAAGCTATTTTCCCATGTTCAGGTCAGAGTGCTTGTATGGAAAAATCCTTTTGCTGCCGATATTATAAATAATTCAGGATATCAGGTTTCACAGTCACTTTTTGCTTTGGGAAGTGGTGGCTTAATGGGAACCGGACTTTATAAGGGATATCCTAACAAGATACCAATTGTTGATAATGACTTTGTTTTTTCAGCTATTGGAGAAGAATTTGGAGCAATATTCGGAATACTTCTGATTCTTGTATGTTTAAGCTGTTTTATTTCATTCTTAAATACGGCAATGGAACAGAACAGTATGTTTAACAGACTGGTTTGCGTAGGCTTAGGTGTAGGCTATGCAATACAGATTATTTTGACTGTAGGTGGTGCAATTAACATGATTCCGTCTACAGGCGTAACTTTACCACTTATAAGTAGTGGTGGTAGTTCAATTTTAAGTACATTAATTGTCTTTGCAATTATACAGGGACTTGCAATTGTAGGTACGGCTAACATGAATTCAGTTAGAAGAAAAGTACCAACGGAGGGAACAGGAAATGTCACGACGAGAACAACATCAAATGTCAAAGGACTCCGCAAGACGCAGGAGATACAAGTCGGAACAAAAAGAAAGACGAAAATTAAATAGACAGGCAATGGTTACTTCAGTAATATTTTGCATAATTTTTGTATTTATGGCAGGATTTTACTTAAACTTTATTGTAAATAAAAGTCAGGATATTATAAAAGATACTCATAATGAAAGAGTTGCCGAAAAAGCGAAAACCATTATAAGAGGAACTATTTATGCTGAAGGCGGTGAAAAACTTGCCTACACAGACACAAACTCAACAGAAGAAGATTTAAGTGATGACACAAGAAAATATCCTTATGGTAAAACTTTTGCTCAGGTAATTGGCTATTCAACAAAGGGCTTTACAGGACTTGAACAGAGATGTAACTCAGATCTTTCAACTGAAGGAACTACTGAGATAGAAAAGATTGCCAATGATTTTTCGAATACAACAGTAAGTGGCTGTAACGTATATACAACTTTAAATGTTAAGTTACAGAAGAAAGCTTATGAGTCAATCGGTTCAGATAAAGGTGCTGTTTTTATAATGGATCCTTCAACTGGAGCTGTTTTAACTACTGCTTCAAAACCTTCATTTAATCCTGAAAAGTTAGACAAGATATGGGATGATATTTCAACGGATAATGAAAATTCACCATTGCTTAACAGAGCAACTTTAGGTTTGTATACACCAGGCTCAACATTTAAGATTGTCACAACACTTGCTTATATGAACCAGCATAAGAATGATTACAATAATTTCTCATATTATTGTCAGGGACGTGCGCTTTTCCATAATTTTAAGATTAACTGTTTTGATGGTCATGCTCACGGCAGTGAAGATTTTGAACACGCATTTGCCAACTCATGTAACAGTGCTTTTTCAACAATGGGTGATAAACTTAATCTTAAGAAATATATAAAGACTGTTAATGGATTATTGTTTAATGAGATTATTCCTTTTGATAACTTTAATACAAGTGATTCGAACTATTGCAAAAAGAGTCGTTTTGTCTTGAATGAAAATTCAACTCAGGCAGAAGTAGCTCAGACAAGTATAGGACAGGGTGAAACATTAGTTACACCGGCCCACATGGCTATGCTTGCAGCTGCAATTGCAAACAAGGGTGTTCTTATGAAGCCATATATGATTGATAAAGTTGAGAACAGCAATGGAACTATAGTGAGTCAGGCAGAACAGACTGAATGCAAGAAGCTTATGACTAAGGCACAGGCAAAGCAGTTGCAGGAATATATGTCTGCAGTATGTGATTATGGTACTGCAAGAATTTTTTCAGGTTCTTCTTATGAAGTATATGGTAAGACAGGTACAGCAGAGCTTGATAAGAATAACAACGTTAACTCTTGGTTTGTGGGCTATGCAAAGAAGGGCAAAAAGCAGCTTGCCATTGCAGTTGTTTACGAAAATATAAAAGACGGAACAATTTCAGCCAAGGAATGTGCAAAAGAGATTTTTGATGATTATTTTAAATAAATTGTTGTCAATAAATACAAAAAAATTGAAATACTAATATGGTAATATTGAAATTATAAACTTATTCTTGTATACTAAAGGTAATTTAAGTTTGACGTTAAAGAAGTCAAAATCACGCTTAAAAACAGGAGGCTTCCCATGGAGAACGCAGTCAGCTGTGGTGGTGTGGTTATTTTTCGAGGAAAGATATTATTGCTTTACAAGAATTATCACAATAGGTATGAAGGATGGGTTTTACCAAAGGGCACTGTTGAAAATGGCGAAACGCATGAACAGACAGCATTAAGAGAGGTTCATGAAGAAACAGGAGTGAAAGCAACAATAATTGAATACCTTGGAAAGAGTGAATATACATTCAACATTCCCCATGATATTGTAGAAAAAGAGGTTCATTGGTATTTAATGACTTCTGACAGCTATTTTAGCAGACCACAAAGGGAAGAGTTTTTTACCCATTCAGGTTATTACAGATATATTGAAGCGTATCATCTGTTAAAATTTCCTAATGAGCGTAATATGCTTGAAAAGGCATACAAACTTTACCTTAAAATGGAAAGATCAAAAAACAAAAAAAGATAGGACAAAGAGACAGGAATTTATCCTGTCTCTTTTGTAGAGGAGAAATGAATAAAATAAATTATCAGAAAGAATTGGAAAAGACATTAGAAAACATAACAAAAAGTGATATTAAGCCATCACTTTTACTACATGTATGCTGTGCACCATGTAGCAGTTATGTATTAGAATATTTAAATAAGTATTTTAATATTACTGCTTTATTTTATAATCCTAATATATCAACAGATGAAGAATATAATCATAGGGCAAAGGAACTTATACGTTTCATAAATGAGAAAGATTTTGAAAATCCCATTAAAATAGTTATAAGTGATTATATTCCGCAGGAATTTTATGATATGGCTAAAGGATTGGAAGATTGTCCTGAAGGTGGTGCCCGTTGTTTCAAATGTTATCGATTAAGACTTGAACAAACAGCAAAAATGGCAAAAGAAGAGCAGTTTGATTATTTTACAACAACACTTTCAATTAGTCCTTTAAAGGATTCTCAAAAGCTTAACGAAATAGGACAAGCTTTGGAAAAGGAATATGGAGTTAAATATTTATATTCCGATTTTAAGAAGAAGAACGGATATAAGCGTTCCATTGAACTTTCCAAAGAATACAATTTGTACAGACAGAATTTCTGTGGTTGTGAATTTTCAAAGCCAAACGATTAAATTTTAGTAGAAAACTTAAACAGTTATTTTGTAAAATAAAATTTGCAAGTTAATATTTGCAAGGGATATAATATTGTGATATATTCATAGAACGAAGTTACATTTAGTTAGCTAGTATTTTTAATACATATATTTGAAAGGATATTTAATATGATTTGTCCAAAATGTGGAAATGAATGTGATGATAATCAGATGTTTTGTAATGCCTGTGGCACAAAACTTAAGAATTTCGTCCCTACCGATCAGGAAGAAATTGTGGTGCCTGACAGAACAAGACCTACTTCTAATATACACCGGGAAGAATCAAGAACAGCGGCTATTAATACCGGAAATAAAGGCAAGAATGATAATTTTTTAAATAAGGAAAATAAAGGCAAGAATGATAATGCTTTAAATAAGGAAAATAAAAAGCCTAAAAAGAATAGCAGACGTTTGGAATCAGAATTACTGGATAATGATAATATAACAGATGCAGGTTTTGCTTCAAAGAAGACGAAAGCTAAATACAAAAATGATAAATATAATGTTCCATCAAATAAGAACGTTAACCCTAAGAAGTCAGGCAAAAATGTTGCCATTGTAGCTTTAATTGCCATTGTGGCAGTGGTTGCAACAGTTGCAATAACTATTTCAATTAAAAAAGCTTCCATGACTAAGAAGTTTAACCAGTACTATAACAATGGAACAGTTTACTACAACCAGCAGAATTATAAGGATGCAAGAACTCAGTTCTATACAGCATCTAACAATGCAGTTACTAATGAGCAGAGAGTTAAATCTTATGTAATGGTTTATAAGGTTGACTCAATTATTGGTGGTTATGAAAAGGAAGAAATTGAATTTCTTGAAGCTCTTATTGCAATTGACAATTCTAACATTGATTATTACAAAGAGCTTATTGTTTTATATCAGAATAACGATATGAACTCAAAGATTGAACCTTTAATTGCAGGTGCACCTTCTAACATGAAGGAAGAATTAACTAATTACAACGGTACAATTCCGGTTGCAAATTATAAAGAAGGGGTTTACCGTAACCCTATTAATGTTGAACTTTCATCAAGTAATGATGTAACTATTTATTACACAACAGACGGAAGCAATGCCATTGAAAGTGAAACTAAGACGGAATATTCTTCTCCAATTAAGTTAAAGAAGGAAGGAATATATACTATACGAGCTTATTCAGTAGACAAAAACGGAAAAGCAAGTAAAGAAATGACAATAAAATATACACTTGAATTTATTAAAGTAGACGCTCCAATTATTAAGCCTGATAGTGGAAAATACACATCAAATCAGAAGATTGAAGCAACTGCAGCCAGTGACACTATAATTTACTACACAACAGACGGCACAACACCTACAACTAAGTCAAAGAAATATAAAGGTGCAATAGACATGCCAAAGGGTGACAGTATATATTACTTTATAGCAGTTAACGCTGAAGGTGTTGTAAGTGATGTTACAACAAGAGTCTATAATTTTACACCGGAATATTCTAAGACTTATGATGAGGCACTTGAATCATTAAAGAGAAGCATTGGTGGAATGGACATCATATTTAACGATAATGACGATGGTGATATTTACAATTTTGAATACAGAGAGATTGCAGAAATAAGTGACAAGTATTACTATATTATTTCCTGTGAAATGACAACTAAGAAAAACAAAACTAAGTCAACAACATATGCTGTATCATGTGATGATGCAATATGTTACAAGGCTAGTTATGGTTCTGATGGAAATTATTCAATATCAACATCAAACGATGACTAATTAATAAGAAAACTCCTACTTTTGTTTGCACATTTATTACCAATGTGTAAACAAAAGTAGGAGTTTTTCTTGTTTTTTGCAATAAAAACGTTATAATAAATATAGACTAAACGGGAAAGAGGGGATACGGTGAGTGACAGGAAAAGCAGAATCTTTGCAACAATTGTTATAATTCTAATTGTTGTGGTTATATCTTTTTTATTTATGACAAGAGAGAATTATGTCAGATATTCTTTTTATGATGCAACCGGGTGTCAATATATTGAAGTGACAAAAATGGAAAATGCAAAGGGCGAAAATAGTATTAAACATTTATCATTATACAAGTATGGTTACTTTAAACCATGTTATACAATTCCAAAAGGTAGCGCCGAAGGAGTCTTTATGGCATATAATGATGATAATGATTTATTATTTACTATAAGAGAATATGCAGGGGACATTGTAAAAATAGAAGTAGCAACCAAAACAGAATATTACAGGTACATAGCAAGAAACTAAGAAAACAGATTAACCTGATAAATGTAATAGTAATATAAATACAAATAAAATCGAAAAAGGATTTGACATTTGTAAAGAAAAATGATAACATATCGTTGTTATGCGGATGTGGCGGAATGGCAGACGCAGCAGACTCAAAATCTGCCGCCCTCAAAGCGTGCGGGTTCAAGTCCCGCCATCCGCACTATTTTTTTGAAATTTTGTAGATACTGCACCTTGAAGGTGCATTTTTTTTACTGTAAAATAAAGAAAAAGGAGATTAAAATGAAAAAACTAAAGAAAGTATTTTTGGCTATTGCTGTTATTACAAGCATAGGTATATTTACCGGTTGCGCCCTTTTTAGTAGTGGAGTTAATGACATTAAAGGTAAGCTTACAGGTAATTCATATTCATGCTATTTTTATGACAACAGTGGAAACAAATTTATGACTGCAAAAGGAGACAAAATAGGGCTTACAAGCAACGTTGTGGAAGAAGGTCATGTTGATTCAGATGACGGTACATATAGCAAGAGTTATGGTTTGTCATCTATCATTACATTAAACATTGACGGAAAGCAGTTAGAAAGCTGTGGTGATACAATTATCTTTGAACAGACAGGTTTGCAGCCTGATGCTGAGTTTACAACAGAAGATATTAACAGCAAATCCACAGGAAAACTAAGCGAGAATGCTATTGTTTCAAATGTTATTAATAAATATAAAAATGCATTTGGAAAAGCCCAGGTAGTAGTAATTCAGAGTCAGCTTGGTGTACCTATTTGTGCTTACAGCGGTGAAAAGGTTTATTGGGAAGTAAGAGACGACTTGCCTAAGACAACTAAGCTTATGATTGATGGAAAGGCATTGTATATTCACAGAGCTAACTTCCAGATAATTGACAAAGCACTTATTGACTAAAATTAACTTAAAAATATTATGAAAGGGTTATAAATACAAAGGCTATATATGAAAGATTTTAAAGTTATTGAAGTTAAAAGAAGTATTTTTGAAGACAATAATGCAGACGCTGACAGACTAAGAGAACAGTTAAAGTCAGAGGGAACATTTCTGCTTAATTTAATGTCTTCACCGGGTGCCGGAAAGACAACAACATTAAAGAGAACAATTAATATGCTTAAAGACGAAATAAACATTGGTGTTATGGAAGCAGATATTGATTCGGATGTAGATGCACAGGCAATAACTGATACAGGTGTTAGAGCCATTCAGATTCATACAGGTGGAATGTGTCACTTAGATGCTGACATGACAAGACAGGGAATTAACGAATTTGGAACAAAGGATTTAGACCTTGTATTTTTAGAAAACGTAGGCAATCTTGTTTGCCCTGCGGAATTTGATACAGGCAGTACTAAGAATGCAATGATTTTGTCAGTTCCTGAAGGAGATGACAAACCCCTTAAATATCCGCTTATGTTTACAATAAGCGATGTAGTATTAATTAACAAGTGTGATACATTAAGCGTTTTTGACGATTTTTCAAAGAAAGACGTTGAGGAAAGAATACATAATTTAAATCCAAATGCTAAGGTATTCTTTGTGTCTGCAAAGACAGGAGAAGGCTTTGAGCAGTGGACAGATTGGTTGAAAAACGAATTAAAAATATATTCTAAATAATGCTAAGGAGGAAGTTTTATGGCAGATTCATTAGGAGGTTATGTACCGGATACCGTAAAAAACGATGAACCTATCCGTGAGCCCATTGCGCGTTTAGGTAAAATGATTTCCGACAGAATGGAAGTTATGCTTGGCAAAGAAAAAATTACAAAAGAGTCACCTGAGTACTGGGGCCTTGCACCTATATGTACTGACGAACAGGCTCTTATTGCCATAAAAATGGGAAAGAGAAAACCTAGAACTTTTGCACAGATTAAGAAATTAACAAAGATTAATGACGATGAATATTTGCAAAAGCAGTTAGACGAAATGTCTAACAATGGTTTAATTGAATACAATTGGGAGAATCCACAGCACGAGAAACAGTACGTTTTACCTATGTATGTTCCCGGAAGTGCAGAATTTACCAATATGAATGCAGATGTTTTAAGAGATCATCCTGAAATGGGTAGATTTTTTGAAAGAATGAGTCGTCTTCCGCTTGAAAAGGTTACACCAATGGTTCCACTTGGCGGAGCAGGAATCGGAATGCATGTTATTCCTGTAGAGAAAGCAATTGAAATGGAAAACCATTCAGTTTCAGTTGAACATATTTCACATTGGCTTGATAAGTATGAAGGAAAATATGCTGCAAGTCCTTGTTCGTGCCGTCGCTCAAGAGTTACATATGACGAAGGCTGTGCCGATGATCCTGAAGGCTGGTGTATTGCTGTAGGTGATATGGCAGATTATGTTGTTGAAACTAACAAAGGTGGACGTTACATAACAAGAGAAGAAGTATACGAAATCCTTGAACAGGCAGAAGAAAACGGTTTTGTTCACCAGATTACAAACATTGACGGTGAAAATAAGATTTTTGCAATATGTAACTGTAATGTTAACGTATGTTATGCACTTCGTACATCACAGTTATTTAATACACCAAACATGTCTCGTTCGGCTTATGTTGCCCATGTTGAAAAGGATAAATGTGTTGCCTGTGGACGTTGCGTTGAGTTCTGTCCTGCCGGAGCCGTGAAGCTTGGTCAGAAACTTTGCAAAAAAGATGGAAGTCAGGTTGAATATCCAAAGATGCCTTTACCTTCTGAAAAGAAGTGGGGACCTGAAATGTGGACTGAGGATTACAGAGACAAAAACCGTATTAATACTCATAAAACAGGAACCGCACCTTGTAAAACAGCCTGCCCTGCACATATAGCAGTTCAGGGATATTTGAAAATGGCTTCACAGGGAAGATATAAGGAAGCTCTTGCGTTGATTAAGAAGGAAAATCCATTCCCTGCAGTTTGCGGACATATTTGTAACAGAAGATGTGAAGATGCCTGCACAAGAGGAAATATTGATCAGGCAGTGGCAATTGATGAAGTAAAGAAGTTTATTGCTGCTAAAGATTTGGAAGCAGAAACACGTTACATTCCAAAGAAAGTTGTTCCATCACTTAAGGGACAGTTTGACGAAAAGATTGCCATAATTGGTGGTGGGCCTGCCGGTTTATCCTGTGCATTCTATTTGGCAGAAAAAGGATATGCACCTACAGTTTTTGAAAAAAATGAAAATGCCGGAGGAATGCTTGTATACGGAATCCCATCATACAAGTTAGAAAAAGATGTAGTTCAGGCTGAGATTGATGTAATAAAAGCTATGGGTGTTACTATTAAAACAGGCGTTGAAGTAGGTAAGGACATAACAATTGAAGAATTAAGAAAACAGGGCTACAAAGCATTCTACATTGCAATCGGATGTCAGGGTGGAAGAAAAGCCGGTATTCCTGGAGAAGATGCAGAAGGTGTAATGACAGCCGTAGATTTCTTAAGAGAAGTAAATGACAAGGAAGAATATCCTATTGAAGGAGACGTTGTTGTAATCGGTGGTGGTAACGTAGCCATTGACGTAGCAAGAAATAGCAAACGTTGTGGTGATGTTAATGTATCAATGTTCTGTCTTGAAGACAGAGAGCACATGCCTGCTTCGGAAGAAGAAATTGAAGAAGCCACAGAAGAAGGAATTAAAATTAATTGTGGTTGGGGACCAAAGGAAATCATTGTCAGAGACGGAAAAGTTGATGGCATTGTTCTTAAGAAATGCCTTTCTGTTATGGACTATGATGGAAGATTTAACCCAACATATGATGAAAATGAAACAATTACATTGTCTTGCAAGCACGTAGTATTGTCAGTAGGACAGGCTATTGTTTGGGACAACCTTTTAGATGGCTTAAATGTAAAACTAGATAGAGGCAACAGAGCAATCGCTGACTCATTTACATTCCAGACTGACGAACCTGATGTATTTGTTGGTGGCGATGTTTATACAGGTCCAAAATTTGCCATTGATGCCATAGCTGCAGGAAAGCAGGGGGCTATTTCAATTCACAGATTTGTACAGCCACACAGCAGTCTTACAATTGGACGTGATCCTCATTATTTCGTTGAACTTAATAAGGATGACATAAACATTGAAAACTATGACAATTCAAGCAGACAGGTTCCAATGAAGGATGAAAACATTAGCAAAAATAATCCTTTCAGAGATGCCAAACTTCCTTTTACCGAAGAACAGGTTAAAAAGGAAACAGCCCGTTGTCTTGGATGTGGTGCAACAATCGTTGACGAAAACAAATGTATCGGTTGCGGTATTTGTACAACTAAATGTGAGTTTGAAGCAATTCACTTAGAAAGAGACTTGCCGGGTGCAAGTGTTATGAGAAAGAGTGAAGACAAGCTTAAATACATTTTGCCAAACGGTGCAAAACAGGCAATTAAAATTAAATTTTCTAAGAAAAAATAATTATTAAAAATATTTGTTAAGACTATTTATTAGAAATTTTAATTAAAACTATTAAGTTATAAATTTATTAAACAACTAATAAGATAAAAGGGGAAAATTATGCATGAATTAGGTGTTGTTTTTCAGGCTATAAAAATCGTAGAAGAAGTAGCCAAGGAAAATAATCTTACTGAAATAGAAAGTGTAACTGTGGAAATTGGAGAAGTTTCAACAGTTATAGAATCATATCTTCAGAACTGCTGGAAGTGGTCTGTAGAAAAGAAATCAGACATTATGCATAATTGTAAATTACACGTTGAAAAAATTCCTGCAATTACCTATTGTCAGGACTGTGGAAACAAATATGAGACTGTCACATATGGCAAAACTTGTCCTAAATGTAACAGCACTCATACTTATCTTTTACAGGGTAACGAGTTTAACATAAAGGAAATTGAGGGATGTTAAAATTTGCATAGCAAATTAATAAAATACACGGAGGTAAAATTATGTTATTTCAAATTAACAGTATGTGGCAGATATTAGGCTGGGTTTTAGTATTTGCCGGATTAATTATTACAAATGAAATTGAACGTCGTACTAAGAAAGGCGGTATCTTTTTCTTTGGAATAGTTTTAGCAGCATTAACAGTATACTTTGTAGCTATTCAGATTGGTGCAAACACAGGAGCATCATGGGCATTAAACAGCCAGACTTATAAATATATGAATGGTTGGTTTCATTATGCAAAACTTTATGCTGCAGTTGCCGGATGTATCGGTTTCATGTTATTAAAGTACAAAACAGGTCTTGGTAACAAACAGTGGTTTAAATGTTTCCCATTCATAATTGTAGCAATCAACATTCTTATTGCAGTAGGTTCAGACTTTGAATCAGCAATCAAAGGTGCTGATGCCGTTAACGGCTGGTGGTTTTCAAATGAAAAAGTATGGCTTAACGGTGGCTGGTGGAACTGGGTAAACGGTATTGCCGGAATCCTTAATATTTTCTGTATGACAGGCTGGTGGGGAATTTACTCATCAAAAGACAAAAATCATCAGGATATGTTGTGGCCTGATATGACAATATGGTTTATCGTAGCATATGATATTTGGAACTTTACATACACATACTGCAATTTACCAACACATAGCTGGTACTGTGGTGTAGCTTTACTTTTGGCTCCAACATTTGCTAACGCATTATGGAACAAAGGTGGATGGATTCAGAATCGTGCCAACACACTTGCAACATGGTGTATGTTCGCACAGGTACTTCCTTTATTCCAGATTAGTGGTGTATTCTCAGTAATCCCATCACTTTACAATAATGTAACAGGTGCAAAAACAGGTCTTGACCTTGCTGCAATTGACAGCGCAACAATGTCTACAATTACACCAAACACAACAGCAATGGGAGTATGTGCAATACTTGCCCTTGCAGCCAATGTTGTATGTCTTTCAGTAATAATTAAGCGTGCCATTGAACAGAAGAAGAATCCATACAAAGAAGAAATCTTTGCAGGAACAAAAGACTTCGTTGAAGCAATGGAAAGAGCAGAATAAAGACATTAAAATATCTATAAAGAAATGGGCTAGTCAGAAATGGCTAGTCTTTTTTTGCTCTATTATGCAGGGACACAGTAAACATTACTTATATTTGGAAAACCGTGAAAATGAAACAAAGAAATTTATGCATGATATTCGTAATCATTTAAACTGTATTAAAGATTTGATTGATAAAGGTAACTATGAAACAACAAAGACAGATAAAAATTATCATGGTTATGGATTACTCAACGTGCAAACAAGTAATTCATCTATAAATTTTTACAGAATGTGCATTTATTCGACCACTTTTGCATTTGATATTTATTTTTTTAATGAAAATATTTATTATATGTATGACTCGAGCTAAAAAGCAAAAGGAGAAAAATAAAATGAATTACAAGAAAATTGTTACATTTTTAACAATTACAGCATTGCCAACTTCAGGACCATTTAAATTAACTAATCCTCCACAGGTCAAATTATCCATAAAATAATATTTAACATTGTTGAAAAAAAGTCTTATGTGTATATAATTATTGATAACATCTTAATGATTAGATAGGGAGGAAGTTTATGAACAAAAATAGTTCAAACATAATTAAGGAAGTTTTACTTGCATTTGTAATGGAAATTATATTTCTAGCTGTGTTAATCGCATTAAGTTACATAATATTTCCAAATCAAATGGCTGAAGGCGAAAATACCGAAGAATTATTATTAATAGGTTTTCCAATGCTAATTGCATATATAACTTACTATGCAAGAAAAATATTAGAGCAACTTAAATAAGATTAGAACTCCTCTAGGCAAGCAACTTGCCAGGGGAGTTTTTTGAAGATTTTCTCTTCATTTTCTGTTCAAAGTCGTGTAAAGGATATCTGCAACTCGGGATTACATGTCATAGAACAAAAATGTTATTTCACACGTAAACAAGATTAAAAATTCAAATTTGCCCTTTGCTTTTTGCACATGTTGGTTATGGAATATATGATCAAGATATTTTATCTATAACTAAAAACATTTTTGAATACAAACTCAAAACGAAAAAAGGGTACTATAATGTCAATCGGGTTTTAGGAAAGATTAAATTTCACAATGAATAATCTTTTATAACTGATATTATATTTGTTTTTTGCAGAGTTTTGTAACTCTATGTTATAAGGAGACTGGATAATTAATATGAATTTTTCTATAAATACTTTTCAATTGTTGTATGTGTGTATTTTTTTATTTGAATTGTTTACTTTTAAAAAAAGATGCATGCAAAAGAACAAAATTATTTTAATAATATTATTTCTATTAATGGTTTTATGTTTAGTGATGGATAATAATATTTTTACTTTTATAAATAATTTTTCAGTTTTGTATTTATAATAATTTTTGTACATATCTTCTTCAATAAATAATAAAAATTTAATGGATTTATAAAAAGGGTTTTTGTAAACAGGTAATTATTTTTTTAAAACAGAATAATATTCTTCAAAATAAATTCATTGATTGCTTTTCCTTATAATGTTACAATTAATTTGTAGTAATTGGTCGGACATAAATAATAAAAAGAAGGAGGCTCTTATGAAGAAAAGAATATTATCGTTTGTTATAGTGGCGATGTTGATAATCACATCCTCATTTGCCGGTAGCAATATTTTATCTGCAAGTGAAAATGGCAATTCAGTACGATTATCTAACAAAAAGATTACTATTGTTGTAGGGAAGAAGCGTACTGTAAAGCTGTTAAATGCGAAATCAAAGGTAAAGTGGAAGATTGTTAAAGGCAAGAAATTAATTAGCATTAAAAAGAGTGGCAAATACAATAATAAGCTTGTTATAAAAGCAAAGAAAAGCGGAAAAGCTCAGGTTTGTGCATATTATAAGAGCAAAACATTTAAGACTTATTTAACAATTAAGAATAAAAAGCTTAGCGATAAAAATAATTCAAAGCCGGATGCTGTACAGGAAACTACAACAGTAGCAAAAAATGAAAAAGTAACAACTAATCAGCCAGCTACTGAACAACCGACAACAATAGCTTACAAGGACAAAGCTGACATTGCTATTAGCAAAGTTAAAAACGGAGTATCTGTAACTATATCTAATTTTACAAAAGACCAGATTAATTTTGATTACAGCTTTGGAAATTTAGAAAAGTATAGTGACGGGAAATGGGTAAAGGCTCTTCCTGACAATGTACAGTATATTAATCAGGAACCGTTAATCACTCTTTCATACGGACAAAGTCATACTTTTTCTATTTCATTTGGAAGTCAGGATTATGAGTCATGGGTTCTTTTTGACGGCACATTAGAAACCGGAAAGTACAGATATACACATAAAGTTACACCTGTAAACGGTAAAGCATACGAAGTGTATGCAGAATTTGATTACTAAAAATCAAACTCTAGAAAAATTAATTTAAAATAATATTTTACACAAGGAGTTATGAATTATCCATAGCTCCTTTTTTATGCCTAAACCAAATTAATCTCCAGCAAATGCATAATTACATAAAACAAACAAAATAATAAATTCATAATAATATAAAACACTATTGAAATATACCCCCATAGGGTATATAATACCAACTGTAATAAACAAAAAGGAGCAAAAATATATGGAACATAAATGTGCACACTGTGCCAAAAAGAAAGAACGAACAGAAAAAGAATACAAAGACCTGATAAACAGACTAAACAGAATAGAAGGACAAGTGCGAGGCGTAAAAAACATGGTTGAAAACGATGCCTACTGCATGGACATCATTACACAGGCATCAGCCATAGCTGCTGCACTAAACAGCTTCAACAAAGTCCTACTATCTAACCATATCAAAACATGCGTAGTAGACAACATAAGAGAAGGCAACGACGAAGTAGTAGACGAACTAATAACAATGCTAAAAAAATCAATGAAATAAAAAAACACAACATTTTACTACCTTGCGCCCTGAAAAATCTCCAGTAACAAACAATAGGCAGATTTTTGCAATTTTGCGAGTATAGTGTAAAGCGCAAAACTTTCTGTCTGAGCCGTAAGGCGAGTTTAAGTTTTCGCTTTACAATAGACGACGGAGCAAAATAAAAAAATCAACGTGTTTGTACTGGAAATTTTTCAGGGCGCAGGGGAGACTAAAAAGTAAAGGAGACTTTAAAATGAAAAAATACACAATTTCCGGCATGAGTTGTGCCGCCTGTCAAAGCCGTGTAGAAAAAGCAGTTAACGCCCTGCCAAATGTTGATTCAGCAGTTGTAAGTCTGCTGACTAACAGCATGCAGGTTGAAGGCTCCGCCAGTGACAGTGAAATAATTCAGGCTGTGGAGAAGGCAGGTTATGGTGCAAAAACCGCAGGAAGTTCTAAGAAAGATACAACATCAATGGAGGAAGACCAGTTAAAGGATACTCAGACACCTATTTTAAGAAAGCGTTTAATTGTGTCTTTAGTATTATTAATTCCACTTATGTATATTTCCATGGGACATATGATGTGGGATTGGCCTTTACCGGCGTTTTTAATTGGCAACCACATCGCAATGGGATTAATTCAGATGCTTTTTACAATTGCTATTCTTGTAATTAATCAGAAGTTCTTTATTAGTGGTATTAAAGGTGTTTTAAATAAGGCACCTAATATGGATACTTTGGTGGCAATGGGAGCAGGTGCGGCTTTTGCATATAGTACCTATGTTTTATTTGCAATGACAGATGCTCAGGTTTCGGGCAATAGTGATAAGATTATGGAATACATGCATGATTTTTATTTTGAATCTGCTGCAATGATTGTAACTCTTATTACATTAGGAAAGATGCTTGAATCTTATTCTAAGGGCAAGACAACAGATGCACTAAAAAGTCTTATGAAGATGGTTCCAAAGACTGCTACAATTATCGAAAAGGATTTAACCGGAAACGAAAAGGAAAAAATAGTTTCCATTGAAGATATAAATATAAATGATGTATTTGTGGTAAAACCGGGCGAAAATATACCGGTAGATGGTATAGTTATAGATGGCTTCGGCGCAGTTGATGAATCTGCTATTACAGGTGAAAGTATTCCTGTAGACAAAACTGTTGGCTCTAAGGTTTCATCAGCAGGCGTTAACCAGTCAGGTTACTTAAAATGTAAGGCCACAAGAGTTGGTGAAGATACAACTTTAGCTCAGATTATTCAGATGGTTAGTGATGCATCTGCCACAAAAGCACCAATAGCAAAGGTTGCAGATAAGGTTTCAGGAATATTTGTTCCTGTTGTAATATGTATTGCACTTGTAACTATTTTTGCCTGGCTTATTGCAGGTGAAACAGTTGGTTTTGCCTTAGCAAGAGGCATTTCAGTTCTTGTAATCAGTTGCCCTTGTGCATTAGGACTTGCCACACCTGTTGCAATTATGGTTGGTAACGGAGTAGGCGCAAAAAAAGGTATTCTTTTTAAGAATGCAACATCCCTTGAAACTACAGGTAAAACCCAGATTGTTGCACTTGATAAAACAGGAACTATTACAGTTGGAAAGCCTAAGGTTACTGCTATTATTACTGAAAAAGAAACAGATGAAAAAGAATTGCTTGGAATTGCAATAGGTCTTGAATGTAAAAGCGAACATCCTCTTGCAAAAGCAATTACCAGTTATGCAAAAGAAAACAACATTAAGCCATATGAAATTGTTAATTTTAAGTCAGAAGTTGGTAATGGTTTAGTTGGCGAATATAATGGCTCAAAAGTTTTTACGGGAAATAGAAAGTTTATTGAAACGAACTGTACTATTTCAACTAATTTAATTAATAAAACTGAGAAGTTATCAGAAAAAGGTATGACACCTTTGTTTTTTGCCAAAGATAATAAAGTTCTTGGCATAATTGCTGTTGCCGATGTTATTAAAGAGGACAGCAGGGAAGCTATTTTGGAACTTGAAAATATGGGAATAAAAGTTATAATGCTTACAGGAGATAACGAGAAAACTGCCAAAGCCATTGGCCATAAAGCAGGTGTTGATCAGGTTATTGCCGGAGTGCTTCCACAGGGGAAGGAATCTACTATCAGAGAACTAACTGAATACGGTAATACTGTTATGGTAGGTGATGGAATAAACGATGCTCCTGCACTTACAAGAGCTAATATAGGAATGGCAATCGGTGCCGGAACTGATGTGGCAATTGATGCCGCTGACGTGGTTCTTATGAAAAGTAATTTAAAGGATGTTCCTGCTGCAATCAGATTAAGTAAGGCAGTTCTTCGAAACATTCATGAAAATCTTTTCTGGGCATTTATTTACAACATAATAGGCATTCCACTTGCAGCCGGAATATGGTATCCTATATTTGGTTGGAAACTTAATCCGATGTTTGGTGCAGCAGCCATGAGCTTATCAAGTTTCTGCGTTGTAACTAATGCATTAAGATTAAATCTTGTAAATATTTATAATAACAAGAAAGACAGAAAGATTAAAAATAGCATTACAGAAGTAATAGGAAATAATGAATTATCAAACAATTTAGACAATAAAGAATCAGAAAAGGAGACTAACACTATGGAAAAGACAATGAAAATAACAGGTATGATGTGTGGACATTGTGAAGCAACTGTTAAGAAGGCTTTAGAAGCATTAGAACAGGTTGACGAAGCAATTGTAAGTCATGAAGAAGGAACAGCTGTTGTAAAATTAAACAGCGACCTCTCAAATGATGTTCTTAAGAAAACAGTAGAAGATAAGGATTACACAGTAAACGATATTATCGGTTAGTTTATTATTTAGGTGTTAAGTATGGAATGTAAGGATTTTCAAAAATTAATAAATGATTTTATTTTCGACAAAATTGAATATTCTGAAGATTTAAAGGAATTTTTGAATCACGCAAAAACATGCAAAAACTGTGGAGAAGAATTAGAACTTTACTACACTATCAGAAGGGGACTTGGCGATGTCAAGGCCCCTGATGGCAGTGAGGAAAGTGTTGATGCTACACAGGAATTGGAAAATATTATTAATTTTTATGATGAATATTTTGAAAAACAAAGAAAAAGAAAGAAAGCAGCCATTATTTCTGTTATAATAGCAATGTTAATGATTATATTTGTAATTGTATGTTTATATTTAAATACCATTGGTATTATATAAAGTGTATTACTTTGGAAAGGACTATATTTTAATGAGTAAATTTGTGTTAATAGACGGACATAGTATTTTAAACAGAGCATTTTATGGAGTTCCTATTTTTACTAACAGTGAGGGACTACATACAAATGCTGTTTTTGGTTTTCTGAATATTATGTTTAAAATAATAGATTCAAAACAGCCGGATTACATGGCTGTTGCTTTTGACGTTCATCAGCCTACATTCAGACACGAAATGTTTAAGGATTACAAAGGCACAAGAAAGCCTATGATGGAAGAATTAAGGGAACAGGTGCCTGTAATTAAGGAATTATTGCAGAAAATGAACATTACAACTGTAGAATTGCCGGGATACGAAGCAGACGATGTTATTGGTACTTTGTCTAAGAAAGGTGAAAAAGCAGGCATGGAAGTAGATGTTATTTCAGGTGACAGAGATTTACTTCAGCTTGCAAGTGACCATATTACAATCTGTATCCCAAAAACTAAAAAAGGTCAGACTACAGTTGAAGAATACAATACAGAAGGTGTTAGGAAATTATATAAAGTTACCCCAACTGAGTTTATTGATGTTAAAGCTTTAATGGGTGACTCATCTGACAATATTCCGGGGGTTCCGGGAATTGGAGAGAAAGGTGCAACAGCCATTATTTCTCAGTTTGGTTCAATTGAAAATGCCTACGATCACGCAGATGAAATTTCTAACACACGTAACAGAAACGCACTTTTAAATAATTACGAAATGGCACAGATGAGTAAAACTCTTGCCACAATTAATATTCAGTCACCTGTAGAAGTAACACCTGAACAGTGTAAGTTAGAAGATATTTACACAGAAGATGCTCTTGAAATGATCAAACGTTTGGAATTTAAAAGTATGATTCAAAGATTCGGCTCAGTTACTTCAACTAATGATTGTGAGGGAGGATTTAAGTATATTAATAATCCTTTTGATGCTGATCCTATTTTTGAGCAGGCTAAAAATGCTGACAATGTAGGTATTTTTATTTATAGAAACAAAGACAATTTTGGTGTTTCTTTGTGTTTTAACAATGACAATGTTTATTACATTGGAAAAGAAGGTTTTGTAACAGAAGATTATATAATCGAAAAAGTTAGAGACCTTGTAAATGCCAAGGCTAAACTTACAATTTTAAATATTAAAGAAAATAACGATATTTTGGAAAATGATGACGCGGAAAGCATTTTCGATATTTCTATTGCCGCATATCTATTAAATCCATTGCAGAATACTTACGATTATGACGATATTGCAAGAGAATATTTAGGAATGAATGTGCCGGCTTTTGATGAGATTTTTCCAAAAACTAAGAAAAACGAAACTCCATCAGATGAAATACCTGAAAACATATTAAAATATGCCTGCTATAATGCTTATGTAGCTTACAAGGCAAAAGATGCTTTAACTAAAAAGTTAAAAGAAACAGAAATGCTTGATATTTACAACAATGTGGAAATTCCTTTAACTTATGCCTTATATGATATGGAGCAGGCAGGAATTATGGTTGCAGGCGACAAGCTTAAAGAATATGGTGAAAGACTTAAAACTGGCATTGATGCATTAGAGAAAGATATTTTTGCTGAAGCAGGTCACGAATTTAATATTAATTCACCTAAGCAGTTAGGCGAGATTTTATTTGGTGAAATGCAGCTTCCCGGTGGCAAAAAAACTAAAACAGGATATTCAACATCTGCTTCTGTATTAGAGAAACTTGAACCTGATTATCCTTTTGTAAGTAAGATATTAGAGTACAGACAACTTACAAAATTAAAGTCAACATATGCTGATGGATTGGCTGTTTATATAGGCGAAGATAACAGAATACACGGTAAGTTTAACCAAACAATTACCGCAACAGGCAGAATAAGCAGTACTGAGCCAAACCTTCAGAATATTCCTGTACGTATGCCTCTTGGAAGAGAGATTAGGAAAGTCTTTATTCCAAAAGAAGGTTGTGTGTTTATTGATGCAGATTATTCTCAGATTGAATTAAGAATTTTAGCTCATATGTCTGATGACAAGAATTTAATTGATGCATATAATCATTCTAAAGATATTCATGCTGCAACAGCTTCTTTGGTTTTCCATGTTCCACTTGAAGAAGTTACTAAGGAACAGAGAAGTAATGCCAAGGCTGTAAACTTTGGAATTGTATACGGCATCAGTTCATTTGGTTTAAGTAATGACCTTTCGATTAGCAGAAAGGAAGCTGAACAGTATATAAAGGATTATTTTATCAGTTATCCGGGTATTAAGAATTATCTTGATAATTCAGTAAAAGAAGCTAAGGAAAAAGGATACTCTGTTACAATGTTTGGCAGAAGAAGACCTATCCCTGAATTAACATCAGGCAACTTTATGCAAAGACAGTTCGGTGAACGTGTGGCAATGAACTCTCCTATTCAGGGTTCTGCTGCAGATATTATGAAAATAGCAATGATTAATGTGGCAAAAGAGTTAAAAGAGAAAGATTTAAAATCTAAAATTGTTTTGCAGGTACACGATGAACTTTTAATTGAAGCGTACGAAAATGAAGTTGAACAGGTTAAGGATATTCTGAAACGCAACATGGAGCAGGCAGCTCATCTTAATGTTCCTTTGGATGTTGATGTTCAGGTCGGAAATAACTGGGATGAAGCACATTAAAAAGGCGGTGTTATTATGGTTATAGGATTAATGGGTGGCGTAGGCAGCGGAAAGTCTACAGTACTTGATTATTTAGAAGAAAATTATGGCGCATATATTATTCAGTCAGACCATGTGGCAAAGGAAATAATGACTCCCGGCTTTAAGGTTTTTGATAAACTTTCAAAAGCTTTTCCGGAAGTTATTGAAAATGGAAAGATTAACAGCGAGAAGCTTGCCTCAATAGTTTTTAATAATAAGGACAAGCTTGACACTCTTAATTCCATTACTCATCCGGGAACAATAGAAGAAATTCTTAATAGAATAGAGCAGAGTAATAATTCAATTATTGTTGTGGAATCAGCCTTACTTTTAGGCTCAGGCCTTGAATCCCATTGTGATGAATTATGGTATGTATACTGTGAACATAATGAGAGAGTAAACCGTCTTGTTGAAAACAGAGGCTATTCAGTAGAAAAGTCTGAGGAGATTATTTCTAATCAACCAAGTGATGAAGAATATAACCACTTTGCAGATGAGTTTATTGACAATACTTTTAGTGTGGAAAAAACAAGAGAACAAATAGATATGATTTTAAGCAACAAAGAATGCTAAAAAATAAAATGATTTTTTACTAAAAATCGTATTGACAATATTTTTAAAAAGAACTACAATAGGTAGCACGCTACATATTGTGGTTCTTTTTGTGTTTAGATTTTTTTTGAAAGGAGGAATTATGGGACATTTAGGTCACAAAATCAAGCTTATTGACAGACAGTTTAGAAGCCGTATGGATAAAAATCTTGAGAATCTTGGCATTACAACGGCACAGATGAACGTATTATGTTATATGGAACATCACACTGAAAGAAATGTAACCCAGAAACAATTATCTGAAGCTTTTAATGTGAAGCATTCTACAATGGCAGGCATACTTCAAAGAATGGTTGAAAAAGATCTTCTTGAAATAAGACCAAATCCTGACAATAAGAAATTTAAAAATATATTCCTTACGGAAAAAGCTAAAAGTCTTCAGGATAAAGCCTCAGCATATCGTGAGTATACGGAATCTGTTATAATAAAGGACTTTACACCTGATGAAAAAGAATACTTTGAAAAAACATTATTTAAGGTTTTTCATAACTTATTAAACGATTCTTCATTATCACCGGAAGAGAAAGACTTAATAGAGAGGAGATTTATGGAAAATGATTAAAACATTATTAGGTCAGGTTAAAGAATTTAAACTTGTTTCTTTGCTTACACCTTTAGGTATGTTGGCGGAAGTAATTGTTGAAAACTTTATTCCACTTCAAATGGCCGTTATAATTGATTCAATTGGAAAAAATGACTTAAGTACAATTTACAAAACATCCTTTATAATGCTTTTACTTGCATTGTCAGGTTTAATTGCCGGATATATGGGTGGTGTATGGGGAGCTAAGGCTTCTACAGGTTTTGCAAGAAACTTAAGAAAGGCAATGTATGAAAATATTCAGACATTTTCATTTTCAAACATTGACAAATTTAGCACAGCAGGACTTGTTACACGTTTAACAACAGACGTTACTAATATTCAAAACGCATATCAGATGATTCTTAGAATGTGCGTAAGAGCACCTTTCAGTTTACTTGTTGCAATGATTATGGCATTCTCAGTTTCACCAAGAGTTGCAAGTGTATATTTAATAACTGTTATTATTCTTGGAATTGTACTTGCAATTATTACACTTAATGCCCATAAGTATTTTACACAGGTATTTAAGAAATACGATAAACTTAATGAAAGCGTACAGGAAAATGTAAGTGCAATGCGAGTAGTTAAGGCTTATGTTCGTGAAGATTACGAACGTGGTAAATTTGGAAAGGCAAGTTACAATATTTACAAGATGTTTATTAAGGCAGAAGGTATTGTTTCATTAAATGCACCTTCAATGATGCTTGCCATATACAGTTGTATTTTATTTATAAGCTGGCTTAGTGCACATATGATTATTGCCAGCGGAAATAATCCTGCCGTAGGTCTTACAACAGGTAACTTAACTTCACTTCTTGCATATTGTATGAATATTCTTATGAGCCTTATGATGCTTTCAATGGTATTCGTTATGGTTACAATGAGTATGGCAAGTGCTGAGAGAATTGCTGAAGTTATAAATGAAAAAGCTGATATTACTAATCCTGAAAACCCTGAATATGAAGTTGCCAACGGAAGCATTCGTTTTGAAAATGTTGATTTCAGGTATAACAAGACAAGCGAAAAACCTGTTCTCGAAAATATTAATATTTCAATTAAATCAGGTGAAACAATCGGTATTATGGGTGGTACCGGTAGTGCAAAATCAAGTTTTGTTAATCTTTTAAGTCGACTTTATGATGTAGAAAAGGGCAGAGTAATTGTTGGTGGAAAGGATGTTAGAGAATACGACCTTGATGTATTAAGAAAAGAAGTTAGCGTTGTTCTTCAGAAGAACGTATTGTTCTCAGGAACAATTCTTGAAAACCTTCGTTGGGGAGATGAAAACGCAACTGATGAAGAATGTATTAGAGCATGTAAGCTTGCCTGTGCTGATGAATTTATTGAAAGAATGCCTGACAAATATAATACATATATTGAACAGGGTGGTTCTAACGTATCAGGTGGACAGAAACAGCGATTATGTATTGCAAGAGCATTACTTAAAAAACCTAAGATTCTTATCCTTGATGATAGTACAAGTGCCGTAGATACAGTAACTGATGCAAAAATTAGGAAAGCTTTCAGAGAAGAAATTCCTGATACTACAAAAATTATTATTGCACAGAGAATTTCCAGTGTTAAGGACGCTGACAGAATTATTGTATTTGATGACGGTAAGATAGATGGCGTTGGAACACATGAAGAATTACTTAAAAACAATAGCATTTATAGAGAAGTATATAATCAGCAGATGAATGATAATGCTGACTTTGATAAGAAAGGAGGAGAACAGTAATGGAAAAAGCTAAAACAGTAAAAGGTCCGGAAAACAGACGTAATATGGGACCAAGACCAAGACTTAATAATCCATTAAAAACTCTTTCACGTCTTATTAAGTATATGGGAAAATATTATGGCATACATATGGTTATTGTAGTTTTATGTATTATTGCCAATGTATTTGCCAGTGTTAACGGAACATGGTTCATGAAGGCATTAGTTGACGAATATATTTTACCAATGATTAAAGAAGGCAGTAATGATTTCGGACCACTTCTTAAAGCAATGATTCGAGTAGGCGGTTTCTATGGAGTAGGTGTTATTGCTTCATTGATTCAGGCTGAAATCATGGTTTTTGTTACTCAGGGAACTTTAAAGCATTTAAGAGATGATATGTTTAATCATATGCAGGGCCTTCCAATTAAGTATTTTGACACACATTCTCATGGCGATATTATGTCTATGTACACTAATGATATTGATACATTAAGACAGATGATAAGCCAGTCAATGCCTCAGATGTTTAATAGTGCAATGACTATTGTCAGTGTATTTGCATGTATGGTTGCTTTAAGCATCCCCCTTACACTTTTAACTTTAATTATGATTGGTGTAATTACACTAGGTTCAAAGAAACTTACATTTTTATCAGGTAAGTACTTTATTGCTCAGCAGAAAGATATTGGTGCTGTTAACGGTTACATTGAAGAAATGATGGAAGGTCAGAAAGTTGTTAAAGTATTCTGTCACGAAGAAAAATCAATGGAAGAATTTAACAAGTTAAACGACCACCTTTTTGAATCAGCTAATAATGCTAACAAATTTGCCAATGTTATGGGACCTTTTAATGCACAGGTTGGTAATGTAAGTTACGTTCTTTGTGCCTGCATTGGTGCCATTATTGCCATTAAAGGTATTGCCGGTTTTACAATGACACCGGGAAGTTTAATTAGTTTCTTAACTTATAATAAACAGTTTGCACAGCCAATTAACCAGATTACAATGCAGATGAACAGTATTGTTATGGCTATTGCAGGTGGCGAGCGAATCTTCAAATTATTAGATGAGAAACCTGAAGTTGACGACGGATATGTTACACTTGTAAGAGCTAAAAAGGTTGACGGTAATATTGTTGAATGTGAAAACAGAACAGGAATGTGGGCTTGGAAACATTACCACAAGGATACAGATACAACTACTTATGTTGAAATGAAGGGCGAAATCGTATTTAACGGTGTTGACTTCGGATATACTGATGACAAGATTGTTTTACATGATGTAAAACTTTACGCTAATCCGGGCGAAAAGCTTGCTTTCGTTGGCTCAACAGGTGCAGGAAAAACTACTATTACAAACCTTATTAACCGTTTCTATGACATTCAGGATGGAAAAATCCGATATGATGGTATTAATATTAATAAGATTAAAAAGGCTGACCTTAGACGTTCTCTTGGTATAGTTTTACAGGAAACAAATCTTTTCTCAGCTACAGTAATGGAAAATATCAGATATGGTAAATTGGATGCTACGGATGAAGAAGTTATTGCAGCAGCTAAGCTTGCCAATGCTGACAGTTTTATTAGAAGACTTCCTGACGGTTATAACACTATGTTAACAGGAAACGGCGGTAACTTAAGTCAGGGACAGAGACAGTTGCTTTCAATTGCCAGAGCAGCAGTTGCAAATCCACCGGCACTTATTTTGGATGAAGCAACATCTTCAATTGATACAAGAACTGAAAGACTTGTTCAGGAAGGTATGGATGCTTTAATGAAGGGCAGAACAACTTTTGTAATTGCTCATAGATTATCAACTATCAGAAATAGTGACTGTATTATGGTTCTTGAGCAGGGACGAATTATTGAACGTGGAAATCACGACGACTTGATGAAACAGAAAGGAACTTACTATCGTCTTCAAACAGGAAGTTCACCTAACTAAGAATTTAAATATTAAATCTCTTTATTATAAACATCTCTTCGGAAGAATATACTTAACTATATTCATCTAAAGAGGTGTTTTTTATTAAAAAATTTATTTATATCCTGGCTTTAATGTTCTTTTCAACAGTTACAATAAAAATTACCGAAGAAATCGATTATCACAAATATAAAATCAAAAAAAACATTGTGGAAAGCTATGATTACCGCACCTTAAATATTAAGCCTGAATGTTTGCAGACTATAAATAAAATATCCTCAAAAGATAAGTGTGACTTTTCAGATTTATTATCGGTAATGTTTTTGAACAGCAATTTAAACTTAACTAAAGCAAATTATACAAGGGAGCGCTATTCTGATTTAAAAGGTTGTTACAAAAAGAAAAGTGCTAATGAATATAATAATGTGTCAAAAAACATTGCTGCCATTTTTGACGACATTGTTTATTTTCCTGTTGCAAAAAGCACAACCAGTGGCAAGTGGGTTTCTTATGAAGATTCTTTTGGCGCTGAGAGAAATTACAATGGAAGTTATCCTCACGAAGGTTGTGATATTATGGCTGAAAATAATGTAAGTGGTTATTATCCCATTGTAAGTGTGTCTGACGGAACAGTTGAAAATATAGGCTGGCTTGAAAAAGGTGGTTATCGTGTTGGCATAAGAAGTAGTCAAGGAGGCTATTTTTATTATGCTCATTTAAGCAGTTATTCGGACATAAAAAAAGGTGACAAAATTAAAGCCGGAACTCTTTTAGGTTACATGGGTAACACAGGATATGGGACTGAGGGTACAACCGGTTGCTTTGACGTTCATCTTCATTTTGGAATATATGCTAAGACTAAAAATTATTATGAGCTAAGTTATAACCCATATTGTATTTTAAAATATTTGGAAAACAATGTAATACTTGCAAGTTATTAAAAATAAAAGCAGTAATTAGTGGGCTATAAATCAATAATTAATTAGCAATTAATAAAATAGAAACTTGCCATAACTTAGGCAAAGGAGTAAAATAAAACGGAGAAAATAAATTTAGAAACAAGTGAGGTATTTGACATGAAAAAGATTAGTACAGAAAAAGCACCTGCAGCAATCGGACCATATTCACAGGGAGTTGTTGTAAACAATACATTATTCTCATCCGGACAGATTGCATTAGATCCTGCAACAGGAGAAATTGTTGGCTCATCTATTGAAGAACAGGCTGAACAGGTTATGAAAAATTTGGGAGCAATCCTTGAAGAAGCAGGTTCCAGTTATGAAAAAACAATTAAGACAGTATGCTTCCTTGCTGACATGGGAGACTTTGGAGCATTTAATGAAGTATATGGAAAATATTTCACAGAAAAACCGGCAAGAAGCTGCGTAGCTGTTAAAGAACTTCCAAAGAATGTTTTATGCGAAGTTGAAGTTATAGCTGAAATCTAATCCTTATATGTCTATAATGGAGGAATTTTATATGGATAAAAACTTATTGGAAATTACAGGTTATGATGGTGAAGGTTATGTTCCTTTAATTGATTATTCCCATTGGCGTGTTGCCGAACTTAGATACTGTGAAGAATTAGAAGTGGACAAGCTTAAAGATATGCAGAAGCATGATGAAACGGATGAAGTTTTTGTATTATTGGAAGGCGATTTCACATTATTCTTAGGTGGCAATGGGGAACACATAGGAGAGATTGAGGCTATTAAACTTGAACCTCTTAAACTATATAATGTTAAAAGAGGTACATATCATACCCATACTCCTGAAAAAAATTCAACAGTGCTTATTGTTGAAAATGTTGACACAACTGACGACAATTCACCTAAAGAAAAATTAACTTTAGAGCAGAAAAAAATTATTGAAAAGTTGTATAAGGAAGTAAATTCATAGATTTATATAACTAAGGTCTCACTTTTAAAAGAAAATCGACTTTTAAATCTGGGACCTTTAATATGTAAAACAGACAACCGAAAACAAGAGAGGTATTTTTAGTGCGACTGGATAAATATTTAACCACATTAGGAATTGGTTCACGAACACAGGTTAAGGAATTAATAAAAAAAGGAAAAATCACTGTTAACGGCGAAAAGATTTTAAAGCCTGACATTCATATTGATGAAAATAATGATGAAGTAGATTTAAACGGTGTTAATTTAAAATATAACAAATTCTATTATTATATGCTAAACAAACCTGCAGGAGTATTATCTGCAGTATCAGACAATAATTGCAAAACAGTAATTGATTTGCTTAATGTTACGCCTAAAAAAGGACTTTTTCCTGTTGGAAGACTTGATAAGGACACAGAAGGCTTACTTCTTATAACTAATGACGGTGAACTTTCACACAATCTTCTGTCTCCAACTAAACACGTTGATAAAACATATTATGTGGAACTTAATGGGGATTTAATAGACAGCGATATTGAACTATTTAAAAAAGGTTTGGATATAGGTGAGAAAAATCTTACTAAGCCGGCCATCCTTAAAATACTTGAAAAAAGAAGTACAGCTTTAATTACAATAACAGAAGGAAAATACCATCAGGTTAAAAGGATGTTTCAGGCAATAGGACTAACGGTAACTTTTCTTAAAAGACTTACAATGGGACCTCTTAAATTAGATGAAAATCTGAAACCCGGAGAATATAGAAAGCTTACAGTCAGTGAAGTAGAAGCCTTGCTTAATAATAAACCTATAAATAACTAAAATAATTAAAACATATTTTAATAAAATATTTTAAAATTTAAAAAGTAAAATTATTAGAATAATATTTAGAAAGTATAAAAATTAGAAAGATATTAATATGCAGGAAATTAAAATTACGGAAAATCAGGCAGGACAGCGCTTTGACAAGTTTTTATTTAAATACTTTAAGGAAGCTACATCCGGCTTTATATATAAAATGCTTAGAAAAAAGAACATTGTCTTAAATGGTAAGAAATCTGACGGAAAAGAAAAACTTAATGTAGGCGATTCAATTAAGATTTTTATGGCTGATGATACCATACTTAAATTTAGAGGTGAGACAAAAGTAGACATTGTTAAACCCATTGATTTAGATATTGTTTATGAAGATGATAATGTTCTAATTATAAATAAACCGTCAGGAATGCTTAGTCAAAAGGCTGAAGCAAGTGATGTATCAGTTAATGAATATATTATTTCTTATTTGGTATCCACTAACAAACTAAGTGAAGAACAACTTAAAACATTTAAGCCCGGTGTCTGCAATCGACTTGACAGAAATACCAGTGGCTTAATTATTGCCGGTAAATCCTTAAAAGGTTTGCAGACAATGTCTAAAATGTTTAAGGAAAGAACAATGGATAAATATTATTTTGCATTAGTTAACGGCAAAATAGAAAATAAAATAAACATAAAAGGTTACTTGAAAAAAGATGAAAGAACAAACAAAGTAACAATATATAAAAAAGAGCAAAAAGACAGTCAGCCAATTGAGACAGAGTATGAGCCTGTTTTAGCAAATGATAGAATCACTTTATTAAAAGTTAAGCTGATTACAGGTCGAACTCATCAGATTAGAGCACACCTTTCATCTGTAGGTCATCCGCTAATTGGTGACTACAAGTATGGGAATAAGAAGATTAATGATATATATAAGAAACAATATGGTATTAAAGACCAGATGTTACATTCAAGAACGACTGTTTTTCCAAAGTTTACGGGAGACTGTGATAATCTGTCAGGTAAAGAATTTACAGCAACACTGCCTGATGATTTTATAAAAGTTTTAAGCAATGAATTTAAGAATAGTAATGTTGTTAATGACTTTATTAAAGAAAAACAGATTAAAAAATAACTATACATTAAGGTTGGTTTTTGATTACAGGAAAGAAGATTTAGAGCAATTATGGGAACATGGAAGACAAGAGGACTTAGAGGTTCAACTTTAGAAGATATGATTAATATGACTAATGAAAGTTATCGTGAAAAGGGACTTGCATTAATTCAAAAAATACCTACTCCAATAACGCCCATTAACATTGATCAAAGTACAAGGCATATTACCCTTGCTTATTTTGACAAACAAAGTACGGTAGACTACATTGGAACGGTACAGGGAATTCCTGTATGCTTTGATGCCAAGGAATGTGCAGTTACAACATTTCCTATGATGAATATTCACGAGCATCAGGTTAAGTTTATGGAAGACTTTGAATCCCAGGGAGGTATTTCATTTATATTATTATTTTATACATCTTTAAACGAAACTTACTATATACCTTTTAAGGATATTAAAAGATTTTATGATAGAAGTATTAATGGTGGCCGAAAAAGTTTCAGATATGAGGAAATTGATAAAAATTATCTTATAAAATCAGCGCCCGGCGCCCTTGTTCATTATTTGGAAGGAATTCAGAAAGATTTAGATTCAAGGGAAGGTTGACATTTATTATAAAATATTGTAATATACCTTTTAGTTCATTACTAAGGTAGCGAGTTACCACTTTAAAGTATTAAAGTGAAACAACAAATGGAGGATAACATGGAAAAAGTATTATTACATACTCCTGAGGGAGTTAGAGATGTTTATGGCAAAGAATGTGCCGTAAAGTTAACAATAGAGAATAGCATTAACAAAGTTTTTAATATATATGGATATCATAATATTCAAACACCAACTTTTGAGTTTTTTGATATTTTCAGTAAAGAGCGAGGCTCTGTTGCTTCAAAGAATTTATATAAGTTCTTTGACAGAGAAGGTAATACTTTAGTTTTAAGACCTGATGTTACTCCTTCAATTGCAAGACTTGTTGCAAAATATTATATGGACGTTAAAGTTCCTGTTAAGCTTTGCTACAATGCCAATACATATATTAATAACTCAGAATTACAGGGAAAATTAAAAGAAAATACACAACTTGGATGCGAACTTATTAATGATGATTCAGTTGAAGCTGATGCAGAAATTCTTGCTCTTGTTGTAGATTCATTAAAAGCAGCAGGTCTTAAAGAATTTTTGGTGGAAATCGGTCATGCAGATTTCTACAAGGGGCTTTTGGAAGAATGCGGTTTTGACACCGAAAATGAACAGGAATTACGAAAAAGAATAGAAAATAAAAACTATTTTGGAGTTGAAGAAATTCTTGATAATAACAATATTACAGGACAGCTTAAAGAGGCATTTTTGAAATTGCCGGAATTATTTGGTTCCATTGATGTTATAAAATCAGCTAAAGAGCTTACAGACAACAAGAAAGCATTACAATCAATTGAACGTCTTGAAAAATTATATTCAATTCTTGAGGATTATGGCGTATCTAAATATATAAGTTTTGACCTTGGAATGATTAGTAATTTTAATTACTATACTGGAATAATTTTTAAAGCTTATACTTATGGCTCCGGTGACCAAATTGTAGCCGGCGGCCGTTATGACAAGTTACTTGGTCAGTTTGGAAAAGAAGCTGCAGCAGTTGGTTTTGCTGTATATATGGATCAGATTCTTTTAGCTGTAAACGGACAGCGATTAAAAGAAAACAATGATTACTCATATGAAGTCATTATTTATGATTCTGAATTTAGAAAAGCTGCTTTATCCCTTACTAATGCACTTAGAGATCAGGGTGTTAAGACAGAATTAATTTCTAAAAAAGAGAATATATCATTAGACGAATATACAACATTTAAGAAAGAAGACGGTGCTACTAAGATTACATATGTTTCAAAAGATGGCGCTGTAGAATTATAGGTGAGCAGTATGAGATATTTAACTTTTGCCCTTGCAAAGGGTCGTTTGGCAAAAACAGCAATGGATATGTTTGAACAGATTGGTATCCAGTGTGAAGAAATGAAAGATGAAAAAACACGTAAACTTATTTTTGTTAACGAAGAATTAAAATTAAAATTTTTTCTTGCCAAGGCAAGTGATGTTCCAACATATGTTGAATATGGTGCGGCAGACATTGGTATTGTAGGTAAAGATACTATTTTGGAAGAAGACAGAAAATTATATGAAGTATTAGATTTAGGTTTTGGAAAATGCAGAATGTGTGTCTGCGGACCTGAATCAGCCCGTGACTTATTAAAAAATCATGGTATGATAAGAGTAGCATCAAAATATCCAAAGATTGCCAAGGATTATTTTAATAACAAAAAAGGTCAAACAGTTGAGATCATAAAGCTTAACGGTTCTGTTGAGTTAGCACCTATTGTTGGCTTATCAGAAGTTATAGTTGATATTGTTGAAACAGGTACTACATTAAAAGAAAACGGTCTTGGAGTTTTGGAAGAAGTTTGTCCATTGTCTGCAAGAATGGTTGTTAACCAGGTTAGTATGAAGATGGAAGACGAAATAATCAGAAAGATTATTTCTGATTTAAAAGAAAAAATAAAATAAATTTTATAAAAAAAGATTGTTTAAAAGACTAATTATAAAGATTAACTAATCTTTAGGAGGCTGAAATGAGAATTATAAAATTAGATGAGAGTTCAAAGAAAAATATTTTAAATGACTTACTTAAAAGAAGTCCTAATAACTACGACAATTTTGCAGACAGCGTAAATGCAATTCTTGCAAATGTTAAGGAAAACGGCGACAAAGCTTTATTCCAGTACACAAAGGATTTCGATAAGGCTGATATTAATGCTTCAAACATTAAAGTTACTGAAGAAGAAATTAATGAAGCATACGACAGACTTGAAAACCCTGAATTAGTTCAGGTTATTAGAAGATCATTAAAGAATATTAAGGAATACCACGAAAAACAGAAACAGTACAGCTGGTTTGATTCAAAACCTGATGGCTCCATTTTGGGTCAGAAGGTAACACCATTATCAAGAGTTGGTGTTTACGTACCTGGTGGAAAAGCAGCTTATCCATCATCTGTTTTGATGAATGTTATTCCTGCAAAGGTTGCCGGTGTTGAACAGATTGTTATGGTTACACCTCCTGGAAAAGACGGAAAAGTTAATCCTAATACATTGGTAGCAGCTAACGAAGCAGGTGTTGACGTAATATATAAAGTCGGTGGAGCACAGGCTATTGCAGCTTTGGCTTATGGTACAGAATCAATTGCCAAGGTTGACAAGATTGTAGGTCCGGGAAATATTTATGTAGCTTTGGCTAAAAAAGCAGTATTTGGTTATGTAAGTATTGACTCTGTAGCAGGTCCTAGTGAAATCTTAGTTCTTGCTGATGAAACAGCTAATCCAAGATATGTTGCAGCAGACCTTTTATCACAGGCAGAACATGACGAACTTGCTTCAGCTATTCTTGTTACAACAAGTGAAGAATTGGCTAACAAAGTATCTGAATATGTAGATATGTTTCTTTCCAAATTAAAGAGAAAAGAAATTTTACAGAAATCATTAGACAACTATGGATATATTCTTGTTACTGATACCATGCAGGATGCTATTGACACAGCTAATGACATTGCTTCAGAGCACTTAGAAATTGTTACTAAGAATCCTTTTGATACAATGACAAGAATTAAAAACGCAGGGGCTATTTTCCTTGGAGAGAACAGTTCCGAACCACTTGGAGATTATTTTGCAGGTCCTAACCACGTTCTTCCAACTAACGGAACAGCAAAATTTTTCTCACCTTTAAGTGTTGATGATTTCATTAAGAAATCAAGTATTATCTCTTATTCAAGAGAAGCACTTGAACCTTTAAGTGAAGATATTCAGAAATTTGCCAAGGCCGAAGGTTTGACAGCTCACGCTAATTCTATTAGAGTTAGATTTGAAGAAGATGATGATATAAAGGAGTAGAAATATGAGTAGAATTGGTAAATGCGTTAGAAATACAAGTGAAACACAGATTGAAGTTTCAATTAATCTTGATGGTACAGGTAAATCCGATATTAATACAGGCATTGGTTTTTTTGACCATATGTTAATCAGCTTTGCTAAGCATGGTCTTTTCGATTTAAATGTAAAAGTTAACGGTGATTTGTATGTTGACTGTCACCATACTATCGAAGATACAGGTATTGCCATTGGAAATGCAATAAAAGAAGCTTTAGGAGATAAGAAATCCATTAAAAGATATGGTTATATGATTCTTCCAATGGACGAGTGCTTAACTATGTGTGCTCTTGATTTATCCGGAAGACCTTATCTTGTTTTTAATGCTGAATTCACTACAGATAGTGTTGGTGGCTTTGACACTGAAATGGTTAAGGAATTTTTCCATGCCATAACTTATTCCACAGGAATGAATTTGCATATTAAGATGTTAGAACCTGGCAACAATCATCATATGATTGAAGGCATATACAAAGCTTTTGCCAAGGCTCTAGATCAGGCAACAATTAAGGATGAAAGAATTACTGATGTATTATCAACGAAAGGAACACTATAATGGGAAAGTTTAGAATTATACCATCTATTTATTTATATAATGGTAATGTTGTAGATAAAGAAACAAAGGAAATAGTTGGGGATGGAGATGCTGTTGAACTTGCCACTTTCTATAATAATAGAGGGGCAGATGAATTATTAGTTTTTGACTTATCTTCATCAGACGGTGAACATGATGCAAATATCGGTACAATGATTAAGATTCAGGATGCTGTTGACATTCAGATGATTGTTGGTGGAAATGTTAAACGTCTTGAAGATGTTAAAAAATATATTTATACAGGAGCCAAGAAAGCCATTCTCGATATGAGTAAAGATACTAATGTTGAAATAGTAAAGGAAGCTTCTGAACGTTTCGGTAGTGACAAAATTGCCGTAATGTTAAATAAGGATTATGATTTTTCAAAAATTAAACAACTTAAATATGATGGCGTATCTTTAATTATTGCTGACAGTTGTGCAAATGAATGTATAGGTTCAGGCATTAAAGTTTTAGCTTTTAACTGTAACTTTACATTTAACGATATGGTTGAATTTGGTAAACAGGACAAGGTTTACGGTATTTCAGATAACAGTTTTGCCGGAGATTTTGATTTCCTTAATTTCAAAACTCAGTTAAAAGAAGAAGGAGTTAACACTATTGTTTTTGAAAGTGCAATGAGTTTTGATCAGTTTAAAAAGAATTCCGACGGAATGATTCCTGTTGTTGTTCAGGACTATAAGACAGACAAAGTTTTAATGGTTGCTTATATGAATGAAGAAGCCTTTAATCTTACAATAAAGACTGGAAAGATGACATATTTTAGCAGAAGTAGAAATGAAATCTGGGTTAAAGGTGTTACATCGGGGCATTTTCAATATGTAAAAGAACTTTCTATGGACTGCGATTTAGATACAATGCTTGCAAAAGTATATCAGGTAGGAGTTCCATGTCATACAGGAGCTGATACATGTTTCTTTAACACTCTTGTTAAGAAAGAATACGATGAATCTAATCCAATGAGAGTTTTTGAAGATGTATATAATGTCATTCTAGACAGAAAGAAGAATCCGAAGGAAGGTTCATATACTAACTATCTTTTCGATAAGGGAATTGACAAAATTCTTAAGAAAGTTGGAGAAGAAGCTACTGAAATTGTTATTGCAGCAAAGAATCCTGATCCTCAGGAAGTTAAATATGAAATTTCTGATTTCTTATACCACGTAATGGTATTAATGGCAGAAAAAGGAGTTTCATGGAAAGAAATAACAAAAGAACTTTCAAGAAGATAGGAATTTGGGTGTTAAAACATCAATATATTAATTACAAGAATTTTATATTAAATCGGGTAACTACAGGTTGCCCGATTTCTTTCGTTGAAAAAAAGATTTTTGTATAGTATTATTGTGGATAGGACTAAAATCAAAAAAGATGTGTATTATACATTTATATATAAATTTTGAAAGGGATATTTAATAAACAATATATGAAAGAATCTATTAAAAAAGTTCAAAACGTAGGAATAATTTTTGATATGGATGGAACTCTTTGGGATTCCACTGAAAATATAACAAAAGCCTGGAATGAAGTACTTGTTAAGTACGGATATGGACAGCTTAAATTAACAGTAGAACAGGTTTCAAAAGAGATGGGTAAGCTTATGAGAGATATTGCTGATTCTCTTTTTAATGACATTCCTGAAAATATAAGATATGAAATATTTGAAGAATGTTTATCTTACGAAAACGAATATCTTTTTAAAAACGGAGCCAATGTTTACGATGGAGTAGAAGATGTTTTTAAAAAATTAAATAAGAAATATAATGTTTTTATTGTAAGTAACTGCCAGGAAGGGTATCTTCGAACATTCCTTGAATACTATGATTTCAACAAGTATGTATTAGATTATGAGGAAGCCGGCAGAACAGGTATGCCAAAGGATGAAAATATCCGATTAGTAATTAAGCGTAATCACTTAGATAAGGCTTTTTATGTAGGTGATACATTGGGAGATATGGAATCTACTGACAAGGCAGGAATACCATTCATCCACGCAGCTTACGGTTTTGGTACAGTTCCTGCAGACAGAATGAAAATAAACAATATAAAAGAATTGCCTGAATTTATAGATGATTTATTGTCAAAAGATACTGACAACTAGCAATTTAATTTTAAGGAGCATAAATGAGAAAATTAGCACTATCAGATGAAATATTAATGAAAATAGAAAAGCCGGCAAGATATATTGGTGGCGAATTTAATGCTATTGTAAAAGACCATAATGAAGTAGACACAACATTTGCTTTTGTTTTCCCTGATGTTTATGAAGTTGGAATGTCACATCTTGGAATACAGATTTTATATGATTTATTAAACAGAAGAGATGACGTATGTTGTGAAAGAGTATACTCACCATGGATTGATTTAGATAAGATTATGCGTGAACAGAACATTCCCTTGTTCTCACTTGAAACACAGACACCTGTTAAGAATTTTGATTTTCTAGCAATTACTCTTCAGTACGAAATGTGTTACACAAACATATTACAAGTCCTTGATTTGTCAGGAATCCCTCTTCTTTCAAAAGACAGAACAGAAGATGATCCTATTGTAATCGGTGGTGGGCCTTGTACTTACAATCCTGAACCAATTGCAGATTTCTTTGACATTTTTTATATCGGTGAAGGTGAAACTGAATATTATCACCTTATTGATTTATATCAGGAAAATAAGAAAAATGGTGGAACAAAGAAAGAATTTCTTGAAATGGTAGCAGAAATTCCTTGTATGTATGTTCCGGCTTTCTACGATATTGAATACAATGAAGATGGAACAATTAAAGAAATGAAACCTAATAACAGTCACGCAAAAAAGACTGTAAGAAAGTCAATTGTTCTTGATTTTGACAGTGTTCCTTACCCTGACAAGCCATTGGTTCCATTTATTAAAGTTGTACAGGACAGATGTGTTCTTGAAATCCAGAGAGGATGTATTAGAGAGTGTCGTTTCTGTCAGGCAGGTTCAGTTTATAAGCCTTTAAGAGAAAAAAGCCTTGAAACATTAAAGAAGCTTGCAATAGATATGCTAAAAGCTACGGGAAATGAAGAAATATCTTTAAGTTCCCTTAGTACAAGCGACTATTCAAAAATTAAGGAGCTTATTGATTTCTTAATTGAAGAATGTAAATCACGACACATTAATATATCACTTCCATCCCTTAGAATTGATGCTTTTTCATTAGATGTAATGAGCAAGGTTCAGGATGTTAAAAAAAGTTCGATTACTTTTGCACCTGAGGCAGGTACTCAGCGTATGCGTAATGTTATAAATAAAGGTTTAACTGAAGAAGATATTATAAATGGATGTACACAGGCATTTTCAGCCGGTTGGAATAAAGTGAAATTATATTTTATGTTAGGTCAGCCTACTGAAACTAATGATGATGTAGACGGAATAATGGATTTGTGCGAAAAGATTGCTGAAGTCTATTATGAAACAGTTCCGAAAGAACAAAGAAAAGGTAAATGCCAGATTACAGCAAGCTCTTCATTCTTTGTTCCAAAGCCTTTTACTCCATTTCAGTGGGCACCAATGTGTGAAGCACACACATTCCTTGATAAGGCTAAACGTGTAAATGACAAATTAAAAACTCTTCTTAACAGAAAGAGTATAAGATATAACTGGCATGAATCAGACATTAGTGTTCTTGAAGGACTTTTAGCACGTGGAGACAGAAGACTTTCTAAGCTTATATTATCAGTTTATGAAAAAGGTGGTATTTATGATGCCTGGTCAGAATGTTTTAAGAAAGAGTTGTGGGATGAGGCAATTGCCGAAAATAATATTGATGTTGATTTTTATGTTACAAGAGCGAGAAACGATGACGAAATCTTCCCTTGGGACTTTATAGATACAGGTGTTACAAAGAAATTTCTGTTAAGAGAGTGGCATAATGCCCAGAACGAAAAGGTTACACCTAACTGTAGAATGCAATGTTCAGGCTGTGGTGCAGCAAGCTTTGGAGGTGGTATTTGTTATGAAAATTAGATTAAGATTCTCAAAACAGGGACAGATGAAGTTTATCGGCCACTTGGATATGGTAAGATATTTTCAGAAAGTAATGCGTCGTAGTGAAGTTGACGTTGCCTATTCAGAAGGCTTTTCACCTCACCAGAAAATGTCTTTTGCAGCTCCTTTAAGTGTAGGTGTTTTAAGCCGTGGGGAATATTTTGACTTGGAAGTTAATTCAACAGAATCTTCTAAAGTTATGCTTGAAAGAATTAACGCCCAAAATGCAGAAGGTGTGGAAGTTTTAAGCTATAAGCTTCTTCCTGACAACGCAAAAAATGCCATGAGTGTAGTTGCAGGAGCTGATTATAAGGTTTACACAGACCTTTTTAATCAGAATATGTTAGACGCTTTTATGAATCAGGACCAGATTATTGTTTTAAAGAAAACTAAAAAAAGCGAAAAAGAAGTAGATATTAAGCCTTTAATTTATAATATTAAGTTGGAAGATGACGGAATTTTTATGCAGGTGGCACAAGGTAGTGCTTCTAATCTTAAGCCTGACCTTGTAATGGATGCTTTCGCCAAATTTGCACAGGTTACACTTCCTGAATATGTAACATATGAAAGAATTGATATGTATTGTTTGGAAGATGACAATCTTGTTTCTTTAGACGATATTGGAGGCAACATTGAGTAACAAATTAATTATTTCTGATTTTTATAAAAACATATTATTTGGTTTTTATTTTGAAGACGACAAATTACAAAGATTAGTAAACTTAAAAAATGACAATGTTGTTGGAAATATATATTGCGGCTACGTAAAAGATGTAGTCAAAAATATTAACGGTGCTTTTGTACTTTTCGATGACAACAAAAAAGGGTATCTTTCCTTAAAAGACTTTAAGAACCCGGTTAAGCAGGGAGATAAAGTTCTTGTTCAGGTATCAGGAGACAAAATTAAAACAAAAGATTATTCATTAACTTCACGAGTTAATCTTAATTCAGAATGTCTTGTTTTAACTGTTGGCAATACAGGCATAAGCGTTTCAAGAAAGATTAAGGATAAGGACATCCGCGAAGAATTAAAAAGTACTTTAAGTGTTAAAAAGAATGATGTATATGGTTTTATTATAAGAACTAATGCATTAGACTTTTCTAAGGAGGATATTTTAAAACAGGCTGATGATTTAATTAATCAGTTAGAAGATTTAAAAAAGCGATTTGCTTTTGTTACTCCTAAGGCTGCGTTACTGAAAAAAGATTATTTGCAGGATTTAATTAGTGAATTTAAGAAACATGGAGAATTGTCAATTATAACTGATGTAGTTTACATTTATGATACATTAAAAGAACATAATGATATGGTTACATATAATGACAATTCCAAAATCAGTTTGTGCAACAAATATTCTTTAGAAACTCATTTAAACCGCCTTTTATCTAAGAAAGTATGGCTTAAATCAGGTGCTTATCTCATAATAGAACCTACAGAAGCCCTAACGGTTATTGATGTTAATACCGGAAAGGCTGACTTAAAAACTAATAAAGAAAGTACTTTTAAAAAGATAAATTTAGAAGCGGCAAAAGAGATTGCCCTGCAAATGAAATTACGAAATATATCGGGTATAATCATAGTTGACTTTATTAATATGAGTAATAATAAGGATTATGATATTTTAACCCATGAAATGTCAGAATATCTTACTAATGATTTTTCTATAAGTAATGTTGTTGATATTACAAAACTTGGTTTAATGGAATTAACAAGAAAGAAGAAAGAAAAATCTTTAGAGGAAATTGTTAATGAGAAAAAAGATGATAATTAAAATTATAAGTTGGATAATATTTATTGGATTGGTAATTGCATTAATAGTAGCTGCAATAAACATTTATATGGTTACAACCACATCAAAAAGAATTATTTCTGTAGATGATGCTAAGGACATAAATGCTGATTGCATTATTGTTTTAGGTGCAGGTGTTAAACCTTCAGGTAAGCCTTCATGGATGCTTGAAGACAGAATTATTGTAGGCGAACAGTTATACAATGTTAATGCAGCTCCAAAGCTTTTAATGTCAGGCGACCACGGCAGAGAGAATTATGATGAAGTTAATACAATGAAGAATTATGCCATTAATGACGGCATACCTTCAGAAGATATTTTTATGGATCATGCCGGTTTTGAAACATACGATTCAATGTACAGAGCAAAGAAAATATTCGGTGCTAAGAAAGTAGTTATTGTTTCACAGAAATATCATTTATACCGTTCTCTTTACATTGCAAAAAAAATGGGCTTAGACGCATACGGAGTTTCGTCAGGCCTTAGATATTATTCAAAAAAACAATATTATAGAGAAGCGAGGGAATGGCTTGCAAGAGTTAAGTCGTTTATAAAATGTATCGCAAAACCGGAGCCTAAATATTTAGGAGATTCCATTGATTTAAAGGCAAGCGGTGATGTGACTAATGATTAGGAGCAGAATATATGGATAAGAAATCAATTGGTGAATTAAGAAGAAGATTAAAAAAAGACAGTTGTACGTTCACAAAAATATGTGGTTGTTACGTAGATGACAATAAGAATAAAGTTACAAATCTTGATGAAATATTTATGAATCTTGAAGATGAAGAATATTACAAATACTTGGAAATAGGCAAAAAAGTTCTTTCTACTAATGTTGGAAATAATATTTTGGAGCTTAATTTTCCTATCGAAGAAGAACAGCCGGGAGGTCATCAGCAATTCTTAATGGGACTTAAGAAAAGTGCCTTAAAAGATCAGGGCTTAGTTGATACTTTCTATGATATGATTATTGAAAAATATGATTCACTTGGAAATTATTTAATTTTACTTTTTCATGATGTTTACGATGTTATGACAAAAACATCTGACAATAATAAATTAGATGAATCAGAAGAAGTTTATGAATACATAATATGTGCCATTTGTCCAATGATTCTGTCAAAACCTGGACTTGGCTACAACAAAGACAAAAACAGAATCAGCACATTAAACAGGGAATGGTTTGTTGGAATGCCTGAAACAGGTTTTGTTTTCCCTGCATTTATTGATAGAAGCAGTGATATTCATTCTGTACTTTTATATACAGCCGATTCAAAGAATGTTCATACTGAAATGATTGAAGACATTCTTGGGTGCAGACAGAAGTTAACATATGCCCAGCAGCAGAACGTTTTAAATGATATGGTTTTGGAAGTAACAGGAGAAGACAATATTAAAGAAGTAATGGAATCAGTGAATATTGAGCTTGCCCAAATTTCAGAAGATGATCCTGAATCAACTATTTCTAAAACACACATAAAAAGTGCCTTGGAATATGCCGGCATTCAGGAAAACAAAGCCGAATCTGTTGGCGACAAATATATGACATCTATTAACAATGAGGAGATTCCTTTGATTGGAGATATCGTTCCTAATAAAGCCGCAAAAATTGTAAAAGATAATAACGAAAAGTATCTCCTTAAAGAAGAAATTAAAGAATTAAACAGAAAGATTGCCACTATAACAGAAGAACAAAGTAGTGAAGAACCGGGAGAAAGTGACATTATCATAAGAGTCAACTCAGACAAGAAAGAATTAATCCGCCAGGAAACAATAGACGGACAGCCTTGCGTTGTAATTCCATTAACTGATAATGATAATGTAATGATAAAATAAGATTACTTGATTATATAATTGCTCAACCTCTCACAATATGAATAATAAAAAGAATTCTATAGATTATTTCTAAAATATGGCTTCATTGTAAAATGAAATGCGACAAGAGTTATTAAACTCTATCGCATTTCTTTTTTTATACCATAAAACGAGAAAATGCGTTGAGGTTTAACAACCTTGACGCATTTTTTAAGTTGTTCTGAAAGGAGGGTAAGGCAATGCGTAAAGGAGATAAGCGATTAAAGTACGAAGATAGAAAAGAAATTGAAAAAATGAAGAATGACGGCGTAAGGGTCGTGGTCATTGCCGAAAAAATCGGAGTACACCGAGCCACAATTTACAACGAGTTAAAACGTGGCGGGACACCTTACAGAGCGGAAGTAGCACAAAAAACAATATAGGGAGAATATGAAGAATCAAGAAATAGAAGAAAAAGCTAGAGAGTTGGCGGATATGGTCGGTTCTGTGGCGGTAGATGAAAACCTACCATTAGAAGTTATAGAAATGACCGCAGATATTTTAAAAGAGGATTGTGAGCAGATAAGACAGGCAGCAGTTGATATAGCGGAGGAAGAAAGGGCAATACGCCTTGAATATAGCACGGACACAACGAAAGGAGGGGCAGCATGGCGGGCAGCAGAACAGAGAAGCACACAGCGGTATACCGAAACGTGAAGCGGTGCGAGTTTCATAATATCGGGGATTATATCGTAGTAACAAGCATTATAGGCGGTACAACCTTTTGTGCGTTTTTCGATTCGGGATTACACACAGAAGAAAGTATAAAAAGGCGTGGAAGTATTAAGTTACATTCCATTTACGCAAAACATTAAAAACAGGAGGACAAGGAACAATGAACGCAGTAGACCACAACAATGTAGTAATTTTTGATGATAGAGGGATTCCGTCTATCATGTGCAGATTCGCAAGACCAAAGGATGCCGAAGAGGTCCCAGCAGTATTCAAAATCGGGGATAAGGTGGCGGATGCCATTTACATATCCAAGTACCCGAATACCGTAATTAACGGCAGAGCCTACAGTATGCCAATGGCAGACCCGACCGCAAATATCACATTTGACGAAGCGGTACAGGCTTGCAGATGCAAGGGGGCAGGTTGGCATCTTATGACCGCCGTAGAGTATGAATACCTGTTAAATCAGAGTAGGGAAAAAGGTACAATGCCACACGGTAACACCGATTGGGGCAAGGATTATTACCACAAGGACGAACAAGGCAAAGTAAGCAACTTTGGACGGACATATACAGGTACAGGACCGGTTACATGGAATCACGACCATACACCTTATGGAGTATCAGACCTTAACGGTAATGTATGGGAATGGTTGGCAGGATTAAGAATTAAGGACGGAGTAATAGAGTTTATCCCGGACAATAAAGCAGCATCCCCATATTGTGACCTGTCAAAGGATAGCACCGAATGGCAGCAGGCGGAAACATCCAAGGGACCGGTAAGGGCAAACGTGGAATGTGGAGAAATCACAATTACGGATACCGTGGCAGCGGATGATTATACGCCGGATTATGACGGAGTAAGAATTGATGAATTAGAGGTTGAGTTATCAGAGATTCCACAGGCACTTAAAGACTTGGGAATTATCCCGGATAAAAGAGCAGAGGAAGAGAATAAGACCTATGTATACTTTGATGCCACAGAGGGCGAATATTTGCCTGTCCGTGGGTCGGCGTTCCACGGTCCTTCCAATTCGGGTCCGTCCGCTCTCGGCTTGCGCGCCCCTCGTTCCATCTCGGACGTCAGCATTGGTTTCCGCTCCGCTTTTTATGAGGTAAACGGAAAACTGATTACTGAATAACTGTTAAGGGGTGCGGTAGCACCCCTGTAAGCATAAAAGGAGTGAAACAATGACAAATAAAATCAGATGTGCTGATTGTAAATATTGCAAAAGTTTAAGACCTACAGGAAACACTAGAAGCAATTTTTATTGCGAGCATCCAAACCATGAATATATCAGAAAATACTATGCGGAACACAGGATATACAGATTGCAGGGGTTTATAGGATTTGGTGCGAGATATTCAGAGGAAGTACCTGTAAAGACCTCTCCGGCATGGTGTCCGAAGAAAGCAGAGGGAAGCAATGAATAGAACGGAATTAGAGAAACACTTAGGCGAATATGTAGATATAAAAATATTTGACGGAAGCGTTTACAGAGGTACTTTACGAAAGACAGGAACGGAAGAGGTAAAGAATGACCCGAATTTATATCTAAAGAGCAATTATTACTTTTTGGCACATAAGGGAACATACATAACTAATTCCTGTTTATTCAGAGTATCACATATCAGAAGCCTAAAGGTTTTAAATGGAGGTATAGAGTAGTGAAACCAATAAAAAGAAAGTACAAGCCTACAATCGTATGCGATAAGTGCCATAAATCCATAGGAAAGATAAAGCCGAGTTATAAGAAAGTCGGGGAAATCGAATACAGGTATTGGCGTTGTAGGCATTGCAGTACCGTATATGTCATATCCGCCACGGATGCAGAGTTAAGGAAAAAGATACAGGAATACCAAGAGTTTATAGACGGGTACAAAGACAAGGAAATGCCACAAGAGGAAATGCAAAAGGCACAGCTTATATTACAGACCAATGTAGAGCGTAGCCGTGAGATTAAAGAGCAGTACCCTCTTACGCTAAAACCTTGGAAAAGGTAGGGCAATGAAGTACAGAGGATTGACATACAACAGGGAAAAGGAATGTTACGAGTGGGTCTATGGTATGCCGTCTTACGGATATGAAACGGACGAGATAGCGGAGATTGGCACGGTCTACGGAGATTTTAGAGAGATATTCCCGGATACCTTGGGAGAACAGACACCTTACAGGGATAAGAACGGCAAGGAGATTTACACAGGCGATATTGTAGCCTTGGAAGTAGACGGACAGATAAGAGAATTTGTAGTAGACAAGGCAACCGTTGACAGGGAGTACAACACATTACAGGGGTTCACAGGAAAAGACGGTAGCAACACGGTAAAAGTAAGACTTGCAGATGTGGTTATATTCCGTTGGATTGACCCCGAGGGTGTGATACATCAGCTTTTACCGTGCGTGAATGAAGCAGGAGTATCCGACACGGCATCTATGGAGATTATCGGCACGATTGCAGAAAGAGGGGTACAGGAAAGTGAGAGCAAAGGCAAAAAGTAGTAGTACACCATATCCAATATGGATAGAGGGCGAATACATAACAGAACCACCAATAAGACCGAGTGACGGGGCGGTACGCCCCGTAGGTCATTATATAGACGAGGGCGGTTATCCGGGTGCAAATGTGTATGAGATAGATATAAATACAATGTGCAGACAGACGGATGCAGCCGACAGATTCGGAAAACCAATTTACGAGCAGGATATATTGCTTTATGAAACAGCAGAGGAAATAGGATATTTCATAGTACAGGACTTGGAAATAACGGTAGACATAGTAAATGGCGAGATTATAGAGGTCGAGGATTTGGATACCGAGAATATAAAGAACATTGGAAGTATGGTAGATTATTCGGATTTTGTGGAGGGTATTAGATACCATGCAGATAACGGATTGAATATACCATATATTCCTTGCCTAAACGTACAGGTAACGGCATTGCCGTATTTTAAACTCAAATGCTTAAAATGCGGTCAAATATCGCTTAGTTGTTCGTATATGGCAAAACATAAAGGTTGTGGAGGGTATTACACGGTAGATTTTGCAACCAAGATTTACAGGGAAAGGGCAAAAGAAAAGGAACTTGCATAGTGGCTTATGCAAGTTCCCTGTTACCGCCTTATAGCGATAATTACACCTATTCAAATTATACTATAAGGCTTGCACAAAGTCAATAAAAAAGCCTTGAAATCACACGCCAAAAGGCTATAAATGAGGGCGTGTTGAGGACCTTGTATGGGGTATTAACATCTAGGACATTCATAAAATTATATACTTATATAAGATTATACTTGTATAAGTATATGGTTTAATAGGTGTACCCTTATGGACTTGTAGTATAAGGAGAATAAACGGTATGGCAAACAAGAGAAAGAACTTTATCCGTGAGAAGAGGATATATTGCGGAGAGGAATACTTAGAGGTTGATATAGTAGCGGTTACGAATATGCCGGAAGTAGGCAAAGGGAAAAAAGGTAAATCCTCACAGGCTCAAAAAAACCTTAATGACAAGAGAAGTAAAAGAAGATTCGTACAGATTGCCAATACTAATTTTGGTACAAATGATTTTCATATATCAGCTACATACAACAATGAGCATTTGCCTATGTCCTTGGAGGAAGCGGAAAAGAATGTGCATAACTACTTAGACCGCATAAAAAGGAAAATGAAGAGGGAAACAGGCGAGGATTTAAAGTATATGCTTGTTACCGAATACACCCCGGAAGAGGAAGAGGGGCAGCTTACGTTACAGGGGATTGATGCGGACGATAAGGCAACAAAAGCCGTAAGAATCCACCACCATATAATTATCAACAACGGAGGGTTAGACCGTGACGATTTGGAGTTAATGTGGAGTACCACAAGGATAAATTGGAAAAAGGCAAACGACCCGGAATACAGAGCCAAGGCAGATTATTACGGATTCGTGAACTGTGACAGATTGCAGCCGAACGAAAACGGATTAGAGGGCATAGTAAATTACATAAACAAGCGTAAAAAAGGCTGCAAAAAATGGTCTACATCAATGAACCTTAAAAAGCCAAAGGTAAAGAAAAACGACCATAAATGGAGTTTTAGAAAGCTACGAGAGTACGCAAAGACCCCGGAAGATAAGGAGGTATGGAGAAAGTTATATAAGGGGTATGAGCCTACCAAGATAGATTTTGAATACAACGACTATACGGGGTGGAATTGCTACCTACGATTGCGGAAAGTGAGGGATTAAATTGATTGCAACGATTGATTTTGAAACAACAGGATTAAAGGCAGGAGAGGACGAGGTATTACAGGTATCAATTATTGATGAAAATTACAATGTCCTGCTTAATGCTTATTGCAGACCGAACAATAAAGAAAGTTGGGAGGATGCACAGGCGGTACACGGCATTACTCCGCTTATGGTAGCCAATGAGTTACCGTTTGAAAGATATGTACCTACGGTGCTTGATATTCTAAGTCGTGCGGATTATGTAATAGCATACAATTACGCATTTGAGGACAGGTTTTTAAGAGCATACGGTATTGAAGTGAGCCGTGAGAAATGGTTTGACCCTATGCTTACATTTGCGGACATATACGGCGAATGGGATAGTTACCACGGTAATTATAAGTGGCAGAGCCTTACCAAGTGTGCGACATACTACGGTTACGAGTTTAAGGCCCACGATTCCTTGGAAGATGTAAAAGCAACCCTGTATTGCTATAAAAAAATGGGAGAGGACGTAGAAAGGAGAAAAGGGAAATGCTGATAGGTGGAAAAGAGTACAAAACAGGACAGCGGATTAAGATAATCAATGCAAAGTCCATATTGCATTACAAGTACGGAATGACAGGGGATTGCAACAAAGATATGACAGGAATAACGGGAGTTATCACGGCGGAATCAACTTATGATGAATATGCAAGGGCAGAATTAAGAGTAGACGAGCCACACAGCGAGCATTATAGAAATGGAATGACAAGGCTATTTTGTGATGATGAAATAGAACTATTAGAAGAATAGGAGGGGAGGAAAATATAATGCTGATATTACCGATTGAGGGTAAATGGTTCAATATGATTCTTTCCGGGGATAAACGAGAGGAATACAGAGAGATTAAACCGTATTATACAACGAGGTTTAAGAAAATATTTGAAATGCACCCAAACTCAAATATTCCTACAGGACTTGATAAACAGTTAATAGGATTCAGAAACGGATACGGCAGCAGTAGACCACAGTTTACCGCATTATGTTCATTGGATGTTAAGGCAGGTAAGGAAGAGTGGGGAGCAGAACCCGGAAAGGAATATTACACACTACACATTCACGAAATCAGAGAAAGGAGCGGTTGTTAATATGCAACAGGCGGTATTCATGGCACATTGCCCTTATGAGTTGGGCGATATTGTAGAGGTTGCCATAATTGAGGGAATGGCTATTACAGGATACCCGAGAAGATTAGGCACGGCAGAAATGCAGATAACGGACATTATCACGGAACACAGCTTAAAGAATGGCACGGTATCATTTATTTACGAATTGGACGGTAAAAAGCGTATGCGGTTGATACCGTGGAATGAATTAACAAAAAGGAGCGAAAAACATTGATAAATCAAGGATTTGTGACCGATTCGGACACGGAAAAAGAATTAAAGAAGTGGCAGCAGGCAAGAACCACGGCAGTAGATGAAGATAAATTAAAGCAGCAGTATAAAAACAGGCTCAACAATGCACAGGGGCAGCACTTTGAAAGAGAAATTTTAGCCGGGTGCAGAATGTACGAGAGCCACGGAATAGCAACTGTTGATAAAACACCCGAACCATTCAGAGTAACAAGTAAGAACCACAGGACAGGAGAATTTACCGGGCGTTTCAGTACACACGCACAACCCGACTTTCAAGGGACCTTATACGGTGGGCGTTCGATAATGTTTGAAGCCAAGAGGACAAGCAAAGACAGGATAACCCGGAATGTGCTTACAGATACACAAATGGACGTATTGGAAAAGCATAGCCGATTAGGGGCGTTATGCGGGGTGTGTATCTGTATACAGGATGATTTTTTCTTTATTCCGTGGAATGTATGGCGTGACATGAAAGAAATGTACGGCAGGCAGTACCTAAAGCCGGACGATATAGAGGAATACAAGGTTAAGTTTGACGGTGCGGTACATTTTTTAATGCACACCGAGGAATTGAAAGGAGCATACGAAAATGCAGAGCGAAAAAGATAAAATTATGGAACTGTTGACCGTAACAGAGGTTAAGGAGGGTGGAGAGGTAACATTTACAGACCGTTCAATAGAAATCTTACAGGAATTAGGGCAGCAGTACAAAGAAACACCGCTTTTTAAGAAATCAAGACAGGATAACCCGGATTGGGAGGGGGATGCCAATGCAGGCTTATTATTCGTGTATATGTGCGAAAGACTGACGGAAGCAACAAGCAGAATACATACAATTATGGTTTGCAAGTTAATGATTCCTCTGATTTGGGAGAAGTTGGAGCAGGAGTTACAGGAAACGGAAGCAGTAGCAGATAAGAAGATTGAAGAGGACACAGCACAGGGAGGGTTATTAAGTGCGACTTAACGGAATTGTAGGGGCAGAGATTCCGTATTACAAGATGATGAATAAAGCAATGCCAGGACCGGCAAAGGACACCAAGAGAAAACCAAAGAACGGCAGACTTACAGAGATTGACCCAAAGACCAACAAACCGAGATTAAAAAGCGGTGTACCGATAAGCCGGGCGGTAGAAGTCCTTTATATGTTTGAAAATACGGACGTATTGCCTTATCAGATTGAGGAAATGAAAGTAACCATAAGCAACCTACAGACAAGGGTTAAAAAGTTGGAGGATTGGCAGGAATGAAAACAATAATAACAGCAATCTTAATTATCGTTGCCGTGGCAGCAGTATTATTTATTCTTCCGTTCGCTATTATGTTTTTCTCTTATGTATTCGGTATTGATATGGACGAGAACGGTGGATTACATGAATGTATCGGGTGTCCGTATAGAACTTGCCCCGATTGTGAAAAGGATTGCAAAATATACAAGAGGTATCAAAAGAGATTAGCAAGAATGGAAGAGGACAAAGAACAGGAAAGATACTTACAGGAATACGCCAAGAGAAAACAGGAGAAGAAAAACAGAAAGGAGGGTAAGCGTTGAAACAATTAACACTAGGCAGCCTATTTGACGGTATCGGAGGTTTCTGCTATGCAGCAGGCATACCGAGCGGGATAGATACAGGATGCACCATTAAACCGTTATGGGTCGCAGAGGTAGAACCGAATTGTATCGACATAACAAGATACCGTTTTAAGGATGTAATGCACGTTGGAAGTGTTACGGAACTAAAAGGGGATGAAATACAACCTGTGGATATTATAACCTTTGGAAGTCCTTGCCAAGATTTGAGCATAGCCGGAAAGAGAAAAGGACTTAAAGGTAATCGTTCCGGGTTATTCATACACGCAATAAGAATTATAAGAGAAATGAGGTTAGCAACAAATGGACAATATCCAACTTTCATTATTTGGGAGAACGTACCCGGAGCTTTTTCAAGTAACGGCGGAGAGGATTTTAGAGCCGTGCTTGAAAAAGTCACAAACGCCAATATTCCAATGCCTGCAAGTGGCAAATGGGCAACCGCAGGAATGGTTAGAGGGGGGGAGGTTGACACAGCTTGGAGAATCCTTGATGCTCAATATTGGGGAGTACCCCAACGTAGAAAACGAATCTACCTTATCGGAGATTTTGGAGGACAACGTGCCGGAGAAATATTATTTAAGTCCGAAAGCGTGCTTGGGTATACTCCGAAGAGCAAAGAGCAAAGGGCGGAAGCTGCCGGACAATCTACGAATAGCCTTAGAGCAGAAAGTAGCCGAGGGGGGGAGGTTTTAGGTCTTGATTTTGCACACGCTGACAGCGTGGTAAGAACCTACAAAGATATTACCCCAACCTTAGTACAGAATATGGGGCGTGGCGGAGGTCAAACGCCTTGCATCATGTACGAAGAGAAACGGAGCGTAATACCTTTAAGGGATGAAGTTACAAGAAATAAGGCAAGCAACGGATTAGGCGTTGGAAAGGTCGGGGGACCTTGCCCGACACTCACAACGGCAGATATTCACAGCGTATTTTACGAAGCCTACCAACACCACGGATACAGGGAGAGCGATACAAGCGGAACATTAACCGCAGGACAGAACAATACCGTAAGGGGAGATACCCCATTGATTGTAACCGATAAAAAAGCCTTTGAAGAGAATCAGCACGGAGGATACAGGGAAACACAGATTAACGGCACTTTAAGGGCAGCGGGGGGGTCTTACGGCGGAGGGTCGGAAACTCTGATAACAGAGAGTACAAAGACAAAGGGGAATATCCCTAGCACTCCGAAGAAAAGTATTAAAGACCTGTTAAAGAAAGCAACACAGAAAGTTGTATACATAATCCGCAGGCTTACACCTGTTGAGGGAGAGCGATTACAGGGATACCCGGACGATTGGACGAAATACGGAGCAGACGGCAATATTATAGCCGATACGGCACGATACAGGGCAATAGGCAACAGTATATGCGTATATTGTGCGGAAAGGCTCTATATAGGCATTATACGAATCCTACAGGAGGAAGAAAAGGACAATGAAAGAAAAGACGAGAGCCTTTTATAAGGCAGTATTTAAGTATTGGTGGAACGAAAGAGTATTGAAGTTCTTTAGAAAATAGGAGTTGGTACACATGAAGAAATGTAGCTTATGTGGAGAAAAGGCATTGGAGGGCATAGAGATATGCCCGGAATGTCTGAAAAAGGCAGCAGTTGACCCAAGACAGATAAAGAGGTTACGACAGATAAGCAACATATTAAGCATAACGGCAGACACGGACACGAATATAAAAGCCTGTATGCAGAGTATAACAGAAATTGCGGACGATTTGGAAAGGGGCAGTTATGGCAAAGAAGAGAAGAAACAGGAAAGTAATACCATTCCAACAGGAAAGGACATTGACATATAACAAGGCAAAGCCGAACCGACAGGCAAGGAGATTAGGAATTAAACCCGAAGAACCAAAGAGAGAAGAGAAAAAGACGGTAAGCAAGGCAGCAGTATTAAGCCAAAAGGCGAAACAGGCAAGAGAAGCACAAAAAAGAATCACACCGCCGGGAATGACATACGGAGAATATATGGAATATCTGAAAGACAAAAGGCAGCAGTTGGAAGAGAAGAAAAAGAACATACATGAATGATACTTATATAAGTATACAAGTTGCACAAAAGATTGATGTACTTATATAAGTATATTTGTTAATTATCCCGGGTTGTAAATATACTTATATAAGTATATAATAAAATCATCAAAGGAAAGCAAGACGGAGGTAAGAAACAATGAGAAAATTTGAGGTAGGAAAAAGATACGGAGAAAACGCAGTAGTATTTGAGATTATAAAGAGAACAGCAAAAACAATTACATACGCACCAATTTACCATGCAGGAAGATATAACGAAAGCAAGAGAGAAGAAAAAACGGTAAAGATTCGTGATTGGGGCGATAGAGAAGTATTTTTTACAACAGGACACGAAACAGTAGAAGCGTAAAGAGCCGAAACGGTAAGGGGCAACCGCCCCGAGCCGTCAAGACAGGTCGGCAACCTGTTTTCTGACGAGGGCAAGCCAATAGCCGTAGCAGGGATAGAGTGAAAAAATAGCAGTGGGTACGCCAACTAGAGAGCGTGCAGTAAGTCAACAGGTTTTTAGTAATTTTTTAATGCGAAAAATTGCAACGCCTATCACATAGCCGGGAAAGGCGGTGGATATATGCCAAGAAGTCCACCCGAAAAGGCTATTGCACACCTTATAGAGTGCCTAAGCCTTTAGAGATTGTATAAAGTGTGCAATGCACACGCAGGAGGTAGCCTATGGAAAAAATACCAATGACACAGGAGGATAGGGATTATTTCAAAAGCGGAGTAAGAACCCTATGCGGTATCGAGGTAATACAAGCTAAAAATATCATAAATGACCCGGAATTAAAGGTAGTATTCACTTCCGAGGATTTGGACTTTATGAACAAAGAACTTGGTAGACAGGCAGGGGCGGTATTTGCCCGAATCCTTAGAGCAATTAAGAAAATGGACTTTAAGGAAGCACAAAGAGTAATCACAGGAGGTAAAAACAGATGAAAACTATTGCAATTATTAACATGAAAGGCGGATGTGCCAAGACAACAACAAGTGTAAACATGGGGTACATCTTGGCAGAGGATTACGACAAAAAGGTATTGATTATTGATAATGATAAGCAGGGCAATTTATCTAAGGCGTGCGGTGTATGGAATAATGAAGCACCGAGTTTTGCGGATGTACTTACAGGAGATAAGACATTAACGGATGTAATGCAGCTTGGAGCGAATGGAAACATTGCGGTAGTACCTGCCAATATGAGCCTTTTAACAGCAAACCTTGCGGTAATCAAGAATGAGGAAATAGACCAAGTAACAATACTGTCTAAGGAATTGGAAAAGGTAAAAGATATATTCGACTACTGTATTATTGATTGTCCGCCAGATATAAATATATCTGTTATCAATGCTTTAGTGGCAGCAGACGAAGTTATTATACCGATTAAGATTGACGGCTACGCATTTGACGGCATGAAAGAGTTAGAGGAACAGATAAACAACGCAAAGCAGCTTAACCCAAAGTTAAAGTTTAGAGGATGCCTTGTAACAATGTTCTATAACCGTGATGTATGCAGACAGGGGGAGGAATACTTACAGAATCAGAGATACCCGGTATTCAGAACACACATTAGAAGAACAGAAAAGGCGGACGAGGTTACATTTACCACACAAAGCCTTATGCAGTATTCTCCAAGGTCGGGAGCAGCAAGAGATTATAAGACATTCGTTAAGGAGTATTTGGAGGGATAGAATGGTATACAGAAACAAGGAGGGATATGCTGACCCCACAGCCGGGGCAGCAATCCACGAAGCAGAACCAAAGGCAAAGAAAAAGGAATACAACCCGGAAGTGACAAACCTTGTAAGCGTATTAAAGCAGATGATAGATATTGCAGGGTATGAAATGGTCGGACGTATCGTATTGAGAGATAAAGACACGGGAAAGGAGTATAGATAGTGGAGATAGGAAAAGGAAAAGTGATAGAACCGTTAGAAACAGAAGAACCATTAAGAATATTCGCAAGACCGGACAATATGGTACAGATACCATTATCCGAATATAAGCGATACATAGAAGATACCATAAAAGGTCCTACAGTAGAAATACCGCTTAGTGAGTATATGAGCCTTAGGGAAGAGGTGGAAAATCTAAGGATAACAGTAGAACGCCTTGACCGTGAAAATATGGAAATGAGGAGTAAGGAGCGAGTAAACAGAGAAGTAACCAACATTGTAGAAAATGCAGAAAAAAGAATATTAGAGGAAATAAAAAAAGTGACCGAATCGGACACATTGAGAAGAACGGAGGTTTAAGATATGGCAGGATTCAACATTAACGATTTACTTAATGCAAAAAGCAAAGGGGTAGCAGTACAGGCAGAGGGACCGGCAGAACAGGAACAGGAGTTTAAGGTAACTATGCTTGATGTGGAGGACTTAATGCCGAGCAAAGATAATTTTTACTCCACGGAAAATATAGACGAATTAGCAATGTCTATTGAATTGGTCGGACACATTGAGCAGAACTTGGTAGTAAAGCCGGAAGCACACGGAAAATACGAAGTAGTCGCAGGACACCGCCGTAGACTTGCAGCCTTGAAGTTGGTACAGGAGGGCAAAGAGGAATATAGAAAAGTGCCGTGCCTTATCAAAAAGGAATCCGACACAATCAAGGATAAGTTAAGCCTTATATTTACCAATGCAACGGCAAGACAGCTTACGGATTGGGAAAAGGTACAGCAGGCAAAGGAATTAAAAGAAATCCTTACCGAGTACAAGAGAACATTACAGGAAGAAAACAAGGATAAGCCGAAAGAGGAAAGGGAGAAAATGGGGCGTATCCGTGACATTGTGGCAAAGATGCTTAATACATCAACTACACAGATTGGAAGAATGGAAGCCATTGAAAACAATTTATCACAGGAGTTTAAGGATGAATTGGAAAAAGGCAATATCAATATTTCTACCGCCCACGAACTTAGCCGACTTGATGAAGAGGGGCAGAAAGAGGCTTACGAAAAATACGAGGAAAAAGGCGAATTACATATAAATGACGTGAAAGAAGAGCCGAAAGCAGAGATTACGGACGAACAGGCGGAACAGGTACAGAAAGCAATTAAGGAAGCCTTAAAGGGAGAGGTAAACCGTGCGGTATTCAAAGTAAAAGGCAATACGGCAGCAGTTGAAAAGGAATTGATTAAACACTTTTCAAAGACATTTACCGCAAAGACCTTAGAACTTAACGGAAAAGAATTTATTTACAGATTCCAAACGGAGGGAATGGCGATACAGATTAAGGAGGATTGGAGTACATATATTATCGAGTATGCCGACCTTGCGGAAATTGTTGCATTGATGATTGAAACGGAAGAATTGACCTATGACGATTCCGAAGAGGAAACACCACAGGGACCGGCAGAGGAAGAGGACACCGAGGAAACGCAGGAAAGCGGTTTTATGAACGAGCCGGAAGAAACACAGGAGGACGAAGAGGAAAACGATAATTTACCGGGGCAGCAGGATATGAGCGATTACCCGGAATATGTACCCGAACCACAGGAAAAGGGATTATCCTTTACAGAGTGGATAAGCAAGAAATACGGAACAGGGCAGTATAACATGATACAGAAAGAGGTACGAAAGGTTATTATGACAGAATCCGAAAACGGAAATATCTGCCCGGCAGAATGGGAAAACAGATTAACCAACGCCTTATCTGTATGGGTAATGAGCAAAACGGCAGAGTATCAGAAGTATTTACAGGGTTAGGCGGTGCGTATGGACCGTATCGAATACAAGGAGGGCGTTATTTGGTGCGGAGAAGAAAAGGCAAGCAATCAATTATCTACATTGGTTGCCTGCCTGTCCGCACAAATTGGAAAAACAGAAAAAGAAACGTGCGATTTAATAAATCAATTCATGCAATCCTTTGATTTGCTTATGGAGAAGATAAAAGACCTTGCAGAGAGGTTAAAAGATATTTTTGATATAGCGGAATCGGATATTTGCGAATCTTGCGAAGCCAAGAGGACGAAGCACGGCAGCAGTTGTATAGCAGAAATCGAAGCTACAGGAAAAGCAAGTATCAAATGGTGTGAAAAATACAGACCACCATAAAAGAAAGGATAGCATAAAATGAAGAATTGGGAAGTAGAAGCAATCTTAAAATTTTACAAAGATATTGACCTTGACATTAAGGTTACAGGCGAGTGGCTAGAGCGGTACGAAAGCGTGTATGATACCACAGGGGCAATTAACTATGACGGTATGCCACACGGAAGTAATACAAGCGATTCTACGGCTCTGCTTGCAATCAAAATAGCAGGTACAGATACCGCAGAAAGAATTAAGGAATTAAAGGGCAGAATACAGGAGTTAAAGAAGTTGAGAACGGAAATATCAAAAGAGATTTATTCCTTAACTCCGATTCACAAAGCTATTATATGCGGATTTTACTTACAGGGTCAAAAATGGGAACGCATAGCGGAACAGATTAGTTATTCTGTCCGGCAGAGTAAAAATATAAGGTGCGTTGCCTTAGAGGTCTTAGGCGGAAAATTAGCAAGGAATAGAAATGTATCACGAAGCAAAATTTTGAAAGAGGTTTTGCATTAAAGATTGCCCGCTATTGCCCGATTTTATGTAGTATAATACTAAGATGAAAAGCGAAGCAGGGCAGCAGGATTTTATTGTTAAATCCTGTTGCCTTTTCGTGTTATAAAAATTTGAATTTGCAAAAATGCGAAGATTCCGAAAGAACGGAAAGTCAAAAACCGGGAAAACAAACGAAAGGAGGTTTTGACTTGGCAAGGCAGAAAGACGAAAACAGGGAAAAGGCGAAGCAACTTTTTTTAGATTCAGACGGCTTAATGAAGAATACAGAAATTGCGGAAGCCTTGGGGATTGATTCGGCAAAGGTACGAAAATGGAAGTGCGTAGATAAGTGGAATGATGTACTTGAAAATAAACCCAAAAAGAGGGGCGGACAAAAAGGCAATAAAAACGCCAAGGGTCACGGGGCCCCTGTAAGAAATAAAAACGCAGAAACTCACGGGGCATATTCTAAAGTGTATTTTGACGAATTATCAGAGGATGAAAAAGCCTTGATAGAATCAGTTACCCTTGATACAGGGGAAAATACATTAAGAGAATTACAAAGCCTTATAGCCAAAGAAAAAGATTTGGAAAAAAGGATAAAAGAATTAAACACAGACACCACAGGCGACCTATACACAGACAAGGTTGTAGAAATGCGTACGCCCGGAAAAGAGGGAGAGGATACAGACCCATACGGTGCATACAATGAGGACGGCAAGGATGCACCACAGGGACCGGCTCTAAGTGTGGCTATGGAAACAACTATTAAATCCTCTGCCTTTGAAAGAGCAATGAAGTTAGAGGACCAGCTTAATAAAGTACACGGCAGAATCATAAAGCTATTGGATACAATAAAGTCTTATGAGTTAGAACAACGCCGTATCACATTGGAAGAGAAGCGGTATGCATTGATGAAACAAAAGATAAGCGGGGAGTATGATGTAGACCCAGACACAGGAGAGATAGACGATAGCTACACAGAGGACAGCGAGGACGGCGAGGTATAGGCGTAGGCACACGGTAGCAGTAGCCACGCCACGCACCGCCACACGCTCACACACGCACGCACAGGCAGGCACGCACCACACACAGCACCACAGGCGGACACAGGCACACGCCACGGACGGCGAGGGTGCGTAGGTACTGTAAGCCGTCTGAACGGCGTGAGGGTGCCGTGACCCCAAACGCTTCCTAGATTCGAGGTCGAAAAAACGACTTCCAAAAATCCGCAAAATTTTTTAAGGGGGTAGGATTTTGAAACTCTATGATAAAAATGCGGTCGCAAAATTCTTAGATATGACCCCTAAAAATGTGGAGAGGTTGACACAGAAAGGGATTTTGCAGACGAAGCAAGGAAACCTGTACGCCTTGGCGGAAACCAACAGGGCATACATAAAATATTTGAGGGACCGTAACCCGGAATCACAGGAAGCGGTAGACCTCAACGAAGAGCGAGCAAAGCTAACCAAAACGAAAAGGCTTAATGAAGAGTTAGACCTTGCGGTAAAGAAAGGAGAATTGCACAAGTCAGAGGATATAGAAAAAGTAATGACAGCTATGTTAATCAATTTCAAGAGCCGATTAAGTGCCATTCCGGCAGAGGAAGCGGACAAGTTGGCAGCAATGACGGACAAAGCAAAGATTTTTCTATATCTGAATGACAAAATAAAAGAAGCACTTAACGAGTTATCCGATTTTGAGGGTATATTTAAGGAGGAAATAAAAGAAGATGAAGAGGGAAACGATTGACCTTTTCAACAGAATATTTAAGGTCTTAGAGCCACCGCCCGACTTGACATTATCACAGTGGGCGGACAGATACCGCCGTTTGTCCTCCGAATCGGGTAGCAAAGGCGGTAAGTGGAATACAGAAAAAGCACCTTGGCAGCGGGAAATTATGGATGCAATAACGGATATATCCGTTGAAAAAGTTGTGGTTATGAGTGCTGCACAAATGGGAAAAACGGATGCTTTTTTGCTTAATACAATAGGCTATTATATGCACTATGACCCATGCACCATATTGTGTATGCAGCCGACCTTATCCCTTGCGGAAACAATGAGCAAAGACAGGCTTATGCCAATGGTACGAGATACCCCGGCATTAAGGGATAAGATAAATGAGAAAAGCCGAACCGCAGGAAACACGATTTTTAAAAAGGCGTTTCCGGGCGGACGTATCACAATGACAGGTGCAAACTCTCCGACAGAGTTACGAAGCCGACCGATTCGTATTTTATTAGCGGACGAGATAGATGCTTACCCACCAACCGCAGGAGCGGAGGGGGACCCTCTGATACTTGCAGGGAAACGACTTACAACATATTGGAATCGAAAAGAGGTAGACACAAGCACGCCAACGATAAAAGGGGCAAGCCGTATAGAAATGGAGTACGAACATTCTACTATGGAGGAATGGAATGTACCTTGCCCGAGTTGCGGAGAATTGCAGCCGTTGGAATGGAGCAACTTAATCTATAAGGTGGATGCAGACGGGGAAATAGAAAGTACAACCTATGTATGTGCGAAATGTGGAGTAGTACATACAGAGGTTGAGTGGAAAGAACATTTTAACGAGGGGCGATATGTGGCAAAATATCCAAACCGTAAAGTGCGAGGATTCCATTTTAATTCCTTGGCATCTACTTTTTTTGGTTGGGATAAGATAGTAAAAGGATTTATCGAAGCGGACCAGGCATTAAAAAAAGGCAATATCGAACTTATGAAATCTTGGGTTAATACCGAGTTGGGGCAGACTTGGGAGGAACAGGGCGAAAAAGCAAGCAAAGATGACCTGTTGAAGCGTAGGGAAAGATACCGTTGCGAAGTGCCGGACGAAGTTATAGCAATCACGGCAGGAATAGATACACAGGACGACCGTTTTGAGGTCGAGGTAGTAGGTTGGGGCGTAGAACACGAAAGTTACGGCATAATCTACAAGAGGATATACGGAGATTTGAAACAATCGGAAGTGTGGAAAAACCTTGACGATTTTTTAAAGCAGACATTTAAGAAAGCAGACGGTACGGCAATGAGAATATCATGTGCCTGTATGGATTCGGGCGGACATTTTACCAACAAGGTATATAAGTTCTGTAAAGCGAGAACGGCAAGAAAGATATTTGCAATAAAGGGAGGTAATGAGGGTACGGCAAGACCGTACATATCAAAGCCAACAAAAAACAACAGGGAACAGGCGTATTTATTTACCCTTGGAGTTGATACAGGTAAATCCCTTTTGTTACAGAGATTGCAGATTGAGGAAGAGGGTCCCGGATACTGCCATTTTCCGAAAGATGAAAACGAATACATCCGAGGATATGACGAGGATTATTTTAAGGGCCTTACGGCAGAGAAACAGGTATTAAAATATAAAAAAGGCAGACCATATTTTGTATGGGAACTTACAGGAGAAACAAAACGAAATGAGCCTTTGGATTGTAGAAACTACGCACAGGCAGCAATAGAAATTACAGGATTAACGCTAAAAGAGCCACCGAAGAAAAATACGGAGGTACAGGCAACACGAAAACACGCAAGACATAGAGGAAATCGAAGTGGAGGTATAACATAATGGCAGCAATAACACTTGAAGTAGCAAAAAAACACTTGGAAATGTGGTTGGAAGCAGAAAGCGAGGTAGCAATAAACCAATCATACACAATAGGCGGAAAGTCCTTTACAAGGGCAAATTTGGCAGAAATCCGCAAACAGATAGAATATTGGAGCAATAAAGTGGCGGAATTGGAAAATTTAGCAAAGAAAAAGGGCAGAAACAGGGTATACAGGATTGTGCCGAGAGATTTATAGGCAAAAACAGCCGAAAAGGGCGAAAATACAAGTAAAACAGGAAAATAAAAGATTGCCCGCCATTGCCCGATTTTTTGTGATAATATATAAAATAGCAAAGCACCAAGGAGATATAGAGGTATCCAAGGTGCTTTTTTCGTACCCAAAATACGGAGAAAGGAGGTTTAAGCCTTGAATTTTATTGATAAAGCCATAAAAGCAATATCCCCGGAAAGGGCATTAAAGCGAGAAGTGGCAAAGAAACGCCTTAGTATGATTAACAGTGGTTACGGAAACTACGGTGCAAGTGCTACAAAGAAAAGCCTTATAGGTTGGACACACGGCGGAGGTAGTCACAGAGAGGACGTAGAGGACAATATAGACCCTTTAAGGCAGAGGTCTAGGGATTTATTCTATGGTGGCTCAAATGTTGCCACAGGGGCAATAAAAAGGCTTAGAACCAATACTATAGGGATTGGACTACACCTAAAAGCATCAATCAATGAGGAAGTGTTAAAGATTGAGCCGGAGGAAGCAAGAGAGTTAGAGGAAACGATAGAAAGAGAATTTGCACATTGGGCGGATTCTACGAATTGCGACCTTGAACGCATAGACAATTTTTATCAGTTGCAGCAGTTGGCATTTTTAAATGCCTTGCTTAGTGGCGATTCGTTCGCACTAATGACAACAACCAAGAGGATAGGAAGTATTTACGACCTTAGAATACAAACCATTGAAGCAGACAGGGTAAGTACGCCGGATAACGAAAGGGTAAACCCTTTGTTTTGCGAGGGCGTAGAAAAAAATACGGCAGGAGAGGTAGTTGCCTACCATGTATCAAAATTTCATCCGCTGTCATTTACGGACAGAGAGCCGAGAGAATGGGTAAGAGTGCTTGCATACGGAGAAAAAACAGGACGAAGAAACATATTACACGTTATGAACAGGGAGCGAATCGGGCAAGTCCGAGGAGTTCCCTTTTTAGCACCTGTAATTGACACGATAAAGCAGTTAGGACGATACACAGAAGCGGAAGTATTGGCAGCAGTTATTAACGGATTATTTACCGTGTTTATCGAAAAAGAAAGTGCAAGTGATGATGTACCGTTTGGGGAAAGTATCCCGGAAGAGATGCAGGTAGACCAAGAGGACGAAAACAGTATTGAACTTGCACCGGGGGCGGTAATCGACCTTGGAGAGGGAGAAAAAGCCAATATGGTAAATCCGGGCAGACCAAACCCGAACTTTGACCCGTTTGTAATTGCGGTGCTAAAGCAGATAGGGGCAGCCTTGGAAATTCCATACGAAATACTGATTATGGCTTTTTCTAGCAACTATTCCGCATCAAGGGCCGCAATCCTTGAATTTTTTAAGGTTGTAAAAATGTATAGGGCGTGGTTTGTTGCCGATTTTTGCCAACCAATTTACGAAGAATGGTTAAGCGAAGCGGTAGCAAAAGGGAGAATCAAAGCACCCGGATTTTTTGCAGACCCGATTATTAAAGATGCCTATTGTTCGGCGGAGTGGACGGGGCCGAGTGCCGGACAGCTTGACCCGACAAAAGAGGTTGAAGCTGCCGAGAAGAGGGTACAGGGTGGCTATTCCACAAGGGAAAGAGAAGCAAGGGAACTTACAGGCACAGACTTTTACAAAAATATCAAGCAGCGAAAGCGTGAAGAGGAACTGTTAAAGGAGGTAACAGGAGGTGCAAAGACAGAAACACAAACCGTTGAGAATATTAACGGACGTGAGGAATCAGACACAGAAAACAACCCCGACAATGACGGAGGGCAGACAGAGGAAAAAACCGAGGAATAAGAACGAAGTACAAAGGTTTTGGAACTTTGTGCCGGATGAAGAGAGCAACACGGCAGAAATGCTATTGTATGGCGAAATCTCCGAGTATTCGTGGTATGGAGATGAAATCACACCAAGTATATTTAATCAAGAGTTAAAAGACTTGGGGGCGGTAGATGAAATAACCGTGCGTATCAATTCGGGCGGAGGGGATGTATTCGCAGCAGTAGCGATATATACACGATTGAAAGAGCATAAGGCGAAAATATCGGTAAAAATTGACGGTTGGTGTGCAAGTGCAGCAACCATTATTGCTATGGCAGGCGATACGATAGAAATATCTGTAGGCGGTGTGTTTATGATACACGACCCATTAGCCGGATTGATTGGATATTACAATACAACAGATTTAGAAAACATTGTTAAAGAGTTGGAAACAATCAAGCAATCTATTGTTAATTGCTATATGACCGTTACGGACAAGTCAGAGGAAGAGATAAAAAGCCTTATGACAAATGAGGGCGAATGGTTCACAGGAGAGGAAGCAGTAGAAGCAGGCTTTTGTACCGCAGTAATGTTTACGGATGTGGATACAGAGGTAGAAAATGAGGAAAAGGTAATTGTAAATTCCGTACCTATCGGCTTGGAGAGATTCAGCACGATACCAAAAGGATTATTAGGCTACGCCAATAGCCATAATAATAACTATAAAACCAATGGAAAAAACAAGGAGGACAATAACATGACATTGGAAGAGTTTAAAAAGAACCACCCGGACGTAGCCAATGCGTATAAAACCGAGGTTTTGGCAGGAGCAAAAGACAACGCCGGAGCGGACACACAGGCAGCAGTAGATACAGAAAGGGCAAGAATCAAGGCGATTGATGAAATCACATTGCCGGGGTTTGAGGATTTGGCAAACAAGGCAAAGTATGAAGAGCCTGTAAGTGCGGAAGCGTTTGCAATGCAGATTGTAGCAGCACAGAAAAAGACAGGACAGGCGTTTTTAAACGACCGTGAGGATGATGTAGATAAATCGGGAGTAAAAGACGTAACCCCAGCTTCTAACAATGGCAGACAGGGAGAAGATAAAGACCCGTTCGGCGATATTATCGACCAGATGTATCCGCAGACAAAATAACAGGAGGTAAAGAACAATGGCAGGAAAAGAGAAGTTAGAAAGTTATTCCCCTAAAATGGTACACGCCGGGGATTTTCCCGTTGTGACCGATTCGGGCACAGTAGCAAGCGGAGAAACAATTCACGAACTTATGCCTATCACATTAGGTACAGACGGAAAAATTAAGGCGGTAACAGCAGATACCGTAGTGGATGTATATGGTCTTGCAGCGGAAAACGCAGAAGAGGGAGAAGAGGTAGTGTATTACCTCACAGGCGAATTTTTCGGTAGTGCGATTGAAGTACCTGTAGGCAAGACGGCAGCAGACTTTAAAGCACCATTTAGAAAAATTGGCATTTTCCTCGTAGATACAGACAACGCAACAGCATAGAGAAAAGGAGATAAATTAAAATGGCAAATATCAGCATTTACGACCCTAGAACAATGGGTAAACTTGTAGAGCGTATGCCTAAAGTGCAGACGTTCATTAAGTCTACTTTCTTCCGCAATGTCGAAACATTCGACACACAGAAGATTGATGTAGATTTTAAGAAAGGAAACAGACAGCTTGCACCATTCGTACATAAAAAGATTGGCGGTGTGACTATCGACAACGAGGGGTACGAAACAAACACCTACGAGCCACCACTTGTAGCACCGAACAAAATTACAACCGTTGACGATATTTTGAAGCGTACACCGGGCGAAAGTCTTTACGGCGGTAAATCCCCGAATCAGAGAGCAGTAGAGAAAATGCAGAGGGATTTTACAGAACTTGACGAAATGATTACACGCCGTGAGGAATGGATGTGTTGTCAGGCTTTATTTACGGGTAAAATTCCTATCCTCGACAAAGACGGAAAAGAATTACAGGCAGAAATTGATTTTCAGTTTACAAACAAATTGACATTAAGCGGTGCTAATGCTTGGAACAAAAAGACAGGCGGTAAGATTAAACAGTTAAAAGAGTGGAGAAAGCAGGTACAGAAGAAAGGTTTTGTAAACTGTAATGTATGCCTTATGGGTGCGGATGCCTTGGAAGCGTTCTTAATGGACGAAGAGGTATTAAAGGTACTTGATACAAGACGTTTTGAAGCTGCCGTTATTACTCCTAAGGAGTTACCAAACGGTGCTACATATATCGGTACTATCCATGAAATCGCTATGGATATTTACACATACAACGAGTGGTACTTAGATAACTGGACAAACAAAGAACAGCCGGAGGACAAGCCTTTACTTCCTGCCAATGTTGTAGTTCTTCTTTCAACAGAAGCAAATTACTCCATGTATTACGGTGCTGTCGGAGTAACGGACGAAGCAGGTAAGACAATCGAGGTAGTAGAGGGGTCGAGAATCCCGGAACAGTGGGTAGAGCGTAGACCTCCTAGAAGATTCTTACAGTTAAATTCAGCACCTCTTTGCGTACCTCACGAAGTAGATTCTTGGTATGTTGCTACTGTCTGCTAAAGGCGGTGGCAGCCTATGAAGAATTTTAAGGAAATGCTTGATAAGGACCTGGACCGTACTTTTTACAATACGGAGGAATTTGCCGAATTGCAGAGAGTCCGCATTGACGGAATAGACAGGAATGTGCCTGTTATATTTGATTCGGATGCAGCAGAAGCACGCCGACAAATGTTATCCGGGGACCATGCACAGGGCATATACCAAAAGTTACTTGTAGTACGCATCCGATTATCCGACTTGGAAAAAGAACCAAGGCAGGGTATGAGAATGTGGATAGGCAACGAACTGTATAAAATATCCGAGGTTACAACAGAGTACAACGAACTTATTATTGAGTTGGTGGGGGAGGATGAATAAATGGTAGACATTGAAGTATCACAGGAAACCACCAACAGGCTACACGCCATTTTATCCGGCTTAGGAAAAGCGGACGAAAAAGTATTAAAGCCTGCCATGCAAAGAGGATTGGCAGCAGGGCGGACGGCTTTTAATAAGCAGATTAAGAGCGTGTACTATGTAAGTCCGGCGGTTATATCGAGGTATTCACATATCGGGTATAAAAAGGTTGAAATGCGGAGTGACGGACTGATAGGGAGTATTGAGTACGCAGGTACGGTTATCCCACTTATTAAATACAATGTCACACCACAGAAAGCAACATACGGTAAAACACCTGTAAAGGCAGCAGTAAAGCGGAGCGAAAGCCAAGTAGAATTTGCGGAAGCATTTACCGCACAAATGCCAAACGGACATATAGGAATATATGAACGTAAAAACGATTCAAGCTATCCAATTAAACAGCTATACGGTCCGTCTGTGCCAAGAATGGCAGAAAACGCCGTTGTATTAAAGACGGTCGAGGACAGGGTAAACGAAGTAATCAACAATCGTATGGAGCATGAACTTGATAGAATTTTGAACGGAGGTAGTTAATGACAGCGGTTGACCTATTAAATGCACTTAAAGCCTATACGGAAGATAAAGTAAAAGATATGCGGTTAATCGCAAGAGTGCCGGAAAATGGAACAGACCCCGGAGAGCGACCGCCGTTAGTTTTTATCGGGAACTTGCCAAACAAGGAACAGGAAAAGAAAGCAGCACCCTACATACTTCTTAAATTGCTTACCAAAAAGGTAGATGATGAAGAGAATGTATGCAGGGTGCGTATTATTTGCGTTACATTTTCGGAGGATAAAAACGAGAATTATATGCAATGCCTTAACCTTGTCACAAAGATAGAAACAAGCCTGTTAGAGGATGTGGTAATAGATGAACATTATTCCTGTCAGAAGCCGATAGAAACAATTATCTATGATGAAAATATGGAATTGTACCAAGTCGGAGAACTTATGACAATTTGGGAGTTACCACAGATTCACAGGGATGTAAGACGTTATTTAGAGTAAAGGAGGTTGGAAAGTATGCCGAGAGCGAGCAAAACAGCCACAAAGGCGGAAGAAACAGAACAGGCGGTAAATTCTACGGCAGAAACAGAAAAACCGCAGGAAACGGCAAATACGAACGCCACAGAGGAAAGATTTATTTATATCGGACCGACAACAAACACCGGGTTGGTAGAAAATACGATTTTTACAGGAAACAGGGAAACAGTTGAAAAGTATTTAGAACCGACCATTGAGAAGTTACCACAGGTAAGATTGCTTATTGTGGCAACGGAGAGCCTTGCGGTATGCAAACCAAAAGTAAAGACGGCAGGAACATTATTGAATAAATATTACAATGATGTTTTAAGTCTTATGAGAAAGCCAAAGGAGGATTAAGGTAAATGAGTAATTACTATCACGGAGCGAAAGCAAGTAAACAGGCTACAAGCGTTTCAACACCTGTTGTTGCGGACAGCAGTATACACCTCATTGTAGGTACTGCCCCGGTACATACAGTAGGCGGAAAAGTAAACGAGCCTGTATACGCTTCCAATTATGCGGAAGCGGTGGCAGCAATGGGATATAGTGACGAATGGGATAAATACGATATTTGCGAGGAAATCTATTCATCATTCAAGCTGTATTCTAATGGACCTATTATTATGGTTAATGTCCTTGACCCTGCAAAGCACCTTAAAGGAGCAGAAACAGTAGAAAAGACATTAGCCGGAGGAATTACAGAGTTACCGTATGAAGCAGTAAGCGATACGGTAGAGGTAAAAGGATATGACGGCGAGGATTCACTTACAGAAACATACACAAGGGGCGAAGATTACGACCTTTTTTATACAGACGGAGTATTAAGGTTGGAGCGTATCGAAAGCGGAAAAATCAAAGCAGACAACGCAAGACTTAATATTAAATTTAATTCTGTTGACCCTAGTAAGGTCACAAAAAAGGAAATTATCGGAGGATATGACACAAATACCAATAAATCAAGTGGTTTTGAGTTGGTAGATTCCGTATATCCTAAGTACGGCGTTATCCCTACACTCTTCCTTGCACCGAATTTTTCTACAGATTCGGAGGTAGCTGCAATTATGGCAGCAAAGGCGGAGAACATCAACGGATTATTTACAGGAAAAGCAATCATTGATGCGGATACAAATACAGTAAAGGCATATTCAGATGTTCCGGCATGGAAGAATAATAACAATATCACACAGCCGTCACAGCTTGTTACATGGCCCAAGTATACACTTGGCGGTAAAATTTACCATTCATCAGTACATCAGGCGGGCGTTATGTCAAAGACAGATGCAACAGAGGATTTGGGCGGAGGTTCGCCGTGCGAATCCGCAAGTAATAAGACTATTCAGATTGACGGAATGGCACTTGCAGACGGCACAGAGGTACTTTTAGACCTCGTAAAAGCGAATTACCTTAATTCAAACGGAATTATCACGGCATTAAACCTTACAGGCAGTTTTGTATCTTGGGGCAATGAAACAGCTTGCTACCCGGCAAATACAGATGTTACGGATTATTTCTATTGCGTAAGCCGTATGTTTAGCTGGGTAGCAAATTCCGTTATCCTCTCAATGTGGAGCAAGGTTGATAAGAAGTTAAATAAACGCCTTATCGAATCCGTTACACAGAGTATTAACATTTGGCTCAACGGCTTAATGGCGGAAGAGAAGATTTTAGGCGGTCGTGTTGAGTTCTTGGAGGAAGAAAACACCACAGCGGACTTATTGGCAGGCAAGGCAAAATTCCATATCTACCTTACACCGCCAAGTCCTGCAAAGGAACTTGATTTTGTGTTAGAGTATGACGTAAGTTATCTCGAAAATATTTTTGCGTAGGAGGTAAAACAGGATGCCAAAGATTGACGAAACAGTAATCGGGTTTGCGGTGTACGAAGATGCAACGGAATATATCGGAATCTCCGAAGTTACATTACCCGAAATTTCAAACATTACCGAAGAAATCAGCGGGGCCGGCATTGGCGGTAAAATCGAATCTGTAATTTTAGGTGCGATTGAAGCAATGAGCCTTACCCTCAATTTCAGAACGGTAACAAATAATGCGATTAAATTACATGAGCCTAGACAGCACAATATTGATTTAAGAGCAGCACAGCAGCAGAAAGACACCGTAAAGGGTACTACAGAGGTTGTATCTGTAAAACATATCCTTGTAGTAACCCCGAAGAAACTTAACCCCGGAAAAGTTGCCACGGCAGCGGCAGCAGAGGTAAGCGGAGAGTATGCAGTAAGTTATTACGCTACATACATTGACGGCAAGAAAAAGTTGGAGATTGACCCACTTAATTATATCTACTATGTAAACGGAAAAGATTACTTGGCGGATGTAAGAAAGGCACTTGGAAAATAAGCACGGGAAACCGTGCTTTTCCTGTATTTGATAGAAAATTGGAGGATTAAACGCAATGGAAGATGTAAAGCAGACGGCAGCAGTAGAAGAAAAGAAAGTAAATGTGACCGAATCGGACACAGACGGATTAAATTATACCCATGTATTCAAGAACCCCTTTGAATTTGAGGGAAAGACATACGATAAGTTGACTTTTAATTTTGAGGGCCTTTTGGGTTCGGATATGATTGCCGTTGAAAATGAAATGGCAGCAGTTGGCGAATATGTATTATCGCCGGAAATCTCAACCTCTTTCTTGTCAAAAATGGCAGCGAGAGCAGCAGGCGTAGGAAGTGACCTTATCGAGCATTTACCTATCCGTGATTTTGGAAAAATCAAGAATAAGAGCAGAGATTTTTTAGTGACAACAGGCTTAACAGATTAAACCCCGGAACTTGGGTAAGAGAAAATGCACTTTTACTTTCAAGACAGACACACACAGGGGTTGATTATTGGGTAAGCCTTACAATCCGTGATTTAAGAGGGTGGATACGAAGCCTTAACGGATTGATAGAAAAAGAGAAAGCACAACAGCAGAACAACCAATAACATATCCGCCCTTGAAACACAGGGCGGATTTTAACAAAGAAAATAATCATAATTTACATAGATTCAGCACTTGCACAGGCAGGTGCTTTTATTATGCCCGAAAGGAGGTAAAGGCGTGGCGAGTGCAAGACAATTTCAATTTTTCTTTCAATTAACCGCAGCCTTGGGGCCGAACTTCTCTAAGACCTTTAAGACAGCAAACAGCACAATGACCCTTTTGGGCGATAATCTGAAAGAGGTTAGAAATAAGTTAAAGGATGTATCGGCGTATCAGAAACAGCAGACGGCAGTAGAGAGAAGCAAGCAGAGAGTTACAGACCTTGAAAAAGAACACGAAAGGTTACAGGCGGAGTATGATGCAACAGGCGGAGAATCCGAGAAACTTAAAAAGAAATTAGAAGCCAATACGGAAGCATTGGCAAAGGCAAGGGATAAGGCAGCAGACGAAACGGAAAAATTGGAGGAAATGGGGCAGGCACTCCAAGAAGCGGGCGTAAATACAGATAACCTTGCCAAGAACACGGAGGAATTACAAAAGCAATACGACAGGTTGCAGAAATCGCAAGAGAAAGTTGCAGCCATTAACGAAAAAATAGATAAAAATAACGCAGCGATAGCACAAACAAAGTCACAGTTGACAGGAACAATAGGAGCAATCGCAGCGGTAGGAACGGCGATATATGCCGGGCCGGTTAAAAAAGCAGCCGAATTTCAAGAGCAGATGTCGGGAGTAAAGGCAATATCGGGAGCAACAACCGAGGAAATCGCCCAACTTTCAAACAAAGCCAAAGAAATGGGAGCATCAACGAAGTTTACCGCAACGGAAGCCGGACAGGCTATGGAATACATGGCTATGGCAGGTTGGAAAACCGAGGATATGTTAGGCGGTATCGAGGGTATTATGAACCTTGCGGCAGCTTCCGGGGAAGATTTGGCAAGTGTATCCGATATTGTAACGGATGCCTTAACAGCTTTTGGGTTGAGTGCATCAGATGCCGGGCATTTTTCGGACGTATTGGCACAAGCATCAAGTAATGCAAACACCAATGTAGGTATGATGGGGTCAACATTCCAAAAGGTTGCACCTGTAGCCGGAGCGTTAGGCTATAGCGTAGAGGATATGTCTTTAGGCATTGGTCTTATGGCAAATGCAAGTATTAAGGCAGAGGTCGCAGGTACAAGTTTAAAGACGGCGTTAGCCAATATGGCAAAGCCGACAGATGCACAGGCGGCAGCAATGGAGAAATACGGCATAAGTCTTACAAATGCAGACGGCTCTATGAAGAGTTTCGGGGATGTAGTAAAGAACCTCCGAAGCAGTTTAGGCGGATTGTCCGAAGCGGAACAGGTGGCAGCAGCAACAACGATTTTTGGAAAAGAAAGTTTTGCGGGTATGCTTGCTATTGTAAACGCATCAGAAGCCGATTTTAATAAACTTACAGATGCAGTATATAACTGTGACGGTGCAGCTAAACAAATGGCAGAAACCAAGTTAGATAACCTTAACGGAAGTATCACATTGGCACAATCTGCCTTTGATGCTTTACAGGTAGAACTTGGAGAATTGTTATTGCCGACCCTTACAGAGGGCATAAAGAAATTTACGGAAATAGTAAATGTAGTGACAGACTTTGTAAGGGAAAATCCGCAGGCGGTAAAAACTATTGCCAAGGTTGCGGTTGCGTTAGCCGGGTTAAAAGTCGGAGGACTTGCAGCAAAGCTAGGTTTCCTTGAAGTAAAAGGCGGGATACTCAATGTTCAAAAAGCCTTTGAAATTATCAAAGGTATAGGGATGAATACATACCTATCAAGTCTTACGGGCGGATTTTTAAATTTTAAGAATATCGGTAGCGGTATTCTTGGGTATTTCACAAGCGTAAAGAACGCAGCCGGGGGCGTAAGTAGTGCATTAGGCGGAGTGTTAAGCAACAGCACCCTGTTTACAAAGATTGGCAGTGTATTTAGCGGTATCGGTGGAAAAATCGGCGGTACTGTAATGGGGGCGGGTTCAAAATTACTTAACCTGTTTTTAAGTCCGTTTACACGAATGGGCGGTAAACTTGGCGGTATCCTGTCGGGAGTTGGAACAGTTATAGCAAATTCGCCTTTAGGTAAGGTTGGAAATCTCGTAGGTGCAGGATTCGGGAAAATAACGAAGTTTATAGCACCTGTAGGAAATGCAATAAAAACCATGCTTGGACCGTTGGGAAATTTGGCAAGTTCCGTATTTGGTCCGCTTGGTGGAGTGGTAGGTAAGATTTTGCCGATTGTTGGAGTAATCACAACGATTATTACTGTTATTCAGTTGGTAAAAAATCACTTACAGGAAATCAGAGCATTTATAGAAAAGACATTCGGAAGTGAAGCGTTGGCAATCTTTGACAAGATTGTAGCGGTTATTACGAGTGTTGGAGATACCATTAAAAATATTTTCTCTGATAGCAATATCGGAGAAGCAAGAAACAAGATACAAGAGATTTTCGGGGATAAAGGCGTACAGGTATTTGATACGCTTGTAAATATCCTTGGAAAGGTAAAAACGGCGGTATCAGATGTAATAGCATTTGTGACAACCTATGTAGTTCCTGTTGCGGAACAGGTATTACAGGTAATTATAAATGATGTTGTGCCGGGTATTGTGAGTTTCATACAGGCAGCAGCACCTACGATAATGTCAATCATTCAAAGTATTGTTGATTTTGTCGGTGCGGTCATTCCGATTATTGCCGATTTTATAGCCGGATTGATGCCGATTATATCAGAACTTATCTCGTTTTTACAGACCTATGTATTACCGATTATATCGGAATTGTTCAGTTTTATAACAAGTACCGTACTGCCTACTATATCGGCAGCAATTCAAGCAATTTTGCCTGTAGTTACTAATGTTTTATCGGTATTGCTTCCGGCAATTCAAACCGCCTTAACAACGATTTGGAACATAGTAGCACCTATCATACAGGGAATTTTACAGGTGGTACAGGCAGTAATGCCTGTAATTTTATCGGTAGTTCAATCTGTATTAGGTTCGGTACAGGGGATTATACAAAATTTAATGACCGTGCTACAGGGAATTATCTCATTTATAACAGGCGTATTTACAAGAAATTGGTCGCAGGCTTGGAACGGAATTAAGTCTATCTTTTCGGGAGCGGTCGGAGGACTTGGCGAAATCATCAAAGCACCATTACGAGCCGTTGTATCAGCGGTTAATACCGTAATCGGTGGACTTAATAAATTGAAAGTGCCGGATTGGGTTCCCGGACTTGGCGGAAAAGGAATTAACATACCTTTGATTCCGGGATTTGCAAAAGGTACAGACAGGACACCGGGTACATTTATAGCCGGAGAGAATGGACCGGAGTTGATTACAAACGCTGCCAACAGAAAAGTATTTACGGCAGCACAGACAGGACAGATATTTAACAATATCTCACAGGCACAGACGGCGGATAATGTATCCGCAAGAATGAGTGGGGCCGGCACAATCGTTATAAATGTTCAAAATTCGCCAAGCGTTGTAGTGAACGGAAACGGCGAAGCAAATAACATTAAGCAACAGTTAGAACAGTATGACGAAGCATTTTTAGAGAAGCTACGAGCAATCATTGTTGCAATTCTGAAAGAACAAAAAGAACAGGAGGACAGGGTAGTATATGCTTAATAACACTTATACAACGGTATCCGGGGATACTTGGGATATTGTGGCTTATAAAGCCTATGGCAATGAAATGTATATGGATACTCTTATTAAGGCGAATATTGAGTATAAAGATACCTATATTTTTCCAGCAGGGGTTGTATTGACCTTGCCGGAAATTGAATTAACGGTATCGGAATCCCTGCCACCGTGGAAACAGGGGGTAACGGTAAGTGAGTAATAAGAACTACGCAAGGCGTACCGTGGTAAAACTGTACTTTAAGGGTGCAGATATATCCAAGGAATTATCCAAGTATCTGTTATCCCTGTCCTTTACAGACAAAGAAGAGGACGAAACGGACGATATAAGCCTATCCTTGGACGATAGGGAGGGTAAATGGATTAAAGATTGGCTCAATACGAGCAAAGCGGTAAAAACGAAAACAGAAACGGTTACTACAGGCGGTGGAGAGATAAAGGTAGGTGCTATTGTGAAATTCAAGGGCGGACCGGTATATATATCCTCTATGGCAGCAGAACCGACAGTAAACAGGGGTGCAAGCACCTGTAAATGCACAATAGCGAATCACAACGCACACCCATATCATCTTATATCACAGGACGGACAAAGGGTATACGGTTGGTGCAATGCTTCAGACGTGGAGGGAGGACAGGCAACAACCACAACAAAAACGACCGTGATTAAGGAAAAGAAAGCATTTAAGGGTACGGAGATACACGCTATTGTAATACAAAAAAATCCGTATTCAGACGGAAAAGATAAGGTATTAGATTGCGGAAAATTTGAGATTGACAGCGTGAGTTATCAAGGACCACCGCAGAAATTAACCATAAAGGCTACATCAATACCGTACAGTACAAAGTTACGGCAGGAAAAGAAATCTAAGACTTGGGAGAATACCAATCTTAAAAATATAGCAGAAAAGATAGGCAAGGGTAACAGTATGAAAGTAATGTATCTTTCAAGCCACAACCCAAGCTACAAGAGAAAAGAGCAGGTAAACACGGCGGATATAGTTTTTTTGAAAAAGCTATGCAAAAATGCAGGTATTTCATTAAAGGTTACATCAAAAACCATTGTTCTTTTTGACGAAGCAGATTATGAAAAGAAATCATCCGTTAAAAAGATAAAGGCAGGGAAAGGAAATATATTAAGCTATAGTTTTTCTACAAAAACGGCAGATACATCCTATTCAAAATGCCATGTATCATATACAGACCCGAACACAAAGAAAACTATTGAAGCTACATACACAGCACCGGGAGCAGACCCGGACGGACAGACATACGAATTTAAGCATAAGGTAACAAGCCAAGCGGAAGCGTTGGAGTTAGCAAAGTGCCAGTTGCGACAGAGAAATAAAGGCGAAACAACAGCGGAATTTACCTTAGTCGGGGATGTGGACTATGTGGCAGGCATAACCGTAACTGTATACGGATACGGAGAATTTGACGGAAAGTACATAGTAGAACAGGCACAACATAGTATCACAGGCGGATACAAGGTACAGATAAAGTTGCGTAGCGTGTTGGAGGGGTATTAAATGGCAGGATTCAGCAGTACAGATATGCAGGAACTAAAAGATATTGTAAGAATCGGACAGGTAAGTAAGGTAAACGCCGGAGAAATGACCGCAAGGGTACAGATTCCGGACCAGGGCATAGTTACAGGAGATTTAAGGATTGTAAAACGACCGCCAACCGTGGAATGTGAAACAGGATGCAAGATTAAAGTAAAACCTTGGATTCCAACCGTAGGGCAATGGGTATTGTGCATATTCAAGCCGGACGGAGAGGGGGACGGTTTTGTTATAGGAGGTATCTAATGGCAGAGATTGGAACACTTGGGGATATTATCTTTAAGGTATCGGCAAATAAGGTAAGAACCTTTGACGATTTGAAGATAGACAGTAAAACCAATTATGCAAAACACACAAGGCATCTTAAAAAGCCGTTATTAGAGTTTCAATACAATGATGCAGACACGGCGAGCCTTACCATTTATCTATCCGCATTTCTTGGGGTAAATCCCAAGAAAATGCAGAACAAAATAGACAAGTACAGAAAGAAAGGAAAAATCCTTACGCTTGTTATCGGCGGTAAGAAATACGGCAGCCAATGGGTTATCACAGGACATACAAAAGATTATGAGAAATTCGATAATCAAGGAAACCTGTTGATAGCCAAAAGCACCTTATCGCTTGAACAGTACGCAAAGAGGTAGAAAGGCAGGCAGGAATGAGTTTTACGATAGATACCGCACAGGAACAGCCTATAAACCTTGCACCTCAAACACTATACGAGGAAGTAATACAAAATGTTTGGTTTTTGCTATCCTCGTTAGAATATGACATACCGCTTAACCGTGAGTTTGGATTAAATGCAGCTTACATAGATAAACCGATTACAACGGCAACGGCACTTGCAACGGCAGATATTTACGACAAAATCGGAGAATATGAGCCGAGAGCAGAGATTGTAAGTATAGAATTTACGACAGACTACGAAAGGGGCATATTAAAACCTAAAGTGGAGGTAGAAGTAAATGGCGAATACGACGAATACGACGAGGAATATACCGAGTGAGTTACCCGAGGTTGAGTTTGTAGATACCGATACGGAAGCACTTGTAAATAAACTGATAGCCGGATACGAAGAGATTACAGGCAGAACCTTATACCCTGCCGACCCTGTAAGGGCGTTTATCCTTTGGCTTGCAAGTGTAATCATACAGGAAAGGGTAAATATCAACGAATCGGCAAAACAGAACCTACCAAGATACGCCACAGGACAAAACTTGGATTCATTAAGTGAAATATTCCATAACACCTACAGGCTACAACCTACGGCAGCGAGGACAACGCTTGGATTCAGCATTACAACAGCACTTGATAAGGAATATGTGATAACAGATGAAATCGAGGTAACGGTAGACGGATATATAAATTTTGTAACAACAGGATACTTAACATTCCCGGCAGGAGAAACATACGCAGAGGTAGAAGCGGTATGCACGACATTGGGAGAGGACGGAAACGGCTTTACCCCCGGACAGGTAAGTAGGCTTGTTACAGAGGAATTTTTATATTTTAAGGAAGTTGCAAATACAACGGAAACAGCCGGAGGAAGCGGAGAGGAAAGCGATACCGCATACTATAACCGCATGAGGGAATCCGAAGAAAGCTACACTACCGCCGGACCGAGAGGAAGTTATACCTATCACGCCAAGGCGGTATCATCTCAAATAAGTGATGTATCCGCAGAAAGTCCACAGGACGGAGTAGCGGATATAAGGATAATGCTATACGGCGGAGAGTTACCGAGTGAGGAACTTATAAAAGAGGTGCAGGCATATTTAAGTGCAGACGATATAAGACCTATGACGGATAAGGTAACGGTCGCAGCACCGACAACAGTTGATTTTGATATTGAATTAACCTATTACATACCAAAAGACAAGGAAGCAAGCACCAAAGAAATCAAAAGGGCGGTTGATTTGGCGGTGGAAAGCTACGAATTATGGCAGACCTCTAAAATGGGGCGGGATATTAACCCGTCCTATTTTTATGCAATCCTTATGGATTCGGGCATAAAGAGGGCGGATATTAAAAAGCCTGTATTCACGGAGATACCAAAGGGAAGCGTTGCAGTATTGAAAAAGTGTACCGTGACCTTTGGAGGGGTCGAAGATGAATAGTTTAAAAGATGCCGATTTTTACGCAACATTTCCGCCCGCCTTGAAAAAAGATGAAAAAATGGTTGCGTTGGGCCGGCTTATAGCGGACGAACTACATCAAACAGTAGAGCAGACAAAAAAGAATATCATATACGCAAATATAAACGAGTTATCGGAAACGTGGCTTGACGTATTGGCGTATGACCTCCATGTAGATTGGTACGATTACGATTACCCGATAGAAGCGAAAAGGGCGATTATCCGGGATAGCGTAAGAGTGCATCAAAAATTAGGCACAAAGGCAGCTGTTGAAATGGCTTTAGGTGGAATACACCCAAAGAGTGAGATAGAAGAATGGTTTGACTACGGAGGAAAACCGTACAGATTCCGTATTGTACTTGATACGACAGAATCAAGGGTTGCAGCAGACTATGACGAGATTATAAAGACGGTTGACATATACAAGCGTTTAACGGCTCATTTAGACGGTCTTTATTATCAAGGGTCTATTACTGTGGTAGTAATGCCTAAAACGGAATTTTGGCTATATTCCGTGCCTATGACAGGGCAATTAAAGACAGGCACAGAACCACATAGAAATACGGTTGGTGCGGTCGAAAATGCGGTTATAGATGTAATGACACAGGCAGCGGGATATACGGCAGAATTTACGCCAACAGGAACAAAGCCGGACAGAAATATTACATTTGCAACAAAGGATACCGAGATTGTGACCGAATCGGACACAACAGGATACCAATATACGAGCAATCAGACAGGACAGGCGAAAGCCGGAACGATACCGCAGAGAAACACGGCAGGAGGTGTAGCACAGGAGGGGATAACCGCACAGGCTACAGGACAGGCGTATAAGTTTGATTCAGACCTTACAGGAACGAAGCCGGATAGAAATATGCAGTATCAAACGGCGGATGTGGCAGCAGTTGGAGAAACAGAAGCACAAGCCTATCCATTTGAAAGCATCTTTACAGGAACAGTACCCGACAGGGCGGTAACTGTAAAGAACAGAGATATACAGACGGTGGCAGACACCGAAACAGAACAATACCCTTATGAAACAGATATGACAGGACAGAAAAAAACAGGTACAGAACCTTATACAAACACAAAACCCGGAATATCTGATAAGGGAATGGCAACCACGGCAGAAACCGAAAGCTACCAATACGAGGTAAAGCGTTGCGGTAAGAATCGGTTATAGCAAATAAAAGTAAAGGAGAGTAAAGAAATGCTGACAGAAAGAGCCTTAGAGAGTTTCAAGCAGTTTGTAGAAACCAATATTGCTTACGCTATGGTCGAGTATGGCGGTACTATGCACAAGGCAAAAATCTTAACAAGAGAACGCCTAAAAGACGGCAGGGTAGCGTTGAGTATTTCCATTACCCCGGAAGTATCGGGGACCACAACAATTACGAAAATTCAGTTGTACGATACGGCTAGTAAGTTGTGGGCGGAAAAAAGCGAAGCAATCAAGTTAAAAGGTACGCAACAGGGCGTGTTGTACCGATTCAGTTTTAATTTTAAGGAGGAATAGAGCAAATGGGATTATTTAAGATTTGGAAAGACCATGTAACGCAGTATTCCAACCGCTACAGGGAAGTGCAGAACGCAGACGGAACTATTACACACGAAGCCGTAGAGGGCGAAGTAGTGCAGGAGGGAACACCGCAGAACGCACAGAACTTTAACGACTTGGAAGAGAGGGTATTATCCGCCGGGTTAATTGCCAATCTTGCAATGCTTAAACTTGGTGCAGCAGAAGGCAGGATTAAGGGATTGCAGGGAGAGATTGTAGAAGCAACCCTTACCAATACAAAATCATACCCTTTTAACAATTCCAAAAAGACCCTTGCACTTGCTACGCCAAGGGGCAATTTGGACTATACCGTAAATGTTGAAGCGGAAGCAAAGGACGCAGGAGGTGTAGGAGAAATCCATATTACGGATAAGCAGTTAAACGGATTCAAGATTGAATATACCGGGGCCGCTAAGGAAGTAACGGTAAAATGCACAGTACAGGGAGGTTACGCATAATGGCAAATGTAATTATCAAAAGTGACGAAAGAAAGGCAAATACGGCAGCAGTATTACAGGCTTACGGAGTAAGAGGTAATGCCACAGCATCACAGAGAGAAGCAGCAGAACACATTGCGGTGCGTTCACAGGAAGCCTACGCAGAATTAAGAAGAATGGGAGGTAACAGATAATGGCAGCAGCAAAGATTATTGTAGTTGAGAAAAACGAGGGCGAGAAAATCGCCTATGACGTATCCACGACAAAAATTATTTTCGGAGATGATGATTTAATGGTAAACATCAAGAACCGAGAGCGTGACGAAGAGGTAACACTTGATATTTGCAAGGATACACAGGACGGCTTAACTGTTGGCGTGAATACCGAAGCAAGGGAGTATGTGGCACAGGTCATTATCCCGGCAAGGGAATATGAGATTGTGGATACAGGAGAAAAGGACGAGGACGGAAAAGCTATTACAAAGCGTGAACCTGTACCGTTCGATATGAAGAAATGTACGCTTGTATTATGGGCGTTAATTTAATTTTAAGGAGGATAAAATACAATGGCAAACTTTGACGATTTACAGGGTGCAGTAGCACAGTTTGGTGCAAACAACAAGGTAATTTTTGATGATACCGGGATGCCTAGCATTATGGTAGCAGTACCAAAGGCAAAGTATAGTGATGTAATCACAGGCGGAACAGATGAAACATTACCGTTTTGGATTATGGACGGAGAGGAAAAGAGCGTAATTTATGTGTCTAAGTTCCTCAATATCGTAGAAAATGACCGTGCATATTCTTTAGGCGGATACCTGCCTAGAAACTATATCAACTTTGACCAGTCTGTAGCAGCTTGCAAAAAGAAAGGTGCAGGTTGGCACTTAAATCAGACAGGAGTATTTGCGTACCTTAACCTGTTATCACAGAAAATGAGTACCGTACCACACGGAAACACAAACTACGGCAAGGATTATTACCACCCTTACGAGAGGGGAACAATGCCACAGGGAGAAACACAGAGAACACTTACGGGAAGCGGACAGCCTACATGGTATCACAATCACGATATGTCGGGAATTGCAGACATTAACGGAAACCTTTGGGAGTGGACCGGCGGATTACGCCTTATGAATGGAGAAATTCAGATTATTCCTTACGGTAACTCTATGAAACTTGATTGCGATATGTCGGCATCAAGCACTCTTTGGAAAGCGATTAAACCGGACGGAACTTTAGTAGAACCGGGAACGGCAGGAACATTAAAAATCGACCGTACAAGTGCGAGTGATGCAACATTGCGTATCAATACAAGCGTTACCACACAGACAACAGACAGCAATGATACATCAGAGGTATTTAAGAATGTAAAGGCGGTTTCCGGGGTAGCAATCCCTAAGTTACTCGTTGCACTTGGATTATTCCCGGACAGTGGTGTAACAGGATATGGCAACGACAGATTTTGGGCGAGAAACAACGGCGAAAGGTTGCCGCTCCGTGGGTCGGCGTTCCACCATGCTTCCAGTTCGGGTCCGTCCGCTCTCAACTTGGATGACGCTCGTTCCGGCTCGTACGACGGCATTGGTTTCCGCTCCGCTTTTGTTGAGTAACTGCAAACTGAACACTGAAAAACTGATAGGGCGTGCGATAGCACGCCCTTTATAGCAAATACATTACAGTTAGGCGGTTGCAAAAGTGGAAGAGATACAACAGGAAGAAAAGAAGCATAACGGAAACGATATTTTTCATATCAAGGAAAAGATTTATGAAATGATATTGTACGGCAACCCTCAATTAAAGGACTTTCCGAAAACGGAGAGGTATGTACTTGCAGGCGATATAAGAAAGACAATGTATACAATGTTGGAAATGGCGGTACGGCTTGAAAAGAAGTACCACAAGAAAACCACATTGCAGGATTTGGATATTGAAGTTGATGTATTAAGAAATCTGCTAAGACTTGCAAAAGACCCGAACCTATACCCAAACCAAAAGCCTTGTTTGAATTTCCATACTTGGGAAGTATGGATGCGAAAGGTAGACGAAATCGGTCGAATGATAGGCGGTTATTCGGAATGGGTCAACAGCAGGGAAAGACAGAAATAAAAATACATAGGGAAATAATCACAAAGTTACGGTGGTTGCCTATCCGTGGGTCGGCGTTCAACAATACTTCCAATTCGGGTCCGTCCGCTCTCAACTTGAATAACCCTCGTTCCAACTCGAACGACAACATTGGTTTCCGCTCCGCTCTGCCCCTATGTCAAGAAGCCTTATGGTTACGACCGTAAGGACAGTACAAACAGGGTTAAAGGGGTTATTTTCCGTTCCTGTAGGCAGGAAAAAGATTGAATTGCCGTAAAGACAGTTAGTAAGCATAAGCCGAAAAGAAATATATTTGTCACGTCTGAAAGGGTTAAAAACTGATTAGGTTTGTACGGCACAAATTTACAAGAGGTATGCAATGCAAAGCATAAAGAACATATATGAAAAGATTTACGATTTTGAAAATTTACATAAGGCTTGGGAGGAAGCAAGAAAAGGAAAGAGGTACAGGGATGATGTATTGATTTTCAACCGCAACTACGAAGAGCAGTTAATAAATATTCAGAATCACTTGATTTACGAAACATACGAGGTTGGGAAATATCATACCTTTTATGTTTACGAGCCAAAGAAAAGGCTCATTATGTCCTTGCCATTTAAGGACAGGATAGTACAATGGGCGATTTACAGGCAGTTATTTCCGTTGTACGAAAAGACATTTATCTTTGATTCCTACGCCTGTCGCAAGGGCAAGGGAACGCATAAGGCAGCCGACAGGTTGCAGTATTGGTTAAGGCAGACCGAAAGGAAGCCGGAACGGTACTATTATCTGAAAATGGATATATCAAAGTATTTCTACAGGGTAGACCACGATATTTTATTAAAGATTTTAGCACGCAGGATTAAAGACCAACGATTACTCAACCTGTTGGAAAAGATTATAAATTGCGAATCTATGAATTTTGGATTACCGCCCGGGAAAGAGCCGGACGAAGTGGAGGTATCGGACAGGTTAGGTAATAAAGGGATGCCGATAGGCAACCTTACCTCACAGATGTTTGCAAACATTTACCTTAATGAGGTAGACCAATACGCAAAGCATGAGTTGGGATTGCATTACTACATCCGATATATGGATGATATTATCATACTCCACCATGATAAGAAGTATTTAGCGGAGGTAAAAGAGTTGTTAAGAACATTTTTAGCAGATGAATTAAGGCTAGATTTGAACAATAAGACAGCTATAAGACCGTGCAGCATGGGAGTTGATTTTGTTGGATTCAGAATATGGGCCACACACCGCAGATTAAAGAAGAAAACGGCGGTAAAAATCAAGCGGAATCTTAAACGGCAGATTGCAAAGGTAAAGGCAGGAGAAGAAAGAAAAGACAGGTTAGACCGTTCGGTAGCTTCATACCGTGGTATCTTGTCACATTTTGACAGTTACGGACTTAGGCAAAGCCTTAACACCCTGTTTAAGGAAAACGGTATGATGGAAAAGAAAGAAGAGGTAAGCAGATGCACAGGAAAATGCGATAACTGCCAGAACTATACCGAAAGTTATTTTTGCGGATTTGCTACGCCATATTGCAAACTGCAAGGAAAGGAAATTACACACAATGTATATTGATTCAGCAGCAATTATAACTATTGCAAGCGTATTAGGGGCATTAACTGCCATTGGTGCGGTTGTATACAAGGTTATCAAATGGTTTCAGGCACAACAGAAACAGACAGCCGATATTGAGGACTTAAAGAAACAGGAGAAAGAGGACATAAAGGCAATGGAAGATGAATTATGTTTACTCACTTATGCGGTATTGGCGTGTCTGAAAGGACTTAAAGAACAGGGATGTAACGGACCGGTCGCAGAAGCCATAGGAAAGATTGAAAAACATATCAATCAAAAGGCACACGGACAGGAAACATAGGAGGAAAAACAGAATATGAAATATCTTATTTGCGGAATCCTTGGCATTGCTATAGGATTCTTTGTTTTTTATTTGCTTTTTAGGATTGCGAACAAAGACAAGTTAAGCAGAAAGCTACAGGACGGAAGTAAAAAGAAACTTCCAAAGCCGAACTTTACAAAACTTGTATTGGTCGCAGTCCTTTTTACTTACTTTGTGGGCCTGTATATCGGTATCAAAGTGACACTTATCGACTACTCACAATTCGGGGTGCTTGCCACATACATAGCAACACCGACCACTACAGTAATTGCCTTGTATTGTTGGAAAGCCAAGGCAGAAAACATTATCAAAATCAAAAAGGGATACCCCGAGGAAACAAAGGATATTTCTGTTGATTTAAAAAACATCAATATTTAAGGAGGTACGGCGTTATGGGAAAAACAATAACAGCCGGATTTATCAGCGATACAATTAACGGTATCGGGATAAATTCAAGTATCAAATGTAACAACGACAATCTGAACAACAACACAAGCCGAAGCGTATCTTATGTGGTAATGCACTATACAGGCAATTCAAAAGATACGGCAAAGGCAAATGCAAATTATTTCAGCGGTGCGGGGCGTAATGCTTCCGCTCATTTTTTTGTAGATGATGCGGAAATTTACCAAAGCGTAGAGTTGAGGGATACCGCTTGGCATTGCGGGGCAAAGTCCTATAAACACGGCTCTTGCAGAAATGCAAACAGCGTAGGCATTGAAATGTGTTGTACCGCCGGAAACTACAGAATTTCAGACAGGACAAAAGAAAATGCTGCATACCTTTGTGCATTTCTTTGTAAAATGCTTGGAATTGGTGCAAGTGGTGTTGATTCCTATGTATTACGCCATTATGACGTAACAGGTAAGAATTGCCCGGCTCAAATGGTAAGTAACCCTACGGAATGGCAGGCGTTCAAAAACAAGGTTAAGGGTATCTTAGGCGGTTCAGCATCCACAGGAGGACAGCATACCGCACAGCCGACAACGGACAATGTAGCAAGCTACAGAGTGAAGATTACCGCAGACGTATTAAATGTGCGTGTTGGTCCCGGAACGGATTACGGAGTAGCCACACAGGTAAAACAGGGAGAAGTATACACAATCGTAGGCGAAGTAAGAAACGGTAGCACCACTTGGGGCAAATTAAAGAGCGGTGCAGGGTATATAAGCCTTGGATATACGGAAAAATTAGCAGGAACAACCGCAAATACTCCACAGGATACAAGTTACAGGGTAAAAATCAATACCGCCGTTCTGAATGTCCGAAAGGGTCCCGGAACGAATTACCCGGTAACAACACAGGTAAAACAGGGCGAAGTATATACAATCGTTGGAGAGGAAAAGAACGGTAGCACCACTTGGGGCAGATTAAAGAGCGGTGCAGGGTATATAAGCCTTGGATATACACAGAGAGCGTAGGAGGTACACTATGGCAGTAACGGCAGCACAGGTAAAAAAGGTTGTTAAGGTCGCAAGCAGTATTATCTACTCACAGGAGGGTAATTACGGAAGCGTAAACAGAAACGACAACAACCACGGAATGAGCATAGGTAAGTGCCAATGGAACGCATATTGGGGCAGGGCATTGCCCCTTTTAAAGTCCATTGTTGAAAAGGACCAGGAACAGGCAAAGGAGATATTAGGGGATGCCCTGTATACAGAGATTGCCGGAAGTAGTGCGGATGCGTGGAACAGACAGGAGAGAGAAGCAACCGAAGAGGAAACTAAGGCAATATCAAAGTTACTGACAACCAAGGACGGAAAGGAAGTACAGGACGATTTAGCAGATGCAGATATTACAGGATATGTAAAGAACGGCGTAAAAATCGGCTTGGTATCCTTAAAAGCACTTGCCTATTTTGCAGACTTGGAGAACCAAGGCGGTAGCGGTGCGAGTTCACGCATTGCCAAGACGGCAGCAGAAGCCACAGGAGGGGCGGAAAAGGTAGGACTTGAAGAAATACACGCCTACGCCTTAAAAGATGCCACAATGGGGCAATATGAAAGCCGTAGAAGCAAAGTATACGAAGCAGTAAAGGAAAGCAATCTAGCGGACGTATCAAACGCCAAGACGGAAGAGAAACAGAATACACCGCAGAAGCCACAGGAAACGCCTACAGGACTTTCAAAAGGCGATATAGTAACATTCACAGGCGGAGGGGTTTATATCTCTTCTACGGCAGAATACGCAGCCAAGGAAAAGGACGTAGTAAGCACCTGCAAGGTAACAGGAGTAAACACCAAAGGTACACACCCTTATCATTGCATATCACAGGACGGTAAAGGTGTATACGGTTGGGTCAATGCGGAATCTATCAAGGAGTTATCCTCAAAGGCACACAGCGACCCCGCAAGCGTTTCAAAAGGCGATATAGTAACATTCACAGGCGGAGGGGTTTACAAGTCCTCTACGGCGGAATATGCGAGCGTACAGAAGAATGTTACAAGCACCTGTAAGGTAACGGCAGTAAATACCAAAGGCACACACCCTTATCATTGCATTTCACAGGACGGTAAAGACGTGTACGGTTGGGTTAATGCAGCAGATGTAAAATAGACCGATTCGGTCACAAAACGGAGGAAAATACTATGCAGATTTTAAAATGGTTACTTGTTAATTGGGATTCTGTATTGCTTATTGCTATGGTTGTAGCCTTGATTATTTATTTAATCAAGACAGGACAGACCAAAATCTTAAAGCAGATTGCAATTAAGTTTGTCACAGATGCAGAGGGAGAGTGTGGGGCCGGCACAGGGATTATTAAGCTGTCGGAAGTGGTTGCGAAAATGTACGCATATCTGCCGAGCGTGGTTAGAATCCTGTTTACAGAAAAGCAGTTGGTACAGATTGCGGAATCTGTATTAGCGGAAGCAAAAAAGAAATGGGAAGCTAACGAGAACCTTACAACCTACATTGAAAACAAACAGCAGACAACCCCGGCAGTGGTAACACTTGCAGAAAATACAAAATAACAGAATATGCAGTAAACAAAATGCCCCCTTGGCTTGATGAAGCCTTGGGGGTTATTTTTATATTCTGACAGGATAAGGCAGCAGTACAAGAGGGGTAATACCACATTCAGAAAGTTTATATATTTTATGAGAAATGCTAATGCCGTTATCAATCCATATCATAAAACTTTGTTTCTGCAATAATTCAGAGTGGTTTGTAAAGACACAACCGCAATTTATGAGATTATCAGCAACCCACTTTTCGCATTCGGCGAATTTCTTTTCTATTCGGCGGTTATTTTCAACCGTTACCGCCTTACGGTCATTCATATATTTTTCATATTTTCCAAAATCCATAATATCCACCTCTATAGTACCGGGGCAGCAGTACCGCAACCCCGGATAAGTATTTAGTTGAGTGGTTGAAGCCAAACCACATTATCAAAATTTAAAAAACCGCCGGAACGGATGATAGAAAGTAAAGCCTTTTTGCCACCACAAGGCATATACGGCTCTGTATCACCCTTAAAAGCAAAGAAGCCTTTAACCGGGTGCTTGAAACAGTAACCGCTTGGACGAGTATAACCAAGCGGATGTTTAAATTTAAGTTCGCCTTTAAGTCTGACAACCTCTAAAGCGTTGTTGATAGTGATTGTTTCTAGTGTTCTTTCCATAGTGAATACCTCCTAAAATGTGGATACTGTGTATAACTTTGTGGGTCTGTCTTATTCCCTGTTCCTTATGATGCTATTATATACTTATATAAGTATATACGCAACCCGGAATAATTACCAAAATACTTATATAAGTATATAAAGTTATTTGTGCATTTTATATACTTGTATAAGTATAATGAATGTGATATGATAAAGAAAAACCAACGAGCAAAGGAGGTGCAGCAGTTGGCGGAGGAAAAGACAGGCGGAACGCCTGCGACAAAGGCAAAAAATAAATACAATGCAAAGGCTTACGACCAATTTCTTGTAACAGTCCCGACAGGACAGAAAGCAGAGATTGACAAAGAAGCGAAGAAACAGGGATATAAGAGCCGTAACGAATTTATAGTTTCAGCAATCGAAGAGAAGAAAGCGAGGGGATAAAATGGATGAATTGTTGAATTGCTGCCCTAAGTGTGGAAGCACATTAGAGTTTAGCAATTTAATGCAGTATTCAGACGTTTACAAAATAACAAGAAGTGGGAAATTATCTAAAAAAAGAATAAGAAAAGAAGACTGCGGGCCTATGGAGTGCGGATATATTTCATGCACTAATTGCGATTTTGTGACAGATGCGGAATTAGACTATCGGGGGAAAGATGAAGAGATAAGGATATATCAGAAAGAAGATAAGTATTACTACAAAAAAATACTTATATAAGTATAAAAAACTGTTGACAATATACTTATATAAGTATATAATGTAATTGTAGCAAGGAGATAGCAGGAAAGGAGTTAAACAATGGAGGATAACAAAATGACAAACAACCAGTTCAAAGGGATAATAAAAATGATAATAGCACTGATAAGAAATGATACACCGAAAGAAGAGTTAATCGAATATCTCACAGAATTGATTAAGGAATAAAAAACTTAATAAGGGTCAACACAAGGGGCGAACTTCATAACATTCCTGCTAATCGCCCCGAGTGCTTTAAAATATATTAGCAGGAAAAAACAAAAAAATCAAGGTCGAATAGACCGAATCGGACACAAAGGAGGTTCAACATGAAAAAACAACACATTATAATCATTGCTGTAATTGTGGTCTTTTGGATAGGTCACGGGATAATTGCAAGCAATAACAGGCAAACAGAAAACACCACAACCGAAAATCAAACAGATGTTCGGGGGGGGGTACTGCTGAATTAGAAAAAACAGAAGTGCCGGAATCCGAGAAACAGGAGGAAACAACAGAGCAGAAAGAAACAACGGAAGCAATTACGGAAGAACCAACGGAAATAGTGGAACACAGAACAGGGGATAATATTGTAGGTATAAGCGATAAGGATATTACTACGATATATTCAACAAAGTACGATACTGTAAGGAATGATGTTACAGGTAATTGGAAATGTATTGTAATAGCAGAAAACAACTTTAATGTTGAAGATTATGCGTTATCGTGTTATAAAAACTACTTTGATTCTGATAAAACTATTTTGGCGGTTGAAAACTTAACCACAAAAACAAGCACGAGTATAAGTGTTGTATCCGGCTTGTTATATGTATCAGTGTATGAATATACCAAAGGCGAGGAACATGATGCCAAAGCAATGTTTGGCGGAACACATTTAGTAGATTACATTGTATACACAGACAACGGAGATATTGAAAAAGTAACCGATTCGGAATAAAAGACCGAGGGCAGCAGGCAATAACTGCTGCCCTTTTGGCGTAGGAGGTGCGATATGAAGAAATTTAAACAAATGAGTAAAAGTGACCGTATCAAAATGGAAGCACTTTTAAACGCCGGGTTGTCAAAGGCAGCAGTAGCAGAACAATTACATTTTCACAGAAGCACAATATATAGAGAATATGACAAAGGTAAGTATATGCACCGAAACTCTGACTATACAGAGGAAGAGCGTTATAGCAGTGATTTAGGACAAAAAGCACACGATTACGCCCAAGAGGGAAAAGGCAGAAGCCTAAAAATAGGAAATGATAGAAAATTAGCGGAATATATAGAAAACAAAATTGTAGATAATAGATTTAGCCCGGAAGCAGCATTAGCAGAGGTTGCACGTTCGGGGATTGAATTTAAGACAACAATAAGTGTTAGAACACTTTATAGATATATTGATAATGGAATTTTTTTGAAACTTACAAACAAGGATTTACCTATTAAAAGTAAAAAGAAAAAGCATAATAAGAAAGTACAGGTACAGAAAAGAGCCACCGCAGGAGAAAGCATAGAAAACAGACCAAAGGAAATAGAAAAACGAGAGATATTCGGACATTGGGAAATGGATACGGTAAAAGGAAAGAGAGGGGTCACAAAATCGTGTATGCTTGTATTAACGGAAAGAAAAACCCGTGATGAAATCGTTATTAAGCTGAAAGACCAAGGGGCAGCTTCGGTAGTAGATGCGTTAGACAGGTTAGAGAGAAAATGGGGGGATATGTTTTATAAGGTATTCAGAAGCATAACGGTTGATAATGGTGTAGAGTTTTCAGATTATGAGGGAATGGAGCGTTCTGCATTGAAAGAAGAAAAGAGGACTTTTGTATTTTACTGCCACCCGTATAGCAGTTGGGAGCGTGGCACGAATGAAAATAATAATAGGCTTATACGCAGGCATATACCAAAGGGGGTAGATTTTGAGGATACAACAGATGAAGAAATAAAATATATAGAAACATGGATTAACAATTACCCAAGGGGAATATTTGATTTTAAAACATCCGCAGAATTGTTTGATGAAGAGTTACAGAAATTGGCATAGAAAAGAATAAAAAACTTGTCGCAAAACTATTGACAAAATATATATTTCTAAAATATGAAAAAATTTGTTTGACAAGAGCAAATACCTGTGATACTATACTATAGTATGCCGCTCAGTGTGGTTATAAGCACTGCAATAGCAGTCACCGAAACTGGCGAGTAATGAGTAATAGGAGGTGCCCATAATGTACGCAATTATAGCAACAGGTGGTAAACAGTATAAAGTTGAAGAAGGCCAGACAATCAGAGTTGAAAAGCTTGGTGTTGAAGCTGGAAGCAAGTTTACTTTTGACCAGGTTCTTTTAGTTGGCGGTGATGACGTTAAGGTTGGTGAACCAACAGTTGACGGAGCAAGCGTTGAAGCTACAGTAGTAGGTGATGGCAAGGCTAAGAAAGTTATCGTTTACAAGTATAAGAGAAAAACAGGTTATCATAAAAAGAATGGTCACAGACAGCAGTACACAGAAGTTAAGATTGACAAGATCAACGCTTAATTGAAGGTGGTTGTATGACTAATATAACTTTTTATAAAACAAATAATTCATTTGTTGGTTTCAGAGTTTTAGGACATTCCGGATACGCTGAAGAGGGCAGTGACATTGTTTGTGCAGGGATTTCGGTTTTGACAATTAATTTTATTAATTCCGTTGATTCTTTTACAAATGACAAGTTCATTTTAAATGAGAATTCTGATAAGGCATTAATTGAATTTAAGTTTAAGTCTAAATCATCAGAACAATCCCAACTATTATTTAAGTCTTTGGCCTTAGGGTTAAATGATTTATATGAAGAAAACAGAGATTTTATATCATTAGATTATAAGGAGGTATAGCTATGATGAAGATGAACCTTCAGTTCTTCGCTCATAAAAAAGGTATGGGTTCTACAAAGAACGGTAGAGACTCAGAATCAAAGAGACTTGGTGCTAAAAGAGCAGACGGACAGTTTGTTAAGGCTGGAAACATTCTTTACAGACAGCGTGGTACAAAGATTCACCCTGGTATCAATGTAGGCCGTGGTGGTGATGATACATTATTTGCTACATCAGATGGTATCGTTAGATTCGAAAGAAAGGGCAGAGACAAGAAACAGGTTTCTGTATATCCAGTAGCTGAATAATTTAAACAAGTAACAACAGGCTTCAAGTCATTTCTGATTTGGAGCCTATTCTTTTATATAACAGGGATAACTCCCATTACAGTTTTTAACCCCTAAGAATGGAGGTATTACATGTTTGCAGATTTCGCAAAAATTTATATAAAATCAGGAAAAGGTGGCGACGGACATGTTTCATTCCGTCGTGAATTATACGTTCCAAATGGCGGTCCAAACGGTGGTGACGGTGGAAAAGGTGGCGACATTATTTTTCAGGTAGATAAAGGTTTAAATACACTTTATGAATTTAGACATAACCACAATTACAAAGCAGAACCTGGTCAGGAGGGCGGTAAGCAGAATAAAACAGGAAAAAACGGTGAAGACCTTATTATAAAAGTTCCTGAAGGAACAATTATCAGAGAAGCTGAAACAGGAAAGATTGTTGCTGACATGAGTGGTGATAATCAGAGAGCTGTAGTCCTAAAAGGCGGTCGTGGCGGAAAGGGTAACCAACATTATGCAACAGCAACAATGCAGGTTCCAAAATATGCCCAGCCGGGACAGAAAGCAATGGAACTTAATGTAACATTAGAATTAAAGAGTATTGCAGACGTTGGCCTTGTAGGATTTCCTAACGTTGGTAAGTCAACACTTTTATCTCGTGTAACTAATGCAGATCCTAAGATTGCCAACTATCACTTTACAACTTTAAATCCTAATCTTGGTGTTGTAGACTTAGACGGCGGTAAAGGGTTTGTTATTGCAGATATTCCGGGACTTATTGAAGGAGCTTCTGAAGGTGTTGGACTTGGTCACAAGTTCTTAAAGCACATTGAAAGAACAAAAGTTATAATTCACATGATTGATGCCGCTTCAGTAGAAGGACGTGATCCTATAGCTGACATTAAGGCAATCAACAAAGAATTAGAGGCTTATAACCCTGATCTTTTAAAGAGACCACAGGTTATTGCAGCTAACAAAATTGACGCAATTTACGGTGATACTAACGAAGTTATCGATGGCATAAAAAAAGAGTTTGAGCCTGATATTAAGGTATTTCCAATTTCAGCAGTTAGTGGTAAAGGATTAAAAGAACTTCTTTTCTATGTAAGAAGTCTTTTAGATGAATTCGGTGACGAACCTGTTGTTTACGAACAGGAATATGATCCATTTGAATTCCAGGATAATGAATCACTTCCATATACTGTTGAAAAAGTTGAAGACGGATTATATTCTGTTGAAGGACCAAGAATTGAGAGAATGCTTGGTTATACTAATATTGATTCAGAAAAGGGCTTTATGTTCTTCCAGAACTTTATGAAGAACAACGGTATCCTTGAAGAATTAGAGGAACTTGGAATTGAAGATGGTGATACAGTAAAAATTTACGGTCACCAGTTTGATTACTATAAATAATATAGTTTAATAATTGGAGAAAATAAATGAATAGTAAACAAAGAGCTTATTTAAGAAAGATTTCAGCTATGGAAGCTCCTATTTTTCAGGTGGGTAAGTCATCTGTTACACCTGAACTTACAGCAGCCATAGATGAAGCTTTAGAAAAAAGAGAAATTATCAAATTAAGTGTTTTAAAAAACTGTTTTGATGATCCAAGATCAATTGCAGAAGTTTTAGCTGATAGAACACATTCATCTGTTGTTCATGTTATTGGAAGAAAGATTGTATTATACAGACCTGCAAAAGAAGAAAAGAATAGAAAAATAATTCTTCCATAAATAATCCATAGACATAAATAGGAGACAGTTATGAAAGTAGGAATTTTAGGTGGCACTTTTGATCCAATACACAATGCTCATATTGAAATAGCAAAGACTGCACTTAACCAGTTTAACCTTGACAAGGTTATGATAATGCCAACACCAAACCCACCTCACAAAGACAAGAATACCATTACATCTAATTTTCATAGAATTAATATGATTAAGCTTGCAATTTTGCCATATGAAAATATTGAATTTTCAGACTTTGAAATTAATATGCACGATGTAACTTATACAGCAGATACATTATATTTGCTTAACGAATTAAATCCTGACATTGAATATTATTTTATTCTTGGCAGCGATTCAATTATGTCTTTTTTGAGCTGGTACAGACCTGACATTATTTTAAAATATGCCAAACTTCTTACAGTTAGAAGAGATGACGAAAGCTTTGATTTAATGGATTCAAAAATCAAAGAAATAGAAAAAACCTATAACACAACAATTGGCATAATCGATATGAAAGCCATGGATATTTCTTCAGGCTTTATCAGAACCCATAGTCACGAAGAGATTAAAAAAGCTGTTCCGGAATCAGTATATAAATATATTATCGATAATGATTTGTATACTGATACTAACGTTAACAGAGCCTGGTCCATTAACAAAATAACACGGGATTTGGAGAAGGAACTAAAGCCTTCAAGATATACTCATACATTAAATGTGGCAAAAACAGCAAAAAATATGGCTGAGGCATTTAATGTTAATCCTAACAAAGCTTATTTTGCAGGTATTTTACACGATTGCGCAAAGAATTTCAGCGACCAAAAACTTTTGCAGATATGCAAGGACAATAATCTTCCAATTAATGTATTCGAAGAGAGAAATCCTTCTCTTTTGCACGGAAAAGTAGGTGCTTTTATGGCAAAGAATAAATATGGCATAACTGATGAAGAAATATTATCAGCCATAACATGGCATACAACAGGAAAAGATAATATGACAGACCTTGAAAAAATAGTATTTTGTGCAGATTATATTGAGCCGGGCAGAACTAAGCAGCCACATCTTGAAGAATTAAGAAGCATAGCATTATCAGACCTTGATATGCTTACATTTAGGATTCTTGAAGATACAGTTGAATATTTGAAAGCCAAATCTTTGGATTGTATAGACGACAATACTATTACAGCTTATAATTTCTATAAAAAATTAATTGAGGAGAGATAAAATATGACTTCAAAAGAACTTGCAAAGATTGCATACAATGCTCTTGATGACAAAAAGGGTGTAAACATTACTATTATAGATATTTCTGAAATTTCTATAATAGCAGATTATTTCATAATCGCTGGCGGAACTAACGAGAATCAGGTTAAGGCATTGGCAGGCAATGTTGAAGATGAATTTGCAAAGGCCGGTCTTTCTCCAAAACACGTAGAGGGCTATACTAACGCCAACTGGATTCTTATTGATTATGAAGATGTTATTGTTCACGTATTTAATGAAGATGACAGACTTTTCTATGATTTGGAAAGAATCTGGCGTGACGGAAAAATCGTAAATGTAGAAGAACTATAAAGATAAATTTTAACAAAATGGAAATCTTAAATTAGGCATTTGTCTTTTTGTAGGATTTCCTTTTTGCGCATTATAAAACAAAAGGAGGCTGGAATATGTGGGCATATGAAAGTGTTTTTTATCAGATATATCCATTAGGATTCTGTGGTGCACCATTTGAAAATGACGGTGTTTTGGAACATAGAATCACTAAAATAGCTGACTGGATTCCACACATTAAGAAATTAGGAGCAAACGCAATTTATTTCTCACCATTGTTCGAATCTGACACTCACGGATATAACACAAGAGATTACAAAAAGATTGATGTAAGATTAGGCAATAATGAGGATTTTAAGAATCTTTGTAAGGATTTACACAACAACGGCATAAAAGTTGTTGTAGACGGCGTTTTTAATCACGTGGGACGTGGTTTTCCTCAATTTCAGGATGTATGTGCCAATAGAGAGAACTCTAAATATCTTCATTGGTTTAATATTGACTTAAATGGCAATTCTAACTACAATGACGGACTTTGGTATGAAGGTTGGGAAGGCAATTACGACCTTGTAAAACTTAACCTTTATAACCCGGAAGTTGTAGATTACCTTTTGGATGCAGTAAGTTTTTGGATTAATGAATTTGACATTGACGGAATAAGACTTGATGTAGCTTATTGCCTTGATTTTGAATTTTTAAAACGTTTAAGACGTCACACAGACTCACTTAAAAAAGATTTTTTCCTTGTAGGAGAAATGCTTCACGGCGATTATAATCAGAGAATGAATGACGAAATGTTACATTCAGCAACCAACTATGAATGTTACAAGGGACTTTATTCAAGTTTTAATTCAATGAATATGTTTGAAATTAATCATTCATTACTTCGTCAGTTTGGTCCTGAAAACTGGACTTTATACAAAGGCAAACATTTATTGTGTTTCGTTGATAATCACGATGTTACAAGAGTTGCAAGTATTCTGACTAACGAAAATCACTTACCTTTAATCTACGCATTATTATTTGGAATGCCGGGCATACCTTGTGTATATTACGGAAGTGAATGGGGGGCAAAAGCTGATAAGAGTCAGGGGGATCCGGCTCTTAGACCTTCTTTTAAAGAACCGGAATTTAATGAATTAAGCGAATTTATCTCTAAGCTTGCAGATATAAAGAAGAACTTTAAAGCATTAAATTACGGAGATTTTACATCAACTGTTTTAACTAACAAACAGTGTGTGTTTAGAAGAAGTACTGGTGATGAAACAGTATATGTGGCAATCAACGCTGATGACCAGGAATATACAGCTTATTTTGGAGCAGAAAAAAATCAGGTTACAGATTTGCTTTCAGGTGCTATAATAAACCTTGATGGCGGTTTAAAAATGGCTCCATACAGTGCTTATTTTTTAGCATAAAAATAGATTACAATATATGAAAGGAAGTATAGATATGGAAAAGAAATTAGTGCCGGTTACATTACTTACAGGTTATTTAGGTGCCGGAAAAACAACATTACTTAATCAGGTTTTATCAAACCAAAAAGGATATAAAGTTGCAGTTATCGTTAACGATATCGGTGAAGTAAACATTGATGCTTCACTTATTGAAAAAGGTGGACAGGTTACTCAGAAAGATGACAATCTTGTACCTCTTCAGAACGGATGTATTTGCTGTACTTTAAAGGTTAATTTAATCAATCAGATTATTGACCTTATTGGTACAGGAAAGTTTGATTACATCCTTATTGAAGCAAGTGGTATCTGCGAACCTATTCCAATTGCACAGTCAATTACAATGTTAGACGGTTCATATGACAAGAAAGCTCAGATTGCAAGACTTGACAACATTGTTTCAGTTGTTGACGTTGCAAGAATGGCTGATGAATTTGGTTGTGGCGAAAACCTTGTTAAAGACGATATTGATGATGAAGATATTGAAAACCTTATTATTCAGCAGATTGAATTTTGTAATACAATTATTCTTAACAAAGTTGATACAGTTACACCTGAACAGCTTGGAAAAGTTAAGGCTATTATCAGAAAACTTCAGCCTGAAGCTGTTATGTTTGAAACAAACTACGGCCAGATTGATGTAGATGAAATCTTAAACACTAACAGATTTGATTTTGAGAAATCAAGTATGTCAGCAGGTTGGATTCACGAATTAGAAGAAGCAGACTTAGACGAAGATGATGATCACGACGAACACCATCATGATGATCACGACGAACACCATCATGACCATGACCATGACCACGATCATGAACATCACGACCACGATCATGAACATCACGACCACGACGATCACGATGAACATGAACATCACGGACACGGACATCATCACCACCATCACCATCACGGAGAAGGTGAAACAGAAGAATATGGTATCGGTTCATTTGTATACTATAGAAGAAGACCTTTTGCCAAAGAGAAATTCGAAGATTGGCTTGATGAAATGCCAAAGGGCATTATCAGAAGTAAGGGTATTATCTGGGCTGCTGAAAACAACAATGATGCTTACATGTTTGAACAGGCAGGAAAGCAGATAAACATTGCAAATGCAGGACAGTGGGTTGCTACAGCTCCTAGAAGAGTTCGTGCAAAGATGATGAAAGAAGATCCTACATTAGTTGAGGATTGGGATGAAAAAGTAGGCGACAGAATGATTAAAGTAGTATTTATTGGCCATGATATGGACAAGGAAGCTATTATTAAATCATTAGATGATTGCTTAGCTTACTAATAAATATATTCTAATAATATATACATTTTTAAAGCTTGATTTTGGGACAGTGTTCAAAAATTCGGATACTGTCCCTGTTTTATGCAATGTACACGCTTTAGGATAGGTCATAAAGTTAAAGTAGGAGGCGAAAACTAAAACTATGAAGGAAAATATAAAAGAAAATAAGAAAACTAATACAAAAGCACAAAATGACTTAAGCTTATTGTTTAAGTACAGAAAATTTTTAATGGGGTTTGCTGCATTATGGATTTTAATGACTCACGAATGGCAAATCGTAACTAATGAGACAAGCTTTTTCTTTGTAACCGAAAACTTTATAAAAAGAATCGGTTTCTGTGGTGTAGACATCTTTTTATTACTATCAGGAATGGGATTATATTATTCCCTTGAAAAAAATCCGGTTTCAAGATTTTATTATAACAGACTAAAAAGAGTTATCTTTCCATTTATAATTATGGCAAGTATTGTATCCCAGATTGACCATTGGACCAATGAGTTTTATTTTAATATCATAACAGGAATAAGCTTTTATAAAACAAATATTTATTTGTTCTTATGGTTCGTTCCTGCAGTTATAACATTATATTTATTTACACCTGTTTTTTATCATTTTTTCAAAAAAGCAGAAAATAAATATTTATTCTTTGCTGGATTCATAGAACTTTGGTTACTGTTTTCACTTATGGCAAGAAATGTTATGAGAGAAGATTTATACGGTTTCACCAACCGTATTCCAATATTTGTAACAGGATTCCTTATTGGATATTTGTGCAAAGAGAAAGTCATAAAGATAACACACAGAAATTGGCTTTTTATCCTTTTAACATTCATATTGGGTATGTATTTAGCATATCAGAGTAACTTTAAGGGATTAGGGCTTATTTTGCCAGTATCTAACTGTTGCATTCCTAATTATCTAATCTCAATATCATTACCTTTATTAATGGCAAAGGTATTGGATAAATTACATAGCATTAGGGGACTTGCCATTATTGGAAAAGTTCTTAATAAACTAATAGGTTTCTGGGGAATGATGAGTTTGGAATTTTATTGTGTTCAGGAATGGATTGCTACAAAAATCCTACCTGACCTGTTAAAAGGTGGCGACAAGCTTATGGCTAACGTGAAACTGCTTATTATTGTTTCAATATGCGGACTTGCACTATACCTGATTAATAAAGCAATTGTTTGGATATTGGATTTGGTAGACCGTTTAACTTCTAATATTGGCAAAAACAAGATGACAGATAATTAATCTCTATTTGGATTAAATAGCAGTAGTACTAATAATTTATTTCAACCAAAAAAACAACCTATATTTCGACTGTTCTGATTAATTCAGTTCGTAGCCAAATATAGGTTGTTTTTTAATTAATAGTACAATCGAACACTGTGTTCGACATCATATATTCTTCTATACAATTCTTCTGTAAAGACTTCTGACAATACCAACTATTGCACAGTCATCTACTATAATAGGGTCCATTAAGTCGTTCTCCGGCTGTAGTCTAATGTGTCCGTCTTCTTTGAAAAATCTCTTAACCGTAACAGAATCATCTATTAACGCCACAACAATCTCTCCATTGTCAGCCTGGGCAGCCTTCTCAATTATTAAATAGTCGCCCTCATAGAAGCCAACATTAATCATGCTTTCTCCCTGCACCTTAAGAATGAAAACTTCTCCATTAGGCAAAAATTCTGTAGGTAGTGCAAAATAGTCTTCAATATTCTCAACTGCAAGTAAAGGTGCACCTGCAGCAACTCTTCCAATAATAGGAATATTAGTCATTTCACGTCTTACAAGACCAAATTCATCATCCATGATTTCAATAGCCCTAGGCTTAGTAGGATCTCTTCTTATGTATCCGTTATTCTCCAAAGTTGAAAGATGAGAGTGAACAGAAGAAGTAGACTTTAAACCTACCTTCTCACATATCTCTCGAACAGTTGGTGGGTAACCCTTTGATAAAATTTCTTCCTTAATATAATCCAAAATCTGCTGTTGTTTAGGTGTAATCTTTCCTGGCATATAATCGTCCTCCAATATCTATATATTTAAACCTTAAAAAATTTCAAAATAAAATACTAAGACTTTAATAAAAACTCACAACAATTCTTTCTATCTGAATAATATAATATGAATTTCTAAAAAAAATCTTAAATTAAACTTTAAATGAAAAAGTAACTGCACGAACATATTGACACCAAATTTTTTAAACCTT
>OGCO01000092.1_pt1 | contig 137530 bp, 149 predicted proteins | sample 1570171 | NCBI WGS metagenome assembly OGCO01 (sample SAMEA4370583, study PRJEB24528) | human gut metagenome
AGTAGTAGGTCACCCACCTGGGAGTATCTCGGGTATGAATTTATTGAGCCACCGGTGTTTTGGGATTTTTTTAGTGTTGCAAATATTGCAACACTAATTATTTAAAATCCTATTATAGTTATATCATCATTAACAGTAAAGATGGATGTTAAATTATATGATAAGTCACCAGAGTAGTTTGATAAAAACCTAGCTCTACAAAAATCCTCATCTATACTAGTTTCATCTATTTCATGTTCACTCCATGTTTTTCCTAAATCATTTGATATAGATGTATAAAGTTTGTTATAATTTACCCACATCAAGTAAATAGTTGATTTTTGCTTAACTAGACTAGGATATATACAAGTGGATGGTCCAGATACATAAATAGAAGTACCTATATCTAACTTATTTTCATTTAGGTAGCCATTCATATACTTTACAGCATATCCATTATCTATACACTCACAGAATGTTAAATGATAAAAGTTCATACTGTCTTTTAAAACAGATAAATATAATTTGTTTTTATTAGAGTTAGTAATTTGACAAGGATTAGACCATGATAAAGTGCTAGAGTTAAATCTAGAAAAGAATACTTCTTCACAACCGTTTACCAGATTGAAATAAAATACTATAGGAGAGTTTTGAATCCATAAAACTGTAAAATTATCTAATACTATATGATTAATAAAGTCGATTTTATTTTCTATCCAAACACCATTATTATAATAATGGTGGAATAAAGCACAAGTATTTGTTGAATTATTGTTATAAACATAGTAAAGAATATGTATAGAATTATTTATTACGTTTATATACGGAAATATAATATCAAATTTTTTAGAGTCATAAGTCAAAATATCTTTTTTAGAGATAATAGAAGACCCTCTAGGAATATGAATCATCTTTAGACTATCATTTTTATATATACCATATATATCATTATTATTTAGACAAAAGGAACAATTTGTAAAGTCCATTCCATTTAGCTTATCAAAGCTATTACTTGAAATTAAATTATTATCTTTATCATAATGATCGATCTTTATAATATTGTCGATGTAGAATTTGAAAATTTCTTTATCAGATCTCCTTATAATTGTAGAACACTTATTAATGAAACTCATAAAAGTCCTCCTTATAAAAGTTTTTATAATAAATATATATTGAAGATAAAAATTTTTATTCTAGTTATATCAGTAGACTACTTGTTTAAGTAACAAATATTAATTTATATGCATATTATTAAGTAGGCAACAAAAGCCACTTGGTTTTAGAATTCATTTAAGGGGAGGACAATGAAAAATGCAAGACCTTAAAAAAAATAAAAGAAGAATTAATCAATCAACTTTACAACATGAAGCTAAAGAAAGCTTAAATGAAGAACTACAAGAAGATATAGCTAGATCTTGTAAATCAAAAGGATGTAACTGTAATAAACATGATGATGAGTGTGAGCTTGAGTGCGATTGTGTATGCAAACCAAAACATAACCACAATCATAAACATGATGATGAGTGTGAACCTTGTGAAGTAGAATCTGATGAATGTGTAGATAATGTATGTGGTGAAGAATGCTGCAATCCTTTATCATCACCTAAATTTTCAACAGCAAATAGTGTACCACTTGCTATAGAAACAAATAGAGTATTTGATAGTATAAAATTCCAAGTATTTACAGATGCAGATGCTCCTAATGGAGAAGACTTATTCTTTGAATATGAAGTTGTATCAGTTAATGGTCCTATCCCAAGATCAGGTGTTGTAAATGTAAACATAGATAAAGTATGTATGAACTATACAGACGTAGTAATAAAACCTGGGACTACAACTTTAGAAGATCATGTAGTAAGACCTATAAAAGAAGTTGAAAAAGAACCTTATGAGCAAGAAAATCTTTGTCCAGAATTTGGAGATATAGATGGAGAATTCTGCAAAACTTCTTTTGAATATAATGTATGTGGAAATAAAAATAGAGAATGCTCTGATCAAGGAAAAGGCGAAAGATCAGCATATAAAGAAAAGGGATTAAAAGTTATAGTTAAAAATTTAGTCTTAGAATTAAGAGGAACATGTGGATGTACAGAAGTTACAGTGCTTGCATATCCAGCAAGAAGAACAAGCAATGGTGATTTAGAGTTAGTTAATAAAGTAGTATTTAATTTTAATACTTTAGCAGCACCTATGTGTGTACCAGCAAATGGAACATCATTTACACTAAGACAAAATTTCCAAACTGCATTAAATGTTGATTGTATAGGTAAAACATTATTAAAATTAGTAGATGAAAATTGTTGTGAATGCTACTATGATTTCTGTATTCCAAATGGAATAGACTTAATACTTTGTTTAGAAGAAACAGTTAGTATTTTAGTAAGTGAACAAATGGTAGTATTAGCATCTCCAAATGCAGTAGATCCAAGGGTAGTAGATACTTTTGCTAAGGTTTGTGACTTTACAAATAATACAGGAAATAACGATAATGATAATAATGGAAAGAGAAAAGGATGCAATTGTATCAGATAAATATATAGGATCAAGCACATACGGAAATGTAGATATTCTTTATTCCGCAATGAAAACAATGGGAAAAATAACTGTTCCGAACGGAATAGAGTTTAAAATTTTCGACAATAATGAACTCAATATTTCAACTTCAGAGGCATATGCCTGGACTGTAATACTTTCGGCATTGCTCCCTGTAGTTACAATTGTTACGGGTATTGTTGTATATATCAGGAGACGCCGTTTATGACAAAGAAAAGAAAAAAACTTATCATCATAATGCTGATCGCCGCTGCTGTGCTCACTGTTATATATTTCGCTGTACTTTCTCCGATTATAAAAAAAATGAATACTTCCGAAGACAATCCGGAAGAGCTTCTCCAAGGAGAATTACTTGATTCGAGCGGCAATATAATGATGTTCGAAAAAATCGAAAGAGCCAATCTCAAACGTATAGAGGTCCATAACAGCTACGGCGTATGGGCAATGTACAGGGCGGACGATGATAACTTTTATATAGAAAACCATGAGAGCGTTCCGTACAACGAGAATGTATTCTCCTCGCTGATAGTTTCTGCCGGAGATACTATATCGCTCCGCCGTGTGACTGCAGACTGTAAGGATTTTTCCGAATACGGTCTTGATGATTCAAATAATCCGGCCTGGTATAAGATAATTTCTCTTGACGGAATAGAACACGTTGTTTACATCGGAGATCAAATTCCTACTTCCGGCGGCTATTATGCCAGATATGAAGGACGCAATGCCGTATACATTCTGACCAAAAGCATTGCAAATACGCTTCTTGCCCCTGTCACTGCGATAGCGCATTCTATGGTCTCTTATCCCATGTCCACTACGACATATTATCCGACAAGAGATTTTTATATTATGCGCGACGGAAAAATGTTTGCATGGATTGATCTTGATGAATCCGCTTCATCATCTTCCTCATCGTCAGATTCAGAACAGGCGTCCAGTATTAAGTACAAAATGAAAGCCCCTGTCGGTTTTGTGCCAAACTCGACGACATACAGTGAAATTCTTACAAAATTCTCCGATTTTTCAGGAAAGGGAGTTGTAGAAATCGGACCTGAATTATCGGATCTGTCACTGAGTGAAGATGAAGAAACCCAAGAACTCCTTGAACGTATTAAAGAGTATGGAAATGTTACGGATATCGATATCTCGTCTGAAGAATATCAGTATCTGTGCGTCGAACAGATAACGACGCTTATGCGTGCAATGTTCGGAAAGGATACACTCGACAAATACGGCCTTTATGAGCCTGAAACTGTGCTCCACTATACATATAACGGTGTTGAAAGCTTTGTTTTATTCGGTGATGAGCAGGATGATGGCTACAGATATGCATACTCTGCGCTCTGGAACACAATTGTCGCCTTTGATCCAGATGATCTGGATTTTCTTGAGTGGGGACTTTTACAATACGTTGACAAATCTCTGTTCAGCATTGACATTACAACCGTCAAACAGCTTACGTTTAAATCAGATGAAATATCGGAAACATTTGATTTTGGAGTAGATGCGGCAGCACAGACAATTACCGTGACTCCTCAGAGTACCGGAGAAGTTTTTGGTGCAAACCAGCTTTACAATTTCAGAAGCTTTTACCGAAGTCTCCTTGCCATTTCTCTTGAGGGATATGCGGAATCGACCACAGAAGATAATTTAATGCTTTCATTTGAAATTCGGACATATGACGGAACAATATATGATTTCAAGTTTTATCGTTACTCCACCCGAAGATGTTATTATACAATAAACGGAACGGGAGAATTTTACGTTCTAAGCGACAGCATTGATAAGGTAATCAGCGACTGTAAAAAGCTTATGAACTCACAGGATGTGGATTCCTGGGCTAAAAACTGATACCGTTTACAGTCTTTGTTTTATTAAATAATCTGGTAAATATTTTTTATCAGATTATTTTTTATTATAGCATTGACAAATAAAATGAACCGTGATATAATTTATCGTATTAACAAGATAAAGCGATAAAGCGCAGATAACTTTCGTAATTGTAATTTGGTCATAGATATTATTGTGTCAGTCGGAACACTGAAAGTATGTCTGCCTACAAGCCCCACTCATCTGCTTTCAGTCAGATATATTTTTATTTATGGAAAGGTAAGCCGTAATTATGATAGATGAAAACATTTTGAAAAGCGAGGAAAAAGCAATATATTCGCTTCGCTCTCTTTATAAAAAATACGGATATATGCCGTTCAAGATGAGCAAATTTGAAGAATATGAACTGTATGTCCGAAATAAGGACTTTCTGATAAGCGACCGCATAATAACATTCAACGATACAAACGGAAAGCTTCTCGCGCTAAAGCCCGATGTCACTCTTTCCATTATAAAAAACGGAGACGATAAACCCGGAATAAAGCAAAAAGTATATTATAATGAAAATGTATACCGCGTATCCGGCAGCACACATCAATTTAAAGAAATTATGCAGACCGGACTTGAATGTATCGGGGACATCGACAACTACGATATTTTTGAAGCAGTATGGCTTGCTGCGCAAAGCCTCGAAACAATTTCTGATGATTTTGTTCTCGAAATCTCTCATCTCGGAATTTTAACAGCATTGTTAAATGAAACCTGTGAAAATCCAACTTTCCGCCGTGAAATTTCGCACTGCATTGCGGAAAAAAATACACACGACCTTCGCCGAATTTGCAATATCTATGATATTCCCCAGGAAAAAGCCGAAAAGCTCTGTACCTTTGCAGGAATTTACGGAAATATGAACGATGTTATAAGCCGCTTGGAACCTCTCTGCACAGGTATGGAAGCTCAAAACGCGCTTGACGAGCTGCGCTCGCTTTATTCACTTCTTAACAATACCGTCTATGACAAAAAAATACATTTTGATTTTTCAATTGTCAACGATATGAATTACTATAACGGAATTGTCTTTAAAGGCTTTTTGAACGGAATATGCGAAGGTGTTCTCGCAGGCGGTACATATGACAAGCTTATGCGAAAAATGGGAAGAAAATCCAAAGCAGTTGGGTTTGCTCTATATCTTGATTTACTCGAAGATCTGAAAACTCCGCGAAATGAATTTGACATTGATGTTTTACTGCTGTATAATAATTCTACAGAATCAAAAACCATTCTTCGGTTTGTACAGGAACAGACGGCAATAGGAAAAAGTGTCAGTGCACAGAAAGCTATACCCGACAAAATCAGATACCGAGAGCTTATTGATCTGAGAAATTAAATTTCCTACCGCAAATAAATGTATTTTCCCCTGATTTTTATCAACTGAAAGGAATCGGTTAAATTATGATAAATGTCGCACTGCCAAAAGGCCGTCTGGGCGAAAAAGTATATAAGCTTTTTGAATCCGCGGGTTATGAGTGTCCCTCTATTAAAGAAAATAACCGTAAGCTTATTTTTGAAAATGAAGAAAAGCATGTTCGCTACTTTTGGGTAAAACCCTCAGACGTATCAATTTATGTAGAACGCGGCGCCGCAGACATAGGCGTGGCCGGAAAAGATATTCTGCTTGAATATGAGCCGGAAATTTATGAATTTCTTGATCTCGGAGTAGGAAAATGCAAAATGGCGGTTGCAGCGAAAAAAGGATTCTATGACAACGGTGAACGTACACTCAAAGTTGCAACAAAATTTTCAAATATAGCACGGCATTACTACGCGGGAAAAGACCGGGATATTGATATTATAAAGCTTAACGGTTCTATTGAACTTGCTCCGATTCTCGGGCTTTCGGATGTCATTGTTGATATCGTAGAAACCGGAACAACACTTAAGGAAAACAATCTTGAGGTTGTGGAGAGCATTGTTCCGATAAGCGCAAGATTAATCGGCAACAAGGCGAGCTTTAAGTTTAAAACCGTACGGATAGAAGATATAATTAAAAAAATTAAGGAGCAGATAATCACCGATGATTAAAATATATATGTACGGAGAAGTTCCGAACAGCGAAATTTTTGCACGCATAAATCCAACCTCCGATGTTTCGAGTATCGTCTCCGATATTATTTACAATGTCAGAAAAAACGGAGACAGCGCGCTCTTTGAATATAATAAAAAATTTGACGGCGCAGAGCTTAATAAGCTTGAAGTAACCGAGTCCGAAAAAGAAGAGGCTTTTTTCTCCGCCGATCCTAATTTTATAGAGATTTTAAAAGAAGCGGCGGACAACATACGCACATTTCATGAAAAACAAGTACGAGAAAGCTTTATAATCAACAATAAAAACGGAATCCTGATCGGACAAAAAATAATTCCGATTGAAAAAGTCGGACTTTATGTTCCCGGAGGTACCGCCGCATATCCGTCAACTGTACTCATGGACAGTATTCCGGCTAAAATAGCCGGCTGCAGCGAAATTGTAATGGTTACCCCTCCCGGAAAAGACGGTAAAATAAATCCCGGCATTTTAGCGGCCGCCAAAATTGCCGGAGTAGACAGAATTTTTAAAGTCGGAGGCGCTCAGGCTATTGCCGCGCTTGCTTACGGAACAGAAAGTATTCCAAAGACGGATAAAATTGTAGGTCCGGGAAATGCATTTGTTGCGGAAGCAAAAAAACAGGTATACGGACAAGTATCAATAGATATGATAGCGGGCCCGAGCGAAATACTTATCATTGCCGATTCAACCTGCAATCCAAAATTTGTAGCGGCTGACCTTCTCTCTCAGGCAGAACATGACAAAAATGCCAGTGCAGTTCTTGTCACCGACAGTATGAAGCTTGCAGAAATGGTAAGTGATGAGATTGAAAGTCAGATCTCTGAACTACCGAGATATGAAATCGCAAGATCATCAATTGACGTCAATGGAAAGATTATCGTTGCGGAAAATAATATAAAGCTTGCAATTGATATTGCAAATGAAATCGCTCCCGAACATCTCGAATTGTGCGTTGATAATCCATTTGATTATCTCGACAGCATAAAACACGCCGGTTCTGTCTTTTTGGGAAAGAATTGTCCTGAAGCCCTCGGAGATTATTTTGCCGGTCCCAATCATACGCTCCCGACAAGCGGAACCGCGAGGTTCTCCTCTCCGCTTTCTGTTGATGATTTTATTAAGAAAACTCAAATTACATACTATACCCCTGAAGCACTTGCTAAAGCAGCCGATAAAATTGCATACTTTGCGTCTAAAGAAGGACTGGAGGCTCATGCCAAAAGCGCCACAGTAAGATTTGAAAAGGAATAAAGCTGAAGACTAAATTCAAAAAGGGACAAAGCATCGTCATAAGGTCTCATACGGCGGCTAAACTATCATAAAAAAGTGAGTGAAAACCTCGTCTGCATAGGCGAATGCTTCTACACATATGAACGTTTTATACATGAACATCTTTACAAGTAATGACTTATTCACAGACGTCTTTCCCCGCGGACGTCTTTACATACAACGACTTATTCACAAACATCTTTCCTCGCGAACGTCTTTACACACGACAATTTATTTACAAACAATGCACATTATTCACAAACGCCTTTACATGCAAACATTTTCATAGTCAAACGTCTTTATAAACTTAGATACTTTGCTTTTAGTTTTATCTCAGCTATATAAGTAAAAACCAAATAATTAAACCCCGAAAGGAGCCGCGGTCTATGAGTAGATTTTTCAGTAAAAGGTACTCATCACTTGTTCCGTATACGCCCGGAGAACAGCCCAAAGAACTACAATACATAAAACTAAATACAAACGAATCTCCATTTCCTCCGTCAAATACTGTGATACAGGCCGTAAAAACGGAGGCTGGAAAATTACAGCTGTACTCCGATCCGGATTCAACAGAGCTTGTAAACAAACTCGCAGAAACTTACAATGTTTCTCCGGAACAGGTAATAGTAAATAACGGTTCCGACGAAACTCTTAATTTCGCTTTTATGGCGTTTGCAGATGAAAAGCATCCTCTCACTTTTCCCGATATTACATATGGATTTTATCCGGTTTTTGCAGAATTAAATCATATTCCCTACAGCACAATTCCGCTTAACGGTAAGCTTGAAATAAATCCCGATGACTTTGTCGGAATCGGTAAAACAATCGTGATCGCCAATCCCAATGCCCCAACCGGTCTTTCTCTGACCATAAATGAAGTTGAAAAGATTACGAAGTCAAATCCAAACAATATTGTAATTATAGATGAAGCATATGTTGACTTCGGAGGAGAAAGCGCAATACCTCTTGTCGATAAATACGAAAATCTGCTCGTGGTACAAACCTTTTCAAAGTCACGTTCTCTCGCAGGAGCTCGTCTCGGATATGGAATTGGCTCAAAAAAGCTGATTGAAGATTTAAACACTATAAAATATTCTACAAATCCGTACAACGTTAACCGTATGACATCTGCGGCCGGCATTGCCGCCCTAAACGACTCGGTTTATTACCAAAACAACTGCGCTGAAATTGCAAAAGTACGGGAATTTACAATAGCTGAATTACGCAAACTTGACTTTCACGTAACAGATTCAAAAGCAAATTTTGTATTTGCAAAATCAAATGATATCAGCGGTATACATCTCTACACTGAGCTTAAAAAAAGGGGTATTCTTATTCGGCATTTTGATACTGAAAAAATTTGTGATTACAATAGAATTACCGTCGGCACAATGCAGCAGATGAAAATTCTGATAAAAGAAATAACAGAAATACTTAAGGAAGCCGAAAACAACTAACCAAATAAGAAATAAACACTTTCAGCAAGCATGTTCCGGGTCAGGTAATAATCCTTTAAAGTCAATAAAACATTTTAAGGAGCGTTATTAAGACTATATCTGACCGCTGCCAAAGCAATATAAACAGTGAAAAACATTCATCAGTTATTATTTAGATTAGAAAGGAAAAAACGTATGAGAAAATCAGAAATCAAACGCACTACAGGCGAAACGGATGTTTCTGTGATACTCGACCTCGACGGCACAGGAATCTCCCAGATCAATTCAGGATGCGGTTTTCTTGATCATATGCTTACGCTTTTCGCAAAACACGGCCATTTTGATCTTAAAATAATCTGCAAAGGCGACACGCATGTGGATTATCATCATACCGTAGAGGATATCGGAATTACTTTAGGTAAAGCGCTTGCCCAAGCTCTCGGCGAAAAGAAAGGTATCTGCAGATACGGTGATATAACGCTTCCGATGGATGAAGCATTAATACTCTCCGCAGTGGATATTTCCGGACGGGGTGAATGTTTCTACAGGCTTGATCCTCCGACAGAAAAAGTTGGAGATTTTGACACAGAGCTTTGCGAAGAATTTTTCTGCGCGTTTGCGAGAGATGCGGGAATAACGCTGCACATAACACAGCTTGCAGGGAAAAATTCACACCATATCATCGAAGGCGCATTTAAAGCCGTCGCGCGAAGCCTCGCAAATGCGGTCGCTATTAATCAAAATTACATTAATGAAATTCCATCAACAAAGGGCGTGATTTGATGATAGCAATTATTGATTACGGTGTCGGCAATCTTTTTTCGCTGTACTCGTCATTGAAATTTATCGGAGCTGAAGCAGACATAACTTCTTCTCCGGAAGAAATAAAAAAAGCTGATAAAATAATACTTCCCGGAGTTGGCGCTTTCGGAGATGCTGCGGACAAGCTTCATTTAAGCGGACTTGACAAAATTCTTCAGCGGGAAGCCGATTCCGGAAAAAATATTATGGGCATATGCCTTGGAATGCAGCTGTTATTCGAAAAAAGCTACGAATACGGTGAACACGACGGACTTGGACTGCTGCCCGGAAAAGTTGTTCCGATGGAGGGAAATATTCCCGAAAATCTGAAAATTCCGCATATTGGCTGGAACAAGCTTATATTTAAACAGAAAAATAAGCTTTTTAAATACATAAACGAAGGTGACTGCGTATATTTTGTTCACTCGTATTATGCCGCTGACTGTGACGAATATGTAATCGCTTCAGCAGAATATGGTCATGAGCTGACAGCTGCCGTAGCAAAGAATAATATAATGGGGTGTCAGTTTCATCCCGAAAAAAGCGGCGAGGTCGGCTTGCAGATTCTGAAGGCATTTTGCGAATTGTAAGAAAGGGGGAAGGATTCTATGGAATTATTTCCTGCGATTGATTTGATTGACGGCTGTGCGGTGCGCCTGGTGAAGGGCGATTATGCACAGAAAACGATATACAGCGAGAATCCTGCGGCAGTGGCGCGCTCCTTTGCGGCGGCAGGGGCGAAATATCTCCATGTGGTTGATTTGGAGGGCGCGAAGGACGGCGGTACGCCTAATCTGGAAACCATCCGCACGATTGTGAAGGAGAGTGGGCTTCTGGTTGAGGTCGGCGGCGGCATCCGTTCCGAGGAAGTCATCAAGACCTATCTGGATGCAGGCGTGTTTCGCGTGATTCTGGGGACAGCGGCAGTGCAGAACCCTGCCTTTCTGGAGGAAATGGTGCGGAAATACGGTGAGAAAATCGCGGTCGGCGTAGATATCAAGGATGGAAGGGTTGCCATCAAGGGATGGACAGAGGTTTCCGAGGAAAGCTGCTTTGCCTTCTGCGAAAAGCTGCAGAAAATCGGCGTGAAAACGATTATCTGCACGGATATTTCCAAGGATGGTCTGCTTTCCGGCACGAATCTGGAATTATATCGACAGCTTTCCGAAAAATGCAAGGTGGATATCGTTGCAAGCGGCGGTGTAACTACGCTGGATGATGTGAAAAAACTTGCGGAGATGAAGCTTTATGGCGCGATTCTCGGCAAGGCACTTTATACGGGCAATATTGACCTCGCGGCTGCCGTGACACTCACAAAGGAGGGAAACGAATGATTACAAAAAGAATCATCCCCTGTCTGGATGTCAAGGATGGCAGAGTAGTCAAGGGGGTCAAGTTTGAAGGGCTTTCGGATGTTTCCTCTCCTGTGGAGCTAGGGAAATACTACAGCGACTGCGGCGCAGATGAATTGGTGTTTTATGACATTACGGCATCGGCGGAGGGCAGGGTGCTGTTCACCGATATCCTGACAGAGGTGGCGCAGAATATCTTCATTCCGCTGACGGTTGGCGGCGGCATCAACACCCTGGAGGACTTTGACCGCGTGCTGAAATGCGGCGCGGATAAGGTGAGCGTGAACAGCGGCGCAATCAGAAACCCTGAGCTGATTCGCGAGGCGGCGCAGAAATACGGCAATCAGTGTGTGGTGCTTTCTGTGGATGTGAAGCGCGTGGATGGGAAATTCATGGTATTTGCCAAGGGCGGCAGAGAAAACACCGGCATGGAGGCATTGCCTTGGATTGCGCGCTGCGTCGAAATGGGCGCAGGCGAGGTGGTTGTCAACAGCATTGATACGGACGGCGTGAAGCAGGGGTTTGATTTAGAGCTGCTGAAGGAGGTCTGCGCTTTGGTGAATGTGCCCGTGATTGCATCGGGCGGCGCAGGCTGTATCGAGGATTTTGTGACGCTGTTCCGGGAAATTCCCGATATTGATGCAGGGCTTGCGGCATCCATCTTCCATTTCGGTGAGGTGGAAATTTCCGCATTGAAGGAACGGCTTGCGGCGGAGGGCATTATCGTCCGCAGATAAGAGAAGGAAGGGAGAGAAAACCGTGGTAAACATAGATGAATTGCGTTTTGATGAAAAAGGGTTGATTCCTGCGGTTGTAGTGGATACCTACAGCAAAAAGGTTTTGACCGTGGCATATATGAATAAGGAAAGCCTTGCCATCAGCATGAAGGAGGGCAGAACCTGCTTCTGGTCGCGCTCTCGTCAGGAGCTTTGGCGCAAGGGCGAAACGAGCGGCAATGTGCAGCATATTGTTTCCATTACGGCGGACTGCGACAGGGACGCACTGACGGTTGAGGTTGTGAAGGAAGGCCCTGCCTGCCATCTGGGGACAGAATCCTGCTTTTCCGATTTGGTGTATCTGAATCCTGCGTATCAGTCCTTCTCTGTGGATGGCTTGATGGAAATGCTGGAGGGCAGAAAAAAGGAAAAGCCCGAAGGCTCTTATACGACCTACCTTTTTGAAAAGGGCTTGGATAAGATTCTGAAAAAGGTCGGCGAGGAATGTACCGAGGTTATCATTGCGGCAAAGGCAGAGGACAGAGCCGAAACGATTTATGAAATTGCGGATTTGACGTACCATGTGATGGTGCTGATGACAGAGCAGGGGATTTCTCTTGCGGATATCCGCAAGGAGCTGGCAAAGAGACACATCATTGACCATAAGGTAAAGCAGGAGAAGATGACAAAATGAGATTTCCGAACATGAATTTTCATACCCACACCACCTACTGCGACGGGAAGGAAACGGCGGAGCAGATGGTGCAGGCGGCGATTGCGAAGGGCTTTACGCGCCTTGGCTTTTCGGGGCATGGGTTCAATGATTTCCGCCCGGAGGATCAGGAGGTCTGGTGCATGCGTCCGGAGGATGTGCCGAAATATCAGACGGAGGTGCGCGCCCTTGCGGAAAAGTATCAGGATAAGATTGAAATTCTCTGCGGCGTGGAGCAGGATGCCTGTTCGACTGCTCCGACAGAGGGCTTTGATTATGTGATTGGCTCTGTGCATTATGTGGAGAAGAACGGGATGTATTACTGCGTAGACGAAAGTCCTGAGGTGCTGGAGCAGGGCATCCGCGAGGGCTTCGGCGGTGATGTATATGCGCTGACGAAGCGGTTCTTTGAGATAGAGGCGGAGGTGGTCTCCCGAACAAATGCGACCTTTATCGGACATTTTGACCTTGTGACGAAATTCAACGAGGGCAGCCGTTACTTTGACCCCATGGATAAACGCTACAGAACGGCGGCACTTTCCGCAATGGATGCCCTTTTGGAAACGGGAAGACCGTTTGAAATCAATACCGGCGGTATGTATCGCGGTCTGCGGACGGAGCCGTATCCCTCCTTGCAGCTTCTGCGTGATTTGAAGGAGCGAAGGGGGAAAATACTGCTTTCCAGTGACAGCCATAACGGGGCTTCTCTTGGCTTCCGTTTTGCCGAGGTGGCGCAGGCGGCGAAGGAGATAGGCTTTGGCTCCGTTCTGGTGCTGAAAAAGGATGGCTGGGAGGAGTTTAAATTATTATAGGAACTTAAATTATTATAAAAGAGGAATTAAAAAATGCTGTCTGCAAAGGAAAATCTGCAAACAGCATTTTATTTTTGATGAAGCTTTGATGTTTTCAGCCGTTACAGCGGAACTTTGCTGCCACATCGGGATTTTTTTCGGCATATTCTGCCGCCATATCTGCCAGAGTGATGTTATCTACAACCTCATCCAGTGCCACCTTCATTTTCTTCCAGATGGAAAGGGAAACGCAGTGGTCGGAATTGGCGCAGTTGGGATGGTCAACACAGTCCACAGGGGACAGAGAGCCTTCCAGCACACGCAGTATCTCGCCGACGGTGGTTGCTTCGGGGGGATTGGTCAGCATATAGCCGCCCTGCGCGCCGCGAAAGCTTTTTACCAGACCGGACTTGGTCAGTGGGTTGATAATCTGCTCCAGATATTTCTCGGAAATACCCTGATCCTTGGCGATTGTCTTTAAGGGAATCGTGCCATTGTTGTAATTCAAAGCCAGTGCAAGCATCAGACGGATGCCGTAACGGCCTCTTGTTGAAATCTTCATAAGGTCACCTCGCTCGTCTTTCGTATGATTTCGGTGGGTATGATGTTACGCTTCTTCCTGCCAGCCCTTGCAGATATCGACCCATTCTACGCAGTTGCCGTAATGATAAAGCTCATCGCAGGTCAGCTCGATTGCGGAATTGCTGCTGCCTGCCGCAGGGAATACGGTATCAAAGCGCTTCATAGAGATATCGGCATAAGCCTTTGTGCCTTCGGGCAATGCGAAGGGACAGACACCGCCGACAGCATGACCGGTTGCTTCTAGGGTTTCTTCAGGAGAGAGCATTTTTGCCTTTAGACCAAAGGTATCCTTGAATTTGCGGTTATCAATCTTGGTATCGCCTGCAACACAGATAACGATGGGGCCCTCCTTGCTCATCAGACAAAGCGTTTTTGTGATGCGTGCAGGGATAACGCCTGCTGCCTGTGCCGCCAGCTCAACGGTTGCGCTGGATTGCTCAAATTCAATAACCTCCTTGGGGCAGTTCATATTCTTCAGATATGCTCTTACTTTTTCGATAGACATGGTACCTCTCCTTTTGTTTCCGTTTGTTTCCTTTTGCTATTTTATCGGGGAAATTTCTCCGAATGGTTTCTGTTTATACTCAGCATAGCAGAAAAGCAGCCTTTATGCAAGCAAAATACTAGGAAAACAAGGAAAAGAAAAAGTGGTTGTTTTTTTAAGAAACCTATGGTAAAATATTTTCAAACTTTGCTTATGGCGTGATTGCAAAGCAAAGCGATTGCATCGGTATTGTTATGCAAAGTCTTTAAGAATTCCTAACCATGCGAAAGACGAAGCAATGATGATACAAGGAAAAGCCCTTTTATATCCCCGTATAAGAGGGCTTTTTATTTTTGGGAGGGCTTTTTATTAGGCATAGCTTTTTTCGGGGAAACAGAAGACGGATTTTGTGTTCTCATTCTTGACGAAGGAATTTTCAGATGCTATACTCAAACTTGATTTAATATGGAATAAGAATCGAGGAATGAATATGATTCGAAATATACTGGAATATCTGGAGAAGACGGCGAAACGCCTGCCTGATAAAATCGCTTTTTCCGGTGCGGAGGGGACGATTACCTTTGCAGAGCTGGAGGAGACGGCAAAGCGCATCGGTACATACCTGACACGCTTCGGCGGCAGAAGCTGCCCAATCGCGGTGATGATGCAGAAAACGCCCGTTTCTGTGGCGGCGTTTCTGGGTGCGGTCTACAGCGGCAATTTCTATACGCCCATTGATGTGACCATGCCGAGGGAGCGCGTGCTTTCTATTCTGCATACGCTCAAGCCGCAGGTGCTTCTGATTGATGAAAAAAGTCGAAGGGCGGCAAATAACCTTGGCTACGAGGGGGAAATCATCGTTCTGGAGGAGCTTCTGGAAACGGAAATTGACGATGCACTTTTGCGGAAAATCCGCCGCTCTGTGATTGATACAGACCCTCTGTATGCGCTTTTTACCAGCGGCTCAACAGGGGTACCCAAGGGTGTTGTCATCAGCCACCAAGCTGTTGTGAATCTGACGGAATGGTACACAGAAGCGTTTTCCATTTCCGATGCGGAAATCATCGGCAATCAGGCACCGTTTTATTTTGATTCTTCTGTAAAGGATTTGTATGCGGTGCTGAAAACGGGCGCACAAATGGAAATTATCCCGAAGATGCTTTTTTCCTTCCCGAAAAAGCTTCTGGAATACCTGGAGGAAAAGCAGATTAACTATATCGACTGGGTGCCTTCTGCACTGTGTATTGTGGTGAATACAGGGGCGCTGGAGAATTTCCAACCCTCCTATCTGAAGAAGATTATGTTCTGCGGCGAGGCAATGCCGACCAAGCAGTTCAATCAGTGGAGAGAAAAATATCCCGATGCCATGTTTGCGAATATCTATGGTCCGACGGAAACAACGGTGGACTGCACCTATTATATTGTAGACAGGGAATTTGCGGATGATGAGCCGCTGCCAATCGGCTATGGCTGCCGCAATACGGATGTATTCATTTTGAATGGGGACAGGCTTGCGGCAGAGGGGGAAAGCGGTGAGCTTTGCGTGCGTGGCAGATGCCTTGCGCTTGGCTATTATAATAACCCCGAAAAAACGGCAGAAGCCTTTATCCAGAACCCTTTGAATCCGTATTATCCCGAAAAAATTTATAAAACGGGAGATATTGCGAAATATAATGAACGGGGCGAAATCGTCTTTCTGGCAAGGAAGGATCATCAGATTAAGCACATGGGACACCGCATTGAGCTGGGCGAGATTGAAACAGCTGTCAATTCCATTGAGGGGATTGAAACGGGCGTTTGCCTTTATGACGAAGGAACACAGCGGATTCTGCTGTTCTACTGCGGCACGGAGGAAACGACACAGGCATATATTCTGAAATGCCTGCGCGATAAGGTGCCGAAATATATGTTCCCGAATCTGATGTTAAAATTGGAAAAAATTCCCCAGACTTTGAATGGAAAGATAGACAGATTGGCTTTAAAGGAGTATTATGATAACGATAAGCAAAATACCTGATGGAAAAACCTGGGCAGATGCAATTGCCCAGTATCGTTCCAAAGGAATGCGGACAAATTTTTACGCTGCGGCGGAGGAATTCCTTCCGCAGCTGCAGTGGCTTTCCGAACTGAAATTTGACGGCGGCTGTTATCTGTTCCATGAAAAGGAAAAACAGATTGACCTGTATTTCTTTCTGGAGCAGGGGAGAAAGGCGGAGCAAATTCCTGTGTTTGACAAGCCTGTACTTCTGGAGCAGGTCGGCGTGACGAAAGCACCGCCTGATTTGGCGGAATGGGAGGAAATCGGCTTTGCGCGCTATTTGCAGCGAAAGCGGCTCTTTCTTTCCGCAAGGAATGTGGAAAAAACAGAACGCGTACCTTCCTTTGCAAAAGAAGAAGAAGCGGAAACAATTCTCGCGTTGATGCAGCAGTCCTTTGAGCCGTATACCTCGGCTTTGCCCGATTTGGACACCCTGCGGCAGGATATCCGTGAAAAGCGTGTGCTTGCGGCAAGGGAGGGGGAGAAGCTTCTTGGTTTTCTGCGCTTCGGCAGAGAAAAGAAGGTATCCGTCCTCTGGCAGATTGCGGTTGCGCCGGATGGCAGAGGAAAGGGCATTGGAAGCGGTCTGGTGCAGGATTGGCTTGTCATAGAGAGAGATGAGGCTGCAAAATTTCAGCTTTGGGTGCGGGAGGATAACCCTTCTGCGTTAAGAATGTATGAAGCATCGGGCTTTTTGCCGGACGGCAGAATCGCTCCGGTGATGATGAAAAAGTAAGAGAGAGAAAGGAAATGAAACATGGAAACATTACTGAAAATTCTGGCAGAACTGAGACCTGACGTAGATTTTGAGGAGAACAAGGAATTGGTTGACAGCGGCGAGCTGGATTCCTTCGATATTGTTTCTCTGGTAGGCGAGCTGTGCGATGAATACGATATCGAAATCGGCGCAGATGAAATTGTTCCCGAAAACTTTAACTCCGTAGAAGCAATCTGGGCATTGGTGCAGAGATTGCAGGAGGACTAATCAATAAGAATTATGGAGGAGTAAAGCGGTATGGCATTTACATCATTTCGATTTATCGTTTTTCTTGTACTGGCTGCCGCAGCATATTTCCTGACACCAAAGCGTTGCCGATGGGTAACGCTTTTTGTTGCTAACTATGTATTTTATTTTATTTCCGGTGGGCGGATTTTTATTTATCTGCTGGCAACCACGGTGACTACATATCTGGCAACGGTGAAAATCGGGGATATGGCGGCGAAAAACAAGATTGCCTTTAACGAGGCAAAGGCGGAATTGGATAAAGAGGGCAAAAAGGCATGGAAGGCCGCCTTTGCAAAGAAAAAGAAGAGGATTCTCATCCCGACCCTGTTGTTCAACTTTGGGATTCTGGCAGTGCTGAAATATTCCGGCTTCGTGACAGAAAACCTGAATCTGCTGTTTGCAAAAATCGGCATTGGGACGGAGCTGCCCGTTTTTCGGTTTCTTCTGCCCTTGGGCATTTCCTTCTATACCTTCCAATCCATGGGATATCTGATTGATGTTTACAGAGAAAAGCAGGAGCCGGAGCGGAACTTTTGCAAGCTGGCGCTGTTTATTTCCTTTTTCCCCCAGATTGTGCAGGGGCCTATTTCTCGCTTCGGCACATTGGCGGAGCAGCTGTTCCGCGCGAATGAATTTTCCTATACACGCATCAAGTTCGGCGTACAGCTGATGCTCTGGGGTGCGTTCAAGAAAATGGTCATCGCGGATAGAGCGGCGGTTCTGGTGGATAATGCGTTTGGCTTCCCCGAAACCTTCGGCGGCACCTATGTTGCGGCAGCGGCGTTGGCGTATGCCATCCAGATTTACGGCGATTTTTCCGGTGGGATTGATATTGCAACAGGCGCGGCGCAAATTTTCGGCGTAACGCTGGATAAAAACTTTGAACGTCCCTATCTGGCAACCTCGATTCCTGATTATTGGCGCAGATGGCACATGACGCTCGGCGCATGGTTTCGGGATTATGTGTTCTATCCCTTGTCCCTGTCGAAATTCTTTTCCCGTCTGGGGAAGAAATGCAGAGGGATTTTCGGGAATTATATCGGTAAGCTGATTCCCGTGCTGATTCCGCAGTTTATCATATTCTTCCTCATCGGTATCTGGCATGGGGCAGAATGGAAATATATCGCCTTCGGCTGCTATAACGGTACGCTGATCGTGCTTGGCATCCTCTTTGAACAGCCTCTGCAAAAGCTGGTGAAAAGGCTGGCGATTCGCACGGACTGCATCAGCTGGCGGATTTTTCAGGTGCTTCGCACGCTGATTCTGGTTGCAATCGGCAAGATTATCACGCGCGCACCCGGCGTTTCCGCAGCGAAATATATGATTACCTCCATGGTAAAGAACTGGAATACGGATGTCCTGCTTGAGGGCGGACTTTTGACGATGGGTCTGGATGTGAAGGATTTATGGGTGCTGTTCCTGTCCTGTCTGGTGCTGCTTTCTGTCAGCCTGATGCAGGAAAGCGGTATCAGGGTAAGAGAGACCCTCGCGAAGCAGAACCTCTATTTCCGTTGGGTGATTTATCTGGGTGCCTTGTTCTCCCTGATTCTTTTTGGCGTGTATGGCTTGAATTATAACGCCGCTGACTTTATTTACAGGGGGTTCTGAGTATGAATAGGAAAGAGTGTTTGAAAATTATGGTAAGATGTGTTGCATTTGTGGTGGTTTTCTCCATGCTCTTTGGCAATGCGACGGATTTGCTGATGCGGCATGATGATGAATCCAATGAAATTCATGCCTTTTACAGTGAACCGGAGGATACGATAGATGTGCTGTATGTCGGGAGCAGTCCGCTTCTGCGTGGGGTATCTCCGATGGTGATGTGGCAGGAGCATGGCTTTACGGGCTATGTCCGCGCGTCGGCATTGCAGGCACCCTCTGTCAGCTATGGACTTTTGGCGGAGTCGCTGAAATATCAGAATCCCGAGCTGGTAGTTCTGCTCTGCGATAATATCTTTTCGGATTACGATTATGCGGAGCGGGAAGGGGATTTGCGCCGTGGACTGGATGGCATGAAGATGTCGAAATATAAGCTGGATATTATCAAAGAGGTGACAGCTGCGGATGAATCACAGTCCATGCTGTCCTATGCCTTTCCGCTGATGCGCTACCATGACCGCTGGAAGGAAATCAATCTGGCGGAGGATAAGCCGGAGCCCCTGCTGGAGCATTCCTTTAAGAAGGGAAATGTTTATCTTAGAGAGATTGCGCCGCAGACCTACCCCGAAAACTTCATGGAGCCGACAGGGGAAACCGCCTCCTTTGACGAGAGCGCAAAGGGCTATATTGAAAAATCCATCGCACTTTGCAAGGAAAAGAACATCCCCGTTCTGCTGCTGCATCTGCCGAAAATGAGCTGGACGTATGCGCAGAGCGAGGCACTGGAGGGTTTTGCTGCGGCGCAGGGTGTAACCTATCTGGATCTGGACAGAGCGGAATACAGAGAACAGCTTGGCTTAGACCCGCAGGTTGATTATTATGATCAGGGACACATGAACCTCACGGGGACAATCAAGCTTTCCCGTTGGCTTGGTGCTTGGCTCGATGCGCAGTATGCTTTGCCTGACCATAGAGAGGATGCCGCAATCAGCGCGGAATGGAACGCGGATTTCAAGGAATACGCCGAGAAAACAGGCTTACAGGAATAAAAAAGAGAACGATGCTTTTCCCGTGGGGAAGGACACCGTTCTTTTTTATTTGGTGAGATTGAGGACTGTTTTCTTCTGCTTTTTGGCAAGGCTTGCGAATTGCGCTGCGCCGCCCCAATCATGCGTGATATAGGTCACAACGAAATGCGATTGTTTCAGCATCCATTTGTTGCGGTAGGAAATGGCGAAACGTTTCGGAGCGGCTTCAATGCCATCGGGCAGAAGGGAAGGAAAGGGATACGCAAGCTTTTTTGTGGGGAGATAGGCTAGAACCACCGTACAGCGAATATGGGGATAGTCCTGCATGAGTTCCGCCAGAGAGGAACGCACCATTGCATCAAATGCGCCATGATTGCCGACATAAAAGGTATCAACGGACTGCGCATCAATCAGATGGATGAGGGCTTGCTTCAGATTTGGCTCTATGGAGGATGGGCAGTCGCGATGCCCAAAGAATGTACAGACAGACATAAATTCACCTCTGAAATATGGGATATATCGCAATTATAACATAAATATTTGATTTGGGATATATCCTATACGATTTATCGTAAATTTGTGCAAACTAAAATTACGATAAATCGTAAGGAGGGGTTATCTTGAATACAAAAGAGGCGGTTGCAAAGCGCATCCAGGAATTATGCGCAGAATATGATATGGCTGTTAATGCGTTAGCGACTGCATCGGGTATACCGCCTTCTACCGTTTACAGTATGCTGAATGAAAAAAGCCAGAATCCCGGGGTGGTTTCCATCAAGAAGATTTGTGACGGCTTAGGCATCAGCATCCGAGAATTTTTTGATACGGATTTATTTGATAATCTGGAACAGGAGATAAAATAAAAAAGGAGCTGAAAAGCTCCTTTTATTTTATATATTTTATTTCTTTTTCTTTTTTCCGTAGGTTTTTTCTTTTTTTGCAATTTCGATATGCACCCGTTTGCCCTTGATTTTTGCGTGCTTCATGCCATGCAGAATATCTCTGACAAATTCGTTCGGCACATCCACAAAGGTATATTCATCAAAAATGGCAATTTCGCCCAGTGTTTTCCCCGGAATACCTGCCTCATTCGCAATCGCACCCACGATATCCTTTGCGCGGATTTTGCTTTTTTTGCCGGCATTGATGAACAGGCGTACCATTTTTTCGCCTTCGCCGCCGTAAAGCTCCGTGCCGCCCAGATTGATATCATCCAGTGCATCAATATCATCTGCATTGACATCAGAAAGATGATCCTTCAATAATGCCGCCGCAATGTCAATGCTGGTGTAATCCTCCTCCATCAGGCGGTCAACGAGGTGGATATATTTCGTCAGATGTCCTTCCTCAATGATACCCTTGATTTTTTCAAGATAAATATTGGTTTTCATTTCCTCTACATCGCTGAGGGTAGGCAGTTTTTGCTGCTGAATCTTTGTTTTGGTGTAGCGCATGATGTCGCGCAGCTTATAGATTTCCTTGCCGACGCAGAAGGTAAATGCCTTGCCTGCCTTGCCTGCACGCCCTGTACGCCCAATGCGGTGTACATAATATTCCTCATCCTGCGGTACATCATAGTTGAATACCACATCAATATCGTCAACGTCAATCCCTCTTGCGGCAACATCTGTTGCAACCAGAATTTCAATCGTGCCGTTGCGGAATTTCTGCATGACCTTATCACGCTGTGCCTGCTTGAGGTCGCCATGCAGCCCTTCTGCGAAATAGCCGCGTCCCTGCAGCATTTCCACTAAATCATCCACGCGTTTTTTAGTATTGCAGAATACCATTGCCAGCTTGGGGTCATACACATCAATGATGCGGCAGAGGGCATCCAGCTTTGTTTTTTCCTTTACGTCAAAATAATACTGCTCGATATTAGGAACGGTCAGCTCCTTGCGTACGATTTTGATAAATTCGGGGTTCTTCTGGAACCGCTTTGTGATATCCAGAATTTCGGGGGAAAGTGTTGCGGAGAAGAGCAGTGTCTGGTGTTCCTCCGGAATTTTCACCAGAATGGTTTCGATATCCTCTCGAAAGCCCATATCCAGCATTTCGTCCGCTTCATCCAGAACCATCATCTGTACGGTTTCCGCCTTGATGGTTCTTCTTCTCATGTGATCCATCACGCGCCCGGGTGTACCGATGACAACCTGTGTGCCTTTTCTCAGTGCGGCAATCTGCCTGTCGATAGGCTGTCCGCCGTAAATGGGCAGAACGCGGATGTTGTCCTTATATTTCAGCAGCTTGCGGAATTCCTCGCTTACCTGAATCGCCAGCTCTCTGGTGGGGCAGAGGATGAGCGCCTGCAAGCGTCTGTCCTCGGGGTTAATGCGTTCCAGAAGGGGAATCCCGAAAGCGGCGGTTTTGCCTGTCCCTGTCTGAGACTGTCCGATGATGTCCTTGCCTTCTAAAATAACGGGAATCGCCTGACTCTGGATGGGGGTTGCTTCTTCAAAGCCCATATCCAGCACTGCGCGGCAGATTTCGTTGGAAATATTCATATCTTCAAATCTTAAGTGTTCCATGTTTTCTTCCTTTCTCAAATTAAAGCCATAGATTTTTATAATAACAGGAAAATGCAGGGATTGCAAGCGATTTTTCTTGATTTATCAAGGGATTCTGCGGGGTTTCGGCTTTTTTATGCGCAGAATTTATGGTACAATAATAAAATAGCGATAGGGGGGATGAGGATGACAGTATTTTTTCATGCACATATAGACGAACTGGAGTATATGCTGCGTATCGCGATTGCGGCACTGTGCGGCGGCATCATCGGCTTTGAGCGCAGCCGTATGCGCAAGGAGGCAGGTCTGCGGACGCATATTATTGTTGCAGTTGGTGCTGCACTTCTGATGATTGTTTCCAAATACGGCTTTACGGATATTTTGGATACGCCCGGAATACGGGTGGATGGCTCTCGTGTGGCAGCAAATGTCATTACGGGGATTTCCTTCCTTGGGGCAGGGGTTATCTTCGTGCGCGATGTTTCTATTAAAGGGCTGACAACGGCGGCAGGACTATGGTCGATGGCAGGGGTTGGGCTTGCGATTGGCGCAGGGATGTATGCAATCGGGATTTTCTCCACCGCGCTGATTATGCTGATTCAGGTGTTCGCGCGCGGAAAGCTGCGCAAGCTGGACGGCCCTGTCCGTGATACCTTCAGCATTACCTACGAAAATATGCCGAATGGCTTGGAGGCGTTGAAGGCGCAGCTGAAAAACCGCAATATTTTTATTCATCATATCGAGATGGAAAAGAATCCGGATGGGACGGTAAAGGTGATACTGGATGTCAGCCGTGAGCATGCCATCACCTGTACGGATTTGGCAGATATCTTCGCGGAGGATGAAAAAATTAAGGCGTTCCGCTTATAATGAGAAAGTGAACCGAGTGTTTAGGTGCGTTCCGATAAGAAAACGTGAAGAAAATGAAATAGCTGAAAGTTTGCGGATACAAGGAAGTTTCCCGCAGGCATCCTTTGACTTAGGCTGTCAAGGGGAACTGACGCAATAGCCGCAGCTTTCAGCATTTCAGAATTCAAGGTTTCTTATTTGGGCGCACCTTTAGGAACATTCGGTTTTTTTATTGCCCGAAAGCCTGTATACTTTCCCAAAACCCTGCCATACTAACCAAAACAGATGGGAAAGGTGGGGTGAAATGGATATTTATATTAAGCCTGCGGAAAAGGTGCAGCTTGTGGGGAAGCGAGAGGTGCTTCTGCGCGACGTTGCGGAGGTTTTTCTGAGCGGACAGACGGCAGGCGAGGCAGAGCGGCTTGTGGTCTTTCGGATTCCGGAGGAGCGAAAAAAGACGTATCTCCTCTCTGTGGTGGATTTGATACAGGTGCTTCATCGAAAATACCCCAACGCAGCGGTGAATAACGTCGGGGAAACGGATATCCTGATTGAATATCTGCCGCAGGCAGAGGGGCGCAATCTGCTCTGGGTCTGGACGAAGGTGGCGTTTGTTTCTCTGGTGCTGTTCGTGGGAGCCTCCACAACGATTATGTGCTTTCATTCGGATACACAGCTGCCGCTGATTTTTGAAAATATGTATTATCTCTTTTTTGAGGAAAGCAAGGAGGTGCCAAAGCTGCTTTCCATTCCCTACAGCATTGGTCTGGGGCTTGGCATTATCGTTTTCTTCAACCATTTTTCAAAAATCACGCTCACGCAGGACCCGACCCCCATTGAAATTGAAATGACGACCTACGAGAAGGAAACCAACGCCAGCGTGATTGACCATCTGAACCGCCGTAAGGGGGGCGCATGATGCTGAAAACGATTTATCTGATATTTTTGGGGCTGACCTCCGGCTGCATGGTAGCGGCAGGCACATTTGCCTTTATCGCTGCCATCGGCATTGTGCCGCGCATGGCAAAGCGAACGGAAACACAGCGGTTCATCCGCATCTATGAGGATGCCATTGTGCTTGGGGGAATCTGGGGGACAACGGCAATGTTTATCAGGTATCGTCTGCCCTCCGTGCCGCTGCTTCCGGGCTGCTATGCGCTCTGCACGGGGATTTTCGTGGGGGTGCTTGCAATGGCACTGACAGAGGTGCTGAATGTCATTCCGATTCTGCTGCGGCGCACAAGGCTGACAAGGGGTCTGCCGTGGCTCATTCTTGCGTTTGCGCTGGGGAAGGTGTGCGGCTCTCTGGTGTATTTTCTGGTGGACGGATTTTATGTGCTTTAAGGCTATTGAAAAGGGGTGGTTTGATTGGATACATCCAAGCAGGCACAGCAAAGCTATGATGCAATGGTAAAAAAGGCTTCGCCCAACAGTCCGATTCTGGGCAACTGCATCAAGGCGTTTGTTTCGGGCGGTCTGATTTGTGTTCTGGGGCAGGCGTTGCTGATGCTTTATACGAAAAAGGGGATTTCCGAAGCAGATGCGGCACTCTGGGTTTCCATCACGCTGATTGGCATTTCTGCGGTGCTGACTGCCTTCGGTTTGTATGAAAAGCTGGGAAAATTCTGCGGCGCAGGCACGATTGTGCCGATTACGGGCTTTGCCAATTCCGTGGTTTCCCCTGCGATTGAGTTCAAAAAGGAGGGGATGGTATTCGGCATGGCGGCAAAAATGTTTATTGTCGCAGGCCCTGTCATTGTTTACGGCACGCTGACCTCTATGGCGGTCGGGCTGATTTATTATCTGGTAAGGGTGGTGTGAGGATGAGCAAGAGGATAGGCAGGCAGACGGTGCGTCTTGCGGAAGGAGTTGTGATTCTTTCCGCGGCATCCACCGTAGGCCCGAAGGAGGCGGAAGGCCCTCTGGGGAAATATTTTGACCAAAAGACAGAGGATGCGCTTTTTGGGGAGGCTACATGGGAGCTGGCAGAAAGCAAATTTGTGGAGAAAAACATGGCGCTGACCTTACAGAAGGCAAATCTGAAGGCGAAGGAGGTCGATTATATTCTCTGCGGCGATTTGCTGAACCAATGCACCGGCTCAACCTTTGGTGTACGGCAATTTGAAATTCCGTTTTTCGGCTTATTCGGTGCCTGCTCCACGATGGGCGAAGCCATGAGCCTTGGGGCAATGCTGATTGACGGCGGCTTTGCGAACCACGTTCTGGCAGGAGCATCCAGTCATTTCTGTGCGGCGGAAAAGCAGTTTCGCTTTCCTCTGCCATTAGGGACACAGCGTCCGCCAACCGCGACATGGACGGTGACGGGGGATGGAGCGGTGGTTCTGGCGCGAAAGGGGAATGGACCGAAAATTGTAGAAATCACTACGGGGAAAATTGTGGATATGGGCGTAACGGATGCGAATAATATGGGAGCGGCAATGGCTCCTGCCGCGGCAGATTTATTGCAGACGCACTTTGCGGATACGGGCAGAACGCCGCAGGATTATGATGTGATTGCAACGGGAGACTTGGGAACGGTCGGCAGAGAGCTGGTGGTCGAGCTTCTGGCGAAGGCAGGCTATGAAATGGACAGCCGCTATACGGACTGCGGCATTGAAATTTTCGATAACGAAACGCAGGATACCCATGCAGGCGGCAGTGGCTGTGCCTGCTCTGCGGTAACATTCTGCGCCTATTTTTACCCAAGGCTGCTTTCGGGGGAAATCGGGCGAATGCTGTTCATCCCGACAGGGGCATTGATGAGCCCTACTTCTTCTCAGCAGGGGCAGTCTATCCCCGGCATTGCGCATGGACTTGTGATAGAGGGCTGCAAAAAGGGGGCGAAGAAATGACGGAGCTTTTGAAGGCTTTTTTAGTGGGAGGCTTGCTTTGCGTCATCGGACAGCTTCTGATTGATAAGACAAAGCTGATGTCGGGGCGGATTCTGGTGCTGTATGTCTGCATCGGGTGCATCCTTGGCGGCTTGGGAATTTATCAGAAAATCGAAGGCTTCGGCGGCGCAGGGGCAACCGTTCCGCTTACGGGTTTTGGCTTTCGCCTTGCGGAGGGGGTTATGAAGGAGGTTGAGCACGCAGGGATTCTCGGTATTTTTACGGGCGGCATCAAGTCCGCCGCGGCAGGGATTACGGCGGCTGTTTTCTTTGCATTTTTTTCCGCGCTTTTTGCAAATCCAAAAGAAAAATAAAATAAAAGGTGCGCCCAAATAAGAAAACTTGAATTCTGAAATGCTGAAGGCTGCGGCTACTGCGTCAGTTTCTTCCTGTTTTCTTATTGGACATACCTAATGCAAAATTTATGGTTTTTGCAGAAAGACCTGCAAAAATCGAAGGAATGAGCAATCCTCTCTAAATTATTGCCAAAAAATTCTATGCAAGTTTATGTATTATTCAATATACATTTTGCGGCGAACGTGCTATAATAAGGATAACAAAAAAATAAAAAGGAAGTGGAGCCCATGCACAGCGCTATTGGGTCCCGCAAGGATTTCAATAACTTGGATGAAGATCAGTTGTTGGCGGAGTATAAGGTGTGTCTGGAAGGACTTCTGGAACACGAGCAGGTTCTCAAGCTGGACCTGCATACACAGCATTGCAATACAAGCAGACTTCAGCATAGTATAAGTGTATCCTATTACAGCTTTCTGATTTGCTACAAGATGGGGTGGGATTATCATTCCGCAGCCAGAGCAGGGTTACTGCATGATTTGTACTTTTATGATTGGCGGGTAAAGAAATATATTCGTTCCAGCCATTCCTCTTGGCATCCGCGCATTGCGCTTCTGAATGCACAGAAAATCACAAAGCTGAATAAGGTCGAAATGGACGCGATTCGTAAGCATATGTGGCCTTGTACACTGATTCCGCCCCGTTATATCGAATCCTATGTTGTTACCTTCGTTGATAAAATCTGTGCTGTCTGCGAATTTGCAGAACGCAGCTACGCAGAGGCAGCAAAGAAAGTTGTACGGAGATTCAGAAGAGGCTTTGTTTCTTAATCCTTGACGGGACGTATGCAGACAGAACATTACAATTTCATACGTTTTTGGAAGTGACAGAAAAATAATCAATCAAACAGATAAAGCAGAAAAAGAAATCCTCCGTATGAGAAATCTACGGAGGATTTTTTATGTGCGAAAAATATCAGCTGTTTTGTCTGGGGTAGACCATGTTTTCCTCTTTGATGCAGGAAAGCACCTCATCCACGAATTTCTGACATTCGATTCTGGTGATGCCGAGGTTGTGGTCAAGGTAATTGCCGCACATTTCGGGCTTCGCGGCAGGGATTTCCTCGTCAAAGTCCGCCATATACTGATAGCAGTCCTTCATAATTTCCGCCACATCCGCAGATTCCAGATCTCCCTTGAAGATGACATACATCCCTGTGCGACAGCCCATGGGGCCGACATAGATGGTCTGATCCGCCCAGACGGGGTGCGCGCGGAAGAAGGTTGCCATCAGATGCTCGATGGTGTGCATCACGGAGGTATCCATCACCATTTCGCGGTTCGGCTCCTTCATGCGAACATCAAAGGTTGTCAGAATGCCGTCACCGACGGTATCCTTTCTGGAAACATAAATTCCGCGGAGCAGTCGATTGTGGTCAATGCCAAAGCTTGTTACGTCCATTTTTTTCATCCTTTCCAATTTGTGTTTCATTGCTTTTCATTGTACCTATTTTCTGTTCGGATTGCAAGAGCTTCCAATAATACTGTATACCTATAGGAATTGCGTTGCATAATAGAAAAAAGTTCGCTATAATGTGAAAAAGCAACATTTTTTCGGAAACAAAAGACAAAAGAGAGAGAAAGAAGGCATGCAATATGGGCAAGGTTTTGACAAGAGAGGAAGCTTGGGAATTACTGAACGAATATAATAAGGAGCCATTCCATCTGCGCCACGGCGAAACAGTTGAGGGCGTGATGCGCTATCTGGCACAGGAGCTGGGCTATGGCGACGAGGTGGATTTCTGGGGCAATGTCGGTCTGCTGCACGATTTGGATTTTGAACAGTGGCCTGAGGAGCACTGCGCCAAGGTGCAGGAGCTGATGCGGGAAAGAGATATTGACGAAAGAATGATTCATGCGGTGGCAAGCCATGGCTATGGCATCTGCTGCGATATTGCGCCGGAGCATGAAATGGAAAAGGTGCTTTTCGCTGTGGATGAGCTGACAGGGCTGATTGGTGCGGCGGCGCTGATGCGTCCCTCCAAGAGCGTAAAGGATATGGAGTTGAAATCCGTAAAGAAAAAATTCAAGGATAAGCATTTTGCCGCAGGCTGTGACAGAGAAATCATCAAAACAGGCGCAGAGCGTCTGGGCTGGGAGCTGGATGAGCTGATTCAGAAAACACTGGACGGCATGAAGGCGGACGAAAGAAACGCATAAAGCGTATAGTGGACAATGGTGGACACATAATAGACAATAGTGGACACATACCGGATATATAGTGGACAATAGTGGACACATACCGGACACCTCTTTTCGGGAGAACGATTCTTTCCGAAGGAGGTGTTTTTCTTTTCGGAAAAATAAGAAAAAATCAAGCACTTCTTAATAGAAAATTTCTTTTTTATGGGGGAATTTTGTTGTATACTATAAAATAAGGCGGAATATTTACAAAAGAAACGGAGATGAGGTTTGTGAGAGAGCATTTGAAGGATTGCAGGCGCATTGTTGTGAAGGTAGGCACCTCCACGATTACCTATCCAAACGGCAGGCTGAACCTGAAACGGGTGGAGGAGCTGGCTTGGGTGCTGACGGATTTACGCAACCGCGGCAAGGATGTTATTCTGGTTTCGAGCGGCGCGATTGGGGTCGGCGCAGTGCGTATGGCAATGAAAACACGCCCGACTGCTGTGCGCGAAAAGCAGGCGGCGGCAGCTGTGGGACAGGCAATGCTGATGCAGATTTATCATAATTTTTTCGACAGGTATAATCAGACGGTGGCACAGGTGCTTCTGACAAAGGAGGAGCTGAGCAGCGACAGCCGCTATGAAAATACAAAAAACACACTGGAAACCCTTCTGGAAATGGGCATTATTCCTATCGTCAATGCAAACGATACCATTTCCACCTACGAAATTGAAATTTCCGATAATGACCGCCTTTCTGCCATGGTAGCGGAAATCATTCATGCGGATTTGCTGCTGCTGCTGACGGATATTGATGCGCTTTATGATAAGGATCCGCGCAACAATCCCGATGCAAGGCGCGTGGCACATGTGGCAGCGGTGACGGATGAAATCAGAGCCATGGCGGGGGAGAAAAAAGGCTCGGAATTCAGCGTAGGCGGCATGAAAACAAAGCTGCAGGCGGCAGGCATCTGCCTTGCGGCAAATGTAAAAATGGCAATCGCCAACGGCGAAGATCCGAAGGTTATCCACCGCATCATCGATGGAGAGGACATCGGTACGCTGTTTGGCTGATACAGGAAATGATGAAAAAAGAAAAGCTTGAGAAAAATTGGAGGTTCACACAATGAGTTATTGCCCGAATTGCGGCAGACAGATTCTGGATGAAAGTCTGGGCTGCCCTGTATGTAATGTAAGAAATAATATTGACCCGACCAAAAAGCCCGTACCTACGGAACAGACGGATGAATATAAGGAAGACAACAGCTCTCGGGAGGAAGCAAAAGCGGAGCAGGCGGAAACCGTGGATTCCTTTACCGTAGAGGAAGCCGACGGCAAAACACACCACTTTGAGACCAACGAGGAAACCGGTGATGCCGAATATAAAAAGAAAAATACCGTGGATGCGGATGCAAAAATCCCGACTGCAATCAAGGTTCTGGTTATCGTGCTGATTGTTGCGGTTGGCGGTCTGGGTGCGATTGCGGGCTGCGTGGCAGGCGTTGCGCTGAGCAAAAGCCCCTCTGAGGATTACCGCCACTTCGGCAAAACCATGATGACGGTCAGCATTGTGATGCTGGTGCTTTCCTTTATCTGCTGTGTGCTCGGCACAGCGGCAGGTGCGTTCTCCAACATCATGTACGAAACCTTTTGATAGGCTATGTTTCTGACAAGAATGGGCTCTGCTGTCTGTCACAGGATGGCAGAGCGTAGCTTTCTCTGGGGGCAGGGAACAATGCCCCTTTGCGCCCGCTGTACGGGAATTTATGTCGGGGTGCTTCTGGCGTTTTGCTTTCTGCTTCTGAAAAAGCGGATGGACGCAGGAAGGCCCTTTTCCAAGGGACAGGCAATGCTGACGGCGCTGATGATTCTGCCGATTGGAATGGACGGACTGGGCAGCTATTTCGGCTTTTGGGAAAGCAATCAGCTGATGCGCGTGCTTTCGGGCAGTCTGGTGGGGGCGGTTGTCCCCGGGTTTCTGCTGCTGGCGGTCAATTTTGACCCTGCGCAGGGCAACAAACAGCCGATTTATGAGCATACAACGGAGCTGCTCCTGCTTTTGCTGCTTTCCGCAGGGCTTGGCTTTGGTTTGTGGCTTGGTCTGCCGCTTGCAGGCGTGCTTGCGGTTGCTTCTGTTCTGGGGGAAATTCTGCTCTGGGGCTGCTTTGTCTGGCTGCTTCTGAAAAATCTCTGTGGCAGGAAAAGGCTTCCGTTCTGGCAAATCTCTTTGGCGGCGGCGTTTCTGGGTCTGTATGCGATAGGAGGCTTGATGCAGTGAAAAAGGAATTACGGCAAAGGGCACTTGCGGTACGCAATGCCTTAGAAAAAAGGAAGGAAAAAAGCAGACAGATTGCGGCGCATATTCTGGAAAGTGCGGCATATCAGAATACAGAGCGGATTTTTACCTTTGTGAGCATGGGCTCCGAGGTGGAAACGGAGGAAATTATCCGACAGGCGTGGCAGGATGGGAAAGCTGTTGCCGTGCCGAAAACGGAGAAGCACAGAGAAATGCACTTTTATGAAATCCGATCCCTTGCGGAGCTTTCGGAGGGGCGTTTCGGCGTAAGAGAGCCGAAGGGCGGCGCAGTCTGCGTCCCGAAGGAGGGAGATTTGCTGCTTGTCCCCGGCTTATTGTTTGATGGAAAAAAGAACCGACTTGGCTATGGCGGCGGTTATTATGATACCTATTTTGCAAAGCACAAGGAAGGAAAACGAATCGGGCTTGCGTTTGCGGCGCAGCGTTTCGCAGAGGAATTGCCGACGGAGGAAACGGACGTGCCGTTAGATGCAGTCATAACGGAAAACGGATGGGAGGAATGAAGATGAGCAGCTTGATTGAAATGGGACAAAGAGCGAAGGATGCGGCGGTGGTTTTGGCAACCCTGTCCACCCCTGCGAAAAATAAGGCGTTGCTTGCCTCTGCGGATGCCCTGCTTGCGGCAAAGGCAGAGATTCTGGCGAAAAATAAGGCAGATGTGGATGCGGCAGTGGAAGCGGGCATCAAGGGTGCATTTATCGACAGACTGACGCTGACCGAGGCGCGCCTTGCGGATATGGCAGAGGGGCTGCGGCAGGTGGCAAAGCTGGATGACCCTGTGGGCGAGGTGCTGTCCATGAAAACACTGGACAATGGACTGGTGATTGGACAGAAGCGTGTCCCCATGGGTGTCATCGGGATTATTTTTGAAGCGCGCCCGAATGTGGCGGCGGATGCCTTCGGACTTTGCCTGAAAGCCGGCAGTGCGGTTATTCTGCGCGGCGGGAAGGAGGCCTTTCAGACGAATCGGGCGGTGATTTCCGCTTTGCGCGGCGCATTGGCGGCAGAGGGTCTGCCGGAGGACTGCGTGCAGATGGTTCCCGATACCTCTCGCGAAACAGCAAATGAAATGATGCGGCTGAACGGCTATCTGGATGTGCTGATTCCGCGCGGCGGCGCAGGCTTAATCAACAGCGTGGTGCAGAACAGCACCGTTCCCGTCATCCAGACGGGCGTTGGCAACTGCCATGTGTTTGTGGATGAAAGCGCGGATTTGGAAAAGGCGGCACGCATCGTCATCAATGCGAAAACACAGCGCCCCGGAGTTTGCAATGCCTGCGAAAGCCTGCTTGTGCATGAAGCCATTGCGGAGAAATTCATGCCGGAAATCGGGAAGGCATTACAGGAAAGGAAGGTCGAAATCCGTGGAGATGAAGCCACACAGGGATTGGTTTCGGGCGCAGTGCCTGCAACGGAGGCGGACTGGGCAACCGAATATGAGGATTATATCATTTCCGCAAGGGTGGTAAAGGATATTGACGAAGCCATCCGCCATATCAGAAAATACAGCACCGGTCATTCCGAAGCCATCGTGACGGAAAATTATACCAATGCACAGCGTTTTCTGAATGAGGTGGATGCGGCAGCGGTGTATGTCAATGCGTCTACGCGGTTTACGGATGGCGGTCAGTTCGGCTTCGGTGCGGAAATCGGCATCAGCACGCAGAAGCTGCATGCGCGCGGCCCTATGGGGCTGAAGGAGCTGACAACGACAAAGTATATTATCTACGGAAATGGTCAGATCAGAGAATAAGCAGGAGGAAAAATCCATGCAGGACAAACATTATTTGGATGACTGGATTCATGTGCCCATTTGCCAGAAGGGGGATAAGCTGTATCATTACACAACGGCGGAAGGCATCCGCGGCATTGTGGAGAATCGGGAATTTGTGGCAACGAAAAGCGATTTTCTGAATGATAAGATGGAATTTCAATATGCCGTTGAGGTGATGGAGCAGCTGATTGAAAGATATATTGTGAATACGGATCTGCGCATGCAGTTTTCCGCAAAGCTGAAGGCGGAAATTGACCGTATCGGCATTATTTCTTCTGCCAATGCCGCTTTGGATGAGGATGAAATGAGCTTTTATGTGGTGGCATTTTCCAAGCAGAATAATAATTCTCTGCTCTGGGCAGAATTTACGGATTTTCGCGGCTATTGTCTGGAATTTGATTATGAAAAGATTGTAGAGGGCTTCCGGCATCGCGTATTCCTGCACGGAACGGTGATTTATGATGAGGAGGAGCAGATGAACGGGCTTCTGGAAAGTCTGCTTTCCTGCATCCATAGCCTTGTGGAAAAGGGAGCAAAGGATTTGCAGGGCTTTTTCGAGGAGGACGCAATTCCTTCGGAGGAATCGCTGAATCAGCTGGTCGATGCAATGGCGGTGGTCTGCTCTGTGTATACAATGTTTTTCAAAAAAAGCTATTTTGCAGGGGAGGAGGAATATCGGTTCATTTTTCCGCCGCTGCATTATGAGAAGGGGCAGGATAAGCCGCAGTTTCGCCTGCTGGATCAGATTTTTCTTCCCTATATCATGGTGGAGCTGGAGACGGAGCAGCAGGAGCTTCCCTTGCAGAGTGTTATGGTTGGCGCAAAAAACAACAGCGACATTGCCGTGCGTGGCATGAAATATTTTCTGAAAACACAGGGACTGGATATTCCCGTTTTGCTTTCGGATATTCCTCTGCGGTATTAAAAAAAGAACAGCCTGTAGGAAGTTGCTTTCGTACAGGCTTTTTTGTTGGATTTGACTAATTTCTGCCCTTCGGGTAAAATATAACAATACGGCATTTTGCCAAAAACTATCGCAGAGAGGATTTGAAACTATGAATGGTTCTTTTTTGGTAATACTTCTGGGGATTCCGGGGATTCTGGTGGCGACAACCGTCCATGAATTTGTCAGAGCGCTGACCTCAACGGTTCTGGGGGATAATTACCCCAAAAGTCAGGGACAGGTGACGCTGAACCCCGTCAAGCATTTTGAGCCCATCGGCTTTCTGATGATGCTCTACAGCGGCGGCTTCGGCTGGGGCAAGCCTGTGGAAACGAGTGCATTATATTATAAAAACAGAAAAAGAGATACGCTTCTGGTTGCGATTCTGCCGACCGTAGTCAATCTCATTCTGGGTCTGGTGTTCCTTTTGGCTTATGGCACATTCCGGAGTAAGGGGTATTATATCGGCACACTGCTTCATTATCTGGCATATTATAATGTTGCGCTGGCGGTGTATAATGTACTGCCTGTTGCACCTATGGACTGCACAAAGGTGCTTGCGGTGCTGCTGCCGGCAAATCAGTATTTCAAATATATGCAGAATGAAAAGCTGATTCAGATGCTGTTTCTGTTCCTGCTGTTCTTCGGGATGATTACAGGCTTCATGGATAAAATCATTTACGCGGTGCTTTCCCTGTTCGGCGGCATGATTGGTTTGATGTAAGCATAAGGAAGGGAATTCTATGGAGACAATCAATATCAGACTGGCAGCGTTTGAAGGCCCTTTGGATTTGCTATATCATCTGATTGAAAAAAACGAAATTGATATTTATGATATTCCCATTGCGGCGCTGACAGAACAATACCTCGCCTATCTGGATGCGGCAGAGGACAGGGATATGGACGGCATGAGCGAATTTTTGCTGATGGCGGCAACGCTGCTTGAAATCAAAAGCAAGCTGCTCCTGCCCAAGCCGAAGGCAGAGGAGGAGGAAGGCCCCGACCCCAGAGAGGAGCTGGTACAGCGCCTGCTGGAATATAAGCGGATTAAGGACGCAACGGAGACCCTCAAGGAGCGCGAGGAGGAAGCGGCGCTTGTGTACTATAAGGAAGCGGATGCCTCTGTGGCAAAGCTGAAGGAACAGCCGCCGCAGGAATTGGAGGATTTATTGCAGGGCATCACCATGGATGACCTCTATCAGGCGTTCCGACAGGTGATGGCGAGAAAGGAAACCAAGGAGGATAAGGTGCGCAGCTCCTTCCGTTCGGTGCAGAAGGATTTATTTACCGTTGGCGAAAAGATGGAATACATCCGCGATATGCTGATTCTGCATCCGCATGAAAAAACAGCCTTCCATACCATTTTCCGCAGAAATGCAGGGAAGATGGAAAGGGTTGTGACCTTTCTGGCGCTGTTGGAGCTGATTAAGCAAAAGGAAGTGCAGATTACGCAGGAGAAAAACTTTGGTGAAATTTTCATCAGCAGATATGATGAAGGAGGGGCAGAATGAGATTATCGGAGCTGGAAGCGGTTGTGGAGTCCCTGCTGTTTATTGCCGGTGACGCGGTGTCCTTGGCATCCATCGCGCAGACGATTGAGCTGGATCAGGCAACGACGCGGGCAGTCGTGCTTTCCCTTGCGGATAAATACGAGAAGGAAAAACGGGGACTGCGGATTGTGGAGATTGCGGACGCGTATCAGATGTGTACGGCGGCGGAATGCTTTGAATATATCCGCAATATGTATAAAAGCCCACAGCGGCAGGGACTGACGCAGTCCCTTCTGGAAACGCTGGCGATTATCGCCTATAAGCAGCCGATGACGCGTGCGCAGGTGGAGGAAATCCGAGGGGTCAATTCTGACCATGCGGTGACGAAGCTTCTGGAAAAGCGGCTGATTTGTGAGGTTGGGCGGGCAGATACCCCCGGCAAGCCGATTCTTTTTGGCACAAGCAAGGAATTTCTGCGGTATTTCGGCTTTAAGAGTATTCGGGAGCTGCCGCCTTTGGAGGAAGAAAATCCGGAAGAAGCCAAGGAGAAGGATGCGGAAACAGAGTTTCATACATAAGTGAAAAACAGAATAAAGATAGCAGGAGGAGGGATGCCTATGAAACGGAGAGCAATTCTTTTTTTCCTGCTTTTTTTATTGCAGATGGGAAGTGTGCCGACTCTTGCCGCAGAGCCGACCGTTGCGGCGCAGGGCGCAGCATTGATTGACGGAAAAACAGGGCGGCTGTTATGGGGGAAGAATGCGGACGCACCCCTTGCGATGGCAAGCACCACGAAGATTATGACGGCGATACTGGTTTTGGAGCGGGCAAGCCTGACGGAGGTTGTCACGGTCAGCAAAAACGCGGCACAGCAGCCAAAGGTACACATGAGCTTGCAGGAGGGAGAGCAGTGGCAGGTCGGAGATTTGCTTTCTGCCATGCTCCTGCGCTCCTATAATGATGCGGCGGTGGCACTGGCGGAGCAGACTTCGGGAAGCGTGGAGAAGTTCTGCGCGGAAATGACGAAGAAGGCAAAGGAAATCGGCGCAAGGGATACGGTTTTTGGCTCGCCCAACGGACTGGACAGCCACCTGACAGCTGAGCAGCACCACTCCACCGCCTACGATATGGCGTTGATTGGGGCGTATGCGCTGGAAAACGAAACCTTTCGGGAGATTATTGCACAGCAGGAGATTTATGTGTCTGATTTGACGGGAAAGCACTCTTGCAGTGTGACAAATGCAGACCGCTTTTTGCAGGAATACAGCGGTGCGCTTGGCATTAAAACAGGCTACACCAATCGGGCAGGGCATTGCTTTGTCGGCGCGGCGGAACGGGACGGCGTGCGGCTGGTTTCGGCGGTGCTTGGCAGTGGCTGGGGGGATGCAGGCAAGCAGAAAAAGTGGACGGATACGAAAGCCCTGATGGACTATGGCTTCGCGGTCTTTCATCCCTACGAGGCAGTGCAGGCAGGGGAGAGCTTCGGGGAAATCCGCATTACCGATTCCCCGACAACGCAGATGGAAACGATTCTTGCAGAGGGCTATACGGCGTTATTTTCTGATGCGGAAATCGAAAAGCTGCACCTGACGGCAGACTTGCCAAAGGAGCTTGCCGCGCCTGTGCATCGGGGCGAAAGGCTGGGGCAGGCGGTGCTATGGCTTGGTGAGGAGCGGCTTGCGGCGGTGGATTTGCTTGCGGCAGAGGATGCAATGCCTTATACCCTTGCACAGCGGCTGCTTCGCCTGGCGGAGAGGTGGCTCGGCTGGAGAGATTGGGAAGATTAGAGAAACTTTTGACTTTCTGCGAAGGCTCATGTATACTGAGGAAAATCGAATGAAAAATACAGGTTGAGAACGGAGTTAAGATATATGGAAGAAAAATTGGAACGATTGCAGAAATTTCTGGCTGAGGCAGGCGTGGCATCCCGCAGAAGGGCAGAGGAGCTGATTGCACAGGGAAAGGTGAAGGTCAACGGGAAGGTTGTAACCGAAATGGGGCTGAAGATTGACCCCGAAAAGGATGAGGTGTCCTATCTGGACAGGAAAATCAGCAAAAAGGACACCAAGCTTGTCTATCTTATGCTGCATAAGCCGGTCGGCTATGTGACAACGGCGAAGGAGCAGTTCGGCAGACCTGCGGTGGTAGACCTCATTAAGGGCGTGAACGCGCGCATTTTCCCTGTCGGGCGTTTGGATTATGATACATCGGGGCTTCTGCTGCTGACAAATGACGGAGACCTGACCTATAAGCTGACGCACCCCAAGCATGATGTAGAGAAAACCTATATTGCGAAGCTATACGGTGTGCCCGATGAGGGGGCATTGCAGAAATTCCGCAGGGGCGTTGTGATTGATGGAAGGAAAACGAAGCCCGCAAAGATTCAGATTCTCGAAAGAGAGAAGGACGGACGCTTCTGCACGGCGGAAATCGTGATTCATGAGGGCAGAAACCGACAGGTGCGTAAAATGTGCGAATCCATCAAGCATCCTGTGGCACAGCTGCAAAGGGTGGCAACGGGAGAACTTACGCTGGGGGATTTGCCGAAGGGAAAATATCGCCACCTGACAGAGAAGGAAATCAGATATTTAAAGAGATTATAAAAAGAAGGGACTGCTTTGGGAGTTTTCCAAGGCGGTCTTTTTTACTTGAAAGGCGGTAGTGCTTGCCGTATAATATATACTTAGGAAACTATTGAGAATAAGGAGGAAAAGCCTCGTGGAACAGAACAAAACAAGATTTTACCTCATTCGTCATGGGGAAACGGATTGGAACAAGAGCGGCCGATATCAGGGCTGCACGAATATACAGCTGAATGATGCAGGCAGGGAGCAGGCGCGCCTTTTGGGGGAACGCTTCAAATTCCTGCCGCTGGATGTGGTCTATGTATCCCCTCTGGACAGGGCGGTGGCAACTGCGGCACCGTTGGCGGCGGCGCATGGGCTGACCCCCATTCAGGATGCACATTTCAGAGAAATCAACTTCGGCGAATGGGAAGGACATACCATTGCGGAGCTGAAGGAAAAATATGGTAAGGCATATATAGATTTTTTTGAAAATCCCTTTGACCATCCTGTGCCCGGAGAAGGTTCCTTTCAGAATGCGATGGATCGCGCATTGGAAGGCTTTGAAGCACTGGCAGAGCGCCATAAGGGGCAGAATGTCGCGATTGTTTCACATGGCGGCCTGCTGCGCGTGATGCTGGTCGGTCTGCTTGGCATGGGGGATGAATTTTACCGTAAGACATGGATGACAAATACCTCTGTGACGATGGTGGATGTGATGGAGGACGGCAGAAAGCTGCTCATGACCTTAAACGATAAGGCGCATCTGGAAATGGCAGAGCTGTTTGAAAAGGGTGAAGGAAAATGAAGAAGAAAATTATCGTGGTCGGCGGCGGTGCGGCAGGACTGATGGCGGCAGGACGCGCGGCAGAACGGGGACATGAGGTACATCTCTACGAAAAAAATAACCGCATCGGGAAGAAAATCCTGATTACGGGCAAGGGACGCTGCAATGTGACGAATGACAGCGATGTGGAGGGGCTTCTGGAAAATATCCCCGGCAATCCCTATTTTTTATACAGCGCCTTTTACCAGCTGGACAGCTTCGGCTTGCAGGAATTTTTTAAGGAGCAGGGGTTGGAGCTGAAGGTGGAGCGCGGCAAGCGTGTATTTCCTGTGTCTGACCGTTCTCTGGATGTGGTGCTGGCATTGGAAAAATACCTCAAGAAAAATGGGGTGAAGCTGCATCTGGAAAGTCCTGTGGAGGGTATTCTGATTGCGGACGGCAGGGCAGAAGGGATTCGGCTGAAAAACGGAAAGGAGGAAAGGGCAGACGGCGTGATTGTCTGCACGGGCGGTCTTTCCTATCCCGGTACAGGCTCTACGGGGGATGGCTACCGCTTTGCGAAGGCGGCAGGACATCATGTGACGAAGCTGTACCCCTCTCTGGTGCCGCTCAGAACAGAGGAGGACTGGTGCCATGAGCTGATGGGGCTGAGTCTGAAAAATATTGAAATTACGATAAAAAATAAGAAGGGCAAGAAGGTTTACAGTGACTTCGGGGAAATGCTGTTTACGCATTTCGGCGTTTCCGGTCCTGTGATTCTGAGCGCGAGTAGGCATATCATTCTGACGATAGAGGAAGGATATCGGCTTTACATTGACCTCAAGCCTGCGATGGATGAGAAAAAGCTGGATGCGCGTATTCTGCGCGATTTTGAAAAATTTGCGAATAAGGATTTTGCAAACGCACTGGATGCGCTTCTGCCGCAGAAGCTGATTCCCGTTATCATTCGTCTTTCGGGGATTGATGCGCGCAAAAAGGTGAACAGCGTGACGAAGGAAGAAAGAAAGCGTCTGGTTGGGCTTTTGAAGGCACTGCCGCTCACGATTACGGGGACAACGGGCTATAACGAAGCGGTTGTCACCTGCGGCGGGATTCAGGTGAATGAGATTGACCCTGCGACGATGGAGAGCAAATTTGTGAAGCAGCTGCATTTTGCAGGCGAGGTTCTGGATGTGGACGCATATACGGGCGGCTTTAATCTGCAAATTGCATTTTCCACAGGCTTTGCGGCAGGGAATGCGGTTTGCGCGGAATAAGGAGGAAAAAAGCATGAAACGATTTGCCATTGCGGTGGATGGGCCTGCCGGCTCAGGAAAAAGCACCGTTGCTAAGCTGGTTGCCAAGAGACTGGGCATTATTTATGTGGATACGGGCGCGATGTACCGTACGGTTGCGCTGTTCTGCACGGAGAAGGGCATTGCCCTTGCGGATGAAGCGGCTGTGGTTGCGGCGTTGGCGGATTTGCAGATGAAAATTGTACCGGAGGAGGGCGGTCAGCGCATTTTTCTGAACGGAAGGGACGTTACGGCGGAAATCCGCACGGCGGAAATCGGAAAGGGTGCATCCACGGTTGCGGCGTATCGGCAGGTGCGTGCGCGGATGGTGGAATTGCAGCAGGAAATGGCGCGGGAGCATTCTGTGATTATGGATGGCAGAGATATCGGGACGGTTGTTCTGCCCGATGCCGAGGTGAAGATTTATCTGGATGCCGGCGTGGAGGAGCGTGCGCGCCGTCGTGTGGGCGAATTGCAGGAAAAAGGCGAAACGGCGGATTTTGAAGAAATCAAGAAAATGATTCTTGAGAGGGATTACAACGATATGCACAGAGCGCACAGTCCCTTGAAAAGGGCGGCAGATGCGGTTTCTCTGGATTCGACAGGCATGGGCATAGATGCTGTGCTGCACGCCATTTTAGATATTGTTGCGGAAAGGGTGAAAGAAAAATGAAGGATACAGAAAAGAAATCATGGGTCTATTATGTAGCGATTTTTCTGGTGAAAATCTGGTATGCCATTATGTTCAAGGTGGAAATCATCGGGAAGGAAAATATTCCAGAAACCGGCAACGGTGTGATTTGCAGCAACCATTACAGCAATTATGATCCTGTTTCCACGGCGATTTATCTGGACAGGCTGCCGCATTATATTGCAAAGAAGGAATTATTTAAAAATAAGCTGTTTTCATGGGTGCTTGACCAGTTGGGCGTATTCCCGATTGACCGCAAGGTTTCTATGGATATGAAGGCGGTCAAGACAGCAATCAAGCTTTTGAAGGAAGGCAAGATTGTCGGCATTTTTGCGGAAGGCAGACGGGTAAAGGCAGGCGAGGACGTTGCGGCAAAGGCAGGCGTGGCGCTTTTTGCGATGAAGGGAAATGCACCTGTCATTCCCTGCGCCATCAGCGGCACCTATAAATTCCGCAGCAAGCTTACGATTCGCTATGGCGAGCCGCTGACGTTGGATGAATTTCGGGATAAAAAGCTGACAACAGAGCTGATGGGCGAAATCACGAAGGTGATTATGGATAAGGTGGAAGAATTGAAGGTGAAGGAATGAGCAATGTAACACTGGCGGCATCCGCAGGGTTTTGCTTTGGCGTGAAGCGCGCGATTGAGATGGCGTATGCGGAAATAGAAAAAAATAACGGCGCACCGCTGTATTCCTATGGTTCTCTGATTCATAACAAGGAGGTCACGAAGGACCTGGATGCCAAGGGGCTGCATATCATTGAAAGCCTGGACGGGATTGACGAGGGTACGGTTGTGATTCGTTCGCACGGTGTCGGAAAGTTTCTGTATGATGCGCTGGAGGAAAAGGGCATGCGAATGGTGGACGGCACCTGTCCGTTTGTCAAGAAGATACACACGATTGTGAATGAAGCGTGGAATCAGGGCAAAAGCATCATCATTGCCGGAGACGGCAAGCACCCGGAGGTGCAGGGCATTAACGGCTGGTGCGGCAATACAGCCACTATTCTGGAAAGCCCTGAGGAGGCAAAGGCGGCGGTGCTGGATACGGAGAAGGACTACGCCGTTGTGGTGCAGACAACCTTCCGCCAGAGCAAGTTTGACGATATGCTTGCCATTTTGCAGGAGAAGGGTCTGAAAATGGAGATTTCCCAGACCATTTGCTCTGCGACGGAAAAGAGGCAGAAGGAAGCCATGGAGCTTTCCCAGAATGTGGATAAAATGATTGTCATCGGGGACAAAAAAAGCTCTAATACACAAAAATTGGTTGAGATTTGTAAAAAAAATTGCGAGAATACGGTTCATATTGAAACAATTTGCGATTTAGTGTTGAAAACTTTCAAGAAGGATGATAGAATAGGGATAACTGCGGGTGCGTCCACACCACCTGCAATAATTAAGGAGGTAGTAGTTACTATGAGCGAAATTGAAAATGTAAATGTTGAAGAAGTGAGTTTTGAGCAGATGCTGGAAGATTCTCTTGTTACCCTGCACACAGGCGATGTTGTAAAAGGCACCGTTATTCAGGTTGTAGGCGAAGAGGTTTCCGTTAATCTGGGTTTCAAATCTGACGGTGTTATCCCCAGAGGCGAATTCAGCAGAGATACAACAGTAGTTCCCAGCCAGGTTGTACAGCCCGGTGATGAAATCGAAGTTTTCGTTGTTCGTGTAAATGACGGCGATGGCAATGTACTTCTGTCCAGAAAGCGTATCGAAGAACAGAAGGGCATGGAAGATATCGAAAAGGCATTCAATGAAAAAACAGTTGTTACAGGTACTGTAACAGACGTTGTAAAGGGCGGTCTGATTGCAGTTGTAAACGGCGTAAGAGTATTCATTCCTTCCTCTCAGGTTTCCAACAGATTCATCGAGGATCTGAGCGTATTCAAGGGTCAGGAGCTGGAATTCAATATCATTGAAATGGATAGAGTAAAACGTCGTATTATCGGCGGCAGAAAAGATCTGGTTGAAAAGGAAATCGCAGCAAAGAAGGCAGCTCTGTTTGAAACAATCGCAGTTGGCTCCAAGATTGCAGGTACTGTTTCCAGACTGACAGACTTCGGCGCATTCGTTGATCTGGGCGGCGTAGATGGCCTGATTCACATTTCCGAAATGAGCTGGGGCAGAATTTCCAACCCCAGAGAGGTTCTGAAGGAAGGTCAGGAAGTTGAAGTATTCGTTCTGGATGTAGATAAGGAAAAGGGCAAAATCAGCCTGTCCCTGAAGGATGCAGACAAGAACCCTTGGAAGCTGGCAGCTGACAAATATGCAGTTGGCTCCATCGTTGAGGGTAAGGTTGTTCGTATGGTACCCTTCGGTGCATTCGTTGAACTGGAACCCGGCGTAGATGGTCTGGTACACATTTCCCAGATTGCAAACAAGCACGTTGTAAAACCCGAAGATGAACTGAAGGTTGGCGAAATCATCAACGTGAAGGTTCTGGAAGTAAATTCCGACCAGAAAAAAATCAGCCTTTCCAAGAGACAGGCAGATGCTCCTGTGGAAGAAGCTCCCGCAGCAGAATAATCCCGTGTGCAAAAGCTCCCATTGTGGCGTGACCATGGTGGGAGTTTTTTATTGATATTTTTTTATTGAAATTTTATATATGCAAATTTTGAATAATATTAAAAATTTTCATAAAAATGCGTAATTGATAGAAAAAACATTAAAAAATGATAAAAAAACCGACATTGTTATGTCTGCATTTTTATGGTATACTTTTTAGGTAATTTCGTGGGATAAAGGAGGAAAGTGCATGAATAAGCATGAAATTTTCCGTTTTATTGACCATACTCTGCTGAAACAGAACGCAGTCTGGGAGCAAATCCGTGAGATTTGTCAGGAGGGAATGGACTTTGGAACGGCCTCGGTATGTATCCCACCTTCTTTTGTGAAGCAGGCCGCGGAATTTGTGGGAGAAAGACTTCCTATCTGCACGGTGATCGGGTTTCCGAACGGATACCAGACAACGGCAGTGAAGGTCTTTGAAGCAGCAGAAGCGGTACAAAACGGCGCAGCGGAGATTGATATGGTCATCAATATCGGCTGGGCAAAGGCAAAAAGCTATGATGCGATTTTGCAGGAAATCAATGCGGTGAAGGATGCCTGTGGTGAGAAGCGGTTAAAGGTCATCATTGAAACCTGCTTGCTGACAGAAGAAGAAAAAATTGCTCTTTGTGATGTGGTGAGCCGCTCTCGGGCGGAATTCATCAAAACCAGCACAGGCTTTGCCGGCGGCGGGGCAACGCTCGCGGATATTCGGCTGTTTAAAAAATATGTGACAGGGGATACGAAGATTAAAGCGGCAGGCGGCATCAAATCAGTTGCCGATGCGGAGGCTTTTCTTGCGGCAGGGGCTGACAGACTGGGCAGCAGTTCCCTTCTTGCCATGCTTCGGCAGGAAATCAAGCAGTAAGGCTGCGGAGGGAAGCTTCGGCAGCTCGTAAAAATGGGAAAAAGAAAAAGGGAGGAATTTATAATGAGTTTATTAAAGAAATTTGCTGCTATGGCAATGGTAGCAGTAATGGCAGTTGGCATGACAGCATGCGGCGGCGGTGATGATACTGCGGACACAAAAACATATGTAATCGCAACAGATACAACCTTTGCGCCCTTTGAATTCCAGAATGACGCAGGCGAATATGTAGGCGTTGATATGGATCTGCTGGCGGCAATTGCAGAAGACCAGGGCTTTAAATATGATTTGCAGTATCTGGGCTTTGATGCGGCTGTACAGGCTCTGGAATCCGGTCAGGCTGACGGTGTTATCGCAGGTATGTCCATCACACCCGAAAGACAGAAGAAATTCGACTTCTCCGATCCTTATTTCGACAGCGGTGTTGTAATGGGTATCGCAGAAGATAATAACGATATTAAATCCTATGAAGACCTGAAGGGCAAAAAGGTTGCCGTAAAGAGAGGTACAGAAGGCTATGATTTTGCTGAATCCATTAAGGATCAGTATGGCTTTGAAACAGTAGTATTCGATACCTCCGATGCAATGTGCATGGATGTTAAGGTTGGCAACAGCGTAGCCTGCTTTGAAGACTACCCTGTACTGGGCTATGGTATCACACAGGGCAACGGTCTGAAAATGGTAACAGATAAGGAACAGGGCAGCTCCTACGGCTTTGCAGTTGGCAAGGGCGAAAATGCAGAACTGCTGAAAATGTTCAACACAGGTCTTGCTAACCTGAAAGAAAATGGCAAATATCAGGAAATTCTGGATACATATATTCAGGAATAATTCCTTAAGGAGTAGTGCCTCATGAGTAGTTTTTTTGAGTATGTGGGACAGTGTATGCCGCAGCTGACATTAGGGCTGAAGCTTACACTGCAAATGACAGTCTTTTCATTGATTTTGGCTGTGGTTGTCGGTATGGTGATGTGCTTGTTCAGCATTTCCAAGGTGAAGCCTCTGAACTGGATTTCGGGTATTTATCTGAGCCTGATTCGTGGGACTCCACTGATGGTACAGGCATTCTTCATCTATTTCGGTATCACAGGTGCGTTACATATCCGGATTACATCCTTTAGTGCAGCGATTCTGGTTCTTTGCCTGAATGCCGGCGCATACCTTTCCGAAATTTTCAGAAGCGGTATTGCAGCAGTCAACAAGGGACAGATGGAAGCGGCGAGAAGCTTGGGCTTGCCCTATGGCGTTGCGATGCGAAAAATCATCCTGCCGCAGGCAATCCGTATCGTGATTCCTTCCGTGCTGAACCAGTTTATTATCACTTTGAAGGATACCTCTATCCTTTCCGTTATCGGCTGCGGTGAGCTGATGCATCAGGGTAAGCTGATTGTATCAAGAAACTATGAGAGTTTCCAAACCTATGCGATTGTTGCGGTTATGTATTATGTTGTTGTAATCGTGCTGACAAAAGCATTCCAGCTGGTTGAAAGGAGGTTGTCAAACAAATGATTAAGGTAAAAGTAGAAAAATTGCAAAAAAGCTTTGGCAGCCTTGAGGTTTTGAAGGGGATTGATCTGGAAGTCAAGGAAGGGGAAGTCGTTTGTCTGATTGGTCCTTCCGGTTCCGGCAAATCTACATTTCTGCGTTGCCTGAATCGTCTGGAAGAAACGACTGCAGGTACTGTTATTGTTGACGATAATGATATTACAGATCCCAAATGCAATATCAATAAGGTGAGAGAAAATATCGGCATGGTATTTCAGCAGTTTAATCTGTTCCCTCATCTGAGTGTTTTGGAAAATATTATGCTTGCGCCTGTGGACAGAAAGAAGCTGACAAAGGCGGAGGCAAAGCAAACAGCGGAACGCCTTCTGGCTACAGTTGGACTGGCGGAAAAGGCAGGAGAATATCCTCCGAATCTTTCCGGCGGACAGCAGCAGCGTGTGGCGATTGCGCGTGCGCTGGCGATGAATCCCGATATTATGCTGTTTGACGAGCCTACTTCCGCGCTTGACCCCGAAATGGTCGGCGAGGTTCTGGAGGTTATGAAGCAGCTTGCAAGGGATGGCATGACCATGATTGTAGTAACGCATGAAATGGGCTTTGCCAGAGAGGTTGCTGATCGTGTGATTTTCATGGACGGCGGCTATATCGTGGAGCAGGGGACACCGGCAGAGGTGTTCGGCAATCCGCAGAATAAGAGAACTCAGGATTTCCTGAATAAGGTTCTTTAAGCAAAAAAAGAAAGCCTCGGATAGATTTATCCGAGGCTTTTTTGTGTATACAGATTCTTTTGTATAAAGAAGAAAGGCATTGGGAAAAGTGAAATTGAATTTAACAAAGATTTTACAAAACTCATGCGAAATGACAAGTGCAGAAAAGAAAATTTGTTAAGATTCTGTTCATTCGGTGGAAATTGCCAAAAACCGATGATTTTTCATTGCGGCTGTCTATTGTTTATGATATCATTATTCAGGATGTAAAACAAAGATTTTACATGGTTTTTAGGAAAATTTTACAATCGAATCGAAGAAAAAACGGAGGAAAAAATGAGTTCTATAGTAATTCCCTTTATTGGTGGTCTGGCGATGTTCATTTATGGCATGAACATCATGGCGGATGGCTTACAGCACGCTGCCGGCTCCAAAATGAAGAAGATTCTTGAAGTGCTGACGCAGAATAAGCTGATGGGCATTGCGCTGGGTGCATTGGTTACGGCGATTATCCAAAGCTCCTCTGCCACAACGGTTATGGTTGTCGGCTTTGTAAACGCAGGGCTGATGAATCTGACACAGGCAATCAGCGTTATCATGGGTGCGAATATCGGTACAACCATCACGGGTTGGTTGGTTTCCGCAGGTGAATGGGCAAAAATGTTCAGCCCCTCTACACTGGCACCAATCGCAGTTATGGTCGGCGTAATCATAACGCTGGTGGGGAAAAGGCAGCAAAGCAAGGATGTAGCCGGTATCATCATTGGGTTTGGTATCCTTTTTATCGGTATGAATACCATGTCTGATGCGGTTTATCCCCTGAGAGAATCCGAGGTATTTAAGACAGCCTTTATTTCTATGGGCTCTAATCCTTTTCTGGGGATTCTGGTCGGCGCAGGCGTAACGGCGATTATCCAGAGCTCCTCTGCATCACAGGGTATCCTGCTCTCTCTGGCATCCGCAGGGCTGGTTCCTACGAATGCGGCAGTATTCATTATCATGGGGCAGAATATCGGTACCTGTGTGACTGCAATTTTAAGCTCTGTCGGTGCAAGCAAAAATGCAAAATGCGTTGGTACGATGCATCTGACCTTCAATATTGCGGGTACGATTATTTTCAGTATTCTTGCAATGTTTCTGTTTGCGAGACTGGACCCTTCCTATGGCGAGGGCATTATCAATATGACGCAGATTTCCTTTATCCATACGGTTTTCAACGTGGGTACAACGATTATCCTGATGCCCTTCAGCGGCTATATCATCAAATTTGCCATGAAGGTAAACGGCCTCAAGGCGGTGGAAACAAAGAGCGACGAGGCAGAGCTGGTGCATCTGGACAAGCGTATGATGTCCACTCCTTCTGTTGCGGTAGAGGGCGCAAAGCTGGAAACCATCCGCATGGGGCGTATTGCGAGAGAGAACCTTTCCTTGGCACTCTCTACGCTTTCTGACCACGATGAGGAAAAGATGGCAGATGTAAAGCAGAGAGAGTTTGTCATTGATAAGCTTTGTGATAATATTTCCAAGTATCTGATTGATTTGTGTATGCTGCATCTGAGCGATAAGGATAATGAAATGGTAACCTCCTTGCTCAACACAGTCAGCGACATGGAGCGTGTGGGCGACCATGCGGAAAATATCGTGGAATTGGCGGAAGAAATGAAGCAGGAGGGGATTTCCTTCTCCGATACGGCTTTGGAGGAGCTGAACGAAATGTCCACTACAACACTGGGGGCATACGACAATGCGGTGAAGGCGTTGGAGCTGGACGATATCACCTATGCCGTAAAGACCTCCTTCTTAGAGGATCAGGTTGATGCGATGGAAAAGAAGCTGCGCGCAGGGCATATCGAGCGTCTGTCCAATGCGGAATGCAGTGTTAACGCCGGGATTCACTTCATCGACCTTCTGGGGAATCTGGAACGTGTTTCCGACCATGCAATGAATATTGCGCAGGTTGTGCTGAATGAGCATAGAGCGGAAAAGAATTTCCATGAAGAAAAAAACGTGGAATGATTGACAATATAAAATGAGAACGGAGCCTTAGATTTTCAGGAGTCTTGCAGACCCCTTTGGGTCTAAGGCTTTTTTTGAAAGGGGAAAGCAATATGACGGCTTTGATGAAGATACAATCCTTTATTCAGGCGTATGTGAAGGCGATTGCGTCCATTTTGGATGTAGATGTTACGATTGTGGATAATGAATTGGTTCGTGTGGCTGGAACAGGCATTTATGCGGACGAGATTGGCGAAACTGTGACTCACGCGAATTTTTTTCATCATATTCTGGTTTCCGGCGAGAGCGGCAGTATTATGGACAGCATGGCGGATTTGAATTGCAAGGGCTGCGAAAAGCGCACAACCTGCAGAGAGCTTGCGAATGTTGCCTATCCTATTTTCAAGGAGGGGGCTGTGGTCGGTATCATTTCCATCATTGCCTTCAGCGAGGGGGAACGAAAAAACCTTCTGGAAAACAGAGGGCAGATGGAGGAATTTCTGAAGTATATGTCTGTTTTGCTGGAAAGCAAGCTGTATACGGACGAGGCGAAGGAGCGTCTGGAGCAGCAGCTGCAGGTAGTGCATGATGCGGAAAAGGGATGGTCCTTCGTTGGGGACAGCCAGAAAATGAAGGAAGCCATTCGGATTGGCAAGAAGGTCGCAAAATCGAATTCGACCGTTTTTCTGCGCGGCGAAAGCGGTACGGGGAAGGAGATTATGGCGAAGATGATTCATGCCCTGAGTGACCGCCGTGATAAGCTGATGATTTCTATTAACTGTGCAGCGATTCCCGAAAATCTGGTTGAAAGCGAATTATTCGGCTACGAGGAGGGCGCGTTCACAGGGGCGAAAAAGCATGGCTCTATCGGAAAATTTGAGCTGGCGCATGGCAGTACGATTTTTCTGGACGAAATCGGGGACATGCCTCTGCCGGTGCAGACAAAGCTGCTGCGCGTGCTGCAGGAAAGCGTGGTGGAACGGATTGGCGGCACGAAGCCGATTCCCATTGATATCCGCGTGATTTGTGCGACGAATAAAAACATCGAGCAGATGGTGGAGGAGGGGACGTTCCGCGAGGATTTGTATTATCGGCTGAACATCATCCCCATTGAGCTGCCGCCCCTGCGCAAGCGTAAGGAGGATTTGCCTGCGCTGATAGAGTATTACATTGCGTATTATAATCAGAAGCTGGGAAAGAGCATGCGCGGCGTTTCGCCTGAGGCGCTGCAGACGCTGACAAGCTATGACTGGCCGGGGAATGTGCGTGAAATGAAAAATATTATTGAATATCTGGAAAATATTGCAGAGGGAGAAATCATTCAGCTTTCGGATTTGCCCGACCATATCGTGATGCGCTCCGGCAAGGGTTTTGAGGATTGGTCTCTGGATGAGATTGTGGAGGACTATGAAAAGCGCGTGCTGAGCAGCATGGTGAAGAAGGGCGCAACGCTGGAGGAAAAAAATCAGCTAGCAGAAAATTTGAAAATCAGCCGTGCAACGCTGTACCGTAAGCTGAAAAAATATGATTTATTATAATTCTTAAAAATGAGAACTGTTATCAGAAATGAGAAATTTTTGTATATAAAAATTGTACCTGTATTTTCGGCAGAAAATAGGAGATTTTTTGTTGTAATGCAGACAGAAAAAGGAATCTGTTCCTGAATGACGTACAGGAAAAAGAACAAACCGATAAGGATGAATTTTGATTCTCATATATGAGAAAACAGAACAAAAAAACCGCCGAAAACAGGCGGTTTTCTTTTTGGCACGATTCTTGCTCTATATATCCGCAGAAGGAAAAAATAAAATGATTGGGAGATATAGGAGGAAGAATTATGGATATGAATTTAGTATTTGACGCAATCAAAGCAGAAATGAAACCCAGTATGGGCTGTACCGAGCCCGTTGCACTGGCACTGGCGGTTTCCAGAACCTGTGAGCATCTGGATGCGCCCACACAGAAGCTGGAAATGCTTATCAGCTCCAATATTTTTAAAAATGCGTACAGCGTACAGATTCCCAATGCAGGGACTTACGGCATTGAGCTGGCGTGCGTGCTGGGGATGCTGCTGAGCAAGCCCGGCAATACCATGGAAATTTGCGCGGGCATCAAGCCTGAGCATGTGGAAAAGGCGAAAAAGCTCGTTGCGGAAGGCTTTGTGCATGTAAAGGTTCTGAAAAGCAGTCAGTTCTACATTGAATGTACTGCAACAGACGGCAAGGATACCGTACACACCATCACAGAGGACGAGCATGACAACCTTGTGTTTTGCGAAAAGAACGGCGAAGTGCTGTTGGATAAAAGAGTGAAGAAGGAAGCAGTCGAAAGCGAAGAAAAGGAAGGCACCTTTGATGTAACAAAGCACACCTTCTCTGAATTTTATCACTGGGCAAACGAAGTGGATGTTGCGGATTTGCAGTTCATTAAGGAAGCCATTGACATCAATATGGAAATTGCGAAAAAGGGCATGGAGAAAAAATATGCCTTCGGCGTTGGCCCTACGGTACAGGATCTGCTGAAAAAGGGTCTGCTGAAATCTGACGTTGTAACAGCAGTCAGAAGTATTCCCGCGGCGGCGGCTGACTTCCGTATGAGCGGCGGCAACGGCTCCGTTATGACCTTCTGCGGCAGCGGCAACCAGGGCATTTCCACCACACTGCCCATGGCGGTATTCGCAGACAGAATGGGCATCCCCGAAGAAAAGCTGCTGAGAGCGGAATTCATGGGCATGCTGATGATTATGTATATGAAGAAATACGTTGGTCGACTGAGCCCCGTTTGCGGCGCAATGCTGGCAGGGACAGGCTCTGCGGCAGGCATGGCTTACATGATGGGCGGCACAGTTGCACAGGTAAGCGGCGCAGTACAGAACATGATGGGCTCTGTTGCCGGCATCTTCTGCGATGGCGCAAAGGGCGGCTGTGCAGTGAAGGTTGCAGCCTGCGCGAGTGAAGCGGTTTATGCGGCAATGTACGCAATGGACGGCAGTGTCATCGGCGTTTCCGATGGTATCAACAGCTCCGCGGCAGAGGATACCGCAAAGAACCTTGCAAAGCTGAGCCATGAAGCACTGGATACCCTCGATATGAAGGTAATCGAAATCATGCAGACAAAGAAATAATCAAAAAAAGATTCAAAAAAAATTCGATAAGAAAATTCTGAAATAGCCAAACAAAAGCCCCTGTACCTTGAAAAGAAGGTGCAGGGGTTTTTATGTCCGAAAAATTATAGCTGAATCATATCGTCAATCATATTGCTGATTTTATCACGGCTGATTTTTTCCAGAATGGCTTTTTTCACAAAGCCATCCTTCGTAAAGCCAAATTCGGCAATATATTCCTCCAATAAAGCATAGGTTTCCGCATCCAAGGTGACGGAAAGCTTTTTGGTTGTCGGTTTTTTCGCCGTTGCTTTTTTTGCTGTTGCTTTGGTTGTGGCTTTCTTTTCTGCCATGCACACACTCCTTTTTGGTTCATTTATTTGCTCGGAAGATAGGATGCTTCCTTCAGGATAAAGCCGCTCTCCACAGGCTGATAGGTCAGCTGCAGCTCGCCGCAGGCGGTATCCGGTGCGGTTTGCAGCAAAAGGGTTGCGGTCAGCGTGTTTTCCACAATGCGATAGGTTACCATATCACTGAAAACCAGCTTGCCATAGCTGCCTAAATCGGTAAAGGTATGTACGCCTTCCTTCGTGGAAAGCTGATAGGTTCCGTCCTTTTCGGTAATCAGCGGTTCTGCGATTTCACGGGGATCGGGTACGAAATATTCCTCTAAGGTTTCTTTATCGTAAGCGACAATGCCTTCCACATGGAAGCCGCTGCCTGCGCCAACTGTGAAAATCACATAAATTTCATCCTTGCCATCGTTATTTAAGTCTGCAAGTGTAAGTGTCGGTGCATAGCTGCCGTCCACCAGACAATTTAACTGAAATTGCTCCTGCACATCCTTTGAGGTTAATACGAAATTTTCGTTTCCCTTATACAGCAAAGAGATGGATTCCTCCGGAATTTCCGCAACAACCGTTGCAGCTGGGGGTACGGTTACTTTTTTCAGCATCGTAGTTACCTCTGCCTCGGCAACTGCGGCAGAAGGGAGAACATATTCCTCCGTACCAAGGAACACACCGCTGCCATACGCCCACTGAATTGCGGGAATGGCATAGGGTGTGATATCCGAAGCATCTGCAAAGCTGAGAATATTCGTGTTTTCTCCAACGGAAACATCATAGCCCTTATAAGCGGCATAGCGATAGAAAATGGCTGCAAGCTGTTCTCTTGTGATTTTCTGATTCGGCTCAAATTTTCCGTTACCGTAGCCGCTGACGATTTTGGCTTCCGCCGCCCAACGAACGGCATCTGCCGCAGTATCGGCAACGTCCGTAAAAGGCAGAGCATAATTGATGACGGGTGCGCCTTCCTGCTGCCACAGCAGGCTGATGACATCCTCTCTGGTGGCGGCATCTGTTGCTTCAGCAGCAAAAGCCGGTGCGGATGTACCCATAACCATAGCAGCACTGAGGGCGAGGAGCAGGGGGTGTTTTCGATTCATTTTGTTTCCTCCTTTATCAGAACTATGATTTTTCTTCTTTTCATCAGTATAGTGTGAGGGAAAAAAGAATGCAATAGATTTGAAAAAGTTTAAAGCTTTTGCAACAAAATTCACATTTTTTTACAAAGCTAGAAATGAAATTTTAAAAAAAGAAAAGGCTTCTGTTATGATTTCAAAAAAACAGTGCATACTAGGTTTGTACCAAATTTGAGGAGGGATTTTTATGGAACGCTGTAATGAGTGTATCAAATGTACTGTTGAGCAGTGCAGACATCACCACAACACAAAGAATTACTGTACACTGGAATCTATTCAGGTAGGCACACATGAAATGAATCCGACCAAAGACCAGTGCACAGACTGTATGTCCTTTGCTGTAAAATAAGGAAATGAATGGAAGAAGCGGGTGCTTTGTGCAGACAAGGTATCCGCTTTTTCTGTTGCATTGCGGCGGTATTTTATCGTACAATGGGAAGGAAACAGGAGGTAGGAGCATGAAGATTTATTTTGTACGTCACGGTGAAACGGATATGAATGCCAGAAATATGTTCTACGGCTGGTATGATGCGGATATCAATGAAAAGGGCATCGCGCAGGCGGAGGAGCTGAGAGCGGCATTTGAAACGATACATATTGATGCGATTTATTCCAGTGATCTGAAGCGCGCCTATCATACGGCGGAAATTATTGCGAACGGCAGAGAAATTCAGCCTGTTCCCGAAATTCGGGAGTTATATTATGGTGATTGGGAAAACCGCACATGGGAGGAAATGTCCGAAGCGGATTTAGAGGAATGGCATGGCTGGCTGACCGATTGGGTAGACAGAAGGATGCCAAACGGGGAAGCCTTTATGGAATTTTATGACCGCGTGACAAGAGGATTGGAGCAGATTATCAAGGAAAACAAGAGCAAGCATGTTTTAATCGTATCACATAATGGGGCTTTGAGTGCCATGCACTGCCATCTGACGGGGGCAGGCCCCAAGGCGTTCTGGCGGTTCAATTCCAAGCAGGGGCATTACAGTGCGGTCTGGGTTTCGGGAGAAAAGCGGACGTATGACTGCATGAATTACCCTGCGGTGTGGAAGGAAAATCGAAAATAAGCTGTCCGCTTTACAAGGACAGACTGGCGCGAAAGCGTTGATTTTATCGAAAAAACAGGAATCGGGAAAAAGTTTTCTCTGTAAAGGAAAAATACTTGACAAGGGGAGATTTCTCTGGTAGGATAGACAAGGTGATTGTAAAGTAGTTATCCTTTACAGGAGGCAGGAAGAACATGGATGATATTTTGCAGCTGACTTTGCTTTATGATTTTTATGGCGAATTGCTGACGGAAAAACAGAAGCAGGTATATGAACTGCATTATCAGAACGACCTCTCCCTGACGGAGATTGGCGAGGAATTATCCATCAGCCGACAGGCTGTCCGCGATCAGCTGAAGCGGACGGAGAAAATCCTTCTGGATTATGAGGAAAAGCTACAGCTGGTTTCCCGTTTTCAGGCACAGAAAAAAGCCGTGCAGGAAATGAAGCACATCATGGAGGGACTGGAAAAGAAAAATCCGGACGCATCTGTGGTGAAGGCAATCGCAAAAATGAAAAAAATCGCTGACGATATCTTGTCCTGAAAGGAGGTCGCGATTGATGGCATTTGAAAATCTTTCCAATAAGCTGCAGGAGGTATTCAAGCAGCTGAGAAGTAAAGGCGTGCTGACGGAGGCAGATGTAAAGGCTGCCATGCGAGAAGTAAAAATCGCCCTTCTGGAGGCAGACGTTAACTTCAAGATTGTTAAGGAATTTATTAAAAAGGTAACAGAGAGAGCTGTCGGTACGGAGGTACTGCAGGGGCTGAATCCCGGACAGCAGGTTATCAAAATCGTAAACGAGGAACTGATTGCGCTGATGGGCTCCACACAGGCGCAGCTGACCTTTTCCAGAAAGCCGCCCACTGTTTTCATGATGGTTGGTCTGCAGGGTGCAGGTAAAACAACCACAAGCGGCAAGCTGGCAGGGCAGCTCAGAAAGCAGGGCAGAAGCCCCTTGCTGGTTGCCTGCGACGTTTACAGACCTGCGGCAATCAAGCAGCTGCAGGTGGTTGGGAAAAATTACAACATTCCCGTATTTGAAATGGGTACAGAGGTCAGCCCTGTGGAAATTTCAAAAAAAGCATTGGAGTATGCGGCACAGCAGCATCATGATGTTATTTTAATCGATACGGCAGGTCGTTTGCATATCAATGAGGAGCTGATGCAGGAGCTGCAGGACATCAAAACGGCAGTCAGACCGCAGGAAATTCTGCTTGTGGTCGATGCAATGACAGGGCAGGACGCAGTTACGGTTGCGGAAAGCTTTGACGGTCAGTTAGGCGTAGATGGTATTATTCTGACAAAGCTGGACGGTGACGCACGAGGCGGTGCGGCGCTTTCTGTCAGAAGCGTAACCAACAAGCCTATTAAATATATCGGTATGGGCGAGAAGATGGAGGATTTGGAGCCGTTTTATCCCGACCGAATGGCATCCCGTATTCTGGGGATGGGCGATGTACTTTCTCTGATTGATAAGGTGCAGGCGAATATTGATGAGCAGGAAGCGCTCGATATGGCAAAGAAAATGCGTGCCAACGATTTCACACTTGAGGATTTTCTTGCGCAGATGCAGCAAATTAAGAAAATGGGGCCCTTGAAGGATTTGCTCGGCATGATGCCCGGCATTCCCGGAATGGGCAAGCTTGATCTGGAATCGGCGCTCAATGGGGTAGACCCCCAGAAGGAAATGGCAAGAACCGAAGCCATTATCCAATCCATGACGAAGGAGGAAAGAGCAAATCCTTCCATTCTGAATGGACCTCGAAAGAAACGTATCGCCGCAGGCTGCGGCAGAAGCATTGCAGATGTCAATCGCCTCATCAAGCAGTTTGAGGAAATGAAAAAAATGATGAAGCAGATGAACAATATGCAAAAAGGGAAAAAGGGTAAATTTCCTTTCTTCCGTTAAAGAAAGACACTTATTCCGTCAGGATTAAGAAATAAAAGGCAAAGAAAAAATAAGAATTTTTAAAAGCAGGAGGACAAAATCATGGCAGTAAGAATCAGACTGAAAAGACTGGGCGCAAAGAAGGCACCTTTTTACAGAATCGTTGTAGCAGATTCCAGAACATCCAGAAACGGCAGATCTATCGAAGAAATCGGTATCTATGATCCTACAAAGGAACCCGTTGTTCTGAAGGTAGATGCAGAAGCAGCAAACAAATGGCTGGCAAACGGCGCACAGCCTTCCGATACAGTAAAGGCTCTGCTGAAAAAAGCAGGCGTAATCGGCGAATAAATCCTATTTAAGGGAGGCCGATTTATGAAAGAATTGTTAGAAGTCATTGCAAAAAGACTTGTGGAACATCCCGAACAGGTTGTGGTTGCAGAAACAAATAACGAACGCGCTTTGATTCTGGAACTGAAGGTTGCTCCCGAGGATATGGGTAAGGTCATCGGCAAGCAGGGCAGAATTGCAAAGGCAATCCGCACTGTGGTAAAAGCCGCCGGCATCCATGAAGACAAAAAAATCATCGTGGAAATCGTGCAGTAAGCAGAGGAAAACGGTGACGGCGGTGGGATTTTTCCTGCCGCCTTTTTCATATCAGATAAAAAGGAATGGGTTTCATATATGGAAAATTATTTTGAAATCGGTAAGATTACCGGAACACACGGGATTCGCGGCACGATGCGCGTTTTCCCGACCACGCAGGACCCGACTCGCTTTGAGCGGCTGAAGGAAATTACCGTGGAAATTCGCGGCAAGCAGGAGCTTTTTCACATTCAGAAGGTGGCATATCAGAAAAATATGATTCTGCTGACGGTAAAGGAAATCAATGATATCAATGTGGCGGAGCTGTATAAAAATGGGCGGATTTTGATTCCCGATGCTGTTGCGATTCCTCTGGAGGAGGATGAATATTATACCCGCGACCTCTATGGGATGCAGGTTGTGACGGATGAGGGGGAAGCGCTGGGCGAGCTTGTGAAGATTTACGAAACGGGCGCGAATGATGTGTATGCGGTGAAAAAGGATGGGGACGCAAAGGAGCTGCTGATTCCTGCCATTAAGGACTGCATTTTGAAGGTAGACATTGATGCGCGCGTGATGACGGTACATCTTTTGGAAGGACTGAGATAAAATGAAGCAGTTTTTCGTGTTGACGCTGTTTCCCGAAATGATAGAGCAGACGCTTTCGCACAGCATTATGGGCAGAGCGCAGAAGGAAGGGCATATTTCCGTGGAGGCGGTCAATATTCGTGATTTTACGCTGAATAAGCATAAGCATGTGGACGATTATCCCTATGGCGGCGGCGCAGGGCTTGTGATGCAGGGACAGCCGATTTATGATGCCTATCAAAGCCTTCTGCCGAAAGCGGAGCATGCGCGCGTGGTTTTCATGACACCGCAGGGCAGACCCTTTACGCAGCGTGTGGCAGAGGAGCTGGCACAGGAGGAAAATTTGGTTTTTCTTTGTGGACATTATGAGGGCATTGATGAACGCGTGATTGAGGAAATTGTGACGGATGAAATCTCTCTGGGGGATTTTGTGCTGACGGGCGGCGAGCTTGCGGCAATCACCATCATTGATGCGGTTTCCCGTCTGGTGCCGGGGGTGCTTGGAAAGGAGGAATCCTTCGAGGATGAAAGCTTTTCCGAGGGGCTTCTGGAATATCCGCAGTATACGCGTCCGCCTGTGTTTATGGGCAGAGAGGTGCCGGAGGTGCTGCTAAGCGGACATCATGGAAATGTGGCGAAATGGCGGAGAGAGCAAGCACTCATTCGTACTGCAAAAAAACGCCCCGATTTGCTGAAAAAGGCGGTGCTGACGAAACAGGACATTGCATTTTTGCAGAAGCAGGGCATTACAATAGAAGAAACGGAATAAAAAAAGGAGCTGTTATTCAGTTCCTTTTTCGTATACATAGATATTTATTTGATTGATATTTATTTGTTCATATTGCGGATGTGCATATAAACGGTGTTTTTGGAAATACCCAGATGGTTTGCGATGGTGATAACGGAATCCTTCAGATTGAAGATACCCTTCTGATACAGCAGGGAAATGATTTCCTTATTCTTATTGGAGGAAGAAATCGTGAGGTTGCTGTAAACGGTTTTTTTGGCATCCTCCAGTGCATTCAGCATCAGCTCCTCTGTATTTTCTACAAAGGTTTCGGAGATATTTTCGGATTCTGTTTTCGTGATGGGCGTGAAGGTCTGCATGAAGGAAAGCAGGGGGGTATTCAGATAATAATTGATGCAGAACAGCCCGATAATCTGGTGCTTCTCCCCAAGAATGGCGGAAATAGACGCTTTAAAGGCTTCGCCGCGTTTGTTTTTGGCAAAGTAGGTGACGTGGTTCATGCCGGGGGTTGCCATCATTTTATTGACAAAATTCAGTGTAACCTCGGAAATGGGCGCACCGACCTGTCTGCCGGAAAGATGCCCGTTCACAATTTTGACAACAGAAGCATCCAGCTGTGTCAGGTCATGAATGATGACCTCGCAGTTTTCTCCCCAGAATTCTGCCAATCCGTCCGCAGACAGCATATAGGATTCCAAAATGGCTTTTTCTTTTTCGCTCAGAATTGTAATTGAATGATCCATAGAGTACCTCCATGCACAAATAAGCTGTTTTTACAGCTTGAAAAACGGTTTTTATATTCTTATCATACAGGAAAGGCAGATGTTTTTCAAGAGGGGAATCGTAATTTTGATGAAAAAATTTAATTTCGCTGAACAAATTGTTACCATAAAACAAAAATTGGAAATCCGTTAAAGGAGCGTTAAGAAAATCCGTATCCGTCTATCTTAACGGAAATTTTATAGTTTTCGGAGAGATTCTTTTTTATAATAAAAACAGGTAAAGCAAAAGCGACATAAAGGGGTGGGTCAGAATGAGAAAAACCTTGATTTATAAAAAAAGAGTACAGGATGAAACAGGCAGAGAATATATCCTGTGGTATTCTCTGGTGATTCGTGTCGCAGAGCACGGGCGAATTTATGGCGTGGAAATAGAAAAAACAAACGAATACGGACGGCAGGAGCGGGCGTTGATTGCCGGTATCTCCGAAGAAAAAAAGGAAACACAGTATTTTCTGGAAAGACTCTGGTGCGGAGCTGCCATGCCGGCAGAGCTGAATGCACTGTATGATGATTATATCGGCGAAAAGGAATGGCAGGATGACAGAGGAATTTACGCCGCTTGCTAAGAGAAATCAAAGCCTTGGTTTAAAAGCTAAGGCTTTCTTTTTTTGCAAAAAAGCATGCTTGTAGGATATCGTGGGAGGCAAAATGGATGGTTTTTGTAGGAATTGGTGAAAAATCGGGGCGGAATGAAAAAGATTTCTCCAAAATACAAGGGGTAAAACCGTTGCAAATGGGAAATGCGACCGTTATAATGAAAAAATAAAGTGGCGGTTTTTCTACGAAAGAAAGGAACAGTATATGAGTGAAAAGGTTTCTGTACCCGAAATTTTTGGGATGAATGTATTCAACGATGCAATGATGCGTGAGCATCTGCCGAAAAAGGTTTACGAGGAATTGAAAAATACCATTGAACGTGGGGAAATGCTTAATTCCGAGATTGCGGATATTATTGCCAATGCAATGAAGGATTGGGCGATTGAGCGCGGCGCAACCCATTATACGCACTGGTTTCAGCCAATGACAGGGATTACGGCGGAAAAGCATGATTCCTTTTTAGCGCCTCCCTCCAACGGAAGAGCAATTATGGAATTTTCCGGCAAGGAGCTGATTAAGGGGGAATCCGATGCGTCCTCCTTCCCCTCCGGCGGTCTGCGTGCGACCTTCGAGGCGCGTGGCTATACGGCTTGGGACTGTACCTCTCCTGCATTTTTGCGTGAGGATGCGGCAGGGGTTACCTTGTATATCCCGACTGCGTTCTATTCCTACACAGGCGAAGCACTGGATAAAAAAACACCTCTGCTGCGTTCCTGTGAAGCGGTCAGCAGACAGGCAATGCGTATTGTGCGTCTGTTCGGCAACCAGACTGCGGAAAAGGTAACGGTCAGCTGCGGCGCAGAGCAGGAATATTTCCTGATTGACAAAAATCTTTATCAGAAAAGAAAAGACCTGATTTTTACAGGGCGTACCCTTTTTGGTGCGGCTCCCCCGAAGGGGCAGGAGATGGACGACCATTATTTCGGCAGTATTAAGGAAAGAGTTGCCTGCTTCATGCACGAATTGAATGTGGAGCTATGGAAGCTGGGTGTGCCTGCAAAGACACAGCATAACGAGGTTGCACCTGCACAGCATGAGCTGGCACCGATTTTTGAGGACTGCAACAAGGCAACAGACCATAACCAGCTGATTATGGAGGCAATGAAGCGAATTTCCGGACACCATGATATGACCTGCCTGCTGCACGAAAAGCCCTTCGCAGGCGTGAACGGCAGCGGCAAGCATGTAAACTGGTCTCTGAGCACGGATGATGGGCAGAATCTGCTTGATCCGGGGAAAACACCGCATGAAAACGCACAGTTCCTTGTATTTCTGTGCGCGATTATCAAGGGCGTGGATGAATACCCTGAGCTGCTGCGCCTTTCTGCAGCCAACCCCGGCAACGATCATCGTCTCGGCTCGCAGGAGGCACCGCCGGCAATCATTTCCATCTTTCTTGGCGATCAGCTGCAGGATATTTTCGACCAGATTGAGCATGGCGAAGCAACGAGCAGCCTGCAGGGCGGCAGAATGAGAGTTGGTGTAAACACGCTGCCTGCACTGAAAAAGGACGCAACGGACAGAAACAGAACCTCTCCCTTCGCCTTTACAGGGAATAAATTTGAATTCCGTATGCCGCCTTCCTCTGCATCTATTTCCGGTCCGAATTTCTCCCTGAACACGATTGTGGCAGAGGAGCTGCAGAAATTTGCGGATGAGCTGGAGCAGGCAGAGGATTTCAATGCGGCAGTGCATGAGCTGGTACGCAGAACCTATGTGGAGCATAAAAGAGTCATTTTTGACGGCAATGGCTATTCTGAGGAATGGCTGGAGGAGGCGACACGCAGAGGGCTGCCCAATATCACCAATTCCGTGGATGCGGTACAGGCATTTCTGGATGATAAGGTGGTTGAGCTGTTCGGCAAGCACGGCGTTCTGAGCAGCATCGAATTGCAGGCAAGAGCGGAAATCCGCTATGAGGCCTATATCAAGCAGATTAACATTGAAGCAAAAACCATGCTTGACATGGCATCCAAGCAGATTCGTCCTGCGGTTGTGAAATATGCAGGGGAGGTTGCGCAGGCGATTATCGCCATGAAGGCTGTCGGCATGGATACCACCGCACAGGAAGAAATTTTGCAGGATATCAATGAAAATCTGAAGCTGCTCCACGAAAAGCTGAAGGTTCTTGAAGAAGAAACCGAGCGCGCAGGGGCATTGCAGGAGGATAATAAAACACAGGCATTCTTCTATCGTGACCATGTATTCAAAGCAATGAAGGAGCTGCGGGAGCCTGCCGACCGACTGGAGCTGCTGGTGGATGAAAACAGCTGGCCTCTCCCGACCTATGGGGAGCTGCTTTTCAACATATAAGCTTATTGTATGACAAGTTAAGAGCAAAATAAAAAAGAAACCACGTTTTTTTAAATGTATTTTTGAAGAAACGTGGTTTTTTCGCGCTTATCGACACTTTTTTGACAGACAAAGAACGATATTATTTGTATGACAAGTATCGAATAAATGCAAAAATTATAGATAAAATCATTGAAAAGTATAACTTTTTTACAAATGATAGTTTGGATACAATATATTTTTGACGGTTTATATGTCAAAAATTATGTATTTTTTTAAATACGAAGCAAAAAATCTGTGAATTTTCTTGCAACTGAGAAAAAGTTGCGTTATAATGAGACCGAGGTAAGAGAAAAACAACAAAAAAATATCTAAAATATTTTCTTGATAAAAGCATAATTTATTAAATTTTCATAGAATGGCACTTTTGAAATACATTTATTGGAAATTTTGCATAAAGGTATTGTGAGAGAAACCCGAAATGGTTTGGAGGCGAAAACGATGGTAGCTGACGACAGAAGAATCAGAATTATCACAGGTCACTACGGCAGCGGCAAGACTGAATTTGCAGTCAATTATGTCAAGAAGCTGCGCGAGAGCGTAGACGGAAGGGTAGCCATTGCCGATTTGGATATTGTAAATGTTTATTTCCGCTCCAGAGAGAAAAAAGAAGAGCTGGAAGAAAAAGGAATTCAGGTAATTGCATCCAACTTGGATACGGCAGTTGCGGATGTTCCTGCGGTTTCCGGCGCGATGACGATGCCTGTCATCAATAAGGAATATCAGTATGTGGTAGACCTTGGCGGCAACGATGTCGGCACACTGGTGCTGGGCAGAATCAAACCTCTTTTGGATCATGCGGAAGCAGACTTTTTTATGGTAGTCAATGCCTACCGCCCGAATACCTCTACACCTGAGGGTATCATCGAGCAGATGGAAAATCTGGAATATGCGGCTGGGCTGAAGGTGACAGGCTTCATCAATAACACGAACCTTGTTAGAGAGACAACGGCGGAATGTTTGCTCCATGGGGACGAAGTATTGAAGGAGGTAACAAAACGCACAGGGGTTCCTGTGAAGTATGTTTCCTATGTCAAGGATGTAATGACAGAGGAAATACCAGAAGGACTTTCTGGGGAGCTTTTCCCTATGGAGTTTAATATGAGAAAGACCTGGATGTAAATTCAAATATTTATGGAGGTGTATTTTGAATGGCAAAAGGTAAAGTAACGATCAATGAAGTGATTTGTAAGGGTTGCGGCCTTTGTGTATCTGTTTGTCCTAAGAGCGTACTTGCTCTTTCTACAACAAAAATCAATCCCGCAGGTTACAATCCCGCAGAAATGATCAACGAAGATTGTATCGCTTGCACAAGCTGCGCAAAGATGTGCCCTGATTGTGCGATTGTAGTAGAAAGACTGGACTAAGAGAGGAGGAATTTTCAATGGCAAAAGTTTTGATGAAAGGCAACGAAGCAGTTGGTAAAGCGGCTATTGAGGCGGGTTGCAGATATTTCTTTGGCTACCCCATCACTCCTCAGTCCGAAGTACCTGAATATTTATCTGTTGAATTACCCAAGGTAGGCGGCACATTCGTGCAGGCTGAATCCGAGGTGGCAGCAATTAACATGGTTTACGGTGCAGCAGCAGCAGGCGCAAGAGTGCTGACAAGCTCTTCTTCCCCCGGTATTGCACTGAAGCAGGAAGGTATCGGTTACATCAGTAACGCAGGTCTGCCCGCAGTTATCATCAACATGATGCGTGGTGGCCCGGGCCTTGGTACCATTCAGCCCGGTCAGGCTGACTATAACATGACAGTAAAGGGTGGCGCAAACGGCGACTACCACAACGTAGTTCTGGCTCCCGCATCCGTACAGGAAGCTGTTAACATGGTTATGGAAGCATTCGATATCGCTGACCAGTATCTTCTGCCCGTTATCATTCTGGCTGACGGTCTGATTGGTCAGATGATGGAACCCGTTGAATTCAACTACGTTCCCAGACCCAACCTGCCCGAAAAAACATGGGCTCTGGTAGGTCACTACGGCGCAGAAAGAAGCAACATCAAAAACCTGGTTATCGAACCCGATGAATGTGAAGCATGGAACCATGATCACTTCAAGGTATATGATGAGGTTGTGAAGAACGAACAGGCTTGGGAAGAATACAAGATGGATGATGCGGAATATGCATTCGTTTCCTACGGTACAGCTTCCAGAGTTGTTAGAACAGCAATCGGCTATCTGAGAGCAGAAGGCTACAAAGTAGGTATGATCAGACCTAAAACACTGTGGCCCTTCCCTCAGAAGGCATTCGATAAATTCAATGATAAAATCAAAAAGTTCCTGGATGTGGAAATGTCCATGGGCCAGATGGTTCCCGACGTTGCATACGCTTGTAACGATAGAAACAAGGTTGCATTCCACGGCAGAACAGGCGGTAACGTACCTACTGTAGATGAAATTGTTGAATTTGGTAAAGAAGTTATGGGAGGTGACAAATAATGGCAGTTGTATTTGAAAAAACAAAAGGTTTAACAGACGCGAAATTGCATTATTGTCCCGGTTGTGCACACGGTATCGTACACAGACTGGTAGCAGAAGTTCTGGAAGAAATGGGCGAGCTGGGCAACTCCATCGTTGCAGTTCCCGTAGGTTGTGCAGTATTTGCAAACAACTACTTCAACATTGACGCAATCCAGTGTGCGCATGGTCGTGCTCCCGCAACAGCAACAGGTATCAAGAGAGTACACCCCGAACAGACAGTATTTACATATCAGGGCGATGGTGACCTTGCTTCCATCGGTACATGTGAAATCGTTCATGCAGCAGCGCGTGGTGAAAAGATTACAACAATCTTCATCAACAACGGTATCTACGGCATGACAGGCGGCCAGATGGCTCCCACAACTCTGCCCGGCATGAAGGCAACAACAGCTCAGAACGGTCGTGACCCCAAGGTAAACGGTAACCCTCTGCGCGTTTCCGAAATGCTGGCATCCCTGACAGGTCCCGCATACATCGAAAGAGTATCCATTTCCACACCTGCACAGGTAGCAGCTGCGAAGAAAGCAATCAGAAAAGCATTTGAAATCCAGAAACAGGGTCTGGGCTTCACCTTCATCGAGGTTGTAGCTTCCTGCCCTACAAACTGGGGTCTGACACCCGTAAAAGCTATGGAATTTGTAAGAGAAAAAATGATTCCTTACTATCCTCTGGGCGTATATAAAGATATCACAGTAGAGGAGGGCAAATAATTATGAGTACATTTTCTTCTATCATCGCAGGTTTCGGCGGCCAGGGCTCTCTGCTGATGGGTAAAATTATGGCTTATGCTGGCATGCTGGAAGGCAAAGAAGTTTCCTGGTGTCCTTCCTATGGTCCCGAAATGCGTGGCGGTACTGCAAACGTAAACGTAATCATTTCCGACGAAAATGTTGGTTCTCCCGTTGTTACAAAGGATGCAGACTGTATCGTAGCACTGAACCAGCCTTCTCTGGATAAATTTGTAGGCGTTGTAAAGGAAGGCGGCGCTCTGGTTGTGAATGCTGACCTTTGCACCGTTGGCGCTGTAAAGGATGGCGTTAAGGTATACGCTGTTCCCGCAAACAAAATTGCAACAGACAACTTCGGCGGCTCCAAGCTGGCTAACCTGGTTATGCTGGGTGCAGTTGTTTACGCAACAGGCGCAATTGATATTGCAGGTCTGGATGAAACATTCGCACATGTTTTTGAAGGCGGCAAAGCAAAATTCATCCCCAACAACAAAAAAGCATTTGAGTTGGGCTATGAATATGCAAAAAATCTGTAATCTTATACAGTAAAATTCGTCCTGTATCCGAAAGGGTACGGGACTTTTTTATATTTGCAGCAGAAGGGATTGTAATATTTTGTCGAAATCAGCAGAGACTTCTCTTGTTTTCTGAAATCATGCGTGCTAAAATGAAGAAAATATTCAGTATTTTGATGGATTGAAAACATGATAGGGGGGGAATGAGGATGGAAGAACAGCCGCAGCCTTTGGAAAAAGAAACGGCAGAGATAAACGGAAGCAAAACACACAGGCTAAGGGTTGTTATTGTATTTTTATTCCTGCTTACGGTATTTCTCGTTTCTGTATATACCTTTATTTTGCAGAGAAATTACAGCGAAAATACACTGGAATCGGCTGTAGAATGGAATACTCAGTGCGCTGATGCCATTCATAAGCTGGTGCTGCAAAAATTAACCGGAGAGGATTACAAAAATATTTCTACGATTGCGGATATGCAGTCAGAACGCTATCAGAGGCTGCAAAAGGAGCTGAGCGAGCTGCGAAAGCTGAATCCCACCCGCTATCTTTATACAGCGAAGATGGGGGCGGACGGCAGACCGATTTATCTGATTGATGGGCTGGATTTGGATGCAAAGGATTTTGCCTATCCCGGAACGTACATAGAAAAAGAAATGGTTCCGTATATCGAAGCGGCACTTGCAGGAGAAACCGTTTATTCGCAGGAAATCGTGGACACCGCATGGGGGCATATTTTCACAGCCTGCTATCCGGTGCGCGAGGATACCGGCGAGGTGATCGGTGCGATTTGCATGGAAATGGATATGGAGCATACCTATAAGCTGCTGGAGCAAAGCAATCGTGCGGCGGTGAAGATGGCTATGTTTGCGGCTATTGTTTTGGTGCTGTTTGCCTTAGGTGCGTATTGCCTGATACAAAAAAGCAGAACGAAAAGCGAGGAGCAGCAGGAGCAGCTGCAAAAGGCGGTTGAGGCGGCGGATGCAGCCAATGAAGCAAAATCGGTGTTTCTGTTCAATGTGAGCCACGATATCCGCACACCCATGAATGCGATTATTGGCTATGCCGAGCTGGCGGACAGGAATCTGGACAAAAAGGAGCTGCTGCGAAGCTATTTGGAAAAAATCGGCATCTGCGGACAGAAAATGCTGTCCATACTGGATAACGTACTGGAATTATCGAGGATTGAAACGGGCAATGTGGTGCTGGAGGAAAGCGCGGCTGAAGCAGAATCGGTTCTGGATGACTGCCTGCACATGGTCAGCGCGGAGATTGAAAAGAAGCACCAGACCTTGACCATTTCCAAGGATATCATCTATCCGTATATTTATATGGATATCTCCCGTTTTACGGAAATCATTCTGAATTTAATCAGCAATGCGATTAAATATACAGGCGAGGGCGGTACAATTCGCTGCTCTGTGCGCCAGCTTCCTGCACAGAAGGATGGCAGATGTATACAGGAGCTTTCCGTCAGCGATAACGGGATTGGCATGTCAGAGGAATTCCAGAAGCATATTTTTGAATCCTTCACCAGAGAACGCTCCTCTACGGTCAGCGGTGTGGAAGGTACGGGGCTCGGCATGGGTATCGTGAAAAAGCTGGTGGAGATGATGCATGGCGAGATTAAAATACACAGCAGAGTGGGGGAAGGATCGACCTTTACGATTCGGATTCCCTGCCGTATTGCGGCCTTTGAGGACACACAAACCAAGCGCGCACAAGCCCATCCGAATGGCAAGCCGCTTGCGGGTAAGCGGATTCTGCTTGCAGAGGATAACGATTTGAATGCGGAAATCGCGATTGCGCTTCTGGAGGAGGAAGGGCTTCTGGTGGAACGCGCGGCGGATGGCGTGAAATGTATGGAAATGCTGGAAAAGGCACCGGCGCATTTTTATGATCTGATTCTGATGGATATTCAGATGCCGATTCTGGGTGGCTATGATACCACAAGGAAAATCCGCAGAATGGCGGATGCCGAAAAGGCAGCTATTCCGATTATCGCCATGACGGCAAATGCCTTTGCGGAGGACAAACAGCGTGCGCTGGCGGCAGGCATGAATGACCATGTTGCAAAGCCGATTGATATGAATAAGCTGATTCCGACCTTGCAGAAATATATATAAGCATTTGTGAGAGGGTATCGTTTCATCAGAAAATTGACGAAAGGGTACCTTTTAAAGAAACGAAATACCGATGAAGGACAGGAGGAGCGTGCCTGTCCTTTGTTGGTATATAAGGTATTTTTTTCAATACCTTCCTTTTTATATTTCTTAAAATTTGTTTAAACGCTTGACAAAAGCATTTTTGAACGCTATTATCGAAAAGTAGTCTTGTGTAACTTTATGTCCTTTGTAGATTGCTGCAAAGGGCGTTTTTTGTTCTAAGCTTGAGGCTTTGAAGAAGGAAAGGCAATCTAACAAGGAGTTTGATACAAATGGGAAAAATAAAGTTCAAAAAGCCTGATATCAAGGGCTGTTTCGGCAAGCTGAAATCTCTGAAATGGGCAGATATGAAGAACGGTATTCGTGCGATGAAAAAGCGGCAGGCGGAAAAGGAAGCGGCATACCGCAACAGCCGCTTTGCACAGAAAATGCAGAAGCTTTATCCCTATATGAACCGCTATTCACTGATTTTGCACGGCATTTGGGCAATCGCCATCAACTTTCTGATAGAGGCAATGTCCCGTCATTCTGTGGTGGCGGCAATTTCGTATTCGCGTGTTTCCACGAAGGCATTTCTGTATAATGCGTTTATGATTTTTGTTACCTTTTCGATTGTATATCTATGCAAGCGGCGTGTGTTTGCCCGCTTCATCCTCAGCTTTCTCTGGCTGCTTCTGGGGCTGACCAATGGGCTGATGCTTTCCAGAAGGGTTACGCCGTTTAATGCACAGGATTTGAAAACGGTTTCGGAGGGGGTTTCCCTTTTCACGAATTATTTTAACGTGCTGGAGCTGGCAGGGATTGCGATTATCCTGATTCTTCTGGTGCTGGGGCTGATTCATCTGTTCCGCACGGCAGGGAGATTTAAGGGAAAAATCAATTATGTGATATCCATTGTGCTTGTGGGGGCTTCCTTCGCAGGCTATGGCGTACTGACGGATTATGTCATTCAGAATCGTATCGTTTCGACCTATTTCGCGAATATCGCGTTTGCATATCAGGACTACGGTCTGCCCTATTGCTTTGCGGCAAGTATTTTTAATACGGGCATTTCCGAGCCAAACGGCTACACGAAGGAAAAAATGATGGAAATCAGCAACAATGGCGAGATTACAAAAAGCACCTCCGATGCAAAGGTGCTGCCGAATGTGCTTTTCGTGCAGCTGGAGTCTTTCTTTGATGTTTCCGAATTTACGGCATTGCAGACCTCGAAGGATGCCCTGCCGAATCTGAGAAAAATGGCTTCGGAATATTCCTCCGGCTATTGTCAGGTGCCTTCCATCGGCGCAGGCACGGCAAATACGGAATTTGAAATGCTGACAGGCATGAGCATGCGTTATTTCGGCCCCGGTGAATATCCTTATAAGAGCTATCTGAAGGAAAAGACTGCGGAAAGCGCGGCAACGGCGTTGGCGGCATTTGATTACGGCACGCATGCGGTGCATAACCACAGTGGGAATTTCTACAGCAGAGCGAAGGTATACAATAACATTGGCTTTGATACCTTCACCAGTAAGGAATTTATGAATTTTGACACGACAGAAACCGGTTGGGCAAAGGACGAGGTGCTTTTGGAGCATATCAAGGATTGTCTGGATTCCACGGAGCAGCAGGACTTTGTATTTACCGTCAGCGATCAGGGGCACGGCAGCTATCCTGAGGAGCGCATCATTGAGCATCCGCACCTGATGGCAGGCGGTCTGGAATCGGAGGAAAAGAACTGCCAGTGGGAATACTATGTCAATCAGGTATACGAAATGGATCAGTTTGCAGCGGACTTGGTGGACATGATGGACAAGCGCGGCGAGCCTGCGGTAGTCGTATTCTATGGTGACCATCTGCCGACCATGGGGCTGACCGAAGCGGATATGAAGAGCGGCAGCCTGTTCAATACGAATTATGTTATCTGGGACAACATCGGGCTGAAAAAAGAGGATGGCACGATTCCCAGCTATCAGCTGATGTCCGTTGTGATGGATCGTATCGGTCTGCATACGGGCACGGTGTTCAATTATCATCAGGAAAGAATGGATTCCGCAGATCAGGCGGAATACCTGATGGATCTGGAGCTGCTACAGTATGATTTGCTTTACGGCGAGCAGTATGTCTATAACGGCAATCCCGTCATTACGGAGGGACACATGACAATGGGCATACGCGATGCCGAGATTCTGTATTCGAGTGAAACGGTGGACGGGCATTATACCCTTGTGGGCGAAAACTTCACGAAGTGGAGTCAGGTTTATGTCAACGGAGAAAAACAGTCGCGGAAGTTTATCAATGATAATATTCTCAAGCTGAAAAAGAGTACGCTTCAGGATTGGGATGTCATTACCATCAGTCAGGTTGGCTCAAGCAATACGATATTCCGCACATCGCCTGAGTATGTTTATCTGGAGGGGCGCGTTGTGCCGTATACGGATGAGCTGAAGGAGGAAAAGCTGCTCTTAGATGCGGCGGATGACCCCGAAAAGCTGGCACAGCTGCGGCAGGAGCAGAGAGCCGAAAAGCGCGCGGAGAGAAGAAGCGAAGCCTATCGACAGGCAGAAGAGGCAAAGGCAGCTGAATAAAAAAACGAGAACGCATATAAAAAGTATGCGTTCTTTTTTTGTGGAAATATGGAAGTTTGTGGAAACCATTGACATAGTTTGGAAAACCATGTAATATTATTCGTGATAACCGAATGAGTGGCAATGGAAAGGAAAAAAAGATGAAGCAGATTGTTCTTGTTGCAGAAACCGGCTCTGATATCAATCCCGTCTTAGCGGCGGAATATAACATAAAAATTGTACCCATGCATGTTTCATTTGACCATGAAACCATGGAGGATGGCGCATTTCCCGTCGAGAAAATTGTAGATTACTATGAGGAAACAGGCAAACTGCCGAAAACCAGCGGCAGTACGCCCGGTGACTTTGAGACTGCCTTTGACCGCATCCATGCGGAATACCCCGATGCACAGCTGCTGTATCTGGCATATTCTGCGGTGACAACCTGCTCCATGCAGAGTGCGGTTCTGGCGGCAGAGGAGCGGGACTATGTCACGATTCTGGATACGAAGCAGGTTTCCGCAGGGCAGTGCAACGTGGTGATTGCCGTGGCGGAGCTTTTGCAGCAGCACCCCGATTGGACGATGGCAGAAGCAGTCCGCGCGGCGGAGGATTTGATTGCCAGGGCGAGGATGTGCTTCATGCCGGAAAATCTGGAATTTCTGCGTGCCGGCGGTCGCGTCAGCAATGTGGCATTTCTGGGGGCAAAGCTTTTAAATCTGCATCCTGTGATTGAAATTCTGGATGGCAAGCTGGTTGCAACGAAAAAATACCGCGGAAAAATGAAGAAGGTTGCCGTGCAGATGCTGACGGAATACGCGGAGAAATATAATCTGGAACGGGACTGCCTGTGGTTTGTCTGGGTGGTCGGCTTTCCGGATGCGGTGCGGCAGGCAGTGGAGGAAGCGGCGAAGGCGCTTGGCTTCAAGAAAACCAGATGGATTCAGGCGGGCGGCGTGATTACGACGCATGGCGGCCCGGCGGCGTTTGGCTTGGCAGGGTTTACGAGGAAATAAGCCGAAATCGGGCAATAAAAGTAAAAAAAGTATGAGGAGGATTTGAAAAAAATCCTCTTTTTTTATGCTTTAATAGGATTTACAGGAAAAAATAAAAAGTCTATAATAAAAAACGGCAAGAAGAATGCCGAAAAACAGAAAAAAGGAAGAACGTAAAGAAACAAAGGAGGTATCTCTATGAAAAAACGAATTGCAAGCATCGCGCTTTCGCTCGCAATGTGCCTGACATTGCTGCCGACAGCGGCGTATGCGGAAAATGTATCCGAGGGGGGGGCATTTGACAGCCAGCCAAGCACAGGTAACGGTGCGGCTACTGTTGCAGGCTCGAATGAAGCTGTTGATACAACTAAGAATACGGTTGTCCCTACAAATGAGGATGTAGAAGATTTATCGGATGAAGGGGAATCTGGAAATAATACAGTGGATGCTTGGGATGGCACTGCGGATACAAGCTGGTATACAGAGGCTGATGCAAATGCAACTGAATATCATATTACGACTGCGGAACAGCTTGCAGGTTTGGCACAGCTTGTAAATGCAGACCCCGGAACCACAAATTTTGCAGGGAAAACTTTCTATTTGGATAATGACATTGATTTATCCAGGCATGAATGGATCTCGATTGGTACTATCATCGGCGGAGACTGCCCTGAATACAGTTTTTGTGGCGTGTTTGATGGACAGGGCCATGTGATTTCGAATCTGTATTCTCACGATTCTGATACTGGTGATTACGAAGAATCAAATAATTTAGGTCGAAATGCACTATTTGGAAACGTGTACAATGGTGAGATTAAAAACCTTGGTATTGCAAACGCTGAAATCTGGATTGACCCTAAAGATGACAGTGCCGCAGGTAAAGGTATTTTAGTCGATTGGATGGGTAAGTCCAAAATCACCAACTGCTGGACATCCGGCAGCATTTACAGCGGCACCAAAACGGAAAAGAATATTGGCGGCATCGTTGGTGTTACCGTGCAGGGCTGCACCATTTCCGGTTGCTATTCAACTGCAACACTTACAGGAAATTTCAAGAATTCCGAGGGATTTTATAAGGATCCAAATAATTTGCCACCTGATACCATTGGCGGTATTGTTGGTGCACAATTTGATGGCGATTTAACGGTTACGGATTGTTGGTTTGATGGTAAAATTGTTGTCAACTCCATTCATGCCGCTGTTGGCGGAATCGTTGGATGTATTGCAACTGTCAATAACTCTGTTGGCGGAATCGTTGGAAATGCCGATATTGCAACCAAGAACTGTATGGTTACGACGACCGACATGGGCGCAGATAAAGATGGAAATACTTGTTGGGTTGGTTATCTTTGGGACGGCACAGTAGCAAACAACTACTGGTATGATGATGATAAATATGCGGCAACGCCTGTGGATGAAATAAATGCCAATGCAGGCACAGCTGTTTCTGATTTCAAATCTGAAGATGTGCTTACAGGGCTTCAAACACATCAAGGAACAGGCATTAAATGGGTTGCAGGCATCAAGCACCCTACCTTTGCATGGGACAAGAGAAATATTTCTGCGGACTACACAAAGGTTGATGAAGCAATCGCGGCTGCTGAGAAAATCGATGGAAGCCGTTACACCAATTATGGTGCGGTAGAAGCGGCAATCAGTGCGGTTGACAGAAATAAGAGCAAACTGGAACAGGCAGATGTAGACCAGATGGCGAAGAATATTCGGGATGCGATTGCGGCACTGGTTGAGAAAAGCAACAGTTCTTCTTCCTCCGGCGGTGGTGGCAGCAGCACCCCCAGATATGCTGTCACAGTGCCCGACAAGACAGAAAACGGTTCTTTGAGCGTAACGCCCAAAAATGCGAAAAAGGGCAGTGACGTAACCGTCACCGCTACCCCCGACAAGGGCTATGAGGTGGATGACATCGTTGCGAAGGATGCAAAGGGCAACAAATTGACCCTCAAGGACAACGGCGACGGCACATATACCTTCACCATGCCTGCCTCCAAGGTAACGGTTACAGCAGCCTTTGCGGAGAAAAAGGCAGAACCCATTGCACCTGAGAAGCTTTTTGCGGATGTTTCTGCCGAGGAGTATTATTACGAAGCGGTGAAATGGGCAAGCGAAAACGGCGTGACAGGCGGCATTGGCGAGAACCTTTTCGGCGCAAATCTGCCCTGCACCAGAGCGCAGATTGTCACCTTCCTGTGGCGTGCGGCAGGCTCTCCTGAACCGAAGGGCATGAGCGGATTTGTTGATGTTTCCGCAGATGCGTATTATGCGAAGGCGGTTGCATGGGCTGTGGAAGAAGGGATTGTCAGCGGCACCTCCGCAACAACCTTTAACCCCGATGCAGTCTGCACCAGAGCGCAGAGCGTTGCCTTCCTCTATCGCGCCTTTGGCGAAAAGGTGAATAAAGCGGCAGGCTTCAGCGATGTTTCCGCGGATGCGTATTATGCGGATGCGGTTGCGTGGGCTGTGGAAAACGGCGTTGCAAGCGGCATCGGCGGCGGTCTTTTTGCCCCCGATCAGGACTGCGCACGCGGTCAGATTGTGGCGTTCCTTTACCGCGCATATCAGAATAAATAAATTTGACAAAAGGGCAGGGTGAGCAATCACTCTGCCTTATTTACATATTTTTTATGGCAGAGGTTATTTATTTCTTCTCTCTTTTATGGTACAATACCCACGGACCTATCCGTGGGTTAGCCGCTTACAGCGTCTATCTGCTGTTTTCACAGCAAATTCTACGATTCGCAGGCATAGCCTGCTCATACCATGCCTTGCGGAAGAAAATATCTGCTTCGCAGCTGCTTTCTTCCCCTGCAAACATGGTAAAATACCTCTTGGAAACCATCAGAGAAAAGACGAAGGGAGTTTGTATGGAAATTATCCTGCCAAAGGTGCTATATATCATTTTACTGCTGCTTGCGTGGATTGCGGCGTTGTTTTCGGGCATTGCCTTCGTTTACGGCATACAGCTTCGGAAAAGGGCGCGGGGCATCCTCGGCTGGTGCCTTGTGTTTGTCTGCTGTCTGTTTCTGATTTTCCTTCTGATGAAGGGACATATCACAGCAGGATGATAGGCTTGCAAATAAGACCGTTTTTGCGGTCTTTTTTTATTACAAAAATTTGCTTGACAGAATCGGACTACACTTGTAGTATAAAAGAAAAGGACTACAGCTGTAGGCTAGAAGGGGGGACTGGATATGGATTACAAAATTTCCGACAGCGAATGGAAGGTGATGGAAATTCTCTGGGAGAAGGGCGCAGCCACGCAAAGCGAGGTGATGGATGCCCTGACGGAGGGGTGGAACAAAAATACGGTGTATACCTTTCTGAGCCGTCTGGAGCATAAGGGACTGGTGGCGGCAGAGGGCAGCCCGAAGCGGTATGCGGCAGTCATCGGGCGCGAGGAATGTGTGAGACAGGAGGAGGAAAGCTTTCTGAACAAGGTCTACCATGGCTCGGCAGGAAAACTGGTGGCGGCGTTCGTGGAGGAGGGCAGGCTGACGGAGAAGGAGAAGGCAATGCTGAAGCAGCTTCTGGAGGGGATGGACGTATGACGAATCTATGGACAGTTCTGTATTTTACCCTCGGCATTACGCTGACGGGACTGATGCTTGTGCTTTTCAAACGGCTATTTCGGGATAAGCTTTCTGCAAGGTGGCATTATCTGGTGTGGCTGGTGCTTCTGGTTCGCGCCATTCTGCCCGAAAATCTGCGGCTTTTTTCGACAGGCTTTGCGCTGAATACACTTTGGATTTCGGGGATGAAGCGTCTGCGTGCGGCGGTGGAGCTGGGGCGAAATTCGCTGTTATCCACGCCCTTCGGGATGGGCGGCGGCGAAATCTCCCTGCTGAAAAAAATGCCGTTTTCCGCATGGTCGCTGACGGATAGGCTATTTGCGGTCTATCTGGCAGGGGTGGCGGCAGTTTTGCTGTATGATGCACTGCTGTATGCAAGGCTACGGCTCGAAATTCGCAAGGGGGCGGCGGCAACGCCCTCCTTACGGGAGAAAATCAGAAAAACGGCGGAAAAATATGACCTTCCCGCACAGAAAAGCGTGCGTATCTGCAAGGGAATCGAAACGCCGTTTCTCTGCGGCATGGTGCGCCCGATTCTGGTTGTGCCGGAAAGCATGGCAGAAACGATTGATGAAAAGGTGCTGCTGCATGAAATGCTGCATTTGAAGCATCATGATGTATTGGTGAATTTCCTGCTGCATCTGTTGCAGGCGCTCAACTGGTTCAATCCGTTTGTTTATTGGCTGTGCCGCATCATCCGCAACGACAGCGAGGCTCTTTGCGACCAGCGTGCATTGGAAAAGCTGCGCGGTGAGGAAAAACGGGAATACGGGATGCTTCTGCTTGATATGGCGGACAGCCGCTGTGCGAGCCGCATCGGGACAACTTCTATGGCGAACGGCGCGAGGAATATCAAAACGCGCATCGGGCGAATTGCGGATTTCGGGCGTGTGCCAAAGGGGGCAGCCTTTGCAACGGCGTGTATTACGGTGGTGCTTTGCCTTGCTTCGGTCAGCTTTGCTTATCAGCCCCAATATTTCGATACCTCCAAGGTGGAAACGGCGGAGGATTTGCGGCTGACACTGGAGGATGCACGCTATTTCGAGATTCCCTCGGCGGAAATGGCAATTTCGATTTTTTATGAGGCGTTTGAGGAACGAGATTTGGCGAAGCTTGCGCTGACCGTGCCGCAGGAGGAATTTGACACCTATCGGGATTGGGCGCTTGCGGAATACAAAGCGGCGGAGGACACCTATCATGCCCGTCTGGATTCCGGGACAAAGGCGGACTATACATATCGCTTCTATGATTCCATGGAGATGGAGGATTTTTATCTGCTGGATGAGCAGGCGGACGGCTCGATGGACGGGATTATGCAGGTCAATGAGCTTTCGGCGGAGAAATCGGTCACCCAGCATTTCCTGCACTTCCGTATTTTTGAGGAGACGAAGGGGAACTGGTCGATTGCGCTTCTGAAAGACGAAAGCAGGGCTTTTGATATCTACGGCCCTGTGAACTATGGGATATATAAGCTGGAGGAGGAAATGGCGCAGGGCAGTTATCGGCAGGTCGGCGACTGGAGGGTCGCGGATGCGGCGTATTGTCGGCAATGGGGCTTCCTTTTCGGTAGCAACGATGTGATGAATAGTCTGCTTGGCATAAATCAGGAGATGCAGTTCAATGATACGCTTGCGCCGTTTGCGACCCACGCCGCCTATCTGGAATACACGGGCACGGCGTTAAGGGAAAAGCAGAACGTATTGGTTGCGATTGCTTGTCCGCAGGAGATGAAGGAGGATGACTATTGGGAGAACATCGACAGCTTTGTGGTTGGTAGCGGCGGCAGCAGCTCCGCGGGCGTGGCATGGGAGATTATCAGCACAGACGAGGATTGGGACGGCAGAATTTCCTTTGCGGAAGGAGAGGACAGCGACAATCTGGCGGATGCCTTTGCCCGCCTGAAAACGCCCTACGAGGTGCGGCTGTATACGAATCATAAGGAATTACTGGAAACGATTCCGTTGAAGGGGGGTGCATTGGATGCAGGAAACAATCCTACAAAAGGAAATAACACAGGAAAAAGCAGTACAGGAAACAACAACGCAGGAGCGGAAAACAAGTGAAGCCCTCGGCAATATCCGCACGGCAATGCTTTTCTTTCTGATTGATATTTACATCCTCGGCTTTGATGTTGTCCCCGATTTTGTCGGTTGGATGAGTATGCTCGGCGCGGTGGCAATGCTGACGGGCAAGGTGAAGGGGATAGAGCGCATCCGTACCTTCGGGCAGGTCATGCTTGGGTATGAGGTTGCAATGGTTGTGCTGAACTACATCGGCGGCATGCTGCCGTTTTATGACCTCATCATGGGCTATGTCGGGATTTTCATTCTCTGCATCCGTATGTATTTTATGTATATCATACTGACAGCGGCGGCGGAGGTCGGCATGGTAGAGGGCGGCGAGGAAAAGACGATACAGGGCATTTGCCGCAGCCGAAGCCTTGTGCTTCTGGCAGAGCTGACGCTTCATCTTTACGCCGCGGTGCAGGGGACGGAGAGCATCGGCGGCTGGGGAATTCTGCTCTTTGGCGGCTATGTGGTGTTCTATCTCGCGTGCATCATGTATCTCTCCTTTTTGAAGGAGGAGGTGCAGAAGCAGGAGAAAAAGCGGACAGAAATAACAGAAACAGCATAAATAAAAGCCTCCATTGCGGAGGCTTATTTTAATGCTTATGTATTTTCTTTTTCTTTTGGTGCAGGATTCACGAAGGAAAGCAGCAGCACCGCCGCAACGATAAAAACAAAGCCGATATAATCAATAAATTCCAGATGAACCTTGAGCCACACAACGGAAACAATCGTGGATGCCAGCGGCTCTGCGGAGGCATAAAGGCTGCTCTTGGTAGGCCCGATGTATTTTACGCCGTTGAGGAACATCAGATAGGGGATGGTTGTGCCGAAGATGACGATGAAAACCATTGCCAGCACGGTGGAGGTGTTCCAGTTGCCTGCGTAGTCCCAAGAGGGGTGTACGAAGTGCATCACGAAGCTTAGAACCAGTATCGACCACCCAATCAGGAGCATTGCATCATATTTTGCCAGAAGGCGCACAGGATAAACCGTATAAAACGCAAGCGCAAGGGAGGAAAGCGCCCCCCAGAATAATGCCTGCGGCGAAAGGCTCAGGCTTTTCAGATTGCCATGCGTTGCCAGAAGGATTGTCCCGGCCAGACAGCCGAAAACGGCGATACATTCCAGCTTTGTCGGCAGCTTTTTCTCCCGAAATGCCAGATAGACCACAATCAGCACCGGCGCGGTATATTGCAGAACGGTTGCGGTTGCGGCATTGGAATGGGCAATGGCGGCAAAATAGCCATACTGCATGAAAAGCATGCCGCCCAGCGCAAAGATGATGATGCCGATTCTATCCTGCTTATCCATCCAGATGGAAAAAACACCGCCGTGCTTCACCTGATAAAACACCAGAAGCAGCAGCCCTGTCAACAGACAGCGCGCAGAAACGAGCCATTCCGGCGAAATGCCTGCCTGATTGAAAAGATATTGCCCAACGGCACCCGAAACGCCCCAAAGACAGGCACTCAGAATACAGAAAACAGACCCAATCCATACTTTGCTTTTGATTCTCATGCAATCACCCTATAAAAAATTACTACATTATATTTACCGGAAATTTCCACTTGAAATTGTATTTTTTCGGAAACTGATTTCATACTATCATGTTCATTTTTAAAAGTCAATGTTCCTAAAATTGCAAATAAAAAAAGATTTCGATTGAAAAAATTGATTGCAGATTTTGCATAGATTTAACAAAAGTATGATTTTTTATTTAACCTTTCTCCCCTATACTCTTAACTGTAAACGAAAGGAAAACAGGAAAAAAGGAGAGAAATGAATATGAAAAAGGTATTTGCAGTTGCTTTGGCAATGACAGTAGCAGTCGGAATGTTAGCAGGCTGCGGCAGCAACGACAGCGCACAGGGCGGCGCGGCAGACGGCACGATTACGGTTGTTTCCCGTGAGGATGGCTCCGGCACAAGAGGCGCATTTATCGAGCTGTTCGGCATTGAAGAAAAAAACGACGCAGGTGAAAAAATCGACAACACCACAGACACAGCGGAAATCACAAACAGCACAGCCGTTATGATGACAACCGTAGCAGGCAATGATAACGCCATCGGCTATGTTTCCCTCGGCTCCTTGAATGATTCCGTAAAGGCACTTTCCATTGATGGGGTCGAAGCATCTGCTGATAATATTAAAAACGGCACCTACGCAGTCGCAAGACCCTTCAATATTGCAACAGGCAAGGAGGTCAGCGAGGTGACCAAGGATTTCATCAGCTTCATTCTGAGCGAGGATGGGCAGGCAGTTGTTGAGGAAAACGGATACATCAGTCAGGGCAATACGGGTGCATTCAAAAGCACCGAAGCAGAAGGCAAAATCGTTGTGGCAGGTTCTTCTTCCGTAACCCCTGTGATGGAAAAGCTGAAGGAGGCATACCTTGCCATCAACCCCAATGCAACGATTGAGGTACAGCAGTCCGATTCCACAACAGGCATGACCTCTGTAATGGAGGGCATGTGCGACATTGGCATGGCATCCAGAGAGCTTAAGGACAGTGAACTGGCGGCAGGACTGACCCCGACAGTGATTGCGATGGATGGTATCGCAGTTGTGGTAAACCACAACAACACAGTTGACAATCTGACAAGCGAACAGGTGAAGGAAATCTTCACAGGCAAGCTGACAGATTGGTCCGCTGCACAGTAACAAGGTTCCCAAGTATGAAGGGGGAAATGAAATGAAGGAAGCTGTAATGAAATGGGTGTTCATGGCTGCTGCGGCAGTATCCATTCTCGCAGTTGGATTGATTTGTATATTCCTGTTTGCCAATGGCGTGCCTGCCATTGGCAAAATTGGCGTAGCGGATTTTCTTCTGGGGAAAACATGGAAGCCCGGAAATAATATATATGGCATCTTCCCGATGATTGTCGGCAGTGTGTATGTCACCGCAGGGGCAATTATCGTGGGTGTGCCGCTTGGCATCCTCTGTGCGGTTTTTCTGGTGTGGTTCTGCCCGAAGCGGCTGTATAAAATCATCAAACCTGCGGTAGAGCTTCTGGCAGGGATTCCTTCCATCGTCTATGGTTTTTTTGGTCTGATGGTGCTTGTGCCCATCATGCAGAGCCTCTTTGGCGGCGGCGGCAAGGGGATTCTGACCGCATCCATTTTGCTGGGGATTATGATTCTGCCGACTATCATCGGTGTTTCGGAAAGCAATATCCGCGCCGTTCCCATGAGCTATTACGAAGGCTCCTTAGGGCTGGGGGCAACGCATGAAAGAAGCGTATTCTTCGCTGTGCTGCCTGCGGCAAAGCAGGGGATTCTGGCAGGGGTTGTGCTTGGCATCGGGCGTGCCGTCGGGGAGACCATGGCGGTTGTCATGATTGCAGGGAATCAGCCTATTCTGCCCGACAGCATTTTCAGCGGTGTCCGCACCATGACGGCGAATATCGTTATGGAAATGGGCTATGCAACGGATTTGCACAGAGAAGCCCTGCTTGGTACGGCGGTGGTGCTGTTCGTATTCATCCTGATTATCAATCTGAGCTTCTCGCTTTTGAAAAGGAGGGCTGACTGATGCAGGCAATCAATCAACAAAGCAGGAGAGAAAGGCTGGCTGCCTATCGCAGAAACCCGTTTTCGCTTTTTCTGGCGGCACTGGTAACGCTTTCTGCGGTGATTACACTGGCAGTGCTGGTTTCTCTGATTATCTATATTTTATATAAGGGGATTCCGAATTTAAAGCCATCCCTGTTTGCGTGGAATTACAATACCGAAAATGTTTCCATGATGCCCGCGATTATCAATACACTGAGCATTACGGCAATGACGCTGCTGTTCTCGGTGCCTGCCGGTATCTTCGCCGCGATTTATCTGGTGGAATATGCAAAGCGCGGCAACAAATTTGTTTCCGTCGTGCGCATGACAACAGAAACGCTTGCAGGGATTCCCTCTATCGTGTTTGGTCTGTTCGGGTATCTGTTTTTTAATATCTATCTGAAATGGGGCTACTCCATTCTGGGCGGCGCGCTGACGCTTTCCATCATGGTGCTGCCGCTGATTTTAAGAACAACGGAGGAGGCACTTCGTTCCGTTTCGGATACCTACCGCGAGGGCAGCTTCGGGCTTGGCGCAGGGAAGCTGAGAACCGTATTTCGTATTGTACTGCCCTCCGCAGTGCCGGGGATTCTGGCAGGGGTCATTCTTGCCATCGGGCGTGTCGTCGGGGAAACGGCGGCCTTGCTCTATCCCGCAGGCACAGCGCCGCAGGTGGCAGATGGGCTGTTTTCCTCGGGGCGCACGCTGGCGGTACACATGTATGCCCTCTTGAATGAAGGGCTTTATACGGAGCAGGCGTATGCCACAGCAGTTGTGCTGCTGGTTCTGGTGGTCTGCATCAACGCATTGTCCTCCTTTGCTGCAAAGAAAGCCGGTGTGAAAGAGAAATGACGGAAGTGAAAAGAGAAATGAAAGAAAAGGAAAAAAGTATGAATCAAACAAAGCTATCTGTATCCAATCTGGATTTATATTATGGCAATTTTCATGCGCTGAAAAACATCAATCTGGAGCTGCCGGAAAAGGAAATTACGGCATTCATCGGGCCATCCGGCTGCGGCAAATCCACTCTGCTCAAAAGCCTGAACCGTATGAATGATTTGATTGAGGGCTGCCGCATCACAGGGCAGGTGCTTCTGGATGGCGAGGATATCTATAAGGGCATGGATGTGAATTTGCTGCGGCGCAGAGTCGGCATGGTGTTCCAGAAGCCGAACCCGTTTCCGATGAGCATTTATGATAATATTGCCTATGGCCCCAGAACGCATGGCATCCGTTCCAAGGTAAAGCTGGATGAAATTGTGGAAAAGGCACTGCGCGATGCCGCCATCTGGGATGAGGTGAAGGACAGACTGAAAAAGAACGCTCTCGGCATGAGCGGCGGGCAGCAGCAGCGGCTTTGCATTGCCAGAGCCTTGGCGGTGCAGCCGGAGGTGCTTCTGATGGATGAGCCGACCTCCGCCCTTGACCCTATTTCCACCTCTCGTATTGAGGAGCTGGCGTTGAAGCTAAAGGAGGATTACACCATTATTATGGTAACGCATAATATGCAGCAGGCAACCCGTATTTCGGATAACACCGCCTTCTTCCTGCTGGGCGAGGTTGTGGAGTATGATAATACGGAGCAGCTGTTCTCCATTCCGAGAGACAAGAGAACAGAGGACTATATTACGGGGAGGTTTGGTTAAGCTATGGTACGCAGTCGTTTTGATGCTCAGCTGGAGCAATTAAATGTAGAGCTGATTAAAATGGGGGCATTATGCGAGGAAGCAATTACGGCTTCTGTTTCTGCCCTGATGAAATATGACCGCACGGTGGTGCAGATGGTCTTTGAAAAGGATAACGAGATTGACCACATGGAGCGTGATATTGAAACCTTCTGCATGCGCCTGCTTTTGCAGCAGCAGCCGGTAGCAAGGGATTTGCGGACGATTTCCTCCGCCTTGAAAATGATTTCCGATATGGAGCGTATCGGTGATCAGGCAGGGGATATTGCGGAAATCATGCTAACGCTCGGCGCACAGGATACGCAGAGCAAGCTGCATATTCAGGAAATGGCACGCGCAACGGTAAAGATGGTAACGGATGCAGTGGAATCCTTTGTGAAAAAGGACTTGGCATTGGCGCGTTCTGTTATGCAGTATGATGATGTGGTGGATGGTCTGTTTGATAAGGTGAAGGAGGAGCTGATTCGGCTGATTCTCGAAAATCGGGAAAACGGCGAATTCTGCATTGACCTTCTGATGATTGCAAAATATCTGGAAAGAATCGGTGACCATGCAACAAATATTGCAGAGTGGGTAGAATTTTCCATCACGGGGCAGCATGTTATCGCGGAGGAGGAACGTGCATGATTACCTATGAGGAAATACGAAAAAATGAGGACATCCGCACCTATATCCAAAGTGCGGATGAAGCCCTTGCGGCGCTTGGCTTTACGGAACATTCCTTTGCGCATGTGACGAAGGTAGCGGAATCGGTGAAATATATTCTGGAAACGCTTGGGTTTTCCGCGCATGCGGTGGAGCTGGGCATGATTGCGGCATATCTGCACGATATCGGCAATCTGGTCAACCGCGCGGAGCATTCGCAGAGCGGCGCAGTGATGGCGTTCCGTATTCTGGACAGGATGGATATGCCTGCGGCGGATATTGCGACGATTGTAGCCGCCATCGGCAACCATGATGAAGGGACGGGCGTACCCGTCAATGCCATTGCGGCAGCGCTGATTCTGGCGGATAAAAGCGACGTGCGCCGCAGCCGTGTGCGCAATCCTGAGAAAAAAACCTTTGACATCCATGACAGAGTCAATTACTCTGTAGAAAAGTCCCTTTTGAAAATCAACCGTGAGCATAGCCTGATTAAGCTGAAATTATCGGTTGATACGCATTATGGCTCTGTGATGGATTATTTTGAAATCTTTCTGGAACGAATGGTGCTGTGCCGTAAGGCGGCAGAAAAGCTGGGACTGCAATTTAAGCTGATGATTAACGAACAATCTTTGATTTGAGGTGGAGGAGATCCCATGCTGATTTATTTGGTAGAAGATGACAACAGTATCCGCGAGTTGGTGGCGTATACGCTGCACAGCGCGGGATTTGAGGCGGAAGGCTTTGAGAGACCTTCTGCTTTTTGGCGCGCCTGTGCCGAAAGACGACCGGATTTGGTTTTGCTTGACCTGATGCTGCCGGAGGAGGACGGCATCAGTATCTTGAAGAAGCTGAGACAGGCACCGGAGACCGCAAGGCTGCCGATTTTGCTTCTGACGGCAAAAAGCAGTGAATATGATAAGGTGCTGGGACTGGACAGCGGCGCGGATGATTATGTGGCGAAGCCCTTCGGCATGATGGAGCTGCTGGCAAGGGTGAAGGCACTGCTGCGCCGTACGGAGCAGGCAGAGAGCGAGGAGGTCTATCGCCTTGGCGCGCTTTCCGTGAATAAAACAAGGCACGAGGTATATGCGGCAGGGCAGGAGGTTGCGCTGACGCTCAAGGAATTCGATTTGCTTTGCCTGCTTCTGGAAAACAAGGGACGCGTGCTGACGAGAGACCAGCTTTTAAACCGCATCTGGGGCTATGGCTTTGACGGAGAAAGCCGTACCGTAGATGTGCATATTCGTACCCTGCGGCAGAAGCTGGGGGAATGTGGCGAATATATCGAAACGGTGCGCGGGGTAGGCTATAAAGTAGGTGGAAATATATGACGAATCGTATTTTTCGGGCAATTTTTCTGGTGGCGGCGGCAGTTATGCTTGCCGTTTCCCTGCTGACCATGGGGATGATGTATCAGTTTTCCGCGGAGGAAACGACGGAAAAGCTGCAAAGAGAGACAGAATATATTGCCTGTGGCATTGAAACGGACGGCGTGCGGTATCTGGAGAAAATCAAGGACGCAGAAACGAGAATCACTTGGGTTGATGCAGATGGGACAGTGCTGTATGATTCCTCCGCGGATGCATCCGAAATGGAGAACCACAGCGACCGTGAGGAAATAAAGGAGGCCATGCAAAGCGGCGAGGGCAACAGCAAGCGCATTTCCGCAACGCTTTCCGGACAGACGCTTTACCATGCGGAACGGCTGACAGATGGGACGATTCTGCGGCTTTCCGTGGAAACGATGAGCGTGGTGGCGGTATTTCTGACGATGGCATTTCCGTTGGTGCTGATTCTGGCAATGATGATGGCGGTTTCCGTTTTTCTTGCCTTCCGCACAGCAAAAAATATCACAAGCCCCATCAATGAGATTGATTTGGAGCATCCCGAACAGGCGGAGGTTTATGAGGAACTGACACCGCTTTTGCGGCGAATTGCTGTGCAGAATCGGGAAATCCACCGCCAGATGGCAGAGCTGAAGCGCAGAAAAGAGGAATTCGATACGATTACCTCGAATATGCAGGAGGGTCTGCTTGTGATGGATGGCGAGGGGGATATTCTTTCCTATAACGCCGCGGCGAAAACGCTTCTGGGTGTGGATGCCGTAACGGAGGGCAAAAATATCTTCTCTCTGAACCGCAGTGCTGCTGTGCGCCGCAGTGTGGAGGGCGCGCTGGCAGGGGCGCATCGAGAGGAGCGGCTGGAGGCAAACGGCAGAATCTGCCAGATTTTCGCAAACCCCGTTTTTCGGGAGGAGGAGGTTGCCGGCATGATTCTGGTGCTTCTGGATGCAACGGAAAAGGAGGAGCGCGAGCAGCTTCGGCGCGAATTTACCGCCAATGTTTCCCATGAGCTGAAAACACCGCTGACCTCGATTTCCGGCTTTGCGGAGATTATGAAAAACGGCATGGTGCCGCCTGCGGATATGGGAAAATTCGCAGAAAAGATTTATAACGAGGCGCAGCGGCTGATTGCGCTTGTGCAGGATATCATCAAGCTTTCCAAGCTGGACGAAAAGGACACGAGCCTCTGCGAGGAGGAGGTCGAACTGGATGCACTGGTGCAGGAGGCATGCGAACGCTTACAGCCTGCAGCGGAAAGGAAGCGCGTAACCCTTTCGGCGGAGACCGAACCGATTCTGTTTCGCGGTGTGAAACAGGTGCTTTCCGAAATGATATACAATCTCTGCGATAATGCCATTCGCTATAACAAGGAGGGCGGCGCGGTTTTTGTCACCCTGAAGCAGAAGGCGGACAGGATTTCCCTTACCGTAAGGGATACGGGCATCGGCATTGCGAAGGAGGAGCAGGGGCGGATTTTCGAGAGATTCTACCGTGTGGACGCAAGCCGCTCTGCGGAAAACGGCGGCACAGGCTTAGGGCTTTCTATTGTCAAACATGGTGCGGCACTGCATAACGGAAAAATTTTTATCGAGAGTGAAATCGGAAATGGGACAAGCATTGAGATTTCCCTGCCATATTCAATAAATTGAATATACGAAAAACATACTGAAAACCCCTTCTCTGTTTTCCTCAGGAGAGGGGTTTTTTTCGTGGAGTGAAAACGCATGGGGAGGGGGTTCTGTCTCCGGTGAAAAAATGGGCGAATTAGACAAAGTAACCGGCGTGCCGACCCATCGGAAAAGCATAAAAAACAGGGGAAGGGAGGTGGAAATCTTTGGTTGGTTTTCTGTATACATTATCTTGCATGCGAAATAAGGTTGTGCTAGAATGATAGCGAGAGTGAGAATATGAGGAGCAATTTTAGGGGAAATGAGCGTATGGTTCCGCATATCAGGGTACACCTTTTGGATGTGCGCTTTTGTTGGGTAGTATATTTAGAAAAAAAGGTGAAGGTTATGAGCAAGTTTGAAAGTAATGTACAGTATATCAAATATCTGGTAAACAGGGAATGCGCGAGCCGCTTCTTCAATGGGGAGCTGGATAAGGAAATCAATATGGAAAAGGAGATTGCGGAAGCGATTATTCCGGGGCCAAAGGCATCCTTCCGCTGCTGTATTTATAAGGAGCGCCATATTATTGAGGACCGTGTGCGTCTGGTTCTGGAGCCGACAGAGGGCGACCGTGTAATCAACGTGCTGGATTCCGCCTGTGACGAATGTCCGATTGACCGTTTCGTGGTCAGCGATTCCTGCCGCGGCTGTCTGGGGCATAAATGTCAGGAGAATTGTCCGAGGCACGCCATTTCCATTGTAAACCACAGAGCATACATCAATCAGGAAATGTGTATCGAATGTGGACGCTGCAAGCAGGTCTGTCCCTTTGGTGCCATCAGTGAGGTTATGCGTCCGTGCATGCGTGCCTGCTCCGTCAATGCGGTCAAGATGGATGAAAACAGAAAAGCGATGATTGACCATGATAAATGTATTTCCTGCGGTGCCTGCGTGCAGCAGTGCCCCTTCGGTGCGATTGTGGATAAATCCTTTGTTATGAACGTGCTGAATCTTCTGCGCGATTCCTGGAACAACACAAGCTATCACGTTTATGCGGTGGTTGCGCCTGCGGTTGCCAGCCAGTATACAGGCATCAAGGTTGGGCAGGTGTTTGCCGGCATTAAGGAGCTTGGCTTCTATGATGTGGTTGAGGCGGCGATTGCCGGTGATATGGTTTCCGTTGAGGAAGCGAAGGAATTTGTGGAAACCATTGAGGAAAAGAAATGGAAAACAACCTCCTGCTGTCCTGCCTTTGTGGAATATGTAAGAAAAAATCACCCCGAATATATGGATCATGTATCCACCGTGGTTTCTCCTATGATTGCCATGGCAAGAGCCATCCGCGCGAAGGATAGAAAGGCGCGTATCGTCTTTATCGGGCCCTGCACGGCGAAAAAGGTCGAAATCAAGCAGGATGACGTAAAGGGCGCAGTGGATTATGTGCTGACGTTTGAGGAGCTGCGTGCCATCCTTGACGCAAGAGGATTGGAGCTGGCGGAAATGCCGGAGATTACCGCAGGGGAGCCCTCCTCCTACGGACGGATTTTTGCAAGAACGGGCGGCGTGGCGGAAAGCGTGCGCCGTGTGGCAAAGCTGGAGGGCATTGAAACGGAAATCAACCCCATCCGCTGCAGTGGCATTGAGGAATGTATCAAAACCATGAAGCTGGCATCCTTCGGCAGGCTGGAGGAAAACCTCATTGAAGGCATGGCGTGCAAGGGTGGCTGCACAAACGGCGCAGCGTCCATCTTTCATGACCAGAGAGGGATTCAGCGAGTGAATGATTTCAGCCGCCTTGCGCTGACGGATAACCCAATGGAAGGGATTCGCGGCTATGATATGGCAGGCGTGAATATGGAACGCGAATTTCCTGAGCTGGAAAAAATGAAGGAGGTTACCGCAGGCGAGAAAAAAGCCAAGAAGCAGGCGACCGCAAAAGCGAAAAAGGAAGCGATTGCAAAGGGCGAGGTGGAATAACCCCTTTGTATACAGCATAAAAATAACCCCGAATTTCAAGCAGAACGCTTGGGTTCGGGGATTTTTTGCATAAAAGGAAAATAAAAAAGACCGAAGCGAAAACCTCGGTCTGAAATGAGTCATCCGGGACTCGAACCCGGGACACCTGGATTAAAAGTCCAGTGCTCTACCAACTGAGCTAATGACCCGCAACAAAAATTAGTATATCGCAGGAGACGGGTTTTGTCAACAGCTTTTTTGGGAAAAGCAGAAGGTTTTTTATTTGTGCAAATTCTGCGCGGTTTTGGGCGTATTTTTTCCGAACCTTAAAGAAATCGTAAGAGAAAGCAGTTTTTTTTGTCGGAAAAACGTGATATGCTATAAAAAATGTGTAAAGGAGACATAGGAAATGGAAGAATTTAACATTCTGGTTTGTGATGATGACCACAGTATTGTGGATGCGATAGAAATATATCTGAAGCAGGAAGGCTATCGTGTCATCAAGGCGTATAACGGCTTGGAGGCATTGAAGGCGTTGGAGGAAAACGAAATTCATCTGATTATACTGGATATTATGATGCCGCAGCTGGATGGGCTGCAAGCAACGGTGAAAATCAGGGAAATCTGCAATATTCCCATTCTGATGCTTTCCGCAAAATCCGAGGATACGGATAAGGTACTGGGGCTGAATTTCGGCGCGGATGATTATATTACCAAGCCGTTCAACCCGCTGGAGCTTCTGGCGCGCGTGAAAAGCATGATGCGCCGCTATACCTCCTTGGGCAGCATTGCCGAGAAGAATAACGTGATTCGTATCGGGGATGTGGAGCTGGATAAGGACGCGAAGGAGGTGCGCGTAAATGGCAAGCTGGTGAAGATGACGGCGACGGAATACGGCATTTTACAGCTGCTGATGGAAAACGCAGGGAAGGTATTTTCGATTGATGAGATTTACGAAAGGGTCTGGAATGAATCCTCCTTTTCGCCGGAAAATACCGTTTCCGTACATATTCGGCGGATTCGGGAGAAAATCGAAATCAACCCGAAGGAACCGAGATATCTGAAGGTGGTGTGGGGAATTGGCTACAAAATCGAAAAAATCTAAGCTGTATCGACTGAGATATAAGGGAATTGCGGTGTTTCTGTTTTTCACCTTTGCGGTGTCGATTTTCTTCTGCGGCATTGTGGGCGTGAATATTTCCAGAAACTGGAGCTGGGATGTCATCAATGCGGATACGGTCTATGATACGGAGGAATTCCGCGAGGCCTTCAGCCGTACGCTTGACCGAGCGGTGCAGGCGGATATTTATTATCAGAATGAAGACCGCGTTTCCAAGGGCGCAGCGGTTGACCGCAATGACCTACTGAACGGCTTCAAGCGCTATTACGGCATTATCGACGGCATTATTACGGGCAATACGGAAATCAATGCCGCCTATGACGGGCTGCTTCTGCATGGGGAGATTCCCGAAAGCCTGCAAGGAAATTTGGAGGAATATCGGAATCTGGTGGAAAGCCGTCTGCCTGCTTATTATAAAATGTATATCCAGAGACAGCTGGATGAATATAAAAACTGCATCCGCTATCTGGCAGGGGTCAGAAACTTCCTATATTATGTAGAGGATGAAAACGGCAATGTTGTCGGCGGCAATGCCGCGAAGGGCGAAATCAGCCAGGAGGCGCGCACGCTTGTGCTTTCCGCAGGCTTCAGCAGCGACCATCTGGGCGAAAATCCGTATTATTTTGATACCTACGAGAATCCTGTTCTGGAAAAAAGCAATTTCAAATTTTACGGCGCGATTCGTGACCCTCTGCTGCCGGGGGATGAATTTTACGACCTGTGGCAGGGCTTCGGCTTCGCAAAAAAGAGCATCCCGATTCTTTCCTGTGTTTCGGCGGTTTCCCTTCTGGGGATGCTGCTTTCCGTCATCTATCTGGTGCGGGTGACAGGGCAGACGGAGCGGCGCGGCAAAATTCAGCTTGGCATGGTAGACCGTCTGTATAACGAGGTGCATTTCCTTCTGGTGGCATTTTTTGGCTGTATTGCAGGCTTTACGGCGCATACCCTTGTGGATACCATAAGGCAGGGAGCGGTGCTGTTCTGGAATTACGTTTTCGCGACCATTCTGGGCGTGCTGTATCTGGTGACGGCGGCAATTCTGCTGAATTATCTGCTTTCCGTTGCAAGGCAGCTGAAAAATAAAAGCTTTTTCCGCAATACATGGATTTCCGTTTCCATCCGCAGGATGAGCGAGCTTTTCACAGGCAGCACCTTCCGCGGCTGGATGGTGATTGTCATGCTCTGCTATGCGCTAGGCAACTGCGTCATCATGGGCGTAATGGTGATGGCACCGTATTACGGCTACGCGGAGCTGGCGGTTCTGGCAGGCGTGGTGCTTGTGTGCTTCAATGGGCTTTGCATGTATTGGTTTGTGCGCGCGCTGCGTTCCTTGAAGGAGATTATGATTTCCGTGAAGGAAAGCGCAAAGGGGAACTTTTCCTATCAATTAGATTTGAATAAGATTTCGCCCTCGTTCCTGAATTTTGCGGAGGATGTGGCGAATATTCAGGAGGGCTTCAAAAATGCCGTGGATGATGCCGTGAAGGGCGAGCGGATGAAGGCGGAGCTGATTACGAATGTTTCGCATGATTTGAAAACGCCGCTGACCTCCATCATTTCCTATGTGGAGCTTTTGAAGCACGAAGACCTCAAAAACGAGCGTGCGAAGGGCTTTATTGCCGTGCTGTATGAAAAATCCTACCGATTAAAGCACCTGATTGAGGATTTGATTGAGGCGAGCAAGGCCTCCAGCGGCAATCTGACCGTTGCGAAAATGCGCGTGGATTATAAGCAGCTGACCCTACAGGCGATGGGCGAGCTGGAGGATAAAACAAATGCGGCAGGGCTGACGTTTAAGCTCAGCTGTGACGATCCTGTCTTTATTGATGCGGACGGCGGACACATGTGGCGGATACTGGAAAATCTGCTGTCCAATGTGATAAAATACGCCATGCGCAATTCCCGTATCTATGTGGATATTTTCAAAATGGACGGCTACGGCGTGCTGGTTATGAAAAACATTTCCGCAACGCCGATTGATTTTGACGAAACCAGACTGACGGAGCGCTTTGTGCGCGGCGATGCCTCCCGCACCACGGAGGGGAGCGGTCTGGGGCTTTCCATCACGCAGAGCCTTGCGGAAATACAGGGCGGCACCTTCGGGATTCAGGTGGATGGCGATTTATTCAAGGCAATCGTAAGTATTCCTCTGTGGGAGGAGGACGAGGAGGAAGAAAATGAGGTGGATACGCTGTGATTAACGCGTTTTATAAAAAATATCAGAAGCATTTTGATGTGAGCGAAAACAATTTTGCGCATTTCGTGATGTGGAGCTGCGGCGGCATCTGCATCGGCTTTGTGATTGGGCTGGTGGGGATTGCGTTTCACCTTGCACTGGAATGGGCAACGGAATTTCGCACCGCGCACCCGATGCTGCTCTGGCTGCTGCCCTTCGGCGGTCTGGCGATTGTGCTTGCCTACCGTCTGGCAGGGCAGGAGAAGGACAGAGGGACGAATTTTATTCTGGTTGCGGTGCGTGCAAATGAAGCCGTGACGCTAAGAACTGCACCGCTGATTTTTTTCAGCACCGTTGTGACGCATCTTTTAGGCGGCTCGGCAGGCAGAGAGGGCGCGGCACTCCAGCTGGGCGGCAGCATTGCCTCCAGCTTCGGGCGGATATTTCAGCTGAATGAGCGGGAGGGGCGCATCATGACGATGTGCGGCATGGCGGCAGGCTTTGCGGCACTTTTCGGCACACCGCTGACCTCTGTTATCTTCGCGATGGAGGTTATCACCGTTGGGGTCATGCACTATTCCGCCATTGTGCCGTGCATCATTTCGGCACTCGTTGCGGCAGGGCTTTCGCAGGCTGTCGGGATTGCGCCGACTACCTTTTCCATCGCACATATTCCTGCAACGGTCGGCTTGGAAAACTGCTTTCGGGCGGCGGTGCTTGGCGTACTCTGCGCGGTGCTGAGCGTGCTGTTCTGCATTGTGATGGAGCATATCGGGGGTGCATATCGCAGGATATTCAAAAATCCCTTTGTGCGTGTGTTCTGCGGCGGCTGCATCGTCATTGCGGCGACCTATCTGGTCGGGTGCAGGGATTACAACGGCGCAGGCATGAATATCATCGCACAGGCATTGCAGGGGGACGCGAAGGCGGAGGCATTCCTGCTCAAGATTCTTTTTACCGCGCTGACCTTAGGCGCAGGCTTTAAGGGCGGCGAAATTGTGCCCTCCTTCTTCATCGGGGCAACCTTCGGCTGTGTGGCAGGGCCATTGCTTGGGCTTTCCGCACCGTTTGCGGCTTCGCTCGGCATGGCGGCGGTATTCTGCGGCGTAACGAATTGCCCGCTTGCGTCCATCATGCTCTGCATTGAGGTGTTCGGCGTTCATGGAATGGCATATTATGCACTCTGTTGTGCGGTCAGCTACATGCTTTCCGGCTATTACGGGCTGTATACCGAGCAGAAGATTATGTATTCCAAGGTAGAGCCGGAGTTTATCAATAAGAATGTGCATTAAAAGGTGCATTGAATAAAAATGAATAAAATGATTTTATACAGTATTTTATACATTTTTTATATTGTATTTTGTATTGCATCCTGCAAAAACCGCAGGCGAAAGCGGTTGTTTCTCTTGAAAATATCGCGGTTCTGTATAAATTTTATAAAAAGAAAAGAGAAAAAAATAATTTATTGTGAAAAATGATTATTGTATTTTATGCACTTAAATAGTATAATTCCAATATCAAATATTACAGAAGAAAATCATTTTTAGGAGGAAGAGGACAATGAAGAAATTTATGAAGGGCCTTCTGGCTACAACAATGGTATTTGCAATGATGACTTCTCTGGCAGGCTGCGGCGGCGATGCGGCAACAGATGACAGCGCAGATGCAAAGAAGGAAACACTGGTTATGGCAACAAACGCAACATTCCCTCCGTATGAATATTACGAAGGTCAGGATATTGTCGGTATCGATGCGGAAATCGGTCAGGCACTGGCAGATAAGCTGGGCATGGATTTCAAAATCGAGGATATGGAATTTGATTCCATCATTCCTGCGGTAACAAGCGGCAAGGCAAGCATGGGTATGGCAGGCATGACAGTTACACCGGATCGTCTGAAAAGCGTAGACTTCTCCGATACCTACGCAACAGGCGTACAGGCAATCATCGTAAAGGAAGGCTCCGATATCACATCTGTGGATGATCTGTTCGCAGAGGGCGCTTCTCATAAAATCGGCGTACAGACAGGTACAACCGGTGACCTGTATACAACAGATGACATCGAAGGCGCAGGTCTGGGTAAGGTAGAACGCTTCCAGAAGGGCGCAGACGCAGTTCTTGCGCTGACACAGGGCAAAATCGACTGCGTTGTTATCGATAACAACCCTGCAAAATCCTTCGTTGCGGCAAATGAAGGTCTGAAAATTCTGGATACAGAATATGCAGTAGAGGATTATGCAATCTGCCTGCCGAAGAACAGCCCTCTGACAGAAAAAATCAACACAGCACTGGCTGAGCTGACAGCAGACGGCACGATTCAGAAAATCATTGATAAATACATCAGCGCTGAATAATTTCAAGGTGAAAGGCTTTCAGGGGTGACAAAAAAACGTCACCCCTGTTTTATGGTTACAGGAAATGCAAGGGAGGAATTTTTGGAATGAGCCTGAAAGAGAAATTCATATTCAACTTTATTGATGACGGGCGTTGGCACTACATTGTGGACGGGCTCAAGGTTACGCTTGAGGTAACCTTTTTTGCGGTGCTTCTTGGCATTGCGCTTGGCGTGATTATCGCAATCGTTCGCTCTACATACGATAAAAACAAAAGCTCGATGCGCGGCTTCAGTAAATTTATTGTGGTTCTGCTGAATTTCATCTGTAAGATTTATCTGACCGTCATCCGTGGGACACCTGTGGTGGTACAGCTGATGATTATGTATTTCATCGTTCTGGTATCCTCCAATAATAAGGTGCTGGTTGCGGTGCTGGCGTTCGGCTTCAACTCCGCGGCGTATGTTGCGGAAATCTTCCGCAGCGGCATTATGTCCATTGATGAGGGACAGTTTGAGGCAGGGCGCAGCCTTGGCTTCAATTATGTGCAGACCATGCGCTATATCATCATTCCGCAGGCGTTCAAAAACGTACTGCCTGCACTGGCAAATGAATTTATTGTGCTGCTGAAGGAAACCTCTGTTGCCGGCTACGTTGGTCTGGCAGACCTGACAAAGGGCGGCGATATCATCCGCAGCCGTACCTTCCAGGCATTCATGCCGCTGATTGGCGTTGCGGTGATTTATCTGGTGATGGTAATGTTCTTCACATGGCTGGTTGGGATTCTGGAAAGGAGGCTGAGAGACAGTGAGCGCTAAGGAAACACTGATTAAGGTTGAAAATTTACAGAAATATTATAAGGGCGGTGCGATTAAGGCACTGGACGGTATCAATACGGAAATCAAAAAGGGCGAGGTTGTTGTTGTCATCGGGCCCTCCGGCTCCGGCAAATCCACCTTCCTGCGCTGTCTGAACCTTCTGGAGGTGCCGACAGGCGGACATATCCTCTTTGAGGGGACGGATATTACGGATGAAAAAACAAACATCAATATCCACCGTCAGAAAATGGGGATGGTGTTCCAGCATTTTAACCTTTTCCCTCACATGACGATTCTGAAAAACATGACGATTGCACCCATGAAGCTGCTGAAAAAGAGCGAGACAGAGGCAACAGAAAAGGCGATGGAGCTGCTCAAGCGTGTTGGCTTGGAGGACAGAGCGAATGCCTATCCCTCTCAGCTTTCGGGCGGACAGAAGCAGCGTATCGCCATTGTGCGTGCGCTTTGCATGGAGCCTGAGGTGATGCTGTTTGACGAGCCTACTTCCGCGCTTGACCCCGAAATGGTCGGCGAGGTTTTGGATGTTATGAAGCAGCTGGCGAATGATAGTATGACGATGGTTGTGGTAACGCATGAAATGGGCTTCGCGAAGGAGGTCGGCACACGCGTGATGTTCATGGCGGACGGCAAGCAGGTCGAGGAGGGCAGCCCCAAGGATATTTTTGAAAATCCCAAAAGTGAACGCCTGCAGCAGTTCTTGGCAAAGGTGCTGTAAGCATAAAAAAAGAAACAAAAAAGCGAAGGAGTATTCCCCAAAAGGGAGCTTCCTTCGCTTCTTTTTATATGTTTTCGATTTCCTCTGCGGATTTCAGCGGAATCCCTGCATCCGCAAGGGCTTGGGCAAACAGCCCCTTGCCGGGTATCTTTTTTCCGGAAAAGGAGCCGTCGTAAATCTCTCTGCATCCGCAGGAGGGACTGCGCGGCTGTAGGATGGCAAGGTCGATTTCCTCTGCCGAAAGGCGCGCCATGGTCTGCTTCACGCCGCGGCGGAAATATGCGGTCACATCCTCGCCGTTTTTGTTGACAGCACGCCCGTTTTGCAGCTCCACAGGCACACGAGGCACAGGCAGACCGCCCGTCACCTCCGGACAGACGGGGATAACGATATGCCCCTTGAGGAAATCCAGAACCGCCTGACTGCGGTTGTTGCCGCCGTTATATTTGCAATTTCGCCCCAAAAGACAGGCACTGACTGCGATTTTCATAAATATCCCTCCCTCTTAAAAGCAATTCAGACGATATTGCAGGGTATTGAAAAACAGGGAAAGATGGTAGCCGTCCATGCAGGCGTGACTGATGGTAAGCGTGAGGGGAAGGGTAAATGCGCCGTCCGCCTCGGTATATTTCCCGAAGGTGAGAAGCGGGAAAAGATTGGGCGCGCCGCCGTAATTAACGGGGCAATACGCCGTATAATCGAGCCAAGGCACGCAGGAGATGCAGAAGAAATTCGCAGGCTGTCCCTCCTTCACCTTGATGCCCTTTTTATCCTGATACTGCTCTGCATCTGCGACAAGATTCTGATAAAAAGCGTCAAAATCCGCATCATATTCGCTCCAGACATCCGAAAAGGTCTTGTCATCCTCGTGGAAGATGGTGAAATTCGGGTTGAGGTAGGAATAATAGCCGGGGGTGCCGTTCTCGTCCACAGCGGTACACATTTCGGGGATGGACGCAATGACCTGTCCCGTCAGAGCAGCAAAGGCAGGGAAAAATTTCAGATTGCGCCGCTTCACCTCTGCCAGAAAATGCGTCACATCTATCCGCACGGTCATGCTGTTGACGGATTTGACAAAGCCCTTGGTGTAATATTGAAAATGACTGCTCCTTGCCCAATCGGCAGGGAAGGGGGTAAAGGTTGCCTGTTTCATAATATCTCCTTAATATTTTAATGTAACGGTTTTTGTTGCGCTGTTCCAGTCAAGCTGTGTGCCTTCGATTTCCATTATGCTCATCCAATCTCTGAGGGAAACGAACAATCTGCCGTCCTTCATTTCCGCAGGGGTGGAAAGCTGGATGGTTTCGGTGCCTTTTTTATACGTTGCTGCATTGGGGGTAAGCATCGTCAGCTTATCATTCACGAAGGTATAGGCTGCGTTTTCCGTTGCGCTCCATTTTACCTCCTGTGCAGGATTGGAAACCGCAAGCAGTGCGCGCAGGGGCAGCATGGTGTAGCCGTTTTTGATATAGGGGGCAACGTCTGCGGTATGGGAAACTGCGCCGTTTTTCAGAATATCCGCCTTGCCGATGGTCAGCTGATAGGTATTTGTGGTTTTGGTTTCGTCCGTTTTGGTTTCGTCTGTTTTGGTTTCGTCCTTTTTCTCGTCCGTTTTATCGTCCTTCTTCACCTTATTCTTTGCGACCAGCTCAATGGTATCGTCAAATTCGTCATAGGCTTCGGCATAATCGAACCAGTTTTCTCCCTGCTTGGTGGAAGAATTTTTGGTTACGAGAATGCTGTTTTTATTGGCGTTGTCCTTCGGGAAGGTCACCTTAGCGTCATCCTGTACGCTGATGATGGGGTTTTTGCCCTTCGCCTTTTCGATATAAATGACATGCCCATCGGGGTCTGCCGCAATTTCTACGCTGTCATAGAAGGTAACAGGACCCTGCTTTGCATAAATCGCACTGGCGGAATAGCTGTCCGTCACGATTTTCAGCTTTCCCTTGCCCTCGAAGGTCAGCTCGCCCTCGCAGTAAATCCCGTCGCAATGATAGGAAAGGGTGTTCAGGCTGTTATTGCTGCCCTTGACACGCACCGTGCTTTCATCGGGCAGATAAATTGCCGCGCGCTCCTCCAGCTTCCCCTGCGGAACGGTGAGGGAAAGGTTTTCAACGGTCAGCGTCTGGCTGCTTGCATCCCAAGCCCAGCCTGCGTTCGTATCCGCTGCATCCTCTGTCATGCTGCGGAAATCAAGGGGATTTTCCAAATCTGCCGCGAAAACGGCGGTAGGGCATGCGCCCATCAGAACTGCGGCGGAAACCACACCGCAAAGATATTTCTTCGTCATAGAGATTCCTCCTTTTTTGCTTAATTTCTTCTAGTTTACCATGCCTGACGGAAAAAACCAAGACGGCAAGGCTTAATTTTATCTAAATGTTTGACGTTCAAACGGTTTTATTTGTTCCGCGGAGGGGATAAAAAATGCTGCTTTGTCGGAAAAGTTGAAAAAAACAAATGGTACATTCGGTAAAAGTATAGTATAATGAAGGGTAATCTAAAATGGGTGATTTATGTAAATTTGCGTGCCGCAAGGATAGAAACGGAGGATTGGCATGAAATATATCAAGGAACTGAGAGAGGGCGAAAATGTCATTGAGCATTACCTTTGCAAATCCAGAGCAAGCATGAAATCCCGCAACGGAAAGACCTATCTTTCCTTAAAATTGCAGGATAAAACAGGCATTGTGGATGCGAAGGTCTGGGATATGAATAAGGATATCCAGAGCTTTCAGGAAAATGATTTTATCAAGGTGGATGCGTTTGTAACGACATTTAACAACGAATTGCAGTTAAACGTCAAGCGGATTCGCCGCAGTCGCGAGGGCGAATATGACCCTGCGGATTTTATCCCCAGTACGGATAAAAATATTGACGAAATGTATACACAGCTGTTGGCGTATATCAAAACCATACAAAGCCCCTATATCAAGAAGCTGCTGGAGGAAATTTTCCTCAGACACCCCGTTATCAGCAAGGATTTCAAGTATCATTCCGCGGCAAAAACCATGCACCACAGCTTCCGCGGCGGTCTGGTGGAGCATACGCTTTCCGTCACGCAAATCTGCGATTTTATGGCACCGCGCTATGAATTTGTGGATAGAGATATTCTCGTTGCCTGCGCCATGTTGCATGATGTCGGGAAGATTATGGAGCTTTCCGATTTCCCCGAAAACGATTATACCGATGAGGGGCAGCTTCTGGGACATATCTTCATCGGGGCGGAGCTGATTCGGGATACCGCGGCGAAAATCGAGGGCTTTCCGCAGAAGCTTGTCATGCTGCTGATGCACTGCATCCTTTCCCACCACGGCGAGCTGGAATATGGCTCTCCCAAGGTGCCCGAAACCATCGAGGCCTTTATTTTGCACTGCGCCGACAACATGGACGCAAAAACGAAGATGTTCGAGGAAATGCTTGCCGCAGACAACACACAGGGCAGCTGGGCGGGGTATCACCGTATGCTTGCCAGAAATATTCGTAAGAGTGATTACAAATGATAGAAAGAGAAACCATATCCGCGCACGAAATCAATAAATATGACTACTGCCCGTATCAGTGGTATTATGAACGGCTCTACGGCAGGGCGGAGCTGCGGCGGCTTTATACAGAGAGAAACGCACGCCTGCATTTAGAGGATAGCATGAGTGCCAACTTCCGTAAGGGCGAGGGCTATCATCAGAGGAGCTATTTTCTGCTGCGTCTGCGGCGAATGGTCTGGAAGATTGCCGTTCTGCTGTTTGCGGCGGCGGCGGTCGGCGGATATGTATGGGTGAAATACAGTGGAATGGGTTAAAACAATCGGAAACGGCTTCGGTACGGCGGATTTGGTGTTGCTCTGCGTGGCAGTGCTGTTGGTGGTGCTTTTGTGCATCAGACACGGCAGACCTGCGTTAAAAAAGCTGACCGCAAGGGATGATATCCCCGGCTACGCGCTTCTGTATGCCGACCGAAAGCAGGATAAAAACGAGGATTTCGGCAGGCTTCTGTATTCCGCGAAATACGATTTGCAGGGCAGACCCGATTATGTCTTTTGCAGTCGGCTTCTGGGGCGTATCGTTCCCGTGGAGCTGAAAAGCGGCTGCATCGGTGAGGCGGAGGAGCCACACCACGGCGATTTTTTGCAGCTTGCGGCGTATTTCCTGATTCTGGAGGATGTCTATGGCAAAAGACCTGCATACGGGCGGCTCGTGTATCGGGATTATATGTTTGAAATCAAGAATACGGCGCGCGTCCGTAGGGAGGTGCTGAAAGCAGTGCAGGAAATGCGGCAGATGCTTCGGGATGGAATTGCAGAGCCGAAGCCGAGCTTTGCCCATTGCCGCCCCTGCGTCTGCAACGGAACGGTCTGTCAGTTTTCGGAAACAGAAATAGAAGGAGTAAATGATGATTCCTGTAGAGAAGAATAAAACGTATGAAATCAAAATAGCTGCACTGGGCAGTAATGGCGAGGGCATCGGGCGGATAGAGGGCTATACCGTCTTTGTAGAGGGGGCATTGCCGCCAGAGACCTGCCTTGTGCTGATTGTAAAGACAAGAAAGCATTTCGGCTATGGCAAGCTGCTGGAAATCCTGACCCCCTCGTCCGACCGCAGAGAGCTCTGCTGTCCTGTTGCGAAGCAGTGCGGCGGATGCCAGCTGCAGCACCTTTCCTATGCGGCGCAGCTTGCGTATAAAACAAAGGAGGTGCAGGACGACCTCGAACGCATCGGCGGCATTACGGATGTGACCGTAAGACCTGCCATCGGCATGGATGCGCCTTGGCGCTACCGCAATAAGGCGCAGTTCCCCGTGGGGCAGGGCAAGGACGGCTGTGCCATCGGCTTTTACGCCAAACGCAGCCACCGCATTGTGGATACCAAGCAGTGTTTTTTGCAGAATGAACGGAACGATGCCATTGTTGCCCTTGTGCGCGATTTTCTGAATGAATTTCAGATTCCTCTGTATGATGAGGAAACACACACAGGGCTTGTCCGCCATATTCTGACACGCATCGGCAGAAGCAGCGGCGAGGTGATGGTCTGCATCGTACTCAACGGGAAAAGACTGCCGCACAGCGAGGTACTGGTGGAACGCCTGCAAAGGATAGAGGGCATGGTTTCCATTGTGCTGAACGTAAATCGGGAGAAAACAAACGTCATCCTCGGCAGAAAAATCATCACCCTTTGGGGGAAGGATACGATTACCGATTCTCTGGACGGCATCGAGTTCGAGATTTCGCCGCTTTCGTTCTATCAGGTGAACCCCGTGCAGACAGAGGTGCTGTATGAAAAGGCTGTGGAGCTGGCGGATTTAAAGGGGGACGAAACGGTGCTGGATTTATACTGCGGCATCGGGACGATTTCTCTTTTCTTCGCAAGAAAGGCAAGGCAGGTGTTCGGGGTGGAGATTGTGCCCGAAGCCATTGCGGACGCGAGGAAAAACGCGGAGCGAAACAACATCACCAACGCAACCTTTGCCGTCGGCGCGGCGGAGGAGGTCATCCCCAGACTGTATCGGGAGGAGGGCATTGCGGCAGATGTGGTTGTGGTTGACCCGCCCAGAAAGGGCTGTGATGCACGCCTCTTGGAAACCATCTTGCAGATTGCACCCGAAAAGGTCGTGTATGTTTCCTGTAACCCTGCGACACTCGCACGGGATTTGGCTGTGCTTGCGGCAGGTGGCTACCATGTGCGCGAGGTGCAGCCTGTAGACCAGTTCCCTCATACAAATCATGTCGAGACGGTTGTTTTGCTGTCAAAGGTGAACACATATAAAGAGTAAAAGCGTTGATTTTTAAGGCTTATTCAGGCGCTATCGTTAATCGGTAGATTGGGCCCTGGATAAGCCTTTTCTTTTTAGAGGAAAATTGCCTTAGTAGGAACTGGTCCATAGCGGAGGGTTGACACTTCACTATGGTTATCGAAAAAGTGCATACAGTTCAACGATAGGTTTTTGGTGCCAAAATCTACTAAATGGGTTAGTGTTTTAAACACCTCATAAGAAGGTTTTATTCCCGTATATCGATGGTTCTCCCAAACCATCAAAATTCAATTCATGCGTAGTTCTTCCCGCCTGCGCATCAAGTACCGGATCGGTACAAAGTATCAATGTTTAAAGTAAAAATGCAAAGGAGGATTTCGTTGTTCACAAGAAAAGAATTAAGTTATTTACGTGACCCTTATTTTAGGATCATCAGAGAAGAAGACCAGTATATTGAAGTGCAGTCGTGCAACACAGGACACTGCTGGACTGTGTTAAAGAACCAGTTTGAGGCCCAGTATAAGATTACGCTCTATCATAAGCATAAGTTCAAAGACCCGTACTATCACAAGCATAGACAGTGCAGAACGGTCATAAATGCCATTGAGCAGATAAAGAGTCATGACGAATATGTTCTTGAACAGGAAGCTTTGAAAAAAGAACGTGAATCAAAAGCTACGGAACATGCTGCTCGTCATTTGAAGGTTCATCAGAGTAGCGGCTACAAGTATAAGCCAACGCCTGAAATCGTTCTGAAGGGTGACTGGCTTAATGCCTGGGGCTTTGAATTCGGTGCAGAAGTGGACGTGATCTGCCAGGGTGACGGAAAGCTTACAATTACAATGGTATAAAAATAACAGCGGCACTGAGTAACGTGCCGCTGTTTGTGTTATTAACGATATTTCTTATCAAAGAGTTCCTTTGCAAGCTTCTGGGTTTTTTCAATGAAGGCGTATCCTTGGGTTTTACCCTTGCCGAGATCAACCTTACTGAGAATCTCGTTTTTTTGATAACCTTCTATGAGAAGCTGCATTATTTTGCCCATATTTTCATCCTGAGCAGCTAAGTCATCAATTAACATGTTAATAGTCATTAAGAGCATAGCTTTGTCTTCGTTTTCAGTTGAGCCTGTAGGGTCGTAGCCCGAACCGTCCGCATCGTCAATATTCTCAATAAACTCATCAAGAGATAAGTCGTCGGAAAGAATGCTGTCTTTGTGCTTAAGATATCGCTCCACATCATCATTAAAAATCTTCATGTACGATTCCAAATTACCCTTTTTATTAGGGATGAACACAACGGGAACTTTCTTTCCATGACGAAATGTCCAGGTTTCAACATTGTTGTAATTTAATCCTGCTGGTTTCAGTGTCTGAGCCATGTCTTTGGAAAGAACTGCGGGAACGAGCTCCTCATCGGATCTGACAGCTTGCCCATTAAATGATGTTCTGTTGCTAAAGTTTCTGTAAAATTCATCTTTTGCCATTTTGATTTCCTCCTTAGGTTGGCCCGGAGGAAATCCGTCAGGCAGCTTGAAAAAAGAGCGTAGTTGACCACCAAGATAAATTTCCTCCATCTTGTTCTGTGATCAGCTCGTCTCAAAGAACTGACTCTGTATTAAGTTTCCAATCAGAGACTGTTGAGACAGATGCAAGCGTCCAAGCATCCCTGCTCTGAAAGGGAGCCTTTTAATGTCATGCTCAGGACATATTTAAATAAGCAAATGCTCATTTATACATTAATAAAAGGTTGAAGGAATAATCTAATGTCAGGGAGCACACAAAATATGTTTTGGTCTGACAAAATTATTCCTTTTAGAATAATCATCGTTTGTGTTATACTTTCCTTATCAACACAAGAAGGGGATGATTCAAGTGGCTAAAAAGCCAGAGAGTAAGAGAATAGAGGTTGAGAGAATGAAAGAGCTGATGGGTGATATGACACAGCAGCAATTTGAAGAAAAAACCGGAGTACCTCAATCCTCAATAAGCAAAATTCTGAGCAATCAGCGGGATCTAACGGCAAACAATATATGCCTAATTGCTGAAGCTTTCGATGTAAGTACTGATTGGTTGTTAGGTCGTACTGATGAGCGAAAACCGCCAGAACCTGTAAAGAAATCAGAGGAACCTACATACGGCGATATCTTTGAAGTTGTAACGTATCTACTAAAGAAAAATGCATTAACTGCCTGGCAGGAAGGCTTATTCGGAGTAGATGGAAGGGATCATAAACTAAACAGTGTTCAAAGCCTTTCTATAAATGATGAAATATTAAGGTCGATGTTTTATGAGTGGATTACCATGCAAGCTGCTCCTCAGGATGCATACGACGACTGGAATACGAAAAGAGTGGATGCGTATTCAGCTTTGCCGTATTTATCATGGGACGCAGCAATTGCCGACGCTTTTCATCGTTTCTATGGCGGTAGCGCGGTCACCCCTGATACGCTCGCTTATTTCCAAAAAAATCTTATAAATATTTTTAAGGAAATACGTGCTGAACAAGAAAACAATTAAAGAAAGCCACCTAGATAGCTAATGTTGCAGATAAGATTCTTCGATCTTGTTCTGCAGCGTAGCGCATCCAGGTGGCTTTCCTGCGAGTAGAATTATTTGTTTTCTGTTGTATTAGGAATGATGGTCACAAAAACATATTCCTTTTTGTTTCTCTTACACTTGTGCCGTTCGGTTATTTGTTTACCATCAAAAGTTTTTGGGTCATATTCGCCGAAGCAACAGTGGCTTGTTCCGTAGCGACAATTTGTCTGGCTACATTGAATTCTTTCGTAGGCCATAAAAATCTCCTTTCCTAATAATTTAACCATAGTGTACCATAATAGCGGACGTGTGTCAATGAAACTGGTTCACATTGTCCGCTATTATGGTTTTTAGGGTTTACTTTTGCGGACAAACGTGATACACTATCGTTAAAAGGAGGTTTGACTATGAAGATAGGAGAAAAGATTAGAAATCTGCGCAAACAAAAAAACATGTCGCTTCGTGAACTTGCTCAGATAACCGGCTTATCTAAGACAACCCTCGGTGATTTGGAGAAGGATGTAAAAAATCCATCTTTAGATACACTTGAAAAAATAGCGGTGGCTTTTGAAATGTCACCGGCTGAATTATTAAAAGAAACTGATTCTACGGATGAGTTGATGGAATCGGCCCAAAATAGTAGTTCAGAGATCCTTGCGGGGCTTTCAAAGTCCGGAGATCTTTTAAAGGTATTATATCGAGCAAAGGATGCACCGAAGGAAACAATGGATCAAATGGCAGTGTTTCTAGATACACTCCTTACCACTCAAGGTTATAAGAAAAACGATGATGAGTAGGGGGGATCAAAATGCTTAAACAAGCGCCAGAGAGACCAAGACGCGATCTTGTAAAAAAAGCAGCGAGAGCCTTTCTATTAGAATCAAAGCAAGACTCATTACCGATAGATGTTGAGGCTTTGTATGAGCCAGGCAAGTATTTGATTTTTGATGCTGAAAAAGCAGAAGAAATCGCCAAAATGGGTATACCTATTGATTTCTGGGATAATGATTCCGCGGATGCTTTTACCTGTTTTTATAATGGATTATACATAACAATTTACAAAAACAAAGGTAGGACACCACAAAGAATAAGATTCTCTAAGGCACATGAACTTGGACATATTGTGCTTAAACACTTTACTGAATTTGAACAGCCAGATTCTTATTCTATTCATAGGAGTAAGATTTACCAGGTTTTAGAGCGAGAAGCAGATATGTTTGCGGCTGAATTGTTAGCGCCAACACCGGTTTTAAAAGAATTAAACATGTTTGATGTTTATCACATTCAGACATTGTGCGATATTTCAAGTGCAGCAGCGGATATTACTATTAGCGATTTGAATCAGGACTTGAATGTTAGCGAAGCTGGAAAGAATGCTGTTCTTAGAAGGTTTCATAAGTATATTTTTACTAACGCTTATAATTTGAGGTTAAATGAATTAGTTTGTCCTCGCTGTAATAATCCAACTGACTTAGGTGATAAGTACTGCTTGGTATGTGGGACTGAATTAATTAAAAAAATACATTCTAGCCCTCGATCATTCAGTTCAGCAAGAGTTACCCATAACGGAAGGCTGATGAGATGTGCGAATTGTGGGAACGACAGTTTTCGAGGTGGCCAGGTAGTTTGCACTTGTGGACAGCCTCTTTATAACAAGTGTGAAAATCCGTCACACACAAAGCTGCTACCTGAATATGCTCGGTATTGTAATATTTGTGGACAAAAGACATCGTTCTATTCAAGCGGCGTCCTTTCTTCTTGGGAAGACGACATTAAAAACAGAGAGCAAGCCAATGGTTATTTTTCTGAATATAGGGATGAGATTCCGGTTTCAGAAGATTGGCATTATTGGGTTCATGAAATCTTGATTTCTGAAAACCACGACCTTTATGAAGAACTTAAAGATTCACGAGCAATAATTGATGAAGATGATCTTGTTATTTATACAGACGTAGATGAGGTGCCAGTTGAATACATAAGGGATTCGATAAAAAAGTACTGTGATCGAGAAGTGATTTCAGTGACATTAGAAAAGGAGGAGCCTAGACTATGACATTTAATAGTATTTTCAAAAAACATTATAGCTGCTGGGAGGAAGTTGAGAAGGACATTGAGTCTATTTCTATTACGAAAGAAAAAGGAGATGCCTTCGAGCAGTTTGCTTTCGCTTATTTTACATACTTCAAAGATATATATCAGGTAAGTGAACTATACATGGGACCGGATATTCCCGACAACTATAAAGCAGAGTATAAGCTGGAAAAGAAAGATAGCGGAGTAGACGGGTTAGTTATAAAGGAAGACGGTTCATCAATTGCTTATCAGGTTAAGTTTAGGTCGGGAGCTGAAGCACCATCATATGATGATCTTACCTCTTTTTGGGCAGAATCAGAGCATACCACAGAGAGATGTATATTTGCCAACTGCTATAATCTCCCCAAGCAGGCTTACAAGAAAAAGGATCAATTTACAATTTTAAGAGATAGCCTTATGGCTCTTGATGAGGTCTTTTTCTCGTGGTTATATGACTTTGCAAATGGTGGTGAAGTCACAGATAAAAGAGAAAAGTATTCTCCTAAACCTCACCAGGTGAAGATAATTAATGAAGTGTTAGATGGTTTTGCTAATGCTGATAGGGGTAAATTGCTTGCAGCCTGCGGAACAGGAAAAACTCTTACCGCACTTTGGATTAAGGAAGAGCTTGGTGCACATACAGTATTGTTTGTTGCGCCAAACTTAGCATTGATAAAGCAGACTCTTGAATCTTGGATGCCTCAGGCAGATGCACCGTTTAGTTATATGTGCGTATGTAGCGATCAAACCGTTGCAAGCACAGATGTTGAAGATGATTTTGCTGCAGATATTTCATATATTGGTGTACCAGTTACGACTGATCCGGAAAAAATAGGAAGCTTTTTGGATTATAAGACTGACAAAGACAAAGTTATCTTTTCGACGTATCAATCGTTAGACGCAATAGTAGTGGCATTGCAGGGAAGAGAAGATTTCTCATTTGATATAGCGTTCTTCGACGAGGCCCACAGAACTGCAGGAAATAAGGATTCTGAGATGTTTATCATAGGAATGAACGACGAGTTTATTTCATGTAAAAAACGTCTTTTTATGACAGCTACAGAGAGATTTGTAAATCCTCATATTGTAGGCAGAGCTAAGCAATTGAATTACGAAGTTTTCTCTATGGATAATGAGGAGCAGTATGGTAAGACATTTAGCTCTCTTCCTTTTAGAGAAGCTATTGATCAGGGGATAATTAGTGATTATAAGATTGTCCTTTGCTGTATGAATGAAAGCGAGTTAACAAAAATCATTCAAGATAACCAAATTATTAGCACCGGAGATAGAAAGATAGATGCGCAAACACTATTTAAACAGGTGCTCCTGGCGAAAACAATGGGTGATATTGGAATTAATAAAGTAATTTCTTATCACAGAAACATTGAAATGGCCAAGCAGTTTATAAAACCTACTCAGGGCGCACCGATTGCTGAAGTTGTATCTGATTTGACAGAAGGAATTGAAGAGACAGATGTCTATGCCGGACATATTAATGGCACTATGAGCGCAGGAGATCGAAAAGAGATTTTTGATGCTTTTATTCAAGCTCCTTATGGTGTTATATCTAATGCCCGTTGTTTGACTGAAGGCGTAGATGTGCCTATTATCGACGCTGTTTATTTTTCTGAACCAAAGAACTCCATTGTTGATATCATCCAGGCAGTAGGAAGGTCTCTCAGAAAGGATATAAATAAGCCTGATAAGGTATCGTACATTATTATCCCGATGATAATAGCAGATAATGTTGCTAAGTTTGAGGATATAGATCCTAAAGATTTTAGTACGTTGCATTCTGTCATTCAGGCACTTAGGGATCAGGACCGTATTCTTGCTGATTATATTGATAAACTTAATCTTCGTGCAGCTAAGGGCAAAGGTCATGTAAGTCAGGATCCTGACGCACCGATAATTGTTGAATTGTCAGAGCAGCTTGATTTAGACGAGTTCTCAGAAAGTCTTAGCCTTAGAATAGCGGAGGTTAATAAAGACCCTAGTAATATAGCTAAGGAGTTTATCGTGAACAAAGCTTCAAGAACCTCAGGAACTAAGCGCACCTTCAGAACGGTAGGTGATTACAATATTGATGCTTATTATGAGAATTTGGTGCTTCCGACTCTCGAAAAATATGATACTTTTGCAAAAGGATTGTCACGAGAATCAATTACCATAAATCATAATAATGTATCGCATTGTGTGAAGATTGGAGCCTTAATAGAGAAGGATCTTAAGTTCTATGTTACAGATATAGGTAAAGCAATGTTTGAATACAGAGACCTCTATGTTGATATTTTTAGAGAACAGATGCTTAAGTATTATGAGCTTGATACTATCACCAGAGTTCCTAAATTTCCATATAGAATGGCACTGAGAGTAATCGCCGAGTTAGGATATATAACAAAATTTGAATTTGTATATTCACTTTATATTGGAAAACACTTCGGTACTAGAGGTGAGCAGGAAGCTATCGAACGCGTGCAATATTTAAGAACAACGTATCCTAATATTGAAATTCTAAACGAAGCAAATAAGCGTATAGTTCTTGACGTGCTGAATACAAAGTTTGATACTACGCTTACTTTCGAGGATATTTGGTCATCAAGAACGACAGTGTATAATCAGTTCAATTATATTTTGAAGCACTTGTTGTCGTGGTCCGATATTTTTGACGAGAAGGCACCGAAGAATGAAATAAGGCTGCTTCCGGGAGGCGAAGACCGAATTAAAGAAATTCTGGATAAGTCTGCAGAGATTGAAACCTGTCCTTTGGATTCATTGAAGCGAAACTATATTGAGTATAAAGGGTATTAAAGAAAAGCCTTCATCACATTTTGTGGTGAAGGCTTTTTCTGTGTTAATGGTGCTTTTGCGATATTTCAGTGAGCTTTTGCTTACGTGTTTCATAATTACTTTGTGATGCACAAATTATATATGCGTTTTCACAAGGACGTTTGTTTTGTAATGTCTTTTGAAAAGAAGAGCAGTATTTGTTCTTTTCAGGTAGGACTGATAGCAGGTCGCTTGGCTGTTCTGAATTTATCAGATCGTTGATGTAGGCCTTGTTATCAACAAAATGAAGTATCTCGCCGGTCTTTAACAATAAGGAGTAGATGTTTAAAGATTGGTTTCCTTTTGAAAAGGAAAATTCAGTTGTCGAATCGATATCATCATAATCGAGAGTTACAGAACTAGTTGCGTAGCTGTCAATGAGTGTTATTTTATTTGATTTATCATTGAACGAAAATCGGAAGGGTTTTGAACAATAATATTCCAAAGTATAAGGAACTCTAAAATGTAGCATTATTCCCCCTGTTACTTTTTTATTAATTCAACTATGCTTTCTCTTAATGTAGTCTTTAAGTACGGATACTTGTTTAGTTGTTGAGTAGAAGTTCGTGCTTTTCGGCATTCTATTATTCTTCCAACCTCAAACCCTTCAAGCTCACCGAAATATGCTAATAATAAATCGGTAGGTACAATTTTGCCGCAATAAGCAGATTGATCAACAACGATGTAAGTTTTCTTACCTGAACTAAGAGTTAAAGAGCATTGCCTTATTATTTCTCGCATATCTGAGAAATAACCTCTGATCATGTTCGGAACTTTCCTTGTTCGAGTATCTCTCTTGCCTGTTTCTTGCTCTTTTAGCGGGATTGCTTCCTCAATTTCTTTAGCGATTAAATCAACATATTTATCACAGGTGTCTTGAACAGAACCGCCAATAAATGATCTGACTGCTTTTTTTCTCAATTCGTTTATTCCTTTTATACCATCAGCGTAGTCTCCAAAAACTAGCTCCAATTTATAAGATTCAAAATAGTCAAATGAATTGGCGTATGGAGGTGAAAAAATAATAGCGCCAGCAGTTTTGCTGCCGAATAGACGCTTGTATTCTTCGTAAAGATTATACGCGGAATTATAAACGCAGTATCCGGATACACCATCTTTTGGCTTTACTGATGCTATATCTGATGAAATAAGCATGACTTTGTTTATAAAATGGTTCTCTACATTCTTTACCTTTGTGTCTCTTTTTTTCAGTCCATTTCCATCTCGTTTTCTGTCGGAGCAGTCTATAACAATAGAGTTAAAAGCAACAGTCATTATTGATTTTGCTTTGGAATCGGGTAGTGAATCAATATATGTTTTGATTCTAACTAATTCCTGGAAGTGTTCATCCTGAAAATACTTTTTTATGTCTTCATATTGACTCTTGTAATTATGTCTGTCGAAAGATCCTAGTTTTTTAATGTGGTCTGATAACGTATCGAGATCCGATTGTAAATAATGGTCTACTTTTGCATTTGAAATATAGGCAGACATTGGATTTACATCAAGTCCAAGCGTATCATATCCATCAAGTGCGGCAACAACGTTAGTGGTTCCTGAACCGCAAAAGGGATCGATTATACATTCGCCAGGAAAAGCGCCTGACATAGAAATTAACTCATTAATTAGTTTACTAGCAAATCCTTCTCTGTAGGTAAACCATTGGTGGTAAGGAACATCTGTATTTGTTGAAAAGTTTACCAGGTTATGATATTTCTCTTCTGCAGATTCGATGGCATATCGTGACTCCAAAGATATGATAAAATCTTGAAGCTCACTGAAATTATATACTTTTGTTGTTTTAAGTAATTTTTTCATTATGCCTTCCTCCAGATTCCGTCTTCGCAAATTAAAGTACGCTTAAGACGATTTTCTAAGTAGTCATTTGAGAAGGAGGAAATATCTTCCATTTCGATCCCGTTGTTATTACACCATAAAATATATGCCATCAAATCTTTGGTCATTGTAGTTAATATTTTTTGGTATAACTCAGGAGTGTCGTATTTCTTTTTCCTACGGAAAAGAGATGTGACTGTGGTATCTATTGCGTCTTCAATAATGTCAGAAAATACCTTATTTTCATCATGGTTTATTTCTATACGTCCTTTGCGGAAGGAATAAATAAAATCACCTTGTATGTTTCCAGAAAATCTTAAGTGCGCAGTGTTTTTGTAAGAATCAATATAATCCTGAAATAGAATTCCATCGTCGGGAAGGTAAAAACCTGCTCTTGCAACTGCTTTTAACATGGCTACCCACACTTTGATGTTTTTATTGTTAAAAGTAAAAACAAGGTATCCGTTATCTTTTAGGACTCTTGCTCCCTCGGCATAGACGTCGTATAACAGTTCTTCGTAATCATCAACATCTTTTGAACCGGTAAAATTCTTTTTACGATTCATGACAGCTTCTTGCTCTTTATAAATATATGAATCAAGTCCGGCATAAACTGCAAACCATGCATTCCATATGGTTGATAATTCTGCATACTGAACGTTGCTGCCGTATGGCGGGTCAGTGATAATAACATCAACAGAATCATCAGAGATAGGAAGTTCAGATGAACTCTGGTTTAGTACCATAAAACTGTTATGTAACTTTATATCTTCAAAACTTGATACTTCCTTTAAATCCTTAGGAAGCGTAGAGGCGGAGTAAGTGCACCCTTTAATAATTGCTTTTGAACGCTGATTTAATACATCTAGTATATTTGTTTCAACGTACTGATTTGGAAGCCAGAAAGCATGCTTATCCATTGCTGTAGGATTTCCGTTTTCCCAATTATCAGTTACACGTGTCATTTTGTTTGTGTAGCGAAGCGATGAGCTAAACAAGAAATATAAATACTCATTCATTAAGGAACCTGTCGTTCCGCGTAGTTCCATAATATCATTGAATATTAATAGATTTAGAGCATAATTTCTTTCTGTGAAAAAATCGTGATAACTTTCAATGCCTTTTTCTTGTAACTTATCTTCGTATTGTCTGTCCCAGTCATCAGGAACTTTAAAATCAACTTTGTACTTAAGGCTACCGATGGTCTTCTTGAAATCGATCTTCTTAAAAATTGGCATGTTTTCATATGAAAGATCGCGGACAACGGTATTTTTGGTTTTTGCAGATTGATATTTAACGCGAATAGGAATACTGCCGGATGGAGAACAGTCAACTCTTTTCTGACCATTTGTGTGCCCATTACAATTGGGATTAGGACAGAAGTATACACCATTACTTTTTTTGTTTTTTTCGAGTAATTCTATGGATGATCTGCAATCAGGGCACTTAACAACATATGCCCATTCGAACCAAATTGCAGTTCCTTCATCGTCCGGAAATTTTACTGTATACCACTCGCTGTATTTTTTTGTTTCGGTCACTAAAAAACGGCGATAGAAGTCTTTTAATTCTGATATCTCGCCGTTAAACATCTGCATCCTAGATATAAATGCTGCCAGTGGGTTTAGATCAACGCCAACAACATTTCTTTCTAAAGCGGCTGCTTCAAAGACGGTTACGCCTCCGCCGCAAAATGGATCAAGTACAACGTCTCCCTTAGATGTGTAATGTTTTATGATATGCTTGAAAACGTTATAGGGTCGTCTTGCAAAGTATTTATGCATTTTATATTGAGCTGTATGACCTTCAGCTTTTACCGACCTTTTCAATGGTGTGATGCTCAATTCATCACTCCTTTCCTTTTTATAGCGAAAGGCTCGGCCGTCCTCAGGTTTCTCAGCATCGTCTGGTATGAGCCACATCGAGTTATTGACTATTTGAGCACCTGGAATACGTCCTTCCTTACAGAGTACTAGAACTCTTCTTTTTGTAAGGCCCCAGGCATCGGCTGCTTCTTTAGCAGAAATCATTCCCATGGTTGCACCTTCCTTTCGTTATAAAGTATATACTAAAGCAGGTAAATAATCAATACAAACATACTCAATCGCGAATAATAGCTCAAAAAGCAGCGCTGGAATTGTACCGGCGCTGCTTTTCTTTTAGTCTTTTTTATAGAAAGATGTAATGTAGCCGTCTGCTCGAAGTAAAATATCCGGGAACCATTCAGGGTTGTGTGCCATAGCCTTGCAGACGTCATCGAGGGATACTTCCTCTTTACATTCGATGAGAAGCTCGTCATGAACGTGCCCGCAGATAAGAGCACCTGGCAGGTTTTTCATTGCATTCATAAGGAGGTCTCTTGAAATCGCCTGTACAATGTTCTCGACAAACTTCGGACCGTAACTTTCAAGGCGCTCCCATTTCTTAGTAGAGCCGATACCTTCATAGGTAACACTTTCACCGCCGAACTTGTTCTCCCCGATCCTGGGTTTAATGTAGGTGAGCTTCCGGCCGGAAGGGAGGGTGGTAAATAACATGCCGCTGCGCCAGGTAAACTTAATACCATGAGTCTCGGTGCTGCTATGCATTTTGATGGCGTTCTTTACTGCGTTATCGGCATCCCACCATAAAGATACGATGTTTGGGTTAGAAAGCCTCCAGGCATCTACGAGGGGCTGTAATTCTTCTTCTGTAAGGCCCATGTCTAGCGCTCCCATAGCTTTTAAGGCACCTACGGATCCACCGTAGCCCAAGGCCAACTCTGCGATTTTACCCTTTTGACGAAGATGACCGTTTATACCATGTTTCTCAACAGGGCAGTTAAACATTTTTGATGCACTGGCACAGTAGATGTCGAGCCCCTTTGCAAAGGCCCCCTGACGCCATGTTTCATTTGCGATAGCAGCAATAACTCTCGCTTCAATAGCGGCAAAGTCTGCTACGTAAAACAAGTAACCCGGCTTAGCAATAAATGCGGTTCTGATGAGCTGTGAGAGGGTATCTGGGATATCATCATACAGCATTTCCAAAGACTCATAGTCACCCTGCTTTACGAGCTCTCTGGCTTCTGCAAGGTCATCCATGTGGTTTTGCGGCAAGTTCTGTAATTGAATTAAGCGGCCAGCCCAGCGACCGGTTCTGTTGGCACCATAAAACTGAAACATTCCTCTTGCACGAGTGTCATGGCAGGCAGCATTTTCCATTGCCTGATACTTTTTCACAGAGCTTTTTGCAAGCTGCTGACGAAGGGAGAGCACCTGAGCTAAGTCGTCAGGGGCTTCTTTTATAAGTTCAGCGACAGCTTTTTTGCCAAGGGTATCAGTCTCAAGTCCCTGGTCAGATAACCAGGCTTTTATTTGAACGACGCTGTTAGGGTTTTCAAGGTCCGTCATATCCCTCATTTGAGAGGAGATATCTGATTTGGAACGTTCGTCAAATGCAATCGCGTTCTTTACAAGCTGCATATCAACCAGGATACCTCTATCATTTATTTGCTGATCCAAGTGATATTCATCCCAAATGAAGTCGGGAACCGGAAACTTATGCAGTTTTTCTTTTATACCCATCTCGGTTACAACATCACGTTCATTGTAGGATTTAAAGGTTGTCCATTTATCGGGAGCATGGCAGGGAAGGTTACGTGTCCTACCACCGTTCGCTTTTGTGGGCTTACAGGGTACACAGAAGTATCTGATGAGATCTTTACCTTCTTTCATTTTTTGCTCTTTGAGTCCGAGCACAGCACCGACACCTTCAAGTGAAAGCGGGAGTCCCATGTATGCACTCCAAATCATTGTGCAGCGCCATGAGACAGGGTTTAAGTAGTTACCGGTGGTGTCATACTCAGGACCGTAGCTTTTGAACTTTTCAGGATAGTTACGCTTTAGCCAATAAGACAAGCAGACTCTTTCGAATACTGCATTAAAGGCCCACTTAATTACGGTATCGTCAACCAGGGCGTTGATAATATCCTCAGGAAGAGTATCATCACAGGCAAGGTCGTAAACCACAACAGGTGCTCCATCAATGGATACTCCAAAGAGAAGTATTTCAAAGTTGTCGGACTCCGCATATTTGTAAACACCGGACTTTTTTATATCAACATCGCTGTAGGTTTCTAAATCGATGTACATTTCATGTATTGTCATATTGATCCTCCTAAAATAAGGCGGCAGCAGAATGTGCCACCGCCCTAATCTTACTTATTTTCTGCTTCAGCTTCTTCCTTCTTTTTGAAGAGGTTAGGACAGAGCCATTTGAAAAATCTCTTAGCAAGTCCAAATACCCACTTCCATACTGCGATAATTCCGCAGCCCCAGAAGAAAAGAGTGATTCCGATTAATGTGCCTCGGATAGAAGCGTCGATTAACTGGTTAATATAATCCATTGTCATTGATTGTCACCGTACCTTTCATTAGATTGGCGGCAGGCGAACCTACCGCCATGATTGTCATTTGTTTAGTTGAGGAACTCGTCGTCTTCCTCAGTTGCGAAGTCATCCTCGGCTCTAGACTTACCGCCAAGAGGCTCTCCATCGCTGATCTTCTGGAGATTGTTAAGGCCGCAGGCAATACCGCGATTGCCGTTTGAGTTGAAAGCGTAGAGGTTAATGGAAGCTCTACCATACACACCGCTGTAAACTTCAGAGCGGTCGATGATAGGCTGGCGGTCAGCATCTACGATACCAGGAGCGGTAGCTGAGTTTGCGTTGATGAAGTAGCTGTTTGCATAGGCTTCATCACCCGGCCTCTCCCTGTCGCCATCACGAAGGGGAGTCTTGATAACATCGAGTGCGGGGCATACCTTAGAGGTTCCCTTGAGCTTTGACTCGCCTTCCTCGTAAGCGGCCTGGATAGCAGCCTTAATCTTGTTAACAGTAACGGTGTCAGACTTCGGGATGATGAGGGAGACGCTATACTTAGGTGCGCCTCCGTTGATGGACTTCGGATCCCACACGTTTGCGTAGCTCCATCTTGTGTTTACTCCTGTGATAACCTTGGTTGGATTCTGAATCTTAGACATAATTTTTTCCTCCTATTAATTGTCTTTGAAATCATCTGCTGCAGTGTTCATGGCCGGACGCTTGTCTGACTCAGGAACAAGAGCTGGTTTGCCTGGCGGCTTGTATACCAGGTCACCTAATAGTTCTTCAAACTTCTTTTTTCCAAGAAGTGAGCTCATGGCTGTAATGCCAAGTAACTTCTTTTCGTAAGGATCGTATCCGGCGTCAGTGACTTTTGAAGCAACAGCATCTTCGTCTGTGTATTTACGGTTGCTTCTGCCTTCTACGATTTTGAAGCCTTCATAATGTGTGCCGGCCTGGGCCTGTGAGAGTGCGTAATCTTTGATATTATTACCCCACGAGATGAGCTGATCGATACGAGGCAGGATTGCTGCAATCTCGATTTCATCAAGTGTGGCAGGCATCTCAAAGTCGTACTTTGCAAGCTCAAGGTTTGTCTCAGCACGTTTTCTGCAGGTGGCTTTTACCTTGCAGAACTGGCAATGGTCGCCAGCTTTAAACTCACCTTTGCCTTCGTAGGCGAGGGCAGCGGTAGGTTTTAATACTTCTTCAGCCCATGTAAGTAGTTCTTCTTTCGAGATACTCCAGGTGGAAACATTCTCTCTGCGGGGCTGGAAGATGGTCATTTCAATGGTGTTTACGTCGTACAGATCATCGAAGGCTTCTAAAGCACCTAAGGCATAGCACATCATTTGTGTGTTACCTTCGCTTTCTACCAGGACGCCAAGTCCATGCTTGTAGTCGATGATATGAAGCACTTCATCTGCAATAATGACGCAGTCACCGGTTCCGAAGCCGTTCTCTACGTAGCGGGAGAAGTCCAAGCGCTGTTCGATAAAAACAAGAGGATCGCTGCAGTATTCTTTGGCTTTCTCATATTGCTCAAGAACGTAGGTGCAATACTCCTCAGCGCAGTTTTGCATTTCACCGTTGTAGTAGGAGAGGCTTCCGGTTGGATCTGTAACATTCCGGCCCAGAGCTTTTTCTACAAGGTAGGCGCACAGTTCATGGCAGTCTGTGCCTTCCTGGGCATAGGGTGAAGCTTCGTCTTTTATTCCCTCGCACAGCTTCGCGGACGGTGGACAGTTGATCCAGCGATGCGATGCTGATGCGGAAAGGAATGCATGCTTAGCCATTAAGAAGGGCCTCGGCCTCAGCAGCTAAAGCAGCATAGTCATCTTCTTTAACTTCACTCAGGCGGCTTGCACCGAATTTCGTAAGGAGAGCTTTTGCTTCAGCTTTCATGCCTTTACCTGAAAGACTAGCCATGATTCCGCGTACCTCCTGGAAGGTATAAGTTTTAGTCTCAGGTTCCGGCTTAGGTTCTTCTGTCTTTGCAGGAGAAGGATCGAAGAGGGGCTTGGTTGCAGTCTTTTTCTCTTTGGGCTTTTCCGTTTCAGAGAACATCTCTCTTAAAGCAGTAGCAGCCTCAATCATTTTCTGCCCGTCTGTGATCATCTCATCAAGAACAAGGTCTAAGTTTGACATCTTACTCATTGCTGGCACCTCCGTCGTACTTCTCAAGGATTGACTTGAAGCCAGTTGCTGCTACGAGCAGGAGCTCTACGCATGCAATAAAATCTTTTGCCTTTCCAAGAAAGTCATTACCTTTCTCGATAACTGTGTTTGTTGCCTGTAATACTTCATTTTTCTTGCTCATCTTTTGAGTCCTCACTTTCCTTTGGATTTTCATTAGATTGTCTTAGTTTGGCTGCCAGTCTTTTTGCTACGACGCTGATGGCGATCAAGGTATCGATCAACTCTTCGTCAGCGGCATCAATAGGACTGGCAGAATCTCTTGTGGTAGTCATAGTCTTAACCTCGCTTTCCGATGGGCTTGTTTGCCTTTCTAACTTCCTAAGGGGATTTGAAGGAGCAAATTCCGGGTTTTCTGAAAATTTTTTTATTTTTTTCTGTGGCCCTGTGTCCTTCTAACTTCCTAAGGGAGTTTGCAAGGTAAAATTCCGGGTTTTGAAATAAAAAAAGACCAGTAGCTGTGACTACTGGCCAGGATGAATATTTAGTTTAGCTCATTGTGCTATAGCATGCAGGAATATGTGTAGTAATCTGAATTGTCTTTTCATCGTATTTCATGGTCCTTAAGTTGCCTGCGATTCTTTGCTTAGTTGTTTTACATGCTGCGGAGAGCAGAGCAGTCATTTTGCAGGTGTCCTGAGATCCGTAGTGTTTAACAAAGTTTTTCATAATTCTTCTAATCTGTTTGTTACTCATTTGTTAGCTCCTTTCGAATGTGTATACGGCGCGTCTACCATATTTCCCCATGTTTTTGAATCTGATACCTAAATCAGGATTGTCTACGATGTGGTTATAGAACTGTTTTCCAAAGACTCCTGCGGGACCTCGCGCGATAGTCCATTCGTCTCCGTAAACCTCTGGGAGTTCAAATCCATCTGGATATTTTTCAGGATCATCAAAGTCCCCTGCTTGGATTCGCTTTACGGCTTCGTCCACCGTAAAAATAGTGCTTCCGAATATTTTGCTTCTTATGTAATCTTGAATGCTTTGGTTACCAGCTAATCTCTGCAATTCCTCATAGGCATCTTGGCTTAACGTTAGTTTAACTACCGGCATCTGTCTTACCTCCTTTTTCTGATTGGATAGTCTAGGTACCCTGCTCTACAATTAGTAATATATCATAGAGCAGGGTGCCTTGTCTACATCTTTTTTATTTTTTTGAACTTTTTTATGAAAAAGCCGGAATCCGACCCGGCAAATCCCCTTAGGAAGTTGAAGAGGTTAAAATCTCTATCTTTTAACGAAAGGAGAGAGTCGGATGAAGGCACAAAAGAAATACCTTCCTTTGGTTTACATCTGCTCGAAGTATTCAGGCGACATCTCTGGTAATACAGAAGCCGCAAAGCACTACAGCAGATTTGCAGTGGACCAGGGAACCATACCGCTAGCGCCGCATTTGCTTCTTCCACTTTATATGAAGGAAGAGACGGAACGAGAGCTGGCGCTTTTCATGGACATGGTTTTCCTCGGCAAGGTGGACGAGCTTTGGGTATTCGGCAGCACAGCATCGCCGGGTATGAGAGCTGAGATCAACCAGGCCAAGAAGCACCATAAGACAGTCAGATATTTTGACAACGAGTGCAGAGAAACATTCACAGGGATTTAAGGAGGAGCTTAAATGCAATTTACTATTTTCACAGCAAACTGCACTGGCAAAGCTTCCAACCGCGACTATCCAAATAAGGTTGAAGTCACAAGCACTGAAGTTTTGCAGGAAGCAGTCAAAAAAGATCATGTCTGTGCTTCTTATAAGGAAAACAAGAGAAGCAACGACAATTTCATTTCCTCTGATGTCATCGTCATGGATATCGACAACGACCACACTGATGATCCGTCAGAGTACATCACTGAAAGCAAGATGGACGAGCTCTTCCCGGACATTAACTACTGCCTGGTACCAAGCCGCCATCACATGCTCGAAAAAGGAAGTCACCCTGCGGCGCCAAGGTATCACGTGATGTTCCCGGTAGAGGCGATCACCGATGCAACCCAGTACGCCAAAGTAAAAGAGCTTCTATATAAGAACTATCCCTTCTTTGATGGGAACGCTCTCGATGCAGCCAGGTTCTTATATGGTTCAGAGGTTGGTGAGGTTATCTGGCACGAAGGCTGGATGAATATCACAGACGAGCTTGAGGACGGAGACCTTACTTCGGGGGAGCCTGATGATAAGGAGTTTGATGCTCCGACGCATAGCGGTCCAATTTTAGAAGGAAGCCGCAACAAGACACTCAGCCATTATGCCGGTCGCATTTTAAAGAAGTACGGCCTTAACGATGATAGGGCTTTTGAAGTTTTCATGGAGTACGTGGCCAAGTGTGATCCGCCTCTTCCTAAAGAGGAAGTAGCAACGATCTGGAACAGCGCCACTCATTTTTACAAAACGAAGGTCATGACATCAGACGGGTACATTCCGCCTGAAGAGTATAACGACGAGTTCGGCAGCGCATCTTTAAAGCCTGAGGACTACTCGGATATCGGAGAAGCAAAGGTGCTGTCCCGCAAGTACGGTAACGAGCTCAAGTTTACCAATGCTACCGACTACTTAAGATACGACGGTGACAGATGGTGTGAGGATAAGCAGCTCGCGGTTGGTGCCACAGAGGAGTTTTTGGATCTGCAGCTTGCAGATGCGGAGGATGCAGTCGAGTCTGCGGTGAAAGCACTGGTTACGGCCGGGGTTGATGAAGTAACAGCCAGGGCCGGAGGTAAGGACTTAGAGAAAGCCTGCACCACACCGAAGCTCTTAAAACTTTACTTCATGTTGCTTGGTGCAAAGACCTATCTCAAGTTCGTGCAAAAGCGCAGGGATTATAAATACATTGTTTCTACGATGAATGCTGCAAAGCCGATGCTGGCCATCAACGTGACGGACCTCGATAAAGATCCATTCCTTATTAACACTCCGGAAGCGACCATTGATATGACAAAGGGACTCGCTGGTAAAAAGGAACATGATCCTGAGGACCTTATTACAAAGATTACGGCTTGCTCTCCGTCTGAGGTAGGTAAGGCAATCTGGGAGGATGCACTTGATACATTCTTCCTCGGTGATAAGGAGCTCATTGAGTATGTTCAGATGACAGTCGGAAGTGCTGCGGTGGGTAAGGTTTTCCAGGAGCACATGATCATCGCTTACGGTGGCGGTGCAAATGGTAAGTCTACTTTCTGGAACACGATTTATAGAGTCCTTGGCAACTACGCAGGAAAGATTTCAGCAGAGGCTCTTACCATGAACTGCAAGAGAAATGTAAAGCCGGAGATGGCAGAGCTCAAGGGTAAGCGCCTCATCATTGCATCAGAGATGGAAGAGGGTATGCGCCTTAATACCGCAACGGTAAAGCAGCTCTGTTCAACAGATGAGATCCAGGCAGAGAAAAAGTACAAGGACCCGTTTGCTTTTGTGCCTTCCCATACGCTTGTGCTCTACACAAACCACCTGCCAAAGGTCGGAGCAAACGATGATGGTATCTGGAGACGTCTTGTCGTAATTCCCTTCAATGCTAAGATTACCGGTTCCTCTGATATTAAGAACTACGCCGACTACCTTTTTGATAATGCAGGAAGCTACATCATGAGCTGGATTATCGAGGGTGCAAAGAAGGCGATTGCTGCAGACTACAAGTTTAAGGCGCCAAAGATCGTAACAGATGCCATTGAAGCATACCGCGAGGATAACGACTGGCTTGGGCAGTTCATTGATGAGTGCTGCGATGTTGACCCGTCATTAACAGCCAAGTCCGGAGAGCTCTATCAGGCCTACCGCGCACACTGCATGACAAACGGCGAGTATATCAGAAGCACTTCTGATTTCTACAGCTCGATGGAGAAGGCAGGGTTTAACAAGCGTAAGACCAACAAGGGAGCGTTGGTGTTAGGACTGGCTCTTAAGGAAGGTCAGGACTTCCTGGATTAAGGTGCAAGTCGTGACAGTCATTTCATAAAAGATTTTATGGAAAAGGTAAAAGTGCAGGTCGTGACGGCCTAAACTAAAACTTTTCCTAATGCAAATTCTTAAAAGTGACGGTCGTGACATTCTATATATAAAAGTCCCTATAGAGTGTTTTTTAGGTTAAAAAAACGCCTATAGGGGGTTTGGGGAAATGCTTATCACGACCATCACTTTTTTAAGTTTTGATGGAGGTTGCCATGCGAGAACGCGAGGTAGAAAAGAAGTTAATTCTTGAAGTTAAAAAGCGTGGCGGCTTGTGTGAGAAGTGGGTCTCTGGAACTGTGGGGTGGCCAGACCGCATCGTCATATTACCTGACGGGAAGGTTGGTTTCGTGGAAGTGAAGCGTCCTGGTGAAACTCCCAGACCCATACAAGTTCACCGCCATAAGTTACTAAGACAATTGGGTGAGAAAGTGTATGTGCTTGATCATCCTGACAATATTGGAGGAATTCTTGATGATATACAAACCACATGATTATCAAAAGTATGTAACCGAGTTTATTCTGTCCCATCCGGTTGCTGCGGTTATCTTACAGATGGGACTTGGTAAAACGGTCTGTACCTTAGATGCTATCGAGCAGCTTATGTATGACAGATTTGAAGTTCGAAAGGTGCTGATTATCGCACCGCTTCGTGTGGCAAAGGTTACATGGAGTGATGAGATTAAGAAGTGGGACAACCTGTCGCACCTTCGTTACAGCATCGCTGTTGGTACAGAAAAGGAAAGAATCGAAGCCTTAAAGAAGGATGCGGACATTTACATCATTAACAGAGAAAACGTGCAGTGGCTTGTGGAGAGAAGCAAAATCCCATTTGAGTTCGACATGGTTGTTATTGATGAGCTTAGCTCCTTTAAGAACTGGAACTCGAAGCGCTTTAAGTCATTTATGCAGGTGAGGCCAAGAGTCAAAAGAGTCGTGGGTCTTACCGGTACACCTTCTCCCAACGGCATGATGGACTTGTTTGCACAGTTTAAGTGCCTGGATATGGGACTTCGCCTTGGTAGATTCATTACCCAGTACAGGAACTGCTACTTTTTGCCGGACCGCATGAACGGACAGATTGTTTATTCCTATAAGTTAAGGCCCGGAGCTGAGAAGCAGATTTATGACAAGATTTCGGATATCACTATTTCCATGAAAGCAATGGATCACTTAAAGATGCCGGAGCTTATTGAAAACAGATACCCTGTCTACATGGATGAATCAGAAGCGGCTCTTTATGACAAGATGCGTGAGGACCTTATCCTTCCTTACAAAGAAAATGAAGCCATTACTGCAGCAAATGCAGCAGCCCTTTCCGGGAAGCTTTGTCAGATGGCAAATGGCGCTGTTTATTCTGAGGCAGGAGAAGCAGTTCACATTCATGACCGAAAGCTTGAGGCTTTAGAGGATATTATCGAAGCAGCACAGAGCCCGATCCTTTTATGTTATTGGTTCAGACATGACCTTGAGAGAATTGAGGCAAAGCTCAAAGAACTGAAGGTTTCCTTTGCCAGAATCGTAACAGAGGAGAATATCCGCAACTGGAATAATGGAAAGTACCAGGTTGGCCTTATTCATCCTGCATCTGCTGGTCATGGCTTAAATTTGCAGCAGGGTGGAAACACCATCGTTTGGTTTGGCCTTACATGGTCGCTTGAATTATACCAGCAGACAAATGCGAGACTTTGGCGTCAGGGCCAGAGCAGTAAAACCGTTGTGGTACAGCACATTGTAACTGCCGGAACCATTGATGAGGATATTTTGGATGCATTAACAAGTAAGGATGCAAGCCAGAACCGACTTATCAATGCTGTGAAGGCACATCTGTAAATGAGCCTAACTAGGCCGAGTCAATCAGAGTCAATCCGAGGATTTTTAATATCGGAGGTACTCATATGAGCAACTTAAACACATGTGATCCTTATGAGCAGCTAGCAAACGCGATTGTGATTGCTGCAGCAAAGGATTACCGAGCTGCCATAAAGAAGCTGGCCAGAGGACGAAAATGCCAAGCTGCCCTTGATATGAAAGAAGAATGCTTGCGATTTTTTCGCTCTGGCTGGTTTAAGGCTCTAACTGAAATCGATCCGGAGTACCTGATAAAGAAGCTGGACGAGGAGGTAGAGCAATGACAGCAAAAGAATATTTAAACCAGGCATATCGCTTGGAACATTTTATTAGACTGGAAAAAGAGGAGATCGAATATTGGCAGGAAATTGCCTGCAGCGTATCCTCTCCTGGATTTGAAGAACACTTCAATGTTACCCGTAATACTGAGGCGCCTTTTGTGAAAACCATTTATAAAATCATGGAATACCAGGATGAGCTAAATAAGAAGCTTAATAAGCTCATCAAATTGAAGGAAGAGATTAAACAGGTCATTGATGCGGTGGAAGATAACGATGAACGTGCAGTATTGCAATATCGCTACCTTAAGAATTACTCATGGGCCCGCATTGGTGATTTGCTGGTTGCAGATGAGCGCACAGTACGTAGATGGCACAATAAGGCATTAGCACATGTGGTAATCCCGGACAATCCTACGATTATTTAAAATGTGCCGGAAATGTCCAACTATGCCCAGGTTGCCATAGTGTTATAGTAAAATCAGCAAAACAGGATACAGGAAAGCGCAAACGGCCCCGTTGGAAAACCCACCGGGGTCTTTGTTATGTCCTGGCCCCTAGAAAGGAGGAGCCCCATGCCACGTAAACCCATGAAGCCCTGTGCTATCCCCGGTTGTCCCAACCTGACGGAAGGCCGGTACTGTGAAAAGCACCAGCGGCAAGAGAACAAGCGCTACGAGAAGTATGACAGAGATCCTGCTGTACGCCGTAGGTATGGACGTGTTTGGAAACGCATCCGCGACAGCTACGTTAAGACGCATCCTTTTTGTGAGCTTTGTTATGAGAAGGGTGTGATCGTACCAGTTGAGGAAGTGCATCACAAGGTGCCGCTTGCTGAAGGAGGAACTCACGAGCGAAGCAATCTTATATCTTTGTGCAAGAGCTGTCACTCAAAGATACATGCTGAGCGTGGTGATCGTTGGAGTAAAACAAGAGAACATCATTATTAGGAGTGATGGTCGTGACAATCAAAGTAAAAACTATTTGAAAAATAAATTTGTGCTTTGCCTGCGTGACAGTCGTGACGGTAGGGGGAGTAAAATCTCTACAGCTTAGCTTTCCCGCCAACGGCGTTGGGGTCAAACGCGCAAAAATCCAATTTCAAAAAGGGAATTAAACCCCTAATCGTTAACAATTATGAAAGCAGGTGGAAATATGGCCAAAGATGGTACAGCCAGAGGTGGTGCTAGGTACGGTGCAGGCCGAAAACCGAAGCCCCTGGCGGATAGAGTTATGGCTGGTGAGTCAGCAAAGGCAATCGAGCTGCCGGAGCCACCAGTATTTGAAGGAGAGAATGTTCCTCCGGTGAGGGAATATTTGAAAGCAAAGCAGAAGGCAGGCAAAGACCTGTGTGCTGCAGAAGTTTATGAAGAAACATGGAACTGGCTGAAGGAAAGAGGTTGCGAGCGACTGGTGAATACTCAGCTTATTGAGCAGTATGCCATGAGCGTATCCCGTTGGATTCAGTGTGAGGAATGCATTAGTGAATTTGGTTTCCTTGCAAAGCATCCGACAACAGGAAACGCAATCGCAAGTCCGTATGTTTCTATGAGCCAGCAATACATGAAGCAAGTAAATCAGATCTGGTATCAAATCTTCCAGGTGGTAAAAGAGAATTGCTCTCAGCCATTCTCAGGAAATACTCCGCAGGACGATGTGATGGAGAGACTTCTGATGACAAGGAAAGGAATGTAACTATGATTGAAAAAGTAAATCCTCGTCACCCTGATAAGGTGGCAGATAGAATTGCCGGTGCAATCGTAGACCTTGCATATCTTGTGGAGGAGAATCCAAAGGTAGCAGTTGAGGTTTTGATTGGGCATGGCAAATGTCATGTAATTATTGAAACAAGCGCAGCACTTGATGAAGGAAAGATTAAAGAAGCTATCCTTCGAATCGCAGGTGGTGTTGAAGTGGACATTGTAATTGTTCCTCAGGATAAGCATTTATCTATAAACCAGGAGGAGAAGGTTCGCTGTGGAGACAATGGTATCTTCAGGGGACTGCCTCTTACTGAAGAACAGAAAAAGCTGTCAAAGATTGCTCGTGAAATCTATACAGTGTATCCATCTGATGGAAAGTACGTTCTTGATGAGAGCAAGCTGATCATCTGCCAGAGCAAAGCAGAAAGTGTAGTTTTGAATGTGTTATATCCAAACGCTATCGTTAATCCATTAGGTGATTGGGACGGCGGTACGGATGTAGATACTGGCGCTACAAATAGAAAGCTTGGTTCTGATATGGCGGATTCAGTAACAGGTGGAGGACTTCATGGTAAGGACTTATCCAAGGCAGATGTAAGTGTAAATATTCACGCCTTCCTTAAAGCACAAAGAACTGGAAATCCAGTCGAGCTTTGTTGTGCTATTGGAGACGACACTATTGATGGTGTGCCTTACAGCGAGATTGTTGCTGAGGCAAAAGCATACATCGATTCTATTGGCGGCTTCGAGAAGTTCGCTGAATGGGGTCTTTTCTAAGGAGGTGCCCATGAATACAAATAAAACAACTCATATGGAAATGGTAGCAGTTGAAAAGCTGGTGCCATATGTAAACAATGCCCGAACTCACAGTCCAGAGCAGATCACAAAGCTTAGATCTTCTCTTCGTGAGTTCGGGTTTATTAATCCTGTCATTATTGATAAGGACTATGGAGTAATCGCTGGTCATGGAAGACTTATGGCCGCAAATGAGGAAGGCATCACTGAGGTGCCTTGCGTGCTTGTTGATTATTTGACGGAGGCTCAGAAGAAGGCTTACATCATTGCGGATAACCGATTCGCTCAAGATGCAGGCTGGGATGAAGAACTGTTAAAAATTGAAATTGAAGCATTGCAGGCTGAGGCATTTGATATTGGTCTTACTGGTTTTGAGGACCAGGAGATTGCAGACTTGTTTGCAAGTGATGATGATACCGGTGCCGAGGATGATGATTTCGATTTGAATGACGCACTTGAAAAAGCAGCCTTTGTTGAACGCGGCGATATTTGGACAGTTGGGCGACACCGTTTAATGTGTGGTGATGCTACAAGCGCTGAGGATGTTGCAGCTCTTATGGATGGTAAGAAGGCAAACTTAATCGTAACGGATCCTCCTTACAACGTGGCCTTTGAAAGCTCAGATGGATTATCTATTAAGAACGATAAGATGGCCGGGGATAAGTTCTATGAGTTCTTACTTGCTTCATTTAAGAACATGGCTGACAACTTGGAAAAGGGTGGTGCAGCTTACGTGTTCCATGCAGATACAGAAGGTCTCAATTTCAGAAAAGCATTTATTGATGCAGGATTCCATTTATCCGGATGTTGCATCTGGGTAAAGAACAGTCTGGTGCTTGGAAGAAGTGACTACCAGTGGCAGCATGAGCCAGTGCTCTATGGTTTCCTTCAAAATGGCAAACATTACTGGAGCAAGAATGCAGGTAGAAGCCAGACTACCATCTGGAACTTTGATAAGCCAAAGAAGAATAAGAACCATCCGACTTCTAAGCCGCTGGATCTTCTTGCGTATCCAATTGGAAATTCGTCTCAGGAAAATGCAATTGTTATTGATACCTTTGGAGGATCCGGCTCTACCCTTATGACCTGCGAACAGACCAATCGTATCTGCCACACTATGGAACTTGATGAAAAGTATGCATCGGTGATTCTTCGCAGATATGTTGAGGATACCGGCGATGTAGATAACGTGTATGTAATCCGTAATGGTGAAAAGCTGATGTATGCGGATTTGGTGAAAGAGGTAGATTTTCCTGAATAATGTTGCATATATAGCTTGCTATTTACAGCTTTTAGAGTGATATATGTACATACCAAAAAACAAGGAGGTACATATACATGGAACTTTATTACAACAGAACAGGGGCTGAAAGAAAAGAGTTAGTTGCAGCCATTTCAGAAATCATAGGAGAGAAAAGCAAATACTTAGGTGCGCCAAGCATGGCTTACCAGATTGGCGATTACAAAATTGCAAAGGATGGAACACTTAGCTGGCCGGACTTAAACGATGCGGATCCTGAATTACTTAGCAAAAGAGAATACATGATTGAGCAGCTTTTGGAACGCGGCTTTGAAGCTGAGTACCCAGGTTACAAAGGGGAACAGGAGGAAATCACACAGCTTACCATTTCGATGCCGCTTGAAAAGGTGGATGTTGGAAACTTGATTCACCTGCTTGAAGCAAAGGGTGACCTTATTAAGAAGGCCCTTGGAATTAAGAATATTTTCATCAAAGAGGAAAACGAAGTGGTTGAGTTCCCTTGGTTTGAAGATTGTGCGCCGGAGGAGATTGCAACCTACACAAAGTTTATTGCAGCCCTTTGCAAGATGAGTATTACTCAGAAAAGAGTAACTGCAAAAGCCAAGGAATACGAGAACGAAAAATATGCATTCCGCTGCTTCCTTTTAAGACTTGGATTTATTGGTGATGAGTTCAAAGCCGACAGAAAGCTTTTACTTTCAAAGCTCGACGGTTCCGCAGCCTTCAAAAGCGGACATAAGAAGGGTGGTGAAGAGTAATGCGATTTGCAAGACCTGATGAAGTAAAGCGACTGCAGGAGCAATACCCTGCAGGCACACGAGTTGAGCTTGTGGAGATGGATGATGCGCAGGCACCACCGGTTGGAACCAAGGGTACCGTTTATGGTGTTGACGATACCGGAAGCATGATGGTTTCCTGGGATAATGGCAGCCACCTTAATGTGATTTTTGGTGTAGATATTATTCGAAAAGTAACAGATAAATAGCTTGCTATTATGTGCTTTTAGAGTGATATATGTACATACCAAAAGACAAGGAGGCAAACACAATGGAAAAAGGATGGCACGAGGGCAAAATTGGAATACCACAGAAGGATGGAAGCAGCAAGATAGCCCATTATTGGGTGAAGGCTTTTGATGAAGGAAGCGAATGGGGCATTAATAGAGGTAAGATTAGCAAGCTTTCCATCAAACTCGATGGCAAGTGGGTTGTAAACTACGACAGAGGCTGGGACATCGAACCAGACGAAAACGACCAGAACGTAATGGTAGCCTACTACATTTGTTTAGAAAGTTATAACTAAGGCATGCATGGGAAAGCGGACAGGCCAGGAAACTGGCCTCTTTCTCGTGCATACCTTAAGAGAGGAGTTTTTAGCTTGAAGAAAAAAGAATATGTACCAACCAGGTTCATGCTGGAGGACTCATATTATGACGAGGAGTTAGCAGACTACGCGGTGAACTTTATCGAGTGCTTATGTCACACGAAGGGAACCTGGGCAGGAAAGCTATTCAAGCTACTTGATTGGCAGACTCAAATTATTAGAGATTTGTTTGGCACGATTAAGCCAAATGGATACAGGCAGTTTAATACCGCCTATATTGAAATACCGAAAAAGAATGGAAAGAGCGAGCTTGCTGCTGCGGTCGCTCTTTTACTTTGCTGTGGAGACGGAGAGCAGCGTGCTGAAATCTATGGATGCGCCGCCGATAGAGGACAGGCCACCATTGTATTTGACGTAGCTGCGGATATGGTGAGAATGTGTCCGGCACTAAATAAACGCTGCAAGATACTGACCTCACAAAAGCGTATCCTTTACACTCCGACGAATAGCTTCTATCAGGTGCTAAGTGCAGAAGCCTACAGTAAGCATGGCTTCAATATTCATGGTGTTGTATTTGATGAGCTGCACACACAGCCAAATAGAAAACTATTTGATGTTATGACAAAGGGCTCAGGTGATGCTCGTATGCAACCTTTGTACTTCCTGATTACAACTGCAGGAACGGATACCAATTCCATCTGCTATGAAACGCACCAGAAAGCAAAGGATATATTGGAGGGCAGAAAGATTGACCCGACCTTCTATCCAGTTATTTATGGTACAAGCGAGGAGGAGGATTGGACGGATCCTGAGGTATGGCTTAAGAGTAATCCTTCTCTTGGAGAGACGATTGGTATGGATAAGGTTGAAGCAGCATGTGAATCAGCAAAGCAAAATCCAGGAGAAGAAAACTCCTTCAGGCAGCTTCGTTTGAATCAATGGGTGAAGCAGGCAGTCAGATGGATGCCAATGGATAAATGGGATGCATGCGCATTTCCAGTAAATGAAGAAATGCTAGAGGGCAGGGTTTGTTACGGAGGGCTAGACCTTTCCAGTACAACCGACCTTACTTCATTTTGTTTGGTGTTCCCGCCAGAAGATGAGGACGAACCATTCTATGTTCTTCCATACTTCTGGGTGCCGGAGGACACCTTGGACCTTCGAGTGAAAAGGGATCATGTTCCTTATGATGTTTGGGACAGGCAAGGGTACCTGGAAACCACCGAAGGTAACGTTGTCCATTATGGATATATTGAAAAGTTCATTGAGCGTCTTGGTGAACGCTTCGATATTAGAGATATTGCTTTCGATAGATGGGGTGCCACGCAAATGTCACAGGACTTAGAGAACATGGGTTTTACTGTTGTTCCTATGGGCCAGGGCTTTGCTTCTATGTCGCCACCTACCAAAGAGCTCATGAAGCTAACACTTGAAAAGAAGATAGCACATGGAGGGCACCCGGTTCTTAGATGGAACATGGATAACATCTTCATCAGAACGGATCCTGCCGGAAATATAAAAGCGGATAAAGCAAAATCAACAGAGAAAATCGACGGTGCCATTGCAATGATTATGGCACTTGATAGAGCAATCCGCTGTGGTAACGATGCAGGCGAAAGCGTATATGATACCAGAGGACTGCTTGTTTTTTAAAGCTATTGTTCCGATAATTCAATAAGTATTGTTCCGATAGTATTGATATTGTTCCGATAAAATGGCATAATATATATCAGATTGGAGGGATAATCTATGTTCATGACTGTGAAACAGGCTTCTGAAAAGTGGGGAATTTCTGATAGAAGAATAAGAACTCTTTGTGCCGAGGGAAAGATTTCAGGGGCATATCAGGAGGGACGAGGCTGGAAAATCCCTATAGATGCTGATAAGCCTGCTGATGGGAGATATAAATCAAAAGAAAGTATTCTTTCGCAAATTGACAGAAAGAAGAAAGAGTTGGACAGCCGCAGACCACTGACGGAAGGCGAAACAGAACGGCTGAATGAAGAGTTTATTGTGGAGTACACATACAATTCCAATGCAATCGAAGGAAATACATTGACACTGCGTGAAACGGATTTGGTTCTGAGAGGTCTTACGATTGACAAAAAGCCTTTAAAGGATCATATAGAGGCAGTAGGGCATAAAGAGGCTTTTGAATTTGTTTCAGAGCTTGTTAAAAATAATGTTCCAATCAGTGAAAGTATTATTAAGCAAATACATTATCTTGTTCTTGCAGATAAAAAAAATGACAGGGGTGTATACCGCAGAGTTCCTGTCCGCATTATGGGTGCTCAGCATGAGCCGGTACAACCATATCTGATTGCACCGAAGATGGAGCAGCTTTTGCAGGAGTATAAAGAAAGCAAGGAACATATCGTGACAAAGTTAGCACGATTTCATATTGAGTTTGAAGGAATCCACCCTTTTATTGACGGCAACGGCAGAACAGGAAGGCTTTTAGTTAATCTTGAACTGATGAAGGCAGGTTATCCGCCGATTGATATTAAGTTTACAGACCGAATTGCATATTACAGTGCTTTTGATGAATATCATGTAAAGCATAATCTTTCGGCAATGGAAAATTTATTTGCAGGATATATTAACGAAAGACTGGACACATATTTAAAAATATTGCAGGAATAAATGATATAAAGATTTTTATACTTTGATTTTGGTTTAAGCATCTCTTCGGAGGTGCTTTTCTTATGCCGATTTTCAGAAAGGAGGTCAATTCTATGGGACTTTTAAGCGGATTATTTCGTAACAGAGTTGTTCCCAAGAACAGTACGGCAGGCAGTGCCTACCGATTTTTTATGGGTGGAACAACATCCGGCAAAACTGTAAATGAACGCTCTGCCATGCAGATGACTGCGGTATATTCCTGCGTGCGAATTTTGTCGGAGGCGGTGGCAGGACTGCCCCTTCATTTATACAGATACACAGACAGTGGAAGTAAGGAAAAGGTAGTCGACCATCCGCTGTATTTTGTACTGCATGATGAGCCGAATCCGGAGATGACAAGCTTTGTGTTTCGGGAAACTCTTATGACGCACCTTTTGCTTTGGGGCAACGCCTATGCACAGATTATCCGAAACGGAAAGGGCGAGGTGGTGGCTCTGTATCCGCTTATGCCAAACCGTATGACGGTGAACAGAGATGACAAGGGTCAGCTTTACTATGAATATCAGACCTCGACTGATGAGGCAAAGACTATCAAGGGCGGTACGGTTTGCTTGAAACCGACCGATGTACTCCATGTTCCCGGTCTTGGATTTGATGGCCTGGTTGGATACAGTCCCATTGCAATGGCGAAAAACGCTATTGGTCTTGCCATAGCCGCTGAGGAATACGGCAGTAAATTTTACGCAAACGGTGCCGCACCAAGCGGTGTATTGGAGCATCCGGGAACGCTGAAAGACCCGTCCAAGGTGCGTGACAGTTGGACGCAGACATTTGGCGGAAGTGGAAATGCTCACAAAATTGCTGTGCTTGAGGAGGGAATGAAGTATACGCCTATCTCCATATCCCCAAATGAAGCACAGTTTTTGGAAACAAGAAAATTTCAGATTAACGAAATAGCTCGAATTTTCAGAGTGCCGCCCCATATGGTAGGTGACCTTGAAAAGTCGAGCTTTTCTAATATTGAACAGCAGTCACTGGAGTTTGTGAAATACACCTTAGAGCCTTGGCTTGTCCGATGGGAGCAGTCCATGGCAAGGGTGCTTATTTCTCCAAGTGACAAAACACAGTATTTTATCAAGTTTAACGTAGACGGATTACTGCGTGGTGACTATCAAAGTCGTATGGGCGGATATGCCACTGCAAGGCAGAACGGTTGGATGAGTGCAAATGACATCAGAGAACTTGAAAACCTTGACCGTATTTCTGTCGAGGACGGCGGTGACCTTTATCTCATCAACGGCAACATGACAAAGCTTGCCGATGCAGGAATATTTGCAGCAACTACTGCTGAAAGAAAGGAGAACGAGAAGGATGAAGAAGTTCTGGAACTGGAAGAACAGGACAGTGACGAATCAGGAAACCCAGACGGAAACAACGGAACGAACACTGTTTCTGAACGGAACAATCGCAGAAGAAAGCTGGTTTGATGATGATGTCACGCCACAGCTTTTTAAGGAGGAACTGAATGCAGGGACAGGCAATATCACAGTCTGGATTAACAGCCCCGGCGGTGACTGCGTGGCGGCGGCACAAATCTACAATATGCTCGCAAACTACAAGGGGACTGTCACAGTCAGGATCGACGGTATCGCAGCCAGTGCCGCAAGCGTAATTGCTATGGCAGGTACAAAGGTTATCATGTCCCCTGTTTCTATGATGATGATTCATAACCCTATGACGATTGCCTTCGGTGATTCCGCAAATATGCAGAAAGCCATTGCAATGCTTGATGAGGTAAAGGAATCCATCATCAATGCCTATGAAATCAAAACGGGACTGAGCCGAGCAAAGCTGTCTCGTCTGATGGATGCAGAAACTTGGATGGATGCCAACAGCGCAATCGAGATGGGCTTTGCGGATGAAATCATGCATAGAAATACAGCCGATGCTGTGGAAGTGCCACAGGTCAGCAATGTATATTCCCGCACTGCTGTTACAAATCATTTGATGGATAAAATTGCCGCAAAATGCAGAATTAAACAGAAACAAAAAACAACTGCAGATTCCCTTATGGAACGTTTGGATTTAATCAAAAACTGGAGGTAAGAAGTATGACGATTTTAGAATTGAGAGAACTCAGAAATAAAGCATGGGAAGGTGCAAAGGCATTTGTGGAAAGTAGACGCGATAAGGATGGTCTGCTTTCTGCAGAGGATTCCAAAGCCTATGCCGAGATGGAAAAGAAAATTAAGGATTACAGTGCCGAAATTGAACGTATGGAGCAAATGGATGCAATGGAAAAGGAAATGAATAAGCCTGTGAGTACACCTATTGTCACAAAGCCTATGACCGCAGACGGCAAAGAAAAGAAGAAAACAGGCCGAGCGTCTGATGCCTACAAAAACGGTATGCTTACGGCACTTCGTACCAACTTCCGTCAGGTATCTGACATTTTGCAGGAAGGCGTGGATGCTGACGGCGGTTATCTTGTTCCTGAGGAGTATGACAGCCGTTTGATTGATACCTTGGAAGAAGAAAACATCATGAGAAAGCTTGGCCGTGTCATTACAACCTCCGGCGAACACAAAATCAATATTGCGGCAACAAAGCCTGCCGCCGCATGGGTTGAGGAAGGCGGTGCATTGACTTTCGGTGATGCCACATTCAGCCAGATTTTATTGGATGCGCACAAGCTCCATGTAGCTATCAAGGTGACGGAGGAACTTCTCTACGATAATGCTTTTGGTCTTGAGAACTACATCATTGACCAGTTCGGCAAAGCACTTGCCAATGCCGAGGAGGACGCTTTTCTTAATGGTACAGGTGTTGGTCAGCCATTGGGACTTTTTGCAAAAACAGGCGGCGGCACAACAGCGGAAACATTGACCGCAGCATTGAAAGCGGATGATATTTTAAACTTAATCTATGCCTTAAAGCGTCCTTACCGCAAAAATGCGTCCTTTATTATCAATGATAAAAACTTAGCTGTAATCCGAAAATTGAAGGACAACAACGGTGCTTATATGTGGCAGCCTTCTTACCAGGCAGGAGAGCCGGATAAAATTTTAGGATATGATGTTCATACTTCTGCATATGCACCGGAAGATGCCATTGCTTTTGGTGATTACAGCTATTACAACATTGGTGATCGTGGTACTCGCTCCTTCAAGCAGCTCACTGAACTCTTTGCAGGCAACGGGATGATTGGCTATGTGGCAAAGGAACGTGTGGACGGTAAATTGATTCTTCCCGAGGCAGTGCAGATTTTAAGATTGAAAGCAGACTAACGGTGGTGGAGTGGTGGAGTAAATGACAGTATCTCTTGATGAAATGAAAAAATATCTGCGAGTAGATTTTGATGATGATGACACAGTAATTGAAGAGTTGCTGAAATCCGCAGAAGTTTTGTGTGCTGATGTAGCCAGATTATCCGAAGATGAATTTGAAAAGAGCCATTGCTCTAAGATTGCTGTCATGTATGCTGTTGCTTATTTGTATGAACACAGAGAAAATGCCGACTATAAAGCCTTGACACTTTCTCTGCGTTCTCTGCTTTTCGGTATCATAAAGGAAGGTTTCTGATGGATATTGCAAAATTGAATCAGCGGATTCGAATTCAAAAAGGTGTTTCCAAAACAGATGAAGTGGGGAATGTAATTCGGCATTGGCAGGATTTTTATTCCTGCTTTGCGTATGTTAAAACTACAGGCGGAAAGGAACGGCAGAAAGGTGATACGGAGGAACAGCACGCCGTATTCTTTACCATTCGTTTTTGTAATAAGCTTTCGGTACTTTCTGCTGTAGATTATCGCATTGTGTTTCATGAGAAAACTTATAACATTGTGCAGGTGGATTTTGCGGATTACGGCGGAAAAACGATTCTGATAAAAGGAGAGTCAGAAAAATATGGAAGTATCGGTACAGGAAATGACGAATGAAATATTAAACTGTATCAAGCAATATACCGAAGAAGCATCTGAGAAAATTGTAGAGGTCTGCAAGGAAGAAAGTGAAACACTGAAAGAAAATCTGAAAAGGGACAGTCCCAAAGGCAATCGAAAAAAGTATGCAAAAAGCTGGAAAATCAAGAAAACTTCTCGCAGTGGCTATGTACAGTATGAAATTTATAATACACAGGGACATTTAACGCATCTTCTGGAAAAAGGACATCAAAATTTTGTCGGCACAACAAAAGGCAAACAAAAACAGGTGCATACCAAAGGCGGAAGAACGCCTGCTTATCCTCATATTAAGCCAAATGAGGAAAAAGCAAAGGAAACTGTGGAACGGCGAATTAAGGAGGTTCTGCAAAATGGATGAAAAAGAAATGAAAGCATTTTTGGATAAAACAGGATTTCCCGTTGCCTACAGCCATTTTCCGGATAATCAAAAACCGCCTTTTCTCTGTTTTCTCAGCAATAAAAAAGCGGAAGGCTGTGATAACAGGAACAACCTGTACCGCTATGATTACGGAATAGAACTGTATACACCAAAGAAGGATATACAATCCGAGCAGAGGTTGGAATGTCTGCTAAATGAGGCAGGCATTCCTTTTTCTTCGGAAACGGTATGGCTTAGCTATGCAGATTTATATGTAACCTACTATACCATTAGCAGTTTTAAAAAGATTGGAGTGTGAAAAATATGAAAATACCCGAAACAGCACAAAAACAGACAGAGGACATTGCCATCGGCTCCGGATATATGTATATCAAGGAGTATGAAAAAGGCAGTGCCATTCCGAAAATATCGGAAGTTGCAATCGAAGAAAACCGAAAGGGTTATCTCTCCGGCGGTGCGTCTATTTATTATACGCCTACCATTGATACCTATAAGGACGATATGGAGGAAATCACAAGAAAAATTTTATCCGGTGAGGACATCGGCATTAAAGGCAGTATCGGTACATTTATGCCCGACACCTTCGGCATTATGGCACCCAACTCGGAGATTACTACAGACAATGCCGATAAAAGTTCAAACATTTATATCGGCGGCATTAAGAACTTTAAGGATAAATACTATGCTGTTGTCTTTGCTGCGGCAGACGGAAGTATGTCCGCTATGATTATCGGTCAGTTGGAAGGCGGTTTTACTCTTGAGCGAAAGAAGGACAGCATGACTGTCTGCGACCTTGATTTCAAGGCAACGGAAAAGCTTGACAGCAAAGGGCATAAGCTTTTAATCAACTGGGGTGTCGGTGCAGAAGTGACGGAATAAAGGAGAATTGTCATGTATGATTTTACAAAACCAAAGCAAAAAACACTGCCTGTTAAGCTGAAAAACGGAAAAGTTATCCTTCTTCTTCCGCCAAACGGATATGTGTTGGAGGCCATCTCCGAGATGCAGGCGGCTGAAGAAACTGAGGCTGTGAAAAATATTTATTCCGTATTTCAGCAGCTTTTAAACCAGAATAAAAACGGCTTTAAAGTAAGCCGAAATGATGTTTTAAGCTATGACGTGGAAGAAATCCAAGACTTTATTGCAAACGAATATATGGACTTTGTGCTTTCCATTCAAAAAGACCCAAACTAATGCTGCCCTATTATCCCATAAAAGATAACGGGGCCTTTCATTGGGAGATTTACAGCTACAGCAACAAAATGATTGCAGATTACTGCAATATGCCCGTTACCGAAGTAAAAGCACTTTCCCTTGATGAATGGCTGATGTACCGCAGAGATTCCTTTATATTTAACTGTGAGCAGACAGAAAAAGGACAAAAATATCTGAAAAACGCTTATTTGATGACGCAGACAAAGCCGGATATAAAAAGATTGAAGGAAGTGTTTGGGTGAAATTTATTGTTGAAATGTATATGCTATAAGGTTATTATAAAAAATATAAGAATGATAAATCGTAGTTTGTAACGAAGATATTTGCGATGAAAGGAATTAAGATTGAGTTATTGGGGATTGCAATAATACTTTTAGGAATTGCTGTGACAACAAATAATTTTTGGGGATATGTCCTAGGTGTTCTTGGATTTGGCGTCGCTGTAGTTGGCTGTTTTCTAAAAGATAATCACTGATAACTTCTTGTTTGAAAAATTGAGAAAACGTAATATTGAACAAAAAAGAAATGCACAGTTCTTAGCTTATCGTGAACTGTGCATTTTTGTAAATAAATACTTTTAATTAGCCGATTACGGCATCCTCTGCTGTAAAATGTTCCAGAGAATTTTCTTTTACCTGAATGCAGATATAAGTAATTCCAGAAATATCGGATGCAAAAAACTGACGCTTTGCAGCAGGTGCGATTTTTAGCCAGTCTCCAGTTGAAAGGCTAATTTCTTCTCCATCAATTATGGCTTTGCCGTTACCTGAAAGAATTCCATAGATTTCTTCATTTTCTTTATGAGAATGAACAAATGGGACATTTGCTCCTGCAGGTAGTTCGTTTAAACTGATTTCTGCACCTGTTAAAGACAACTTTTCATGCAGCTCAATTCGGTTTTCCTTTCCAATAGTTGTTTTTGTGTAATTTGCCATAATAACCTCCATAGTTAATTTGTAGTTTCTGGTTGCTTGGTATTAGTATAGTGTGAGACACATACAAAAACAAGTACGCACCTTTTTGTAACTGTACACTCAAAAATGAATGTGTTACAATAGACTCGGAGGTGAGAATTATGCGAGCAAAAGAAGAATTACCGGAATGCCCAGTTGCAACAGCAGTATCTCTTATCGGAGGAAAATGGAAACTGCTGATTTTGCGTAACTTGAAAGAGCGTCCATGGAGATTCAATGAGCTACAACGAAGTATAGATGGTATTTCACAAAAGGTTTTGACAGATAGTTTAAGACAAATGATGAGTGATGGGCTGGCATATCGCCACGATTACCATGAGCAGCCACCGAGAGTTGAATACGGCTTAACGGAACTCGGAACAAAAATGCTTCCAATTGTTAATTCACTTGCTGACTTTGGTAACTACTATAAATCAATTATTGAACAGAATTAAGGACGTTAGTATTTGAAAAGCTCGAACAATTCCAGTTTTGAAACTGAGAAATCGGAAATTTACAGAGGTGATATACAATGAAAATTAGTATTAGCGATTATGAAGATTATTTATATGACCATTATAAAGAACATGGCATTGATACTAGTTTGTTTATGAAATTAGTTGAAGAAGTAGGTGAAGTTGCAGAAGTTTTAAATAAAAGAGACGGCAGAAAGGCTTCTGATAACGAAGATTTAAAATCTCAATTAGCAAACGAATTGGTAGATGTTATTCATTATGCTTTTGCTATTGCATCATTAAATGAAATTGACTTAAATGATGTTATTTTGAAAAAAGATAAAAAGGCATCAATTAAGTATAATCATGAACGAAACCTTGAACAGTTTATGTTGGAACGATAGATTGGATTTTGTAAAACAGTTAGATGAACTTGAATTTATATAATTATCTCTCTAACTTTCCCCATTTTATAGGCTTTCCCGCCTGTCCATTAGTGAAATGATAT